>Ga0255338_1000093_pt1 | contig 393467 bp, 348 predicted proteins | sample MeOH1_35cm_T4_19_FD_203715 | JGI IMG/M metagenome (GOLD analysis project Ga0255338, IMG submission 203715) | Sandy soil microbial communities from University of British Columbia, Vancouver, Canada - MeOH1_35cm_T4_195 | ecosystem: Engineered > Artificial ecosystem > Sand microcosm >... | reverse complement strand
CCCTCCAGGATGTGGAGGTTGGCTGCTTTCATCCGCTCTACCAGGTCGGAAGGATATACCTCGCCCTGGCGAATGATGGATAAAATACAAAACTCCAATACGCCCTTTCGCATCTGACTTTGTGTGTTCTGAATGTCCATAACCGGCGTTTTTGTCCTGCCGCTTTCCTTTGAAAATGGCAGGCGTTGTGATTGAATGATAGGTTTTCGAGCGGGCTTTGTTTATGCCAAATGCCTTCTAACGATTCTTGTTCTGCGGCTACGTTCCAGGTTCCAGAGGTCAACCATTCCAAAACTGGATTTGGGGTTTACCTGGGCAACATGGGTAGCTACGGTTTCTTTTACTTCTTTCACTAAGTTATTCAACTGGTTTTCGCCAAGTGTCTGAAAGAAGAAGTTGTTTTGCGTTTTCATGATTTCTTTATTTAGAATGTTTTTAATTTTTTCAAGGTGGAGGAGAATCTCTCTTTGGGGATTCTCCCAGTTCATTCCCTTTGACAACACAAAGATGTGCATTTATTTGGTACTATGCAACACATAGTACCAGTTTTTTTCAAGTAATAGGTAGCGGACAATAACTGGCTTACTATAAATTATTGATTTACAGATGGATATGAAAAATTCAAAAAATATCGAAATGGTAGACGGTTCTATTTATTGATGAGTGGCGGCAGTCTAAAAATCTCAAAAAAATATTTATCGTATTTGTACGATTAATCAGAAAATCTTCTTTTCTTTGTTCTATCGTACAAAAACGATAAACCAATGGCATCCGCTAAAACAGAGATATTTACACAGGAAGATCAGGACCTGGCAGCCATCGCCAAAATGCTTTCGCACCCGGCCCGTATCGCTATCTTAAAGATCCTTGCCGCGCAGAACGCCTGTATCTGTGGCGAGATCGTAGACATATTACCGCTCGCACAATCAACCGTTTCGCAGCATTTAAAAGAATTAAAGAACGCCGGCCTCATTAAAGGAACCATCGACGGACCCAAAAGCTGTTACTGCATCAACCGCGAAGCATTTGAAAACCTGCACGGGGTCTTTGACTCTCTTTTTACATCGCTGAAAACGGATAACGCCACCAACTGTTGTTAACAAACGCGCCTCTGCACTCTTACAGAATGCGTTCTGTTAAAGTGCAAAGGCGTTATTACAAACCATAAAAAATATATTATGCAAACCGAACAGGAATTAAAAGCATTGGTAAAAGAAAAGTACGGCGAGATCGCTGATCAATCGCGTTCACAGAACCTGTCTTCCTGCTGTGGCTCCGGCTGCTGCAGCGATGAAGTGTATAATCTGATGGCAGATGATTATTCGCAACTGCAGGGTTATAACGCAGATGCGGATCTGGGCCTCGGCTGTGGTTTACCTACGCAATTTGCGCAGATCAAAAAAGGAGATGTGGTGATCGACCTTGGCAGTGGTGCCGGTAACGATTGTTTTGTAGCCCGTGCCGCCACCGGCGAAACAGGGAAAGTGATCGGCATCGATTTCACAGAAAAAATGATCGAGAAAGCGAGAGCCAACGCAGAGAAACTCGGTTATCACAATGTGGAATTCCGCTTTGGCGATATCGAGCACATGCCCGTATCGGCCAATATAGCCGATGTGGTAGTGAGTAACTGCGTACTCAACCTCGTTCCCAACAAGTTCAATGTATTAAAAGAAGTATACCGTGTATTAAAACCCGGCGGCCATTTCAGCATTTCTGATATTGTACTGGAAGGAGAACTGCCTGCGCCTTTAAAAGAAGCCGCCGAAATGTATGCGGGCTGTGTATCCGGTGCTATTCAGAAACAGGTATACCTGGAACTGATCAACACCACCGGTTTTACCAATATCACCGTACAGAAAGAAAAACTGATCAATATCCCGGATGATATTCTCAGTAACTATATCAGCCAGGAAGAGATCGGTGCTTTCCGCAACAGTAATATGGGCATTTACAGCGTAACCGTATATGCCGAAAAACCTGTGGAGAAAGAAGCCTGCTGTGTACCCGGTTCCGGCTGCTGTAATTAATATCAACCCGCGCCTTAGCGCCTTTACGGGAAAATTTTCCCGCAAAGGCGCTAAGGCGTAAACATAAATTTGTTGTATGCTTATTACCAAACTCCTTCCCGAACATTGGGAAGCTGTGAAAACCATTTATGAAGAAGGTATTGCCACGGGTAATGCCACTTTTCAAACCACGGCCCCATCCTGGGAAGAATGGGATGCGGCACATAGTAAAAAACCCAGACTGGTAGCTGTTGAAAACGATACCGTTTTGGGCTGGGCCGCCATCACACCCGTTAGTGGCCGATGTGTGTATGCCGGTGTGGGCGAAGTAAGTGTATATGTAAGCGCAGCCGCCCGCGGCAAAGGAGTAGGTAAACAATTACTGCAGGCACTCATCACGGAAAGTGAAAAAGAAAACCTGTGGACCCTGCAGGCAGGTGTGTTCCCGGAGAACGAAGCCAGTCTCGCCATTCACAAAGCCTGCGGTTTCCGCATCGTAGGCACCCGTGAAAAAATCGGTAAAATGAATGGTATTTGGAGAGATACCGTGTTATTGGAAAAAAGAAGTGCTCACGTATAATTGAATCACATGTCTGCCAACAACTGCGCTCCGGCTCACGAAAGAAAAAAACTCAGTTTCCTCGATCGGTATCTTACCCTCTGGATTTTTCTGGCCATGGCGATCGGGGTAGGCATCGGTTATTTGTTTCCTTCCTCTGCTGGTTTTATCAATCAGTTTTCCAGTGGCACTACGAATATTCCACTGGCAGTTGGTTTGATCCTGATGATGTATCCTCCCCTCGCCAAAGTGCGTTATGAAAAAATGCACGAAGTATTTACCAATACCAAAGTGCTGGGTGCCTCGCTATTGCTGAACTGGATCATTGGACCCATTGTGATGTTTCTGCTGGCCATTGTTTTTTTACAGGGCTATCCGGAATACATGATCGGTCTCATTCTCATCGGCCTCGCCCGTTGTATTGCGATGGTAGTAGTATGGAACGAACTGGCAGAAGGTAACCGCGAATATGCCGCAGGACTGGTAGCATTGAACAGTATTTTCCAGGTATTATTGTACAGCGTTTATGCCTGGCTCTTTATTACCGTGTTACCACCGCTTTTCGGCATCAAAGGACTGGAAGTAGATATTACCATCGTTATGATCGCAAAATCGGTGGCCATTTATCTCGGTATTCCATTCGCAGCAGGTGTGATCAGTCGGTATGCACTGATCCGGCTAAAGGGCGAAGATTGGTTTCAGCAAAAATTCGTTCCTTTTATCTCACCCATTACACTGATCGCGCTTTTATTTACGATCCTCGTCATGTTCAGTTTAAAAGGGGAACTTATTGTCCGCATACCCATGGATGTTGTGAGAATTGCTATTCCGCTGGTCATTTATTTTATCCTGATGTTTCTTTCCAGTTTTTTTGTTGCCAAAGCATTGGGTGCCGATTATGCCAAAAACGCCGCCGTTTCTTTTACTGCAACGGGCAATAATTTTGAACTCGCTATTGCCGTAGCCATTGGTGTATTCGGCATTAATTCCGGACAGGCATTTGCAGGTGTCATCGGCCCGCTGGTAGAAGTACCGGCACTCATCGCTTTGGTGAATGTGGCTTTCTGGCTGCAGACAAAATATTATACGAAACCGCTTACGAACTCATAACATCTTGCGCTATTGAAATCAATCACCCTATTATTCGGGATTACATGTCGCTCACGGCCGCTGGGCCCCGTGCCTGTTACCGGGCTGCTTTGGCTTCTGATCAGATCTGCTTCGGATGATCTGATCTGTCTTTGCTTCGCTCGACACCGAACCCAAAGAGGCCCGTCCACAGGCACTGATTAGAAATAATTCATCGATCACCTTACAATAGCAGTTTTTTTAATCATGCCGATTTAGAAGTATCGAATACACAAAATCTCAACTCATAACAATCATCATCTATGTCAGTCAAAAAGAAAGTATTATTTGTTTGTGTAGAGAACAGTAACCGCAGCCAGATGAGCCAGGCTTTTGCCATCCTGCATGGCGGCGATACGGTGGAAGCCTATAGCGCCGGCAGTAAACCCAGTGGCATCGTTAACCCCAAAGCCATTGCCGCCATGAAAGAACTGGGGTACGATCTCAGTACACACGATAGTAAATCATTACAGGAAGTGGAACAATATGCACCATTTGATGCAGTGGTAACCATGGGCTGCGGTGATGCCTGTCCGTGGATGCCTGCCAAACAGTTTATCGACTGGCAGATCCCCGATCCCAAACACATGGAGCCTGCCGCATTTAATGAAGTGCGTGATTATATCAGTGAAAAAGTAAAGGAATTGCTGAAAACCTTATGAGGTTTTGTTCCCGTCGTTGTTAGAACCGATCAGTGCTTCGATCAGCGAAGAAACAAAACTTACTACCAGGCTGAACAGTAAAGCAGATACCCAACCATCTACCGTAAAACCCGGTACCAGGCTGGCGGCCCATTTAATGATCAGGATATTGATGAATAAAAGGAAGAGTCCGAGGGTGATAATGGTAATGGGAATAGTCAGGATGATCAGGATAGGCTTGATAAAACTATTCAGCAAACCCAGCACTACGGCCACCAGCAAAGCCGTTACCGTACTATCTACCTGCACCCCTTTCAATACATAAGCGGCGAACAGAACAGCCACAGCTGTAGCGATGGTTTTAGCAAAGAACCTTCCCATATGGATCTTTTGAAAGGTTAAGTTACCATTTAAATATCGAATATCGAACAGGGAACACCGAATATCGATCGGAGCGTTACTTCGGCGTTCGATATTCCCTGTTCGATATTCGATATTCAAAATTCCTACACCACTACCACTTCATAAAACGAATCCGGCTCCAGGTAATGCTGGGCAAGGGCCTGGATCTCTTCGGCGGTGATGGTTTGTACGGTTTTGATGCTGTTGTAGAAATATTCTTCGGTCAGGCCGTTCAGGATATAATTCTTCCAGCGGGCAATGATCTGGAACGGGCCATCAAGGTCTCCGAGCAGGGAGCCGATCATGTAATTGCGCACCAGGTCCAGTTCTTCTGCCTCCACAGGCTCGTTGCGCAGGATGGCCATTTCTTTGTACACTTCTTCAATGGTAGCAGCGCATACATCCCGCCCCGCTTCGGTGCTGATCATCCAGGCGCTGGTATGGATATGGTTCTGCATATAACTATGTATGCCGTAGGTATACCCTTTGTCTTCGCGGATATTACTCATCAGTCTGGATCCGAAAAAACCACCGAAAATATTATTCAGCACCTGTGCCTTTGAAAAATCAGGATGATGCCTGTTAGGGAAGGGCCGCGCAATACGGATCGCTCCCTGTACACCATTCTCATCATTGATGATATTGTATTTTTTGGTCTCTGCCGGGTGCGTGTTAAAGTTTACCGCAGGCAGGTTTTGTGGCTGAAAAGGCAGGTGTCCGAAATTGGTATTCAATTGTTGCTGAATATCCCCAGGCAATTTACCTGCCACGAATACCAGGCATTTACCCCCCGTATAAAATTTCCGGTAAAAAGCATCCAGCTCATCGCGCTGCAGGTTATCGTAATCCAGTGTAGACGTATATTTTCCGTAGGGATGATGAAATCCATAAACATATTCATCAATCAACCGGTTAGCAATGAAGTCACATTTCTTCAGGTTCACTTCCAGTCTTTGTTTCTGGTTCTGCTTGTAGATGGCCAGCTCTTCTTCGGGAAAAATACATTCCGTCATCAACTCTGCTACCACCGGCAACAGTTCAGGTAAATGTTTGCTGAGACAATGCAGGGTAATAGTAGCCGTTTCATTATAACAGCTCCTGTTCAGGTATGCACCATAAAAATCAAAATGCTCATTTATAGTAAAGGCTTTTTTCTGCCGGGTACCATTCTTGAGCATGAAGTTGGTGGTGGCAGCTACAATATTTTTTTCTTCGTACCAGTTGCCCGCATAAAACACCCATTCTACCAGTATCACTTCCTGTGCTCCCGCATCTATGCTGTACACAGGCACTCCATTATCGAGGGTGTACTGTTCGTAGGGTGGTAACTGCAATTGCATATTAACCGCATCAATGATCTCCGGCGCACTTGTTCTGTTGGTCATGCTCTTTACTTAGTGTGATAAAATAAGGTGTTGCTGTTATCGTTCCGGAATACTTCTTTGCAGTATTGCTGCACATCTGCTGCTGTAATTTCCTGGTAACGTGCCAGTTCGGTGTTCATCAGTTCCGCATCGCCCAGCAGTTCGTACATGGCCAGGCTGTTGGCCCTACTCATCACGCCCATATCTTCAAATGCAATTACGCTCTCTGTTTTGTTTTTCACCTTCTGCAGTTCAGCATCGCTGATAGCAACTGCCTGTATTTTCTCGATCTCTTCTTCAACGGCTTTGGCAGCTGCTTCCATGGCAACGCCTTTTACCAGTTTGCCTTCTACGGCCAGTAAACCTTTATCAATACTGCCGAAATGATAACAGTCGATACTCGAGAACAGCTGTTTTTCTTTTACCAGTGCCTGGTATAAACGCGATGATCCGCCGCCGCCCAGCACTTCTGTGGCAAGGTCCATTACATAATACCCTTTATCCAGCCGCGCATCCATATGCCAGGTTTTGATAAATGCATCCAGCGGCACATCTGCATGTACTTCCGAAACACGGGCTGCTGTTTGCCGGGGTTCCTGCGGTAAGGAGCGGTTGTATTTTTCTCCCATGGGGATATCACCAAACCATTTCTGCGCCAGCTGTTTGATCTTTTCCAGTTCCACATGCCCCGCCACCACCAGGATCGCATTTACCGGCCGGTAGTGTTTGAAAAAGAAATTCTTCACATCATCGATATGGGCATTCTCTACATGACTCAGTTCCTTTCCGATCGTCATCCAGCGATAGGGGTGCGTGGTATAGGCCAGCTCCCGCATTTTATGCCACACATCGCCATAGGGTTTGTTGATATAATGTTCCTTGAACTCTTCGCACACTACTTTTTTCTGCACGTCCAGACTTTTTTGTCCGAAGGCAAGGCTCAACATCCGGTCGCTCTCCAGCCAAAATGCGGTTTCTATGTTTTCTGCCGGCAACTGGCAATAATAATTGGTAAGGTCGTTGGTAGTATAGGCGTTGTTCTCACCGCCTGCCCGCTGCAGGGGCTCGTCATAATCCGGGATATGGATGCTTCCGCCGAACATCAGGTGTTCAAACAGGTGAGCGAAGCCGGTCTGGGCAGGGTTCTCATCTCTGGCACCCACATCATACATAATATTCACCACTGCCATCGGGGTAGAATGGTCCTCATGAACCAGCACCCGCAGGCCATTATCCAATACAAAACGGTCATATCTGATCATACACACGGTTAAAGAAGCTGCAAAATAGGGGATTCGGGAAAACTGGAACTACGAAAAGAGGAAAATGAACAGAGGAACAGATGAACAGACGAACAAGGAACGGATGAACGGAGAGATTGATTTATTACATTACTTCCGATCATCTGTTCATCTGTTCCTCTGTTCAATATTCCCACCCCCTACCGCCTGATATCTTTGATATCAATCGTAAGCACCAGGGGTTTCTGGTCGCGGAAGATGACTACGCGCATTTTGCCGATGCTGTTCTGGAAGAGGTTTTTGTAGGTCTGGATGTTCTTGGAAACATTGGTTTCTACCGAAAAGATCACATCACCCGGCAGAAAACCGGCTTTGTCTCCGGGCGAGCCCGGCATGATATCAATTACCCTGATTTCTCCATCCACCAGGTAAATACCCAGACCGGTATAGGAATAATCGAAGCTTTCGTTGTAATGGGTATTGGGTTTGATATGGATACTCTGCTCCGGATAGTTCAGGATCACGTTAAAACGGCGCAGGATATCATTACCGATCAGTCCACCGAGTAAAGGATACGAAGTAACATTGTATTCATCTTCAAAAATATGTATCGGCACCCGCTTGAACTTGTAAGGGCCCAGCTTCACTTCCTTGACCACCGAAATAGACATCTGCCGTTTGCCCCCCAGCCCTTCTGCCTGTGTAGGATAAAATTTCCGTTTCTTGCGGAATACCACACTATCATCCACAAAATCTTTGGATAACAGAAAACTGAGTCCCGCACCGGTATCAAAAATAAATCGGCTCACAATCAGCCTGTCATCCTGTATCGCGGCAGACTGCAACGGAAGCGTAGAGAAATTAGGTTTCAGCATATAACCGCCGCGGGGATATTTGAAGGAACCCGGCGAATACACTTCGATAAACATGTTATCATAATCCAGTCTTACGATATACCTGCGCAGAAAGCTGTAGCCGATAATACCGTCGATACGGATCCCGTATACACTGGTCAGCAATTCATAGTCATTGATATGAAAATCGAGCTTTTCTACTTCCAGTGTGCCCAGTTTCAGGGTATGCCCCATGGTAAAATCCACATTTTTGATACCTGCGATGCCACGAATGGTCTTTTCTGTTTTTACAGTGGGCAGTTTCAGCAAATCTACCGTAGTAGAATCCAGGGAAATACCGCCGCTTCCGGTATCAAAAACGAAATTGAGTGTATCAGGATAATTATCGAGAACGGCCCGAACAATCACAATGCCGCCGCTTAGCTGGGTAAAGGAGAATCTGGTCAATAGTTTTGCCTCCGGAGAAACAAATTCCTCCTGCGCTTTGCCGCTGATACTAAGGCAAAACATGGCAAATGCAATTAAGACCGGTTTCATGCAGGTTGAAAATAGGATGATTTCAGATGCAAACGGCCATTATCTGTATGAGGTTGCCCGGATAGAAGATAAACGGCCCAAATGAAGGACAGCAAATAATTGGTTTTCGATGCAAGGTCAATCAACCATATCGCAGTACCTTTGTTCTTCTTATAAAGTGTTGAATATGCAATTAGCCGATCTGTACCAGAAAGCCCTGAAATTTGAGTTCCTCAGTATCGAAGAAGGGATGTTCTTATTTGAACATGCCCCTCTCACAGAACTGATGTATGTAGCCGATGAAATGCGGAAAATACAGGTGCCTTATAACAAAGTAACCTGGCAGATAGACCGGAACGTGAACACCACCAATGTGTGCATAGCCAATTGTAAGTTCTGTAATTTTTACCGGATTCCGGGCCATGCGGATGCCTATATCACCGATATGGATACTTACCGTAAAAAGATCACCGAAACCCTGAAATATGGCGGCGACCAGTTGCTGTTGCAGGGCGGACACCACCCGGAACTGGGACTTGATTTCTACACCAATACTTTCCGTGCCATCAAACAGGAGTTCCCCACCATTAAACTGCATGCACTGGGGCCACCCGAAGTAGCACATATCAGCAAACTGGAAAAAATGAGTCACCACGATACCCTGAAAGCCTTACAGGAAGCGGGTCTGGACTCTTTGCCGGGTGCGGGTGCCGAGATCCTGGTAGACAGGGTAAGACGCCTTATCTCCAAAGGAAAATGCGGGGCAGACGAGTGGCTGGCCGTGATGCACGAAGCGCATAAACTCAATATCACCACCAGTGCCACCATGATGTTTGGTCATGTGGAAACACTGGAAGAACGTTTTATTCATTTAGTCAGGATCCGGGAAGTACAAAGCAGGAAACCGGAGAATGCCAAAGGTTTTCTCGCCTTCATTCCCTGGACTTTCCAGGATGTAGATACTTTGCTGGCGCGCATCAGGGGCGTACATAACCTGACCACACCGGATGAATATATCCGGATGATCGCCATCAGCCGTATTATGCTGCCGAATATCAAGAATATCCAGGCCAGCTGGCTTACCGTGGGTAAACAAACCGCCCAGATCTGTCTGCATGCCGGTGCCAACGATTTTGGCAGTATCATGATTGAGGAGAATGTGGTAAGTGCCGCCGGTGCCCCCCATCGTTTTACTTATAAAACCATGCAGGAAGCCATCCGCGAAGCCGGTTTTGAACCCCAGTTACGTGGCCAGCAATACGAATTCAGGGAGATCCCGGCCGCCATACAGGAGCAGGTGATCGATTATTAGGTCTGGGATTTAACGTTTTGTTGAACCCGCAGGTGATGGATTACAGTATTTTCGTATACAAATAAACCCACCTGTATGAGGTCAAAATCCATCCTGCTGCTGGCATTAATTGCCGTATCTGTTACGTTTGTGACCTTTTTACTGCTGGAGAGCCAGTCTGTTACCGTAACCTGCGAAAAAAGTCCTGCCGGCATAAATCCGGATACAGGCGTTCTGGCAAGCCCGGAAAACCACCTGATCGTATCCATCAACTAAATCATACCAATCCTGCGCTGATACCGCAGGATTTTTTTTCTTTGCAGTGTAACATAATACCGGCTGATGCGTATAATATCTGAAACAAGGCAAACAACCAAAGCTATTCCCTGCTGTTTATGACCGAGAAAGCGTACAATGAATGTGTGAACCAATATGCGGATAACGTATACCGGTTCATTGTGAAGAATCTTCGCCATGAAGAGGACGCACGTGATATTGTACAGACCGCTTTCGAAAAATTATGGCGCAACAGGGAATCGGTGGAGCCGGAGAAATCAAAATCTTACCTGTTTACCGTTGCCTATAACCAGATGATCGACCATATCCGTAAAAACAAACGGATCCAGCTGAAAGAGGATTTTGCAGAAGATGCGAGGGTACAGCAGGCCGCCAATACCAACCTGAAAAAAGTATTGATGGAAGCCCTGAACCAGCTGAACGAAACACAAAGAAGCCTGGTGATGCTGAAAGATTATGAGGGCTATAGTTATGAAGAAATAGGCGAAATCATGGGACTGAACGAAAGCCAGGTGAAGGTTTACCTGCACCGGGCCCGGTTAACCCTGCGGAATTATTTAGTAAGTGCCGAAAATGTGAGATAAAACCAATCAGAGAAATCATACCACTAATCAATACAATCTGTGCTCCATATTAACCAACATAATTACGAGGAATTTTTCCTGCTGTACGTAGACGGGGAACTGTCTGCCACAGACAAACAGGCCGTAGACCGGTTTGTGCAGGAAAATCCACACTTCGCCATTGAGCTGGAGATGTTGCAGCAGGCACAGTTGCCCATAGAAGCATGGAGTTTTGATGACAAGGACCTGCTTTACCGGAATGGCGCAGCAGAGATCAACACCGATAACCACGAAGAGCAGTTTCTGTTATATGTAGATGATGAACTGGATGCAGACGGGAAAGAACAGGTAGAAAGATTTGTTTTGCAACACCCTGCATTACAGGAATCCTTTACCCGGCTGAAACAAACCCGGCTGGTACCAGAACTGATCCTTTTCCCCGACAAAACATCGCTGTACCGGGAAGAGAAAAAAGAAAGGCCCGTTATTTACATGCGCTGGCAGCGGATAGCTGTGGCGGCGGTATTGACAGGCGTAGCGGTTTTGCTCTGGACCGTGATTCCACAGCAAAGAAATAGTGAGCCGGTATTGGCACAACAAACAGTTGCCCCGGCAGCCAGGGATAATCAACCAGCTTCCGTAACAGCACCCGGTACCAGCACCGTTACCGGTGATGATAAAGGCATAACAATTACTGCCGGTAACAGCAACCCGATCAACACTGCAGGCCCAATGCAGGAGAAAACAGCGGTTGTTACTCCGGCAACCGATCTGCTGGCAGCCCATACCGAAGCGATGAAACCGGTTGATGTGCCAAGAAGCGATGCAGATGTAATTGCCACTGTTTCCGGCAATGGATTTGAAACAGTAACCTCTAACACCAACCGGGTTTCGGGCGATAATGCGGTACTGGATCATGTGGATATGGTCAAACCCGCCAATGAACAGCTGAACAATATCACTGATAACACAGATAACAATATACACCCGGCCGTATATCGGGAACTGGATACCGAATCGGCTGATCAGAAAAAAACCTTGCTCCTCGGTTCACTGGAGATCAATAAAGACAAACTCCGCGGTTTCTTCAGAAAAGCCGGCAGCATTTTCCGCAGTAAAGCAAAAACGGAAGAAGAGAGCAGTCCTTCCTCCATCAGTACAAGACCATCAAAATAATCAGAAAAGAAAAAGATATGAAACGAATCGTTATGGCAGCAGCCTGCCTGCTGGTTACAGGAATCAGCTGGGCGCAGACAGATAGTTCTGCTAAAAATACAGACACTGTGAAAGTGGGCAACTTCATCATCATTAAAAAGAAGAACGCAGGTACTGTTTCTTCGGATGATGATAACAGCAAGCGGCGCGGCTCCATAGAATACAGCATTGAACGCCGCACCCGCAGAAGAAGTAATATCAGCACCAACTGGTGGATCATGGACCTCGGTTTTGCCAACATGCGCGATCAGACAGATTATACCGCCGCAGCAGCAGGTGGCTATTTTAAAACATTCCGCCCGGCGGATGGTGCTGTGAACCAGAACAGTTACAAACTCATCAACGGCAAATCCAGCAACGTGAACATCTGGTTTTTTATGCAGAAAGTAAACCTGATCAAACATGTGGTGAACCTGAAATATGGTCTGGGACTGGAAATGTATAATTACCGCTATGATACCAGATTAAGTTACCGCAAAGAACCCGCACCTTTTGTGTTAAACGACTCGATCAGTTTTACAAAGAACAAATTGTATGTAGAGTATCTCACCATCCCTGTAATGCTGAACATCAATACCACTCCCGATAGCAGAAGAGGTTTCAGCATCAGTGCCGGGGTAAGTGCGGGTTATTTAACCAATAGCCGCAACAAACAGATCAGCGGCGAGCGTGGCAAACAGAAATACAAAGGTGATTTCAATTTTGAACAATGGCGCGTGGCCCTGATTGGCGAGATGGGATTGGGTCCGGTACGCGTATACGGCAGCTATAGCCTGAACCGTTTACAGAAAGATATAACCCGTGTTGAACAATATCCTTACACAGTAGGTATCCGCTTCAGCAACTGGTAAGATTCAACTTAGTTTTTTTCTCATGTTACACAGCGCGCCCCCTTTCCAGGGGGCGCTTTTTGTTAAGCAGTAAATCCCATATTCAGCAAGTATCATCAGTGGTTAGCGTTTTCTTAAATCGCTGCATCAGCTCTCCGGCATTAACTTAATTTTTGGTGAATTAACCAAAACACAACAGGCAGATACGATAGGTTGCTGTTCATAAAACCCCATCCATGAACCTACCTGTCTGCCTCTCCGTATTAGGTGTGATCAGCCTCACCCAAACTTCCTTTAAAAAAATTCCTCCAGAGAAACGATTTACCACACCCGGCACTTATTATGTACGGGTAGAAAAACGTAAATATGTTTTGCATTTGTTTGATTCCAGCGGAGAGAGAATTGTCAGCTATCCCGTTGTATTCGGCAACAAAGACCTCGGTGATAAAATGATGCAGGGCGACCGCAAAACGCCCGAAGGCATCTTTCATATCAGTTCCAAACGCCGGCACGAGAAATGGAATGCTTTTCTCTTGATCGATTATCCCAATGCAGACAGCTACCGGAAATTCAATGAACGCAAAGCCAAAGGATTACTGCCTGCCAATGCACAGATCGGCGGTGGCATTGGCATACACGGTACCTGGCCGCGCGAGGATTTTGCCATCGACCAATACCAGAACTGGACCGAAGGATGCATCAGCACCAAGAACATGTATATCCAGGAAATTTTTGGGTTATTACCGGTGGGGACGAGGGTGGAAATAACGCCGTAGGAATGTCGAATATCGAACAGGGAATATCGAATGTCGATCGGATATTACTTCGACATTCGATATTCCCTGTTCGATATTCTGCTGTTTCCTAGATTTTCTCTGCCCCGAAATAACTATGCAGCACCGCCGGCAATTGGATGCCTTCTGTTGTCTGGTTATTCTCGAGCAGGCAGGCCACAATTCTGGGCAGGGCCAGTGAACTTCCGTTTAGTGAATGGGTGAGCTGCATTTTACCATCGGCATCTTTGTAACGGCATTTCATGCGGTTGGTCTGGTAGCTTTCAAAATTGCTCACACTGCTCACTTCCAGCCAGCGTTCCTGTGCGGCGCTGAATACTTCAAAGTCGTAGGTGATGGCACTCGTAAAACCCATATCGCCCCCGCATAAACGCAGGATGCGGTAAGGCAGCTGTAAAGATTGCAACAGTTTTTCTACATGGTTCACCATTTCATCCAGCACAGCATAACTGGTAGCCGGCTCCACAATCTGGATGATCTCCACTTTCTCGAACTGGTGAACACGGTTCAGTCCGCGTACATCTTTTCCAAAACTGCCCGCTTCTCTTCTGAAGCAGGGTGAGTAAGCGGTCATCTTAACAGGCAGTTCCTCCAGTTTCAAGATGGTATCGCGGTAAATATTGGTTACGGGCACTTCGGCCGTAGGGATCAGGTAAAAATTATCGGCCGTAGCATGGTACATCTGCCCTTCTTTATCCGGTAACTGTCCGGTGGCAAATGCACTGGCTTCGTTTACCATAAACGGTGGCAGGTATTCGGTGTAACCGGCTGCTGTGTTAAAGTCGAGGAAATACTGTACCAGGGCGCGTTGTAATTTGGCGCCTTTGCCTTTGTACAACGGAAACCCGCTTCCGGTAATTTTGGCACCGGTTTCAAAATCTACCAGGTCGTATTGTTTGATCAGGTCCCAATGCGGTACGGATCCTTCGTGTAATACAGGTTTTTGTCCCCCCTCTCTCACCACCACATTCTCTTCCGGCGATTTGCCCTCGGGTACCTGTTCAGAAGGCAGGTTGGGTAACAATACAATTGTATCCAGCAGTTCTTTTTCAACAACGGCCATTTGTTCTTTCAGGGGTTCCAGTGTGGCTTTCCAGCTGGCTACATCGGCTTTCAGGGCTTCGGCTCCTTCTTTATTCCCCTGGCCCATCAGTTTCCCGATCTCTTTGGATGCACTGTTTACTTTGGCCTGGGTACCATCAAAATCGGCCTGCAGTTTTTTCCGGGTATCATCCAGGGCAATGATCGTATCTACCAGTTCCGGCTGTTTAAAATGTTTCACAGCCAGTCTTTTTTTAACCTCAGCTGTATTGTTGCGCAATACACTCACTTGTAACATAAGGGTCCAATTTGCCGCAAAGATAACTTTTGCCGGTTGATGATGGCATGCTTCCACGGTTTACCTTTGCGGTAATTATGTTTATTTCAGACGATTTACAGCAAAGATGGTGGAACCTGGAGGCCAAACTGGTGGAGCGGTTTGGTAAAAAACCCGACCTGGAAGCGGTTTTATTCCTGATTGGTATGCAGGAAACAGGTTTTCTGCAGGAAAAGATCTCCAAAGAACAGAAACAGGACCTGATGCACGTGGCCGTATGCCGGGTGCTCAGCCAGAGTGGTTATTATATACTGGAAGGCAATGATGAAGAAGGCTGGCCCCATTACAAACAGGTAAAAGAATTACCCGTAATGGTTTTGCCGGAGCAGGAGAACTTTATCAAAGACCATGTGTTGCTGTATTTTGAGCAGCAGGGGTTTTAGGAGTTAATAGTGAAAAGTTAATAGTGGGAAGCAGGTAAAGTGTATGTACTTCAATCTGCCCGTTTTTCACTTTTAACTATTAACTTTTCACTCCTTAAACTCCATTATTTAATTTCTCTCAACCGTTTTTTATCTAATATTTGCAATACTAAAACTTACGTTATGAATTTCCCAGCAGATGTTCGCTACACCAAAGACCATGAATGGATTCGCCTGGATGGCAATGTTGCCACTATTGGTATCACTGATTTTGCCCAGCATGAGTTGGGAGATATTGTGTATGTAGACATCAATACCATTGGCCAGACCCTGTCAGCCGAAGGTCTTTTTGGTACTGTAGAAGCGGTAAAAACCGTTAGCGATCTGTTTTTGCCGGTAGCGGGAACCGTATTAGAAGCCAATCCTTTGCTGGAAAAACAGCCCGAACTGGTTAATACAGATCCGTATGGCGATGGCTGGATGATCAAGCTGACTGTCAGTGATCCGGCTTCCGTATCTGCCCTGATGGATAGTGCCGCTTATGCAGCTTTAGTGGGATAAAACCAGGGAACCCAATCTTTCGTATATCCAATATCAACCTTAGTAAACCTGCTTTTGGAAGTAGTTAAAAAATACAGCGAACCGGAATTGGTACAGCTGCTCCGGCAACGGAGTCAGTCTGCCTTTGGGTACCTGTATGATAATTATTCAGGTGCCCTGCTTTCCATCATTCTGAATATTGTGAACGAGGAAGAACTGGCCAATGATGTATTGCAAGAGGTTTTTGTGAAGATCTGGAAGCAGATTGAGAGTTACGACAGCAGCAAAGGACGCCTGTTTACCTGGATGCTCAATATTGCCCGCAACGCTTCTATAGATACGGTGCGCAGCAAAAGCTTCCAGAACAGCCGGCAAAACCGGGAATTAACAGAAGACGTATATACAGCAGGAGGGGTTACCGAAACCCGGACAGATCAGATCGGATTAAGAAAAATGGTACACAGTCTGAAGGAAGAATACAGGGTATTGGTGGAATTATCTTATTTCCAGGGTTTTACCCAGGATGAGATCGCCAAAATGCTGGAGATTCCGTTAGGAACAGTAAAAACGCGGTTACGGGCCGCATTAACACAATTAAGAGAAATTATTAAACCATAAAGTGGATATCAAGGCTTACATAGAAAGTGGCGTGATCGAAAGCTATGTCTTAGGCATGGCCGATGCACAGGAAGCTGCCGAACTGGAACAGCTGAGCCGTCAGCATCCTGAAATCAGGAAAGCGATAGACGAGTTCGAAGCTGCGCTGGAACAGCAGGCCCTGGCTACTGCCGTTGTGCCCGCTCCCCGTGTAAAAGAACAGCTTTTGGCTGAACTTGATTTTGAGAAAAAGAATCAAAAAGCGGTGGTGATAGGATGGAGCCGCTATCTGGCTGCGGCTTCTGTAATACTGCTGGTAGTGAGTGCTTCCCTGAATGTATATTTCTACAAACAGTTTAGTTCTGCCAATACTGCTTACCAGGCATTATTGATTGAAAAAACCAGCCTGCTGTCAGATAACCAGCAAACCCAGACCAAACTGCTGGACCTCTACAGCAATATGCAGATGATGAGCGATCCATCCATGATCAAAGTATCCATGCCCGGTGTAGCCGGTAAGGAGAACAGCCTGGCTACTGTTTTCTGGGATAGTAAATCGAGAGACGTTTACCTCCTGCCTAATAAATTACCTGAAGCCGCCGCCGGCAAACAATACCAGTTATGGGCCATTGTAGACGGCAAACCGGTAGATGCCGGCGTAATAGATGCCTGTGCCGGATTGTGTAAGATGAAAAATATCCCTGCCGCTTCCATGTTTGCTATTACCCTCGAGAACAAAGGTGGCAGTGCCGCCCCTACCCTGGATCAGATGTATGTAGCGGGAAAAGTAGGATAAGAGAACAATATTCCGATATTAATGTGAAGCCGCAGCATGTGATTTCAACTGAAATCTTTGTACTGCGGCTTCTTCTTTTGTAATAATCGCTGATTAACATAGTATATGTAAAAAAATGGCTTACTTGCCTCCCTAAACAGTAGCCTTACTTGAAAATCATTCGTTTCCTTCCTACCATTGGTTGGTTTATACTAAGTATTATTTTATTAACCTTACCGGGTTCTGCCGTTCCCAGTTATCCCTGGCTGGCTACGATTCATGCAGACAAATGGGTACATATCGGGCTTTTTGGCATGCTTTGCCTGTTAAGTATGCTGCCATTCCGTGCAAGCAGTTATAACAATAAACAAAGAAAGAAATGGTTCCTGTTGATTACGTTTGGCGGGATTTTCTATGGTATTTTGATGGAGTTTGTACAGGAAAACTGGGTCATTAACCGCTCTTTTGAATACAGTGATATTCTGGCCGATACAGCGGGCTGCGTGCTTGCCTATTATATCAGCCTCCGGAAGTTTTTGGTGAAGGGGTAGAAAAAAATTGGTCCCGATAGAAATCGGGACCGCAACCAAAACTAACTGCTTATGAGAAAAATGTAAACTTGTTTCTGTTTTCTATTCTTATTAACGCAAATCCTGTGCCGCCGGTTTTTTCTGTTCTGTTAAACTCTGTTAAACCTTTTCAACCGGCTATTTCTTACGTAGATACAGGATTTTTATTGCCTGTTGCCTGAAGCAAAGTTCTATGTAATAGATACAATAAAATGTCAATGGTTTAACAATGAAATGTTAAAGCACTAATGACAGGAAATGCCATCCTGCGAATGATTGTGCAGGTAAGGACTTATATAGGGAATATTCAGATTCAGTCCTCTGAGGATCAATAAAATACCCATTGTAAACAAAACATAAGGAACTGCTTTCTTCATGGTATTACGAGCAGCAATACCGATCATACTGCCAAAAAAAGACAGGGCGAACATGGCAGGCAAAGTGCCAAAACCGAAAGCGGCCATAAAGAGAACTCCCCCTTCTACCGTACCTGCTGCCAGCGCACCGGTGATAGCGAAGTATACCATGCCGCAGGGTAATAAACCATTGGCGGCACCTAATACAAACATGCCATACAATTTACGTTGCTGCATATAGCGGGCAATAAATCGTTGTAAAGCCTGTGTAAACTTTTCGGTCCAGCGTACTCGGAATAATTTCTTAGGTAACAAAGATCCCAGTAATGTAAAAAGAATCAGGGCGCCGAGAAAAACAGAAAAACCCTGCTGCATACCACCGAGGTACACCTGGCGGCCTACAAATCCAAACAAAAGTCCCAGTAAAGAGTAAGTAACAATACGACCGAAATTATAGAGAAAGATCCCGAGTGCTTTTTGTGGTTTAGGCAGGTAATGAACCGGCAGCGAAAATGCAATGGGCCCACACATACCCACGCAGTGAAAACTACTCACAGCGCCAAGTACAAAACCTGTTATCAGCAATTGCCCGTACATCTGGTTAGTTCACATTTACAATCTGTTCGGTATAATATTTCTGATCGCCGGCCTGCCAGTTCAGTTTTAATTCATAGGTGGTTCCCTTGGCAAGCTGGTTTTTTAAAATCAATTGTTTACCACTTGTATCAACAGACAAAGCAATTTTCCGGTCGCGCACCGCGTCTGTTTTACAGTAAAACCAGGCTTCGCCTTCTACTTTTACTCCTTTCATTTCATCCGGCAACCCGATGGTGAGGGCGTCAGCATCCTGTGTAACAGCTACTTTACCAATCAGGGCAGCATTGTTTCTGCCATCGATCCTGTCCTGGTAACGCAATTCATCTTTATAATAGTCTTTGCTGACCAGTTCAAACTTTGTATTCACTGCCTTGTATACCAATGTGGCCATTAATATCGCAAACAGAATAAAAACAACCACCAGTTTATTGCCCCAGTTCATGTATTTAGTTTTAAATGGATTAATTGGCCGGACCCAGAAAATTGGTCTTTAGCGAAGCTACTTTCTTATCAGCGATATACAGTCCCAGTTTCAATTCTGTTTTCCGGTTATGTATGCGGGAAGCAGGTAACACCACAAAAAAAGATCCGGAACCCTGGCCTTCTTTCTCTACTGGAATATAGGGTTTGCCGATAATTTCTACCTTACCGTTACCATCTTCCAGCCTTACCTCTACATGTGCCGGCTCAACGGTTTTGTTTACCATTTTGATATTGTAGAGATTGGAGATACTATCAGTACCACGCTCCTGGTACAGAATTCCGGGTGTTCGCATAATAGTGGCATCAATATCCACACGGGTTAGCAGCAATACAGTAAGGATGCATAATACAAACGCACATAACCCGGTATAGAACTTCATACGGGTAGTATAATGCAGCGGTTCGCCATTGGCGATGGAGTTTTCCGAAGCGTAGCGGATCAGTCCGCGTGGCCTGTCTAATTTATCCATGATGCTGTTACAGGCATCTATACAGGCGGTGCAGCCCACACATTCCATTTGCACCCCATCCCGGATATCGATACCCGTAGGGCATACTTTTACGCACAGGTGGCAATCGATACAATCGCCTAAATGCTCATCAGGTGTTTTTTTAGCATTTCCTCTGGGTTCGCCACGTTTGTAATCGTAAGCTACGATCATAGAGTTCTTATCCAGCAATACACTCTGTAAACGACCGTAAGGGCAAACCACGGTACAAGCCTGTTCTCTGAAGAAAGCATATACGGCATAAAACACGCCGCTGAAAACAAGGATCGAAGAAAAGCCTACAATATGCTGGCTAACCGGTTCCGTAATAATCTTCTCCAGTTCTTTTATACCAATGATGTAGGCCAGAAAAAAGTTGGCAATCACAAAAGATAACAGATAAAAGACCACATGTTTCAATGCCACTTTGGTGATCTTAGCGGATGTCCACGGTGCATTTTGCAGCATTTTTTGTGCAGGGGCATCGCCCAGTATCAGGAACTCCACTTTACGGTACATCATTTCCATAAAGTTGGTCTGGGGACAGGCCCAACCGCAGAATAAACGGCCAAATGCAGCAGTGAACAGGATAATAAAGAACACGAATGTGATCATCGTGATACCGAAGATGAAAAAATCCTGTGGCCAGAAAATTTTTCCGAACAGAATAAATTTCGCTTCTGGAATATTGAACATAAATAGAGGCCGCCCATTGATATGTACAAAGGGCAGCCCGAAGAATACAATAAAATAGAGGGCACTTAACCAGCTGCGGATATTGTAAAATTTTCCTTTGGGTTTATGTGCGTAGATCCATTTCCGCTTACCACTTTCGTCTACTGTTGCAATTCTGTCGCGGAAACTTTCTGTTAACGGCTCGTTGGTATGTTTGATCTCACTCATCTTATCTGTTAACCGCTGTTATTTTTTGTCAACGGTTGCTTTCGCAGAATCACCCGCTGCAGGTGCCGGTGTTGCTGCATTCTCTTCATACACGGTACCCTGTGCTTCTTTCGGTTTGGCCGGTTTGGTACCTTTTAATGATTTCACGTAACTGGCCACTTGTGCGATCTGCACCGGAGAATAATCATCCTGCCAGCTCTTCATCCCTTTTTCTGGCCAGCCATATTTAATGGTTTTAAAAATGTCTTTGATACTGCCTCCATGAATCCAGAACTCATCAGTCAGGTTGGGACCTACTGAACCACCGCCGTCTGCCTGGTGACAGGCCGCACATACCGTGGTAAACACTTTTTTACCGGCTTCCAGCGAAGCTGCATCTGACAGGTAAGTTACGGTATTCTCATCTACCTTATTGGCAGATTTTTTCAGGTATTCTTCCTTTTCAGCAGCGGCGGTTGTCATGGCTATCTGCAACTCTTCCTGTGGTAAGGGAGCACTATGTGCTACGTGATAACGATAGATATAGATACCCGCAAAAATGATACACAGATAAAATCCATATAACCACCATGGCGGCAAACGGTTATCCAGTTCACGGATACCATCGTAGTCGTGCCCAAGGTCGATATTGGCTTCTTCCTGAATTGGGCGGAGGCTATTGAATTTATCCCACCATGCACTCCAGCTGAAAGCGGGTTTGTGCGTTTCTCCTGCGAGAACAGCTGCTGCTTTTTCTTTTGCCAGCAATAATTTTAAATTATACAGCAGTGTAAAAAGTATGATCAGCTCAATCAGAATCACAAAAATCAAAGCATAAAAAGATGTGGCTGACAGGCCGCCGTAATGATCAACTGCAGGTGCAGCAACGGAAGCGGCAGCAGCTGCATCCTGTGCAAACATAGGCGTACTGATGAGGCAGAGGGCCAGCAGGCTGAGTAATTTACCCGGACCACTTGCTGCATTTTTGGCGTCTTTGTAGCGCTGCAGGTATAGCTGTGCGGCTCCCATCACCACATTGGCCAGTAAGGCAATGATCAGTAAAAGACCGATGATGATGAATATCAGTACCTGTGCCATGGGTTTAGACATTTCGGAAGGTACCGGCGGACCGGCGGCAAATGCGCCGGATGGGAAAGCGAAGAGCAATACCATCATCGTGGCCAGCAGATAACCGCTATATCTTTTTACAGAAAATCGTTTCATATCAGATGTTTTAAACATAATTCAGGTTGGTTAATTTTCTAAAGGGATACGGCTGATCTCATCGATCATTTTTTTATCTGCCTTCCATACCCACAATAACATCAGCATAAAAAAAACAAAGAAGATCGAAAAAGAACTGAGCGCATACACATCCACGCCGGTGATCTTTTCTAAATAGTTGATGAATTTCATAATAGTTGTTTTTGTGTGAGCAGTGAGTAGTAAGCAGTGAGTCATCTTTTGCCAACTCACTACTCACCACTCACTACTACCTATTTTTCTGCCAATGGTTTCGCCTGTGATTTAATATCCGTTCCTACCCGCTGCAGGTAAGCGATCAATGCAATGATCTCTTTGTTGGCAGTGGTATTGATCTTATCCAGTTTCAGGTTAATGCGGATCAGGTTGGCCTGCGACATGAGGTCGGCATTCGCCACTTTATCATATCCTTCGGGATAAGGTACGCCCAGTGTTTGCATGGCCCTGATCTTGGCTGGTGTAATAGCGGTATCAATCGGATCATCCAGTAACCAGCTGTAAGAAGGCATGATAGAACCCGGGCTCATGCTCTGCGGCTCCAGCATGTGGTTGTAATGCCAGCTATCGGGATATTTACCACCAATACGTGCCAGGTCGGGACCCGTACGTTTGCTTCCCCACTGGAATGGGTGATCATACACAAACTCACCGGCTTTGCTGTACTCACCATAACGGGCCACTTCATCGCGGAAGGGACGTACCATTTGTGAGTGACATAAATAACAGCCTTCCCGTACATAAATATCTCTTCCCTGCAACTCAAGTGGTGTGTATGGTTTTACAGCCGCAATAGTGGGGATATTACTTTTAACGAGGAAAGTAGGCACTATCTCCAGGATACCGCCAATAGCTACTGCCACCAGACTGAATACCAGCATCTGGATAGGCCTTGCTTCAATCCATCTGTGCCAGTATTGTTTACCATGCGTAACCGGCACTTTGGGTAATGCGGGCGCTTCGGCCTCTTCATTGGCCACCAGACTGCCGGCTTTTACTGTTTTAACAATATTGTAGACCATGATAAATACACCTACCAGGTATAACAAGCCACCGATACTACGGGTAACATAGAGCGGAATAATATGGGTAACAGTTTCGAGGAACTGGAATTTCAGGGTTCCGTCATCGGTAAATTGTTTCCACATCATAGCCTGCGTAAAACCAGCCCAGTACATCGGGATGGCATACAATACAATACCGATGGTGCCGATCCAGAAGTGTGTGGTTGCTAATTTTTTAGAATAGAGCGGGGTATTGAATATTTTAGGAATGATCCAGTACAGGATACCGAAGGTTAAGAAGCCATTCCAGCCCAGGGCACCTACGTGCACGTGTGCAATGGTCCAGTCGGTAAAGTGCGAGATCGCATTCACATTCTTCAGACTCAACAAAGGCCCTTCAAAAGTTGCCATACCATAACAGGTGATGGCCACTACCATGAATTTCAAAATAGGATCTTCCCGTACTTTATCCCAGGCGCCCCGCAGGGTAAACAGACCATTCAGCATACCACCCCATGAGGGTGCAATCAGCATGATGCTGAAAACAGTACCCAGGCTCTGTGCCCAATCGGGCAGGGCTGTGTACAGCAGGTGGTGCGGTCCGGCCCAGATATAGATAAAGATCAATGCCCAGAAGTGGATGATGGATAAGCGATAACTGTATACCGGACGATTAGCTGCCTTGGGCAGAAAATAATACATAATACCGAGGTAAGGCGTAGTAAGGAAGAAGGCAACGGCATTGTGTCCGTACCACCACTGTACCAGTGCATCCTGTACACCTGCATACCAGCTGTAACTTTTCATCATGGAGAAGGGGATCTCGAAAGAGTTCACGATATGCAGCATGGCAACCGTAACCCAGGTAGCGATAAAAAACCAGATAGCTACATAGAGATGGCTCTCCCTTCTTTTCAGGATCGTACCAAACATATTGATACCGAATACTACCCAGATCAGGGTAATGGCGATATCGACGGGCCATTCCAGCTCGGCGTACTCCTTACCGGTGGTATAACCGGCCAACAGGGTTACCGCAGCAGCCACAATGATGAGCTGCCATCCCCAGAAATGGATCTTACTAAGGGCATCGCTGAACATACGTGCTTTACACAAACGCTGCAGCGAGTAATACACACCCATAAAGATGCCGTTTCCTACAAAGGCAAAAATGACCGCATTGGTGTGCACAGGACGTACCCGGCCAAAAGTAGTAATGGGCAGACCAAAATTGGCCGCAGGCAGGTAAATCTGCACGGCAGCCAGTAAGCCCACGGTCATACCTACTACACCCCATAAAATGGTGGCATACGCAAACATTTTAACGGTCTTGTTGTCGTAATAGAATTTTTCTACTTGCATTATATCAATTTGAGGTTTGGAGTTTATAGTCAGGGAAAGGATCAGTTATTCAGTGTTTCTTCGGCAAGCAAATCACGCTCCCTTTTTCCACCGGGTTTGTCTTCAAAGAGGATCCTTACAGCCGGGGCAATCTCATCATCATACTGGCCATCCTTTACGCTCCAGATAAAGGCAAAAAGGAACAGGGAGGCTACTGAAATACTGGCAATTAGTAGTAAGATGATGACACTCATGGGCAAAATATTATCTGTTGTAAAAATAAAAGGGTCCCACACGCCGGAGCATGATATACATCAATACGGAATATGATTTTTATCATATCCGATCCGGTTTGTTTCACTACTTCAGTTTTTCCCTGAACCCGAAGTAATTACTCAGTCCATACGTTACCAATAATATACTGATACTGCTACTGGGCATCAGAATAGCCGCGATCATGGGGGATAAAACCCCTGTAACCGCAAAAAACAGCCCCACCAGGTTGTACAATACGGAGATCACAAAAGCGGCCATCACCACCTGTTTGTTGGCTTTACCCAGTCTGATGAAACGATCCAGTTTGGGTAATTGGTCTGCCGCCAGGATGGCATCGCTGGCCGGCGTGAAATTATTGTTGCTTTCAGATACAGCTATGCCGATATCTGCCTGTTGCAGGGCGCCGGCATCATTTAACCCGTCTCCCACCATCATTACTTTTTTACCCTGTGCCTGTAATGTGCGGATGGCTTCCAGTTTATCCATGGGCTGCTGGTTAAACAGTAAAATAGCTTCATAGCCCAGCAACTGCCGCAGGTAAGCCTGTTCGCCGGCATTATCGCCGCTGAGTACTGCCAGCTGGTATTTTTTTCCCAGCCGTTGCAACATAGCCGGCACTTCTTCCCGGTAATGGTTCCTGAATTTGAACCGGCCCCAGACTTCTTCTTCAATGGCAATGTATACCTGTGAGGCCTCGTTGGTCATCTGTTCTTTTTGGGTCACAAACGAAGCGGAGCCCAGGGTTATCAGGTCGCCATCTACTATACCTTCAATACCCTTTCCGGCTATTTCGCGGAAACCACTCACTTTATGCCGGGTCAGGTTACCGGCCCAGGCGGCAATGGCTTTACTGAAAGGGTGGGTAGACTGTGCCGCCAATGCACCGATGGCTTTTACTTGCTTTTCCTGCAGGGGTTCGCCTTCATAGAGGATATCCTGATAGAGACCGGTGGTAAGGGTGCCTGTTTTATCAAAAACAATGCAATCGGCACTGGCAATGTCTTCGATCACCTGCGCATTACGCAGGTATAGATGATTACGCCCTAAACGACGGAGTATATTGGCGTTGGTGAAGGTATTGCTGAGTAATAAGGCGCAGGGACAGGCAACAATGAGTACGGCGGTAACAGCTGTCCATATTTTGGACGGATCATGAAAATACCACCAGGCAGCAGCAGCAGCGGCAATGGTGAACAGGATGATGGTAAAATAACGGCTGAGCAGGTGCACAAAAGAACGCTCTTCATCGGGTTTGCCGGAATCTTCGTTCCGGTTCCAGAGTTTGGTGAGATAACTCTGGGCCACTTCCTTGATCACGAGGATCTCAATATTACCACCGGTCTGTTTACCGCCAGCATATACAATCTCGCCCATCTCTTTGGCAACCGGCAAACTTTCGCCGGTTACAAAACTATAATCGATCAGCGCCTTGCCCCTCGTAATGATGCCATCTGCAGGAATCAGTTCCTCATTATGTATCAGCAGCGTATCATTCAACCGGATATCGGGCAGCGCGGCCGTTTCCTGTTTTTCCTCGGTAATCCTGGTAACAGCAATAGGGAAATAAGAAGTATAATCTCTTTCAAAACTCAGTTGCTGGTAGGTCTTATCCTGTAATACCCTGCCAGCCAGCATAAAAAATACAATGCCGCTCATCGAGTCAAAATAACCACCGCCGGTGCCGGTCAGCACTTCGTATACACTGCGGCCAAATGTTACCCAAACGGCCAGTACAATGGGGGCATCGATATTAAGAAAACGGTGTTTCAGGCTTTTCCAGGCACTGGTATAAAATTCGGAAGCACTGTAAAAGAATACCGGCAAGGACAGAAATAGATTAGCAAAACGGAATACCGTGAGCAGGTTTCTTTCCCTGGTATCGATACCGAGGTATTCCGGAAAACTCATGAGCATGATATTGGCAAAACAGAAACCTGCCACACCCAGCTTGTATAATTTGGAAGAATCGATCGTCGTTTTTTTCGATCCCATATCGTTAAAACTGATATAGGGTTCGTAACCAATACTGGTCAGCAATTCTGCTACTTTACGCAGTGGAAGTGAGTGATGATCGAAAACAATATCCACTTCTTTTTTAATGAAATTAACTTTGCTGCTCAGTATCCCCGCTTCCAGGCGGTGCAGGTTTTCGAGCAGCCAGAGACAGCTGCTGCAATGCATCTGTGGTACGTAAAAAGTGATATGGCTCTGGGTTTCATCCCTGAAATGAATAAGTGATGCCGCAATCTTACTGTCATCGAGGAAAGCGAATTTATCTTCTCGTACTTTAACCTTCCGCGTAGTACCAGGATTGCTGCTGATACTATAATAATCACACATACCATTCTGGTTCAGGATCTCATAGACCATCTGGCAGCCACTGCAGCAAAAGTCTTTATCGTGTGCATGAAAAGTCTCCTCATTGCAGTCTTCGCCGCAATGGTAGCACCTGGGTTTGGCAGGAGAAGCTGTGAGTTTACTCATATCTATTCTGCCGATTGGGGTTTGCTACTGATAGAAGGATATAACAGACTCTGTTCGATATAGATCCATTGATGAATTTCTCTTTCCAGCAGGAACAGTTCATTCACACAGGCCCTCCATTCTTTACACCAGCCGGGCTGAACCACATAGTTATTCAGTTGCTGGCGGAGTTTGAGTAACAAGTTAATAATAACCTGCTGTGTCTGGTGTATATTCTCGGGAATTTTTTGGGGGATCACATAACCCGGACCCGCATTTTTAATAGCCGGAAAAATGATACCGGTTTCTTTAAGGAAAAGGTGCTCTACCTCATCCTGTAGTTTGGCAAACAGCAATTGAACCAGCTCATATACCGGTTCCGGTGTTACTTTATTGGATTCCTGTGAAAAATAATCGGCGATCTTGCGGCAAGACAATCTGATCTCGCGCTGGCATTCCTTTTCTACGAGGTTGCATAGGCCTGGTGGATCTAATGTTTCCTGCAACTTCGTATCCCATTGTTTCATCAACATGTCCCTTCCATTTGACTGCAAGATACCCTGCTGCATTAGGGGGATATATGATGATACTCAACCAAAAACATGATTTTTATCATGTTTTAAATACATAAAATTAAAACTAATGTATGTGATCAGTCCTGGAGATTGGCGGCCCTGATTAATTCCTTCGGTTTCATGATCTTGATCTTCTTGCCATCCAGTTCCACCATACCATCTTTTTTGAATTCAGAGAGCAGACGGATGGCCGATTCTGTGGCCGTGCCAACCAGGTTGGCTATTTCTTCGCGGGAGAGGCGAACATTGAGGGTAATACCATCTTCTTCAAAACCATAGGTTTCCTTAATGAACAGCAGGGTTTCGGCCAGGCGTTCGCGGATGGGTTTCTGGGCAAGGTGGGTCAGTTTGATTTCGGCTCTGTGCAGCTCATCGCTCAGGAGCTTCATCATTTCAAAAGCCAATCCCGGATCCAGTTTCAGTACACTTACAAACAGGTCTTTGGGGATGAAACAGATCTGGGTATCTTCCAGTGCCACTGCACTCGCACTGTACCTATCGCCACTTAACAGGGCGCGGTATCCCAACACATCACCGGCTTTGAGCAGGCGGATGATCTGTTCCTTGCCATCATCGCCCTGGTGAGAGAGTTTTACCTTACCATCGTTGATGCAATAGACCCCAAAAGGATAGGAACCCTCATTGAAAAGGATCTGTCCTCTTTTGTACACATTACAAATCTTCTGCTCATTGATCTGATTGATATATTCCTCTTTTGCTTTGCAAAAAACAGAATTGAATCTTTGTGAACAGGATTGACAGGTGCTATGATCGTTCATTGGTTGGTAGTACAATTCGCACAAATTTAGAATTTATCTGTTATAAACGGCTTTTTCCTTGGATTTGTAGCCTGATTTCCGGCTTTCTGTTAAAATAACAGGGCCGTAAAAGGGGCTAGTTTTAGCGCAATCGCTTATTTATCACCCTTCTCAACCTATTTTTACAAGTATTATGCCCTATTTCAACTGGAACGATAGTATTAATTTTTTTAACAAACTAAGTGTCCGCAGGCTGTGGAATGCCGCAAAAGTGTACAGCAGCTACCAGCTGACCAAACTTACCGGTAAACCCATCCAGTGGGGGTATCCTATTTCTATCTCTTTTGAACCAACTACTTCCTGTAATCTGCGCTGTCCCGAATGTCCGAGCGGCTTACGGGCATTTACCCGCCCTACGGGGATGCTGGAGAACAGTTTTTTCAAACAAACCATCAACGATATTTACAAAGACCTGCTGTACCTGATCTTTTATTTCCAGGGCGAGCCGTATCTGAATCCGGATTTCCTCACCATGGTAAAGTATGCGCATGACAAGGGGATCTATACGGCCACTTCCACCAATGCCCATTACCTGACCGATGAAAAGGCAAAACAAACCGTAGAAAGCGGCCTTGACCGACTGATCATTTCCATAGATGGAACCACCCAGGATGTGTACCAGCAATACCGCGTTGGTGGTAAGCTGGATAAAGTGCTGGAAGGAGCCCGGAATATTGTAAAGTGGAAAAAAGAACTGAACAGTAAAACACCTTTCGTTTTCTTCCAGTTCCTGGTAGTAAAACCCAATGAACACCAGATAGAAGAGATCAAACGCCTGGGCAAAGAGATCGGGGTAGACCAGGTGCGGTTTAAAACTGCACAGGTATATGATTACGAGAATGATCCCCACCAGCTGATCCCCACTATCCAGAAATACAGCCGTTATAAAAAAGATGCCAGCGGAAAAATGAACGTAAAAAGCGGCCTCAGCAACCATTGCTGGAAGCTCTGGCATGCCAATGTGATTACCTGGGATGGACTGGTGGTACCCTGCTGTTTTGATAAAGATGCCACCCACCAGCTGGGGAATCTGCAGACACAAAGCTTTAAAGAAACCTGGCATAACGATAATTACCGCCAGTTCCGCCGCGAACTGCTCACCAGCCGCAAGAACATAGATATCTGTGCCAATTGCAGCGAGGGACTGACGGTGTGGGAGTCGTGAGGCGTGAATCGTGAGTAGTCAGTAGTAAGTAGGAGGAAATGGATAAACGCTCCTTACTAACGTCTCACGACTCACGATTCACCCGATACCCTTATTTTTACAAAACCATGGGCATAGAAAAAGATATCCAGCAGCAGCAGTTCCGGAATGATTACCAGAAGGCTACGGTAAATATTATCTTTTCTGCGGGATGGTTACAGGAAAAGATCAAGACTTTTCTGGATGCAGAAGACATTACCCCGCAACAATACAATATCCTGCGGATCCTTCGTGGTAACAAAGAACCGCTCAGTACCCTTCAGATCCGCGAAAGGATGCTGGATAAGATGAGCGATACCAGCCGTATCGTAGAAAGACTGCAGAAAAAAGCCCTTGTAGAAAAGAAAACCTGCCCCACAGACAAGCGCCTGGTAGATGTGGTGATTTCCAAAAAAGGCCTGGCTTTACTGGATAAACTGGATAAACGGAACGGAGAGCTGGATAGTATGCTGCACAGTCTCAGCAGCGAAGAAGCCCAGACGCTGAACCATCTCCTCGATAAAATGCGCGACACCACCCGGCAAGTCCTGTGAATTACCGGTAAGTTCCTGTTAAATCATCCACAATCGCTCCAGCCTGCATTGGGCAGTTTATCTTCGTGAGATGAAGATTCTCTTTCGCCTCAGCCTGCTTTTGACAGCCTTCTGTTATTTACCCGTTAGTAAAGCCCAAACCGGTTCGCCCAATTATGAATTCAGGGGGGTATGGATTGCTTCGGTAGTGAATATTGACTGGCCCAGTAAAAAGAACCTGTCTGTAGAAGAGCAGAAAGCCGAGTATATCCGCCTTCTTGACCTGCACCAGCGTAACGGCATGAATGTGATTGTAATGCAGGTAAGGCCTGCAGGCGATGTATTATACCCCTCTCCCTTTGAACCCTGGAGCGAATACCTTACCGGGAAACAGGGTTTACCGCCATCTCCCTTTTATGATCCCATGGAATTCATGATCAGCGAAACGCATAAACGCGGAATGGAATTTCATGCCTGGCTGAACCCTTACCGTGCGGTGTTTGATATGCTGCGTTCCTCCATCTCACCTTCCCATCTCACCAAAACACATCCTGAATGGTTTCTGGTATATGGCGGTAAGAAATACTTCAATCCCGGGTTACCGGAAGTAAGGGCCCATCTCGGTAAAGTTGTGCACGATATGGTTACCCGGTATGATATAGACGGAATTCACATGGACGATTATTTCTACCCCTACCGCATCGCCGGTAAAGAATTTCCCGACCAGAAAGATTACCTGAAATATGGCAAGGGGCTTAGCAAAGACAGCTGGAGGAGAAGTAACTGTGATAGCGCGATTATGCAGATTCATGAGATTATCCGTAGTGTAAAGCCAAGGGTGAAATTCGGGGTAAGCCCTTTTGGGATCTGGCGTAACAAAAGCCAGGATGCCATGGGCAGTGATACCCGCGGCGGACAAACCAATTACGATGACCTGTATGCAGATATCCTTCTTTGGCTGCAGAAAGGATGGATTGATTATGTAGTGCCGCAATTATACTGGGAGCGTGGACATAAGCTGGCCGATTATGGCGTTTTACTGGATTGGTGGAACAAATACACTTATGGCAAACACCTCTATATCGGCCATGGCATTTACCGTGCAGGCACCAATACCGCCTGGAAAAATCCGAACGAAATTCCACAACAGATCGCGGAGCTGAGGAATTATCCCACCACGCAGGGCAGCGTTTATTTCAGCAGCAAAACTTTTGAAAAGAATCCGATGGGCTGGAACGATAGCCTGCGTAATCATTACTACCGTTACCCGGCACTGGTACCTGCCATGCCCTGGATTGATAATTCAGCTCCTGCGCAACCCCTGGTACAGCAACAGGATAACAATACGGTAAAACTGGTATACAAGGGAGAAGAAAAGATCAAAGCCTTTGGTGTATTAACCCTGACACAGAATACTGCCGTGAAGTTTACACTGGCGCAGCTGGTACAGGTAATTGTGGCCGATAAAGTAGCGGTGGTTGACCTGTCAAAAATCCCCGATACAAAGAACAAACGCATTTTCTTTGTATCGGTAGATCTGGATAATAATGTAAGTCCGATGACAGAATTGGTAAGGTAGTTGAATTACACAAAGTAGTTATACCCATTTCCCGAAGCGCTGTTCCACGGCTACAAATCGATGATCGAAGATTTGTTTCAGCTGGGCTTTCACCATTACCAACCAGGCAAGATCTCCCAGAAACCAGAGGGGTAATTTGTAATGCACAATATCCGTCATCTCTACGCCACCCTCGATTTCCCTGAAATGATGCTGGTGATGCCATAGGCTGTAAGGACCAAAACGCTGTTCATCCACAAAATATTTTTTATCCTCCACGTGAGTGATCTCCGTCATCCAATACAGGGGAATGCCCAGGATGGGCTTTACGGTGTATTCAATGATCTGCCCGGGATACATTTTTTCGCCATGGTGTTTGGAGATGATATGAAACCCCAGGTTAGGTGGTGTAATATCTTTCAGGTTATCCGGGCGGCTGAAAAATTCCCAGGCCTGGTCTAAACTGATCGGGATTTTTTGAACGGTTTTGATGGAGTAGACTTTTGACATGCATTAATAACAACCTCACCACCAAAAAGTTCAACTCACCCCGACGGCACTTCGTGCGTCGACCCTCTCTACTGCGTAGAGAGGGTGGGACTCTCCCCCTACCCCTCTCTGCTCTGCAGAGAGGGGTGACGAGCGAAGCGATGTCGGGGTGAGTTGATTATCTTTACGCTATGGCCGCTACCCAACAACAGAAAGAACAATTCGAAAAAATTTATACCAACCTGAACGAACAGCAGAAACTTGCTGTAGATACCATCGAAGGTCCGGTGATGGTGATCGCCGGTCCGGGTACGGGTAAAACCCAGATTCTGAGTGCCCGCATCGGTAAAATTCTGTTAGACACGGATACGCAGGCCGAAAACATTCTCTGCTTAACCTATACTGATGCCGGTGCGGTAGCCATGCGCAAACGCTTGCTCGGATTTATTGGTCCGGATGCGTACAAAGTGAATATTTATACCTTTCATGCTTTCTGCAATGATATCATCCAGGAGAACCTGTCTTTGTTCGAGAAAACCGTGCTGGATCCGATCTCAGACCTTGAAAAGATCGACCTCTTCAAACAACTGATTGATGGCTTTCCCAAAAATCATCCGTTGAAACGCTATCGGGGTGATGTGTATTTTGAGATCAACAACCTGCAGCAGCTCTTCAGTGCCATGAAGCGGGAAGGTTGGACACCTGCTTTCATCAACCGGAAAATTGATGACTACCTGAACGAATTGCCTACCCGCGATGAATTTATTTACCAGCGCGCTTACAAACAATTCAAAAAAGGCGACCTGAAAGAGAACAAGATCGAAGAAGCCAAGGAAAAAATGGAAAAACTGCGTGCCGCTGTAAACGAGTTTGACCGTTTTCAAAAACTGATGCGCAGCCGCAACCGCTATGATTTTGACGACATGATCAATTGGGTGATCAAGGCTTTTGAAGAAAACAAAACCTTACTGGCCCGTTACCAGGAACAGTTCCTGTATATTTTGGTAGATGAATACCAGGATACCAGCGGTACGCAGAACCGGCTGGTAGAACTACTGATCAGTTACTGGGAGCAGCCTAATGTATTTGTAGTGGGAGATGATGACCAGAGTATTTACCGCTTCCAGGGTGCCAACGTAGAAAACATGGAAGCTTTTGCCCAGAAATACGAAGAAGACCTGTTGGCCGTTGTATTACAGGAAAACTACCGCTCTACCCAACCCATTCTGGATATTTCAAAAACCCTGATAGACAGAAACGAAGAAAGACTGGTAAAAAAGATCAAGGGCCTTACCAAAAATCTTTCTGCAGCAAATAGCGCACTGAGCCAACTGACACACAAACCTGTTATTACTGAATACGAAACACAACGCCAGGAAATGATCCATCTTACCCTGGCGGTAGAAAAACTGCTGGCACAAAAAGTAGAACCGGGCCTGATCAGTATCATTTATAAAGAGAATAAATACGGTGAGGAACTGGCGCAGTATTTTGCACAACGTAATATTCCGGTATACAGCAAACGCAACCTGAATATTCTCGAGATCCCGCTCGCTAAAAAAATCATCCTGTTGCTGGAATACCTGGCCGCAGAACATGATATACCGGATGGCGGAGATGAAATGTTATTTGAGATTCTGCACTTCGACTGGTTTGGCATTGCACCAATTGAAATTGCCAAACTGACTTCTGCAGTAGCCGACAGGAAATTTGGCCAAAACAAAACTTCGCTTCGGAAATTATTGTACGAAAAAGTAAATGCCCCGGCCCGTGATCTCTTCAGCGGGGCAGCCCCTGCCGGTATGAAAGCCGCCAGTGATGCTATTGAGAAACTACTGGCTGATGCGTCGAATGTAACATTGGTGAACCTGGTAGAGAACTGTATCCGCGATGCGGGGTTACTGAACCAGATCATGCTGAGCCCTGATAAACACTGGCATTTACAGGTACTCACCGGTTTATTTGATTTCATCAAAGAAGAAGCCCGCCGTAATCCAAATCTGACGCTGGAGCAACTTGTCAATATTTTTATGTTGATGGAGAAAGAGGGACTGAGTTTGCCATTGGTACAGGTAAGCGGCAGCGAAAAAGGAGTGAACCTCTTAACGGCGCATGGTTCAAAAGGATTGGAATTTGAACATGTATTCCTGGTTGGCTGTAACGCTTCCAGCTGGGAAAAGAAGCGCAAACCAGGTGGTGGCTATAGTTTCCCGGATACCATGTTCACTTCTCAACCCAAACAAACGGACGAAGAGGAACTGAGGCGTTTGTTTTATGTGGCACTGACAAGGGCCAAACAGCATCTGCACATATCCTACAGCCGTTTTAAAAATGATGGTAAAGAACTGGAGCCATCCATGTTTATTGCAGAAATACAGGATACACATGTTTTACCGGTGGAGAAAGTGATCCTTGACAAAGAAGTGCTCAGCGAATTTGCCATGATCCAGTTTACGTCGGTGCAGGTACCGGAAATAGAAAAGAACGAGGCTGAATTTATCAGCCAGCTCCTCGACAAATTTGTAATGAATGTAACGGCACTGAACAATTACCTGAAATGCCCGCTGCAGTTCTATTTTCAGAACCTGGTAAGAGTCCCTTCGGGCAAATCAGAAGCCACAGAGTTTGGTTCTGCCGTACACCATGCTTTGCATAAACTGTTTGAGAAAATGCAGCAAACGGAACAGTTCCCGGGGAAAGAAGAATTTATTCTCGATTTTAACTGGTACATGAACCGTAACCGCGAAAGTTTTACCAAAGAACAGTTTGCCCGCAGAATGGAATACGGACAGGAAGTACTCGGTAATTATTACGACCAGTATCACAAGAGCTGGAACAAAGTAGTAGCCGTGGAAAGAACTATCCGCAATATTGTGGTAGAAAGTGTACCGCTGAAAGGGAAACTGGACAAACTGGAATTCAATGGAAAAGAAGTGAACGTGGTGGATTATAAAACCGGCGATATTGATAAGGCAAAAGACAAACTGAAACCACCGCACGAGGAAGACCCTAATGGCGGCGATTACTGGCGCCAGGCGGTTTTTTATAAGATCCTGGTAGATCATTATGAGCAGAAAAGCTGGAAGGCGGTAAGTACAGAGTTCGATTTTATAGAACCTGACAAAAAGAAACAATACCGGAAAGAAAAGATCGTGATCAGTCCGGAAGACATTACCACCGTAACCCAACAGATCAAAACCGTTTGGCAGAAAATTCAGGACCGTGCTTTTTATACCGGCTGCGGCAAACCCGAATGTCATTGGTGCAATTTTGTAAAAACCAACGAAATGGCCATTGCCCTGCACGATCTTTCTGAAGAAGAACCGGAATAGGAATGAATCTGTTTATTTATTGAAAGAATCGCAGGAATCCGTTTCTGCCGCCACAATTCGCTTTCCCTTCACAAAGATTTGATGCGGTAAGCTGCACGGAGTTCTATATTTGTGCTCACATGAAAAAGGTATCCGTTTCCTTATTAGCAGTAGTCGTCTACATGGCGTTGATGTTGCAGTTAAGTTCCTGTGCCAATATCATCCCGCCCGGCGGCGGACTCAGGGATAGTTTACCACCCCGGCTGGTAATGGCCCAACCCAAAGATTCTGCGGTAAATGTGACCAGTAAAAATATCACCCTCACATTTGATGAATATATCACGTTGCAGAGTCCGCAGCAAAGCCTCATCATCTCGCCCAACCCTTCTTCACAGGGTACCCCGCTGATTGATTACAAGTTGCGTAATGTGACCATCAAACTGAAAGACAGCCTGGAACCCAATACCACTTACTCTTTCAATTTCGGAGATGCCATCCGTGATGTGAATGAAAACAATATTGCCCAGAATTTCACCTATGTATTTTCTACCGGAAAAAGCATCGACTATAACAGTTATAGCGGGAAAGTATTACTGGCAGAAAAAGGCAAAGTGGATAGTACCCTGATTGTGCTGCTGCATCGTAACCTGAACGATACAGCGGTGATAAAAGAAAGACCCCGCTATTACACACGCCTCAACGGCAAAGGCGAATTTACATTCCGCAACCTGCCGCAGGGACAGTTTGCTGTTTATGTATTGCCCGGTGCTGATATTTCGAGAAAATACGACGATAGTACCAAGATGTTCGCCTTTCGCAACGGTCCCGTTACAATCAGTGCCGATACTCCCCGCGATACCTTATATGCGTTTGAAGAAGCGAAGCGAACTGAATTCAGCACTGGTGCAACTGCCAAAGTAGCGGCTGCAGCGCGGGATGATAAACGATTAAAATACGCCCATGATCTGGAGAATGGCCTGCAGGACCTGCTGCGGAACTTCACCCTCAGCTTCAACCGGAAACTCACCGGTTTCGACAGCACTAAATTTATTTTGGCCGATACCAGCTATCAAAAAATAGACGGCGCTTCTTTTACATTAGATAGTACCGGCACCAAAGTGATACTATCTTATCCCTGGAAAGAGGCAAAACCGTTCCGCTTACTCATTGCCAAAAATGCAGTGACTGATTCTGCAGGAACAGAACTTTCCAAAGCAGATACCATCCGTTTTATTACCAAAAGGGAGTCTGATTACGGCAGTATCCGGATCCGTTTCACCAACCTCGACCTCAGTAAAAAACCCGTATTACAGTTTGTTCAGGGGGAAAAACTGGTAGAAACAGTTCCCCTCTCACAAAATGATTTCCAGCGTAAGCGTTATGCACCCGGCACCTATGAAATGAGGATATTGTATGATACCAACCAGAACGGCAAATGGGATACTGGTAATTATAAAACCAAACGGCAGCCCGAAACAGTGTACCTCATTCCCCGCCAGCTGGCCATACGCGCCAACTGGGATAATGAAGTTACCATTGCACTATAGTTACGGCTGCAGCAACATCCTGCTTCTCACGAATAATCTTAACTTTGCGGTCTTATCAGCCCCTTAACTGAATCATGCAGCTTCCTTCCTCCTTATTAGAAAACGCAGTGGCCCAGTTTACCAAACTACCCGGTATTGGTAAAAAAACGGCTTTGCGTCTGGTGCTGCACCTGCTGAAACAGGAGGTGAACGAAGTGCAGCATTTTGGCGAAACCATTGCCCGGATGCGCCGTGACATCAAATTCTGTCAGCGTTGTCATAACGTGAGCGATGGGGATATCTGCTCCATCTGTTCCAATTCCATACGTAACCAGCGGATGATCTGCGTGGTAGAGAATATCAGGGATGTGATAGCGATAGAAAGCACCCAGCAGCTAAGCGGCACTTACCATGTGCTGGGGGGCATTATTTCTCCATTGGATGGGGTAGGTCCGGATCAGCTCAATATCGAATCGCTGGTGGCGAGGATCACCAAGGAAGAGACCGAAGAACTGGTTTTTGCCCTGAATCCCAATATCCAGGGCGATACCACCATTTACTATATACAGAAAAAAATTGCCCACCTGCCCTGCCGTATCACCACCATTGCCCGGGGCATCGCTTTCGGGGGCGAGCTGGAGTATGCCGATGAAATGACGCTGGCACGCAGCATAGCCAACCGCCTGCCGGTTCAGCAGTACGTTAAATAGGCTTTCTTACAGAACAATTTTAGCATTCAGGCAACCATATTTTTGATCAGCCGTATCGTTTTGTATTGATACAATGAGTAATTTGCTGTTTAAACAACAAATTTTCCCGTATGCAGAAATGGAAAAAAACAATACTCATGATTGGTGGTATCGGTTTACTGGCAGCCTTGGCGGTAGTGTTGTACGTATTCCTGAAGCCACACCGGGATGTATCGAAGGAAAAAGGCGTTCAGTTAACGGCACAGGCATTGTTTGATGCGTTTAAAACCAATGAAGCAGATGCCAATGTGAGGTATCTGGACAAAGCCATTGAGCTAAACGGAGAAGTAGCAGATGTAAATACAAACCAGGATGGCCATATTGTCGTAAATGTGAAGACCAACGATCCTTTATTTATGATCAACTGTACATTTAAAACCAATCCGGGTACTTTACAACCCGGACAAACGATTACTTTTAAAGGCATCTGTACCGGTTATATACCCGATATGAATGTAGTGATCAATGAAGGCGTCTTAGTTAAATAGTAAAAACCCGTTTATGAAATTTGTATTTGTTTTTTTGATAGGCATTCTTTTTTTAGGCACGCAGGCGGAAGCGCAGAAAGTATTCGGTACCCGCAACGGTAAGATCACTTTTGCATCTCCTACGGATGATGATGTAAAATCGACCAACAACGAAGTAGCCAGCCGGATAGCAGATAACGGTCAGATCACTTTCAGTGCATTGATCAAGGGATTCAAATTCAAGTATGCCGAAATGCAGGAGCATTTTAACGACCAGTACCTGGAAAGTAATAAGTTCCCGAGAGCCGATTTCAAAGGCACGATCGTGAACCTGAAAGAAGTGAATTTCGGCAAAGACGGTTCCTATAAAGTATCGGTAAAAGGAGATCTTACCCTGCACGGCGTAACAAAGAATATTACAGTAGCCGGCATGATCGAGATCAAAGGAGGGAAGCCGCTGGCAAATTGCAAATTTGTGATCCGGATGAAGGATTTTAACGTAGATGCGTCCAGTGTTACCGAAACGGTGAACGCTGAAGTGAGCTGTCAATACCAATAATTCCACACACATAAACTATCACCTATGATAATCTTTACCAAAAGGTTACTGGCCATTGTATGCCTTAGCCTGACCCTAGTTACTGCCCGCGCACAGCAGGTAGATCTTTTCAAAATGCAGGACAGCACCAATGCTGCCGACAATAAAACCCTGGGTAACGAACCGGTCATCAACACTTTTTACTCTACCCGCCTGGTAAACAGCCATACCGTTGAAATGCTCGGGCCGGGTAGTATGGATTTCCGGATCAACCACCGTTTCTCACCCCTGAATATGGGTCTGTACGATATGTTCGGCCTCGACTATGCTTCTATGCGCATGGGCTTTGATTTTGGGTTATCCAAAAATCTGATGGTGGGCATTGGCCGCTCAACCATTTATAAAGAGCTGGATGGCTTTATCAAATACAGGGTCATGCACCAAAGCACCGGAACCGGTGCACCACTATCCATCACACTCTTAGGTGCCATGGCCTATCGCAGCATAGATATGGACCCTACGCTGAAAGTGACCGGCTCAGACAGAACCTATTATACGGCTCAGGTATTGATAGCGCGTAAACTCAATGCCAATACTTCCCTGCAGCTATCACCTACCTATACCCGTTACAACCGTTTGATCTACTTAACCGGCGGTGCCAAAGACCTTTTTTCAGTAGGGTTTCTGGCCAGACAGAAAATCAGCAAGCGTGTAAGCATTAACCTGGAGTATTTTGCCAGCACCAAGAGCTTTAATGGTACATATGATCCTCTGTCTGTTGGGGTAGATATCAATACAGGCGGGCACGTATTCCAGCTGCATTTTACCAATGCCACAGGCATGAACGAACATAGTTTTATCCATGAAACCACCGGATCCTGGGGCAAGGGAGATATCCGCTGGGGATTCAATATCTCACGGATCTTCCACATTGGCAGAAAAAAGTAACCGTTTTACAATCCAATATCTACTTACTGAAAGCCCGCTATAGGAGATTTTACCCTCCTGCGGGCTTTTTCAATTTTGTATGAGTCTCTCTATAATTTTGTCATAAGCCCCTTACCCTTTATCTTTGTCATTCTTACTACAGGCGGATTTGTTTATTGTTCGGCCTGATTTCCCGCTTCGGCGGAAACAATCGAACTAATAAACGTTTTGAAGTGCTCTACACATACCACCTTCCAAAGCGTTTACAGTTCCTTATATAAATGATCCCGTAATGGCATCTGTTGGATGCTGCTATGAGGTAAAAACATCGTATATGGATATCAGAAAAGAATTGGAAAAACGTATTCTTGTCATCGATGGCGCCATGGGTACCATGATACAGCGGCATAAACTGTCAGAAGCTGATTACCGGGGAGAGCGGTTTAAAGACTGGCATTCGGATGTAAAGGGCAATAACGACCTGCTTTGTATTACGCAGCCCGAGATCATCAAAGGCATTCATAAATTATACCTGGCAGCCGGGGCCGATATCATTGAAACCAATACTTTCAGCAGCACTGTCATTGCCATGGCTGATTATGATATGCAATCGCTGGCCTATGAACTCAATGTAGCTGCCGCCAAATGTGCCAAAGATGCTGTAAAGGAATTTATGGCAGAAAACCCGGGTACCACACCCAAATTTGTAGCCGGTGCTATCGGACCATTGAATAAAACCCTGAGTCTTTCCCCCGACGTAAATAATCCCGGTTATCGTGCCGTTACTTTTGATGAAGTAGTAGCAGCTTACTACGAACAAATCAAAGGCCTGGTAGATGGCGGGGTAGACATACTGCTGATTGAAACCATCTTCGATACCCTCAATGCCAAAGGCGCCATTTTCGCCGCCAAAAAATATTTCCGCGATCAGCAACGTGAAGAACTACCCATCATGATCAGCGGTACCATTACCGATGCATCGGGCAGAACACTCAGCGGACAAACCCTCGAAGCTTTTTATACCTCCGTAATGCATGCGCGGCCCTTAAGCGTTGGCTTGAACTGTGCGCTGGGTGCGGCCGAAATGAGAAGTCATATTGAGGAACTTTCACAGATTGCCGCCTGTTATACTTCTGCTTACCCCAATGCCGGATTACCCAATGCCATGGGCGAGTACGATGAACAACCGCATGAAACCGCGCATTTTATTGAAGAATGGGCCAAGGAAGGCTTCGTGAATATTGTAGGCGGTTGTTGCGGTACCACACCGGACCATATCAAACATATCGCGGATCATGTCAGGAAAATTGCACCAAGAATATTGCCGGTGCTGGAACAAAGTTTATAACGAATCAACCCACTGTTTGCACAATAGCAGGCAGTAAAAATAGTATGAGCACAACCATCAAACCTTACTTACGTTTGTCAGGCCTGGAACCACTGGTGATCAGACCCGAAACCAATTTTGTAAATGTTGGCGAGCGTACCAATGTTACCGGCTCTAAAAAATTTGCCCGACTGGTACGCGATGGGCGGTATGAAGAAGCCCTGTCAGTAGCCCGCCAACAGGTAGAGAATGGTGCACAGATCCTGGACGTGAATATGGACGATGCCATGCTGGATGGGGTGAGTGCTATGACCACTTACCTCAACCTCCTGCAAAGCGAACCGGATATTGCCCGCATCCCCATCATGATCGACAGTTCCAAATTCGAGATCATTGAAGCGGGGTTGAAATGTGTTCAGGGTAGGTGTATCGTGAACTCTATCTCCATGAAAGAAGGAGAAGAGAAGTTTATTGAACAGGCTTTCACCTGCAAAGCCTATGGCGCTGCGGTGATTGTGATGGCGTTTGATGAAATCGGCCAGGCCGATACCAAACAGCGGAAAGTAGAAATCTGCCACCGGGCCTATAAGATCCTCACAGAGAAAGTAGGATATGATCCGCAGGATATCATTTTTGACCCTAACATTTTTGCGATCGCTACCGGCATCGAAGAACATAATAATTACGCGGTTGATTTTATCGAAGCCACCCGCGAGATCAAACAACTGATGCCTTTGGCCAAAGTGAGCGGCGGGGTATCGAATGTATCTTTTTCTTTCCGCGGTAACGACCATGTTAGGGAAGCCATCCACTCCGTATTTCTGTTCTACGCCATTAAGGCGGGTATGGATATGGGTATTGTAAATGCCGGACAGCTGGTAGTATACGATGAAATAGAACCCACGCTGAAACAGTTGTGCGAAGATGTAATCCTGAACCGCAACAACGATAATAACGAAGCCACTGAAAAACTGATTGTATTTGCCGAAACAGTAAAAGCCAAAGGCAAAGTAGAAGTAAAAGATGAAGCCTGGAGAAATGAACCCGTAGAAAAACGATTGGCACATTCACTCATTAACGGTATCACAGACTATATTGAAGCAGATACAGAAGAAGCCCGCCTGAAATACCCCACCCCACTGGAAGTGATCGAAGGACCATTGATGGATGGTATGGGAATTGTAGGTGACCTCTTCGGTGCCGGAAAAATGTTTCTGCCACAGGTAGTTAAAAGCGCCCGTGTAATGAAGAAAAGCGTGGCCGTACTCACCCCTTATATTGAGGCAGAAAAAGAAGAAAGAAAACAGGCACACCTTACCGCCGGAACCACCAACAACGAAGCTGCGGGTGCCGCTAAGATACTACTGGCCACAGTAAAAGGGGATGTACATGATATCGGTAAAAACATTGTGGGTGTGGTACTGGGCTGTAACGGTTACGATATTATTGACATGGGTGTGATGGTACCCGCTGATAAAATCCTCGAAACTGCACAAAGGGAAAAAGCAGATATCATTGGTCTGAGTGGTCTGATCACTCCGTCACTGGACGAGATGGTCCATATCGCCAAAGAAATGAAACGCCGGGGCATGACACAACCCCTGCTCATTGGTGGTGCCACTACTTCGCGTATCCATACTGCTGTTAAAATTGCACCGGAATACCAGGAAGGCGTAGTGCATGTACTGGATGCCTCCAGAAGTGTAACCGTTGCCGGTTCGCTGCTGAGTAAAGAACAGAAACCCGATTTTCTCCAGGGGATAAAAGAAGAATATGTCAAATTAAAAGAAGGATTTGATAACAAGAAAGTCGTAAAAACCTATCTCCCATACAGCGAAGCACTGCAGAACAAAGTGGCGGTTGACTGGAAAAATCATACTACACAAACCCCCACATTTACCGGCACCAAAGTGTTTGAAGCATACGACCTGAATAGTCTCCGACCATTCATAGACTGGAAACCTTTCTTTATTGCTTGGGAAATGCATGGCAATTTCCCGGATATTTTAACCGATAGCGTAGTAGGTACAGAAGCTACCAAACTGTATAACGACGCCAATGCGTTAATTGATCAGCTCATTGCAGAAAAATGGCTGACGGCCAAGGGAACTATCGGTTTCTGGGAAGCCAGCAGTGTGGAAGATGATGTGGAAGTAATTTCACCTGATGGTCCCGTGCAACTTTCCTTCCTGCGCCAGCAGATCAAAAAAGCAGCGGATCAGCCTAATTTATCACTGGCAGATTTTATTGCTCCCAAAACCAGTGGTAAAAAAGATTTTATCGGCGCCTTTGCCGTAACCCTGCATGGCATAGAAGAACATATCAAAAAGTTTGAAGCCAACCACGACGATTACAACAAAATCATGTTACAGGCATTAGCCGACAGGTTTGCAGAAGCCTTTGCAGAAGCCTTACACCTGCAGGTAAGAAAAGAATACTGGGGCTACGATAAAGACGAACAGCTGAGCAACGAAGACCTAATCAAGGAACAATATATGGGTATCAGGCCGGCACCTGGGTATCCTGCCTGTCCGGATCATACAGAAAAATACAAACTCTTTGATCTGCTCAAAGCAACTGATACCATTGGGGTGCAGCTTACCGAGAGCCTGGCCATGTATCCGGCCTCTTCTGTTTGCGGCTGGTATTTCTCTAATCCCAAAAGTCAGTACTTCGGCGTTGGAAAGATCCAGCGCGATCAACTGGAAGAGTATGCCAAACGCAAACACATGCCATTGGCAGAAGCGGAAAGATGGCTGAGTCCCGTATTGGAATAAATCAACCAGCATACCCTCTATAAACCCTTTTCACTGTTAACCTGCGGTGGAAAGGGTTTGTGCTTTCGGCTGTCTTTGTCCGCTTATGTGTCGTCAGCCATTATCTTTGTGGTCTGAAATCTTGTAACCGTGAATCTACTGAGAGCTTTTGTTGTTATTCTATTGAGTTTACCCCTTTTTGCCAACGCACAGAACAAAAAAACCGAACGCAAGGGCGAATTGTATTTTTCCTGGGGCTATAACAAGGAATGGTACACCAACTCCAACGTAAAAGTGAACCAATCTGCGTTGAACAATCAGTATACACTGAAAAATGTAAGATCACATGATAATCCGGGCTGGGACAAAGGCATTTTCAATACGCCGATCAGTATTCCGCAGTACAATTACCGGCTGGGTTATTTCTTTAACCGCAAAAAAGGATTGGCTTTCGAGATCAACTTCGATCATACCAAACACCTGATACAGGATGGACAAACGATCCGGATCGCAGGTACGCTCAATGGCCGGCAGGTAGACTCTTCCATCAATTTTTCTGAAGGCAATGGTTTTTATTATTACCTGAACAATGGTGCCAATTTTTTACTGTTCAATATTGTCAAAAGATGGAACTGGCAACAAAGCAAAAGCGGCAATTTTAAAATTGATGCATTGGGCAAAGCGGGAATCGGCCCTTTGATTCCCCATGTACAGAACAGTCTTTTCGGTAAAGCCAATGATCCCGGTTTTCAGATCGGCGGGTGGAATATGGGGGTAGAAGCCGCTGTGCGTGCTACTTTTCACAAACGTATTTACCTGGAGTTTGCCAACAAACTGGACTATGCCCGTTATTCCAACCTGAAAGTATACCAGGGAACGGCCAAACAGGCTTTTGGCACCTATGAGCTGATCCTGAGTCTGGGGGTAACCATTGATGCAGGAAAACGAATTACAGAATAACCCTTATCGGCTTTCCAATAACCACCATAATCTTTTCCTGGGTTTTACTTTGAAGTTTTTGGCGATATAGGCACCGATATACTGCATGGCTTCATCAATATCATCTGTTAACAGGATCAAATCTTTATCCTTGGCCGAGATGGTTCCCTTTTCAACCATGGTATCAATGGCTTCCATCAGTGGCATAAAATACTCTTTGCCATATAACACGATCGGGAAATTGGTGATGACGCGGGTCTGGATCAGGGTGATGGTTTCAAACATTTCATCCATGGTACCATAACCGCCGGGCAGAATCACAAACGCATACGAATACTTTACCAGCAATACTTTCCGGATAAAGAAATAATCGAAAGTGATCCACTTCTGCATATAAGGATTGGGATGCTGCTCAAAAGGAAGTTTGATATTGCAGCCCACCGATTGGCCTCCATTCTCAAAAGCACCGCGGTTGGCGGCTTCCATAATACCGGGACCACCACCCGTCATAGTAGTAAACCCCATGGCCGCAATCCGCTTGCCAAATTCACGGGCCGCTTCATAATAGGCATGCCCCTCCTTAAACCGGGCCGACCCAAATACGGTAATACAGGGCCCAAGAAAATGCAGGTTACGAAACCCGTATATCATTTGCCGGAACACATTCCAGGCAAAGAAAAATTCATTGATCCGCGGTTTGGGCCCATCCAGGTAAACCGATTCTTTGGCAGGTATGATCCGTTCAGATTTTTCCATGATCTATGCTTATATTCATCAATAATTCAGATTAGCATACATTTTGCTGTAGTAAAGATAACGCTGTCTAACTGCTTTATACTTATGAGAAAAATAATCACCTGCCTGCTATTCCTGCTTGCCGCACAAACCGTTCCGGCCCAGCAGAAGATAGTGCTTGAAAATCTTCGTCTCTACAACCTCAACGAACCGATACTCCGCTACCTGCAAAGCCCAGATATCAAGCAAACCATTGTCACAGAACTAAATCAGTTACTCGGAAAAAAAATGAACGGGCAGCTCACCAACACCAGCGATCTGCCAGTTGAACTGCTTGATTTTAATTTCGTTGTGCCGGTCATCAAACCTGTTTTCGCTGATCCGGATCCCAACCTGCTTCATCTGTATCTTGATTTCATTGAAGCCGATCCCTTCTTTTTTTTCAGGTATGACAAAGAGAATGAGATTGACAGCCTTACACAAAAGCGGGTAAAAACAGTTTTTATACTGAAAGCGCATATATACAGCTCAGACCAAAAACTAATACGAACAGAAATGCTGAACGTATTGATCAGTGCGGCCGAAACACCGGGCATAGGCAACCTGTATAACCTGGGCATCCGGTTCACAGACCTAACGGTAACCTCAAAAACTTTTACCGAACTATTCAAAAAAAGCACTTCGTTATTACTGGATACAGCCAACAATCTTGCTGCTATTGAAGTAAAACTGCAACCGGCTTATCTGGCCGATAACTATCTCCTGCCAAAAACCCTTAACCGGACAAGAATTTTTGTCAGCACCCAAAAAAACATCAGTTCTTACCTGTTGGGAAAACAGTCTGAAATGATCCGCATGGGTGAACCTTTGTATGAAGAGATCCTGCTGAAAGGGAAAAAAGCACAAAAATACCCGGACCAGATCACCGCTGCTATCAAAGCCACACAAAACTTTTCAAAGTCTGATTATGTATTTCTCCGCCAGGAAGGAAGAGATGTGTTAAGAGATAAGAATTACCTGATCAAACTCTGCACGCAGGTAGACCCAACTGATATTCCCGAGAACCGGAACCTGCTCTTCACCCGTTTTCTCCCTGGCAATTTTCATTACCTGTTACAGGAAAAAGATACAGTGGCGCAGTTTTCTATTCTGAAAGAAGTCACAGAAAAAACCAATAAAATCTATCCCAATATCGTTACCAATGGGTACGATAGTACTGGTTTTTCTACTTTACCGGCTTTGGGCAGTCGTAAGACAGAATGGGAAGTGGTGTATCGCTACATAATCAATGGTTCTCTGGCGGGCACGCCCTTCCGGATCAAATGCAGCGGTTTTGATAACAGCCTGCGGGAGTTCTTCCTCGCCGATCAACTGGTCTGTATCGCACAGGGAAAATTTAACCCGGAAAAATTTGTGCTTTTTGATGCATCTTTATCCCCCGAAAAACTGAACCAGTTATTCCTGATCGGTTTTAATCGTTTCCTGGAATAACACAAACTCTACCCATGCGTATCATTTCCTATAATGTAAACGGCATCCGCGCCGCTATTAAAAAAGGTTTCACCGAATGGCTGCAGACAAACCCTGCTGATATTATCTGCCTGCAGGAAACCAAAGCCAGTAAAGAAGATGTGGACCTGACAGAACTGGAAGCACTGGGTTACCAGTCGTACTGGTTCTCTGCACAAAAAAAAGGATACAGTGGCGTTGCCATCTTTACAAAGATCAAACCCGACAATATTGAATACGGGCATGCCAAAGAACAAAGCGATTTTGAAGGCAGGGTTATCCGTGCCGATTTTGGTGATATCACATTGATCAATGCATATTATCCATCGGGTACCAGCGGAGATGAAAGACAGACCTACAAATACCATTGGTTAGATGAATTTTTTGATTACCTGCAGGATCTGCGGAAAACAAGGAAAAAACTGATCGTAGTGGGCGATTATAATATTGCCCACACAGAAATAGATATACATGATCCGAAAGGGAATAAGAAATCCTCTGGATTTTTACCAGAGGAAAGGGCATGGATGGATAAATTTCTGCAGCACGACTGGGTAGACAGTTTCCGCGAACTGAACCCCGGTGTTACAGGCGCTTATTCCTGGTGGAGCCAGCGCTTCCCCTCGGTACGTTTGCAGAATAAGGGATGGCGGATTGATTATATCTGTGTAACCAAATCCCTGCAACCGCAACTGAAAGAGGCCAGGATCTACCCCGATGTAAAACACAGCGACCACTGCCCCATCTACGCAGAAATCAGTATTTAATTAAAAATGAAAAATTAACAATTAAAAATTACCATTTCAGATCAATCACTACTACGTCAATTATTAATTTTTAATTGCTAATTGTTAATTACCGAAGATGTTTATTTACAACGTAACCACCAAAGTCAGCTGGTCCATACACGAAGCCTGGGTGCTATGGATGCGGGAGAAACATATTCCTGCCATCATGGAAAAAGGGTGTTTTACGGAGTACCGTTTTGCACGTTTACTGGAAACAGATGATACCGAAGGACCTACCTATACCACGCAGTATTATGCCCCCAGCAAAGAAGCGTATGAACGTTATATAGCCGAACATGCAAACGCTTTGCGAAAAGATGCATTGGATAACTGGGGCGACCAGTTCATTGGTTTTCGTTCGTTAATGGAACTTGTGAATTGAGTGTGGATAGTTTACCGAATTCATTTTGGCAATCACAAATCTTTGTTATATTCCGCTAAAACCCGCTCGGGCATTGAATTTCAGACGATTCGCCCCGAAATCCTTGCTGCACAAGGGTTTCAGGGAACATAGTTAAATACGCAATCTATTATATATCAAACCGGATTCAGCTGAAATCCTTTATACATAGGGGTTTTGAAGAAAACAACCATGATAAAAAAAATAATAAAATTTTTTGTTGATTAGCAAAAGCGAATAAATTTGTTGCTGTTATTAAACATTAAAAACACATCTATGAACAAAGCTGAATTAATTGCTCAGATCGCTGAAGATGCAGGCGTAACCAAAACACAGGCTAACGCTGCCCTGGATTCTTTTGTAGGCGCTGTAACCAAAACCCTGAAAAAAGGTGACAAAGTTACGCTGGTAGGTTTTGGTACTTTTTCCGTGTCTAAGCGTGCTGCACGTACAGGCCGTAACCCACAAACCGGTGCTGCGATCAAGATCAAAGCTAAAAAAGTTGCTAAATTCAAAGCAGGTAAAGAATTAAGCGCCAAGCTCTAATTATTGCCCAAACAAATTGAAACCCTGCCTGAACCGCGGGGTTTTTTTATGCTTTTGCCTTCCGCCAGGAGCCTCCCTGCAGCTGAATTACCGGCTATTTGAGGCTATTTCAAATGAACTCCCCAAAATCCCCGGGTTTTTCTATTTTTGCAGCCTTACATCATTCATTCAAAAAAACCATACCATGGGAAGAGGTGACAAAAAAACCGCAAAAGGTAAAAGATTCCAGGGCTCATTCGGCAAAAGCCGCCCTGCAAAAGCAACCAAACAAAAAAAGCCTGTAGTAGCCAAAGCCTCCTAAGCTTAACTGCACCGATATTTTGGAAACAATAATCGGGAAATGCACAACCGCAAACTGCGATACCGGCATTTCCCGATTCCAAAATTTTTACACTGGCTATTTTTTCTTAGCCGCTATTTCTCCGATCGCCATCACCAGTTTATCCAGGTCCTGCAAACGGGTATATACATGCGGGGTAATACGTACACAGGATACATTCTCCCACACAATGCCCACCGTGTGAATTTTATAGGTATTGAACAAAGCACTGTCTAATTCGCCCGGCGTCATCCCATCTATCGAAACACCGCAGATCGCACAGGCATATTCCGGTTTAAAAGAAGTATGGATCTTTACTTTAGGAATATCCACCACTTTAGAAGCCCAGTAATTTTTCAGATAGCGGATCCTTTCCTCTTTGCGTTTACTGCCAATGGCATTCTGAAAATTCACCGCTTCGCCAATACCCTGTTCTATCGGAAAACTCCTGGTACCAAGGGTTTCAAACTTCCGGATATCTTCGCTCCGGGGTTTATCATTACAAACCAATGGCCAGATCTTACTGATCTTTTCTTTTTTAATCCATAACATACCACTACCAATCGGCGCACTCAGAAACTTATGCAAACTGGTACCGAAATAATCACAACCCAGTTCAGGAATCTTGAAATCGAGCAGTCCGAACGAATGCGCCCCATCTACAATCACTTCCAGGTTGTGCTTTTTGGCCATGGCGCAGATCTTTTTCACCGGCATGATCTGTCCGATCCAGTTAATCACATGTGTGATATGGATGATCTTTGTTTTGGAGGTGATCGCTTTTTCATAGGCACTCACGATCTCCTCATCATTCTCTATCGGAAATTTAAAATTCAGCTGAGTGTACACAATGCCTTCGCGTTCGGCCCGTTGTTTCCAGGCATTGATCATATTGGGATAATCCTGTTTGGTACCGATTACTTCATCGCCGGCTTTCAGATCCAGCCCAAAGATCACCGTATTCAGCGCCTCGGTGGCATTCCGGTTAACCGCAATTTCCTCCGGTGAACAACCGGCCAGTATGGCCAGTTTATGGCGCAGCGGTTCGCGACCCTGGTCCAGAATGCGCCACATATAATAGGAAGGTCCTTCATTGGAAAGTTTATTGTAGCGCTCTACCGCTTCCTGCACCACCCTTGGTGAAGGACTAACGCCTCCATTGTTCAGGATGATCAGGTTGGAGTTAACAGTATAGGCCTGCTGTATCACCATCCAGTAATCCTCATCCTGGGCGGCCGCCTCGGGTGTTAACCCCTTAATCCGCTGAGAGGCAGCTTCCCAGGAAGCGGCATGTGCCTGGTTAAATAAACTGTTGGCCGAGAATGCACCGGCCAGTAAACCAACCTTTTGTATAAACTTTCTTCTGGGTTCCATGGGCAATGATTGAACGAGAAAGTTAACGATTTATACGTTTATTCCTGTCTTATCTTTGCAGCAGAAACCAGTAATATGAGGATGAAAGGATGGCTATTAATGCTTTGTATTTTGCTCACCGCATGCAGCACGTCGCTGTTTGCGCAATGCTCTATCTGTACCAAAACGGCGTCTCAATTGGGCGAGGGACCCGCTTCTGCCCTTAACTCGGCCATCATTTACCTGGCCGCCGCTCCTTTTATGGTGATGGGGTATATTGGCTGGCGCTGGTGGAAAAACGAAAAAGCAATAGAGAAAACAGAATCCTGACACATCCCGGATCAGCTAAAAATCTTCTCATTCATTACCCGGCAGATACGCTTTGATGAACTGGTAGAGATTAGTATCCTCCGCTCTTTCCAATTGCTGCTTCAGTACCGATTTGTCAACGTCTTTCATTCTTCTTTGCTGTATGAGATGATAGGCTTTCTCGGCCAATAGCCAATATCTTTTATCATGGGTCTGCACCAACTGCTGGTGTGCCCGGATCTGCTGAAATAATTCTCCTACCCCTTCTTTGTTAGAAGCCACGGTTTTCACGATTGCGATCTCGTGTGTGGTTCTGTGAAATGCCGGCGCCAGCATCAGGCGTAAATTTTTTACAAAACTATCTGCATCAGGTCTGTCGGCCTTGTTCACTACAAAAATATCGGCGATCTCCATTAAACCGGCTTTCATCGTCTGCACTTCATCGCCCGCTTCGGGCACCACTACCACTACGGTGGTATCGGCGAGTCCGGCAATTTCTATTTCACTCTGTCCTACGCCCACGGTTTCAATGATTACCTGATCAAAGCCTGCCGCTTTTACCAGATCAGCGATTTCGATGATGCGGGGATGTAAGCCACCCAAACTGCCCCGGGTAGCCAAAGAACGGATGAATACGGAGGGATGGTTGTACCATTCACTCATCCGGATCCTGTCGCCTAGCAGGGCCCCCAGGTTAAAAGGTGAAGAAGGGTCCACACATAATACCGCCACTTTCTGGTTCTGTGCCACTATCTCACCGATCAGTGCATCTACCAACGTGCTTTTACCGGCGCCCGGCGGACCGGTGATGCCCGTCAGTTTTGCGTGGGTACTGGCAGGTAATTGCTGCAGCAGCCACTCGTATCCAGCCACTTCATTTTCAACCAGTGAAATGGCACGGGCAAGTGATTTGGTATGGCCCTGCAGAACATCCTGTAATAATTCTTCCCACATGATTGCTAAAGTAACCCGGAAGAACGAATTTAGACGCATGACAGCACCCCTGTTGAAAAATAAATGGGCCGTACAATGGGTATCGGTCATGCTGGTTCTACTGATGGTTGGCTTGCTGCTCAGTCGTGCGCTGGTATCTCTCTCATCTGTACTGATCGTAGTGCCTTTCTTTTTTCACAGGCAAATAGATCAAAGAACCCGCGTTCTACTGGTGGCGGTGCTGCTGATGCTGCTGCCTGTGATCATATCGGGCTTCTGGAGCGAAAACCATGCGCTGTGGTGGAACAGCGTGGTGGTAAAAATTCCTCTGGTAACCATGTTACTCGGAATCGGATCGGTGCATTTTTCTGTTGAAAGAAAAACGAAACTGATCTATCTATATCTCTTATTTATCAGTCTGGGTTGCATCTGGAGTTTTTCATATTATCTTCTGGACCCCACTACCATACAAGCAGCCTATCTGCAGGCCAAAACATTACCCACTCCCGCCGATAATGATCATATCCGTTTTAGCTGGATGGTAGTAATCGCGGTGATTTTAGGCTTTTATAGTTGGCGAACTACTCAAACAAAAACTACCCGTTACCTGCTGGCAGCCTGTCTGGTTTTGCTGGTTGTTTACCTGCATGTACTGGCTGCTAAAACAGGGCTGGTTTGTTTGTATGCCGGAAGTGGGATGTATATTATCTATCTCATCATCGTACAGAAAAAATGGAAACCGGGTTTGCTGTTGCTGACTGTTTGTGCAGTAGCGGCTTTTGCCTGTTACCAAACCATGCCCACCCTGCGTAACCGGGTGCAATATGTACTGTATGATTTTTCGAATTATTCCAGCGGCAAAATTTTGCCGGGGTACTCGGATGCTTCACGTTGGTTATCGATAAAAGCCGGTTACCAGCTTACGGCTCAACACCCATTCGCAGGCGTAGGTTTTGGCGATATGCTTTCTGCAATTGATCAATGGCATCAGTTGAACCACCCCTCCAGCCTGGCTTATGAACGTTTTTTGCCCGCCAACGAGTGGCTGGTATACGGCACCGGCAGTGGCTTGCCGGGGGTATTGTGTTTTACGGCAGGGTTTGTGTTGTTGCTGTACAGAACTACGTCAAGAAATATTTTTTCAGTCATCGTAACCACCATCAGCCTCATTCCTTTTTTGTTTGATGATACCCTGGAAGGACAAACAGGTATCCTGGTATTGGCTTTTATTGCTTTCTTTGGGCAGCAGAAACTATCATCTACTCATGTATAACCAACTCTCTGTTGTGATTATCTGCCGCAATGAAGCGGCCATCATCGGCAAAACCATTGCTGCTGCCAGAACCTGTACCGATGATATTGTGGTGGTGGATAGTGGCAGTACCGATGGCACACAGGCAATGGTTACTGCTTTGGGTGCGAGACTGATTGAAACCAGTTGGGAAGGGTATGGCCCCAACAAAAACAAAGGAGTGGCTGCCGCCAGACACGACTGGATCTTATCCATTGATGCCGATGAGATCCCGGATGCAACGCTACAGCAGGAATTGCAGCAGTTATCATTTACAGATATTGCTGTTGTCTATAATATCCGTTTCCGTGTTTTTCTGGGTGATCAAATGATCCGTTTTGGCGAATGGAGTAACGACCGCCATATCCGTTTATACAACCGCCGCCATGGTGGCTGGAACGATGCTGCGGTGCATGAAGGATTGGTATTCCCTGCAGAAACAAAAACAGTTACATTAAAAGGATATATTCATCATTACACCTCCCGGAACATAGCCGATTTTGCCGCCAAAACGGTGAACTATGCCATGTTGAACGCGCAGAAATATCACCAGCAGCGCAAACGGGCCGGATGGCTTAAATGCAGGCTGGCACCGGCTTTCTCTTTTGTTAAAAATTATCTTTTCCGGCTGGGATTTTTAGATGGAGAAGCCGGTTACACCGTTGCCAAAATGAATGCCTGGTACACCTGGTTGAAATATGCAAGGTTACAGGAGTTGAACCGGGAGCGTAAAAATTAGCAGCAGCAATTCTTTGTTCTGGATTCTATGTTCTCTGTTTTGGATTTTTTGTTCGATATTCTTTGTTCGATATTCGGTGTTCGTTATTCCCAATCCTCCTACTTTTGTTGAATGACGAATTTCATTCCGATATTCCCACTGGGCATTGTGGTATTTCCCGGTGAAAAACTGAACCTCCATATTTTTGAAGAACGTTACCGGCAGTTGATTTCAGAATCTTATGCCGGGGGCAGACCCTTTGGCATTCCCTGTGTACTGAACAATGGTGTATCCGAAATGGGAACATTGGTGGAAGTAACCAAAATTGTAAAAGTGTATGAAGATGGTAAAATGGATATTCATACCAGGGGCTTACAGGTGTTCCGGATCCTGGAGCTGATAGAATCGGTACCAGACAAATTATACAGCGGCGCCATTGTAAACTATCCCGAAAACGCGGAAAGGATACAAAGCGAGCTGGTACAGAAAGTGCTGAAAGGCATCCGGGATCTGCACCGTTTGCTGAACGTAAGCAAGGACTTCGGCAAACCTGATACCGAACTTACCAGCTACGATCTGGCCCATCACGCCGGGCTCTCGCTGGAAGAGGAGTATGAATTACTGGGCCTGCTGCACGAACTGCAAAGACTCGAATACCTGAAACGTCATCTCAACAAAGTACTACCTGTTATGGCCGGCATGGAACTACTCAAAGAAAAGATTCACCTGAATGGCCATTTTAAAGAATTGAAAGGCTTTACTTTTGATAAGTGAGGAAGTGAGTAGTCGGTAGTGAGCAGGAAGTAAAAGCCATCTCCAAAAACTCACTACTGACTACTCCCCACTCACGATTCAAGATTGACCATTCACCATTGACCATTCACCATGCAAATCACCCTTTGTTTCGATTTCGGCAATACCCGTTTAAAATGCGCTATTTTTCACGACAGGGATTTTAAAGAGGAGCTTGTACTGGAAAATGCAGGTGCCGATGCCTTGCTGCAACTGCTCAACCGGTTCCGGCCGGATAAAACCATTCTGTCTTCGGTCATCAATCATCCGCCGGAGATAGAGGAGTTACTGGCTACCCATAGCCGGTTTCACAAACTGGGGCATACCAGCAAACTGCCTTTTACCACGCCGGTGGGCAAACCCGAGACCATTGGGGCCGACAGGCTGGCCATTTGTGCGGCTTCGGTAGATCTTTTTCCCCAACACCATAACCTGGCTATTGGGCTGGGCACCTGTATCACCTACAATTATATCAACCAGGCCCATGAATTTCTGGGGGGAAGTATCTCTCCGGGCATGAATATGCGGTTCCGGGCCATGCATGAGCAAACGGCTTTATTGCCCCTGGTACAGGCCGAATCTACCTTCCCGCTGGTGGGTTACGACACCAAAACCAACCTTTTAAGCGGTGTGATACTCGGAATGGCTAAGGAAATTGACGGAATAATTGACGCTTATGCCTTGAAATACAGCAACTTTAACGTGCTGTTAACCGGGGGTGATATGGGTTTTTTTGTACCGCACCTAAAAAACAAGATATTTGCCGACCCTAACTTAATCTACAAAGGCCTGTATGCGATCAGTGAGTTCAACAACCGCTAGGATTTTCCTGGCATTTTTACCGGTTTTTTTTCTGCTTGGTTCCTCTGCGCAACAGAACTCCCCTTTTTCAAGGTATGGTCTGGGTGAACTGTATTCCAACCAGCATGTGATCAGTCGCGCCATGGGTGGTCTTTCTGCCGCTTATGCCGATGGATTGAACAATAACGTAGGACAGGCCGTTAACTTCAACAACCCGGCTACTTACGGTTCTTTCTACATGACTACTTTTGATGTGGGTCTGACCATCGATACCCGCACATTGATCAGTAACAATCCTACCGGTAAGTTTTCCTCAAAAAACTTTACGCCTTCCTATATTTCTGTAGGTCTTCCCTTAAAAAAAACAAAGGGCTGGGGTATGGCATTCGGTTTAAAACCGCTCAGCACCATCAACTATTCCATCGAAAACCGCAGTGTTATGGCGGGAACGGGAGATAGCCTTCTGACCGTATATGACGGGCAGGGCGGTCTGAACCAGTTTTTTGTAGGTATTGGTAAAAAGATTGGCAATTTCAGTATCGGTTTCAATACCGGCTACAATTTTGGTAAAAGAGAAATTAATACACGTAAAGCTTTCCTGAACGATACCGTAGCCCATTACCAGGGACTTTCCTCCAGCAAAACCAGTTATAGCGGTATTTTTCTGCATGGTGGATTGCAGTACGAGTTTTCGGTTGGTAAAAAAGTATTCGCCGAAACCAAGACCACCAATAATTACCTGCTCAGAATGGGTGTAACCGGAACGTTGCAGCAGCAATTATCTGCTTCGCAGGATCAGATCAAACAAACTTATACGCCTACTACCAGTGGTGATTTTAAAATTGATTCGGTTTCTGAAGTGTATAATATCAAGGGAAAGATTACCCTGCCGTCTACCTATGCCGCCGGACTTACCCTCCACAAAACCGTTACCAACCCGAGAGGTGTTTTTGAACTCTGGTCTATCGGCGCAGAATACACAGCTACCCAGTGGACCAAATACCGTTTTTATGGACAGCCTGATCAGTTAGCAGATAGCTGGCAGTTGAAACTGGGTGTGCAGTTCAGCCCCGATCCTTTATCCGGCCGTGGTTACTGGAACAATGTGAACTACCGTGCCGGTTTCTTTACAGGTAAAGATTATATCAATGCAGATGGGAATGGTTTAAAGCAAACCGGTTTCTCTCTGGGTGCAGGTTTACCGATCAAAAAATGGAGAGCGTATGATTATCAGTTTACTTTCCTGAATACCGCCATCCAGTTTGGTAAAAGGGGAACGGCTGTTAATAATGTCACAGAAAGTTTTTTCCAGTTTACTTTTGGTATGAGTTTAAGCGACCTTTGGTTTCAGAAACGTAAATATGATTAATCTTTTGTATCATAAATTTTCTGTCATAGCAGCCTTAGTATTGGGCTGCTTTTTTATGTGTAGTTGCGAAAATGATGTGAATGAAGTGCGGGAGCTGGGGCGGAAAAAAGAGAATATCGAAGAGGGCAAAAATATCAGCAGTTACCTGAGTATGGATGGTAAAATGCGGGCACATCTTACGGCCCCTTTAATGCTGCGCATTCAGGGAGATACCGGACGGAGAACAGAATTTCCCCGATCCTTACACGTGGATTTTTATAACGATAGTACTGCACAGATCGAAAGTCAATTGAGTGCGCTCTATGGCAATTACCTCGAAAACCAGAACAAAGTATTTCTCCGCGACAGCGTAGTAGCGTTTAATGTGAAGGGCGATACCCTGTTCTGCAAAGAAATGTACTGGGACCAGAACCTGCAGAAATTCTATACCGACAAGGAAGTAACCATCAGCCAGCGTTATCCTAAAAAGCGATTCTCGGGTGTAGGTATGACCTGCAACCAGGACCTCACTAATCTTACCTTATTCAAAATTCAGCCCGGTAGTTTTGCCATGATCGCAGATAGTCTGGCGAATGGCACGGATACGACGCGGAAGTAACAGGCTTTCGTATCTTTATTCAGTAAAAGCAGCTCAGGTAAGATAGAAGTGGATCTCTACTCCCACCTGCTTACAGTACCTGCCGTTGGTGGCCAAAACCACAACCCAAATCAACAATATACATTACATTTTACGTTTATGGCAAAAAACAAAACAGCCGAAACAGCCATCGATGTCATTGATTTCATCAACACTTATGTAGACAATGACCAAAAGAAGAACGATAGTTTTCGCTTGCTGGAATTAATGAGTGAGTGGTCTGGATTTCCTCCTAAAATGTGGGGACCCACTATTATCGGATTTGGCAGTTACCATTACAAATATGCCAGCGGACACGAAGGAGATGCCCCGCTGATCGGTTTTTCACCCCGCAAAGCGGCTTTTTCGTTGTATGTATTTTCGTCAACAGAGAATAATCTTGCTTTATTAGACAACTTAGGAAAATATAAAATGGCGAAAGCTTGCATATATGTGAAAAAACTTTCTGATCTGCATATTCCCTCTCTGGAAAAGATCTGTAAGGCAACCATTGAGTATATCAATGAACATCACGAGTGTGCATGCAGAGAGAAATAAAAAACATCCGGTAACGCTACTAAACCATGTCAGGGGATTTCTTCTTCCAGAAAAAATATTTCCGTAACCCACTCCTCCCTATTTAATACCTTGCAGTTCTAAAAAACATTCACATGGAATACAGAAGAATGGGCCGCAGCGGTCTGCAGTTAAGCGTATTGAGTTTTGGCAGCTGGGTTACTTTTCACAAACAGATCAGCGATAACAGTGCCGATGAACTGATGGGTATTGCCTACGATAACGGTATCAATTTTTTTGATAACGCGGAAGGGTATGCTCTCGGCGAAAGTGAGAAAATGATGGGGCGGGTACTGAAAGCCAAAAAATGGGACAGAACCTCCTATACCCTTTCTTCCAAAGTGTTTTTTGGCTGGCGCGGGGCAGATAACAAACCCAACCAGACCGGTTTAAGCCGCAAACACCTGGTAGAAGCCTGTCACGAAGCACTTGGCAGACTGCAAACCGATTATCTCGATCTCTATTTCTGCCACCGTCCTGATACACAAGTGCCCATTGAAGAAGTGGTGTGGACCATGCACAACCTGATACAACAAGGCAAAATATTATACTGGGGTACCAGCCAATGGAGTGGTGCCGAGATCATGGAAGCCCATCGCGTAGCGCAACAATACAACCTGATAGGCCCTACGGTAGAACAACCACAGTACAATATGTTTGAGCGGTTTAAAGTAGAGCAGGATTACCTGCCGGTATACCAGAACGTAGGACTGGGAACCACGATCTGGAGTCCGCTGGCGGCTGGTTTTTTAACCGGCAAATACAATAACGGCATCCCCGAAGATTCGCGCCTGGCCATTGAAGGTTTTGGCTGGCTCAAAGACCGCTGGATCCAGGATGTAAAACTGGAGAAAGTAAAAAAACTGACCCATCTGGCCAATGAGTTGGGTGTATCGCTGGCTTCGCTGGCCATCGCCTGGACCATCAAAAACCCCCATGTAACCACCGCCATCCTGGGTGCTACCAAAAAAGAGCAATTATTCGAAAACCTGAAAGCCCTCGAGAGCCTGCAAGTTCTTTCTTTGGAAGTTATGGATAAGATAGAAGCTATTTTACAAAATAAGCCCGTGCTGGATCTCGCTTAGGCTTGGTTAGGTATATAGAGTATATATAGTAAATAAAGTATATAGAGTATATAAGTGGTGGGGGCGATAGGCACTCATCCGCTTTATTTACCCTGTATACTTTATTTACTTTATATACCTATTTACTTTATATACTTTCCGAAAAAATAATTACCAGCACCTTCCAACCTTTCCCAAACTTCCAACTCTTATTCCCAGACAACCATTGGAACAGGCTAACACCATACAAACGGCTGTTGTGAGAAAAGCCTGTAAGGGCGATACAGAAGCGCAGGCCTGGCTATACCGGCAGTATAGTAAGGGTATGTTCAATATCTGTACCCGCATGACAGGTAACCGCAACGATGCAGAAGATGTTCTGCAGGATGCTTTTATACTGGCATTCCGTAACCTGGGTCAGTTAAAAGATCCGCTGCAGTTTGGCGGCTGGTTAAAGCGGATTGTGGTGAATGAGTGTATCCGTTACAGCAAGAAAAATTTCTACTGGAACGAATGGGAGGATGAAAGAAACAATATGATGGTGGAGGAAGCAACCGAGTGGTGGAAAACCGTGAGTTTCGAGATCATTCACCAGGAAATCAAAGGTTTGCCGGATGGCTGCCGGCAGGTATTTAACCTCTTTGTGGTGGAAGATTTCAGCCACAAAGACATTGCCGAACAGCTGGGCATCTCAGAATCAACAAGTAAAAGTCAATACCACCGGGCGAGACAGTTATTAAAAGAACGCATCACCCGTCAATTACAGGCACATGGATGAACTGAAAAAATATCTACGGCAACACGCCGATCAGCTGGATCTGGACGAACCCCGTTTACAGGTTTGGGAACAGATCAAACAGCAATCGGCCAGCGCACCCAAAACTACTGTAGTAGTAATGGTTACCCGCTGGGCAGTAGCTGCCTGTGTACTGCTGTTGGCCGGTATCGGCGGCTGGTGGTTGTTGCAGGAGAAACATACCACAACAGAACTGGCCAGTCAGCAAAAACCAGTTACAGAAAAAGCAGCAACGATTACCAAAGCGCCTGTAACACAAACAGAGAATACAGCAACAGACGTTCTGGCCCAGGTAAAGGCTCCTGTTAAAAAAGAAACAGCTGTGGCGGAACCCCAAAAAAGAAGACAACCTACAGCTGATATGATTGCCCTGCAGCACATGGAGAACAGTTTTACCCAGGTAATTAACCTGCAGCGTGAGCGGGTAAGCAGCATCCCTATGTACGCAGAATCGCCGGCTTATTTTAATGATTTTGCCATACAGATCAGGCAAATGGAGAAAGATGAAAAACAGATCAAATCAGACATTGCAAGGCGCGGCATGACTGATGGATTACTGGATCAGCTTATCAATCTCTACCAGCAGAAATTAACCATTCTCAAACAATTACAAATGGAAATGACCAAGACCAACAACCGCTACAAACAAAACCGCGTGCCTGTTGACTCTGCCAAAACCTATTTCCTGAAAATCTAAATGCATCTTATCATGAACAAAATGAAAAAGAATATTTTTTTACTGACGGCTGTCCTGTCAGGAGTTCTCTCACAGGCAACGGCCCAACAGGTGGTTACCAGTACCCCGCCCACCCCATCGGTCAATCAGGTGCGCGTGGCACCAGAAGCAAGAGAAGTCAGGGTGATCAATGGAGAAAACATGAGGGCTACCAAAAACTACAAAGACGAAGACCTCAAATCCAAAGAAGTAAGTAAAGAGGTATCAGTACCCAAGGGGGGAGAAATCTATATTGAGAATGCATCCCGTAATATCATCATCAAAACCTGGGACCAGCCCAAGGTAAAAGTAACCACCACGGTTTACTATGATGGCGAAAGCAAATTGTCGGATGAAGAATGGCTCGAAAAAGTGAATCTCTCTTTAAAAACACTGGGTAGTTCTGTGAAAGTGAAATCCGGTAGTATCGGTGGCAGTACATTTTATTCTTCCGGATCGGGTGGTTTTACCTACTATGGCCCGGGCGGTTCCGGAAGCGGTGTGGCCGTATTCAATGGCAACGGCCAGAACGTGGGCACCAAAGCCAATACCAAAAGAATTGTAACGGTGACCATTCCTACAGGCAGTAAGTTGGACCTGGAGAGTAAATATGCTGATATATCTGTACCTACGGGTATTACCGATGCCAGCATCGATATCACTAACGGTAACCTGGAAGCAGAGAACCTGAGCAAACTCGTTCTCCGTTCCAAATATTCCAATGTAAATGTGGGTGATATAAAAAATGCAGAAATCGAATTTACCAATGGCCGTTTCAGTGCCAAAACCATCAACGACCTGGATATTGAAAGCAAATATTCTACCATCGAAATGGCTGCGGTAGATAAAGTAGTGATGCGCAGCACCAACGATGAATATGAACTGGAAGAAGCCGGCGAGATCCGCGGCCGCAAATCCTATGGCAATCTCCGCATCACCAAACTGAATAATTCCATAGATATCGAAGGCAGCAATGCCGATATCAAGATCCGGAAAGTAGGCACAGCGCTTAACCAGATCAAAATCGATGATAAATATGCCGATATCCGCATCCCGCTGCGCGATGTAAAAAACTATAGTGTTGATTTTACCGGTGGCTACAGTTCGGTGTATGGTAATTTTGAAAAGAAAGTATCGCAACCCACTGCCGCTGCTGAAAAAGCAGAGAACAAAACCGCCAAAGAAACGCTGGCTGCAGAAGAAAAAAGTGTATTGAAAGCCACCACGATAACAGGAATAGTGACCGGCCCCGGCCCCAGAATGCTGACCGGATGGAGAGACGATAACAGCCCCAATATGTTTACCGCCACCGTTGGCGATGGTAAAGGACTGAAAATTGTGATGAAATGCCAGAATTGTACCGTGGACTTTAAATAATCCCCTTTGAATATCGAATATCGAACAGGGAATATCGAATGTCGATCGGAGTAATACTTCGGTGTTTCCCGCCAGGGCGGGATTCGATATTCGATATTCCCAAGATCTCACACAGCCGATTTTCTCATGTTGTACCTATCGGTGACCATGCCCCGTTTTTACGGGGCATTTTTTGGGTGAGTAGTGAGTGGTCAGTAGGGAGTTTAGAACGGTAGCCACTCACCCCTGACTACTCACTACTCACTACTCACGAATTTTATGTAATTTTCCTCCATGACTGAGCTCTATACCCTTATCTGGATCATCGTTACACTGCTCCTGATCGGTTTTTTTGCCGGTTATGAGATCGCATTTGTATCGGCCAACCGGTTAAGTATTGAACTGAAAAAAAAGCAGGGCAAAAAAAGCGGAATCATCCTGTCTAATTTTATGGAGCATCCGGCCCGTTTTATCGGCACCTGCCTGATCGGTTTAAATATCTTTCTCGTTATCTATGGATTGCTGGTACATGAGCTGATGTCGAAAACCATCTGGACCGCCCTCTGGACCCAGTTGAAATTTCAGAACGAATATGTAAAACTGGGATTTGATACCCTGATGTCATCGCTGGTAGTGCTCGTGTTTGGCGAGTTTATCCCTAAGGCAGTTTTCAGGGCCAAAGGGGATTCTTTACTCAGTTTTTTTGCCAGGGTAGCTAATTTCTTTCACGGCCTTTTTCTGCCGCTGACTAATTTTTTTGTAGATGTATCGCAGTGGATCCTCAAATACATGTTCAATGTAAGGGTGAACGACAGGAACGATGCTTTTACCAAAGTGGATCTTGAACATTTTTTCCAGCAAACCAAGGAGCAGGATGAAGAAAGCCAGGAACTGAATACCGAACTGTTCGAGAACGCGTTGAGTTTACCGATGGTTAAGATCAGACAATGCCTGGTGCCCCGTACAGAAATTGAAGCCATTGATATCAATACTTCTGTGGAAGAAGCCAAGAAAACCTTTATCAGCACACAGTTGAGTAAACTGGTGGTGTATGATGATAATATTGACTCGATACTCGGCTATATACACCAGTTGGACCTGTTCAAAAAACCTGCCACCATCCGCGAAGTGCTGCATCCCATTATGGCGGTGCCGGAGAGTATGAGTGCAACGGACCTGATCAGTAAGTTTACCAAAGACAGAAAAAGTATTGCCTGGGTAGTGGATGAGTTTGGCGGAACCGCCGGTATTGTAACCATGGAAGATGTGCTGGAAGAGATTTTTGGGGAGATCCAGGATGAGTATGATACCGAAGAACTGGTAGAGAAACAATTGGCCGAAGATGAATTTATTTTAAGCGGTCGCATGGAACTGGACTACCTGAATGAGAAATACGATATGAAATTCCCCGCCAGCGATTCCGAAACACTGAGCGGTTATATCATCAATGCACACGAAACCATTCCCAAACAGAAAGAGACCATTATCATCGATGACTACCGTTTCGATATCCTGAATGTGAGCGATACGCGGATCGAATCTGTGAAAATGAAGATCCTGCGCTAACCCCTCTGCCGCAGCCAGATCTGTGGCAAAACCACACGATGAAAAAAGCCTATCTCTCTATCGGTTACCAGAACAGGCGAAAGCTTGAGGCCGAAATAACAGCCATCAGAGAGCTGTTGTTTGCCCACCAGATGGAACTCTTTGTTTTTGTAGACCAGTACCAATTTGCCCCGGAAGAAGAACAGCAAATGATGCAACAGGCTTTCCGGGATATTTCCGGCTCAGACCTGCTGCTGGCCGAAGTATCTGAAAAAGCCATCGGAGTAGGTATTGAGATCGGTTATGCCGCTGCCTTGGGCAAACCCATCATTTACCTCCGCCATACCCTTGCCGAACATTCTACCACCGCTGCCGGAGCTGCCGGATATTCAGTTATCTATCCCGGCGCAGCCGAAATAGCCAGCCTGCTGGCACCGATACTGGCAAAACTGGAACTGCAGTAAGGAACCATTGCGGCAAAACCTGACCCGGCCACCTTCCCCCTTCTCCCAAAACCCCTGTTTTTTATGTTCTCCATACCCGTAACTTTGGCGGCTGATAACAGTCAAAGAACGCAATGGCAATATTTAACAGAAACCGGGGTTCAGAAAAAAGTGAGATGACTTTTATCGATCATCTCGAAGAATTAAGGGTCCATATCATCCGTTCCGTACTGGCTATTCTGGTAATGGCCGTCGTTATTTTTATTTACCGCAACTGGGTATTTGATAATGTGATCTACGGACCGCTGAATCCTGATTTTATCAGCTACCGTAAACTCTGCCAGTTCAGTCAATGGGCACATATGGGCGATGCGCTCTGTATGCCTGCTGTAAAAGTGAACATGATCAGTAATACATTCGGTGGTCAGTTTCTGAGCAGTATCTCCATGGCCCTGATCGGTGGTATCATTGCAGCTTTCCCCTTTATTTTCTGGGAGTTCTGGCGTTTTGTAAAACCTGCCCTCAAAGAAAAAGAACTGAAGAATACCCGTTTTGTGATTTTCTGGGTGAGTTTCTTTTTCTTCACCGGAGCCGCTTTCGGTTATTTTCTGCTGGGTCCGTTTACGTTTAACTTCCTCGGCGGTTTCCAGCTGGGTACACAGGGTTTTATTACCACAATGCCAACGCTGGCAGATTATATAGACAATCTTACCAATATCATACTGGGTTGCGGACTGGCATTTGAATTACCGGTTCTCGCTTTCATACTCACCAAAATCGGCCTGATTACACCGGCTTTCCTTCGCCAGACACGTAAATATGCGCTGGTAGTGATCCTGATCCTGGCAGCTTTTATCACTCCCAGTCCCGACTGGATGAGCCAGATGATCGTATTTATTCCGTTATGGTTACTCTATGAACTGAGTATCCTCGTTTCTGCCCGCGCCAAAAGGGAGCAGGATAAGACGGAAGATGAGGAGTGGGATTAAGGGTGAAAAGTTAATAGTTAAAAGTTAATAGTTGTTATTACCACTAATGACTATTAACTTTTAACTATTCACTGCCCCTCCTCCCCCATTCGTACTTTTTTTTAAGCCCTTTACGCTCAATCTGTTACCTTAGTCACCCTAATTTACAAACATGCATTTCGTATTCGACCCCTCTAAACCCATTGCCATTGGTTGCGATCACGCCGGTTTTGAATATAAAACGGCCCTCGTAAACTGGTTAACCCAAAAAGGATTTCAGGTAAAAGATTTTGGTACTAATTCTGCCGATTCGGTTGATTACCCCGATTTTGCCCATCCCACAGCCTCCAGCGTAGAGAAGGGAGAATCCTCATTCGGCATCCTGCTCTGCGGAAGTGCCAACGGCGTGGCCATCAGTGCCAATAAACACCAACAGATCCGTGCCGGTCTTTGCTGGCAGAACGATGTGGCCGTACTGGTTCGTAAACACAACGATGCCAATATGATCTGTATCCCCGCCCGCTTTGTATCGCTGGCGCTGGCAGAACAGATGCTGGAAATATTCATGACCACTGAATTTGAAGGTGGCCGCCATGCTACCCGCGTGGGTAAAATTGCTTGCTCTTAACTCAAAACTATACCCAACAACGATGAAAAAACTACTATTGCTCTGCCTGCCATTTGCCGCTACCCTGGTTATGGCACAGAAAGGGGATGATGCGTCTGCCAAATATGCGGCATTGATCACCCAACAGGGATTAAAAGAAAAACTGACCATCCTGGCCAGTGATGAAATGGAAGGTCGTGAAACAGCTTCTCCCGGTCAGCGGAAAGCAGCTGCTTACATAGAAGACTTTTTCAAAAAAATAGGTCTGAAACCCGGTAACGGCGATAGCTACCAGCAATTATACCCTGTTTACCAGGAGGTACTCAACGAAAAGGATCTACGTGTGAATGGCAGATCTTTTGAGTGGGATAAGGATTTCATGTTCAGCATGCAAACCGTCTCTACCGGTAGCTGGACCTATAACGGTGTGGTATTTGCCGGTTACGGTATGGTAGATTCTGCCAACAAAGTAAACGATTATGCCGGCCTGGATGTAAAGGGCAAATTGGTACTGGTACTCGATGGCGGCACTACAGCAGCCCCCGCCGGTGGTGGACGTGGTTTTGGCGGACCCACTATGGCCAAAATGAATGCGGCCCGCAGAAACGGCGCAGCAGGTATACTGATCATTTCTGCTGATTTCCCACGCGCTAATCCTACTTCTGTAAAGGGACGTATGAGCATTACATTGCCAACGGCTTCAGCCAATGCCAGCAATTTCCTGGTAGCTACGGTTTCTGAAGAAGTAGCTTCTGCTTTACTTGGAAGAACGGCGCGGATTTCGCAGGCTGATCTGAAAACAACTGCCAAAGGAAACTATGTTTCTGAAGTAGTGATTCATGCGGCTAAAAAAGTAGAGACGCTGGAAAGCAGCAATGTGATTGGTGTTTTACCCGGAACCGATAAAAAAGCAGAATATGTGTTTCTGACCGGACATTACGACCACCTCGGCAAACAGGGTAATGTTATCTATTATGGTGCAGACGATGATGGTTCCGGCACCGTTGGCGTAATGCAGATGGCCGAAGCTTTTGCAGCTGCTGCCAAAAAAGGCAACAAACCCCGCAGAACCATGATCTTCATGACCGTTAGTGGTGAAGAGAAAGGTTTATTGGGCTCTGCCTACTATGCCGATCATCCTACAGTAGATATGTCCAAAGTGTCTGTTGATCTGAACACAGATATGATTGGCCGTGGCGATGCTTCGCGTAAAGGAGATACCCTGAATTATATCTATGTGATCGGTCATGATAAATTAAGTTCTGACCTGGCACCGATCAATGAAAGCGTAAATAAACAATATGTGAATATTGCGCTGGATTATAAATACGATGATCCCAATGATCAGAACAGGATCTACTACCGCAGCGACCATTATAACTTTGCCAAAAAAGGCGTTCCTATCCTGTTTTTCTACGATGGAATGCTGGGTGCAGATTATCACAGACCTACCGATACAGTAGACAAGATCCAGTTCGGCATCATGGAACAACGTACCAAACTGGTGTTTCATACTGCCTGGGTAATCGCCAACCGCGACGAAATGCTGAAAAGAGATATCCCGTTAACCATGCCGGCGAGATAAGTATCTCCCGTCAACATAACATACTAAAGAAGCCGCATCAGATCGATGCGGCTTCTTTATTGATACAATACTGTATGTATTGTGAAAGCCGGGTTCCGGAAAACGAAGTAGCTTATTTCGCTTTTTTCAATAACATCAGGATCTCTCCCTGCGGTTGTTTTACCGTGATGCGGAGTTTGTCTTCCTGAAAATCAGCTTTCAGTATATCTTCCTTTTTGTTTTTATCGATGGTAGTGATCAGCGAGTTCTGCTCATCCACCGTATAAGTAGCTTCTTCTTCCTGTGCAGAACCTGCACCCATTTTAGCCGTGCCATCTGCATTAAAAACAAAGCCCATGGTAGCGAACATGGCCATCTGCGATTTCATGGTAGCAGTAATCGTGGCCAGCTGCGACTGATCGGGGATCTGGCTTTTCATCATTTCGCCGATGGCGAGTGAATCTTTATCAATACTATAGTAGAACAGGCCCGTCATCTCTACGGCAGAGATCGTCCATTTACCTACCACGTTGGATTTGGTTACTTTGGTTTGTGCGTTAACCTGTGAAAAGACAAGAAAACAAAATGACAGCAGAATAATTTTTTTCATGAAAATGTGAATTCGTGATTAATAAAGGAAGATAAGCAGGAAAGCGGTTACAGCAAGAAGAGTGCTGTTGTTTATTTGTTATTGCCGGGAATCTGATCTGGAAATCATTAATCTGCGCCTTAGCGTCTTTGCGAGATAATATGCATACCAAAATGCAAAGGCGCAGTTAAATGCTGAAGAATCTCTTTTCCCTCTTTTTCTCTTGTCCCTCTCTTAGTGAAACCTCCCCCAAATTCGGTTGTTTTATTGATGGTCGTGTGTTTCAATAAGAGCCCAAAAAAGAAATACACCGTGCCTTAGTGCCTTTGTGAGAGATTTTTTTGCTCACAAAGGCACCAAGGCACGGTTATATAGATCTTTTATCGGACAGCAGTAAATGAAAAAACGTCATTCCGAAGGCGGGAAACGAAGGGTTTACCCCGCAATTCGAAATGACGTTGTTATTAATAATGATATCTATATTACCATCCCAACAGGTAAGCGAAGATCAATGGTACCACAATGGTAGCATCACTTTCTACAATGAATTTGGGTGTATGTATGTCAAGTTTACCCCAGGTAATTTTTTCATTAGGCACTGCTCCGGAATAAGAACCGTAAGAAGTGGTAGAATCACTGATCTGGCAGAAATAACTCCAGAAAGGAACATCATGCCATTCCAGGTCCTGGTACATCATCGGCACCACACAGATCGGGAAATCACCGGCAATACCACCACCAATCTGGAAAAAGCCTACGCCCTTACCGCCACTGTTGGCACGGTACCACTCCGTTAACCAAACCATGTACTCAATGCCGCTCTTCATGGTACTGGCTTTCAGTTCATTTTTGATCACATAAGAAGCAAAAATGTTACCCATGGTACTATCTTCCCAACCCGGCACCACGATAGGCAGGTTTTTTTCAGCGGCAGCCAGCATCCAGCTGTTTTTAGGATCGATTTCGTAATACTGCTCCAGCACACCACTATTCAGCATTTTGTACATGAACTCATGCGGGAAATAACGTTCGCCCTTGGCATCTGCATCAGACCAGATCTTGTGAATATGCTGCTGTAGCCTGCGGAAAGCCTCTTCTTCAGGGATACAGGTATCGGTAACACGGTTATAATGGTTCTCGAGCAGGTCCCATTCTTCCTGCGGACTCAGGTCGCGGTAGTTGGGAACACGCTTGTAATGGCTATGCGCCACCAGGTTCATGATATCTTCTTCCAGGTTGGCACCGGTACAGCTGATGATGGCCACTTTATCCTGACGGATCATTTCTGCGAGACTGATACCCAGTTCGGCGGTACTCATGGCGCCGGCCAGACTTACCAGCATTTTACCCCCCTCCAGCAGGTGGGTCTCATATCCTTTGGCGGCATCGATCAATGCGGCTGCATTAAAGTGCCGGTAATGGTGTTGTATAAACTGCGAAACAGGTCCTTTACTCATCATTCTTGATTTAGGGGGCAAAAGTAAATTTTTTGACCGGTTTTCGGGCGGAATAGGCAGCCGGACAATATTTATTTTTCCGTACCCGAAACTTACTGATATTTTTGTGTCAAGCCCCCTTGCATGAAACTGTTATTAAGAACGATATCGATTGGTCGTTGGCGCCTGCCCTTGCCTGTATTTGCCTGGTTCCTGCTGGCCATGCTGGCCGCCATTGCTGAAATCAGCCGGGGGCAGGATGCCATCAATAACTATTATATCTTCAAGGGTGTTTTTGAACATACCCTCGCACAAAAGAACCTATACCTTTTATACCCAGGCGAATATATAGATTCGAACCATTACGGTCCGGTATTCAGTATTCTGATCGCCCCCTTTGCCCTTTTACCTGATTTTCTGGGATGTTTTTTATGGTGTGTTGTAAATGCCTGGGTATTGTTTTATGCCATCAGGCAACTACAGTTGACCGATCAGCAGCAACTACTGCTGCTGCTCATTGGTTTGGTAGAAATGATGACGGCCATCCATAACGTACAATTCAACCCCATGCTCACCGGCTGGATCCTGTTGAGTTATGTGTTGGTAGAAAAAGAAAAAGATGGCTGGGCAACCCTGTTTATGGTAGCAGGTTTTCTGGTGAAACTATATGGTATTGTGGGATTGGCTTTTTTCCTGTTTTCAAAGCATAAGATCCGGTTTATGCTTTCTTTTATCGGCTGGTTAGGGCTGCTGTTCTGTTTACCGATGCTCCTTTCTTCTCCCGCGTTTGTGATACAATCATACCAGGATTGGCTGCATTCACTCGTAGAAAAAAATGCACAGAATATTAATGCGTTGGATGAAAACCTGATGCAGGATATTTCTGTGATGGGTATGATCAGACGGATCGGAAAAATCAGTCACCTGAAAAATTATATGGTACTGGCACCAGCTGCTTTACTGTATGCTTTACCATTGTTACGGTTCAGTCAGTATAAACATGCTGCCTTCCGGAGCACTTATGCCTGTTTGTTACTGATTGGTGCTGTGATTTTCAGTTCATCTGCAGAATCATCCACTTTTGTATTGGCCGTTACCGGTGTTGGCTGGTGGTACCTCCTTCAGCAAGAGCCGAAACAGCAATGGGTTCATGCACTACTGATATTTGTGCTGATCCTGACAAGTTTATCGGCTACTGATCTGTTTCCGCCTTACGTGCGCAGAGAGATCATTCTGCCGTATTCTTTAAAAGCCTTGCCTTGTTTTACGGCCTGGTGTGTCATCGTTTTTCAACTGTTACGGAAAGATTTTGCAGTAGCTGCCGTTAAACCCGGCAACTGATGAAATAATTGTATTTTGCCATTGCATGAACCCTTTTAGCCATTAGCTGATGAAAAAGCGGATCTCTGTTGTTATTCCCGTTTGTAACGAAGAAGCCAATGTAAGCGTGATAAGTGCTGCCTTGCAGAGAACCTTTGCCGTACTCCCCTACGCATTTGATATCACTTTTGTAGACGATGGCAGCACCGATGGTACACTCGGCGAATTAAAGGAGCTGGCCAACAACAACCCCGGCATTTTCTTTATTTCGCTTTCCCGCAACTTTGGTCACCAGAACGCTTTAAAAGCCGGACTGGATCTGGTAGATGCCGATGCGGTGATTATGATGGATGGTGATATGCAACACCCGCCCGAACTCATCCCTGCTATGATTCAAAAATGGGAAGAGGGTAATGATATTGTGTATACGATTCGCAAAGACCACCAGGAACTGCCACTGATGAAACGTAAAACCTCCAATATGTTTTACGACCTCATCAATAACCTGTCTGATATAGACCTGGAACCGGGCACTGCTGATTTCCGTTTGATGGATCGAAAAGTGGTAGAAGTATTCCGTGCGTTCAAAGAAACAGATCTGTTCATGCGTGGTCTGGTGAAATGGATGGGGTTCAAACAGCTTGGAATTGAATACGACCCGGCACAAAGAATACAGGGCAAATCAAAATACACCGTTAAGAAAATGATCCGTTTTGCGCTGCAGGGTATTACCTCCTTCAGCACAAGGCCACTCTATATTGCCGCTTATCTTGGATTTGTATTTTCATTGGTGTCATTATTATACATTCCCTATATCGTTTACAGTTATTATTTCGGCCACCCGATCTCGGGCTGGACTTCCATGATCGCTACCATCGCTTTTTTTGGGGGATTACAGTTAATGATCCTCGGTATCATTGGCATGTATCTCGGTAAGTTATTCATGCAGGGTAAACAAAGACCCCATTACATCGTAAAAGAATCAAATCTCTCTGCATGAAAAAACGTTATGTGCTGCTGAGTTTTGATGTGGAAGAATTTGATATGCCGCTGGAATATGGTTTTCCCATCAATGCGGAAGAACAGATGCGGGTAGGCAAAGAAGGGTTGGATGCCATTACACCGATATTGACAGATCCTGCTGTAGCTGCTACTTTATTTACCACGGCTAATTTTGCCATACACTATCCCGATACGGTTCGTTCACTGGCACAACAGCATGAAATTGCATCGCATACCTTTTACCATTCTGAGTTCAGGGATGAACATCTGCTGAGCTCCAGACAAAAACTGGAAGAGATCAGCGGTAAAATAGTTACCGGTTTACGAATGCCCCGTATGCGCAAAGTGGCTATGGAAGAAGTAAAGAAAGCGGGTTATCACTATGATTCTTCTATAAATCCCACCTGGTTACCGGGCAGGTATAATAACCTGCACCTTCCCAGAACCCTGTACAAAGACCAGGGCATGTTACGGATCCCCGCCTCCGTATCGCCGGGTTTACGGGTGCCGCTGTTCTGGCTTAGTTTTAAAAATCTTCCTTACCCCGTATTTAAAATGCTGGCGCTGCAAACCCTGCGTAAAGACGGATATCTCTGTCTCTATTTTCATCCCTGGGAGTTTACGGATATAGAAAATTATGGTTTGCCGGGATTTACCAAAAAACATCACGGGTTTCCCCTGCTGCAACGCCTGCAGCAATTGATCTCAGATCTAAAAAAAGAAGGAGAGTTTATTTCGATGAACCGTTTTTAAAACAGCAAACCCCGCAATAGCGGGGTCTACTGATTTTTACAACCTAACCTATGCTTATTTTCCTGATGCTTTGTATTTGCTTACAGCGCCGTATAAGGAAACTTCGAGGATCTGCTTTTTAGTACCCTCTTCCAGCGACACGTAATAAGACTTATCACCATCTCTGTCAAATTCGATCGCCTCGGTTACCTGGTAAGAAGCGTAGTCTTTTTTAATTTTCTGAATAGCATTCAAAGGCAGTTTTTTCAGGTCTACCTTACGGCTCAGACCAATCAGTTCTCCTTCGCCATCAAAAAACGCTTCTACGTTTTCTTCTGCCATGGTAAAAGCGGCTCTGATAAAGTTTTCTTTGGCGCTCCATACCACATTCTGCGCACCGGCAAATCTGGCTTCAAAACTGCTTTTTACTTTGTAATCTACTTTAAACACATCCGCTGCAAAAGCGCTGGTTCCGGCTGCCACTACCATCAGGGCCGCGATAAATAATTTTTTCATGAATCTTTGTTTTTCGGTTTTTTAAATATTGGTAATTGTCATTTTCATATTGACATGTCAAAAATATATCCTGTCATTACCGGTCAATCATGGATTGTGACGAATAACTCTACCGGATCAGTGGATTAGTATGAACGGTATTTCTACCCATAGCTGTTAGCCGGAATACAGGCGTTACAAATCAATACCCTCCTGCATTTGCGCCGATTTCTTAATAAAATCACAAAAGCCGTTATCAACGGGTTAATTTTGAAAAGTGGTCAGAAAAACAGCAACTTTACCCCCACATTCACTCATTCTCTCATACACTCATTCACTCATTAACAAATGAACTACCTCGCCCACGCATACCTCTCCTTCAATAACCCGGGTATACTGGTGGGTAATATGATCAGTGATTTTGTGAAGGGAAAAAAGCAATATGACTATCCCGGTACTGTACAGAAAGGGATCCGGCTGCACCGGGCCATTGACAGTTTTACCGACCAGCACCCGGCTACGCGGGAGGCCAAACAATTATTCAAACCCGCAGTAGGCCCATATGCCGGTGCTTTTATAGATGTGGTGTACGATCACTTTCTGGCGGCCGATGAAACAGAACTGGCAGAACCGGATCTGCAGCTTTTTGCCAACGGCGTATATGCGCAACTGGCTGAACAACAATCTTTGTTACCCGAAAAATTTGCCGGCATGCTGCCTTATATGACCAGCCAGAACTGGTTATATCATTACCGGTCGGAATACGGCATTGAAAAAAGTTTCGGCGGATTGGTACGAAGAGCTTCATACCTCGATGATGCATCGGCCGCATTTGGGGTGTTCAGGAAAGAATATGCGGCTTTACAGGATTATTACCGGGCTTTTTTTCCGGAAGTGAAAACATTTGCTTCTTCATATTTGACAGATTTGCTATCTCAATAGCATTTATCTTTGGCAAAATCCATTTACATGAAAGTATGCTTCAGCCTGGCATGTCTGCTTTTTTTGACCACTTTGCAGGCACAAACAAAACCTACAGACCTGGACAAATCGCCAATGGATATGAGCTATTGGCCCACCAATTACCCTTTACTGAAAATGAGTGGCAAGGCCGGCGCTTCTCCGGTAGCACGGGTATTGTATGGCCGCCCATTAAAGAATGGCCGGAATATTTTTGGCAGTATTCTTAAATACAATGAACTCTGGCGCCTCGGTGCCAATGAAGCAACCGAGATCGAATTCTTCAGCAATGTGAAGATAGCCGGTAAAAACGTGGCCAAAGGCAGGTACACTTTGTACTGTATTCCAACAGAAGAAAAATGGACCATCATCCTCAATAAGGATAATTACAGCTGGGGTAGTTATACTTACGACAGTAAAAAAGATGTTTTACGCGTGGATATTGATGTAGAGAAGAATTCTGACAATGTAGAAGCTTTTACCATTTATTTTGAAGACGCTAAAAACAGCGCCAACCTGATTTTTCTGTGGGACGATCTGAAAGCAAGTTTACCCATCATTGCATTACCCAAGTAACCCCAATTGTTGTTGTACAGAACAACATAACACTTCAATACATTTTATATGAAACTTGCCACCAAATACATACATGCCGGTACAGAACCGGATCCATCTACAGGGGCCATCATGACACCTATTTACCAGACTTCTACCTATGTACAGGAAGCACCTGGTGTAAACAAGGGTTTTGAATATGCCCGAAGTCAGAACCCCACCCGTAAAGCACTGGAAGATGCCTATGCACAGATAGAGAACGGAAATTTTGGTCTTGCATTCAGCAGCGGCGTAGCGGCTACTGATGCGGTAATCAAACTTTTATCACCGGGCGATGAAGTGATTTGTGCCAATGACATGTATGGCGGCACTTACCGTTTATTCACGAAAATATTTGCCAAATACGGTATCCGGTTTACGTATGTGGATACCACTGATGTAAGTAATATCCGCAAAGCCATTTCAGCCAATACCAAACTGATCTGGATCGAAACACCTACCAACCCCTTGATGAATATCACTGATATCGCAGCCGTTTCTGTGATAGCCAAAGAAGCCAAAGCTATTCTTTGTGTTGATAATACATTTGCTTCTCCTTATTTACAGAACCCGCTGGATCTGGGTGCCGATATTGTGATGCACTCTGCCACCAAATACCTCGGCGGTCATAGTGATGTGATCCAGGGTTGCCTGATGATGAAAGATGCGGACCTGCGGGAACAATTATATTTTATCCAGAAAAGCTGCGGCGCTGTTCCCGGACCGATGGATTGTTTCCTCGTACTGCGTGGTATCAAAACCCTGCATGTACGGATGCAACGCCATTGCGAGAACGGTGAAAAGATCGCACATTTTCTACGCAACCATCCCAAAGTGGGCAGGGTGTACTGGTGCGGTTTTGAAGACCATCACAATCATGCCATCGCTAAAAAGCAAATGCGTGGTTTTGGCGGTATGATGAGTTTTACCCTGAAAGACGACAGCGTGGAAAATGCCAAACGGGTGCTGTCTTCTACCAAAGTATTTGCATTGGCCGAGAGCCTGGGTGGCGTTGAATCGCTGATCAACCATCCGGCATCTATGACCCATGCTTCTATTCCAAGAGAAGAAAGAATTAAAAACGGTTTAACAGACAGCCTCATCCGCTTAAGCGTAGGTATTGAAGACGCCGAAGACCTGATCGCAGACCTGAACCAGGCAATAGGTTGATTGGGTGCTTTTATTAAGTGGAATTATAGCTGCTTATTGAAATAATCTCTGTGAACCTCTGTTACTCAGTGATCTCTGTGTTGAAAAAATAGATACTGAATAATAAAATACGTTTGTATTTCTCAACACAGAGAACTCAGAGCTTCGGAGTTTCACAGAGGGGAACAGTTATTGTCACCCAACTGTATTAAACAAAGTGCTGTAACAAAACTAATATGACAAAAACAGCTGTTGCCAAAGCGATCATTGGTTTTATTGCCCTCTTCGGTTGTTACCATGCAGCCGAATACATGATGCTTTTCAAAAACAGTCCGGCCGGATTTCTGGCAGTCAGCCTTTTATTTTTTCCACTGGCCTGGTTACTGGCCAGATGGCAGGGATTACCCGGCTTAGCTGCCTGGGGAATGGTGTTTCAGAAAAAAGCCTGGGAACAACTGGGAACCGGATTGGCGGTGGGCATCACCGTATATACCTTGTACACTTTCAGTAGTTTTCTGCTCGATATTGAACGCATCAAAGAGATTCCACCTGTGGGTGTTTTTGTGTCACAGTTTTTTCTCTTTGCGTTGGGTACTTTTTTCTCATCACTCACAGAAGATGTATTAACGCGGGGCTATCTCTATCGGTTCTTCAACGGTAAAATGAATCCTTATTTACTGATCCTTTTCTCTTCACTGGTGTATTTACTGAATCATATTTACCGTTTAACAGAAGGTCCCGCCTTCTGGTCCTATATTCTCATTATCGGCTTCTTTTTGATGCTGGCCATGGTAAGAACGGGTAATATCTGGTTAACGCTGGGGCTACACTGGGCAGGTAATATCATTTATCACAGCACACATAGTGTAATGCATACCGTGAATGGCCAGGGAAAATTTCCGGGATCCATTTTGTATGTTTTGTTTTTATTGTTGCTCATCCCGGTTACCTGGTACATTACAAAGAAAGAACCCAAGACTGCGTAAAATACCCATTACATCCAATCACATAAACGGGTGATTCTGCTGAAAATCAATTGTGACAAGGATTTCAGCCTGTCTTCATTTATCCTTTCCTTCTGCTGTTCATCCCCTTAAATGAACCGCTTATTCATTCCGGAAAAATTATTCCGTTGTTCTGTGTGATTTTTGTTTCCGGAAAAATCATCAGCATGAAAAAAATAGGTTTCTTTTTACTGTCTGTTAGCCTGTTATTCAGTGCCTGTACCAAATCTATCCGTGGCAGTGGCAGCACCGTTACGGAAACAAGAAATATTGCTGCTATTACCAGTGTTCAGCTCGAAGGTAGTGCCGAGGTAGAGATCATGCAGGGTAATGTGCAGTCCGTTACGGTAAGTGGATACGAAAATCTCGTTCCCATTTTTGTAACGCAGGTAAACAATGGGAACCTCATATTGCGTTTTGAAGATCCTTATTATAATGTGCGCAGGAATAATATTAAAGTAACGATTGTAATACCCGACATCCAGGCAGTAAGAAGCAATGGTTCAGGACAGATCAGCATCAGTAACTTCCTCAATAAAATAAATTTCAACGCCTCCATCAACGGCTCTGGTAATATTACGATGAACAATTCCTCCTTCACCAAAATGGTATTGGATGTAAACGGATCAGGTAATATCAAAGCTTACGGTTGTACTGCGATCGATACAGAAGCTGAGATTCACGGCTCCGGCAATATTGAGATTACCTGCGTCAATAAAATCAGTGCCCATATCTACGGCTCAGGTAATATCGATTATTGGGGAAATCCGGTAGCTACCGATGTACAGATCAGCGGCAGCGGCAGGGTTAGAAAAAGATAAGTATTACGTGGTGAGAAAAGAAAGCCTCCTGCGCTGCGGGAGGTTTTTCTGTATATAAGAGTTACTATTGCTTGCACTGTTTTGGTTATTTTCACGCATGCATTCGAAAGCGTTACCCACCGGCCGTTCCTTACAGGCTTTTTTTGATGAGAAAGTGACGTTGTATAACCAACCCGCTTTCATCAAAGACGATCCGGTTTGCATTCCACATTTATTTACCAGAAAAGAAGATATAGAAATTGCCGGTCTGTTTGCGGCGGTGTTTGCCTGGGGTAACCGCACTACCATCATCAACAAATCCCGGGAACTGATGCAGCTGATGGATATGGCACCACACGATTTCTGCCTGCATCACAGCGATAAGGATCTGCAAAATCTAACCGCTTTTAAACACCGCACATTTACGGCAACAGACCTCCTCTATTTTATCGAATTCCTGCATTACCATTATACCCATCACCCAAGCCTGGAAGACGCATTTGTACCCGGCAAAAAAACGGAAGGGGGTGTTGAATGGGCGCTAACCCATTTCCATAACTATTTTTTCTCGCTGGAACAGGTACCCAACCGCACCCGGAAACATATTGCCACACCCTATAAAGGTTCTACCTGCAAAAGATTGAACATGTACCTCCGCTGGATGGTTCGCCGGGACAAACAGGGGGTTGATTTCGGGATCTGGAAAAAACTCCGGCCGGCAGACCTCATCTGCCCCATTGACCTGCACGTGGCCCGGGTGGCCAAACGTTTTGGCTTGCTGGATCGAAAACAGATAGACTGGCAAGCCGCTGTGGAACTGACCACTTACCTGCGAACACTGGATGTGGCCGACCCGGTAAAGTATGATTTTGCCCTGTTTGGACTGGGAGTAATAGAAAAATACTAAATCAGATACACAATAAAGGTGAATGATAAGAGCCCGCTCCTTCCTCGCTGGTTTCGGTATGCCTTTTTTCAAGAGAAACCGGCTTGCTCCAGAAAAAGAACAGCAGGCTGATGGCAAGCAATACCAAAGCTGCCAGCAAAGGATGAACGGGCTTTATATGTGTAAGGCTGGTTAAACGCATAATGAACAGATAATAGAAAGAGAGGCTGCCACCCAAAAGGTTGGAAAGAGGGGATGGATTTTTAATCTCCCTCTTCCAGTTGAAAGAGTTCTTCTACTGTTACCCCGAATAAGCTGGCCATTTTCAGGGCCAGGGCGGTAGAGGGAACGTATTTGCCCGATTCCATGGTATTGATGGTTTGCCGGCTTACGCTGATCTTTTTGGCAAGATCATCCTGTGTAAGGTTATGAATGGCACGTTGGATCTTGATCTTGTTTTTCATGGGTTGCTTTTATTATACTGATACAATACATACCGGAACCGTAACACAAAAATGATCAGCACGGTAAACAGGTTAATGGTCATGATGGTGAAGAACAGTCCACCGTAACAAAACAATACCGCCAGGATCAACACCGCATAATTGGCATATACGGCCCACTGCAACGCTTCTAACCGGAAAAACTGTATGGCTTCATCTTCCGTTTTTTCCTTCGAAAACCCGATCAGGATCAGTGCAATGATAAGTCCGATCGTAGCCAACTCATCCGTATAGTTGGTATTCGTAAAAGATAAACCTCCTGTTTTTGCCGGGTGATATTCCAGCTGGGCAATGGTAAAATCCCAACCCATGTGCGCAATACCCAGTGCCAGAAAGGGCAGCAGCAACACATAGCCTATTTTTCTGGCGCTATGTGGTAATAATAGTAATTTTTTCATGTTTGTTTGATTTAATGACAATGCAAACGTAAAACAAGATATTCATTTTGTCAAGTTTATTTTACATATTGTAGCATATTTTTAACATTTATACTGAGTTCAGGGCAGAAATAGAGGGATTGGTATCTTTAGGTTCGTATGGCAGCAGAGAACGAATTATTGAGATTAGAAGACCTGGGACCAGAACAGATGGCCCAATTCATCAACGAACTGATCGACAAGGATTTTTCGAGGCTGGTTCAGTTGCTGTACCGGCTGGATGTAAGCGAAACCAAACTCCGCGCTGTACTGCTCGAGCACCCAACGGGCGATGCGGGTGACATGATTGCCCAACTAATACTGGAACGGATTGCGCAAAGAGAAAAAAACAAACAACTATTCAGGCAGGAAGGAGATATTCCGGAAGATGAAAAATGGTAATTACACCCGACCATCAATCCATTTTTCCAGCATAGACACTACTTCAACAACTCATCAATCCGTTTGAAGCTATACCCTTCTTTCTTCAAGTACAGGATCAACTCATCTAACCGGTTATATAATTTATCTGTTCTGCGTGGATCCGTACCCACATGCAGTAACAGGATGGCACCATTTAATCCGCCGGGTTTTTCTGCAAATGCTTTAATAGTTGTCAGGATCTGCTCACTGCTTTTATAGGATTTCCCCATTTCGGGCCAGGTATAGTCTGCATTGATGGTAGTACCGGGTGTAAAACTGAAGAGTTGAATATTTTTTGTACCAAACCATCCTGCAATTTCTTTGTTCCACCATTCGTAAGGTGGAATAAACAGTTGTTTTCCGGGCAGCTGTTGAATACCCAGTTGCTGCATGGCTTTGAGATTGTTATGATAATCCGTTTCCAGCGAATCGCGGCTTACGAGAATTTTATCACGGTTGCTCCAATCGTTATACAGGAGATGCTGGTCTGAATGTGCCCCCAGCAAATGTTTTTGCTGATAGAGTTGCTTAATAGCAGGCTGATAATGTTTATTCCGATAAAATCTTCCGGTAAAATAGAACCCGGCTTTTACCTGTTGTTTCTCCAGGGTTTGCATGATGGTTGATAAACCCTCACCGAATTCATCAGCGGTAAAAACCAATGCAACCTGCTTTTTAGTAGTATCGCCACGAATGATGGCGCCCTGCGAAAAAACCGGACCCGATGCGAAAGGATTCACTCCCCACCATTTTACAACTTGCCTTGTGTTATGGGCATCCTCTTTGGCCGCCAGTAAATAGATCAGCGAAGCCGTTCCGTCCATGGTAGGTTCATTGGTGCTGTAATCACCATAATCATCATGGTACACAGCCAGGTCACTCTGGAAGGCTGCGTATTCATCCGCATCGTTCAGTTGTATACCAATCAGGTTTTTATAAATCGATGTGTACACCGGACCATCTACCAGCCCGCCATCAATCGGATAATTTTTCAGATGGGTAAAAGCTGAATGCGGATCAACAGGCGTATCGCCATTGGCGGGTAATCCATACACCATGCTGGTACCCCATGGATTACAGCCGAATAACCAATCGATATTGGCCTGTTCCAGTTCTGCAAATTGTTTGTCACCCGTTAACTGTGTATACCACAAACACTGGATGGCAAAAGAAGCAGTCAGGTTATTACTGCACCAGATAAAAGGTACTCCCCGATAAAATGCATTATTCTTTGCCTTATTCCAAACCTTTTCAATTCCCTGTTGATAGAAAAGCTGTAGCGTATCCGCTATCTTCTCAAAACCATCCGACATCGTAGCAGTACGGATGAGTTGGTTATGTCCGGCATTCACAAAAGGATACCATTGATAATGATTAGCCGTATCTTTTCCCAACCAGGGTGTAACCGGTTCCTGTTTTGCAAAAGCAAAACCCTGTTGCACCAGGTCTGTATACTGCTTGATCGTACCCTTAGTTCTGCCGGCATACGCCAGTTCTGCCGCAGCCAGTTCCATGTCATCTGTCCAGTTGCCTTCTGCATAAATATAAGGCGAGCGAACAGATGCCGTTTGCGCAACACCGGGCATACGGATTCCATAGTTATATGCCGCTTCGGCTTTGCGCAGAAACTTATCCGACAATTCACTATCAACAGGATTGGTGAATCTGAACACCTGCGCCGCCAGTGCAAATGTACTCGCAAACTTACCGGCAGTAGAGGCCCCACCGGTAGTGGCATTCAGAAATTTCCCACGCTGCTGTGGTTTCCCATTTACGAAATACAGAGGGCGCTCAAAACCCTTTCCATAATAAGGATCTTCCTTGGGTATACGCATATTTACATGATCCCTGTCATCGCCCAACTGATTAAACATCCAGTCATCCTTTGGATTCATTTTCAGTAACCAGTCCAGTCCCCATTTGGCTTCATCCAATACATCTGCTGTTCCGTTCTTTCCATCCAGTCCATTGGCTTGCTTTGTATCTCCGAACACCATCGGAAAATCCCGGTAAGCCGAAAGCAAATGCCAGGTAGCATTGGCAGAAGTGGTGGTGTACTGCAAATAATCGCTGGCATCGTGCCAGCCACCGGTGGCATCTATATGGGTACTGTCGGGCATAGGACCGTACAAAGTATATCCATCGTGTGTATGACAGCTATCTTTCAGAAAAGGATTAAAGCCACTCCGCTGTTGACGCATATACCGCAGGCAGAAATCAGCCGTACCTTTGTACACATCATCATTGATCCTGAACTCCGGCGATTTGGTATCTCCCGCCCTGAGGTAATACCTTCCCGCTTTGGTAAAATCTGTGAATTGCAAACGATGGGTTTGGGCAAAAGGTCCATACGCACCAAAAGCTTTACCAGCCTGGTAGGTATATACCACTTTACCACTTTGCGCATCTACTAATTCAAAACTGTTCAATGTTTTGTTTTCTTTACTACCCCATACCGCTACTTTGATCCCTTTGGTAGGGTATCCCAGTTGATTAATCCGGATCCAGGCAGTTTCCTGTGCCAGAGCCGAACCGCATAATAAGGCAAGTAGCCAAAACCATTTTTTCATACAACTATTATTCAGTGTTTAAAGATACTCATCCACTCCTGTTTGCGCCTCCTGTTTTTACGCTAATTTCGTCGTTCATTATTGTTTACTTATGAAACTGGTTTCTTATCTCAACGACGGCCGCGATCAACTGGCATTTTTAGTAGATGGATTATTATTCGATTGTGATGCCCTGCATCCGGAACTGCCTAACAGCATGAATATGTTCCTGCATTACTGGGAGGATATGTATCCCATTGCACAAAAAGTGGAAGCGGCTATTAAATCGGGTAAGATCAGTCAGGAACAAGGAGTACCTATCGAAGAAATGCAGTTACTCGCGCCAGTTCCTTTCCCTACTTCCTGCAGAGATGGCTATGCGTTCCGCCAGCATGTGGCAGCCGCCCGCCGTAACCGTAAAGTAGAAATGATCCCCGAATTTGACCAGTATCCCATTTTCTATTTCACCAATCACCACAGCATACAGGGCCCCGGAGAAATCCGATGCATGCCTGATCATTTTGAGAAACTGGATTTTGAACTGGAAGCTGCCATTGTGATCTGTAAACAGGGAAGAAATATTACTGCGGAAGAGGCAGATCAATATATCGGCGGACTGATGATCATGAATGATATGAGCGCCCGCAGATTGCAGATGGAAGAAATGCTGCTGAACCTCGGGCCTGCCAAGGGAAAAGATTTTTCAACCGTGATAGGGCCCTGCCTGGTTACGCTCGATGAACTGGCGCCCTACGAAATCCCCTGCAAAGAAGGACATACCGGTAAAAACTGGAACCTGCCCATGAAATGCTGGGTTAATGGTGTGCAGGTAAGCAGTGGTAATGTAGGAGACATGGACTGGACCTTTGCCGAGATCATTGAACGTTGTGCTTATGGAACGGATATTCACCCCGGCGATGTAATCGGCAGCGGCACCGTTGGCACAGGCTGTTTTCTGGAGCTGAACGGAACGGGTAAACTCAACAACCCCGATTATACTGAGCAGTGGTTACAGGCAGGTGATACAGTAGAAATGGAAATTGAAGGGATCGGCAAAATCAGCAACACAATTGTAGCAGAAGAAAGTGATTTTTCGATCCTGAAGAAAAAGAAATAGTGTTTTAGGGAAAGGGTTTAAGTATAAATACGGTTGCGTGTGAATCTGGTTTTTCTATTTTAGTGTAATGAATTCGCGGATTGGCGGATGACGGATTGGCGGATTTGTAAACTAAAATACATGGCTGGTTATTACTCATTTACAGAAATGCCTCTTTGGAAAGAAGCGGTTGATTTTGCGGCAGAAGTTTATCTGTTTTGTGAAAAGGGGAATCTGAAGGCGGATTACAGGATGAAAGACCAGCTCAGAGCAGCAGCTTCCTCGATTTCCAATAATATTGCTGAGGGATTTGAATATGGTAACAACAAAGTATTTATCCGTTTCCTTATCTATTCAAAAGGTTCCTCCGGTGAGGTCTTTAACCAGTTCACGATCCTTAAAAAGGCCAACATGATAGATGATTCTTCCTATACCTATTTCAGCAACAAAGCCATGAGGTTAAGCAGGCAGATCGGAGGTTTCATACAATACCTTAAAAATAATCCGTCAATCCGTCATCCGCTAATTCGCTAATCCATGCTCATAGACTTTTCGAAAATAGGAACCGCCGAAAAACAACAATGGCTCAACCACGCTGTGGCGCCGAGGCCTATCTGTTTTGCGAGTACCATCGATAAAGAGGGTAATGTAAACCTGAGTCCCTTCAGTTTTTTCAATCTCTTCAGTTCACAACCACCTATCGTAATCTTTTCGCCTGCCAGAAGGGTGAGAGACAATACCACCAAACATACCCTGCAGAATGTACAGGAAGTACCGGAGTGTGTGATCAATATAGTTGATTACGATATGGTACAACAAGCCAGTCTTGCCAGTTGTGAGTTTCCGAAAGGAGTGGACGAGTTTGTAAAAGCCGGTTTTACCAAAGAAGCCGCTACAAGGGTAACACCTCCCATGGTAAAAGAAGCAAGGATCAAACTGGAGTGTAAAGTAAATGAAGTAAAAAGCCTGGGTGAAGAAGGCGGTGCGGGTCAGCTGGTGATTGCAGAAGTGCTCTGCATGCATGTAGACGAAAACATTCTGGGCGATGACGGTAAGATCGATCAAAGAAAACTGCACCTCGTAGCCCGCCTCGGTGGCGATTGGTACTGCAAAGTAGACGAAACCAATCTTTTCAAAGTACCCAAACCCAATACGCAGTTAGGCATTGGCGTAGATGCACTACCCGCCGGCATCCGAAACAGTTCTATTTTAACAGGCAACCACCTGGGCATGCTCGGTAACGTACACGAACTACCCGGAATCAATCCCGCTTTTGATGATGCACAACTGAAAAATATTATCCAGTATTTTTCCATCAACCCGGGAGAAATGGAAAACGAACTGCACAAATACGCAGCCACATTGCTCAATCAGGGAAAAGTAGCAGAAGCCTGGCAGGTATTATTAGCGGGTGATTAATTAACGAATTAGCGGATGACGGATTAGCGGATTAGACAACCATTCTTTTCCCTTCCATTCTATCATTCTATCATGCTATCATACTATCATTCATTCACTCCCTCACTCATCCACTCATTCACTCATTCTAAAGGTCCCCCAACTGCGGCCGCAAAAGAATATCTTCCACAACAGCCATTGCTGATAGCTGCGACGCGGCATAAATCATTTTGGCAATATCTGCTGCTTCCATGATACGGTGAGGATCTATCCCAAAACCATCCCAGCTGGCACTCATGGTGGCGCCCGGACAAACCGCCGTTACTTTCACCCCATGTGGTTTCAGTTCTTCGCGCAGATTTTTACTGAAGCCCAGTAAGGCAAATTTACTGATGCTGTAACTACCGCCATTGGGATAGGCAGTAAGGGAGGCGATGGAACAGATATTAAAAATATGTCCCTTTTGGGCATGCATCATGGCAGGCACCAGCGAACGTGTGAGGTGATAAGCACTGTACAGATTGTTTCCGATCATTTGTTCCAGTATACCCTCAGGTTCATTGTGTATACTGCCGGGTAGAAACTGTCCGGCATTATTGACCAGCACATCCGGAACGCCAAAACCCAGGCACCATTCACCAAACGCTTTTATTTCTTCCGTTACAGACAGATCAACCGGCCGGGCTTTAACGGTACACTGCGGGTATTGTGTCTGCAAAGCAGACATCGTATCATACAAGGCTTTTTCGCCGCGGCTGCACAGGAGTAATGTATGACCTGCCGCAGCAAACTGTTCTGCCACCGCTTTGCCGATTCCTTTGGAAGCACCAGTGATAATGATATTCATGGTTAATCAATTAGAATAGCGAAGTACGAACTTTTTTACTTACCAGATCCCTTGTTCCTACCCCACAGTTCGTATTTTGCGTTATGAAATACCGGCACTTATTCTTCGACCTGGATCATACACTGTGGGATTTTGAGACCAACGCCAAGCAGGCCATGGAAGAAATCTACCAAACGCTTTCACTCAGCGATAAAGGCATTCCTGATTTTGACGCTTTTTACGACCGCTACAGTTATCATAATCACCGTTTATGGGACCGTTACACCAAAGGTTTCATCAAACAGGATGAATTACGGTGGAAAAGAATGTGGCTGGCTTTACTGGATTTTAAACTCGCCGATGAACCGCTCTCCCGAAGGATGGCGGCTGAATTTCTGGAATTGCTGCCTACCAAAAACACGCTTTTCCCTTACACGGTTGAAATTCTGCAGTACCTGCAGGAAAAAAATTACCGGATGCACCTCGTAACCAATGGTTTTGAAAAAGTGCAGTACGGAAAAATCAAACAAGCCAATCTCGCTGGTTTTTTTGACCAGGTAATCACTTCCGAGGCCAGTAACAGTTTAAAACCCAACCGCGAAATATTTGAATATGCTTTCAGCAAAGCAGGTGCCCAGGCAGGAGAAAGCATCATGATCGGCGATAACCAGGATGCCGATATTGAGGGCGGCAAAAATGCAGGCATGGATACCATCTTTGTCAATCACCTGCATGCAGAACCCTATTCAAAACCCACATACATTGTATACCACCTGAAAGAACTGGAAAATATTCTCTAACTATTTCTGTGCCCCTCTGTGCGCTCTGTGTCTCTGTGTTGAAAAAATAATACAACGATTTTCAACACAGAGAGAACCCTATCAACAAAAAACCCTGCCATTAGCAGGGTCTTTCAATTCGGTTCCAAAAGTATTACGCTTTTGTTTTGGCAGCTGTTTTTACCCTAGCGTCTTTCTTGTCGTCTTTTTTCATGTCTTTGCAGTCCTTCATGTCTTTACTGCACTCTTTCTTGTCTTTGCAGCAATCTTTTGCTTTGGCACATTTCTTTCCGTCACCATCATGCGCGAAAGCCATACCGGTTACGAGGAAGGCGGCAGTTGCTAAAACGAATAATTTTTTCATACTGGCTATTTAGTTTTTGTGAGTAATCAGTCTTAAAAATAAGAAAATTAAGACCAAATCCTGTTTTCGGGATGTTAAAATACCCTACCAGCTGGCCAAAACGGTTACCCCGCCTTTTACCACCTGGTTCAATTCCACGTTTACTTTGGCATGTAACGGCAGTAAGACATCTACCCGGCTGCCGAATTTGATAAATCCATATTCATCACCCTGCTTTACCTGCTGGCCTACGGAGGTATAGTTACAGATGCGTTTGGCCAAAGCCCCGGCAATCTGTTTATAGAGGATCTCACCGTGGCTGTTCCTTGTTACCACACTCCAGCGCTCATTTTCGGTAGAAGATTTGGGATGCCAGGCCACCAGGTATTTACCCTTATGGTACTGGTTATACACTACTTCACCACTCATAGGGTTGCGGTTTACGTGCACATTGGCCGGACTCATGAAAATACTCACCTGGATACGTCTGTCTTTGAAATATTCTACCTCAGTCACTTCTTCTATCACCACCACTTTACCATCTGCCGGACAGATGATCTGGTTATCATTGATGGTAAGTACCCGGTTAGGAATACGGAAAAAAGAGATGATAAATAAAAACAGGAACAGGGTAACCACAAACAATACCATGGCCAGCCAGGGCAGTGAGGCACTCAGAAATGTAAAAGAGGCCAGGTTAAACAACCCGAAAAGCAAAGCCGTAATGGCAATCGTTTTATATCCTTCTCTGTGAATAGTCATTCGGAATAATTGAACTGCAAATGTAAAACGGAATGTTGAGAATGTGCCCCGGCACCGGGCAGACTTTACGAAAACAAATACAAAACCACCCAAACAGCGGTAGTAGCCACCAGCAGAGAATCGAACCGGTCTAAAAAGCCACCATGACCCGGCATAAAACTGCCACTGTCTTTCACTTGGGCCAGTCGCTTCAGTTTGCTTTCAAACAGATCACCCAATGTACCGGTGATTGATGCGGTAATAGATACCAGCAACAGGGTTTTTACCGGAAAATCAAATGCATAGACACCCACACCTGTTACCAGCAGTATCGCCAGTATGGCGCCACCTACCGTTCCTTCCCATGTTTTTTTGGGAGAAACAGGGGATAAAGGTGTTTTGCCGATAAAAGATCCTACCAGATAGGCCATCGTATCATTGATCCAGATAGAAGCAATGAGTAATACCGGTAATACCCAGGCAGCACCGGTGAGTACCGTGGCTTCCAGATTACCATACAAACGCATCATCAACCCCCAGCTAAGCGAGATATACAGCAGTCCCAGTACAGAATGCGCCCACAGTTTCGGATTCAGTTTTTTAGTGAGTAGGAATTCGCTGAGAATAAAACCGATCAGTCCCACCCAGAACAAACTCCAGCCAATCAGCGGAATGGGTAGCGTGCCGATATGATACCCGGCTCCCGTCATCCATAACATCATCCCAAAACCGATCAGCATACTACCATAGCGGTGCAAAGGACTGATATCTTTGTACTCAGGATCAATCAGTGCCACCAGTTTCTGGTATTCTATCCAGCAACCGAAATGTATCAGTGAGAAAAGTGCGAGAAAAGTCCATTGATTCACTAACAGACCTGCCAGCATTACCACTACAAATATCACTGCCGTTAACGCACGTGTTTTAAAGGTTTGCAGGTTAAATGCCATGGGGTAGCCACATTGGTGAACCACGAAGTAAGAACCTATCTTCCATAAAACCAAACAGGAACGGAATGATCAGTTCAGCAGATTTTTGGACAGTAACTGTTTGGCCGTTTCGGCCAGATGGCCGGGTACATACAGTTCAATATCCCCGAAATTGAGGTAACTGCTGTCTTGTTTGTTCATGATCTGTACGGCAATATGGTTTTCTTCCAGCATACCTTGTATGATACTGGCTTCTGCCGGATTACGTGTTGCGAAGATCTTTTGCCAGGATTGCATCAGGAAGGAATATTTTCTGGAGACGAATGTACCGATTGTTCTCTCACCACCAGTACCCGTTTACTTTCTTTGCTGAAAGAGCGGAATAAGACTGTGAGTAATACCAGCGCAAAAATACCCCACCATAAAGGCACACTCTCATCCATGGTTTTCTCAATGGGTTTGCCTTTTTGCGAAGCGATATAAAGCTGCGTTACCACCAACGCATTGTTCATAAAATGCAGCAGAATACTGAGCCAGATATTTTTACTGTGATAAAAAATCAACCCCAGCACCATCCCCAATGCCATTCTTGGCAGAAAACCGAAATAGGAAAAATGAATGGCACTGAATAAAATACTGGTGATGATGATACCCGCCCATTTGTTACCGGTCCACCCAACAAACACCTGCTGAAAACCGCCGCGGAATAATACTTCCTCAAACAGGGCCGGTGCCGCCGCCAATACCAATAAAGCCAGCAGGTAATCAACCGGGGTTTTCATGGTGGCCATGGCCATCATGGTGGTTTTATAGGTTTCCTCCATGGCTTTGGCTTTGGCATACCAGCCAGCGGGTATGGGTAAGATCTCGTTCAGCTGACCCAGGGCGCCACTCATTACCACACTGCTCAGGGTCAAGGCCATCACCAAAGCCACCTGTTTGGCACTGATATTTGTCTGAAAACCCAGCTGCGTAAACGGTTTTTTACCCATTACCCGGGCCAATACCCATGCCGGCATAAAAAAAGCCAGAAAGGAAGCGCCTGTATTTAACACCCTGGATAGATCTGCATTTTCGGGCCGGTTCAGCTCACCCATCACCCGCAAAAAGGGCACTTTCAGCACCAGACTGCCGATAAAAGGGATCAGAAAAGAGGTGAGTAGCACAAATACCCCCATCAGGCCCATTAAAAAAGCAAATTGAGAGGGATAATTAACTACCGGCTTTTGATTCATCGACTAAAAAATAAGGTTGTAAATTTGCAAATTCCCTGAAATAAAGCAAGCAACAGAAGGATAAGCGGCCATTTAGCCTGTTCTTCATCGGTTGCCCTCACAATATGGTAAAAATAGACCAGATAGTATTACCGGATTTTCCGCTTTTACTCGCTCCCATGGAAGATGTGAGCGATCCGCCTTTCCGTGCCGTTTGTAAAGATAACGGTGCAGACCTGATGTATACCGAATTCATCAGCAGCGAAGGCCTGATCCGAGACGCCATCAAAAGCCGCCAGAAACTCGATATTTTCGATTATGAACGCCCCGTGGGCATTCAGATTTTCGGTGGTGATGAAGAAGCCCTCTCGCTCAGTGCCAAAATTGTAGAGACCGTTAACCCCGACCTGCTCGATATCAATTTTGGCTGCCCCGTTAAAAAAGTGGTTTCCAAAGGTGCCGGTGCCGGTGTATTAAAAGATGTTGACCTGATGGTGCGCCTCACCGAAGCGGTCATCAAAAGCACTAACCTGCCAGTGACCGTAAAAACCCGGCTGGGTTGGGACGATAACAATCGAAATATCGAAGAAGTAGCCGAGCGACTGCAGGATGTAGGCATCAAAGCCCTCGCCATCCATGGCCGTACCCGTGCCCAGCTGTACAAGGGCGAAGCCGACTGGAGCCTGATTGCCAAAGTAAAAAACAACCCGCGCATCCATATTCCCATTTTTGGGAATGGTGATATTGATAGTCCGCAGAAAGCCAACGAATACAAAAACCGTTACGGTGTTGATGGTATCATGATCGGTCGCGCCGCCATTGGTTATCCCTGGATCTTCCGCGAAGTGAAACATTTTATCGCCACCGGCGAAATACTGCCTTCGCCCACACTCGAAGAACGCGTAGAAGTGGCCCGCAAACATTTGCGTAAATCCATCGAATGGAAAGGCCCCATTGCCGGCATCAACGAAATGCGCAGGCATTATACCAATTACCTCAAAGGCTTACCCAATATCAAAGAGTATCGTAATAAACTGGTTACCTACAAAACAGGGGAAGAAGTAGAATCGGTACTGGATGAAGTGAAAAAGAATTATGAAGGATATGTGTTTGAGCGCTCACCGATTGAGCTGATTAATTATCACGAAAAATGCCCGGTATAAGGCAATGATAGAATGATAGGATGATAGAATGGAAGAAGAATCTACTTTGATTATCCACCTATACCCAGAAATCAAAACAATACATTCTATCATCCTATCATTCTATCATTCACTCATTAATAACCCTCCCCGGCGAAATATGCTGCGAGTAAAAATGAGTTAACACACCATCCTCATTGATAAGATATTTACTGAAGTTCCACATCGGCTGCTGACTGCACCAGCCATTTTGTGCCGGCTCAGTTAACCACTGAAACACAGGGTTCTGTTCTGTACCTTTTATTACATGACTTTTCTGCATCAATGGAAAGCTAACCCCGTAATTGATTTTACAGAATTCCGCAATGGCCGCATCATCTTTTTTCTCCTGCTCCTTAAAGTCATTGGCCGGAAAAGCAAGGATCACCAGTTGATCTTTGTATTGCTGGTACAATTTCTCCAGTTCATCGTATTGTGCGGTAAAACCACAATCGCTGGCGGTGTTTACGATCAATACCTTTTTGCCTTTGAACTGGCTGAAAGATATCGTATCCCCTTTATTACCGATAGCTGTAAGTGAATAAAAAGAAACAGGAGGCACTACTTTATTCGCGTTCAACTGTACATCCTTACTGCCCGGAAACAGTTTTCCCTTCAGCATAATCAGCGGATATACAGATTTGAGGATCGATTGGCGCCAGGTCATGTCTTTTCTTTTGATGAAGCAGAGTACGAGAATAATAACAGCAAGAAAGATGAATAGTTTTCGCATAAAGAATATTTACCTCACCCCCAGCCCCTCTCCACTCTGTGGAGAGGGGAGCAACTCCCCTTCTCTACAAAGTAGAGAAGGGGCCGGGGGATGAGTCAACGTATAATCCATTTAAACAATTTCAATTTCCCCTTCAACGGCGGATACTTCATCGCCGGATCAAACCAGGTAGGGGTTTTCATCACCGCTTTTTTATGACTGAACGTATCGAATGAGTACCTGCCATGATAAGCGCCGGTACCACTGAATCCTCTTCCGCCAAAAGGCAGGTTGGGATTGGTCAGATGCCAGCTGGCATTGTTTACACAGGCACCACCGGAAGGCACCGCTTCCAGCCAGTACTGCTCTTTGGCTGCCGAAGCCGTGAACACATAAAACGCCAATGGATTCGGATGGCGTGCAATAACAGCCCTCGCTTCTTCGGGTGTTTGAAAACTGAGTATAGGTAATACCGGACCAAAAATTTCTTCATTCATCACACCGGCATCCAACTGTACCTGATCTAATAAAGTGGGTTCAATAAACAAGGCATCCCGGTCTTTCCGTCCGCCAAACAGCAGATTCCCTTGTGTTAGGTAAGCGGCTACTCTGTCAAACTGTTTGCTGTTAATGATGCGGCCGTAGTTTTCACTCGCTTCTGCACGCTCACCAAAAAACTGAACGATCTTTTCTTTCATGGCAGCCACCAGTTTCTCTTTCTGCGAAGCATGCACCAGTATATAATCCGGCGCCACGCACATCTGTCCGGCATTCGAGAACTTAGTCATCACAATGCGTTTGGCAGCGATATTGATATTTGCATCGCTCTCCACCACGCACGGACTTTTACCCCCCAGCTCCAGCGTAACCGGCACCAGCCGTTCAGCCGCCATTTTATAAATGATTTTACCCACGGCGGTACTGCCGGTGTAAAATACATGATCAAAAGAAAAATGATTCATCATCTCCGGAATTACGGTGGCGCCATCGCCGGGTACGTAGAGAATATATTCCGGCGGAAAAGTAGCTTCAATGATCTGCTGCATAACGGCTGCCGTGGCTGGCGCAAATTCGCTGGGTTTCAGCACCACACAGTTACCGGCGGCAATGGCTCCCAGTAAGGGAGTAAACAGTAATTGAAAAGGATAGTTCCACGGACCAATGGCCAGCACCACACCCAAGGGCTCCCGCATCACAGCACTGCCCGATGGCAGGTTCAGCAGGTTGGTACGAACCGATTCGGTCGCCATCCATTGGCGCAGATGGTTCAGAGTATCGTTGAGTTCGGCCAGAAAAAAACCGTTTTCGGTAACCCAGCATTCTTCCTTGCTTTTTTTCAGATCGGTATACAGTGCTGCATAAATGGCTTCCTCATGCGTTGTTACCGCCTGTTTCAGTGCCAGTAATTGCTGTTTGCGGAAAGCATATGGTTTGGTAACACCGCTGTCGAAATATTGACGCATGGCGCTTAGCTGGGAAAGAATGGACATGGCAGACTTGGTTTGCAGTATACAAGTTAGGAAAATGTTGGCACCAACTGTTGTATTTCATGGCATCGGCTGTTGCGTCGCACACTTCAGCTTTCGGGGATATGGACAGAAGGGAGCGGCAAAAAACAGCAGTTTTATTACCTTAGACCATGGCCGATGTACACACCCAGGCACAGCGCAGTTATAAGAAAATCTATATAATTTTATTGTGCTTTTGAAGATTATGTTTAGCACAAAGCAATTGAATGTTTTCAGCCTTTAAAGATGTGCCTCCTTTTGAATAAGGTAAAATATGATCGAAATGTAAGTTGTCAGTATTACCACATTGCGTGCATTTACCTTGGTCACGTTTCCAAACAGCAAGTTTAACTGATGTTGGAATCATACGATTATGATCAAGTTCCTCAATATCTTTAGCTCTTTGCTCTTTTGAATCGATTGTCTTATCTGTCACTCTTAGTTTAAACTTAAATACCTGACGATTTCCTGTATCTTCTAACCAAGCATCAAGTAATTCAAAAACACCATTATAAACCCAAATGCCATCTTTAATTTTTTCATAAATCTTAACTTCTTCCGGTGCTTGCAATCCTTGCTTAAACTTTTCTGCTACTTCGAAAAATTTTCCGTTCTCTGTCAACCTGCCCGTAGGCGTATACATAGGCTGATCCATATCTTTTGGATTCTTTGCCCAATTTTTTTGAGCATCATGTCCTTCATAAATTAGAATATTACCATTTTCTTCAACACGATCAGCATAAGGAGCCCCCTTTCTTTGAGACATTAAAAAAACGCATACTCCATTATTAACATGGAAATTCATACCCCTTTGCAGACTATACCCTTCTTCTTGACACATATCCACATGTGAAATAACATCCCCAGGTTGAATTTTCTCTCTCATTTCTTAAACTCTTTAGCATTAAAGAATTCAGAGAAAGAAATGTCCAGAGCAGCTATTAGTCTCTCCAAAATTTCAACCGAAACATTGCGTCGGCCATTCTCCACATCCGTCACATAAGTCCTGTCAACTTCCGCTTTATATGCCAATCCTTCCTGCGAAAGCGCTAAATTTTTTCGTAACACTTTGATTCTCTGGCCAATTTTCAATTTGATATCCATGTAGGAAAGGTCATCAAATGTGGCTTTTAAGTCAACGGACTTTAAGTGTCATTTTAATATCTTTGCAAAAACCTGTTTTATGATACCAATACAATCCTTAGACGAATTGAAAAAGATTGCCGAGTATGCTGAAAAAAGAGATCCGGCAGAGTTTTTTATTATGCTAAATGGAGGTGCGCGTAGTAGCAAGCGTATCATCTATTACCCAGATACGAAAACATTTGATGTACTCAATGAGATAGATTTCTCTTATCAGGATGATTTAACGTAAGAACAATTAGCAACAGAAACATTTATTGTAGAAGCCATTGAGAAAAAGGCCCTGTTTCAATATCCATTTAGTCGATGATGTAAAAGTCATCTATTGCATATTAGAAAACAAAACCACAAACCCCACTCATCTCCCCCCTCAACCACTCATAAAAATAAAAACACAAACAAGCAACATTCCCACCTCATTGCGTGTCATCCTTCCGATATTGCATTCAATATTTTTTGTATGTATGTGTTCCGGTACTAATTTTGCACCGGTATTTTGCTGAACATAAATCCTTTATCTGAATGAAACGTTCGCACGTGTCTTTATGGTTATTTCTGGTAACTGCGTGGTTAACACAGGCTTGTAGTTCATCCCGCTCTGCTGCACACGCTATTATCTTTAACGAATCCGATCAGGAAACACCCATTCGTTTATCCGTTACCCACACTAATAAACGCAGACCCCATACCATTATTCACCATACCCTCAAACCCGGTTTACAGGAAGTAGAAGTAGGCCGCTTTGCCAAAGGTCAGTACCTCGTTACCGCCGAAACAGCCAGCGGAAAAATTTCTCTCACCAAAAATGTTTCACTGGATACAGAAAGGTGGATCATCATCAATTATATCAGTACCGACTCGCTCAGCATCCAGAAAAAATATGGCTATGTAGATACCTCGGTACTGAAAAAAATAGAGGGCCGGTATACCGGTGTAGACATGTACAGCGAAAACAGAAGACCTCCCTCCCTGTAAATCAATCGCTTATCCGTTCTGAAATAAAAACTGCCCGTTTCCCAGCAGGGAACAGGCAGTGCGTATTGGACTTTAACTGTCATAAAAACGCTGTACCCGCACTTTTATTGTATCTCCACCTGTATCCTGCCTGATTATTCCATATTATAGAAGGCCGGTGGCTTTTTGCAGACTATTATAGGTCTCTCGCTTTTTTATTTCTCCTGTTCGCTACTTTCCATCCGATATTTCGATAAATTCATGTCTCTATTTTTTTCTCAAACAACCAACGATTGTTCCGTATGAAAAACAAACCCCAATCAGGTAACAAAACACCCGAAACCAGCAATGCCGGTTCGCGCCGTTCTTTTATCCGTAATGCAGCTTTGGCGGCTGCCGGATTTTACATTGTTCCGCGCCATGTACTGGGCCGCGGTTTTACTGCCCCCAGCGATAAACTGGTAGTGGCCGGCGTGGGTGCCGGTGGTAAGGGCGAAAGCGATCTCTGGAATTTTTACCAGAGCGGCAAAGCCGAAATCGGTTTCCTCTGCGATGTAGACTCCCGCCAGACCCGCAAAAGCCGCGAGCGTTACCCCAAGGCAAAAATCTATACCGACTACCGCGAAATGATGGAGAAAGAACACAAAAGCTTTGATGCGGTTTCCGTTTCTACTCCAGACCATATGCACGCTGTAATTGGCATGGCCGCTATGCAGCTCGGCAAACACGTATACATTCAAAAACCCCTTACACACGATATTTACGAGGCCCGTATGTTAACCAAAGCCGCCCACGATTACAAAGTGGTAACGCAGATGGGTAACCAGGGTGCTTCGGGCGATGGCGTTCGCCAGCTGCAGGACTGGTACAATGCCGGCCTCATCGGCGATGTACACACTATCTACTGTTATACCGACCGCCCCGTTTGGCCGCAGGGTATTCCATGGAGTACCAATAAACCACCCGTTCCTGCCGAGCTCGACTGGAACCTCTGGCTGGGTACAGCCCCTTACCGCGATTATGTAGAAAAACTGATTCCATTTAACTGGCGCGGCTGGTGGGATTACGGTACCGGTGCATTGGGCGATATGGCCTGTCATATCATGGCCCCCGCTTTTGCCGTACTCGGTCTCGGTTATCCCGAATCTGCAGAGTGCAGCGTAGCCACCCCTTATATCGAAAACTGGACCCGCGGTAACTATCCCGATTCCGGTCCGGTTTCTTCTTCCATTACCCTATCCTTCAAAGGCGCCAACGGCAAACCCATTAAACTGCATTGGATGGATGGCGGTATCCAACCCGAGCGTCCGGACGAGCTGGGCCCTAACGAAATCATGGGCGATGGCGGCAACGGTGCCATTTTCATTGGCTCCAAAGGCAAAATGATCTGTGGTACCTATGGTATGTACCCTAACCTATTACCTACTTCACGCACCAAAGAAACCACCGTACCACAAACCGTGGCCCGTGTTCCCAAGGGCGATGCAGGTCACTATGCCGCATGGGTAGAAGGCGCAATTGCAGGCTATGGCTCTGAGGCTGCCAAAAACCTCAGCTCCAATTTCGATATTGCCGGACCTTTAACCGAGAGTGTATTAATGGGTAACCTGGCTATCCGCAGTTATAATATCAGCAGGGCAGGCAAAGATGCCAGAGGCAGAGATACCACCGTATACCCTGGCCGCAACATCAAACTCATGTGGGATGGCCCGAATATGCGTATCACCAACTTCGACGAAGCCAACCAGTTTGTGAAGAGAACGTATAGAGAAGGATGGAGTTTAGGCGTGTAATTATTCCTGGATGACAATCTTAATAAGGAAAGCGGCTCATATAATATGAGCCGCTTTTTTTGAATATCGAACACCGAACAGGGAATATCGAATGTCGAAGGAGGGTTTACATGTATACTCATTAATCGAAATAAATTCCAACTCACAAAAAACAACTTATTTCTGTGTCCCTCTGTAACTCTGTATCTCTGTGTTAAAAAATATGCTTGAAAATTGAAAGAGTATATACGTTTGTGTCTTCAACACAGAGATACAGAGACAAGGAGTTTCACAGAGTTATTTCTTTTTTGCAACAAAACGTTCATTCGCTTCATCATTCAATATTCCCTGTTCTCTATTCACCGCAGAGACGGGGAGAGCGGGGCGTTTTCGCAGAGAAAATCTCTGCGCAACCTCTGCCTCTCTGCAGCTCTGCGGTGAATAGAGCCATAAAAAAACTGCGGCCCTTAACGAACCGCAGTTTCTATTCAAATTGCTTATAAAGCAACAATCACCTAATACGAAAAACCCTTCATATACTTCGCATCCGCTTCTGCACTGGCCAGCGGGTTACTGCCGGTAAAAGCTTCCTGCTCTACGATATGGTATTTCAGACCCTTGCTTTCTCCCACTTTCAGAATAGAAGCAAAATCGATCGTACCCTTACCAATCTGCACAGACTCATGACCTTCTCTACCATTCGTTTTGGCCAGGTCTTTAACATGGCAGAGTCTGAACCGACCAGGATGTTTGCTGAACCAGGCTTTGGGATCTTCACCCGCAGCTACTACCCAGTAAATATCCATTTCAAAATCTACCAGGTTTTTATCTGTCAGGTTCATCATCACTTCCTGCGGTACTTCCCCATTCACAGGTTTGAAAGAATAATCATGGTTATGATACGCAAAACGGATCCCGTTTTTCCGGCAGATCTCACCTGATTTATTAAACTCATCGGCAAACTTCTTGTAGTCGTCTATCGATTTTTGCGGCCCTTTGTACGGACAGATCAGGTATTTCATCCCGATAGCTGCAGCTTCGGCGGCTTTGCGTTCAAAGTCTACCGTGTTATTACAGTGAGCTGAAACGATGTTCAGGTTCAGATCATCCATATACTTTTTGAACTCGGTGTTTTTCATACCCCAGAAAATACCTTTCTGTCCTTCAAAACTCTCTATCATCTTATAACCATAGTCAGAGATTTTTTTCAGGGTTTCTTTGGCATTCGCACCCATATCTTCTTTCACCGTCCATAACTGGATCCCGAAAGAAGACAGTTTCTTATACGGTGCCAAACCGTTCAGCAAAGAAGATTTTCCTGCCAAAGGCAGCGATAAACCCAAAGCGGCAAAAGTACTGTTGCGTAAAAAATCACGCCTGTTAGTAGACATATTCTAAGCTTTACATGATGATAAAACCGCCTCGCATCACACGTGAGTCGTGAATCGTGAGTCGTGAGTCGTGAGTGATAATAACCTGACAGGTACATACAAACCGCATGCCCCAATTATTAATTGTTAATTGCTAATTGTTAATTACTAAGTAGCCCATGCCTTATCGCCCTTCTTATAGTCGATACAACCTTCGTATTTACCCGGAACCGCTACATAACGCAACGCTTTGGTAGCACCTACTTCTGAAGTAAAGAAGCCTGTAAGGGTCAATTCTTTCATCATACGGAAATAATGGTTGGGCTGGTCGTCTTTTTTGTTTTTCTGGTATTCTTTCTGCTCTTTGTCCAGCTCTACCAGCAAACCATGACGCTGCTCGGCAGTACTTTCCATGAACGACTTGCCATTTTTTGTTTTACTGGCTTCGTCCAGCTTGGCCATCCCTTCCATGAAGATCTTCTGGTCTTTTTCTTCGTAACAGTCTCTCACCATCACCGTCATAAACTCGCCCACTTTGGCCGCTTTGGCGCCGGGTGTGCTGGTGGCAGGTAAAATAGTTTCCGCTACTTCATCCAGGAAAGAAATATCAGATGCAGAAAAACTAACGCCCACATCTGTTTTGGTTTTACATCCCGACAGGAATGCTTCGGCACCCAAAATAGTTCCTCCCAGGAGCAGGGCTACACTGGATAAGGCTTCTCTTCTATTCATGAGATTAATTTTTAATGGTGAGTTGTCAGTAGTGAGTAGTAAGTGTGGTTTTACTGCCCACTCACCACTCACTATTCACTTTATAAATTTTGTTTTTTTAATTCAGTCACCGCATGATCCACCGCTCTCGCAGTAAAGGCCATATAAGTGAGTGATGGATTTACACAGGCAGCGGAAGTCATGAATGCTCCATCGGTAACGTATACATTCGGCGCATCCCACACCTGGTTAAATTTATTTACCACAGAAGTTTTCGGATCGGCACCCATGCGGGCAGCGCCCATTTCATGAATACCTCTTCCCTGGTAACCATTGGCATCCCAGCCTCTTACATCTTTTACGCCTACAGCTTCCAGCATTTCAATGGCGTCTTTCTGCATGTCTTTACGCATCTTCAGTTCATTTTCTTTCAGCTCTGCGTCGAACGACAATACATTCAGTCCCCATTTATCTTTTACATTTTTATCCAGCGTAACCTTATTGGAATGATCAGGCAGAATTTCTCCAAAACCACCCATACCCATACTCCAGCTACCAGGTTCTGTTAACGCATCTTTGAATTCGCCGCCGATGCTCAGTTCAGCCACATCGCGGCCCCAGCCCGATCTGCTGGCACCACCCTGGTAACCAAAGCCACGCAGGTAGTCGCGCTTGTCACCGGCAAAATTCTGGTAACGCGGAATATAAATACCGTTGGCACGACGTCCGAAATAGTATTTGTCTTCGTATCCTTCCACTCTTCCGCTGGCACCCACACCAAGGTGGTGGTCCATGATATTATGTCCCAGCTCGCCGCTGCTGCTGCCCAAACCTTCGGGCCAAACATCGGTAGCCGAATTCATCAGGATCCATGCAGTGTTAAAGGTAGAAGCGTTCAGGAATACGATTTTTGAATTGAACGTATAGGTTTTATTGGTTTCTGCATCCAGCACTTCTACACCGGTTGCGCGTTTTTTGTCTTTATCGTACAACACTTTGGTTACGATAGACCATGGACGCAGGGTAAGGTTACCCGTTTTCATGGCCGCAGGCAGGGTAGATGATTGCGTACTGAAATAAGCGCCGAACGGACAACCCAACCAGCATTTGTTACGGAACTGGCAATTGGTTCTTCCTTCGTGTGCAACAGTTAAGTTAGCGGTACGGCCAATGATCATGGCACGGGCACCTTTGTAATATTCCTTCATGCGGGCAGCCACATCTTTCTCCACGCAGTTCATATCCATCGGAGGCAGAAACTGTCCGTCGGGTAACTGTGCCAATCCATCACGGTTACCGCTGATGCCCGCAAATTTTTCTACATAATCATACCAGGGTGCAATGTCTTTATAACGTACCGGCCAGTCAACCGCGATCCCGTCTTTGGCATTGGCTTCAAAATCCAGATCACTCCAGCGATAACTCTGGCGACCCCACATCAGGGATCGTCCACCCACATGGTAACCACGGAACCAATCGTACCGTTTTACCTCTGTATACGGGCTCTCCTTTTCGTTCACCCAGTAATCCAGGTTGGTTTCATTCAGCGGGTAATCGCGCTTCAGCACCGGATAATCCTTGATCATCTGTTGGGTTCTTCTTCCGCGGTGCGGAAAATCCCATGCTTCTTTGTTGGCATTCACATAGTCTTTGATATGCTCAATGTTTCGCCCACGTTCCAGCAGCAGCACTTTGAGTCCTTTTTCGGTTAACTCTTTTGCCGCCCAGCCACCGCTGATCCCGGAGCCGACAACAATCGCATCAAATGTTTGATCGGACATGATTCTGTTTGTTTATTGGTTTATGGTTTACTTGTTGTCAATTAGCAATCATGAATGGGCAATCGTATATTCACAATTGTCCATTCACCATTCACATCTACACATCACATATCGAAACCGCTTTCCGCAGGGAGCCCAGTTTATCTGCTGCCAGCGGAATAAATTCCTGTGCCACATAACCTGTAAATCCGGTACCCAGAATAGCTTGCATGATGGCAGGATAGTATAATTCCTGTGTTTCATCAATCTCGTGTCTGCCCGGTACACCGGCTGTGTGGTAATGACCGATATAGGTATTGTAATCGCGGATGGTCCGGATCACATCACCTTCATCAATCTGCATATGATATATGTCGTATAGTAATTTAAAATTCGGCGAACTCAGCCGTTTGCACAATTCAACGCCCCATTGTGTTCTGTCGCACATATAATCTTTATGATCAATCTTGCTGTTCAGCAGTTCCATGGTTAATACTACCCCTCTCTTCTCTGCATGGCCAATGATCTGCTTCAGTCCTTCCAGGCAATTCCGTAAACCGGTCTCATCATCCATACCATTGCGGTTACCACTGGCACAGAACAGGTTTTTAAAACCGGCATCTGCTACAAGATCGATATGTTCGGTGTAATTCTTAATGAGTGTGGAATGATACTGTTTATCATTCCAGCCCTTGGTTAAACCAATCTCGGCACCATTGCACATGGTAGATACCAGATTGTATTTTTTGAGGGTGGCCCAGTCTTTCGGACCTACCAGATCAATGCCCTTGAGTCCGATCTCATTGGCGGCTACACATAATTCATCCAGTGTTAAGCTACCAAAACACCAGCGGCAAACCGAATGCTGGATATTACCTTTTAACATGTAACGGCTGTTTGGCCCCGCAGCATAAGAAGGAATGGCCGAAGCACCCGCTGCCAGGGCAGCAGAACCTGCGAGGATATTCCTGATTGCTTTCCTTCTGTTTGAATATGGGGGCATATACGAATGGGACTTTATATATAACTACTCATTGCCTATGCGGCAGATAACTTTGATGAACTTTTCCTGCCGCGCATATACACCAGTAATATGGCAAACGCAACCGACAGAATCACCGGAATAATCAGTGTAGCATTTAACACTTCCGGTCCGGCCAGCTTTTTCGCTTCATTCATGGCTGCTTCTGAGGTATCGCCGGCAGGCAGTTTTCCGCTTACCAGTTTATCATAATACTCACCCATGAATACAGTGTACACAGATACCGCAAACATACCCGCACCACCCATCAGGTTCATACCCACGGCTCCTGTTTTGGGCAGGTTCTCCGATACAAAACCCAGCATCGTAGGCCAGAAATAACAAACGCCCATACCAAATACAATCGCACCTGCAAAAAGCATATTACCCGAACTATGTCCGAGAAGATATAAGCCTACGGCAGATAAGATCGCAGATATCAGCAATACACCCGTTGGGGAGAACCGATGCACCACCGGACCCGCAAAACCCCTTCCGATTACCATGATGCCGGTTTCGATGGTCAGTAACAGAATAGCATTATCAGATACATTCTTTAATAACACATCGATCCATTGTCCGGTAAACAGCTCTGTAATGGCGGTACCGAACATCAGGATAATCATCACAATAAACAATGGATTCAGCAATGATTTGTACATCTCTCCTGCCGATACACCATTGGCCACCCTTTCTGTAACCGGGAAATCCAGTTTGCTGAAGAGATATCCATAAATCAGAGTAGGAATCGCCATCAGACCCACCTGGATCTGCCAGCCGATACCCGCTTTATCAAGGAAGTATACCAATAAAGTACCAATCACAATTCCGCCCGGAAACCATAAATGGAAGTGGTTCAGTTTCGTGGTTTTATTATCTGCATAAATAGTAGCCACCAGCGGATTACAGGCAGCTTCTACCGTACCATTGGCTATGCCGATACATAGTGTTGAAATAAACAGACTCCAGTAACCACCGGCAAATATGGTTAACACAATACCTGCCAGGTGAAATACAAACGCTACTATCAGCAAACGTTTCATTCCGATGATATCTACTACAAAACCACCAATGATCACCGCCAGCGGAAAACCCCAGAACGCAGTGGCAGCAATGGTTCCCAGCTCTCCGGCAGAGAGTTCGAACTGAACTCCCAGGCGACCTAAAATTCCGGCGCGGATACCAAAAGAAAGAGAAGTTACTAATAAGGCCAGACAGCTGGCCACAAATAATTGGCTACGTTGGGGAGTAGTCTGCATATTGTTAGGGGTTATATGAAAAAGCAATCTGTGGTTAAATGTAATTTTTTATTTTTAAAACTGGATTGATAAAATCTGCCATGCATCAATTTTTTATGTAAACTTTACAGCTAACAGGCATTCACACCCTGATTGATTAAAATAATATCAGCATTTCATAAAAAAGTATCAAACCATGAATCGTAAACTCAGAATGGGAATGGTAGGTGGGGGCAAAGACGCCTTTATCGGTGCCATCCACCGCCTGGCCGCCAATATGGATGGCCTTATCGAAATTGTTTGTGGTGCTTTAAGCATCAACCCCGAAATAGCGAAAGCCTCGGGCGAAATGTTATTTCTGCCGGCCAACAGAACCTATCTCACATTTGATGAGATGATTACCAAAGAAAGTCAGTTACCGGCCGATCAACGGATGGATTTTGTGACCATCGTTACCCCCAACTTCGCTCACTTTGCTCCCGCCATGATGGCGCTGGATCATGGTTTCCATGTGGTGATCGAGAAACCGATGACTTTTACCCTGGATGAAGCCAAACAACTCCAGCAGAAAGTAGCAGAAACAGGATTAACCCTCTGTCTTACCCATACCTATTCCGGTTACCCCATGGTAAAACAGGCCAAAGCCATGGTAGCAGCGGGCGTATTGGGTAAGATCCGTAAAGTATGGGTAGAATACCCGCAAGGCTGGCTCAGCAAACTGAGCGAGCGCGAAGGCAATACCCAGGCCGCCTGGAGAACCGACCCCAAAAAATCGGGCAAAAGCGGCTGCATGGGCGATATCGGTACCCATGCCGCACACCTGTCTGAATATATCACCGGCTCCAAAATCACCCATCTCTGTGCCGACCTGAATGTGATGGTAGAAGGAAGGGCTTTGGATGATGATGGTAACGTATTACTCAAATTCGATAACGGCGCAGCCGGTGTGCTCATGGCATCGCAGGTAGCTGCCGGTGAAGAGAACGCACTGAAGATCCGCGTATACGGCGAAAAAGGTGGCATTGAATGGGCCCAGCACGAACCCAATACCCTTTTGGTAAAATGGCTCGATCAACCCACACAGATCCTGCGTGCCGGCGGTAACTATGGTGACCGCCTCTCCAGCTTTGCCACACACAACTGCCGCACGCCCGGCGGACACCCTGAAGGTTACCTAGAAGCATTTGGTAATATCTACCGCAATTTCGCTTTAACCCTCAGCGCCAAAATAGATGGTAAAACCCCCACACCCGAAATGCTCGACTTCCCCTCCTGCGAAGACGGCATCCGCGGTATGGCTTTCATCGATAACGTAGTAGCTTCTGCGCAGAGCGATGTGAAGTGGACAAAATATGTGCTGTAAGAAGTGAGTGGTGAGTAGTCAGTAGTGAGTAAGGGCCGTTTTCATTTACTACTGACTACTCACCACTCACCTATTCTATCATACTATCATTCTATCATTCAATCATTACTAACATGACCACCATTAAAGGTCCCGGTATCTTCCTCGCCCAATTCATGGGTGATGCCGCTCCGTATAATTCGCTCGAATCTATTTGTAAATGGGCTGCTTCTCTCGGTTTTACGGGGGTGCAGATCCCTACCTGGGATAGCCGCTGCATAGACCTGCAGAAAGCTGCCGAAAGTAAAACCTATGCCGATGAGATCAAAGGCATTGTAGCAGCAGCCGGTTTACAGATCACAGAACTGTCTACCCATTTACAGGGCCAGCTGGTAGCGGTAAACCCAGCCTATGATGCTTTGTTTGATGGGTTTGCCCCTGAGAACCTGCGCAATAACCCCAAAGCCAGAACAGCATGGGCTGTGCAGCAACTGGAATACGCCGCCAAAGCTTCGCGTAATTTAGGATTGGATGCGCATGCTACTTTCAGCGGTGCGCTTTTATGGCATACGGTATACCCCTGGCCACAGCGTCCGGCCGGTTTGGTAGAAACCGGTTTTACCGAACTGGGTAAACGCTGGTTGCCCATCCTGAACGCTTTTGAAGACGCAGGCGTGGATCTCTGTTATGAAATACATCCCGGAGAAGACCTGCACGATGGCATCACTTATGAAATGTTCCTCGCCAAAGTAAATAATCACAAAAGAGCCTGCCTCTTATACGATCCTTCGCATTTTGTATTACAGTGTCTGGATTATCTCACCTATATCGATCATTACCATGAGCGGATCCGCATGTTCCATGTAAAAGATGCCGAATTCAACCCAACCGGTAAACAGGGGGTATATGGCGGGTTCCAGAACTGGGTGGATCGCGCAGGCCGTTTCCGTTCGTTGGGAGATGGACAGGTAGATTTCAAATCCATCTTCAGCAAACTATCTGCCTACAACTACAAAGGCTGGGCCGTGATGGAATGGGAATGTGCCATTAAAGATGCCGCCACCGGTGCGGCAGAAGGAGCGCCTTTCATCAAAGACCATATCATTAAAGTAACAGAAAAAGCCTTTGACGATTTTGCCGGTACCGGTTCGGATGAAAATTTTAATCGCCGCATTTTAGGAATTGATTAATACCTTCATACCCTGTTTATACAAACTGAGATCTTTATTTTTTGAACCATAAAAATTAACAGCCTTGAAAAAGTATCTAGTAGCTTTCACCCTGCTGGCATTTGCCGCAGCCTGTAGCAGCAACCCCGAGAAAAAAGAAGAAAAACCTGCCGAAGCAGCCGCTGCTGCACCAGCTCCAGCCAACGACATGGCCAGCAACCCTGATTATGAAAAAGGATTGACACTGGTTGCCAAATCAGACTGTCTTACCTGTCATAAAGTAAACGAGAAATTAACCGGCCCTGCTTATAAAGATGTAGCTGCCAAATATGAAAGCACAGAAGAGAATATTACCATGCTGGCCAATAAGATCATCAAAGGTGGTCAGGGCGTTTGGGGTGCCATTCCTATGACACCACACCCAACTGTAAGCGAAGATGATGCTAAACAGATGGTGAAATATATCCTCTTACTCAAGAAATAAACCAACCATGCAATCATTTTCAGCGATCACGGTTTTAGCGGTATCCTTACTGCTGGCCGGTCCGGTTACAGAAACAATAACCATCCATGCCCCTGTTCAGAAAAAAGAAAAAGGCTGGACCCCTTTGTTTGATGGAAAAACACTGAATGGCTGGCATACGTACGGTAAAAATACCGTGAGTGCTACCTGGACAGTGGAAGACGGTGCGATTTATTACAACCCTTCCAAAAGAGTACCCGGACAAAAAGGTTCCAATGACCTCGTAACCGATAAGGAATTTGAGAATTTTCATTTCAAATACGACTGGAAAATCGGCAAAAACGGAAACAGTGGTTTGATTTTCTGGGTGCAGGAAGATTCGGTAAAATACAAACAGACCTATCACACCGGACCGGAAATGCAGGTACTGGATAATGATGGTCATCCCGACGGGAAGATCAACAAACACCGTGCAGGCAATCTCTACGACCTGATTGCAGGCAAAGAAGGTGTTGTAAAACCCGTAGGCGAATGGAACACCGCTGAGATCATCAGTAACAAAGGCAAACTGGATTTTATCCTGAACGGAGAAACCGTGTTGTCTACCACTTATGGCGATGATAACTGGAAACAGATGATTGCCGGAAGTAAATTCAAACAATGGCCTGATTTCGGAACGGTTTTCAAAGGCCGTTTTGCCCTGCAGGACCATGGCAACGATGTTTGGTACCGGAATATCCTGATCAAGAAATTATAAGTCTCATTAAGCATACTAAAAAGCCATCTTCGCAAGAGATGGCTTTTTTAGTGCATTTATCCCGGCTTTCCTCCCCGCTGTAAAGCGGCATCAAAATCCTATTTTCGCTGTATGATCGAGTTCGATGATATCTATTTTATGCAGCAGGCGCTCAAAGAAGCAGTTATTGCCTATGAGGCTGATGAAGTGCCGGTGGGTGCCGTGGTGGTTATCAATAACAAGATCATTGCCCGGGGCCATAACCAGGTAGAGCTGCTGACCGATTCTACCGCCCATGCAGAGATCCTCGCACTCACATCCGCCTATAACTACCTTGGGGCCAAATACCTGCCCGAAGCCTGTTTATATGTAACCGTAGAACCCTGTTTGATGTGTTGCGGCGCCCTGTACTGGAGCAAAATAGGGCGGATCGTGTACGGCGCATCGGATGAAAAGAACGGCTTTAAACATATCACCCAGGAAAACTGGCCCTTTCATCCCAAAACCGAACTGGTAAAGGGCGTGATGGCAGATGAATGCGCACAACTGATGCGGTCCTTTTTCAAGGCAAAACGGTAGACTTATCCAATCAATAACACCCCCAACCTCTGCGACCCTCTGTACCTCCGAGTCTCTGTGTTAAAAAAAGCGGATCATGTTGGATAATGGGGAACAAGTTTTGATTTTCAACACAGAGACTCAGAGATAAGGAGTTTCACTGAGAAGCCGGCTTATTTGCTGCACTGCCCCTTTAAAAGGGCTTTCGATTTAAGAAAGAATTAAACTATCCCCACCCTTTATCAACCGAACAACAGTAAATTTGTTATACACCCGGATTATTCATTATCATTTAAAATTTATAGACTATGTCATTTACACTTGCCCCTTTACCTTACGCGCACGATGCGCTGGAACCACATATCGATACCACTACCATGCAGATCCACCATGGTAAACACCACCAGGCCTATGTAGATAACCTGAACAAAGCCATTGCCGGCACGCCCAACGAAGGCAAATCACTGGCCGAGCTGGTAGCAGCGGCAGGTTCTATCAGCCCTGCAGTACGCAACAACGGTGGCGGTCACTGGAACCATACTTTTTTCTGGGAGAGCCTGGCACCCAATGCCGGTGGCGCACCATCCGGTGCATTGGCCGATGCCATTACAGCTGCTTTTGGTTCTTTTGATGCTTTTAAAGAGAAGTTTGCTGCAGCCGGTATGACCCGTTTCGGAAGCGGCTGGGCATGGTTACTGGTAAAAGATGGCAAACTGGAAGTTTCTTCCACGCCTAACCAGGACAATCCGCTGATGGACGTAGCCGAAGTAAAAGGAACCCCGATCCTGGGTGCCGATGTTTGGGAACACGCTTACTACCTCAAATACCAGAACCGCCGCGCAGATTACCTGGCCGCTTTCTGGAACGTAGTTAACTGGACCAAAGTAGCCGAACGTTTTAACGCAGCAAAATAAGCGCTGTGCGGAAATAATATTATTTTACAGTCCCGCTGTTGTTGCAGCGGGACTTTTTTATGAAACGACACTTATGAAAAAAATACTGTTTTTCGGTCTGGCACTGGTATTGTTCGCTTCCTGTAAGAATAAAAAAATGATTGTGATGAGTAAGGGCGAAGCTGAGATCAATCTCGAAGCCAAAACCATCACCGCCAAAGATGGCGGCGGACATGAAGAAAAAGCCGTAACGCTGGGTAGCGGTAAGATTGCATTCAAGATGAATACCCCTGCAGGTGAAGCCACGGTGGAATTACAGGAGAACGGTTTATATGTGGTGAATGTAAAGAACGATACCATCATTGGAAGTTATCAATCCTACAGCGATCCCAAAGTTTCGCAACAGGTAATTACGCAGGAGAAACTGAAGCAACAGATCGATTCACTGCAGCTATTATCAGAAGCGAAGAATGTGAGTGCAGCCAACCGCAATTTTTTTATTCTGCCCAATCATGCGGTAAAGATCACCGATAATACAGAAGCATTGGTAGTGGGCCCCTATCACCGCATGCGTTCTGCCGAAAAGGTAGACGGTAAAGATCCGGAAGTATATCGTTTTTACAGCATCAAAGAGATCCGGGAAATTATCGGCAAACTGCAGGCTTTAACCGTTGCACCGAAGGAGTAATTTGAGAATTTGAAACTGTGTTAATTTGTAAGTGAAATCATTTTCAAATTCTCAAATTCCCGCATTTTCAAATTACTAAGGTACCGGATCGTAGCCATGTCCGCCACCCGGCCGGCAACGGCTGATGCGTTTGATGGCCAGCCAGCCACCTTTGATCAATCCATGTTTTTGTAAAGCCTGCACCGCATACTGTGAACAGGTTGGCGTATAGCGGCATTTGGGACCCAGCGCCGGTGAGATCACATATTGATAGATCCTGATCAGTAAAATAAAAGGATAGCTTACTAGAACAGCAAGCCACTGCAGCAAGGACCGGGGTTCTTTGGGTATTTGATTCTCAGCGCACAATCTGTTCTTCGAATTTGGTGAGTACCTGTTGCATTTTTTCGTTCAGTGTTGTATAGTCAGGCAATTCTTTTCCCACGTATAAAAAAAATACCACTACTTTTTTTTCCTTCGCTTCCAGGGTAGCCAGCAGGCTGTGTTTATTCAAACGGTAACACTCGCGCAGCAAACGTTTGATGCGGTTTCTGTCTACTGCTTTTTTAAAATTTCTCGCACTAACACCCACCCCTGCCTGAATAGGCTGATCGCTGTTAGGTGCCGCCGGCATCCAGAATACTTTAACCGGAAATACAGCAAAAGATTTCCCTCCCGTAAAAAGTGCGTTCAGCGCTTTCCGGCTTTTGAGTTTTTCTGCTTTGGCGTAACTGTTACTGGCTGGCATTGTACTGCTAAACTAAAAAAGCCTCATCAAAAAGATGAGGCTATATTTTTTATACCATCAAGCCCTTAGGGCAGGGTATTATTTTAATCCTTTTTCGCTGGAAACAGTGAGTTTCTTGCGACCTTTCGCTCTGCGGCTGGCCAGTACTTTGCGGCCATTGGCAGTTTCCATACGCTTACGGAAACCGTGAACGGTTTTACGACGGCGTTTGTGTGGTTGGAATGTACGTTTCATGTTCTAGTTTTTTACTAACCCGGTAATATGATTTCGTTTCATGCCTGCAGTCACCATACTGCTGCTTGTGAAAGGACGGCAAAGGTAGGGGAATCCCATTAGAAGTACGAAGGAAGAAGCACGTTTTTTTGCGAAAAACCGCCTTTTCAGGGGCTTTTAGGCCTATTTACGGTCAAGTTCCAGGTGTTTTGAAGCAATGGGTTTACCGAAAAACCGGGTAGCATGGGCATCAAAATCGGCTGTTGCATCGGTGGTATAAAAGCTGCGCTGGCCATTACGGGTACATTTTTCTGCCATGTCGGGGTGCTTGGCCAGGTATTGCTGCAGGCTTTTTGCCACAATTTCTCCCTGCGAAACTACCTGCACACCGGCAGGCGCAAACTGTTTTATCTTATTGATCAGCAAGGGATAATGCGTACAGGCCAGTAACAAAGTATCAATTTTGCCGGATTGGCTGAACAGCTGGTTCAGGTGCTGCTGCACAAAATAATCAGCCCCGGCACGTTCATATTCATTGTTTTCGATCAGGGGTACCCACATAGGGCAGGCTTCCTGAAAAACCCTGACTTGCGGGAAAAACTTAGCGATCTCAATGGGGTAACTCTCGCTCTGAACGGTTCCCATGGTACCCAATATCCCTATATTTCCGGTTTGAGTATAGTTCCCGATCACTTCCGTCGTAGGTCTGATCACCCCCAATACCCGTTTGGCGGGATCGATATGGGGCAGGTCTTTTTGCTGAATCGTACGCAAAGCCTTGGCCGATGCCGTATTACAGGCAAGGATCACCAGCTCACAGCCCTGCGAAAAAAACCATTGCACGCATTCCAGCGTGTAGTGATACACCGTATCAAATGAACGCGGACCATAGGGCGCACGGGCATTATCGCCCATGTAGAGATAGTCGTATTCGGGAAGGGTTTTAACGATCTCTTTCAAAACCGTCAATCCGCCGTAACCACTATCAAACACACCAATGGGTTTTGTTACCTGCATACTGTAAAAATAAGAACCCCATCGCAAGGACGGGGTTCTGACAAAATATTATTGGAAATTTCTGCGCTTATTTTTTAGCAGGAGCGGCTGCACCGGCACCGGATGCTACTTTCCAGGCATCTTCGATCTCTTTGGTTAAAGGCAGTTTCAGCTTCATGGCAGTACGGATAGATAAGTTATCCAGTAATGGCGGCTGTGCGTAAGGAGATAATGCATTTGAATTCAGTACCAGGGTATATTTCTGTTCTGCAATCACCTGCTTCAGTGCATCAAACATACGCTGTTTGTAAGGATTCAGCAGTTGCTCCATTTTCTGCTCGTACATCTGCTGTCCGATCTGCTGCCAGTTGATCAGCATATAACGCTTCTGACCCAGGTCTTTCTGCGCCAGTTCGCGTGCTTTAGCGGGCATAGAAGCGGAATCTTTTTTGTAGATACTATCGGCACGGTTGAATTCGTAAACGCGTGCTTCATATTCCAGACGCAGTGAATCGTTCTGGAAGCTGGACAGCAAAGTATCTACTTTACCAATACCCGGAAACAGGGATAAGGTAAGCTGCTCATCAAAATATCCTATTTTAACTGCCTGTGCTTTGGTTGTGTTGGTAAAAAGGATGCAAGCTGCAACAGCCACACACACAAATAATAATTTCTTCATTGTAGTGAATTTATGATTGGTTTGGTTTACACTAGTTTTTAATACCCAGCTCTTTCAGCACATCTTCGCTTTTATCCAGCTTGGGGTCGGCAAATATAATGGTAATTCCTTCACTTTTATCGAGTACAAAATCATAGGCTTTTGAGATGGCCATTTTCTGTACAGCGTTGTAAACTTTGTCCTGTACCGGCTTTACGAGCTTCTGGCGCTCCTTAAACAGGTCGCCCTCATAACCAAAACGGCGCTTTTGCAGCTCGCGTACTTCCTTCTCCCTGACAAACAGTTCATCTTCTCTTTTTTTCTTCAGTTCGTCGGTCAGCATAAAAGATTCCGCCTCATAATTCTTGTACATCTTATCCAGCTGGGCCTGTTTATCGTCGATCTCTTTCTGCCATTGCTCGCCCACCAGCTGCAGTTTTTTATCCGCATCCCGGTATTCAGGGATCTTGCTGAGGATATACTTGGTGTCAATGATAGCATACCGCTGCGCCTGGCTGGTAATTGCCAGACCCACAAAAGCGATCAGGAGTAAGAATGTCTTTTTCATAAATAGTCGGTTTAGGTTTGATGGGTTATTCCGGCTCAAAGCCCAGCATAAAGGTAAACCTTGTAGCATCTTTGAGCGCGCCTCCCTGTGTAAACCTATCCAATCCTATGCCATAATCAAACCCAAGCAAACCAAACATAGGCAGGAAGAAACGCATACCCAGACCTACGGAACGTCTCAGCTTAAATGGATTGTAATCTTTAAAATCATACCATCCGTTGGCCGCTTCAAAGAATCCAAGGGCATAAATGGTGCTGCTAGGGTTCAGGCTGAGCGGATAACGCATTTCAAGGGTATACTTATTGAAAATGGTAAAGTACTGGCTGGCCGTTTGTTTGTCGGGGTTGATCTTGGGATTCGAGTTATCGTATACCGGATATCCTCTGTGTGCAATGATATCATATCCCAACAGGGCAAACTGGTTACTCAGACCCGCATCTCCCACCTGGAAACGCTCGAAAGGAGAGATCTTGAGGTTGGAGTTAAACCGACCGAGGAAACCGTATTTGGCCGACGCTTTTAATACAAACTGTTTGTTCCTGTCTTCGCCGTGCGGTTTACCCAATGGTACATACCACTCTCCATTGAACCTCCATTTATGGTATTCAATAAAGCTGTACGGGTTGGCTGCCGAATTGATATTCTTATCGATCAGTGAATAAGGCGGTGTTACCTGCAGGCTCAACAGGAAAGTAGAACCCGAACGAGGGAACAGCGGTGCATCTACCGATGACCTTTGCAGGGCCAGACGGAAGTTGATATTGTTTACCACCCCATTCTCAAATCCCGGAAGATTGGTTGGGTCGATGGCATAGTTACTGAGTTTGTAACGGGTATAGTTCAGACCCATTGACAGGGAGAAATAGTCATCCGGCCATTTCAACTGTTTGGCAAGACTTACTGTGGCACCGGTTGTTGAAATATACCTTGTGTCAGCAATACGCTGATCATACAATCCGGTATACGGGTCGTAGGTCTGGCCGTATTTGGTGTTATAGATACTCACCGTTAAGGCATTCCTTTTTTTGCCGCCCAGCCAGGGTTCTGTGAATGAGAAGTTATAAGAGCGGAAGGCTTTACCATTGCTCTGTACACGCAGGCTCAGTTTCTGGCCATCACCCATGGGCAAGGGATCCCAGGCTGATTTTTTAAAGATATTGCGGATAGAGAAATTGTTGAACGATACACCCAGTGTACCGGTCAGACCAATATAACCACCCCAACCGGCACTTAATTCCAGCTGGTCGCTTGATTTTTCTTCTACGCCGTAATTGATATCTACGGTACCATCATCCGGATTCGGAACGGGATCAATCTTGATTTTTTCCTGGTTAAAATAGTTCAGCTGTGCGATCTCACGCTGTGAACGGATCAGATCGGTACGGCTGAATTTCTCACCCGGTATGGTACGCAGTTCACGGCGGATCACGTACTCTTTGGTACGGTCGTTACCGCTGATGCGGATATTTTTAATCGTTGCCTGCGGCCCCTCAATAATACGGATCTCGTAATCGATAGTATCATTGTACACGGCTGTTTCTACAGGGTCTGTACGGAAGAAGAGGTAACCATCATCCTGGTACAAGCCGCTGATATCGCCCCCATCGGGTGAAGCAGATTTACCGAGCTTCTTGTTCAGCACTTCCAGGTTATAGATATCTCCTTTGCGGATGCCGAGGATAGCCGTAAGTACTGAATCGGGGAATTTGGTATTTCCTCTCCAGTTAATGTTACCGAAGTAGTAACGGTGTCCTTCGTTTACTTTGATATCGATATTCAAACCGCCCCTGCGTACATGATACACAGTATCTCTGTCAATGATCGCATCGCGGAAACCGAGCGAGTTATAGTATTCGAGCAGGCTTTCCTTATCGTCGATGAATTTTTTCTCATCGAACTTGGCACCGGATAATTTCAAGCGGATATAAGGATCCAGCAGTTTCTTGGTTTTGCTGTAGGTAAGGTAACCATGGTCTTTCAGGTATTCCTGGAATTTGTACCGCTGCGGTGTAACCAGGTAACCCTTGTCGAAACTGGGGAACAGGGTCATGCGCGAACGCTCCTTGGTATCTTTCAGTTGTTTTTTCAACTTACCGGCATCTACGGTATTACCGCCGAAGTTGATATTGTTGATCTTTACTTTCGGGCCTTTGTCAACAATAAATTCGAGCGAGAGTGTATTGTTGATCGTCGTGTCATTTTTTTCATTGATGGTTACCCTTGCATCGCGGTAGCCTTTTTCGGCATAGTACTTTTTAATGGCTTCAATAGCAGAGATCTTCATGTTCTCTGTGATGACCCGGTTAGGCACCAGGCCTGTTTTACCGGAGAGGTCATCGCTTTCGCCTTTACGCACGCCTTTGAAAAAGAACCTTGATAAACGGACCCTTTCAGTAACAGCGATTTCGATTTCGATATTTTTTCCTTCCAGTTTGGTGAGGTAGATCTCTACATTGGAAAAATAATTCTGGCCCCAGAGTTTGGTGATGGCTTTTGAAAAGTTATCGCCACCCGGTATGGTAATTTCATCGCCTACATTGATATTGGCAATAGAGATCAGGAGGTTCTCATCAAAAAAACGGTTGCCTACCACCCTGATAGCAGATACTTTGTATTTGCGGGGTGTTTTCTGGGTAAAAATATTGAGGAGGTCAACATCTATAGAAGTAATGGTGGTATCGGTTGTTTGCTGCGAACGGGCCGGGAGACTCACGAGCGATGTTACTAAAGCCAACACTAAAATTTTGTACACTTTCTGCATCCGGTTTCGGTTTGTGATGTTGCCGACTGAAAGAGCCTTTTCGGGCGCTGACAGCGATAAGTTCAGGTTTTTAGGCGGGGCAAATTAACTGGAATAATTAAAAATTGTTTGTTAAATCACCCGCATATGATAAGGTGTGGTGTTAAATAGCTATGCCAATTGGGTTTCCTCCTGTATTTGTTGCCCTGTTTTGCCAAATCTCCTTTCTCTGCCCTGGAAGTCAATAATGGCTTCATACAGGTTCTCTTTGCGGAAATCGGGCCAGCGGGTATTGGTGAAATATAGTTCGGCATACGCTAACTGGTACAACAGGAAATTACTGATCCGGTATTCGCCGCTGGTGCGGATCATCAGTTCCGGATCGGGGAATTGACTGGTTGAAAGGTATTGCTGCAGGGTTTCGTGGTTAATGGTTTCGGGGTCTATCTTGCCGGCTTTTACATCCAGACCGATATTTTTTACCGCATTTACCAACTCCCAGCGGCTGCTGTAACTGAGTGCCATAATGAGATTGAGGCCGGTGTTATGGCTGGTCATCTCCAGGGCTTCTTTCAGTTCATTCTGTGCAAATACCGGTAACATATTCAGATCGCCGATTACATGCAGGCGGATATTGTTCTTGTTCAGCGTAGGCACTTCCTTACGGATGGTATCTACCAGCAACGACATCAACCCTTCTACTTCCTGTTGTGGTCTGTCCCAGTTCTCTGTACTGAAAGCATACAGTGTCAGGTACTGGATCCCCAGTTCGGCACTTCCCTCCACGATGTTACGAACGCTTTCTACGCCGTGAAAATGGCCATACAAACGATCCTGGCCTTTTTCTTCGGCCCAACGCCCATTCCCATCCATTATGATGGCAATATGGTGGGGTAAGTGTTCCCTGTCAATCTTATCGATCAGGCCTTCCTGCATAGAGCGAACTTGAATTAGGGAGCAAATCTAACAAAATCAATGCTTATAGGCAGATATAATTGCCTTAAAATATGACCCGGAAGGGACTAAACCGGCCAAATACAGGTGTTATTAACGGGAAGGGGTAGGACAACGATAGGAAGAGAGGTTGAACGAGATCCCCACTTTAAAACTGGCAAAAGCATCTTTTTGCAGGCTGTTGCCCCGCTGCCGGCCTTTGATACCAATGGAGGTACCGGTTTCATAGCTCCTGTCCTGCAGCAAAAAAGCCGGTGAGGGCGATCCATCCGGCAGGGTAGGAAATGCATCGGGAGCATAAAGTCCGCTTACATCATCCAGGTAGTCGGTATTGGTCATGCGGTAAGTAAGTTCCGCAAATACGTTGGTACGTGTATTCAAGGCGTATTTGGCACCCAGTGTAAAAGGAATGCTGATAGCGATAGGGTTATATGGTTTCAGCTCGGGATAAAGAGAACTGCCCTGCCCTTCGGTACCCAGGGTACGTAACAGGTATTTCTCCCCGTTCAGGTAGGCATAGGGGTCGTAAGAAAAAACGCCCAGCCCCAGGCCTACATAAGGGGTAAACTCATATCCTTCAAAACCGGGGTGAAACTCGAAAAAGTTAAAATCGCCGGCCAGGCTGATCTCCCACACATTGGTGTTAAAGCTGAGGTTACGTGCCTGCTGAACCGGATTACTGCTGTATACATCGGAATAACCCAGCATGGCGTATTCGCCGGCAATGCGGATGCCGATATAATTGCTGATCTGTTTTCTGAAAAAGATACCTGCTGCAGTTTTGGGACGGTTCAAACCCGTATTGGGATTGAGATCTCCGAAATAATGTGCCAGTCCAAGAGAAACGCCTACCTCGCCCTGGTGTACATAGGGCTCCAGTGTTTGTGCCCGGGTCTTAGCCAGGCCAAATACAAAACATACCAGGATCAGGGTTTTTCGTAACATAGCTATTGGTTCGTTCTCTATTTATTGTAAAATAGCATCAAATTTTAATACGATAAAAGTTAATTTCTTTTATCAAGACCCCATGTAAGCTTGGTTCGCAGCGTGGACAGGAAACTATTTTCGTTCAAACGGATCAGGTTTACCCCGAATTTCTCCCTCCGGATGGCCAACTGGATGGTTTTGCTCACAATTTCGCGGCGGGCATCGAGGGCGCAAATCACCTGGTCGGCCCGGCTCTCTACTTCAAAAGAGATCACGTTGGTATCCGGGATAATGATTGACCGGACATTCAGGTTATGCGGCGCCACCGGGGTAATCACAAAACAGGCCGATTCGGGGAACATGATGGGGCCGTTACAGCTCATGCTGTATCCCGTAGAACCGGTGGGGGTAGAAACGATCAGTCCGTCTGCCCAGTACGTATTCAGGAACTCCCCATTCAGGTAGGTATGGATTTTTACCATGGGAGAGATATCCCGCTTATGTATCGCAAACTCATTCAGGGCAAAAGGGGTTTCGCCAAACAACGGCACATTGGATTCCAGGTGGATCAGGGTCCGCTTATCAATCAGATAGGTCCGGTTTACCAGGGCATCCACCGCACTCGTCAGCTCTTCTTTGCTGATGCTGGCCAGAAATCCCAGTCGGCCGAAATTGATGCCTACAATCGGAATATTCTTGTCTTTTACGAGGGTAACCGTATCCAGCAGGGTTCCGTCGCCGCCGAGACTGATCAGGCAATCAATATGTTCATCCAGATCCTCGGAGGTTTTAAAAGGGACCATTTTCTCGTACAAATGTGCGGGCAGAGTAAACTGCTGGAGCAGATTGTGGTAGATGAGAATGGTGATATCGTAGCGGGTCAGCTCTTCCAGCAAAAGCAAGAGGGGATTCTCCTGTTCAAAATCAAGACCGCGGCTATAGATAGCTACTTTCATGGAGGGATTTGAAAATTTGAAAATTTGAAAATTTGAAAATGTACTGACGACATCTTCAGATAAACGGGTTTTCAAATTGATTTAAAAATCATTTCTCGTCTGTAAATATAAGCCATCCTTGCCCAGTTGGTTAAAGCTGTATTCGATTTTGAATACAAAATCATAGATAGAAACGATATCCATGCCAAAACCCCAGGTACGGAGCAGCTTATTATTGAGAGTGTTGGTGAGATTGGGATTGGGCTTGTACGCATAACCCAGATCGCCATAGGCTTTCAGGAAAATCCGGAATGGGATCTTATCATGCGTTTTGCTGGGAAAGGGATTGTGCAGGATAAAAGAGAGTATTTCTTTGTGTACCGTTGTTTTCAGGGCAGCACCCAGCATACCATCTACTACATTGTATTCCAGTCCGCGCATCTGGTAAAATCCATAGCCGAATAAACGCTCATTCACAAAATAATTGCGGAAGGGCGCTTTGGCAATGCCCAATCCTTCCAGGTGCAGGAAGCTGGTTTTGGTAAAGGGCAGGGTATACACCGCCCGGGCACCCAGTTGCCAGAAACCAATGGTATTATCCAGTCCACGCCTATACAAATTGCCCTCCAGCAAAAAACCACGGGTGGGATAAGGGATATAGTCTACGTTGTAATATTTATACTGGTAATTAAAATCCACAAACCCAATCTGGTTTCTGCCATCGGGGAAATAGTTGGGATTGATCTTGAGAACGGTGTCTGCAACACTTTCATTATTATACGACACCCTGAAATAGTGGCGTTGTTTTACATCGGGGCGGTAAGAATAGGTAAAATCCAACCGGAATGTTTTTTTGGCAATTGCATCCTGTTTGTAGAACAGTTGTTTGTTATTACCCGTTCCATAATTGATCTCTTTCTGTGTAGCCGAAATGATGCCTACATTAAAACCCTGTTTCAGTTTTCGGTCAAAAAAGGGGAGGTTATACCGCAGCGTAAGCTGTTGTGTATAACCATTGATCAGCCAGACATCGAGGTTATCGTTTCGGCCGCTGATATTGTTCTGCGTAAACTTGATCCCGTAATTCACCCTTTCCAGGCTCCGTTTCTGCTCTACCCACCACTGATTAAAGTTGCGGTCTATAAGGCGGAAATACGGCATGGGAAAAAAGTACCAGCGCTCTTTCAGATCGGCCCGGATATCCAGCACATTGCCTTTGCGCGATGCTACATACACATTTACATCCACAAACAGGCTGGTATTCATGAGTTGCTGTTTGGCCAGTACCAGCTGCTCTTCCAGTTCACCTTCGGTAAAGCGGCTGCCTTTTACAAAAGGCAGTTCGCGCAGTACAATGAAGATTTTGGTACGTTTATTACCGGTAACGATGATATTACCCACCATTACGGGATGGTCTTTATGGGGAAGGGTATCCTGGCGAATAACAGTTCCTGTATCCGAAGAAACCTCTTCCTGGGCTTCAGCAGCAACCAGGTTACCCAACAGCACAACCAGTAAAACAATAACACGCGGTAACCTCATCTCCGGAAAACGATTGATAATTAGCGGTAAAAATAGGGGGATTGGGGAATATGGGTGTAGGAATGTGGAATATAAACTGCAGAACCGAATGGCATTGAAGAAATATACACTCATCCTTTCCGCTACATATTCAGGTATGACAGCAGGTGATTATAATTTTCTTTCAGCTCGTTGGCATAGGTTTCTTCGCCAAAATAATAACGAACCACAAAATCATATCGCTGGAAAGTGGCTACGATATCAGAGATCTCGATCTTGTTTACCTTCAGGGTAATTACTACCAGGCCGGTATCAGGTTCGGTATAGGTGTTCAGCTGTGTGATATAGGCATCGTTGGTTTCTACCAGCCGGTTCACTTCCCCGAATGAGAAGTTACGTTTGTCAGTTTCGAGCACAATAATGCCGCCTTTATCTTCATTGCCCACAAAAGAAGACAATCGTCGCAGTAAGTCTTTGGAGGAGATCACCCCCGCCAGTTCTGCCTGTTCATTCACCACCGGTAATAAAGTCAGTTCATTTTCGGCAATGAGGCGGAGGGCCGATAAAAAATACTCTTCGCCTTTTACGGAAATTTTCTGCAGAGAAGATTCTACCGCTGCCACCAGTCTGGTTTCATCGGCATCCAACAGATCATCTTTACTGATGAGACCGGCAAATTTTTCTTCGCTCAACACGGGTAGGTGTTGTATATCATATTCGTCCATCAGCTGCAGGGCAAGCGAAACCTTATCAAACAGGTTGATAGCGGGGAAACCGGAATTAATCAGTTGAGATGCCAGCATGTGTTCTTTTCTGCATATACGCGGAAAGCCTGTGCCCGGTTGGGTTAAGACTTCTGCTTTGTTAAAAAACCTTCCAGTATTCTGTTAAACTCGTCGGGCACTTCCATCATCGGTGCATGGCCACACTTGTCTACAAAATGCAGTTCACTGTTCGGGATCAGGCGGTTGAATTCACGTCCAACAAAAGGCGGCGTGATGGTATCATTATTACCCCAGATCAGGCAGGTAGGTTGTTTGATCTGGTTCAGTTCTTCGCCCAGGTTATTGCGGATAGCGCTTTTGGCCAGTGCAATGATCTTGATTACTTTGATTCGGTTATTGGTAATCTCGAACACTTCATCCACCAGTTCTTTGGTGGCTGTTTCAGGATCGTAGAACGTAAGTTGTGTTTTCTTTTTGATATACTCGTAATCGCCACGTTTGGGATAACTGTCACCCATCCCATTCTCAAACAAACCGCTGCTTCCCGTCAGTATCAGTGATTTAATTCTTTCCGGGTGTTTCAGGATATGCACCAGCGCCACATGGCCACCGAGCGAATTACCGAGCAGGTGAATATTATGATAATCTCTCAGCTCAATGAATTTCTGTACGTGTTTTTCCAGTCCGCCCACCGATGTATGAAAGATATCCAGGTCAAACAGCGGCAATAGGGGAACGATTACTTTATGGGTGCCTCTGAAATGCTCTACCAGGTCCTTGAAATTACTTAACGCACCAAATAAGCCGTGCAATAGAATCAATGGCTCGCCTTCTCCTACTTCAATAAACTTAAACTTATCCTGTTGTTTGATCTCGTAATTCATTAGTCAGTTTCTTATACAGCCGTAATTGGGATTCTTACAAATAAAAGGAAAATCACGCAAATACAACTTAAATGAAAAGCTTCACGCAGGCAATCTGCTCGCAACCTTTGCTAAATTACTGATTTTACGGCAAAAACGGGATGGGCAAAGTCCTGACGGGTAACAATTATTTAACCTCTGCAGGCAGGCTTGCAAAAAAACGGGAGAGTTCTTCAAACATCCCTTTGAAAAAGGGGATCGCCATCCCAAAATAGCTGATGGCTTTGGGTCCCCAGGGTTGCACAAAACTATACGTTACAGAACCAGCTACTGTTTCCGGCTTCAGCCAATGCATTTTATCCGCATAAAAAATAACCACACTGTACAGAGTGATATACAAAACAGCATATAAAACAATGCCGCTGAGCTTATTAAGCCAACCCAACAAAACCAGTTCCATGGCCGACTGGATAAACAAAGCACCCAGCCTCACCAACAATACTACAGCCACCATCACCAATACAAACGAGAGAAAAGGAAGCCAGTGCGCCGAAATACTGGTGCTATCCTGCAGCCAGGCAGCTACCAACGTGGAGAATTTCATGGCTGCCGCCAATCCTACCAGAATACCCAGCAATGAAAAAACAGCTACTACAAAACCATTGCGATAGCCTTTTACGATAGCCAGTATGAGCAGGATCAGGAAGATGATATCGATTGCCATGGGTATGAGGGCTTGAGCTTTGGGCTGCGAGCTGTGAGCCGCGAGCGGCAAGCTTATTTTGTTGAAATATCGTATATAAAAGAAGTTGGCTTTAGCTCGTGGCTCATAGCTCGCAGCTCACAGCTATTTAGTCAATAACTCCTTCACCACTGCTGCTACCGCTTTCCCATCTGCTTTACCAGCCAGCTGTTTGGAGGCTACACCCATTACTTTACCAAGATCCTGCGGACCGGCAGCGCCTACTTCTGCAATGATTTTGGTAACCGCTTCTTTCAGCTCTGCCTCGCTCAACTGCTGTGGCAGAAATTTTTCGATCACGGCAATCTCATCAGCTTCTTTTACAGCGAGGTCGGGGCGGTTTTGTTGCGTATAGATATCCAGAGAGTCTTTGCGTGATTTTACCAGTTTCTGCAACAGTTTCATCTCCCCGTCTTCACTGATCTGGCCATTGGCACCGGGATCTGTTTTGGCTTTGATAATCTCTGCTTTAATCGCTCTCAGTCCACGAAGCAGGGCTTCGTCTTTGGCTTTCATGGCATCTTTCATCTGTGCCATTACTTTTTCTTCTAAGCTCATAACAAGTATTTTATTTGTTTTCTTTTAACTGGCTGTCGCGGAATTTTTTATAAAATTCTTTGGCAAAAGCCTTCATATCATCTACCAGTTCTTTGTTTTGCGTGGCACGCAGATAGGTATCGGCCATGCCCATCAGTGTCTGGTAATAAAAATCGGCCATTTCATCCACCATCATCTCTTTGGTCCAGAGGTCAATGCGCAGCGCACTTTTATCGGCCCCATCCCAGAATGCCACCATCATGGATTTGGCAGCCTGCATCATATCAGCCGTACTATCGCTGGCTTTCCATTGGATCTGCTGGGGTACTTTGTTCTCGTCTAACTCAATTTCTATCGAAATAGTTGATTTATGCATGGTTGGTTCTTTTTCGTTAATCAGCATTGCAAAAGTAAGCGAAACATCTGTTGTGGAAGCGGGGCCGGATCATTTACCCGCTGTAGCAAGGATAACATCCCATAATTGCTTTGCGGCTGTATCCCAGCTGAACCGGGTGGCCTGTTCTTTGCCCGCTGTGACCAACCGTGCCCGCAAAGATTCATCGCGATACAGGTTCAACATCTGTTTGGCAATGGCATCGGGATCTGCTGGATCTGCATACAGCGCCGCATCGCCGCCGGTTTCGGGCATGCTGCTGGTATCACTGGTAATCACTGGCACTTCGCTCTGCATAGCCTCGATAATGGGAAGTCCAAACCCTTCAAAATAAGATGGATACACCATTGCATAAGCTGCCGCGGTCAATTTTGCCAGTTGGTCCTCAGGCACATAATCCAGCAAAACCACATCGTTGCGGTATTTATAGGTTTTCAGTTTGGTAAGCACATCATCATACTGCCAGGCCAGTCGTCCGGCCACCAGCAGTTTCATATTGCTGTGCTGCCATTTTTTGAAAAGGGAAAAAGCTTTCAACAGGTTCAGCAGGTTTTTACGGGGATGAATGCCGCCGGTGAACAAAAAATATTCCCGGCCATCGGCATAGCCGTCTTTTATCTGTTCTTTTTCCTGCCAGGAGATGGGACCAAAACTTTGACGGGCCGCTCCTTTCACCACATGGATCTTTTCGGCAGGCAGTTGGTAGGTGTCGATAATATCCTGCCGGGTATAGTCAGACACGGTTACCACTGTTTTGGCTTTTTGCAGAAACCTGGGTGTATAACGTTGGTAATACCTGCGGTGATACCAGGGAATAAACTGCGGATAGTGCAGAAAAGCCAGATCATGTACCAATAATAGCTGCGGGATGCTGGAGGTAAGACTTGCAAAACCAAAAGGTTGTATCCATACATCCACTTTTTTATTGCGCAGGGCCAGGGGAGCCGCTATATCGTACCAGTATTTGAATGCCAGCGGGTGACGTGCTTTGGGCGATACCACCAGTGGCGTAATATTTTCAGCAGAAACAAACTTTTGATCAAAAGCACGGTCGAACAGGAAAATGAATTCATGTTCAGGGTGTTGTTTCACCAAACGGCTGAATACTTCATGGGCATAATGACCATACCCTTCGAGCTGGTTGGCTTGTAAAAATATAGCGTTAACGGCAATGCGCATGTTCTGCAAAAGTAGGCGACCTATCCGCAAAACTGTTAAAATACATGAGTGAAAATAAAATATGACGGTTTTTAACGAACATTGTAACTCTTATGAGAAAACTATTCATCCTCTGTTGGATACTATTGGCAGCCACGGCCCATGCATCGGATTCTTTACAGATTAATTTTACTACTAAAACATTTGTGAAGGGCGATACCCTTGAGTTTAGCTGCAAGGTTCCCGATTTTGCGGCACTGCGTTTACTGAATGCTACCCTGAATGTCTGGATTGAGGATGTAGAAAAGACCAAACGCTGGCGGTTCCGTTACCCCATGATCAATGGAGAAGTAGCTGCTTCGCTGATCATCAGCGATAAAATTCCTGACGGACGTTATGCCGTGAACTTTCTGGTTCAGCGTGGTTTCTTTAAAGTGATGGGACAGATTCTTGATAATGGTAAAAACGACACCAGTATCAATTACGTCATGATCCCCAAAAACAAATCAGCCAGTTATTTTGACAATGCCAGTGTGGCACCTGATGGTAATTTCCGGTTAAAGAGTACTTTGTTTGCCGACTCTGCATTTTTTATTTTTTCGCCACCCAAAAAAGTGCGTAACAATTATCTCTCCATCAAAATAGAGACTCCGCTGGATTCTGCTTTTACACCGGTATTATATCAAACAGATTTTATTACCGTAGGCGATCCGAAAATGCTGCTATCCAAAAAAACAGATACCGGCCGGTATGTGTTTACATCGGATGAGTTACTTGATCCTGGCTTCTTACCCACTGTAACGGTTACAGCCAAATTCAAATCCAAAGTACAGCAGTACAATGAACAATATTCTAGAGGATTGTTTCAGCGCGACGATGCGCTGGTGTTTGATGGAATAGAGTCTGACCAGATCGGCCGCTCTATCAGTGTATTACGCTATCTCGAAAGTAAAGTGCCCGGTCTAACCATAGAAACCAATGAGGCCGGACAGGAAATTGCCAAATGGCGGAGAGAGATCTGTGAAATTTATATTGATGAGTTTCGCATGGACTCCACATCGCATACGCTGATCTCTCCTACAGAAATTGCGATGATTAAAGTATATCGTCCACCGGCCCTGCTGTCCAGTTTTTCGGGTGGCGCAGGTGCCATTGCCATCTACACCAAAAAGGGTGAATTTGCGACTAATGGCAAAAAGCGTCACAATTTTATTGTGAAAGGATATACGAGAATAGAGAGTGTTTGGGAGTGAGGATACTGGCTGTATCGCAAGGATTTTGTAATTGAAATATCAGCTTCTCTTAACTTCGGCAAGTACAATCATCCGTAACGAAACTAGTTCGACAACATCCTGATAATTTTTACAAATCTTCGCTGATATGCGTTGTTCAAAGCGCTTTTGGTTACTCCATACGCCCTTCCTGAGGTAGAATGAATGAATTGTAAGGTATCTATATTTTCGGTTACTATTCCCATATGCCCAACAATACGAATAGTATCTATGGTTCCTGTAAATAGAATCAAATCTCCAGCCCGGGCATTGCTTAATGCTATTTCTTTTCCTGCATTTGTAAAATCAACCGAAGACCTTGGCACTTCTATATGAAAGTGATTAAAAACATAGGTGATAAAACCGGAACAATCAAAACCCACCAATGGATTGCTGGAAGCAAATCTGTACGGAACACCCAATAAAGTTTGTGCAAAATCGACCAATTGACGGCCCGTAACATCGGCTAATGCTTGCGGGATATTACTTTTCATTACGGTCTTTTCTGAAGTGTCAGAAATAGTTTGCAAAACCGTATTTGTATGATCGGAAACGGTTGTTGGTTTGTCTATCGTATTACTGTCAGCTGCTCCTTTGCATGCCAGACTGATAACAGTGATAAAAAAACAGGTTGCGAACTTCAGCATTCAGTATATAAATCACTTTGAAGCTATGGCATTAAAATGGGAATAAGTGAAGTATCTCTCACTAGCTGCCGGTTTACCAACACCGCCAACGTTTTTTAACCCTTATTTTTCATAAGTATAAAATCCCTTCCCCGTTTTCCTGCCCAGTTCGCCGGCTGCTACTTTTTGTTGTTGTAAGGGTGAGGGGGTAAGTCGCTCGGGTTTACCCAGCGCTTCCCATACAATCTGGCTCACGCCGTAATTAATATCCATGCCAATCAGGTCCATGAGTCTAAAGGGTCCCATTTTAAACCCGGTGGCTTCCATTACGGCATCTACGGTTTCGATGGTGGCCAGTCCGTCTGCTACCAGTTTCATCGCTTCCAGGTAATAATGCCGGGCCACCCTGTTTACGATAAAACCAGGTGCATCCTTACAAACCACCGCTGTTTTACCCAGTTGGGCAGCTAATTGGGTAAGGGTGGTAATGACTTCGGGCCGGGTTTGTTCGGCACGGATTACTTCTACCAGTTTCATTACCGGTGCAGGGTTGAAAAAATGCATGCCTGCTACACGACCGGGGTATGGTACTTCAGCGGCAATGTTTGATACAGCTATAGAAGAGGTATTGGTTGCAAAAATGGTATCCGCTGTATTGATGGCTGCCAGCTGGTTGAATAATTGAGTTTTGGCGGCTGTTTTTTCGATAATGGCTTCGATTACCAGATCGGCCACACAGTCTGTGAGCTGATCGGTAAACACCAATCTGCTGAGGGTCTGTGTGCTCGCTTCCGCAGTAATCTTTCCCTTATCCACCATCCACAACAGGTTTTTTTCGATGGCGGTTTTGCTTTTCTGCAGCATATCGCTGTTCAGATCAAACTGGATGGTGGTAAATCCTGCCAGGGCCGTTACCTGCGCAATACCACTACCCATGGTACCGGCACCACAAACACAAATGGAGTTGATCGTATGCATATCCGCTTCTTTGCCGTAAAAATACAGTATTGTTATATGTGTAGGGAGTTGGTTTGGGAGAAGGAAACAAAAAGCTAACTAACTATTTCTCAGCAGCTTTGCACGAGTTACTTAACATCTTTTCCACTAAAGCGAAAGCGGGGGTGATAGGCGCCGTGGTTGTTGTATTTTTACGGTATGCAAAATACCCTGCAGCAATTGGATCTGTTTGGTTTCCCTATCGAACCCGTAACAGCTACCAGGAAAAAAGAGAAGATCGTGAAAGTGGTACCGGCTACTGCAGAAGAAGCGGTTGCACCAATTGCTGAACCTGTGGCTATTACAATTGCCCCCGAACCAGTGGTAGTGCCGCCAACACAGGTGTTGGCAGAGCCTGAAGAAGAGCCAGTCACTCCCAGAAAACTGACTGTTTCCAAGATAGCAGGTAAACGCGGCCGGAAATCGTTCAAGGAAATGGATACGGAAGCCGATCTGATCGAGGTTCCGGAAGAAGAAGTATTACGCCAGAAATTATACTATAGCATCAGCGAAGTGGCCGGTTGGTTTAAAGTGAATACCTCCTTACTGCGTTACTGGGAAAATGAATTTGATATTCTACAGCCCCGTAAAACACGCAAGGGCGACCGCCTGTTCCGGGTGGAAGACATCAAAAACCTGCAGCTGATCTATTTCCTGCTGCGCCAACGCAAGTTTTCGATTGATGGTGCCAAGAATTACCTCAAAAACAACAAAAAAGAAGCTGATACGCAGATCCGGTTAATGGAATCGCTGACCCGTTTCAAATCTTTTCTGCTGGAGATGAAGACCAATCTGCAATCCTGATTTTTCCAACAAAAGTTTCCTACTTCGATCTTACCACTACATCTGTATTGGCGGCTGCCAGTTCTATGCCTGATTTTTCGAGTAATGCAATGAGGCTTAGATTAACCGATTCACGCAGTGCGTTAAATTCTTCCATGGATTGATCCATAGAAGTAAAATAATCGATGGCAATGATATGGGCATTTTTACCCGTATCCATCAGGTACACCACCGTATTTTCAATGCCGGGTTTCTGCAAGGAGGCTTTGATAGCGGGAATAAGTGTGGTGAGTTGTTCTGCAGTAGCCGACAAGCTGATCTCTAACCGTAATTCTCCCTTGCGCTGGGTACGAAGGGTAATATTATCTACGATCGTATCCACCATCTGTTTATTGGGCACCGAGATATAGGTTTTATCTGTGGTACGGATGCGCGTGCTTCGCAGACCGATCTTTTCGATAGTGCCTGTGAAATTATTCACTTTCACCAGATCACCTGTAATAAATGGTTTGTCAAAGAAAATGATAAACGAGGCAATCAGGTTCTCCATACTTTCTCTGGTAGCCAATGCAATAGCAGCACCCACAATACTCAACCCCGTAAGCAGATTACCGATATTTTTATTGAACGAAAAACGCAGGATCAGCAGGATGCCGATGATGACCATGATCACTTTGAAAAAATCTTTGAAAAAAACAATCAGCTGGTTATCGGTCTGGTCTTTTGTGAGATTGGCTTTCTCTTCCAGGATCATGGCAATAAACTCAATCACCCGCAGACAGAGCCAGATAAATACTATGACAAGCGTGCCCGCAGTAATGGAATCAATCAGCTGACGGAAGGTTACATGGTAAATGGTAAAATTGAGTGCTGCAGGAAAAGTAAGTTTATCCAGTGTGATAATAGAGATGATCAGTACCAGAAAAACATCCAGGGGTTGTACCACCAGGTCTAAAAAAGACTGACGGGCTATATTTTTGGCAGCCTTGGCAACCAGTTTGTACAAAAGTTTTGCAAGATATTTCGAGATCAGCCGTTTGATCAGCAGGATCAATAAGATAGTTCCCAGTACATAGAGGTAGCTTTCGATCGTATTATCCAGCACCTTCTGTTGCAAGAATTTTTCCATACCTGCAAGGTACAATGGATCGGGATATAATAGAGGGAGGGAGAGGGAATATCGAATAAAGAATTTCGAATGTTGAAGTGAGGAGAATATCCGAATCAATATTTTTATAGGCTTACTTTTCCTGATCGGTATCAGGCTTCCCATTTGTGCAGTTGCACGTCGGTGCCATCAAAACTGGCATAGGTAAAATGACGGATCCAGTCGCCGAGGTTGATGTAGCGGCTGTTTTTGGGCAAAGCAATCTGTAAGGGCAGGTGGCGGTGACCGAAAATGAAATAATCGTACTGCTGTTGCTGCAGCACTTCTTTGCAATACACTACCAGCCATTCATTTTCTTCGCCCAGGAAATGTTCGTCTGAACTGCCGGTTTTCTCCCGGCTTTTGCGGCTGAAATAATTGGCCAGCCCAATGCCCCAGCTGGGATGCAGTTGCCCGAATAACCACTGGCACAAAGGGTTACGGAATACTTTCTTGATGAATTTATACCCATGATCGCCCGGACCCAAACCATCGCCATGACCAATGAAAAACTGTTTGCCGTTCCATTCAAACACTTTGGGATGGTGGTACACCGGAATATTCAGCTCCTGTTCAAAATAGCCACTCATCCACATATCGTGGTTACCTACAAACACATGAACGGGTACACCGCTATCGGTGATCTCGGCCAGTTTACCCAATAAACGGGTATATCCTTTCGGAACTACTTTTTTGTATTCGTACCAGAAGTCAAAAATATCACCCACAATAAAAATGGCGGATGCATGATGACGGATGCTCTCGAGAAAAGCCACTACTTTTTTCTCCCGTATCAGACTGCCTGCCGCATCGGGTGCGCCCAAATGAAAATCGGAAAGGAAATAAATTTTTTTCTCGGGCGTTACCGTCATACCGTTCCGCTTTTAGACTTGTTGTGCAGGTACTGTAATACATCGCCACTATCTACCAACGGTTTACCTGATACATCGCCATTAAACCAGTATACCCAGGCCTGGGTTTGCTGATCGCCAACAAATACGGTGGTCAATTCTCTTCTGTACAAAGTGGGTTCGTTGTTTTCTGTGTGCAGTCCTTCATAATCATCCAGCTGTGCCATCGCCCAGGAAAACTCATCGGGATTTTTGATATGGTAGAGTTCACCAATAATGTATGTATCCGTTTCTACAGGAATGGCTGCCGGATAATCGCCCATATCAAACAGGGCCCCTCTCACTCTGGCATCGGCCAGCAGCGTAAAATAACGGCTGATATACGCATAGGCAGGATGATGAAATCCGCTGCGCAGTGAACCATACACAAATAACTGACCGTTATAGCCTTCCATGGAAATAAATTAACTATCTACTAAAAAACAAAATACTTCTTTGGGTCCATGTACGCCCACTACCAGTGTTTTTTCAATATCTGCCGTTCTGCTGGGGCCGGTAGCAAGCGTTACCATGGATGGGAACTGCTGGCCATACCCTTCGCGCAGTTGCTGTAAACCATCGCTGATATCGTATACCAATTGTTTGGTATAGGCAATACAGATATGTACCGGTGCATATACACTTACGGTACGGCCACTGGCCTGAGCACTGCTCATTACTATACTACCTGTACGGGCAATCAGCGCTTCGCAGCCGGTGATGGAAACATCGCAGGCAGGCAGATCCTCTGTATAGGGAAGATCCCAGCCTGCGTTAGCCAGCATTTCTTTGAGTTGGGGTTCACGCGAGTAGACTTTTGTCCATTTACGGCCATCCAGCAATGTATGCAGCTGACTTACCAGTTCCTTTTCATCTGCACAAAAAGAAAAGCGGCCCTCCAGTTTACTGAAGTTTTCGGCAAACTCTATTTCCAGTTCCTGTTGCTGTGGCAGAAAAACAGACCCGCCTGCAACAGCGGCAGGAAAAGGAACAGGCACTGGTTTGCCCAGTGCCTGTTTGATTTTGTTCAGAATATTTTCTCTAGCAGTGTTTGCCATTATCCAACAATATTATTTTCGCCTTGATCAATCCCTTCGGGCGATCCGAAAGTTTTTTCACCAACGGGTTGGTTATTATCCAGTTCTTCTTCGATCTCGATCAGTTTCTTTTCTTCGAACGGACGTTTGCCGATCAGGGTTTCCACATCACTCTTATGCAGTACTTCTTTGTCCAGCAATTCCTTCGCCAGCACTTCTACTTCGTGTTTGCGATCGGTTAAGAGTTTCAGTGTACGCTGGTATGCATCATCAATAATACCTCTTACTTCTTCATCAATGATTTTACCGGTTTCTTCGCTGAAAGGTTTGGTGAAAGTATTCTCCTGCGAAGGATCATAAAAACTCACATTACCTACTTTCTTGTTCATACCATAGGCAGTAACCATACTGTAAGCAATACGGGTGATCTGTTGCAGGTCATTCGCTGCACCGGTAGAGATTTTGCCAAAGAAAATTTCTTCTGCTGCACGGCCACCCAGGGTCATGCAGATCTGGTCCATCAGCTGGTCTGTATTGTACAGGTATTGTTCCGTTGGCGTATACTGTGCGTAACCCAGTGCCGCGGTTCCCCTTGGTACGATGGTTACTTTTAACAGCGGATACGCATGCTCCAGGAACCAACCGCAGACTGCGTGTCCGGCTTCGTGGTAAGCGATGATTGATTTTTCGTGGGGTGCAATGATCTTGTTCTTTTTCTCCAATCCACCAATCACCCGGTCAATCGCATCCTGGAAATCGATCATTTCTACCGATGCTTTCCCTTTCCGGGCTGCAATCAGTGCCGCTTCATTACATACGTTGGCAATATCTGCTCCGGCAAAACCGGGAGTTTGTTCGGCCAGTTTATGCAGGTCGAGGTTTTCAGATATTTTGATGGGCAGCAGGTGTACTTTAAAAATGGTTTCCCTTCCTTTCACATCCGGTTTATCAATCGAGATCTGGCGGTCGAAACGTCCGGGACGCAGCAGGGCCGTATCCAGTACATCCGGGCGGTTGGTGGCGGCCAGGATAATAATACCCGTATCTCCTCCAAAACCATCCATCTCTACCAGTAACTGGTTCAGGGTATTCTCGCGCTCATCGTTGCTCATGATGGCGTTACGGCCACGGGCACGACCGATGGCATCGATCTCATCGATAAAAATGATACAGGGCGCTTTTTCGCGGGCCTGTTTAAAAAGGTCGCGCACACGGCTGGCACCCACTCCTACAAACATTTCCACAAAATCACTTCCGCTTAAGCTGAAGAAAGGAACCTGGGCTTCACCCGCCATGGCTTTGGCCAGCAGGGTTTTACCCGTACCGGGAGGTCCGATCAGCAACGCACCTTTCGGGATCTTACCACCAAGGGCTGTATATTTTTTGGGATTCTTTAAGAAGTCTACGATCTCCATCACTTCTACTTTGGCTTCGTCGAGGCCGGCCACATCCGCGAATGTGATGTTTACTTTAGCGCCCTTATCGAACAAAGTAGCTTTTGATTTTCCAATACTGAAAATCCCCCCCGGACCACCGGCACCACCCTGGCCACCCATTTTACGCATGAGCAGTACCCATACAGCAATGATGAGCAGGAGAGAGATTACCGTATTGGCTACCGGACCAAACCAATCGCCTTCGCTGGTTACCCTGGCAGGCACTTCTTCCAGTGCCGGATTGGCCTTATAGGTCTGATCCATTCTTTCCTGGAAGCTTTTGATATCATTTACCTCAAACTCAAAAAGGGGAACACCTTTTACTTTGTCCTTGGCAATAATGGCTTTGGGCAGTTTTTCGGTATAGAATTTTTTGAAGATGCTGTCCGGTTTGATATATACCCGAACCCGGTCTTTGTTTTTGATCAGTTCCAGTTTCTCCACATCGCCCTGCAGCAGCATTTTCTGTTTAAACTCCTGCTCCCAGGTTTGCGTGGTTTCGGGGGCAAACTTCATGAACTGGGCAAACAGTAATATACCTGCAATGATCGCATAGATCCAGTATATATTAAACTTAGGGCCCTTTCTGGAGCTATCTCCCTTTTCCGGTCCGCCCATTCTTGTATTTTTATTTTCCTGTGACATATCGTGATCCCTCTGTATTAAAGGTAATTTCTATGGTAAACGAATAACTAACGGGTATATTTTATTCTTACAGGTCGTGGATCTGTGAAGCCGCATCGCTCCACATTTCTTCCAGCTTGTAAAACTTCCTTGCTTCGGGGTGCATTACATGAACCACTACGTTCACATAATCGATCAATACCCACTGTAATGCCTGACGGCCTTCGTGTTTATAAGGCGCTTCCCCGCATTTCTCTTTCACTTCATGCTCGATAAAATCACAGATGGCTCTTACCTGTGTGGTACTGGAGGCTTCGCATACGATAAAAAAATCGGCAGAAGCTTCCGGTATTTTCCGGAGGTCGAGGCTGATGATGTTTTCGCCTTTTTTATCCTGAATGGCTTTGATAATCGTTTTGAAGATCTTAGAATTGCGCGTAAGCCTGGTGATACTGCTTTTTTCACGGCTTTGTAAAACAGAAAGAGGTTCCAATATATCGACCGGATTTAAGTGGTTAATGATTGGTTCGTGCAAACCCGGCCGCTTTTCTCTGCCTCCGAATGGCTTGCTGAACTAACTTCGTCAAAAATACTAATTCTTTGTCACCCTCAGAAGCCAAAACTCCCATCGGACAGCCATTCATGGAATTAGCTGTGGTGGAAAGCACCAACATCTATGCCATGGACCTGCTACAGGCTAATTTGGCCGGTCATGGTACCGCTGTTTTTGCCCACCAGCAAACTGCGGGTAAAGGGCAACGTGGCAAACGCTGGACCGGAGAACCGGGGCTTAACATAGCCCTGTCTGTGATTGTTGATTGTTCCTTCCTTACTATAACCCGCCAATTCCCTTTAAGTTCAATGGCAGCTTTGGCTTGCCATGATTTTTTTAGTAGACATGCCGGGGATGAAACCCGTATTAAATGGCCGAATGATCTTTACTGGCGTGACAGAAAGGCAGGGGGTATTTTGATCGAGAACCTGGTGAGGGGCAATAAATGGCAGGGGGCGGTTGTAGGAATCGGGATCAATATTAACCAGGTGGTTTTTGCTGAATTGTTAAAAAATCCTGTTTCGCTGAAACAGATCACCGGAAAAACCTTTCAGCCCATAAAATTGGCCAATGAATTATGCGATTGTCTTGAGCAACGTTGGCAACAACTGAAAAGCGGAGACGAGGCCGGTTTGCTGGCAGTTTATAACAGGCAACTGTACAAACGCGGAGAGCAGGTGAGACTCAAAACCGGCAACATTGCGTTTCAGGGAGTGGTTGAAGCGGTAACGGGTGAGGGCGAACTGCGGGTAAGCGGCGGTTTACAGGACCTTTTCCGTTTTGGGGAACTGGAATGGGTTATTTGATGATTTTTTCCAGCAGCAGGTTCTTTTTATCCTGTGCCAGGTATACTTCCGCATCATTATTCATCACCAGTATGAATTCCTTCTTATCTACTTTTTTGATATGATTCAGGTTCACGATATAACTTCTGTGTGTCCGGAAAAAAGGACCGGCCGATTCCAGAAACTCAAAATCGATCAGTTTTTTGGTGATGGTGAGTACCCCATGCGAAGTAGTAAAGAACCTGGTATAACTACCTTCCGCCTGCATATAAATGATGTCTTCCATTTTTACCACAAAAATGGTCTCGGCTGTCTGTAATACAATTTTTTTATCGAGCTGGTTGGTAAAATTATCTTTCAGCACCTGGTATTGTTTATTTTCTGGCACCGGTGCGTCGATGTTGATCTTTTTGAGGGCCCGCGTTATATGCTCCAGCCGCACGGGTTTTAAAATATAATCTACGGCCGATGTTTCAAAGGCGCGCAGAGAGTGTTCACTATAGGCTGTTACAAAGATGATCTTGAAATGGAGGTTCTGCTCATCAAAAAAATCGAGCAATTCAAAGCCGCTGTACCCGGGCATGGCAATATCCAGAAAAACAAGGTCCGGTTTCAGTTTATTGATGGTTTTTACCGCTTCGGGCACACTTTTACATTCGCCCACAATCTCTACCTGGTTAAAATTCTCTTCGAGCAAACCCCGTAAAGCCATTCTTGCGTTAGGCTCGTCATCTACTATTATAGCACTGATCTTCTGCATGTTATTCCGAAGATAGTTTTGCTTACTGTTTGACATGGGGCATTTTTTTTGCAGACCGGGGTTCTGTTACGACAGGTTCTGTTTTTTTCATAAAGCATCCGGATCCTGGCTATAATCCGGTATCAATAATTCAATCCGGGTACCCGCCGGTTGCTGTTTTTCATCTACTTTATCAATGATACGGCAGATGATTTTTTGTTTGTATAAACTGTTGAACAGGTTCATTCTTTCATTCAATGCTACCGTAGCAAAACTAAAGGGCTTGTTTTTACTCCGCTTATTTATTTCCATGGAATGAACCCGGCCGATGCCATTATCATCAATAATCACTTTTAATCCTTCCGGTTCCTTTTCAAACTGAATCAATACCTGCTTGGGTCCCTGTTTGTGCATTAGCCCATGCTTTACTGCATTTTCAGCAAAGGGCTGCAGCATCAGCGAGGGGATATAAATGGAAGAAATATCGGTGAGGTTCACCAGACTGATCTCGTAGTAAAAACCCTCGTCAAAGCGGGCTTTTTCCAGTTCGAGGTACAGGCGCAGGTTATCGATCTCATCTTTCAGAGGAAGTAACTGTTTATCACTTGCCTGCAGGGTTTTACGCATCAGGTCGCTGAAATTGCCCAGCAGTTCGCCCGCTTCAGTTTTCCGGTTACCGTATACAAGACCCTGTACCGTATTCAATACGTTGTAGAGAAAGTGTGGATTCATCTGCGAACGCAGTGCCACCAGCTGACTTTTCAGTAATTGCTCTTTAATTCTTTGCCTTTTCAGCAGGTTGGCTTTCCATTGCTGCAGAAAGAGCCAGAACAGTAAACTGATAATAACCAATACCAGGATAAAAAAACCGTTCCGTTGCCAGAAGGGTTTGGGCACTACAAACCCAATACTTTTTATTTCGCTTTTGTAGTTGGGACCGGCGATGGCTTTGATTTCAAACACATATTTACCAGGCGACAGCCGGTTAAATACCAGCTGGTTGGTAAAGTTGCCAGCAGTGCGCCAGATAGTATCAAGCCCTTTTAACCGGTAATGGTACGTGAGGGCACTGGTGGAGAGATAATGTAATGCCTCAAAATAAAACACAATATCCCGGCTGTTATCAGGTAATGTGGCGTTGTTCAGGATCTCCTGTCCGTTACTGCTGGCCTTCAACAACGGAAACTTGATCTGGAAGTTGAAATACCTTGGCAGGTTATAACGAATCAGGATACCCGATGTGGTAGCAAAAAGAATCTTTCCTCTTTCCACAATAAAATCGTTCACAATGGTATTGGTTAATCCATATTCTTCCAGGTAATTGGTGATAGATCCGGTAGCAGCATCAATCCTGTCGAGCCCCGCATCGGTGAGCACCCATATATAATTGTTCTCCCGCAACACTTTGCGGATATTCATACTGCTGAGTCCATTTTTAACCGTATAGGTTTTCAGGATCTTTCCTTTTTGAAAAATCATCACCCCTCTGGTGGATGAGCCTACTACCAGGTCACCATCATATTGCTGTTGCAGTGATTTGGCAATAACGGGTTCGCCCAGTTCATCTTTCAGCAATTGTATCGTACCGTCGTATTTGTATTGATACAAGCCATCTTCATAGCCGATCCAGAAACAGTCTTTATTGATAGATGCCAGTACCGATAATCCTCTTTTCTGCCGTAAAGTGATGACTTTGGCCTTGCTGTCGAAATAAACCGTATCGTGCATAAACTGCTGGTAGAGTTCGCAGTTCAGCAGGGGCACTCTGTCCAACTTTTTATAGTAATCATTAATTATATAAGCGCCATTGAAAGCAACAAAAACGAGATTCCCGAACTTATCGCGGGTTACACCCTTACTATAATCCATGAGTTCAACCGGCGCAGGCTGATCAGGTTTAAACACACCGCGGTTAGTGAAAATCAGGCCCGCACTGGTATCATAGCTGATAAATTCAGTTTCTCTTGCTTTATCCAGTGTATACCTGAAATTCTCCATGGTTTCCAGGTTAACCCGCGAGAGCAGCCCCTGGCTGTTTCCGGTTAAAATCTTCCCATTGGGCAGGGCTGCTATTTTGGTAAAATTATCCTGCAGGGGATCGTTGTATACCTTCAGCAAGGTGTTGTATAGGGAGGAACAGATAAAAACGCCGTTATCCAGTGTGCTGAACCAGTAATTACCCTGGTAATCCTTCACCACATCCGATACCCGCTCGTTCGGAAAATAACATTTGGTTTCACCTGTTTCTGTATTCCATTTATAGGCACCGTTCTGGGTACAGATCCAGAAATCTTTATTATCCAGAAAAATTCCCTGAAAAATATAAATATCCGGAGGCAGATCTATGGGTGGTATTGTCTTACAAACCCCTTTGCTAATCAAAAAAGGTGCAGTTCTGTCAAGTCCTTTCCCAAGACCCACCAGTTTGTCGCCGGCACTGATCAGTTTTATCTCACCATAAACCTGGCCTGAGAAAGTCCAGTTCGGCTGGCCGGATATAAACAGATTACCCTGGTTGGAAAAAGCATATAACCTGTTATCGTAATACACAGAAGTGAGAATAGGATCATATTTAGTAGCGCCATTGGTAATAGATATCAGCTGGTGGTTCTGCTTATTAAACGTGTAGATGTTTTTAAAGGAATGAAACCAAACCTGTGTGGGACCCACAACTACATTGTTAAAAGTAACCGAGCCTTTTAATACGTTCTGGTCTATGGCAAACTTCCGGAGGGTGTCTTTGTGGAAAGAGAATAACTGGTTATAAAAATTCATACACCAGATGGTGCCATCGGCATCTTCCTGCAGGTAACTGACGGCCCGGGAAGAAGTATTATCGAAGGGAACCGATACAAAAGTCCGGCCATTGAACCGGTACAGTCCCTTATCGGTACCCAGCCAGATATAGCCTTTGCTGTCTGTCAGCATATCATACACCACCTGGGTAGGTAATTGTTCGGGGTAATTCAGTTTTTTTACATACGGAAACTGCGCCCGGGTTTGGGAGAAGAACAGTAATAGTAAAACAACCGGTACAAGGCGCATTTAATCTGTTTTTATGACAGTTACAGCATTTTAAAGTTAACGGCTGTTACTGATATGCCAATTATTTTGCTGCTGGGGGCCGGCTTCTAAATAACCGCTTTGCTAAACAATCCAACCCGTTTCATGGGATAAAACAGGCAGTTGGCAAAAAACCGGGTTACCCAAGCATTTATTAACGCAATTTACAGCCGTTACTTAATCAGTAATAATTGGGGGTAAGAGAGCTGCATCAACTGCAGCTTTCTTCATTTCAGGCCTATCCCACGCTTATTTCCATTTCCATTGTACTTTGCACCCGTTTTACCAACCTATCGATTACAATGGATCCCGTTAAACTTACCCAATACTCACATGGCGCCGGTTGTGGTTGCAAAATTGCCCCCGCTGTGCTGGATACCATCCTCCAGAGCCGTTTACAATTTGCTGATAATAAACAATTACTGGTGGGTAACAGCAGTAAAGATGATGCAGCCGTATATGATCTCGGAAACGGTACCGCATTGATCAGCACCACCGATTTTTTTACGCCCATTGTAGATGATGCTTTCGCCTTTGGCAGAATTGCCGGCGCCAATGCCATCAGCGATGTATATGCCATGGGGGGGAAACCCCTGTTAGCCATTGCCATTCTGGGCTGGCCGGTAGAAAAACTGCCGGCAGAACTGGCACAACAGGTACTGGAAGGAGCCAGAGAGATCTGCGCAGAAGCGGGTATTCCCCTGGCAGGCGGTCATAGTATAGACTCCCCCGAACCCATATTCGGACTGGCCGTCAGTGGCCTGGTAGCCATTGACCAGTTGAAACAAAACAGCACCGCCAAAGAGGGAGATATGTTGTTACTCACCAAACCCCTGGGTGTAGGTGTATTATCTACCGCACAAAAAAGAAATGTACTCAAAGAAGAACACCTGCCACTGATGCTGAAACAGCTGGGCACATTAAATAAAGCAGGAGAAGCACTGGGTAAGATCAAAGGAGTGCATGCTATGACAGATGTAACCGGCTTTGGCTTACTCGGTCACCTGATAGAAATGGCGGAAGGAAGCGGTGTAAGTGCCGAGCTCATCTACCAACAGGTACCCATGCTGGCCGCTGCCAAAGAGTACCTGCCACAAAGAATGGTACCCGACGCCACCTACCGTAACTGGAATGCTTACAGCAGTAAAGTAGGTTTTGGTGCCGGTGTAAATGTGATGGAAGCTTTTACCCTCTTACCCGATCCCCAAACCAATGGCGGATTACTCATTGCCGTTGATCTGGCATCTTTAACAGAAGTACAGGAAGTATTACAAAAACTGGGACTGGGTGAATATACCAACCCTATTGGCGTAATGAAGCGCGTGGGAGAAAAAGTGGTTACGGTTTTATAGTACCCTATGTAACTTTACAGGCTGTAAAATATTCTGCGTTCTGCGTTCTGCGTTCTGCGTTCTGCGTTCTGCGTTCTGCGTTCTGCGTTCTGCGTTCTGCGTTCTGCGTTCTGCGTTCTGCGTTCTGTGTTCATCTGTTCTCCAGCAGTCTGTCAATCGCTTTTGCCAACGCATGGTCTTTGGCAGTAACCACATCTCCTTCATCGTGCGTGTTTAACCAGATCTCTACGGTGTTCCAGACATTGGTCCAGCGGGGATGGTGGTTGGCTTTTTCGGCTTCGAGCGCTACCCTTGTCATAAAGGCAAACGCAGCTGAAAAATCAGTAAAAGTGAATTTACGGTAGAGAGTGTTGTTTTGTTCGGTCCACATGGTTGTACAATTGAGTGCTGTATTGGTAAGGTATGCTTTCTGTAGCATGTACAGTGTACCGATAAAGTTAAAACACCATATTCCCTTTATTCCTGATCTGCTCATTGGTCAGTTCGGCTACCAGCTGTACACCATTCATATTCCGGACCGATTGTTTGATCCACTCCCCTTTCTCCGCATCTACCAGGTCTCCCTTCATCAGCCACAAAAAATCCATGTGTTTGAATTCGGGTAACAGGTATTCACCATCGCAGTGGTTATGATAGAGGTAATGCACCAAAAAACTATTGGGTTCGGGCGATTGGTATACCGAGAAATAATAACTGCGCTCTTTTCTGCGGAGATGGATCTCAATATCGTTGTTGAGACGGAAATGATACCCCAGCTGGTTATTCAGCTGCAGGCAGAACTGGTAATTCTTTACCGGAGCCGTAATACCCAGTAAACGGGTGTCTTCAAAGAAGTCATCATTCAGTTCTTCTATATCCAGTCTAAGCCGCATATAACTGTATTAACCCTCTGCGCAGAGGTGATTTAGAATACGATATCGAATGTTTTTTCTTCCTTGCCTCTTTTGATCTTCAACTGGGTCTTATCACCTTTGTTGAATTTACCCAAAGATTGCGTATAACTGTTCACATCTATAAAAGTATACTCTCCCAGCTGCAACAGAATATCGCCGGTTTGCAGCCCGATTTTTTCGGCCAGTTTACCCGGACTAACCCCATCTATCCGCATACCGGTTCCGGTAAAACCATAATCGGGGATCACACCCAGGCTTACTTTAAACCCGCTGCTGCGGCCGGTTTGCGGGTCTTTGGTTTTGGTGAAGGGAAGTTTGCCCTTATTGTCTGTTGTTTCAATGATCTGGTACACCAGTTTTACAATATCGCGCTGACCGGTGTAATTGATCTTGTCCCAATCGTCGGTGGCTTTGTGGTAATCGCTGTGGCTGCCGGTGAAGAGGAATAATACGGGCATGTCTTTCCGGTAAAAAGCAGCATGATCGCTGGGGCCGCTACCAGTGCTATCGAAACGGGTTACCAGTGTAGTAGCAGTTTTGCTGAACACTTCGCCCCATACGGGTGAAGTGCCATAACCGCCAATGGTGAGTTTATGCGATGTATCGTACCTGCCCACCATATCCATATTGATCATATAATTAGGCGTGATGGTGGTGGTGGGATTGTCTAACCAGTACTTACTTCCCAATAATCCCAACTCTTCGCCCGAAAAATTAATGATGAGGTAATTGTTATTCACCGGCGCTTTTTTCTTCAGCATTCTCGCCAGCTCTATGAGCGCTGCGGTGCCGCTCGCATTGTCATCGGCTCCGTTGTGGATCAGGTGACCGGTATCGAGGGCTGTTTTATCCTCCCCATATCCGAGGTGATCGTAGTGCGCTCCCAGGATCACGGTATTTGCTGCGTTGTTATTGATAAAACCCACCAGGTTGCGGGCAGTTCTTTTTTTCTCGGCAATAAACACCGCCAGTTCTACAGACAGTGTTGCAGCATGATCAGAAAAATAAGCATCATAGCCTTCTTTGGTGATATAGATCACAGGGATTTTCAGCGCCTGGCTTTTATCGTTTTTGTTATAGCGGATATTATCTGTAAGGGTAGATGTATTATACACAAACAAGGCGGTGGCACCTTTCGCGGCCACGGTATTGGCTGTTTTTTTGATCTCTTCTTCGATATCAAAATGCGGATTGGTCCTGTTTTCTTCCAGCAGGTCTTTCAGGTCTTTGAACCAGGGTTGCCTCGCTTCGCTGAGCGCCATGGCGGGATTGCCTTTTACCTTGCCGGTGCCACTAAAAGCAAGGGGCTGGTATTCTTTTCCCAATAACAGGGGCTTTCCTTCCACCGTTAAAAAACTGGCGGACTCGATCTGGCGGCCTTCATCTACCGGAAATTCCTGTATAAATCCCTGGTTGCCTTTGGGTTCCAGTCCCATTTGTGTGTACTGCTGTATAATATACTGCATGGCCAGTTCTTCTCCTTTTGATCCGGATCTTCTGCCTTCCAGTTTATCATCGGCCAGGTATTGTACATGTGCTGAGAGGTTGGTAACCAGTTCTGCATTGGCTTTTTCTTCGGCGAGGCGTTTTTTGCGCTTGCTTTGAGAAAAGGAAAAAACGGGCACCAGCACCAGTACCAGCAGTATTTGTTTCATACAAGGTTCAGTTTATGCCGCAAAAATAAGTGGATGATATGGTCTTATGGCTACCCATTACCAAAATCGGTCAGATTCTGTTCCCAATCTCGTAACTCATACCCCTTCTTTGCGGCTACTTTTGCAAGCATTCAATTCATTTGTCTACGCCCGACTTACATATTGCCCTGGTTGGTAACCCGAATAGCGGAAAAACTTCGCTGTTCAATGCATTAACGGGCCTGAACCAGAAAGTGGGCAATTTCCCGGGAGTTACGGTTGATAAAAAGACCGGACATATACAACTTGAGCCCGGTTTGCCAGCCGAACTGATAGACCTGCCCGGCACTTACAGTCTGTATCCCCGCAGGGGCGATGAATGGGTGGCCTATAAAGTATTGATGGGGGCCGATGCAGAGATCAAACCCGATATTGTATTACTGGTAGCCGATGCAAGTAACCTGAAAAGAAACCTGTTGTTCTGCAGCCAGATCATTGACCTGAAGGTTCCCGTGGTGATGGCTTTGACCATGACCGATATTGCCGCTAAAAAAGACATTGAAATAGATATCAATGGCCTGCAGGCCGAGCTGGGTATTCCGATTGTGGCCGTGAACCCGCGGAAGAATAAAGGACTGGGCGATATCAGAAAAGTATTGGCGCAGGTGGCCAAAATGAACCCGGGCACACAGGTCCGCGATTTTATGGACACCCGCAAACTGGCACCAGCTGCCATCGAAGCCGTTCAATCGCTGTTTCCGAAGCTGAGTGATTATGCGGGCATTCATTACCTCATCAACCACGAAAACTTCCCGTTAACCGAACAGGAGCAGGAAATTGTAGAACAGATCGAGATCGATAACCGGTTCAATCCCACCAAAACGCAGGCAGAAGAAATCATGCAGCGGTATACCCGCATCCGCCAGATCATGCAGAAACATGTGGTAGAACCCGGGCCACTGGAGAAAAAAATGTTCTCCGATAAACTGGATAACCTGCTGCTGCACCGCACCTGGGGGTATATCATATTATTATCTGTTCTCTTTCTCCTGTTCCAGAGCATTTTCTGGCTGGCCCAATTTCCGATGGACGGGATTGAATGGCTGTTTACCCAAAGCACTACCTGGTTAAATGCCCATCTGCCAAAAGCCTGGTGGAGTGATCTTTTCATTAATGGGATCGTGGCCGGACTCAGCGGTATCCTGGTATTTATTCCACAGATCATGATCCTGTTCGGACTGATTACCATCCTCGAAGACACCGGTTATATGGCCCGGATCAGCTTTCTCAGCGATAAGCTGATGCGTAAAGTAGGACTGAACGGCAAAAGTGTGATGCCCATGATCAGTGGTTTTGCCTGTGCTGTACCCGCCATCATGAGTGCCCGGAACATTGAGAACAAAAAAGAACGGCTCTTAACCATACTGGTAACCCCTTTAATGAGTTGCAGTGCCCGTTTACCGGTGTATACGATCCTGATCTCGCTGGTGGTAGATGATAATTATTATTTCGGTTTCCTGAGTGTACAAGGTCTGGTAATGATGGCTTTATACCTGATGGGAACCGTGATGGCACTGATTGTGAGTTATGTGATGAAGTGGTTCATCAAAATCAAGGAAAAAAGTTTTTTTATCCTGGAACTGCCCATTTACCGCGCGCCCCGCTGGAAGAATGTGGGTATTACCATGGTAGAAAAAGCGAGGATCTTTGTGTTTGATGCCGGAAAAATTATCATGATCATCAGTCTGCTGCTCTGGTTCCTGAGTTCTTACGGACCCGGTAACCGGATGGAAAAAGTAGAAGCCAAATATGCCACGCTGATACAGCAGCAACCCGCAAAACTGGATTCGCTGGAAAAACAGCTCTCTTCCGAAAAATTACAAAATTCTTACGCAGGTATACTCGGCAAATCCATCGAACCCGTTATTACACCATTGGGGTACGACTGGAAGATCGGGATCGCACTCATCACTTCCTTTGCCGCAAGGGAAGTGTTTGTGGGTACTATGGCAACCTTATACAGTGTAGAAGAATCTGACGACAGTTCACTACGCCAGAAAATGGCCGCCGCTACACATGCCAATGGCAGCAAAGTATACACGCTACCTGCGGCTTTCTCGCTCATGATCTTTTATGTCTTTGCCATGCAGTGCATGAGTACCCTGGCCGTGGTAAAACGCGAAACCCGTACCTGGAAATGGCCGGTGTTTCAGTTTGTGTATATGACAGGATTGGCTTACGTGTTAAGCCTCATCGTATACCAGGTATTCAGTTAACTACTTTACACTGTGGTTGAATAGAACCTACGCCCCCTTCTCTATCAACGAAGTTTTTTTCGTGTCTTTCATAAACACATACACCAGCAAAGAAATAAAAATACAGGCCGTGGTATACCAGTAGTAACCCGTTTCGTTACCGGCATTTTTGAACCAGAGTGCGAGGTATTCCGCCGTACCGCCAAACAACGCCACTGTTACCGAATATGGAAAACCCACACCCAACGCACGGATCTTAGCGGGAAACAATTCTGCTTTTACCACTGCATTGATAGATGTATATCCGCTTACAATTAAGAGAGCAGCCATCATCAGCAAAAAAATAGAGAAGAGATCTGTTGTATGACTGAGCATAGTTAAGATAGGCACAGTTAACAGGGTACCCAATATGCCAAAGCCGATCAGTAAGGGCCTTCGGCCGATCCTGTCTGACAAAGCACCAAACAGGGGTTGCAACAGTGCATAAATAAACAAAGAAGCAAAAGTTAACTGCGTTGATTCGGCTTTACTGAGGTGTACTGTATTTACCAGAAATTTCTGCATATACGTGGTGTAGGTATAAAAAGCGATGGTGCCTCCCAGGGTTAGTCCCACCACCGTTGCCACTGCTTTGGGGTGGTGCAAAAGTTCTGTAAGCGATCCCTTCTGTTCGTTGGATGCGTGTTTGCTCTTTTCAAAATCTGCTGTCTCTTCCATATTTCTGCGCAGGTAAAAAGCTACCAGCGAAAGCAGGGCACCGATGAAAAAAGGAATGCGCCATCCCCAGCTATGCATTTGCTCGTTGGTGAGAAAAAGGTTTTGCAAAATCAGCTGTATGCCCAGTGCTACCAGTTGTCCACCAATCAAGGTTACATATTGAAAGCTGGAAAAAAATCCGCGCCTGCCTTTACCCGCCATTTCGCTGAGGTAAGTAGCAGCGGTTCCGTATTCGCCGCCTACACTTAATCCCTGCAGTAATCTTGCGAGCAATAATAAAACAGGTGCTGCTATCCCAATCTGGTTATACGAAGGAGTAACCGCAATCATCAGCGAACCAAATGACATGATCAATACCGAGAGCGTCATGGCCCATTTTCTTCCTTTCCGGTCGGCCAGACTGCCAAATAACCAGCCACCAATGGGGCGCATCAGAAAACCTACGGCAAATATGCCGGCTGTTTGCAACAGATTGGCCGTGGCATCTTTACCTGGAAAAAAAACAGGCGCAAAGTATAGGGAGAACGCTGCGTAAGCATACCAGTCGTACCATTCCACCAGGTTCCCGATAGAGCCGCTAACGATGGCCCGGATCCTTTTACCGGAATGAGTAGTCGTAGTTGTCTGCATACACATCGGCTTTAAAAAGCCGGGGTTAAGATACTTATTTAATAAACTGAGGCACATAAATGTTCCCAAGCAACACCTCTGTGCCCCTCTGTTACTCAGTTTCTCTGTGTTGAAAAAAGACAGCTACAGCAGGATGATGGGAATGAGTGGTGTTTTTCAACACAGAGAAACAGAGATGGGGAGTTTCACAGAGAAAAGGGTTTGGGTTAGTAATGCAGGTTACACAGAAATTGCTGCAGCAGATTCAGCTGCACCGGGTTTTCGGTTACCTGCTCAGCCACCTGTTGCAGCAGGTATTGGCGGGTGGCGGGCCGGGCATCGGCCATGTCTGCATATTTTTCGTTCCTGATCTCGATGGATAAACGCAGGTATTTACCCGGATCCAGCATTTCATGGGTTTCGTAATGTGTGCTTTTATTTACACCCTTCATCATAATATCAGTGATGCGCGTGATCCATTGTAATTGTCCCCAGCTAACTGCTTCCTCCTCACTGATGGTTCCTTCATAACTGCCGGTACCCAGTGAGAGGATGCGGATATCATCGTAAGTCACCGGTGTGCCATCCTTTTTGTGATAGAACCCTGCATTACCATACCGGCTGATCTCTGCCAATGCCGCCATGGAGGGATTGTTTACGAAAACACCACCGTCTATTCCCGTAATCGGTTGGTTCTTATGCGTAAAAGAGTATGCCGGTAAATAGGTTGGCGCCGCAGAAGTGGCGCGGCAAACATCATAGATCCGTGCATCGGCCGATGCATCGCCTGCCGCTTCACTCGATTTGAAAAAAACAGGTTGGTTACTGCTCAAATCATAGGTAGATACCAATATCGGCCGCAATGCCTGGCTGATGGTTTGCCGAGAGATGAATTGGCGCAACACCTGGTCGATCCCTTCCGGACTATAGGCCGGAGCAAACAGGCTGATAATGCGATGCAGAATTCTATCAATCCCTGAACGGATAGGGAAAATCGTATTCCCGTACCTTGTATAGATATCTGCGATCTGTTCAAGAGAATATTTGGGACTGAGCTGATTTGTATCATTGCGCAGCGTAAGACAGCAGGCAATGAGGCCGCCGGTAGAAGTGCCGGCAATCATGTCAAAAATATCCTGTACCCTTTTACCGGTCATTGATTCGATCTTTTGCAGGATGCTGATAGGTACAATGCCTCTCAACCCGCCCCCGTCGATCGAAAGTATATTGAAGGTTGGCATAAACAATGGATGATGGATACAATAAATTTCCTGTTTTCCAGTCAGCTCTCAAAGAGCATATTCCCCGGAAAATCAACGGGAAATTTCCCGTATTTCCGCAAGAAAATGCCCGGTCATAATCTGCGTAATTTTTTGAATATTTGAGGTTCTATATCCTCACCCCCAAAACTCAACAGCATGACACACGAATGTTGCATTGAATTTTACTTCAAAGCCGATGAATTAGCCAAATTACTGGCCGATAACCCTAATGCAAAAGGAATTATCATTTCTCAACAGATTGTAAGAGAGAAGCCTAAGGGAGCTGAGCACTATGTAAACGTAGCCCGCATCAAAGCAAGACCTCACCTGGCAGAAGAAAGTACCACCGATAGTCTGCAGAAAACAGTTACCGGCGGAGAAGAAACCATTAATGGCTGTCCCTACCCTCCGGGTTGTACAGAATAAGACGGCAAAGGTTTCTATGCATTTTATGACCGATTGATACACACATTTGTGAAGATTTTCATTACGATACTGAATTACATAGATATAGGAGCGCCCCTGGTGACTTTATTGTTTTTCATCAAACTATTCAAACAGTTACCCAGGGCACTCCGCTATATTTTCTGGTTTGTGATGGTTCAGTTTGTGACCAACCTTACGGCTACGATCCTGGAAAAACTGGGTATCACCAATTATTCGGTGTATCTCGTAAACATTATTCTCTCGTTTGTGATCTTATCCATCATGTTTTATGAGATCGGTAATCAGTTTATCAGAAAAATATTTCCGTTCACCTCCCTGCTGTTTGTCTGGTTTGCTACTACTTCTATTGCCAATGGAGATGGGATCAGCACCTATAATAGTGCCATTTCTGCCTCTGCCAGTTTTATTATTACGGCTTATTGCCTGGTGTTTTTTTACTGGCGGCTGGTGAGAGATGCGAAATATTCCGGGCTTACCAACAGCGCGTTTTTCTGGATCATCATCGGGGTTTTTACGTACTATACAGGTAGTTTTTTTATATTTATCTCTTACAAATACCTGATCGTACGTGAAGCCAGTATCATCGGTATTCTCTGGCGGTTCCACAATTTACTGTTAACCATTTTCTGTATTTATACGATTTACGGTCTTTCATGCAAAAACTATCAGAAAACATAAGCATTATTTTAGCAGCCTCCAGTATCCTGCTGCTGATCACGCTGTTTATTGTCATGCTGGTAGTGGCTTACCTGAAACGTGATCTGAAACACCTGAAGGAAAAAGAAAACATGGAAGCCGATTTTGAAAACCAGTTGCTGCAAGCGCAACTGGAAACACAGGAAGAAACCCTGCACCAGCTGAGTACCGAGATCCATGACAATGTGGGCCAGTTATTAAACAGTACCAAACTGCTGATCGGTTTAACCCAGCGTTCCTTACCGGAACCGCCGGAAACTTTACTGATGGCAGATGATACACTGGGTAAAGCCATTCAGGAAATCCGTTCCCTCTCAAAATCGCTGAATAAAGAGTGGTTGCAGCAATTTAATTTTATCGAGAACCTGGAAGCGGAAATCAGCCGGATCAATGCAGCGCGTAGCCTGCAGATCAATCTCTACCGGCCGGATATTTTATCAATGAAAGCCAGCGAACAGATCATCCTGTTCCGCATTGTGCAGGAAGTATTGCAGAATGCTATGAAACATGCTTTTGCCAAAACCATCGAGATCAAAATCAAAGAAGATAACCGTTTACTCACCATTCTCATTTCGGATGATGGTACCGGTTTTGACGAATCAACCATTACACAGAGTGTAGGACTACTGAATATCAAACACCGCACCAAACTGCTGGGTGGCACGGTGCGCTGGCTCTCTTCCATCAACCATGGCACCCAGGTTACGATCCAAATACCCGTTAATCCATCCACTCCATGAAAACACCGATCGGAATTGTAGATGACCACCAGTTGTTCCTGAAATCACTGGGACTGATGCTCAAGAGTTTTAAAGTGTACGATGTGGTGCTCGAAGCACTGAATGGCAAAGAAGTACAGCAAAAGCTGGGAGCGGGCGGTGCTGTTCCTTCTATTATGCTGATTGATGTAAACATGCCTCTCATGAATGGTATTGAAACTGCCAAATGGCTGAATAGCAAATACCCGCAGATGAAATTGGTGGCTTTATCAATGAATGATAATGATACGGTGATCATTGATATGATCAAAGCCGGTTGCTGTGCTTACCTGCTTAAAGAAACACATCCCGATGAACTGGAAAGGGCTTTACAGGAGATCAACAAAAAGGGGTTTTACAATGCCGATAGCAGTAATATCAATTTCCGCCGTTTGTTAATGACTGAACAGGAATCTCCGGTGCTGTCTGAAAAAGAAAAAATATTTCTGCAATACGCCTGTTCCGACCTTACCTACAAAGAAATTGCAGCCACTATGTGCCTCAGCGAACGCACCATTGATGGCTACCGCGAATCGCTGTTCGGAAAACTGAAAGTACAGAGCCGGGTAGGGTTAGCGATGGAAGCGATTAAAAAGGGGTTGGTGAGTTTATCCTGAGAGGATGATTATACAATAGCAGTGGGGCCAGCACTTTAGGTTATTTCAATACTTTTTATTTCTTTTCGGTCAAATCGTAAACCACATTTGATAATAATATTTGACCGGTATTTCATTCCTGACTTTGCTTCTGCAAATACCGTCGTTGTGCGTTCACACTGCTTATTTCCAGATTGGCTCTTCTTCCCAGTTATTTAAAAAGCCAAGTTTATAAATGGGAATAGTTGGATTATCAGTAAACAATTCAAGAACCTTTGCTTTTATGTGATGTCCGGGCGTAATAAAGTTGCATAAGTAAAGCATACAGGATATTATTAGAAATGGCTTTTTACTCTGTACGGGTAGTAATGCGTTTTGAAACCATTGCCCTATTGGATTATTTAGATTTTCAACAGGCTTTTTTACCATATTTCTACTCCATAGTCTTGAATGGTGAGCAATTATATTTCTTACATACGTAATGGCCTCCAGCCAACTTGAAAGTTCACTATGGAGGTGTAAGCCCATCTGTTTAGCTATCGTAGATTTTTCAGGAAGCTGATGTTCAAGATTTTTATACAGCTTGGAAAGAGTTCCCAAAGAAGCTACTTCTAAGATTTTCCATGCATCGGCGTCTTCCATTGGGTAGCGATTCCGGTGATCTTTAATAAATATTTCCTGACTTCGGCCGAATTCCTTTCGTAATTCATCGATTGTGTGTAAATGAATTGTTTTCGTCATACCCGGAATGGCAACGTTTTGTCTAACAAATAAATTCGGGTTCAAATACCATAAGCCCCCATATCTCATTGACATATGATAAATCATTTTTGTCCGTAAAGAGATTTCTATTCTTTCAATTGCATCAAAAAGAATCAATCTAAGGTGACGGTCAAAATTGTAGCGGTCAACAATATCTTCAAAGTAAGTATTACTATTAAAAGTGTGAAGTGTATAATCGGCTTGCATATCCCACCAATAACCTTTAAGCCTGTAGTAACTTATGTTTTGTAAAAAATGAGGCGCATTAGCCTCATCCCGGAACAGCATTCCTCTTTGCTTTAGTAGCACTATTTGCCTGGCTACGGATAATGGAGGTTTATTTGCCATAGCAATAAAAAAAATGACCCGCTATCAGTTCTTATGGTATGATAGCGGGTACTGTTACTACAAAGGTACTTTGTTTTTTGAATTAATAAATACTCTCCCGCAGAATTTCATAAATGGTTGATTATCAAACCTGTCTTTAGGCGGACAAATTATTATTGTTTCCCCGGGCGTTATACAGGCAATAAAATATTATATGTTCTCTTGGTTATCACTCGCCCAGGTTACTCAAAAAATGCAATTCAATATCTTACTCCCCAAAAATGACTATCCCCATTACCTATCATGCTGGTAGTTACTAAACTTCAATTATAATACTCCCACAACAGCCTGGAAATTTTCCGCGTAAGCTCCCAGGCTTCATTGCTGCTGTTCCAGCTGGTGTCCTGGTTATTTTTGGTGCAGATGCAGAAAAGGTACCTCGCTTTTTTCCCGTTCACATACAATACTTCGCTGCGGCTGGCATTTACCGCACCGCTTTTGCTTGCAATGAATACATCGGAGGGGATTTGTGAGATGGCTTCCTCATCCCAGTAATTACGCCCGAGCAAACGAAGCATTTTTTCGCTGGCGGCTTCACTGATCACTTCTTTTTTTGCTATTTTCTCCAGCAGGGTGACCATTTCGCGTGGGGTGGTTTGTCCCCAGCCAAATTCCGACCGGTAGCTTTCCCTGCCCGGTGTGCGGCTGTTTACTTTGGTATTCACCAGACCCAGGCTATCCATCAAGCGGTTAATAGCCGTTCCCGTACCCGCCAGGGTTTGCAGCCAGAGGCTGGCCGTATTATCGCTCATGGTCAGCATCAGCATCATTACTTTACTCATTTCAATCTTCTCCCCGTTTTTAAATGAGCCGAGAATATCTTCTCCTTCATACAAAAGAGAATCTTTATAAATCAAGGGTTGATGATACTGCAATTCCCCACTTTCTATTTTGCGCATAAGGCCCGCCAGAATCGGCACTTTCACCATACTGGCCGTGGGAAAAAGGCTGTCGGCCTGGATCGCCACTTCCCGGTTCCGTGTCAGATCATGCACATACAAACCCAGATTACCCCGAAACCCTTTTACCAGTTCCGTTAACTGAGCCTGCAGTTTTTTATCTGTTTTCTGTGCGTACAAATCCTGTACAAATACCCATAGCGTTAAAAAAACTACCCACTGTTTCATATGAAATGATTGCTGTTTGTTCAATTTAGTGTTTTTTTGTATACAAGAACGCAAGCAAACAATCTCAACCCAGTTATTCTCACGGGCAACGGGTATTGTTTTACTTTATCTGCCAACCTATGTTCCTGAAAAGCCGGTCATACATCTATCCAGTTTTCCTGTTCCTGTTTACGGTGGGTATATTGTCGGCTTCGGTAGTTTATGCAAAAAAGGACTCTTTACCTGCAGCCAAAAGAGGGATTATTGATCTGCGAAAAACCGATCTGCAGAAATTATCCGTACCCATAAACGGTGAATGGGCTTTTTACTGGGGACAATTACTGACCCCTTCATCTCCCCCAAAAACACCCGATGCCTATCTCTTTTTCCCGAAACTGTTTAACAAAACCACTCTTAACGGAACACACTTGCCCGCCAAGGGTTATGCCACTTATGCCGTAACGGTGATACTGCCTCCGCGAACCCATACATTGGCTTTGCAGGTACCGGATACCTATTGTTCGTACCGCCTTTTTGTGAACAATCAGTTATTTGCCAATGCGGGTAGTCCGGATATACTCGAAGAAAAAGCCGTAGCCAAATGGGTTGAAAAAACCATCGAAATCACAGATCCTTCCGATACCCTTCACCTGTTGTTACAGGTAGCTAATTACTGGCATTCAAAAGGCGGACCCTATAAAAATATTGTGATCGGCGATAAGGAAGCCCTGTTTTATGAACAGGAAAAAGACGAAGCGTTTGACCTGGTTCTTACGGGCTGTCTCTTCATGGGTGGACTGTTCTTTTTCGGTCTGTTCCTGTTTGGCCGGCACGATAAATCGATCCTCTATTTTGCCTTGTTCTGTATGACGTACAGTTACCGCATGGTAGGGGCCCGCAGTTATGTATTGCATACGCTTTTTCCCGATATTCCCTGGAATATTACCGCTCACCTGGAATATCTTTCCCTGTTTATCAGTCTGGTATTTTTCAGTCTGTACACCCGTTATCTCTATCCCGAAGAATCCGGGAAACTGGCCACCCGGATAGAAGTGTGGCTGGGACTGATATTATCTGCCATTGTTGTCATTTTTCCGCCCGGGATTTTCACCTATCTGATCAATCCCTTTCTGGTGGTCATGTTCGGTGTAATTGCCTATGCTTTTTATGTATATGTAAAAGCCATGCAGCATAAAAGACTGGGCGCCGAATACGCTTTACTCAGTACCGGTGTGGTGTTGATGGTATTTATAGTCATCAATCTGCAGTATTTTGATATCATAACCGCGCACAAAGGCATTCTGTTTATCGGTTATATCAGTTTCTTTTTCCTGCAGTCGCTGATTCTTTCTTTCCGGTTCGCTTCTACACTGAAGAAAGCAAAAGAAGAAGCTGAGCAGGGATTGAAAGCCAAAAACGAATTCCTTTCTACCATGTCGCACGAAATCCGGACGCCGCTGAATTCGATTCTCGGTATGACACACCTGATTCTGCGCGATAATCCCCGGTACGAACAGAAAGAACAACTGAATGTATTGTTGTTCTCTGCCAATAACCTGCTGGCTATTGTGAATGATATTCTTGACTACAATAAGATCGAGGCCGGGAAAGTGAATTTTGAAATGATCGAAACAGATATTCCGAATATGGTAAAGAATATTGTTTCCGGTTTACGCACTTCTGCAGAAGACAAGGGTATTGAACTGAAGCTGCAGGTAGACCCTGCTTTACAACATAAAGTGCTGGGCGACCCTACCCGTATCGGGCAGGTGATTAATAACCTGGTAAACAACGCTATCAAATTTACCCGCAAAGGATATGTTTTACTCGATATCAAGGTAGAAAGTCAAACCGATGCCACCATCACTTTGCAGTTTAGTGTAGAAGATACAGGTATCGGCATTGCGCAGGAAAAACAGAAGATCATTTTTGAACAGTTTACACAGGCTGATACCTCTACCTCCCGTAATTTTGGCGGAACAGGGCTCGGATTGGCCATCTGCAAAAAACTATTAGACCTGCAGGGAAGCAGCCTGCACCTGACCAGCGAACAGGGTAAAGGGTCTGTCTTTTATTTCTCACAAACCTTCCCAAAAGTGATTAACGTGGAAAAGAAAACCGTAGATACCCCTTCTTCCATACCTACAGAAGAGAGTAAACCGCTATCCGGTATGTCTATTCTGCTGGTGGAGGATAATGAGATCAATATTTTGGTTGCCAAAACCTTTCTGGAGCGTTGGGGCGCCACCATTGATGTGGCGATGAACGGAAAAGAGGCCCTTGCCAAACTGGATACCAGCAAACACAGGCTGGTACTGATGGATATGCACATGCCCGTAATGGATGGCTATGAAGCCACCAAACAGATGCGTAACCAGGGCGTAACCATCCCCATCATTGCTCTTACTGCCAGTTTACCGAGAGAGATTGAAGACAGGATCAATGAAATAGGGGTGAATGATATTGTAGTGAAACCTTTTGTACCTGATGAGTTGTTCAGGATTATTCTGCACTATACCAATATTCACCCTTCGAAGTAGGATATAGTTATTACGATCTCAAAAACAAGAATCCCGCTTTGGCGGGATTCTTTGTTATCAGTTGCTGACGGTTATGCCAGAGAAAAATTCAGCGATTGCTGTAATGTTTTCAGTTTTTCGGTTGAGAGTGCTTTTTCTGCAAGCTGCATGAACTCATCCAGCACAAACGGGGGTGCCGCTGCCTGAATCTTTTTGTACCAGTCTATGATCTCGTTCAAAGCCAGCCCCTTCAACATCCAGTAACCCGAAAACGCTTTCTCTTCGTTTGTTAAGGATGCTACAATCTGTTGTTCTCTTTCCAGCAGTTGCTGATCGGTGTATTCGCGGTGTAATGTATCCAGTACCACCGTTTCTTCCGCATTCATGTGTGTGAGGTTAAATGCTGTAAAAGCATTCAGCGCTCTTTGTAATTTTTTTCCTGCCAGTTTCTTTTCCAGATCAGTAACTGCATGGCGGCAATCATGCAGGGCATCTACCAGTTCCTCCCCCAGTTCGTGGTCTTTTTCGTGCTGCGCCTCAAAATCTGCCACCAGTTCCGGTGCTGCTGCTGCAATTAATGGAAATACCTGTGTATCTTCCTTGTGCGCATGCGCTTCAAAAAAGTTAACGAGCTCTTCCAGTAAAGTAATGGTTTTGGTGGCCTGCGCCTCCTGTGTAAAATCGGTATGCTGTACGGTTATAGATGCGTGATACAACAATGCCCGCAGTGCCTGGTGCACCTGGTGAAAAGGATTAAAACGTACTGTTTCCATATAAATTGATCTTTGTTTACGAGAATCGCTTCTCTCATGTAGCTGCGCACAAAGCTGTTGGTTTTCTGTTTAGTCTTTTATCACATATTGATGTGGTTGGGATAAACGGAATCATCCCTCCACCAATGGATGCTTTTAGCAGCAGACTGATAACCCTTAAATTTTTGTTAAGGGCGTAGGTTTATGGCTAAAACAGTATCTGATAAAAAAAAGCGCCTATCGTTCCTGTTTACCCAAAACCAACCAGCATGAAACAGAAAAAAACAGGTATTCTCTTATGTTTGGGCGTTACGGCCATGCTTTTCCAGTATTGCTCCAAAACGGATGCGGCTGCTACCATATCATCAGCCACCAATACCACAGCCACCGTTACCACACCACAATTACCAGCTACTAATTTTAATTACGGCAATTTTGCCCTGCCCGCACATATTGCAGCAGCTTTACCGGCGGCAGATAATACACCCGCCAATAATCCCATTACCAACGATGGCGCAACCCTGGGCAGGGTTTTGTTTTACGACAAAAAACTTTCGAAGAACAATACCATCAGTTGCGGCAGCTGCCACAGGCAGGATCTCTCTTTTTCCGATTCTGCTATTAAAAGCAAGGGGTTCCTGGGTGGTGTTACAGACAGGCATTCAATGCCTTTGCTGAATGTGCGTTTTTACCGTTCGGGAAAAATGTTCTGGGACGAGCGTGCCGCCACACTGGAAGAACAGGTATTGCAACCCATACAGAATACCACAGAAATGGGATTAACCATGACGGAAGCCTTGAGTAAAATTTCAGCGCAGTCTTATTACCCCGCCCTGTTTCAAAAAGCCTTCGGCACAAGCGAGATCAATGAAAACGGGGTAGCCCGGGCACTGGCCCAGTTTGTTCGATCTATTGTTACCACCCAATCCAAATACGACCAGGTAAAACAGGGTCTGGCCAACTTTACCCCAGACGAAAGGGATGGCGAAACCCTGTTTCTGACCGCCGGCAATATTCCCTGCGCCGGTTGCCATGCACCGCCGATGTTCCTTACTTCCAACCCCACGGCCGGTTTTGCTTTGGCCGATCCTGCTGATCTCGGTATCAATAACCAACGGAGATTCAAATCATCCAGTCTGCGCAATATTGCCAATACAGCTCCTTATTTTCACAATGGAAGTATTAACAGCCTCCAAACCATGCTGAACGGAAATATACCGGCGCATAGTGTGGCTGTGCAGGACCGGCAGAAACTACTCGCTTTTTTACAAACCCTGACAGATGTAGCTATTACCTCCGATCTGAAATATTCAGACCCCTTTCAATAACTATTTTCTCCATCCTTTTCAAGGCAAGCAATTCCGCTTGCCTTATTGTTATGTAAAAAACGGACACGGTCTTCCCGGTAACAACCCTTTCATCTATCTGATTTGACTGCTTGTACAACAACGCGTTGAAAAGGATTCATAACAGAAGAACTTTAGCAAAAGTTTCTGTTCTTATGAAGAAAGCATACCTGTTCTGCCTGAGTCTGTTCTGTCTGACAAGTCTGCCCTTACTTGCCCAGGTAGCAGAGAGAGGAAAGATTACCGCTGTTATTCTGAATGAAAAAAACCAGCCGGTAGAGAATGCCACCGTAGAATTATTGAAAAGCAAAGATTCCTCGCTGGCCAAAACGGCGATCACTGATAAAACTGGTTTGGCTGAGTTGGATAATATCCGGCCCGGAACCTATCTCGTAAGAACCTCTTTTGTAAATTATGCCACACAATACTCAGCAGTAGTTGTACTCAGCCAGGAACAATTAAACCTCCGGTTGACTAATATCGTACTGCAGCCCAGCGCCAAAGAAATCGGCGAAGTAGTGGTAACCGCGAGAAAACCCTTTATCCAGCGTTTATCAGACAGGTTAGTGGTAAATGTGGAGAACAGTATTATCAGTGCCGGCAGCACGGCCATGGATGTACTGGAACGCTCACCGGGTGTTACCATCGACCAGAATGATGTAATTGCGATGCGCGGTCGCCAGGGTGTCATTATTATGATTGACGGAAAGCCTTCACCGTTAACCGGTGCAGAACTGGCTAACTACCTGCGCGGACTACCTTCCAATGCCATTGAGCGGATAGACCTCATCACCAATCCGTCTGCCAGATATGACGCAGCAGGCAATTCGGGCATCATAGATATCCGTATGAAAAAAGACCAGCGTTTAGGTACTAACGGAACACTGACTGCCGGATACGGACAGGGTGTGTATGCCAAAGCCAATGCAGGTGCAACGGCTAACTACCGGGATAAAAAAATAAACCTGTTCGGTAACTATAACTATTCGTACCGGATCAATATGAATCACCTGTTTCTGGACAGAAACTTCTATACCAACAGTGTATACAATGGCGGCGACCTGAAAGATAATTTTGCCAGAACACCGGCCGGTTTTCACACGGTACGTGTGGGCGCCGATTATTTCCCGGATAAAAAGAATATCATCGGTTTTGTGGTTACCCGTAATAGCGGTTCATTCAATACCACTATCAACAATAATTCGGTTGTAATAGATGCGGCTCACCAGCAGGCTTCTACTTTCCAGACAAAGGCAAATAATACCAACGATAATGGTAATACCGTAGCCAATATCAATTACAAACACAGTTTCAACACCACCGGTAAAGAATTAACGGTTGATGCTGATTATGGTGAATACAGTTCATCTGCCCTTACCAGCAACGCCACCAAATATTATAACCTGAACGGTGGTTTGCTACAGCCCGACTATCTGCTGAACGGTGATCAGCAGGGAAAACTGATCCTGCGTACTGCCAAAGCAGACTATAGCCATCCATTGGCCCAGGGTGCACGTTTTGAAACCGGTATTAAAACCAGTTATGTTTCCTCCGACAACGATGCCAAGTTTTTCGATATGAGTAGCGGCACGCCGGTGGATGATGTAAATAAAACCAACCGTTTTTTCTACAAGGAGTATAACAATGCAGCCTATTTCAATTTCAGTAAGGAGTTTAAAAAGTTTAACCTGCAACTGGGATTACGCGCAGAGCACACGCACCTGAAAACACAGCAGGTAAAAGGTGCTATCTTCTTTGATTCCAGCTACCTGCAGTTATTTCCCAGCGCCTATTTTAATTACAAGATCAAAGACGATCAGACCCTGGGCATTTCTGTGAGCAGGCGTATTGACAGACCCGGTTACTCGCAACTGAACCCTTTTCTTTTCCTGATTGATGTAACCACATATTCCACCGGCCGCCCCTCGCTGTTACCACAGTTTACCTGGGCCTATGAGTTGAATTATACCGTGAAGGGAATTAATTTCTCCGCTTCGTACAGTCATACAAAGAATAACCAGAATATCGCTATCGCACGTTTCAAAGATGTGTTCCCCAATATTCCGCAGATGGATAATGTGACAGTACAGATCCCCATCAACCTAAGCTCATCCGATTATTATGGTCTTTCTGTAGCAGCACCCGTTCGTGTAAACAGCCGCTGGAATATGATCAATAACGCCAATTTGTATTACAATCATTTCAACGGCTCACTCGGTGCCACTACCCTGAATAACGGTAAACCCGCATTCGATTATCGTACGAACAACACTTTCACACTGGGCAAGGGATGGGTTACCGAACTGAACGGAAACTTCACCACCGGCGGTCAGTATGGCTTTATGGTACAGGATCCTTTATGGGGCATCGCCGTAGGGGTGCAGAAATCGATGTTGAAGAACAAAGGAACGCTCAGGCTGAATGTAACTGATATCTTCTGGACTAATCTGCCTAAAGCCGTCATTACCTACACCAATTATATTGAGAAATGGCATGCCAAGCGCGAAACAAGGGTAGCTACGCTGAGTTTCACTTATCGTTTTGGGAAAAATACCGTGCAGGCTGCCAGGAGAAGAACCACGGCTTCTGAAGAAGAACGACAAAGAGCCGGAAACTGATTATACAACGCAAGCAATCAAGACTATGTTACTCGAACCCAACGCAACCAATGAAACCTGTCAGTCCATTATAACTTGTGAAGCTTTGCCAATATTGGCAGGTGGGCTGGTAATTTTTGCATGGTGGTTTTTTGCAAAAACTGCTTCAGGTGCTTATAAAAATGACTATGATCATAATAAGCGAACTGAGTAAGATCAAAATCAGCTGGTGCTGATACCAATAATTCTACAGCCTTGCGGATCCGGAGAATCTGCAGGGCTTTTTTAGTACTGATGCCGCTGTAAATCTCAAAATACCGTTGCAGGGTGCGGGAAGAAACTTTGTATTGCGCGGCCAATGTTTCTACCGACTGGCCAAAATCAAGCTGCTGTTCGCAATGGGCCAGGATCTCGTTTACGATCATCACCGGATGCAGGGAGCCTTCGTACTGCTCTAGTAAGTGATTGAAGTAGTTGGTGAGGATCGTTACTCTTTCAGCAAAATTACCGGCTGCTTTTACTTTTTTCAGGATAGCGGCATCGGCGAGATAACTCAACGGGAAAACCGATTCGCGGTATTCCGCAAAATTGATCTTCTTTTCTAAAATGATGGGAGAGGTTTTGAACTTGATACCAAATAAACGGTTGCCGGGTTTGTGATGGGTTTCGATATCTTTCTGCCTGGGCAAAAACCCATCTGTTTTCATCGGAAATTTCCGGTCGCCCACCTGCATCACAAACGGAGTACCCAGGTTAATGAGATAGGTATAACCGGTATTGGGAAATAAGACATCCGAAAACCCTTCGGGATACTGTTTCCACAAACCATCAAAATCCGTTTCCCAGAAAAAATCGATGAACAGGGATAAAGATGCCGGTGCTTTACGCCGGTGATAGTTACGCGTAAAATGCTGTAGATGGATAAATTCAATATGCTGTGGCGTTGGCATATCTAAAAATACAAAGACATGCACAGTTTGTGCATCCACTCATATAAATTCATCAGGCCCTGATCATTTTGGAATGGGTCTTGTAATATTTATCCGGACTATAAATAAACAGACAGCTGCCGTCTTTAATGGTGCTGATCACCTGCTTGTAGATATTGGTGGGCAATGCCGGACAACCCTGGCTTCTGCCGATATAACCCTGGCTTCTGATAATACTTTCATCTACATAACTGGCGCTGTGCATCACGATCCCTCTTTCCAATGCTTTGTCATTAATCCCTTCTTCCTCACCCAGTAAGCGAAGTGATTCGCCATGTTTTCCCTGGTAAGTATCGCCGGTAATATAAAAACCAAGACTGCTCTTATTACTATTGCTCTGGTTAGAGAACTGCGTAGGTAATACCTGGCCCGAATTTCTGCCATGCGATGTATAGGTATGAAACAAGAGTTCGCCCGTTTGCAGATCAATCACAAACAAACGTTTTTTACTGGAGGGCAAACTGAAATCAACAATGGTAAGCAGGTTATCCTTCAGTTTTTTACCGCTGTTCAGCAGGGTGTTGAAGCCGGTTAGCGCATATTGAAAAGCCTCCTGCGATAAACCCAGCGAAGCCAGGTTCATGGTTTCATACAGTCCCATTTTGGCTTCTACCAAAGAAGCCGGTGTGGGGGCTGTTGTAGCCGCAATAATTGTTTTTTCATTAGATGTGGAAGGCGTAAATCCTGCTCCCATCACTAAACACATGATCGCAATGATCCATGTTGGGTAATGCCATTTCCTCTGCCTGAATACTTTCATATCGGTAATTGGGGGTTTACAATAAAGTCATGTAAAAACTGCCGTAAAGCGACGGTCGGTAATGGTAGGATGCAAATTTACGAAATATCCACCATGCGGGGAAGAACAGAGACCGCTTTAACAGGGTTTTCGGAAAAAGGGGGGCTATATAGATATACGGCCCCGTTTCGATTGCTTGCCATATAAAAGAACATCGGTATATGTGAGGCCAGGGGCAGGATCGAACTGCCGTAAAAGGTTTTGCAGACCTGTACCTAACCACTCGGCCACATGGCCCTCACGAATATGATCTATCTGTTATTTGTATGATTACATTCAGCTATACGCCGCTGTATCAAATAACTAACTGATCACATGATTTATGGATGCAAAGATACGAAAAAATAATAGTCTACCAATTAAGTAGACTTATTGTGATGATAAATTTCTCTTATCGTAAACGATACCCTTGCTAGTGAGCCTGCTATACATGCAGTATTTACCAACAAATTGTCAGAAAAATACCTGCTTAACTTATTCACGGTCACTTAGGTAATCAGGTTCAAATAGTAACTTGCACCCATGCAAGCATATCTGGAGGGATTGAACGAACCGCAGTACGAAGCGGTTACGCACATGAATGGCCCATTGATGATCATTGCCGGTGCCGGCAGCGGAAAAACCAAAGTATTAACTACCCGTATTGCCCACCTGATGGCCAACGGGGTAGATGCATTTCATATCCTGGCTTTGACATTCACCAACAAAGCCGCCGCCGAAATGAAAGAGCGTATCGAAAAAATTCTTGGCAATTCTGAAGCAAGAAATTTATACATCGGCACCTTCCACAGCGTTTTTGCGAGGATCCTCCGCGCCGAAGCGCAGAAGATCGGGTACCCTACCAATTTTACTATTTATGATACCGATGACAGTCGCTCGGTAATCAAAGCCGTAATCAACGAACTGGGACTGGACGATAAACAATACAAACCCAGTGTAGTAGGCAATCGCATCTCCTCCGCCAAAAACGACCTGGTTTATCCGCGCGAATACGCCAACAACTATGCCATTCAGCAGGAAGATATGCGTTCTAACCGCCCGGCCATGGCACAGATTTATGCAGCTTATGTAAACCGTTGTTTTAAAAACGGTGCGATGGATTTTGATGACCTGCTGCTGAAAATGAATGAGATCTTGCAGACCATTCCGGAAGTGTTGAGCAAGTACCAGCGGAAATTCAGATACATTCTGATAGATGAGTACCAGGATACCAATGCCGTGCAGTACCAGATCACCAAACTGCTGGCCGCCATGCATGAAAATATCTGTGTGGTGGGAGATGATGCACAAAGTATTTATAGTTTCCGCGGGGCCACTATCGAAAACATACTTCAGTTTCAGAAAGATTATGATGATGTAAAAGTGGTAAAACTGGAACAGAATTACCGCAGCAGCCAGAGCATTCTGGAAGTGGCCAATACGGTGATTAAAAACAACAAAGGACAGATTCCTAAAAACCTCTGGACAGAAAACAGCGAGGGAGAAAAGATCAGCCTGGTACGCACCATGACGGATAATGATGAGGGAAAATTTGTGGCAGATACCATTAAGGAACAGAAACTCCGCAATCATTATTATAACCACGATTTTGCCATTTTATACCGCACCAACGCCCAGAGCCGTTCTTTTGAAGAAAGCCTGCGGCGGATGGGCATTCCTTACCGGCTGTATGGCGGACAAAGTTTTTATACCCGTAAGGAAGTGAAAGATGTGGTGGCTTATCTGAAAGTGATCACCAATACCAGGGATGAAGAATCTTTAAAAAGGATCATCAATTACCCGGTAAGAGGGATCGGCAAAACCACACAGGAAAAATGTGTGATCTATGCCAACGAGCAGAACATTACCATGTTTGAAGTGCTGACAAGGGCTGCTGAATTCGGTTTCAAAGCCGGCACACTGGAAGCCATCCAGAACTTTGTTACCATGATCCGCTATTTTCAAAGCATGCTCACTGATAAGAATGCTTATGATGTAGCGGTGCAGGTGGGTAAACATACCAACCTCGTAAAAGAGTTGTTTGCTGATAAAACAACCGAGGGCATGGCCAGGTATGAGAACGTGCAGGAATTACTGAACTCAATTAAAGAGTGGACCGAGAGTCCCAGTAACGAAGATGGAGAAATGGGCGATAAAACACTGGGCTCCTATTTACAGCAGATCACATTGTTAACCGATGCGGATGACGACAAGGAAAATACCGATGTAGTAAAACTGATGACCATACACGCAGCCAAGGGACTTGAATTCAGCTGTGTATTTGTAGGAGGTATCGAAGAAACGCTCTTTCCCAGTGCCATGAGTATTAATACAAGAGAGGAATTGGAAGAAGAGCGTCGCTTGTTTTACGTAGCGGTAACAAGGGCCAAACACCGTTTATGGTTAACCTATGCCAATAACCGTTACCGTTTTGGTCAGCTGGTGCAGAATGAACCCAGCCGTTTTATTGAAGAAATGCCGGAGCAGTATATCGATAAAAGTTATGCAGGTGGTGGTGCCCGTAACCTGGGTGCCGACTGGGGCAGTGGTTTTGAGCGTACCCAACGCCAATATGGCTTTGGCGATTCGGCTGCAGGCGCCGCAAAAAAATATGGTCCTCCTCCTTCCAGAAAACCAGCCAGCAGTAACCAGAAACCAGAATACTTACCCATTACCCCACCCGTTAGTAAAGTGGTAGAACATACACCAGCCTCAGATTTTGCAGCGAGCGATACCAGCAACCTGCAGGCAGGTCAGCAGGTAGAGCACCAGAAATTCGGTTTTGGCACTGTAGCCAAAATTGAGGGCTCGGCGCATAATCCGGTGGCCACGATCAACTTTACACTGAATGGTGAGAAAAAGATCATGCTCAATTACGCAAAACTGCGGATAGTAGAATAACTATTTACAACTGTGCCTTGGTGCCTTTGTGTGGGAATTACGCTCACAAAGGCACCAAGGCACAGTTTTTTTCTCCATCAGAAATGAAACTTCACCACTGAATAAGTATCCGGAAATCCCACATAGGAATATTTTGATTTACGCTCTACGGGTTTATTGGCAGTGTTATAGGCATACGCATGTTCAACCGTTCCGTAAGGTTGTCCCTGTGTAGTGAGATAAATTTCCTTCACCGGATTGTTTACCGAATAATAACTCAACGGCAGATAAGGGAAGTTTTCGAGATGTTCGCTGATGTTGGGATGGTTATCATACGCCACAATATGCAGCTCTTCTGTTTTCATCCAGGCATCGTTCACATAATCAAAAAAAGCTTTTTTAGCAATATTCCCGTCTGCTGAGTACGTAAACAAGATCCTGGAATCCGGTTTCAGTGGCACACTGGCATTGGCGTAATAACCGGTTCTTTCCAGCATTTTACCATTGGCATAGGTAAACTCTGTTCGATAACGTAATTCACCTCTGTTATTAAAGGTTTCAATAGCAGAAATAAGATCGCCATTATAATAATATTTCCATTTACCGGTAGCATTCACTTCCTGCAATTTACCGTTGGCATATACAAAATCGAAGTTGTTGAATACAGAACTATCGGCCAGTTTCCTGATCAGTTGCCGGATGGTACCGTCTTCATTATAATAGGTAAGCCAGCTGTCTCCGTCTTTTTCCAGCCGGGTCATAGCGGCAGTAGGTTTTACAGGTTCATTGGGTATAACAGGTAAGGGAGATTTTTTACAGGCCGTTGTCAATAATAGTACCCCCAATACCCATCTCACATTTTTCATTACTTGTAACATGGTAGCGTGTTTAGGCAGCAAATATGCAGCGGCCACAACGGCTATCCTATCGCACAAATATGTGTGTATGATGAAAGGAGCATAGGTAGTAGGAGCGGTTATTGTACAATGATCCACCCGCCATCATCCGGAATCTGTAGTCTGCCGGTGAGCTTATTTGTCTTTGCCAGCTCACGAAACGATTCTCTCTTTTCAAGGCAGTGATTAACGGTATCAAGATGTACCACCGTAACCGGTGAAGCGGTTATCTGACAAACCTTCGCTACATCATCCGTTGTCATGGTAATCGGATCGCCCGTTAAAAACCGGGCTCCGCCACCGTTTACAATGACATGTGTTGGCTTATCTGACAGGATGGTCTGTTCTACATCGGTACACCAGATGGTATCGCCTGCTATATAAAGTGAATGCTCTGCGTAGGATACCACAAAACCGGAAACAGTTCCCATAGCTTTACCAATTTCACCCTTACCATGCTGTCCATTGGTTCTTTTTATCCGGATCTTATTCCAATTCATTTCTGTCTCAACAGCAGTTACACGAACAAATCCCTGTTGCCGGATCTTCGCTTCATCTGTAGGCTGACAAAAAACAGGAACTTGTTTATCCAGCAATGTTTGTGCAGCAGCATCCCAATGATCACGATGGGTATGGGTAAGAAGGATGGCATCTGTTTTTTGTAATAACTGCTTCAATTCTTCATCAGTAAACGGCAGATCAACCATGGGGATCCGGAAACTGTTGGCAGCGTTACCCACCGGATCCATAGTTTCCTTCCTGGCTAACATGGGATCTACCAGGATAGTAAATCCGTTCACTTCCAGCAGAAGACTGGCGTGACGTAATAAGCGGAACCGGAACTGTGTGGATATCATATTACCTGAAGATGCAAAACTGAATCCAGATGCCAAAACTGATCCTGTTAGAAAAGCTGATTGCTGTATGAATTTTCTTCTGTTCTGATTTTTCATAGGTAACTTATTTTAGACTGATGATACCTCGCAGTGTTGAAATAATTTTCTACATACTTTATTGAGCAATCCCCGTTATCAGTAAGAAGTGATATCAACAAACACTACTGCAAAAACAAATATCGGAAAAACAGAGAACCTGTATCATGCAGAAATCGATAGCAAACTAACCGGCAGGCTGCTCTCTCATTAATGTATTTTCCGAAGTAGGGAACCTGCCAAAAGGCTACCCATTAAAATCGATGTTGGCTTATCTACTGATCGTAATGGCTGTTTCTATTCTGCATTAGGTTAGACCCGCATTTTCTGCTGGCTGTTCAGGTTCAGATTCTGGTAAGCGAGCGGTTTTATGCAAAACTGTTATTGCGGGTTTAACGTTTTCTAAATTATTCATTATCAATTAGTTAATTCGTTTCTTACGGCTTTATATATCGGTTGGCACAGTATTTGGATTCAGGTGAACAGTAAACATCCTTAACCTAAAAAACATCAACTATGAAAACACTAATCAAATCCTCAGCCCTGTTGGCTTCTGTTCTGTTATTCCAGGCTGCCCATGCGCAGCTGGGTGTGAAAGCCAACGCAAACGCAGCCGTAAAAGCTACCGCTAATGCTACCAAAGCCACCAATGCTGCTTTGAATGCAACCAACCGTACCACTGTTGCAGCAGGTAAAGCTGTAAAAGCAACTACCGGTGCTGTAAAACAGTCTTCTGTGGCAGCCGTAAAAACTGCCGACAAAGTAAGCAGCAACACCAATGTAAATGTGAAGACAGATGCTTCTGTTAAACAAAGCAACGATGCCAACCTCAACAGCAATGCGGGTGGTGAAGAAAGAGGCCTGGTTCGTGCGCAATCTGTATCTGAAGCAGAAGTACATGCCAATGCAAACGCCAAACTTCCAATGAGTGAAGTAAAAGACGAAATGAAGGATCAGTCTGAACAGGCAAAAGCAAAGGTTGAAAAAACAAAAGAAGCAGCTGGTAAAACAGAAGCCAATGCCAAGGAAAAAGTAAAAGCAGCAAAACCTGCCGTAAAAGCCAGTGCTGAAACCAGTACCAAAGCTTCTGTAAAAGCAGGTAAACACTAAGGCTCCGTTTTAGTATCCTATATCCGATCCCGTTTCAATAGTCAGTTCCGCTAACTGTTTAAAACCTATGCATATGAAAATCAGCAATCACTGGTATAAAGCTATCCTGCTATTACTGTTTCCTTTGGTAGGATCAGGACAGGAGAAGACTACAGACAATACACAGAAAAATGAACTCAACGCTTCTGTCAATTATCAATCTGCGCTGCATTATTTCGGCAGAACCGACAGTTTAAAAAGCAGTGGTTTATTTCCGGTGATTGGTTTTCAGTCGTCGGTAGGTTTATATGCACAGGGCAGTTTCATTTTTGTGCAGAACAAAGACCTGCCCCTCAGTTACACCGGTACTACTATTGAAGCGGGCTATCGTTTCCCGCAAACAGATCATTTTTCGGGAAACCTTTTTTACACGCAGTTTCTCTATAAAGATCAAAGTACCCTGGTGCAGTCTGCGCTGAAATCACAGACAGGCATCAACCTGAATTATCTATCCAATATCATCAACATCAATACAGGTCTGGACCTCAAGTTCAGTAACCAAACCGATGTAGGTGCTACATTAGGTATCGATCACCTCTTTCTTTTTAACAAGGGCATGACCAATGCCGCTTTCGCGATCAATCCATCCGTATATGCGTATTTTGGTACGCAGCAATTCTCCAATACCTACCTGGAGAAAAAGAATATACTCGGATTGCCTGTAACAAGACAGAACACCACACAGGTAACGCAATTCAATATTCTTTCTTATGAAGTTTCTGTGCCGGTGGTTTTTGTATCGGGTAAGTTTAACGCTTCTATCACACCTTCCTACACATTGCCGCAAAACCTCGTAACAGTGGCCGGGCGACCTGATCTGTCTGAAAGGGGTAAGAACCTTTTTTATATCTCCGCCAGTGTCGGGATAAAACTCTGATGCGCCTTACCATTTCAAAGTTTGCAGAACCAGCTTCCATTCTTTTTTCTGGTAGATCCAGGCACGGAGATAATTCTCTTTCCGGTTGCCATTGGTAACCACACCATAGGTATAGGCAAAATCTTTAGCCGCCGATAATCCACCATTTAAAAAACGCAGCTGTAGTTGGTCTGGCGCATTCAGCAAAGCAGCAGTAATGGCTTTTTCGCCTGTCAGCGGGTGTAATTGATCAAGGTTAAGGCGGCTATCGCGGGTAAGTAACTCCTTCCATTGTTCGCTGTTTTTGCCGGCGATGGCCTGATTCAGCAGGCTATCCATCAACTGAATGGCAGAAAAAGAAACTTCTTTGGGTTTTTGCGTGGGTAAAATGATTTCATTGATCTCTCTTACAGGCAGGTCGGCTGCTGCAGACGCTATTCCCAGATCGGCGAGGTTTTTCCATTCGCCCTGGCTGTTCATTTGCCAGATAGAAGAAAAATAGCCCCTTGCTACCGGTGTATCTGTTAAAGCTTTTGGACGGATCAGGTATGGGCCCGTAGTTACGCCCATATCGCCCCCGGCACTTACCACAGCAAAATTGGGTGTCCAGCTTAAAATAGCAGGACCTGCTTTTTGTTTTGCGTACACTGTATGCGCATTCATGGCTCTGCCCTGGTTAAAGATGACGCCTGCTGTATCCATGTATTTCAGAAAGCCCTCCTTTATATTAGTCGATTCAGTAAAGTTGGCAAATGCTACTTCGGCATCTACCAGACCGCGGATACCTTTTTGTGCTGTGGCGCTGAAAAAACAAATCATCAAAGTCAGGAATGCAAAAAGCTTTTGTTGGTTTTTCATGTATGCAGATTTGATACAATATTAGTAATGCCAGCATTTGTACCGCAGTTCTTTTACACGAACCGTTGTTATTTGTGACAAAGCGTTAAATATGAATACTAAACCATGGTAAGGGTAGCCAAAATCCGGGGGGTAGCCTCTCAAATCCTATATAAATCATGTTCCTGCCTGACATTGGTCATATTTTACCCCTCACACTAAGGGTAATTTGGTGCTTTCAAAATACCCAAAATCTCACACCATGGAAACAACCGTTGCAAGGGGTAAGTCTGCCGGAAAAGCCCCTACCAAAAAAGCCAACCTCTCCATCATTGATGGTAATGAGGCGGCTGTTCATATTGCCTATAAGACCAGCGAAGTATGTGCCATTTACCCTATTACCCCTTCTTCTGCCATGGGCGAGTTTGCCGATGAGTGGAGCAGTGATAACAGAGAAAATATTTTCGGGGAAGTTCCCAAGATCATAGAAATGCAGAGTGAAGCCGGTGCGGCAGGCGCCATTCACGGTGCATTACAGGGTGGTGCGCTGGCTTCTACTTTTACCTGTTCGCAGGGTCTGTTACTGATGATTCCTAACATGTACAAAATCGCGGGCGAGTTAACCCCAACCGTATTTCATATTGCCGCCAGATCACTGGCTACCCACGCACTCTCCATTTTTGGCGACCATAGTGATGTGATGGCTGTACGTGCTACCGGGTTTGCCATGTTATTCGGTAATAGTCCGCAACAGGCCCATGATATGGCCATGATTGCCACCGCTGCTACACTGCGTTCCAGCATCCCCTTTCTTAATATTTTTGATGGCTTCCGTACCTCGCATGAGCTGAATGAGGTGGAGATCATTCCGGACAGTATCATCTCACAGATGATTGATAAAGATGCCGTGGCCCGTCACCGTAGCCGTTCCCTCAACCCCGAAAGCCCTTCTATCCGTGGTACCGCCCAGAATCCGGACGTGTATTTCCAGAGCCGGGAAGCCTGTAACCAGTTTCACTGGAAAGTACCAGAGATCGTGGAAGCTACCATGCAGCAGTTCGAAAAACTGACCGGCCGTTCTTACAAACTGTTTGAATATTACGGACACCCCGAAGCCGAGAATATCATTATCCTGATGGGTTCTGCTACCGGCGCCGTTCACGAAACCGTAGATTACCTGAACAGCAAAGGTGAAAAAACAGGTTACCTGCATATACATCTGTTCCGTCCGTTCTCCGTAAAACACTTTATCAATGCCTTACCTGCCAGCGTTAAAAAGATCGCTGTACTGGATCGTTGTAAAGAAACCGGTGCTATTGGCGAGCCTTTGTTTATGGATGTGATCAACGCTTTACATGCCGGCTGGGAGGGAAGCCTGCCGCTGGTGATCGGCGGACGTTACGGACTGGCTTCCAAAGAATTTAATACCGGTATGGTAAAAGGCATTTTTGATGAACTGAAAAAAGACAAACCCAAAAACGGTTTCACCATCGGTATCGAAGATGATGTAACTCATACGAGTCTTGCTTACGATAAAACCTTCTCCCTCGAAGACCAGCACCTGTTCCGCGGCCTGTTCTTTGGCCTGGGTGCCGATGGTACGGTAAGTGCCAACAAAAACACGATCAAGATTGTGGGGGATGTTACGCAGAACCACGTACAGGGCTATTTTGTATATGATTCTAAAAAATCAGGTTCCTTAACCGTATCCCATCTCCGCTTCAGCGAAAACCCGGTGAAGTCTACCTACCTGATCAATTCTGCCAACTTTGTGGCCTGTCACCACTTCCAGTATCTGCAGAAATATGATATCCTGAAAGATGCGCAGCATGGTGCCACCTTTCTGCTGAATGCTCCTTATGCTACAGAAGATGTATGGTTTAACCTGCCGCATAATATCCAGGAAGAGATCAAAGAAAAACAATTGAAATTATATGTAATCAACGCTTCCAAAGTGGCCAAAGAAACCGGAATGGGTTCCCGGATCAATTCCATTCTTCAGACCTGCTTTTTTGCCATCTCCAATGTAATGCCGAAAGAGGAAGCAATCAGTTATATCAAAAAAGCCATTAAAAAAACCTATGGCAGAAAAGGGGAAGCTGTTGTGCAGAAAAACTACGATGCAGTAGATAAAACCCTGGAAAATCTTTCGCTGGTAGACTATTCTGATTACAAAATCGGTAACAAAGAAAGCGAACCCGCCATTTCCGGTAAAGCTCCCGAATTTGTGCAACAGGTATTGGCTAAGATCATTGCCGGCGAAGGGGATAACCTGCCTGTAAGTGCTTTCCCCGCAGATGGTGTGTATCCCTCTGCCACTACCCGATATGAAAAAAGAAATATTGCCGAACAGGTTCCTGTCTGGGATCCCAGTCTTTGCTCTCAGTGCGGTAAATGTTTCTTTGTTTGTCCGCACGCTGCCATCCGTCCGAAAGTGTACAACAACGACCTGCTGGTAGATGCGCCGGATTTCTTTAAACATACTGCACCGATCGGTAAAGAGTTTTTCAAAGACACCGAATCTTACACTTTACAGGTGGCGGTAGAAGATTGTACCGGCTGTAACCTTTGCGTGGAAGTTTGCCCGATCGAAAGCAAAACAGAGCCAGGTCACAAAGCCATCAATATGCAGGAAGTACTGCCTTTGAAAGAAACAGAGAAAAAGAACTGGGACTTCTTTATCGGCCTGCCCGATATAGACAGAACCCGTGTAAACAGAGGTACCGTAAAAGGTTCTCAGTTACTCGAACCTCTGTTCGAATTCTCCGGCGCCTGCAGTGGTTGCGGTGAAACACCTTACCTGAAATTACTGACCCAGTTATTTGGCGACAGGATGATTGTGGCCAATGCTACCGGCTGTTCTTCCATCTTCGGCGGTAACCTGCCTACCACACCGTGGAGTAAAAACGGAGAAGGACATGGACCCGCCTGGGCCAATTCGCTCTTCGAAGACAATGCAGAGTTTGGACTGGGTATCAAGCTTGCTACCGATATGAAACGGCTGTATGGTATTTCTTTACTGAAAGGACTGCGTGAAGAAGTGGGTGCCGAATTAACCGATGCCATTCTCAGTAATGTAGAGGCCAATGAAGCGGAAGTGATACAGCAACGTAAAAATGTAACGGCGCTGAAATCACGCTTGCGTGAGATCAAAAAAGAAGAAGCTGACCTGTTGTACCAGGTGGCCGATTTCCTCGAACACAAATCCATGTGGATCGTGGGTGGTGATGGCTGGGCCTATGATATCGGCTTCAGCGGATTGGATCACGTGTTATCAACCGGTGAGAATGTGAATATCCTCGTGCTTGATACAGAAGTATATTCAAACACCGGCGGACAAAAATCAAAATCTTCTCCGATCGGTGCCAGCGCCAAATTCTCTATCAAGGGAAAAACAACCGGCAAAAAAGACCTCGCCATGCAGGCCATTGCGCACGGTTCTGCTTATGTAGCTGAGATTGCGATGGGTGCCAACGATGTACATGCACTGAAAACCATTCTGGAAGCAGAAGCCTATCCTGGTCCGTCTATTATCATTGCCTACAGTCACTGTATTGCACACGGCTATGATATGTGTCATGGATTAGACCAGCAGGATCTGGCCGTGAAAACCGGTTACTGGCCACTGTTCCGTTACAACCCAATGAAAGAACAGGGACAAAGATTTATATTGGACAGTAAAGACCCCTCCGTACCACTGGATGAGTTCCTCTACCACGAGAACCGGTTTGCTACTATCAAAAACAATGATCCTGAAAAAGCGGTCGACTTCCTGGCGCAGGCCAATGAAGGAATACGGCACCGTTGGGAAAAAATTATGGCGCTAAGGGCTTTATAATCTTCGATTACTTACCAACCCCCGGGGAATCTCTACAGAGGTTCCCCTTTTTATTTGATGATAGAAACCATCCTCAGCAAAAGGAAAGAAAGAGTAGTCCCTTCCAAACATTCTATCATTCTATCATTCTATCATTCTATCATTCATTCACTCATCCACTCCTTCACTCACTGTTTTACAGTATATGTCCAATCGAAACCGTTTCAAAATCTTCCTCACCTGAGATCAGGAGAATGAAAGTGAAGAAGCGGTCCATAACATCGAGAAATTTCTTTTCCATGGTAATGGGTTTTAGGGTTGTTTATGACTTATGCCATTTTTAATTCATCCCTGCCCTGCATCTGCAAAGCAGTTTGTTTGGCTGTTTTGTTTTCTTTGCTCCAGATCAGGGTATGATCAGCCGTAGCTGCCGGAGTTTCATCTACCAGTACACTGTTTCCGTTTTTACCACCAGCCAGCACTGCCAGCATTAAAGAAGTGGTGATGTATTTACCTTTCATAATTCGTTTTTTTACGTGATTTGATGTTGCAAAATTGGTCCGGATTTTGTTTCTGCGCAATCACACATTCATGTGAAATCCTTTACCAGTAAGGATTACAAAGCTATCACACATTTATGTGAGCACGTTTACCTTTCATCAACGGCAATTCTCCGTTTATCCTTATAGCCGGTTTTCTGCGGTTCGGGTATAGCAATTTTAACCGGTTGAAAGGAACAGGTGCATAGACCTGATCTGTTTGACTTTTATTTTCATAATACGCAGTTAGTTTTCGCCCCGTTATTCTTATCGGGGCTTTTTTTGTGCCGGCTGCCCGTGAACGGATGGGTTTCATACGGATAATCAGCCGCTTATACCACATAAAGGGGTGATTTTCCTGTTTACGGGTTCAAGAAAGGGTTTTGTTTTTAGCTTTGTGTATTCTACACTGCGCATGAAGAAAATTGTAGGCCTTGTTGCCTGTCTATTATTACTACACACCAGCCTGCCCGCGCAGCGGGGTTTTACGTTTAACCGTATCAGTACCGATGATGGGATCGGTCTTTCTTCCGATGTTGTATACAGCATTTACCAGGATAAAAAAGGATTTATCTGGACCGGCACCGCCAATGGCCTGCAGCGCTTTGATGGCTCCAAATTCATCCGCTTTAACGCTGCCAGTGTCAACAGTCCCAGAGCTTCTAACCTTACCAAAATCCTTCCATACGATAGTACTTCTTTATGGCTCTGTTTTCCCAACCTGCAGGAAGTAGGCATTTATAATACGGCCACTTTATCGTATACCAAAGTGCCGGTGAAAAGCTCGCGGTCCATTCCCAACCTGGGGGGTATTAATCTCTGGCAGGATAGCCGTGGAGAAACTTTTCTTTTCATCCCCAGATCTGGCCCGTTGCATTATGATAAAAAGAAACGGGCTTTTGTAGACGATAATTATTTTCATTTACCCGAAGGTTGGGTTTGCGGTCCGGGTTTACACGAAGACACGCTTAAAAAACAATACTGGCTCCCCTGCGGTAATAATGGATTGGCGGTTTTTGATATAGCCAGTCAGACCCTCTACACCAACAGCTATAACCCGAAGCGTTTTCCGCTGCTGAACAATCCAAAACTGCAGCAGGGCACTTCGGAGGTTTTTATAGACAGTAAAAGAAGGCATTGGGTATTTACCTGGGTAACGGCACACCTGAAATATTGTTTTGACTCGACCGGTAAGGAACTTACCGATACAGCGGGTTTAAATTATAATCCCGATTATTCAGAGTCGCGCAATTTTTATGAAACCAAACAAGGGCTTCTCTGGATCTCAGGTACCAATGCTTTATACAATTTTGACCGTGATACCCGTAGCTTTTATTATTATGAGCACGAAGCCGGCAGTGCCACCGGTATACAGTTTCAGTTTGTGTACCAGGTGCTGGAAGATCATGATGGCAGCATCTGGGTATGTACCAATAATGGCCTCTACTTTACTTCTCCGGGCAGCGGAACTTACTCAGTGGTAAACATGCTTTTCTCAGAAGCAAAGGGTGCCGTTGAGTTTACGGATATTTACCAGTTACGGGGCGGACAATACTGGCTCAGTACCTGGGGCAGGGGTGTGTTTACACTCGATCGTAAAATGAATACCTACGATGCGGGTATTTATAACAACAAACCCCGCGGAAGTCAGAAATGGATCGAATACCGGCAAACATGGTCCTTGTACCAGCACAACGATGGTAAAGTATGGATCGGTTGCCAGGCGGGTAATTTCATGGTGTATGATACTGCCACCCGCAGTACCCGCTTCCTGAGCGATCCTGTTTTTGAGGGTTCTACCATCAATTATATTACCGGGGATAAAAAGAATATCTGGTTAGCCACATTCAGAGGGTTTCTGGTAAGATATGATGGCAAGCGATATAGTCTCTTACACAAATTCGGATCTGTTATCACCAAGATCCTGGTGGATAATGAGGGACTTTTATGGGTATCGGTGGAAGGAAAGGGTTTGTATTGCCTGAGTAGTGATGGTACAAAGATCATCAAACAATATACCGCCGAAGGTGTGCCAGGTAAAAAACTCTTCATGAATGCCGGCAAAGACATAGAACAGCTGAACGATAGTACGATCGTGTTTGGTGCGGGTGCCATGAACTTCATAAATAAAAGAACCGGTACCATTTACTGGCTTACCTATGATGATGGTTTACCCGGTAACACTATCATGCGCATCCGCAAAGATGCTGATGGGTATTTGTGGATGATTACACTGGATGGACTTTGCCGCTATAATCCCCTCACCAAAAGAGTTACCGCCTACGGCAGAAAAGATGGTATCACGCTTGCCAACATGACCACCGAAGCAGATTATTTCGGCAGTGATGGTAATGTGATGTTTACCGGCAATAATGCACTGTTATATTTCAAGCCTTCCATCTTCCGGAACAAACAGCCGCGCGATGTGGTGATCACGGATTTTAAGTTGTTGAATAATTATATGTCGGTTGACTCGCTGCAGGCCCTGCCCCGCATCCAGTTATCCAGCGCCGAAAATTCTTTCAGCATTTATTTTGCAGCACTCAGTTACCTGGAGCGGGAGAAGCTTACTTATTATTATAAGATGACCGGTATTGATAAAGACTGGATCAAAGCAGACCGGCAGAACTTTATCAATTACTCCTTACTGCCACCAGGCAATTATACTTTCAGTGTGTATTGCGAGAATATTGATGGGAACCGGTCTAAGAATTTTACGGAATTACATATCTATATCAAACCACCGTTCTGGCGTACTTACTGGTTTATCAGTACGCTGTTTTTTATCATCGCACTCTCCATTTATGGGGTACACCGCCTGCGGGTAAATAAATTACTGGCCGTAGAAAAACTGAGGAACCGTGTGGCCCGCGATCTGCATGATGATATGGGAAGTACCCTCAGTACCATCAATATCCTCAGTTCTATGGCTAAAAGCCGCATCCAGGTTGATCCGGTAAAAACCACAGAGTATCTCGGTAAGATCAGCGATAACAGCCAGCGGATGATGGATGCCATGGATGATATTGTGTGGAGCATCAAACCCAGCAACGACAGTATGCAGAAGATAGCCGCACGTATGCGCGAGTTTGCTACCAATGTGCTGGAGGCCAAAGAGATTGAACTGGATTTCAGGGTAGATGAATCGGTTTTTGACATCAAACTGGATATGGAAGCCAGAAGGGATTTCTTTCTGGTATTCAAAGAAGCGGTGAACAATGCAGCCAAATATTCGCAGGCCAGTATGGTAACAGTGCAGGTAGTACTCGATAACAAACAGCTGGTACTGGTAGTAGAGGATGATGGTATTGGTTTTGATCCGGTGCAGGCAGATGGCGGTAACGGGATGGGTAATATGCAGAAAAGGGCCGATGCCATGAAGGGTCGTTTACATATTTTATCAAAACCCGGCGGCGGAGCCAAAGTAACGGTAACCATTCCTTTAAACGGTTAGTATGAGTATACAGATCAGCCGGTTTCTAAGTCAGAAGCTGCGCTTTTATACTTTTCTGTCTATTGCCTTGCTGCTGGCCGTGCATGGCTATAACCTGCACCAGACCTATCTGCAACCGTTTACCACTGTTCGCGAGCCACTCACCGTCACTACTTTCTTCGAATATTTTATGGCCAATGGGGTTCTCCGGTTCCGGATCCCGTTATTATTCATCATCTCCGGTTATATCTATGCCCTGCAGGATAGCATCCCTTACCTGCAGCAGATCAAAAAAAGGGCTGTTACCCTCATCGTCCCTTACCTGATCTGGAGTGCGATTGGACTGGCCATTACTTTTCTCTGGCAGCAATTCCCCGTTACGGCAAACGCGGTACTCTCTGCCAAACTTGACCAGCTGGGAGATGATCGACCCTACACCGCCATTGGCTGGTGGGGAATAGTGGTACGCTGGCTGCTGGCGCCTATCTCTTTTCAGTTATGGTTTATTCTCGCACTCTTTCTCACCAACCTGATCTACCCCGGCATCCGTTGGGCCATCAGGCATATCGCTATCTGGTGGTTTGCAGTCAGCTTCCTGCTCTGGGTCTTTGAACTGGGTTTTCTGGTAATAGATGGCAGGGGTCTATTTTTCTTTTCACTGGGTGTATGGTTACAGAAAACAAATTTTAACCTCGAAAAAAAGCCCAAATGGCTAAGCCTCTATATTGCCTGGCTGCTTTTTATTGGTTTTAGTGTGATTAAAACCTTTATGGCTTTTGAGCTCGAGCCCACCAATCCTGCCACTTATGTGATCCTGAATACAATGCATGATATTGCTGTTTTGGCCGGAATCCTCGCTGTTTGGTTTGGAGCAGACAGTCTGGTAAAATGGTGTATGCGGCAACACTGGTTTCTGTGGCTATCCTCCTTTTCCTTTTTTATTTTCGGGCTGCATGCACCGCTGGTGGTATATATAACCCGGTTATTTTACCATTACCTGCACGATCTGCCCAATTACCGCCTCATTACTTACCTGCTGGCACCTGCCCTTGTTTTCTTTTTCTGTGTGGGGGTGGCTGCCCTGACACGGCGTTTTGTACCCGGTTTTTACCGTTGGGCCACGGGTGGAAGAGGTTTTTAGGAGGGTCTGTGGATAAAGGATAACATGTTTATGCGGTTGCATTATCACCCGCCACTGCCTATTTTTGGCCGGTTAAAAGAGAACGAATGACCAAATTGTTGATTTACGAAGATAACCCCCAGCTACGTGAAGGACTAACGATGCTCATTAATGGATCGGAGGGGTTTGAGGTATTGGCCTGTTTTAAAAACTGTAACAATGTAATTGAAGAGGTAGGCGCCTGGAAACCCGATGTGATTCTGATGGATATAGATATGCCCGGCATCAACGGTATTGAAGGTCTGAAAAAGATACGACAGGTAAACGATGAGGTAAAGGTTTTGATGCTCACCGTTTTTGATGATAATAAAAATGTATTCCAGGCCATCAGCAGTGGCGCCAATGGATATGTACTGAAAAAAACGCCGCCCACCAAACTGTTGGAATATATCAAAGAAGCACAGAGTGGCGGTGCTCCCATGACAGCCAGTATTGCTACGCAGGTATTGAAAATGTTCTCCTCCATGAATAATGAGAAAGGAGAAGATTATAATTTATCTGACCGCGAAAAACAGGTACTGCAGTTTTTAGTAGAAGGCTACAGTTATAAAATGATCGCCAATGAAATGTTCATTGCCATTGATACAGTAAGAAGTCATATCAAAAAGATCTACGAGAAATTACACGTGAACAGCAAGAGTGAAGCGGTAGCAAAAGCATTTAAAGACAAGTTGGTTTAATCAGTTATAATTGCGGGGGGCCGCAGGCTGCAGTTCAGTTAGCTGTTCTGCAGCCATTTTATTTTCAGTCTGCCGTATCAATAGGCTTCTTACCACTCTTACAGCTTATTCTCCTTTTATACCAACCACATTTTCATGTGATTGCCCGGCGCTGCACATACGGTTAGGTTTGCCGCTCAATTAACCGACTATGAAAAAGAAAATTGTAACAATGGCCATACTCGCTGTCGCTTTTACAGCAGCAGTAGTTTCCTGCACCGGTATTTCCGGTAGCGATAATAAGGCAACAGCAGAGACAGGCACAAAAGATTCAACAGCCATCCGGGTTGCCCGTGGTGAATACCTGGTAACTATTGCAGGTTGCGATGATTGTCACTCGCCCAAAAGAATGGGTGCACATGGTCCTGAAGTAATTCCGGAACTGCGCTTATCCGGTTTTCAGCAAAATGGCCAACTGCCTCCTGTAGCCAAGCAAACCGTACAGGGTGGATGGGCTTTGATGGCCATGGATATGACCGCAGCTGTGGGTCCATGGGGTATTTCTTATGCCGCCAATATCAGTTCAGACAGTACCGGTATCGGCAACTGGAAAGAAGAAAATTTTTTCCGCGCGATCCGAGAAGGAAAATCAAAAGGACTGGAAGGAAATCGCTCCTTATTACCACCCATGCCATGGCCCGGTTATAAGAATATGACAGACGAAGACCTGAAATCCATCTTCGCTTATCTCAAAACCACCAGGCCTGTGCACAATGTAGTACCACAACCGGTTGCATTTGCAGACATCAAATAATACATCCTTTCTTGAAAAACCCGGCCGCAGAAAAATCTGCGGCTTTTTTTTACCGGAGTTACGCCATCGCTGCCGCTCCTCACCTGCATCTTCCTTTTATCCCAACCACATTTTCATGTGATTGTACTGCCGTTTGTACACCTGTAGGTTTGTGCAGGATTTAACTGTTTAAGAAATGAAACGAATAAAATTACTATCGATGAAAGCAGGTGTACTGTACCTGTTTCTGGCCATGCTGCTGAGTGCCTGCAGTAAAGAATATACGCCCGATCCGGTTACTACACCTCCGCCTGCCAACGGACAAAAACTGTCCAGGATCCAGTATGATGATGGCAGCTATGAAGCCATTGAATACAATACCAACGGAACTGTGAAAAAAATCACCAATCATGTGGCGTTTTCCAATAACACATCGGAACACATAGTGTATACATTCATCTATACCGGATCCAACGTAACAGAAATACAGGGTGACGATGGCAGTGTTATTAAATACGGCTATGCGAATAACCAGCTTGTAAAAGCAGAGATCTTTGTAAACGGTGGTACACAGGTAGCATTGTACGCCTACAGTTATACCAACGGGAAACTCACCAAAACCGAAGGGTATACCCGCAAACCCGGTGGTGGCCTTTCTACCACACCTACCCTGAAGTATGAAAAGGAATATTACAGCGATGGTAACCTGAAAAAAATGACCCTGTTTTACCTGGACCCCGCTACCGGCACGCTGGATAAGACCAATGTGTTTGTACTGACCCAGTATGATACCAAGCCCAATACAACGGCCCTGTTCGAAAACAATCCTTACCTGCCATTGGAAAGCCTGATCCCCAATAACCCTTTGGCGGAAGAGCATTATGATGAATCAGGCAACCTGATCGAAACGGTTACCCATACTTATACCTATGATGCCAGCGGAAATCCCCTAACCCGCAAAACCGTAACCAGGTCAACCGGCTTACCGGAATCGATAGAAAATGCCAGTTTTTCTTATTAATTCATTGATAGATAGGTTTTTAGCCAATCCGCCCGGGCAGTTTGCCCGGGTTTTTCATTTCCCCCTCAAATCCGGCACAAACCTGCATTTCACACGTTTATGTGATTGCAAACCTGCACAATCAAGGATATTTTTGTTCCATAATACAGAATATGAAAGCAGTTTTCCAAAACACCCTTTACAGCATTGCATGCATGGTAACAGTGGTTTTGGCTGCCCCCACCCAAACCATTAGCCGGTCCCAGAAAATGGTGCAACCCATTGGCAAACCGGCAGAGAAAAGCATTGATCCGGTTAAAAGTCAGCCGGTTACACCCGAAAAAGACATTGAAACGCCTATTTCTATCGAGGAAGGCACGGTGCGTTTTGCCTGCTGGTAACGCATCGGGGTTTCGATATCCGAAAAATATGGGCTTCCGGGGCGCCCTGCGGCCCTAACTGAACCATCCCTGCCGGGGTTTTGTTTATTTTTGCAGTGACCTTATAAATCAAGCATTATGATCAAAACAGGCAACCCGGTAATCAGTATCTATACCGAAATGACGCCCAACCCGGAAACCATGAAATTCGTGGCCAATAAATTATTGTATCCGGGCAAGAGCATCGATTTTGCTGACGAGACCCTCGCAACGCCTTCGCCACTGGCCAAGGAGTTGTTCAGTTTTCCTTTTATCAGAAGTGTGTTTATTGCCAGCAATTTTGTTACGCTGACCAAAACCGCTGATACAGAAGACTGGCAGGATGTGATCCCTACCATCAAAGAATTTCTGAAAGAATACCTGGAAAATGGCGGAGTAGTAGTAAATGAGGAAGAAGTAGCCAAGGTAAAACAGGAAGCTACCAATACTGTTAGTGCAGACGATGATGATATTGTAAAAAGAGTAAAAGAACTGCTGGAGAACTACGTAAAACCTGCAGTTGAAATGGATGGCGGTGCCATACAGTTCAAAAGTTATAACGAAGGGACCGTGAACCTGATGTTACAGGGAAGCTGCAGCGGTTGCCCCTCTTCCATGATTACCCTGAAAGCGGGTATTGAAGGCATGATGAAACGCATGATCCCCGAAGTAAAAGAAGTAGTGGCCGAGGCTGAATAATTAGTTTGTGAGTTGATATTGATACCTTACCCTGCAGCACAACTGCAGGGTATTTTTTGGGTAATAAGTAATATCATCCGCCTTCCATCCCGCGAAATATTCGGTTATCTTTATTCACACAAACCAGGCCTATGAACAGGACAGAGATTGCCACTCGCTTAGCTACTAACCACAAAATTTTTCTGGAGCAGATAAACCAATTATCAGATACCGATCTGTGTTATGCACCCGAAGGCAAATGGACCGCTATTCAGCAACTGGATCATATTATCCGTTCTGTTTCGCCGGTAAATATGGCGCTGGGTTTGCCGAAATTCATACTCAAGTGGAGATTTGGAACAGCCAACCGGCCTTCCAAAACCTATGAACAACTGGTAGAAAAATACCAGCGTAAATTACTGGAAGGTGGAAGGGCTTCTGCCCGCTTTACACCGCCGGTTATTACAGCAGAGCAGAGAAAAACGCTCGTGCACAAACTACAGAAACTGGTACAGGCACTTTGTAACAAAACAAACCATCATTCAGAAGAAGCATTGGATACCTATATTCTGCCGCATCCTTTACTGGGTAAATTAACACTCAGGGAAATGCTGTATTTTACTGCCCACCACGTGTTACATCACCTGGAAGCAGTAAACAGAAACCTGAAAAAAACGAATACCGAGTAAGTAAGCGTTATCCGGATCCTATGAAAAAAGGAGTAACCAGTTCTGGAAAAAGAAAAACCTATCATTTCCTGCCCGCCAAATACGGGCGTGAATTACTGCTCGATATCGGAAGGATCGAAAAGATCCCGAATTTCAACCTCGGGGCAGAACCCCACCAGTTGAGTTTTTATGAGATCCTTTTCCTCAAAAAGGGAAGTGGTTATTTCACATTGGATGATCATAAAATTCCTTTGCGATCAGGCCGTATCATTTTTACATCGCCGGGACATATACGCAGCTGGCATATTCAACAACCCGTTAGTGGTTATGCCCTTTATTTTGAGAAAGATTTCCTAAACCGTTTTTTTACAGACGAACTTTTTCTTTACCGCCTGGGATTTTTTCATCAGTACAGGCAGGCTACCAGTTTGTTAGCCGGCAAACCGGAAAGCAGAAAATATGAAATGATTTTAGCTGATATCGAACATGAAATAGAACACCTGCAAACAGACAGTCCGCATTTATTACGCGCCCTCTTATATCAGTTACTCGTGCTGCTGAACCGTTCTTATTCAGTAAAAAATGGTTTACAGGGAGACCTCTATGTTCATCCGGTCTTTTTCCGGTTCCGTTCGCTGGTAGAAATCCATTACCAGACATACCACCGCGTAGTAGATTACCTGCAATTGCTGCAGGTGAGTGCGGCACAACTGAACAAACTCTGCAAGCAGCATACCGGCGTTACCGCCCAACAAATGATTCACGACAAACAGGTAGTTGCTATTAAACAGCTGCTCTCTCAAACCGATGATACGGTTGCCGGAATAGCTTACCAATTACAATTCTCCGATCCATCCAATTTCAATCGCTTTTTCCGAAACCAAACCGGCCTATCACCACAGCAATACCGCGAACAGGTATGAATTGACCTTTCTGTAAACAAAATGACCATCGGGACCATGGGCTGTAGTTGAATTTTACCAAAAATTACAGCTATGTATAAGTTCCTACTCACACCCTTGTTCTTTATTTCCCGGCTTGTGGCACCAGCACAATCCATTCCCATGCAATCCGGCCACTGGAGCGGAGACTCGCTCAAGACCAGTTTCCACGAAATGGACGGAAGGAAAGTATTAACCCTGAAGCGCGGAACGGTTTGGGCAAAAGATGTGTTGTTTGAAGATGGTATCATTGAAGTAGACATTTCCGTATCTCCGAAAAAAAGTCTTACCGGCATCAGTTTCCGTGGAGACCAGGATGAAACCTGCGAGAACATCTATCTACGCGTTCCCTTATCCGGCAGAGATGATGCTATTCAGTATGCGCCCTTTTTCCATAACGAGGATTACTGGCAGCTTTACCCCGAACACCAGGCAAAATATGTATATCCCGAAACCGGGTGGGTACACATGAAAATAATTGTGAAGGGAAATACCGCCAGACTCTTCATTAACACAGACACCATGCCGTCATTGGTTGTCAACAACCTTCGTACACAGAACCGTGCAGGCAAAATCGGATTATGGTGTTTAAGCGAACAAAGTTTTTCCAATTTCAGTTATACGCCCTTACCGGCCTCTCCCTTTACAGCTATTCCTGTGAGAGAAGAAACGGGTTTGGTTACCAGATACCAGCTATCGCAGGCATTTACGATTGATAAAAAGAAAAATACACTGGCATATCCAACGGATCAGTCTTTACGCTGGGATACGGTAGCAGCAGAAGAAGATGGTTTACTCAATATCGGGAAATACCGGTTTAAAAAAACCTCCGGAACATTTGAACAGAACAGCAACGATCTGGTCTGGATCAAAATGGACCTTACCAGTGTTGAAGCCCTTACTAAAAAATGGAGCCTCGATTTTACAAACCGGATCTGGGTGTTTCTCAACGGACAGATCCTCTATCATGGTGATCATAGTTATCGCCTGAAAGGATCTTTCTATAAAGGACTGATCGATAAAACTTTTATTGCCGACGCTCTCTTCCTTCCATTACAGAAAGGAAAGAATGAACTGATGATCGGAATCAGTTCGGTAGCCAATGGCTGGGGGTTGATCAGTAAAATAGAATAAACAAATGCCTCTTTTGCTCTGGCCCTAATCTTTTTTCTGTAAACAGGTTAGGGCTTTTTGTTTACTACTGTTTTTTGCTTGCGATGGATTCCTTACTTTGGGTATTATAAAATGAGTATAACAGAGATCTATCAACAGTTCATCAGCGGTCTGCAGCAAATCGGATCCATCGAATTCATCGCCGTATTGGCGGGAATCGGTAGTGTGTGGTTCAGCCGGAAGGAAAATATTTTAGTGTATCCCGTAGGTCTTATCAATACCATTTTCTACATCTATCTCAGCATCAAGGGCCATTTACTCGGCGAAGCCAGTGTGAATCTTTACTACAGCATCATGAGTATTTATGGGTGGATTCTCTGGTCGCGGAAAGACAAAACAAAACAAGCACTGGTGCTGCATATTACCTACAGCAGCCGCAAAGAGTGGATACACCAGTTACTCTTTTTCACCGCTTTTTACGTAGCCATTTTTACTGCCTTAACCTGGGCACAAAAAGCTTTTGCTCCCGAAGCCATTCCCTGGGCCGATGCATTTGCTTCTGCCACAGCCTATACCGGTATGTGGCTCATGGCCCGAAAGAAAGTAGAAAGCTGGCTCTGGTGGATCGCAACAAATATGGCATCAATACCGTTATACTTTATCAAAGGGTATGTTTTTACGAGTGTGCAGTTTGTGGTGTTGTTTGTATTGGCAATAGCGGGGTGGGTGGAGTGGAGGAGAAGGGGAACAGATGAACAGAGGAACAAGGAACGGACGAACAAAAGCATTTAGGGGGGATAATATTGGGTTTTTTGCGGGAAATACGGTTGATGGTTTAGAAAAGGTTTAGCATTTTGACCTGTACTAAACCGTATTCAGATGAACCGTTATTATGATTTGAGTGATCGCTTAATCGATTTCGCGGTAGCGATGATCAAACTGGCTGAGCGGCTTCCAAGGAATCTGGCGGGAATACATCTCGCTAACCAGTTAACAAGGAGCGGAAGTTCGCCCGCGCTACTTTATGGTGAGGCACAATCTGCCGAATCACGATCGGATTTTATACATAAAATGAAAATCGGAGTGAAAGAACTTCGGGAAACCGGGAACTGTTTGAAAATAATTAATAAACTGAACTGGGTGGAAGATAATAATGCGTCCACAATTCAACGTGAATGTAATGAACTGATCAGCATATTTGTAAAAAGTATAGCCACTGCTCAAAAGAATAAAGAGACTGAGAAGTAAAGAAACAAAAATGGTCATTTCATTCATCTGTTCCTTGTTCCTCTGTTCGTCTGTTCATCTGTTCGCCCTTCAACTCGTCTCATGATCAAAAAAGTCATCATCATCGGCCCCGAATCTACCGGCAAAAGCACTTTGTGCGAATTACTCGCACAGCATTACCGCATGCAGTGGTGCCCGGAGTTTGCGAGGGAATACCTGCTTACCAATGGCAAAAACTATACGTTTGACGACCTCCTCACCATTGCCAAAGGACAACTGGCACTCGAAGATGAATATACTTCACTGGTGAATAGTCAATGGTCGATGGTGAATGAACGCACCTGGGTAAACCCACATGATCTGACCAGCTCTGATCAATCTCCCCTGTTGTTTGTGGACACCGATATGTATGTAATGAAAGTCTGGTGCGAATATGTATTTGAGAAGTGCCACCAGTTTATCCTGGACCAGATAGTGGAAAGAAAATATGATCTTTACCTGCTTTGCAGTACAGATCTGCCCTGGGTAAAAGATGAGTTACGCGAATACCCGGATGAAAAAAACCGGTTGGAATTATACCATATTTACAAAGATATCCTGATTAACCAAAATGTTCCCTGGGTAGAAATCAGTGGCAGTTATGAAGACAGGCTAACCACTTCTATTGCGGCAGTAGAAACCTATCTGCGCTAGGTTTATTTTAGTAATGCCAGCACATCTTCGTCATCTTCAATATTATTCATCTGCTGCAGTATCTGCGGGTAGCGCCAGGATACGCGCCGGCTCATTGGTTTTACAGTAAAACGTTTGGGGTTAGGTAAACAGGCAATGATCATAGCCGCTTCTGCGCGACTCAGGTTTTTGGCTTTTTTACCAAAATATTTCTGTGCCGCCGCTTCAATACCAAAGATACCCGGACCCATTTCGATTGTGTTCAGGTATACTTCCAGGATCCGGTTTTTGCCCCAGATCCATTCGATCATTTTGGTGAAATACATTTCCGGTACTTTGCGGATGTATTTGGTGATACCTCCTCCCTGCCATAAAAAAACGTTTTTGGCCACCTGTTGCGTAATGGTACTGGCACCACCACCCAGCGGAATTTTTGTTTTCTTTCCTTTCTTTTTGGGCTTGAGGCTTTTTTCAATCGCGTCCCAGTCAAAACCACCATGATCAGGAAATGCCTGGTCTTCGCTGGCAATAGCCGCCAGCTTGGCATTGCGCGAAATTTCTTTACCACTTACATAATCTCTCTTCAATCCGTAACCAAAACTGTTCGTAATCTGTGTGATGGTAATAGGTGGCATTACCCAGCGGCAGATAACAATATATAAAAAGGAAGAAACAAACCCCCATAACAGGATGCGTTTGGTATACCACCAGGTTTTGGAAAGCAGGGTTTTGATACGCATGAGAGAAGCAAGATACTAAAACCCTGCATACATTTTCAACTACATAACCAGGGATCAGGGCTTTGTATTGGCGAGATGGATCGTTTGCATGCGGTACTTACCGCCCAGGATAATATAGGTTTTATGACTGGCCCGCAACAGGCTGCCTACTACGAACACACCCGCCGCCACACCCAGCCGCGGGAGGTTCAGCGAGCTGAATACCTGTTCGTTCCTGATCAGGCTATTGAAGATATTGAGAAAGATAAACGCACCACTACCCAATTGCAGTAAAATGCCATTGGTGAAAATACTACCACCGAAGTTTCGTTTGGGCATGCCATAGATCTCATTCACATGCAGTTTCAGGATACCCAGTTTAGCGGTATCAATGGTGGGAAAACCAAAACTATTGGGCACCTGACGTACATCTATCTGTTCCATCAGGATAGAATCATTGCGGATGTTTTTGATGATGCCCTGGATCCATTGTTTGCTGCTGAACTGAAAATTGATCACACTACCCGGCACCCATGTCTGTATGGTCTGGTTCCGTTGCTTCAACACCAGCAGATCGCTCTGCGAATAACTATACGTGATACTCCAAAAAATAAAGGCAGCAGTTAGCAGTGGTTTCACTGTTCTAAGGTAACTGTTAGCGGGGAAAGAGGTGTAAAGAAACTGTTAATCGTGAATGGCGTGAGGCGTGAATCGTCAGTCGTGAGTGGTCAGTGGTGAGTAGGGAGTGTGGAAGCAAGGCCAGTTCAAAAACTCACGTCTCACGATTCACGACTCACGAAATTCATTTGATCTTATCTCCATACGCCATAATACCCCAGCCCAGGGCAATCCCAAAACCGATCAGGATCAAGCCTGAGAGGCGGTTGATATTGGTGAGGATTTTGGGGGTGAGTTTGGAACGCAGGCGGGCGGCCAGTGCTACTTTGGCGATATCGGTTGCCAATACAAACAGTAAACAGGTACCAAAAACAATGACCCGGTATTGCATCGGATTAGCTGCCGCCAGCGAATCGGCCAGTATGGCGGCGGTCCAGGCAAACCAGAAAAGGAATACACCGGGATTTAATACATTGATAAAGAACCCGGATAAAAACACTGCTACAAAATCACGTTTGCGGAATTTTTTGGAGATGATATTATTGTCTTCGTCTGTTTTTACTTTTTTAAAAAACAGCGTATACACACCCACCGCCACCAGAAAAATACTGCCCGCTACCGCAATAAATGTTTTATGATTAAGCGCCTCATCGAACAGAGAAGTAAAGAAATTGCAGATCAGCACCAGCATGATATCGCTCACCGAAATGCCGGCTACAAATACATACCCGGCTTTGTGACCATTATTGATGCTTTGTTTGAGGATGGCGAAAATGACCGGTCCTACCGAGATGGCAAGAAATACACCCAATACCAATCCTTTGATCACTGCCGCTATCATTGCTGTTTGCTGTTATTCTGTTTCCCGAAAGTAAGTTTTAATCTTAGATTTTTGCGTTCGTGCAGATACCTTTCATCAAATAGCTTTTCGTTCATTTAACAATCCGGACGCTGATAATCTGGTCAAGCTGCGGGAAGCGTTCTTCGAAATAAAAATTCCCGTATTTGTATAAAGAATCCTGGATCTGTATGGGCTGTTTACCATACCCGGCATAAAAACGTTGAATATTTTGCATTCCCCTGATTACCCGGGCAATGGTCGTATATCCTTTGATACCGCCACGGGTTACGGTATCCAGTTTTTTATTGTCGGAAAGATTGATGAAGATCTGTGTGGCTCTTTCATTACGGCCACCCCTGGCAAAAGCGATGGTAGCTTTGGCATTCTTTTGCAACATGGGTTCGTCCGGTAATTTTTTAGGATCCCAGAAACGATTGGCCGTTCTGCTGGCCGATACACCAAACTGCACCACAAAACCCGGCTCTACCCGGAACAATAATGCCTTGTTATAAAAGCCGGTGCTGATCAGCTGGTATAAACGGTCCACACCCAGCGGAGACCATTTGCGATAGGCTTCAATTTCAAAATCTCCCTTGGTGGTGGTAAAAACAGCGCGGAAGGTTTCGGGTGCTTTTATTTTCAGTACCGATGCATCCAGGGATTGCGCCCGGATACAAGTGCCTGCAACGGCCAGGAAAAACAGCAAGCACCAGCGCCGGATCATGTGTAAGGGTTTATTTATGCAGGAATCGACAGGGTAGGATCCTGTGCCTTCAGAAATTTGTGCCAGTCGTCGAGCATTGAACCCTTCAGCACCCGCGGAAATTTATGCTGCCCGCCTACCTTGCCTTTGGCCTGCATAAAATCCATGAACTGTTTTTCGCTGAGTACATTCAATCTTACCTCTTTCAGCGCACTTTTTCTTTCCACCGCATAGTCATCATTCAGTTCTTTCAGTTTATCATCGATCAGTTTGGCCAGTTGTACGGCATCTACTGTATCGTCGCAGGCCACATACCAATGGTGGGCAAAGAAATTATCATAGGGCACACCGGCCACGGTGAACTCGGGGATACAGATATTCAGTTCTTCACTGGCCAGCTGAATGGCTTTGTTCATATTCTCTACACTCAGGTGTTCGCCTACCAGACTGAGAAAATGTTTGGTGCGGCCTGTGATCACGATCTCACATCTTTCCTTGTCTACAAAACGAATGGTATCACCGATCAGGTAGCGCCAGGTACCGGCAGCAGTGCTGATCAGTAAAGCATAGTCCTTACCTTCTTCCACTTCATGAATCATCAGGGCTTCGGGGTTCGGAACCATATCGCCATCCGCGTCAAAATTCCTATCATCAAAAGGAACGAATTCCATAAAAATATGTTCCCCGGTTACCAGGCGCATACCGGTGGCATGCTGCCGTTCCTGGTAAGCAATAAAACCTTCGCTGGCGAGATAGGTTTCTATATAATTGATTGGTTTACCCAACAGTTTCTCAAACCCTTTTTTATAGGGTTCAAAACTGACACCGCCATGCACAAAAAAAGCGAGGTTGGGCCACATTTCGTGGATATTGTTCAGCTTGTACCGCTGGATAATCATTTCCATACACATCTGGATCCAGGCGGGTACACCTATTACAAAACCAATATCCCATTCAGGCGCTTTTTCTACAATCTCCTCGAGTTTTTTATTCCAGTCTTTCTGCCTCGCAATTTCCTTCCCCGGTTTATAAAAAGGCTGGAACCAGAAAGGTGCTTTTTTTACGGTGATGCCACTCAGGTCGCCGGCATAATAACCCGGCCCTTTCTGCAGATCGGTACTGCCGCCCAGTGTAAGCCAGCCTTTACTGATAGAGCTGAAAGGAATATCTTCATAGGTACGCAGACTCAACAGCTGTTTGATCATGACGATCTTATTACCCCGCAGCAGATCATTGGTGATGGGGATATACTTACTGGCCGACTCGCTGGTACCGCTACTGAGCGCATAATACTGTATTTTACCCGGCCAGCAGATGTCTGATTTACCTTCAAGGGTCTTATGCCACCACTCTTTATAGATCTTGTTATAGTTAAAAGTAGGGACCAGTTCCTGGAATTTTTTCCCGGGATGTTTGCTGAGGAGGATCTCGTCGAAAAGGTATTGCTGACCAAACTCGGTAAACCTGGCTTTGCGGAGCAGTTTTTTCAATACTTTGATCTGCTGCCTGCGCGGATTGTTCTGCGGCAGCCTGAGTGCTTTTAAAATGGTATTGGGAAGCTTGATATCAAGTATAGCCATCGTTAGAAGCCGGTTTTTAGAAGCCACGAAGCTAACGCAAATGCCGTAATTATGCTACGATTTGTGATGAGACACCGCCTCTCCAGCACCTGTATCACCCTCCCAGCTGGCGGTAATACCGAACCACTGTGCGGGCATCTTCCCACCAGTCGTACTGTTTGGCATAACGCCGATCAACCTGTTCCTGTGCGTCAGGAGAGAGTACGGTGTGTTTTCCCATGAAAGTTACAACACCCGCTTTAATGACAGGTAATCTGTTTAATGCAGAAGCATACCCCACCCATGTTCGTTTACCCAGCAATACAAGAAAAATATTTTGCAGAAAAGCGCCAAATCTGGGTTGCAGAAAAAAATGCAGGGGCAGGGTTATCAAAAAAAGGATCGCTATGGCCAGATCAACCACCCTTTTCATTCTTTGCTGATAAGGCTCTGCAATAGCATACGAAACAACCGGAGTGATAATACTTGTACCGGGTGCCCCTGTTTGACTACCCACCATGCTGTTACTACCTGATTCATGAAACAGGAAACGGAGCGGTTGTTGGCGGCAGGCCTGCATCACCGGTATTATCTCCTGCAATCTGAGATCGCCGATACAAAAGATCACTCTTTGAATACCCAGTTGGGTGTTTAGGGTAGGCAATGCTGCCAGCGAACCCATTGCTTCCTCATCACCAGCCTGCGGCGAGAGGCGACCAAGCAAACATTCGTCTATCATTTCTTTTTGGAGAAGCGGAAGCAGCTTACGGTAATCTCCCGCAGAAGCCACCACCACCGTTGCGTTTTCTTCGCTGTTTTGTCCGGGCTGTTGAAAGATCCTGCGCAGCAGCAACATGATCACTACCGCCAGTAAACCGCCCCACAACATTACCCCTCTGGAAAAGCGAAGACTTTCAGGCAGGAGCGAATAGAGGGCCAGCAGACTGATTACGGCAAACATAAGCGATGAGAAAACCTGCGAGATCCGCGTTCTCCGATCATATAAACCTGCAAAAGCAGCCGCCAACACAAATAAAAAAGAGAACAGCGGAAAACCATACTCCAGCAGCTCCACCCCAAAATCTTTCCCGTTTCGGAACTGCTGTACCCAGAAAAAACGAAAGGCAAGCAGGCTGATCCATACAGTACACAGATCCGCGAGGGACCATAGTAAGGGTTTTACCAACCGGTTTGCTGCAGACAGAATTCCCCGTAATACAATGGCCAACTGTAAAAACAGTACCAGCCATTTTCCGCCACTGCCCCGGTAATGTTTAAGCACAAATACCTGCATGGCTTCATAAAAATATTTGACATGACGCAGGCTGTTGCTGCCCGCACTTTCGCCTTTAAAATGAAGGATGCTGGTACCGGCAAAATAATGGTTCTCATAGCCGGCCTGGCGTATGCGGTAACTCAGGTCAATATCTTCTCCATACAAAAAATAACTTTCATCAAAACCCTGTAACTGCAAAAGCAACTCCCGTTTTACCAGTAAACAGGCACCCGCCAGCACCGCTACTTTATGATTGGCGAACTCATCCAGATTACCCAATGCATAACGGTTAAACCATCCCGAACGGGGAAAAGCGGCGGCCAGTCCGGTGAGTTTGAAAAAAGCGGTGAGCGGAGAAGGAAACGACCGTTTACTCTCCGGCAAAAACCGGCCCTTTCCATCCACCATTCTTACACCCAATGCACCGGCGGCGGGTTCTGATTTGATATAGGACAGACATGACCGGAATGCATCTTCCGAAACCAGGGTATCCGGGTTCAGGAACAGCACATATTCACCGGTACAAAGCGGCAGCACCTGGTTATTGGCTTTGGCAAAACCCGGATTATTCTCATTCGCAATGAACCTGATAGAAGGAAACAGCGGTTGCAGGTAAGCCAGACTGCCATCGGTAGAACCATTATCGATCACAAAACATTCCATGTCCAGTCCGGCAGAAGCCCGTAACACAGAATGCAGGCATTGTTCGAGAAAATACCTGACATTATAATTAACTATGATGATGGATAGCTGCACGGTCTGATTCTGGGTACAAGATACTGGATTCTGGGTGCTGGATGCCGGATAGGGGCGGCCAGAATAGATAGCTTGGCGGTCTTTTCTTACTTTTGCAGCATGATGTTAAAACACACGTTGCTGAAAGCAACAGAAGCCGGCGCGGCAGAGATCACCCGTTTTTTTAATGGTGAATTCAAAGTGAGTAACAAGGAAGGGATCAATAACCTGGTTACAGAAGCGGATCATGCTGCTGAAAAAGCCATTTTTGAAGTGATCCAGAAAGAATTTCCCGATCATTTTATCCTGAGTGAGGAGAGTGGTGAAATAGTGATGGACTCATCGTACAAATGGATCATCGACCCGATTGATGGTACCGTGAACTTTGCCAATGGCATTCCGATCTGCTGTGTGAGTATTGCGGTGGAACACAATGGCCAGATGATCATGGGTGCTGTATACAATCCTTTTCTGAAAGAATTATTTTTTGCACAGCATGGTTTTGGCGCTACTATGAACGATAAAAGAATTCATGTAAGCGAAAAGACCGAACTCATCAACAGCTGCCTTGTTACCGGTTTCCCTTATACCTACCTGGATACCGCTAACGGACCGATAGAAATTTTCTCCAAACTGATCCGCAAAGGCGTTCCTGTTCGCCGGCTCGGCAGTGCCGCTATCGATCTTTGCTGGGTAGCTGCCGGCAGGTTCGATGGTTTTTACGAACATAAATTACAGGCATGGGATAGTGCCGCAGGTTTTCTGATTGTAGAAGAAGCCGGTGGTAAAGTAACCGACTTTAACGGCGATCATTACTCTCCTTACCAACCCCATATCATTGCCACCAACGGTAAGATCCATGACGAGTTACTGAGGGTAGTGAACGGAGGAGCGTTTTAGAAAAAGCAGCGTTACAAAAAGCATATATAATTGGTATTACTATGGATCAAAGAACAGAAATCAGTGAGTTAGGAGAATTTGGTCTGATCGATCATCTTACCCGCAATTTTGAAATACACAATGCCTCTACCGTACTGGGTGTGGGCGATGATGCAGCCGTGATCGATCATTTTGGCAAACAGACCGTGATCACTACCGACCTGCTGGTAGAAGGCATTCACTTTGACCTCATGTACACCCCGCTGAAACACCTGGGCTACAAAGCCGTGATGGTAAACCTCAGCGATGTGTATGCCATGAATGCACAGCCTACACAGATCACCATGAGCATCGCTATCAGCAACCGGTTCAGTCTGGAAGCGCTGGACGAGTTTTACGAAGGAGTATACATTGCCTGCGAAAAACACGGGGTAGATCTGGTGGGGGGAGATACTTCTTCCTCTAACAAAGGTTTTATCATTTCTGTTACCGCCCTCGGCGAAGTGGTTCCGGAAAAACTCGTAAAACGCAGTACTGCACAGAAAGGAGACCTTATCTGTGTTAGCGGCGATCTGGGTGGCGCTTTCCTCGGTTTAACGCTGATGGAAAGAGAAAAAAAGATCTACCTCGAAAACCCACAACTGCAGCCCGACCTCGAGAACGAAAGTTATATCGTAGGCCGCCTGCTCAAACCGGAAGCACGCAAAGAGACCATCGAATTTTTTGAGAAGAACGATATACTGCCTACTTCCATGATGGATGTGAGCGATGGTATCAGCAGCGAAGTCTTACATCTCTGCAAACAAAGCAGTCTGGGTTGTGTGATCTATGAAGAAAAACTTCCGATAGCAGAGGATAGCCGCCAGGCCGCTTTCAAATTCGGACTCGATCCCACTGTTTGTGCCTTGAATGGCGGGGAAGATTATGAACTGATCTTTACCCTCAAACAGGAAGACTACGACAAGATCACCCTCAACGAAGAGATCAGCGTGATCGGTTATATGACCGATATAGAAGAAGGTTGCAAACTGCACACCAAGGGCGGAAATACTTTTCCCATTACCGCGCAGGGCTGGAATGCTTTTCAGCAATGATCAGGCAGTAACCAACTTCAATACTTCCCATTCGTTGTTCAGCATTACCAGATTGGCATCATAGCCATTGGCAATTCTGCCCATGATATGGGCTTTTTGCATCACCTGTGCGGGATACAAACTCACCATGCGCAAAGCTTCGCCCGGTTCAATACCCACATGATGCACCAGTTTACGTACAGAGCTGGCCATGGTTAAAGCAGAGCCACTGAGGATACCGTTGGACTCGTACCTGTCGCCGGCCAGGTGGTGGGGGTAAGGACCTTCCGTGGTTTCGGTTACCGCATCTGTGATCACAAACAAACGTTCCTGCATGATTTTTTTAGCGATGCGGATCGCGGCAAAATCAACATGAAAACCATCCGGTACAATACTGGCCATGGCTTTGGGGTGATTAAAAATAGCACCAACCAGTCCGGGTGCGCGGTGTTGCAACGGACTCATCGCATTGAATAAATGGGTGGCGGTAGTAATGCCTTCATCAAAAGCAGTAGTGGCTTCGGCGTAGGTAGCATTACTATGACCAGCAGAAATAATGATCCCGTAAGAGCGGATCAGCTCTATCACTTCTTTACTGCATACTTCCGGCGCCAATGTGATCATGGTGATCACTTCCTTGCCGTACTCCAGCAGCTCTTTTGCTTCTTCAACCGAGGGTGAGTGTATAAACTTTTCCAGATGGGCACCTTTGCGAACGGGATGTAACCAGGGACCTTCCACATGCAAACCGATACATCCCTTACCACCTTCTTTCCAGTAGGCCCTTACCGCATCTATACAGGCAAAAAACACTTCTGTAGAATTGGTGGCAACTGTGGGTTGAAAATGAGAAGCACCGCCCTTGCTGCAGTAATCATACAATTTATGTAAGGAAGCTGCTTCCGGATAAACAGCTAATAATCTGTCATAGGCACCATAGATCTGTATGTCCATAAATGCCGGTGCTATCACAGGATATTTTTCCGCGGGTGTTTCTGCCAACGAGGCCGCTGCGCTTATGTTTACGATCTTTCCATCCTGCACTGTTACTACCTGTTCCTGCAACCATTCTTCTCCGGTAAATACTTTATCTGCGTAATAGGTTTTTGTCATATCAGTCTTCTTCGTTGGGTAAAATTTTATATTGGTCGGCATCTTTCCAGAAAGGAAATTTTTCTCTTACTTCCTGCAGCCGGTTTTTTTCGAGAATGATGGTATAGCAATCTTCTTCCTCCTGTTTATGATACAGGGTAACACCCAGGGCATCCACCACCATACTGTCGCCACTGTGATGGATCCCGTTTCCATCTTCGCCCACCCGGTTCACTCCCACTACAAAGCACTGGTTTTCAATGGCCCTGGCTGTGAGTAAGGTTTTCCAGGCATGACTTCTGCGCTCGGGCCAGTTGGCTACATAGAGCAGTACATCGTATTCGGGTATATCGGTTGATTGCTGCCTTGCCCAGACGGGAAAACGGAGATCGTAACATACCTGCAGGTTAATCTTCCAGCCTTTTACCTGTGCAATCAGTCTTTTGTTACCTGCCGTGTATTCCTTGTCTTCTCCTGCAAAAGCAAAACGGTGCCTTTTATCGTAATATCCCAGTTTGCCACCGGGTAATACCCAGAGCAGGCGGTTATAATAATGGCCCTCTTCTTCTATAATAACACTGCCGGTGAGTATGATTTTTCTGGTAGCGGCTATCCGTTTCATCCATTGTACCGTAGCGCCGTCCATGGTCTCGGCCAGCAGTTGGGGCCGCATGCTGAAACCCGTACTGAACATTTCAGGCAGTACCACAATCTCAGTTTTTTCGCGGATGCCCAGGATCTTTCCTTCCAGCATGGCCAGGTTGGCTTGCTTATCTTCCCAGTGTAAGCGGGTTTGAATGATGGTAAAACTAAGTGTTGACATGGGGAGGTATTATACCCTGCAAGTTAATGGAAACGATAACTCAGCTGTACAGATCCGTATTGGTGAGAATTGGTTTGGGTGGTGGTTTCTTTAGACTGGATTACCAGTGCCAGATTGGTAGTAAATCTGCCGTTGGCAAAACAAAGCCCGATATGCTGCAGAAACATCACCGGCTCCGGATCTGCCAGCACAGCACCCTGTCCTTTACTGATTAAACCTCCCTGTACCGTAACATTATATCCCTGGAACAATACCTGTGGATACCAGTAGGCAAACAATTCAAACTTTCTATCGGTCTTTACGGCTCTTTTCTGCAGTCTTGTATTCCACAAAGCGCTTTGCTGGTTCTTTTCAAATGCACCCAGACAGAAATAAGTACCAATACCGGCATAGGTGTAATTCATCCCCAGACTGGCTTCTATTACGGGTACCAGTTTGAACAGGCTGCTATCCTGTAACAGGGTTTGCGCATATTTGATACCGGCATCTATGCCCAATGCATTCTGTACCTGGTATTGCCAGCCGGTAAAGCGTGCATACCCCAGCATTTTATGGTAACTGTTCTGGATATTCTCGCCTAAAGAAGCCTGTCCAACCTGTGCCAGCGTAGCCTGGTACTGCAGAATAGCATCGTTGGCAGGAAAACGGGTTTGCATGAACTGCAGGTACAGGTAACCGCAATAGGGGCGGTCAATATCTTTGGGACCGGTGGTTTTCCGGATCAGGGGGGTGTAGATCTTTTGCCCCAGTTCGTAAGAGCTGATGATCTTTTTGTCTTTTTTCTCTGAAACGGTTCTGAGATTGAAAGAAAAGCCATTGGTATAATAAGCATCTTTTTTCTGCAACAGGTAGGCATCATTCTCGGTTGTAAACGTGAATTCCCTGCCATAGGATGGGATTGAACGGGTTTGCGTACGCCCCAGCCCGACCATACAACAGCAGATCATCCACAAACAACCCTTATGCGCCCATTTTCTCATGCAGTTACCTACGATTTATGTTTCCTTACCGGATTTCAGCGTACTGATGGCATGCTGTATCAGCGGTCTTTCATAGCCTTTTTGTAACAGGAAAGCCGTTGTTTTGGCTTCCCGGTTCATATATTGTTCGTTTGTCAGGCTTTTCCATTTTGTCTGGGCCAGCTTTTGCAGGGTGGCCAGGTATTCGGTCTCGTCTATTTCCTTTAGTGCCCGGCGGATATTCTGTTCACTTACCTTTTTCTGCCGCAGGGCATACACGATCCGGGTGCGGCCCCATTTGCGCTGGCGAAAATGGCCGCCGGCAAAAAGCACCGCAAACCGCTCTTCGTTCAGGTAACCCTCCTCGATCAGCCGGGAGAGCAGGATCTCCACGTCTTTTTGGAAGAGACCGAAACTAAAAAGCTTCTCCCGCACTTCATAATGGCAGCGCTCACTATACCCGCAGTAGTGGCGGATCTTAGGGTAAGCCATTTCGGGGGTAACACGCTGTTTCAAGGGTGCAACTTATTGGATAATAGCCTATATTTGAAAACAATTCCCAATATCCTCCCGCTTTTCTTTCCTTAAAGTAACTATTTATTTGAAGAACCATGACCGATGTGAAACAGAAACATATCGTTTGCCTGATCGACGACGATAATATATACCAGTACACCGCCCGGGTAATACTGGAATCTACCGGTTTGGCCAAGCAGATTCATTCTTTTTATGATGGAAAAGAAGCCATCAACTATTTCAGGGAGCAATTGCCCGCCAATGCCGATGCCCTGCCCGATGTGATCTTTCTCGATATCAATATGCCCGTGATGAACGGCTGGGAGTTTCTTGAAGAGTATAACAAACTTGCCACTTCTTTTACCAAGCCCATCACCGTTTACATGGTCAGCTCATCTGTTAACAGCACCGATATGCAGCGGTCGCGCTCCTACAAATCCGTTTCCGATTACCTCGTAAAACCCGTGAACCGGAATACTTACCAGGAACTGATGGAAAACCTTTCCTGTTAACAAGTATCGGCTCAATCCACAACTCATTCACATTCGCCTTTTTAAGGAAACAGCCTGTGATTTCTATGAGGGAATATTAACATTTTACAGTAGGTTTGTTGCGAACTTAAATTGTGTAGAATGAAATTTATTGTTTCGTCATCTTCGCTGTTAAAACACCTGCAACAGATCAGCGGTGTGATCAATGCCAACACGGTTTTACCTATCCTGGAAGACTTTTTATTTGAGATACAGGACAAAAAACTCAATGTAGTAGCTACGGACCTCGAAACCGTGATGCGGGTTCAGATGGAGGTAGAAAGCAAAACCAATGGTAAGGTTTGTATCCCCGCCAAGATCCTGCTGGATTCCTTGAAGAATATTGCCGATCAGCCCCTGACTTTTAATATCGACAAAAATTTCGCTGTTGAAATTACCAGCGATAACGGTAAGTACAAGGTAATGGGCGAAAACCCGGATAATTTTCCGAAAGAACCCGCTGCCGATGATACCACCGGTTTCACCATGAGCAGCAGCGCTTTGCTCACTGCCATCAACAAAACCCTGTTTGCGGTGAGCAGCGATGATCTGCGTCCGGCTATGACGGGTGTTTTCTTTGAACTCACCAAAGACAGCGTGCAGTTTGTGGCCACCGATGCACACAGGCTGGTACGTTACAAAAGAACCGATACCAAAGCTTCCAAAACAGATTCTTTCATCGTTCCTAAAAAACCGCTGAACCTGTTAAAGAATGCTTTACCCGATAATGAAGACGAACTCACCATCAGCTATAACAGCAACCACTTGTTTGTGAACCACGGTTCTACGCAGATGATCTGTAGACTGATTGATGCCCGTTTCCCCGATTACAAAGTGGTGATTCCGGCAGATAATCCTTACCGCCTGATCGTGAACAAAGCCGATTTCCAGAATGCGCTGCGCCGCGTAAACGTGTTCAGTAACAAGAGCACCAACCAGGTGGCACTGAATATTACCGGCAGCGAATTACAGATGGCCGCGCAGGATGTTGACTTCAGTTTTGAAGGTAATGAGCGCATGAACTGCCAGTATGATGGCGAAGATCTGCAGATCGCCTTCAATGCCAAATTCCTGATCGAAATGCTGAATGCTGCCGATACGGATGATGTGCGTATGGAATTATCTACCCCCACCAAAGCCGGCCTCATCAAACCCACCGAACAGGGCGAAGGCGAAGACCTGCTGATGCTGGTGATGCCGTTGATGCTGAATAACTAAACAAGCTATTTTGAATATAGTGAAGAAGCCTCCGGAAACGGGGGCTTTTTTGTGAACAGAAGAACAGATGAACAAGGAACAGACGAACTGACGAACGCAGAACAAAGAACATAGAACATAGAACAATAGAACAATAGAACAAATACCCCTCTTAACCCCTCTCTCTCATACGTGCAAACAATACAGTAATCAGGTCTTTACAGCCTGTAATAGATTTCTTAGTAAATTGACTGTCTAAACGATTGCCCCCATGGTAGAGAATATTATCCGCTATTTTGAGCAGATCCCCAGTTTGCACCGTGCTTTGATACTGGCAGGTGGCATTACTTTTTTCTGGATCATCGAAGGGGTAATCCCGATGTTTGGGTTCAGATATAACAAATGGAAACACGCTTCCATCAATCTCTTTTTTACCCTCACTACCATTATTATCAATTTTGCCTGTGCTTTGCTGATTGTAAAAGCGAGCGATTGGGTGGTGGCCCATCAATTCGGTCTGCTTTACCTGGTGAAGCTACCCTTGTGGTTATTCATGATCGCCGGGTTATTATTGCTTGATCTTGCGGGCGCTTATTTTGTACATTTTCTGGAACATAAGATCAAATGGATGTGGAAGTTTCACATGGTGCACCATGCCGATACACATGTGGATACCACCACAGCCAACCGTCACCACCCCGGCGAAAGTGTGTTGCGGGTAATTTTTACCATGGTGGGCGTAGTGGTTTGCGGCGCCCCTATGTGGCTGGTAATGATGTACCAGAGCCTGAGTGTGGTGTTTACCCAGTTCAGTCATGCCAATATCCGTTTGCCCCTCTGGCTCGATAATGCGCTCAGCTGGTTTCTCGTATCGCCCAATATGCACAAAGTGCATCATCATTATATGCGGCCGCAGACAGACAGTAACTACGGGAATATTTTTTCGGTATGGGACCGCCTCTTCGGCACCTATGATGCTACGCCTATTGAACAGGTCCGTTACGGATTAGATGTTCTGGATAATGCAAAAGATGAAAACCTGGCTTTTCAGTTACAGATTCCATTTGATAAAACGGTAAAGACGGATTATTAAAATACTTTTGCAACCAGACAAGTCCAACCGTTCCTTAGTGCCTTTGTGAGAGAAATATGTTGCACACAAAGGCACCAAGGCACGGTTTAAATACAACCCGTTTATGAAAATCTGTGCTTTTATTCCTGCCCGTTATGCCGCCACCAGGTTTCCGGCCAAGCTGATGCAGCTGCTGGGCAACAAAACGGTCATCCGTCATACTTACGATAATACGGTTGCTACCGGCTTGTTTGATGAAGTATATGTAGTAACAGACAGCGATATTATTTTCAACGAGATCGTATCGCATGGCGGCAAAGCCATTATGAGCCGGAAAAACCACGAAAGCGGCAGCGACCGGATTGCAGAAGCTGTAACTGATATGGATGTGGAAATTGTGGTAAATGTGCAGGGCGATGAACCCTTTGTAAAACGCGAGCCCCTCGAAAAATTACTGCGTGTGTTTGATGGTGAGGCCGGAAAATCCGTGCAGGTAGCTTCCCTGATGCAGGTAATGAAAGAACAACAATTTATCGATGATCCCAACTATGTAAAAGTAGCCGTTGATAAAAACGGGAACTCCCTGCTGTTTTCGCGCAGCGTGATCCCTTATCCGCGCAGCAAAGAATCTCCGATCACTTACTATGAACATATTGGCGTGTACGCTTTCCGCAAACAGGCCCTGCTCAACTTCACCAGCTGGGAGATGACAGCACTGGAAGCCGCCGAAAAAATCGAATGCCTGCGTTACCTCGAAAACGGTGTGCCGTTAAAAATGGTGGTAACCGATTATATGGGTATTGAAATTGATACCCCTGAAGACCTGGAAAGAGCCGCCGGGCTGCTTGGCTAACGAACCACTATTCTATCGCGATGGTAGTAGGTTTTCTCTGTGTTACTCCCCGCCTCTGTGTCTCTGTGTTGAAAAAATCATATACCAAATCCGGGCTCTTTCAACACAGAAACACGGAGGAACAGAGGGGCAGAGAGCGTCTTGTATACCCTATTCAGCCATTCAACAAAAACCCACCCCGGATTCTTGTCTTTATTTTAATTTCCTGCCATGAGAAAGCTTCAACTGATCTTATTGCTGGCTTTATTGCTGTTGTGCGTGTTTCTTGTGAACGGCCAGACAACGGTTCCGGCCGAAAGTTTTAGTGTAACTGTTGTTAACGGGCAGAAAGAAGCCCTGGAAGGCGCCGTAGTAGAATGGCTGAAAGGCAGCGATAAAAAACTGGTGAAAACCGCCGTTACCAATAAAAACGGCCTGTCGGTTTTTTACATAACCGTTCCGGATGCCTCCTCACTCCGGGTAAATTATGTAGGGTATGAAGCAGGGCTCTTTACCCTGTCTGCAGCAGAACTGGCCGCCAGAAAAATCACCCTCGTATTACAACCTTTGGCCAAAACACTGGGTAATGTCAGCGTCAGCTCCCGCAAGCCCTTTATACAGCAGGCACAGGGAAAAACCATTGTAAACGTAGATGCATCTGTTACCAACGCCGGCACCACCATTCTGGAAGTACTGGAAAAATCGCCGGGGGTGATGGTAGACAGGAACGGCGGTATCAGCCTGCAGGGCAAAGCCGGCGTACTCGTATTGATAGATGATAAACCCACGTATGTATCCGGCAGCGAACTGAATAATTTATTAAGCGGCATGAGTTCTTCGCAGGTTGAGCAGATAGAACTGATTACCAGTCCATCGGCCAAATACGACGCCAGTGGTAATGCCGGTATCATCAATATCAAAACCAAAAAGAACCGCCAGGTAGGTTTTAACGGAACGGTTTCTGCTTCTTTTGCACAGGGCCGTTATCCCAAAAACAACAATAGCCTGGTGCTGAATTACCGCAATGGCCGGTTTAATGCTTTTGCTACCTGGAGCAGTAATTTCAGCAAGAGTTTTATGGAGATCTATGCACTGCGGAAATATTTTACCCCCAGCGGTTCGTTACTCTCCATGTTAGATCAGCCTACCGGTTTTCTTAACCAGAACAGCAGTAATACCTTAAAAGCCGGACTTGATTTTTACGCATCCAATCAAACAACCATAGGTATTGCCTTCACCGGCATTGCCAATAACCGCAAGGGCAGCAGCGACGCGTTGGCCAACTGGAAAAATGCAAACGGTGTTACTGATTCTACCATCCGGACCTTTGGTGCCACCCGCGGCCGTTTCCGTAATGGTGGTATTAACGTGAATGCCAAACATACGATCTCCCGCACACAGGAGATCTCGGCTGATCTGGATTATCTGTCTTACGATATCGGAAACACGCAGGCATTCAGCAGCCTGTTACAATCAAGCGGTGGCTATAACGAAGGTTCGCGAGGTAGTTTACCGGCCACCATCACCATCCATTCTGCCAAACTGGATCACACGGCACAGCTCGGTAAAAATACCAGGCTGGAATCGGGTTATAAACTCTCTTCCATCCGTACCGATAACCTTGCCGCCTATGAAATATTTGATGGCACAGCCTGGAAAGAAGACCTGAACAAAAGCAATCATTTTTTTTACGAAGAAAATATTCATGCACTCTATACCAGCGTTGAACAGAAAAATGCAAAGCTGAGTTACCAGTTGGGCCTGCGTTATGAGAATACACATTACAATGCACACCAACTGGGTAATGCGCGGCAAAAAGATTCTGCTTTTTCCAGAACCTACTCAGGACTGTTCCCTTCGGGTTATATCAGTTTACAGGCCGATTCGTCTAATACATTCACCCTTACCGCCGGGCGCCGGATTGACCGGCCTCCTTTTCAGAAACTGAATCCCTATGTTTCCATTATCAATAAATACACGTACGAAAGAGGCAACCCGTTTTTTCTGCCACAGTACAGCTGGAATATGGAGCTGAGTCACCAGTTCCGCCAATGGCTTACCACCACGGTTTCGTACAGCATTATCAAAGACTATTTCTCCCAATTATTCCTGAATGAGGGAAGTGATATTCTTGTTTACACCAATGGCAATGTGGGTCGTATGACCAATCTCGGTATTTCCATGGCTGTGCAGGCAAGTCCTTTCGGATGGTGGAGTTTCTCCGGACAGGCACTTTACAACCACAAAGAATTAAAAGGCTATCAGAATGTGAATTACAACTCCAACGTATCGCAGCTGAACCTGAGTATGAATAACCAGTTCAAAGCGGGCAAGCTGTATACTTTTGAACTGTCCGGTTTTTATACTACCCGTGCCCGTAACGATCTGCAGGAACTCTTATATCCCACCGGCCAGTTGTCTGCCGGTGTTGCCCGCCCGGTATTCAATAAAAAAGGAACCCTTCGCCTCAGTGTAAGAGATCTTTTCTTTACACAGGCCATGGAAGGCCTCACCGATTTTCCGGGTGCAGAAGAATATTTTATCCTGCGGAGAGATACCCGTGTTGTTAACCTCGGACTCACTTACCGTTTTGGTAAACCCCTGAAAACCGCCCGCCGTACATCCGGCAGTGCCAAAGATGAAATGGACCGGGTGGGATCGGGCGGGTAGCGAATATCGAACAGATGAACAGACGAACAGACGAATGTCGAATGAAAAAGTAAGTAGCCACCCTTTTTAACGGCTGCCCGCTCGATGTTCCTTGTTCATCTGTTCATCTGTTCGTCTGTTCAACTTTCCTCGTATCTTCCTGTACCAAAATCGATTGCAATGAACAAAAGCAAACTGGTACAGTGGTCAATTGTAGTGGCACTGGCGGGTTTTATTTTCGGTTTCGATACCGTGGTTATTTCCGGTGCCAATCAACCTATTAAGGAACTCTGGCAAACCACTCCTTTGTTTCATGGCTTTTTTATCATGTCGATGGCTTTATGGGGAACGGTGCTGGGCGCCATTTTTGGCGGCATCCCTACAGAGATTTTTGGAAGAAAAACGGTGTTGTTGTGGGTAGGTATTCTCTTTGCTGTATCGGCAGTGGGTTCAGCCCTGGCCACGGGTCCGTACATGTTTTCTTTTTTCCGTTTTATCGGTGGTGTGGGTATTGGTGTATCTTCTGTGGTGGCGCCTATTTATATTTCTGAGATCTCTACCCCGGTAACCCGCGGTCGTTTGGGAGCACTGTACCAGTTCAATATCGTTTTCGGGATCCTGGTGGCGTTTTTATCCAATTATTTCCTGCAGGGTGTTGGCGGCGAAAACGACTGGCGCTGGATGCTGGGTGTACTGGCTTTTCCCGCTACCATTTATACATTGCTGGTTTTCGGCGTATCGGAAAGTCCGCGCTGGCTCATTACCAAAAAAAATGATCTTGTTAAAGCCCAAGCCATCATGTTACAGATCGGCGTAACTGATGTAAAAGCAGAAACAGCTGCCATTATACAAAGTAACCAACATGAGAATGTGAGTGGTAAACCACTTGCTTTTTTTAACCCGAAGCACAAGAAGATCATTTATCTCGCTTTCATGGTGGCTTTTTTTAACCAGTTATCGGGTATCAATTTTATTCTCTATTACGCACCCGAAATCCTGGAGAAAGCCGGACTGGCTGCCAAAGAATCCCTTTTCAATTCCATCGCTATCGGCGGTGTAAACCTGATTTTCACGTTTGTGGGCCTGTATCTGATTGACCGTTTGGGCAGAAAAACCTTGCTGGTTATAGGCTCCTGGGGTTATATCCTGAGTTTATCCATGGTGTCATGGGCTTTTTATTCGCATGCGGGACCTGTTTTCCTGATGAGTTTCCTTCTGTTGTTTATTGCTGCGCATGCCATTGGGCAGGGGGCCGTGATCTGGGTATTCATTTCTGAGATCTTCCCCAACAAGATCCGCAGTGCAGGGCAATCTTTTGGCTCCAGTATTCATTGGGTATTTGCGGCATTGATTACTCTGGTAACGCCGGTATTTCTCGATAAAAACAACGGTATTTTTAAAGACAATCCCTGGCCCATTTTTGCCTTTTTTGCCGGTATGATGGCTTTGCAGCTGATCTGGGTATTTACCAGTGTTCCGGAAACCAAAGGAGTATCGCTGGAGGAGCTGGAAAAAAAGCTGAGCAGCTAGGCAAATGGCCGGTGCTATCTTTTGGGCAATTCAGGGAAACATCTTGGCACCTAGTATGTAACTTTACAGGGTAGCGCCATGTGGTCGGGACTACCATTTTACCAACTTATTTACTTACCCCAAAAGCGTTCCTGTTCGAAGGAATCCTACCTATGAATAAAACAGAAAACCATCGTCGTATAATAAGTATGGATGGTAAGATCCGTTGGATCCTCGCTTTTTCTGTGATCGCCTTTACCTTGTTTCTGCTGGTACTCTTACAACAAAAAAACAAACAGGATTCTTCCCGTTTACTGATAGATCACACCAATCTCGTTATCCGGCAGATCGATACCATCGGACTGGTCTTTGCTGAGGCAGAAGCTGCCACCCGGAGTTACCTGATTGTGCGTGATAAAGGCTGGCAGCAACAGGTAACTGTTTTACATCCTCTCATTACCGCATCAATTTCACGGCTGCTGGAATTAACCAAACACAATGCCACACAACAGATCAATGTATTGAAGCTGCAGGAGTGGTGTTTACGAAAACAGCAGTTTCAAAAGAAACTGCTGTCGCAACAGTTCATTACTGAGGAAACAGCGCAGATGATCCGTCCCAATGGAGAAGGCCCGGTAATCAGCCGCACCGTAAAACAATTACTGAGAAAACTCAGGGATGTAGAAGAGGCTCTATTGGCAGAACGCATGGCGCTGAATGAGAACAGTTATAAATCAAGCATCTATACCGCTTTTGCCGGCGGCGTGTTTGCCATCCTGCTGGTGCTGGCCATTCTTTCACGGCTTAACCTCGATATACATCTTCGCAAAAAAGCCGAAGTGGAGCTGGCCAGTAATGAAGAAAAATACAGAAAGCTGATTGAGAATGCGGGGGTCGTTATGTACACCACCGATGCAAAAGGTAATATCAGTTTTGCCAATAACCGCATTGCCGAATTAACCGGTTATACGGTAAACGAATTAACCGGCAAACATTTTTCTGTTTTGCTTGAGCCTGAATGGACAGAGAAAGTGGTTGCCTTTTACATGGATCAATACGAAAAATCCACACCAGCCAGTTATCTTGAATTACAGATCAAAACAAAATCGGGTGAGTGTAAATGGGTAGAGCAGACAGCTCAGTTGCTGATAGATGAAGAAGAGATCCAGGGTTTTCAGTGTATGGTAAAAGATATTACCGAGCAGAAACAGGTGCAACAGGAGCTGGACGAATCAGAAGCCAGGAGAAAAGAAAATGAATACCGGCTGAATGCCATTCTCGATAATACCAATACACTCATCTTTATCAAAAACCTGGACTTCAGGTATTTGGTGGTGAACAGGCGGTTTAAAGAAGTGTTTGAGCTGACAGATGAAATGGTACTCAACAAAAAGGATCACGACTTTAATCCGAAAGCGCTGGCAGATCATTATCTCGAAATAGACAAACAGGTAATTGCCACCGGCAAAGCCGTTCAGATAGAAGAGGCACTGGATACGCCGGAAGGAAAAAGAAATTTTCTGGTAGCAAAATTTCCTTTGTTCGACGACAATCAGCAACTATTTGGTATCAGCGGTATCGCTACCGATATTACTGAGTCTGTTGAAAACCGCCAGCAATTAATGGTGGCACTGAAAAAAGCAGAAACGGCCCAGCAGATCCAGGAACAGTTTCTCGCTAATATGAGTCACGAGATCCGCACGCCCATGAATGGCATACAGGGTATGACGAGGCTGCTCATGGAAACCAGCTTATCGGAAGAGCAGAAGCGTTTTACCAATATCATCAACCGCTCATTGAATAACCTGGTGGTGATTGTGAATAATGTACTGGATTATTCCAACCTAAAAGCCGGCAAACTTACACTGGACAGTTTTGCGTTTGATGTAGCCGAGACGATGGAAGAACTGAAAAAGCATTTTGAACATGCACTCGGCAACAAAAAGCTGACATTTACCATCCGGCTGCAGGAAGGAACGCCCCGTTTTGTAAAAGGAGATGCTTTCCGGTTAAAACAGGTACTCACCAATCTGATAGGCAATGCCATCAAGTTTACCAATGAAGGATCCATAGAACTGGTTATCCGTGTAAAAGAACAGGATGAAAACATCTCATGCCTTTCTTTTGCTTTGCGCGATACCGGCATCGGCATTGCCAAAGACAAGCTGGAAACCATTTTTGAAAGTTTTGCGCAGGGAGATAAAAAAATAGCCAGTGGCTATGGTGGTGCCGGTCTGGGACTTACCATCAGTAAGGGATTGATTGAACTGCAGGGTGGACAGATTGCTGTTATCAGCGAACAGGGAAATGGAGCCACATTCCTGTTCGACATACCTTTTGGCAGAGCGCACAGTAGAGATGTAGTGGCTTCGCAGGTAGATTTTGCTTCGAAGCTGTCTGGCAAAAGAATTTTAGTAGTAGAAGATAATATTGTAAACCAGCGCCTGATTGATTTTGTTTTAAAGAAAATGAATATCACGGCCGATATTGCTGATAACGGACAGCTGGCCATAGAAAAATGCCAGAAGAATCCGCCATACGATCTGATTATTATGGACCTGCAGATGCCGGTGATGGATGGCTATGAAACCACGATTTACCTGCGGGAAAAAATGGGGCTCAAAACACCGATCATTGCCATGACGGCTACTGCCTTAAAAGAGGACCAGGAAAGAAGTGCCCGTGTGGGGATGAACGATTTCATGGTAAAACCCTTCGATTTTAATGATCTGTATGCCAGAATGATCCGTTTATTGTTTCACGTAACCATACACCGGGAGCTGATAGAAACAGAAGCGGAAAATCCTGAAAAAGGATACGATCTTGCCTTACTGGAAGAGCTGGAAGACCCCAACTATGTGCTGGAAGTGCTGGGTTATTTTCTGGAGCAAGCCCCGGCAGATATCAAAGAGTTAACGGTGCTGGTATTGGAAAATAACCGCGATGCGCTTGCCAAAAAAGCACATAAGCTGAAAGGGGCGTCGGGTATGTTAAAAGCCGAAAAATTACAGAGCCTGCTGGCCGGTGTAGAACTGGGTGCCAAAAAAGATAAAACGATGGAAGAACTGGCAGCGGATGTAAGCGAAATACAGAAACTGTTTTCAGAACTTGAGAAAGCGCTGCAGAAGGAAGTGGCAGAACTGAAAAAACAGGTAGGTAAAGGCAGCTAAAATGAATTAATTTCGTAAAAATCAGCGATATAAATTATGAAGATTCTGGTAGCAGAAGATGAACCGATGTTATTAAAAACCATAGAACTCAAGCTCAAAAAAGAGGGATACGAAGTCATTGTTACACCAGATGGCAGGCAGGCAGCCGAGCAAATCGAATCTGCCAATCCGGATATGGTGATCACAGATATTATGATGCCCTATGTATCGGGTTTGGAATTGATTAATTTAATAAGACAGAAACTGAACCGAAAAACACCCGTTATCATACTTTCGGCCATGGAGCAGGAGAAGGTGGTAATGGAAGCATTTGAACTGGGGGCAGATGACTATATCACCAAACCCTTTAGTTTAAATGAATTGGTTATCCGCGTAAAAAGATTGGTGGCCCGCGCAAAAAGCTAAGATCTATTTACGTTGTTTTTATTGTTCACAAATACCCCGTGTGCATGATCCGTATCGCAAAATGGAGAACCCTGGTTACCCTGCTCTTCCCCTTGTTGATGGGTAATATAATCTATGCACAGGATAGCACCAGTGCCGATGGTTTACTGGTAGCGGCACGTAAAGCGGCCTTTGATGAAAATAATTATCCCAAGGCAAAAGCTTATCTGTACAAAGCCCTTCGAATCAGTCCCGATTACGCAGATATCCGGATTTTTCTGGGAAGGATCCATACCTGGACCAAAAACTATGATAGCGGACGGATCTGTTTCCAACAGGTACTGACTGCCCGGCCCGATTACGAAGACGCCAATATTGCTTATGCCGATCTCGAATATTTCAGCGATCAGTATGAACGTTCGCTGGAGATCTGCCGTAAAGGCTTAAAGAATAATCCCGGTTCGGAAGCACTTATGTTCAGAGAAGCCAAAACCCTGAATGCACTTTCCCGCACAGAAGAAGCCGATCGGGTTTTACAGAAATTGCTGCTGCTGAATCCCGCCAATAAAGAAGCATTGGACCTTGCCAAAACCATGCGCGAAGCCAAACAAACTGCCAAACCGGATAGTATTATCCTTGTAACCAAACAGGAAACTATCGTAAACCAGGACAGCCTCTCGGCAGACGGCTTATTGGTACTGGCCCGCAAAGCTGCTTTTGATGATAACAATTATGAACTGGCAAAGTACCGATTGTACAAGGCTATGCATATCAGTCCGGGTTATGCGGATATCAAAATTTTTCTGGGAAGAATTCATACCTGGACAAAAGAATACGACAGTGCCCGCTATTATTTTAACGGTGTATTAAAAAGCAGTCCCGATTATGAAGACGCTTCTGTTGCCTTAACGGACCTGGAATACTGGAACGATGATTATACAAAAGCCCTTATAATTATAGAAGAAGCACTGAAATACCATCCTGAATCAGAGAACCTGTGGGTAAGAAAAGCCAAAGTATTAAATGCTGCGCGCCGATATGCAGAGGCACAGGTAGCCGTTGACAAAGCTTTACGCATTAATCACAACAACAGTGAGACCCGTTCATTAGCCAACCGGATCAAGGAATCTTCTTATAAGAACAAGATCGGTTTGAGTTATGATTATGTGTACTTCGATAAACAGTTTGCAGATCCCTGGCATCTCGCCAGTATTGATTACACGCGCACCACAGGTATTGGCTCGGTTACAGGCAGGGTTAATTTTGCCAACCGTTTTAAAGAGAATGGGGTTCAATATGAGCTGGAAGCTTATCCGCGTTTATCCAAAACCTTTTATTCTTATGTAAGTCTCGGTTTTTCAGATAATATAGGGGTATTCCCCAATTGGCGGGGTGGTTTTTCGCTCTATGCCAACCTGCCGAAAAGTTTTGAGGGAGAGCTCGGATTCCGTTACCTCAAATTTTCCGGTGATCCTACCTGGATCTATACTGCCTATCTTGGTAAGTATTACAAGAGTTGGTTATTTGGTGTAAGAACCTATCTCACCCCCGGTAATTTTACCAGTACCGTTTCCAGTTCGTATAACGCATCGGCCAGGTATTATTTTGCAACAGCAGATGATATGATCGGATTCAATGTGGGTTATGGTATCTCTCCCGATGACCGCTTAAACTCCATCCAGCTGGATGGTTCTATCCGTTTGGTATCCTATAAAGCAGGGCTCAGTTTTAAAAAGAAGGTTTCCCGGTTCAGTGTCATCAGTATAGATGGCAGCTGGTTTAACCAGGAATACCGTCCGCAGGAAAAGGGCAATCAATACCAAATCAGTATAGGATGGCTACGCCGGTTTTAAAAGTCAGGATAACCGGCGTTCTGCGTACACTGCTGCTATTGCTGTTACTAACCCCTTTCTGGTTATGGCTTGCCTGGCTGCTCACAGAAAAAAGGGTATTGGTAGTGGCCATCATCGATAAAACGGTGTTAAGTACGAAGGGACAGGAGCATATTTCGCTCAACTGGGTATTGAACCAGGAAAAGTTTACCAAAAAAAATACCGAACTCTATGATCTCGAAAAAGACTATTTCGGTTTTTTCCCGCGCGGCAATAATCAATACCAGATAAAGGGGTTGGAGCGTTTCTCCATCGAACGGTTAAAACAATTAAGCAGGGATGTAGATGTTGCTTACCTGACAGATACTTACGGCATTTATAACAATGAGTGGTATCATGAGGGCGATGACAAAGCCCGCTCAGGAATGTTATACGGTGGCATGAGCAGGCAGGATCTGTATTTTATCCAGCAGATGCGGGCAAGGCATAAACTCATCATCACAGAATTTAACTGTCTGGCCTCACCAACAGATTCTGCTGTAAGGGCTGGATTTGAGAAAACCTTTGGTATCAGCTGGACAAAATGGATTGGCCGTTATTTTGATTCTTTTGATACCAGTCGAAATAAGGAATTACCCCACTGGCTCGTTGACCTGTATAAAAAGCAGCATCAGGGAAAATGGCCATTCACCAAAGCGGGTATCGCTTTTATTAATTCCGACGACAGGGTTCTGATACTGGAGGCCGGCACACACTTATACCGGACATTACCGCAAATTATTTCAGGTAAGGAAGGACAGCAACATTACGGGCTGCCGGCAAGTATGCAGTATTCATTCTGGTTTGATGTAATTAAACCGGATAACAGGTTTAACCATGTAATCTCACAATTCAAAATTGACGTGAATGATGCGGGCAAATATGAAATGACGAAATATGGGTTATCTCCCATATTCCCCGCCATAACGACACATATTAACACCGATTATCGTTTCTTTTATTTTTCTGCCGATTTTGCCGACAACCCCATACGGCTCACCACCTCCTATTTCAAAGGCATACCATATTTTAATTCATTCCTGTATAACAGGCGCGATCCGCTGGATCGTAATGGCTTTTTCTGGAAGATCTACCAACCGTTGGTAACCACTATCCTCAATGATTATTATGCCACCGGACAGCACCATTAACGGTGCGTATACTTTTGTAATAAGCTATCGGGTACTACTTTCCGGGTTTGCAGAAAAAGCTCATTTTTTGTTTTATAGCGGTTAAACGCAGCGCGCAGTTGGTTTTTCCTCGTTTCATCAGTATCTAATTCCAGATCCATATCAGGTGAAATGCTGTAGAGATCATTCCCGTTCAACAAACGATCACCCATCACAAAATCGATCAGCTCTGTTTTTGTCTGCATAATAGGATACGCATGAACATTCCGGAACCGCCGCGTTGTATCCAGTCCCGCACCAATCCACGCAACCGTATCCGGAACAGCGATACGATAGCTTTGCTTAAGCCATGCCAGGAGGCTGGGGGTAATATCAAAATGTGTTGATATGGAAGAAAACTTAGCCGTTCTGACCAAACCGGGCGAATACATGATCATAGGTACATGATACCGATCTATTTTAGTGCTCATCGGTATCTCCGGCATGCGGTGATCTCCGGTAATCAGAAATACCGTATTGGCAAAATCAGGTCTTTTTTTATACTGATTGATAAATTCCCGGATAGCATCATCTGTATACAGAATACTGGCGTATTGTTTATTATACCTTCTGTATTCTGTTTTTTGTTTTTCAGACATGCCCAGTTCATTCATTCTGGTTTCAAGTCTGGCCAGATATTTTTCCTGCTCATTGATCTCAAATGGGCTATGCGTTGAAACCGTTAAGATAACGGATAGGTGAGGATGGCTGGTATCAACCGGGGTACTTAAAAAACGTCTGAACAATTCTTTATCTCCATACCCCCATGAAAATCCATTTTGTAATGGCATTTTGGTATATCCCTGCGGAAAGTTTTTTTCGTCATTCAGTTCATCTATCGAATTTTTTTTCAGATACAGATCCATATTGTCGAAATGCGAATCGCCCCCATAATAAAAAGAGGTTTTATATCCGTTATGCTTCAGCAGGTTTACCAATGATAAATGTGGTGGCATTTCCTCTCCCATTTCAGAAAAACCGTTTTTGCCAAATGTCATAGAAGAAAGCACAGATGGGAGAACCGCAAAAGTTCGTCCGCCTTCGCTTAACATATTTTCCCAATACAAACTGTGCCCGGACAAAGAATCAATAAACGGCGTAAAGTTGCCGAGATAGGCCCCTTTATTGGAGAATGCCCTGCCCAATCCCTCTACCAACAGGATCACAATATTGGGTGATCGTTCCATTTTCGCAAAATAGGGCGATAAAACATCCCGCGAACTGTCTACGCTATGCAGAAATGGATAGTTTTTGGGAGTGATATAAGTATAGGAAAACTGTTTGGCATCTGCAGCACCCGTCGCAAAATCAGTCGAATAATAGTCAGAATAGATATCCTCTCCCGCTGGTTTCGGAAAGAAATGCTCCAGAGATGCCGTAAAAAAATACTCCGATTTATTGAGTGCTATATTATTACTATGTTCCTTTCCGGGCGCCCACTTGGTTATTTCTTTCGATCCGTTTGTGGTAAGTACCAGTATAAATGCGATAAAAAAACCAAACAGGGGCAGCCCCCTTAATTTCATTTTTTGGGGCAAATAAATAAAGGCGGTACTCAGCAACGATAACATGACCAGCAGCAGCAGAATCATACCGGGTTTTACGCCGCCCGATGCACCCACTGTTTGACGGATATCTGCGATCGAATATCCCCACAGATCTGCCCCCAATGGCACCAGTGTGGTAATAAAATATTCTGACAGGAGTAGCTGTATCAGCAGCAATACCACAGATACAACAATAAAAACAATCTTTGCCAGCTTTTTATGCAGCAGATAACACAGGGCAAAAACCGGGTAAAACAGGGCGCCAAGTTGTAAAAAGAAAACCAGATCTTTTACAAATCCGATCAGTACTACTTTACCAAACAGATCGGGGGTTCCGTGTTTTACCAGTTCATATACCAGCTCGTAGCCCCTTGCCACCAGCAGTAATAATAAAAGAACAAGGGCATGGTTGATATAATTCCTGAACGATTGGGTAATAAAAGTGGCCACCCGAATAATTGCCGGGATGATGGTTCGCTGTACAATCCATACAGATTCTTTCGGTTCTTCATGCGGAATTGGCGGTGTTACAGGGTCTGGAGTGGTGGTAGTAAGTACCGCATCCGTGAGTTCTGTTAATGCCGGGGCCGGTTGTGGAGCAGCGGTTGTTTTTTTCTGTGCAAACCCCTGTCGGGTCATTTCGCCCCAGCCCTTTTTCTTTTTGATGAGATCAAGATATCCCTTGATTGCACTCCATACCACAAAGGGATGATAATAAAAAGGTTCCGTCATACCGGTTAACAACAGCCGCAGTACATCAATCCGTCGCTTATACTGGTTAAAAGTGAATACTTCCATTAAAATGGCAAAGGAAGAATAGAGGTACCCGAAACAAACAATGAAAACCAGGAATGATAAAAAGAAGTTCCAGTCAATATATCCGAACCAGGCAAAGAATACAAAAAAGAGAATTCCCAGAAACTCAATGATGGGTGCCAGTAATTCAAAAAAGAACCAGTACGGATAACTCAGCATACCCAATAATCCATACCTGGGATTAAAGAACATCCGCTTGTGCAGCATCAGTGTTTCATAGGTTCCGCGGATCCAGCGGTTTCGTTGCCGTCCCAGGATCTTAAAAGAAGCCGGTGCTTCCGTCCAGCAAAGGGGATCCGGAATATAGGTTACCACATACTTCTCCTTCCGTTCTTCCATGTAGCGGCGCATCCGTACCACCAGTTCCATATCTTCTCCTACCGTATTATGGTTATAGCCACCGCATTTAATAGCGATCTCTTTATCAAAAGCACCAAATGCGCCCGAGATCAGCATTAAACCGTTCATGCGGCTCCAGGCCATTCTTCCCAGAATGAATGCGCGTATATATTCCAGGATCTGGATACGTGGCAAATAGTCTTCGGCCAGCTTTACTTTGATCAACCGGCCATCTTCGATCACGCAGGAATTGGCAATCCGCACCACCCCACCGGTGGCAATTACCCGTTTATCCGTTTGCTCCAGAAATGGCTTCACCATTTTCAGCAGCGCATCCTGCTCCAGGATACAGTCTACATCAATACAAACCAGGTAATTATTGGAAGAAACATTGATACCCACATTCAACGCATCTGCCTTACCGCCATTCTCTTTATCAACTACGATCAGTTTGTTGTAAATACTATTCCTGCTTTTGTAAATACCCCGAATGTTTTTGGTGGGAATCTGCTGGTGCACAAAAATTTCTTTCTTCTCCAGATCATACGCAGCAATCAGCCTTGCCAGCGAATCATCTTTACTGCCATCATTGATAATGATCACTTCCATATTGGCATAATAAATGGAAAGCAGTGACCGTACATTCTCCACCACCGTTTTTCCCTCGTTATACGCCGGCGCGAGTATACTTACCGATGGAGCATGCACAGAACTGGCCAGTACCCGGTAATCGGTAAAACTGTTCTTCCACATATAGCGGCGTGTTTCGCCGATAGAATACAAGCCGATCAGTACATAGGACAATAGCAGCAGAAAGGAATACAGGAATATTCCATAAGTAAGAAAATTAAACAGAAATGTGGATATACTATCCCAGTTCATGAGGCCGTTTTTATGTGTCGGTAGATCCGCTCAAAGGGTTCAGGTTGCAGGAGGCTTCTTTTTTCTATCACCGCCATCCCGTTATCAGAGATCGCCACCAGTACAAGGGCAGCTTTCAGTTTAATGGTGTCATTCTTATCATCCAGCAAACTTTCAATAAAATCACTGTCTGCCGCTGTTGCCAATGAACGCATGGCATCCAGTATGTAAAGCCGGTTAATCAATGACTCTTTATTGAAATAACCCAGCAATATATTGGGTGTTTCTTCATCGGCCAGTCTTACCAGTGTTTTCAAAGCCTGTGTACGCACCTGGTTATCTGCGTGTACCAAACATTGTATCACATCATACCGCACACCAAATACCTGGTATTCGTCTGCCAGCTTTAATGCAAACACTACCACCGTGGTATTGGCAGAACCCAGCCAGGCAGGAATTTTATCTGAGAGATCTTCCTTTTTGGGAAATAAGCGTAACTGCTCCAGTAACTTCAGCTGTTGCCATTCGGTCAGCGGGTATGAGATCACATCCAGAAAACGCAGACCGGAAAATCCCGTCAGGTGAATCACACCCGTCTGTGCTTCCATCCTCACAAATTCATTGGTACTGTTGGTATTCTTGTAAATCGTTTTCAGAATATCCTGCTGTTCCATCAGGTACAGCTCCTGTATGCCCCTGGCTTTAATATGCCATCTTGTGGTATTTCGCAGTTTAGCCAGTGAATCTTCTTTAAAGCCCAGCGCAACATACAAGGAAACAATATTATCCGTAACCCCACCTGAAAAATTTTTCTTACAGGAAATGAGCTCGTTAATCGCAAACTGACGGGCATGTTTATTAATGAGGATGCGTTTGAAATTACGGATCATCGTAGGTGTATCCACATCTTCTTCCATGATCACCTGCGTAATCCATTCCTCAATGTATTTCTGAATCCGTTGGGTATAAAAAAAATTACGCTTCTGGTTAAAGAGGTAGGCATATATTGCCGCCACTACCAATGCTATGCCGATAGCGAGGATCTCGGCACCCTTCAGCAGCATATCGGGTGTCATGTACTTTACTATCGTATTCATTACGGTAGACCGTAACAGGGAGGTCTCCGGTATAAAAGAAAAATGTATTGTAGGGAAGTTCCAAACCATTTCAGATCACAGCAGTCAGAATTGCCGTTGATTTAAAGTTAAGTCAAAGCCTGCTATTTTAGCAGGTTTCCTGCCCGTCGGGAGAACTTTTCTGGATAGCAACAACTATTCACATTTACCGGCGGGCAGTTTGAAAATCGTTCTATCTGGAGTAGGTTTGCAACGGACCCTGATTCCCTTACAAAAGACAGCCGCTACCAGCAACCCCTGTCTGCAAAATAATCAACTATGCAATTCCGGAATTTTAAGATGGTCAGTTATGTGGTGTATGGCCGTGGCAGTTTTAACCAGTTAGATGAAATCCTGGCACCCCAGCGGAAAGGAAATGCGCCCATGATCTTTCTGGTAGATCATTTTTTTGAGAACAAAGCTCTCGCAAACCGTATCCCGCTGCGCGGAAAAGATAAAATAGTGTTCGTAGATGTTACCTACGAACCCAAAACCACACAGGTAGATGCCCTGGCCGAACAGCTGAAGAACGAATTCGGCACCATCAGCGGTGTCATCGGTATTGGTGGCGGCTCGGCCATGGACCTGGCCAAAGCCGTTTCGCTGATGATGACCAATCCCGGCTCATCTGCCGACTACCAGGGCTGGGACCTTGTAAAACAACCCGGTGTTTACAAAGCCGGTATACCCACTTTAAGCGGCACCGGCGCCGAAGTAAGCCGCACCACCGTATTAACCGGCCCCACCCGCAAACTGGGGATGAACAGTGATTTTACTCCCTTCGACCAGATCGTGCTCGATCCTGAATTAACCAAAGACGCCCCCGTGAACCAGCGTTTTTACACGGGTATGGATTGTTATATCCACTGTATCGAAAGCCTGGAAGGCACATTCCTGAACGAGTTCAGCAAAAGTTACGGCGAAAAAGCCCTGCAGTTATGCCAGAAAGTTTTTGTAGAAAAAGACCATTGGGATGATGCCTGCGATGACCAGCTGATGATGGCTTCTTATGCCGGTGGTATGAGTATCGCTTATTCGCAGGTGGGCGTGGCGCATGCGGTGAGTTATGGACTGAGTTACCTGCTCGGCACCAAACACGGTATTGGTAACTGTATTGTGATGAACCACCTCGAAGAATATTATCCCGCTGGCGTAAAGGAATTCAAATACATGGTGGAGAAAAACAAGATCGAAATCCCGCAGGGCATCTGCAAAGGTTTGTCGGAGGAGGATTTTGATAAAATGATGAACGTATCCCTCGGCATGAAACCTCTTTGGGAAAATGCACTTGGCAAAGACTGGGAAAAGATCATGACCCGCGAAAAACTCAGGGCCCTCTACGATAAGCTGTAAGCATGCGCAACGCTGAACGCCTAACGCTAAACGCTTTTTTCTTGCGTTCCGCGTTAGGCGTTTTGCGTTTAGCCTCACCCCCTTGCATTATTCAGAACCAAAGTGTAGCTTGTGAGACACAAAAATCTCACACATGAAAAAACTATGCTTTATTTTATTGTCTGTCTTCCTCTTTGCTTCCTGCGGCGATTCGGCCGGAACCAAAGAAGCCGCAGCCACTGCTTTTAACCTGGATTCTGCCAAAGCGGACATTGATGCCAACAATGCGGCATTTGTAGCAGCTATGAAAAAAGGCGATTCTGTTGCCGTAGCTGCCTCTTACACCAAAGATGGCTGTATGATGCCGGCCAATATGCCCAAATCCTGCGGCACACAAGCCCTTACTTCTCTCTTTAATGGTATGTACCAGATGGGCATCCGGAACCTGACACTGACCGTAACAGAGGTAATCGGTAACGCCGACCTGGTTTCTGAAGAAGGTACTTACGAAATGTTCACCAACGAAGGAGCTTCTATGGAAAAAGGTAAATACATTGTTACCTGGAAAAAAGAAGACGGCAAATGGAAAAAATACCGCGATATCTTCAACAGCGATATGCCGGCACCACCACCGCCACCGATGGTTAAAAAATAACATTCCTGCCAGAGCCTTTGTGAACCATCACAAAGGCTCTTTTTCAAAGTTCTTTCCTCTCTGCAAAAACTCTTTTTTCTCTGCGGTTGAATTGATCTTGCACTAATCGCGGAGAACAAGAGAACAGGGCGTTTTTGCAGAGGGATTAACGAAAACCAATCTCGCAGGCGGGTTCTGAGAATTGTTTCTGTTTATCTTAGTACCATGAAATACTTCTTCTACCTCCTGCCCGCACTGGCGGGTTTAACCATTACCACGCAGGCCGGGGTAAACAGCCAGTTACGCTTTGCCGTTAATAATCCCTGGGTGGCCGCCTTCATTTCTTTCCTTGTGGGTACCCTGTTACTGGGATTGATCATTGTTGCCACCAAACAACCCGTTCCCTCTCTGGCCGAACTGAAGAGTATTGAACTCTATAAATACAGTGGTGGTGTACTGGGCGCTTTTTTTGTAACGGCCATCATTTATGCCGTACCCCGCCTCGGATCTGCCAATGTATTTGCCATGGTTATTGCCGGGCAGTTCGTAGTAGCTTTATTATATGATCACTTTGGCTTGTTGGGTTTTCCGCAAAACCAGATCAGCTGGGTTAAAGTATTCGGGGTTGTGTTGCTCGTAACGGGCGCCTACCTCGTTGTAAAAAAATAGCGAACCGCCCCAGTAATTACTGTGGCGGTTTTTTTTCTGTCTGCGAATACTGTAATTTAACAGCCTCCCTAACCAACTCTTCCCACTCATGAAAAAACTAACTGCCCTGCTTCTTTGTCTTACTGCATTTGTATTGGCCGAAGCACAACCATTTTCTCCTTCTTTATTCAACAGCATGCAATGGCGCATGATTGGTCCACACCGTGGTGGCCGTACCGTAGGTGCCGTTGGCGTGCCTACGCAACCCAGTGTATTTTATATTGGTGTCAATAACGGTGGCGTATGGAAAACCAATGATTATGGCCGCACCTGGAAACCTATTTTCGACCAGATGGGCACCGGCTCCGTAGGTGATATCGCTGTGGCTGAATCCAATCCCAACGTAGTATACGTGGGTTGCGGAGAAGGCATTCAACGACCCGATCTGTCTGTTGGCGATGGGGTGTATAAATCAACCGATGCCGGTAAAACCTGGAAAAACATGGGACTGAAAGATGGCCAGCAGATCGGCGGCATCGTCATAGACCCCAAAAACGAAAACCGTGTTTTTGTAGCGGTGCTGGGGCATCCCTACGGACCCAATACCGAACGCGGCGTATACAGAAGCCTCGATGGTGGTAATACCTGGGAGCGTGTATTGTATAAAGACGAGAATACCGGTGCCGTGCAGATCAGCTTCGATCCCAATAATTCAGATATTCTGTATGCAGATTTATGGGCGGGCAGACAGGGGCCCTGGGAGAACGGACAATGGAACGGACCCGAGAGCGGCCTCTATAAATCTACCGATGGTGGTAAAACATGGAAACACCTGACCAAAGGATTACCCACACCCGCACAGGGATTGGGCCGTATTGGTTTTGGCATTGCACCCACCAACAGCAACCGTTTATACGCCACCGTAGACGCGGGCAGATATGGCGGCATCTATCGCAGCGATGATGCGGGCGAAAGTTGGCAGTTAATGAGCAGCGATGGCCGCTACTGGGGCAGGGGTAGTGATTTTGCCGAAGTAAAAGTTGACCCCACCAATGCCGATATCGTGTACAGCGCCAACGTGGTTACCTGGAAATCGGTGGATGGTGGCAAAACCTGGACCGGCTTCCGTGGGGCACCGGGGGGAGATGATTACCACCGCATCTGGATCAACCCACTCAACCCCAAGATCATGCTGATTGCACTGGACCAGGGTGGTATTGTAACCGTGAACGGTGGCGAAACCTTTTCTTCTTTTTATAACCAGCCAACGGCGCAGTTCTATCACGTAAGCACCGATAACCAGTTTCCGTACAATGTATATGGCGGACAACAGGAGAGTGGTTCGGTGGGCATTACTTCGCGGGGGAATGATGGGCAGATCTCTTTCCGCGACTGGCACCCGGTTGGCGTGGAGGAATATGGATATGTGGCACCCGATCCGCTGGATCCGAATATTATTTATGGAGGTAAGATCACCAAATACGACAAACGAACCGGCCAGGTACAGAATATTGCGCCCGAAGCGGTACGCAGTGGTAAATACCGTTTTGTAAGAACTGCACCCGTTCTCTTCTCACCCATCGATCCCAAAACCTTATACTTTGCCGGTAACGTGATCTTTAAAACCCGCGATGGTGGTAACAGCTGGCAAACCATCAGTCCCGATCTTACCCGCGAAAGCTGGGATGTTCCGGCCAGTGTAGGCATTTACACCAGTGAGGATATGAAAAAAATGCCGCGGCGCGGCGTAGTGTATACAGTGGCACCATCCTACCAGGACATCAACACCCTCTGGGCCGGAACCGATGATGGTTATATACAGGTTACCCGCGATGGCGGAAAAAACTGGAAAAATGTAACCCCTCCCGAGATCACATCCTGGAGCAAAATTTCTTTGATGGATGCGGGACATTTTGATAACAACACCGTATATGCCGCCGTAAACCGCATCCGTTGCGATGATATGCAGCCCTATGCTTACAAAACACATGATGGTGGTAAAACCTGGCAACGCATCACCAACGGATTACCCGCCAACGAACCCATCAATGTAGTACGCGAGGATCCGAAACGCAAAGGATTATTATATGCCGGTTCTGAGAATGCGGTGTATGTATCTTTTGATGATGGGGAACACTGGCAATCGCTGCGCCTGAATATGCCCGCCACTTCTATCCGCGATCTGGTGATCAAAGATGATGATCTCGTTCTCGGTACCCATGGTCGCGGTTTCTGGATCATGGATGATATTACGCCGCTGCGCCAGATCAGCGCTAACCTGGCCGCTGAAAAAGCTTTACTATATAAACCACAGACCGCCATCCGCGTTCGCTGGAATATGAATACAGATACACCGATACCGCAGGAAGAACCCGGCGGACAAAATCCGCCCGATGGTGCTATCATCAACTATTATCTCGCCGAAAAAGCGCAAGGCGAAGTAACCCTGGAGATCGTTGATGCGGCAGGAAAATCTGTGCGCCGGTACAGCAGTCTCGATAAACCTTATGAGATCCCCGAAGTGAATATTCCTTTGTACTGGATCCGTCCGCAACAGATCTTATCGGGTGAAGCTGGTTCGCACCGCTTTTTATGGGATATGCATTACACGCCGATAGATGAACCGGTTTCTTTTCCCATGACAGCCATTTATCAGAACACAGCACCCGAAAAAAATTCGCCCTGGGTAATGCCGGGGACCTACACGGTGAAGTTGACGGTGAACGGAAAAACATTTACGCAACCACTTACGGTAAAAATGGATCCGCGTGTTACAACCAGCCAGGCCGGCCTGCAGCAACAACACCGTTTATCGGTAGTATGTTACGAAGGCAGACTGGCCGCCCGCAAAGCCAAGGAAGAAATTACCCTGGCAGGCAAACAACTGAAAGACCTGTTGAACAAACCCAATACCAACAAAGAAACCATCACCAAACTGGAACAGGAACTCGCAGCACTCGAAGGAGCATCCAGAGGCAGAAGAGGTGGCGGTGGACCGGTAGCCACTTTCGGCAGTGCGGAATCCGGTTTTGCTTCTTTACTGTCTATGTTGCACGAAACAGATATGCCACCCACTAGCCAAATGGTGAATGGTGTAAGCCAGGTGCAGGCGCAGTTAAAAGAACTGCAGGGCAAGTGGAATGAACTCAGCAAGCAGATCACCGCTTTACAGAAATAAAGTATCCGCTGCCATAGAGCACCCGGAAGAAAATAAAAAAGAAATCTCCAGCATACGGAGATTTCTTTTTTATTTTACCTCGCCGATATGGTCGTCTGACCAACATCCTTCACCAACTCTTCTCATTCACAACAATAACAATATCACACTATGGAAACCATCGAACTACTCAAGATCACCCGCGATAAAACACTGGCATTTTACGACCTGCCCGAATCGGAGCTCGATAAAACCTATGGTCCCGGCAAATGGTCCATCCGCCAGATCCTGAACCATCTCGCCGATACCGAGATCGTATTGAACGAAAGGATCCGAAGGGCCATTGCAGAACTGCATCCCTTTGTGGTGGTGTTTGACCAGGAGCGCTGGAGTGAACAACTGGATTACAATACTTATCCCCTGGCCATCAGTAAAGCTGTTTTTGCCGCTGTCAGAACTTCCATCATTTACCTGGCTGAAAAACACTATGCGGGTTCAGAGCAGAAAACGTTTTTCCATACCGCTGCCGGCATCCGTACCTTACAACAGGAATTTGATAAAGTGGCGCAGCATAATTTTGATCATATCAAACAGATAGAGATCGCGCTGGCATCCTGATGCGGGTGAACTTCGGCTTAAGGCTCTGATATTGTATTCTTGTATAAAGATTTTATGAATTCCCTGAAGGACTATGTTTGTGGTTTAACTTCATTCCCTATGATTACCAGAAGTTTTTTAGTGACTTACCTGGTAGCTTTGGCATGCTTTTCTAATGCTCAACAGAACAAACAAGTGTTTTTTGTCGAAGCTGCAGCCGGGGTGTTTAAATGGAGCACCAATGCCAATGACTTGCATTCACATCCCTTTATCGGGAATGTGAGAGTTGGCTACCTCGCTAAAAATAAACTGGCATTTGGAATTGAGTATAATTATCTAATCTATAAACAATCTTTTTCCGGACGATCGCCTTTGCAGCAAGGAGGATCTAATTGGACGGAAGCTGGAACGACGAAAGATACCTATCGCTCTATTGGTTTGTTTTCTGAATACTGCGCAAAATTGGGGTCTAGGCTAAACTTTGTACCCGGAATCTTCCTTCATTATCTTAAAAATAAATATGCCAGTAACAGCGAATTATATCAAGACGGAAACCCGATTGGTATAACTATTGAACGTGGCACCAACTATGGGTATGTTGCAAGAGCAGGTTTTACATTGACATTAAACTACACAATCAGCTCCGCTACTGCTGTTACCTTGCGGTTTCTGGATTTGGAGCATCGTTTTGGAAAATATGATAACACCTCTTTTCTTGCCATTACAGCAGGCGTGGGAATTCAATATTATTTACCAGCCAAATCACAACAACGATAAAATATATTTTCTGTTCTTTCTGTGTACTGTTAACTTACTGGTCTGGTTTCTTAGCAAAAGCCACCAGCGATACATCAACCAGTTCCAATTGCTTCACCATATCTTTCACAGTATCCTTGTATTTCCGGAAATGGGTTGTTTGTATATGTGCCTGATAAGCCGCTGTATCCGCATAGATCTCAAGAATCGTGATATGGGTAGGGTATTTTTTGTCTGCCACTGCCTGATAAGACAGCACACCTGGCTCTAACCGGATCGCAGCGTTCATTTGTTCTCTTAATGCAGCTTTGTACTTATCCAGTTGCGAGGGATCTACCGTTATCCTTGCTATCCTGTACATCTTTTTATCTTCCTGTGCCATCACGCGAAGCTGAAAAAAAATTGTCAGAAAAAGAACCCATACAATAACCGACAGTTTTTTTACAATTCTACCTTGCCGCTTTATAGCTGCATTCATTTTATTCATAAAAAATATTTTCATGCTTACCACCTACTACCTGCGTACATAGTTTCCGCCGTTGTTGGTCGCCCACCAACAGCTACCACTTCTCATTTTTGCAAGAACGGAACCAACGCCCGCACAAAATCCCACGGCGCTTCTTCCATCGGCACATGCCCAATGCCTTTTAATAGGATCAGTTCACTTCCTTTAATATCATGATGAAACAGGGCCGCATTAGATACCGGTATCAGGTGATCCTGGTCGCCCCATATAATGAGTGTGGGAATTTGTATCGTTCGGACCAGGGTAGATGCATCTTCGCCCAAACCCAGTTGCATCCTGTCTATCAGTGCCTGCCGGTTACCCGCGCGTAAAGTCATATCCGAATAGAGATCTACGAGCGCATCTGTAACACGGCTTTTGTCTCCATATACATCTTCCACACTTTTGCGTACCAGTTGTTTGGGTGTGATCCATTTTACCAGGTTATTCACCACCGGCATTTTAGCCAGGCGAAAACCGAGTGGCAGATCTATCTTGTCTTTGGAAACATAACCACCCGCATCCACCAGCACCAGTTTGTTTACTTTAGCCGGATAACGAACCGCATAACGCCAGGCAATAGCACCACCCAGCGAGTTGCCGGCGATCACAGAATGGCGAACACCCAGCCGGATCAATACTGAATCTACAAAGCGGGTATACATGTCCATGCTGTAATCCCTTTGTGGATGCGGGCCCGTGAGGGCAAAACCCGGCAGGTCAAAACGGATGATGCGGCGTATCGTTCCCAGCAGTACCGCCGTACTATCCCAGGTAAACAAAGAAGAAGAAGTGCCATGGATCAATACCAACGGAACGCTGTCGTTCCGGTTTCCTTCTTCGCGGTAATGCACGCGCATGCCCATCAGGTCCATGAACTGTGAAGGGGGTTGGCCATATTTCTGCACCAGCTGTTCTGCAGGAAGATCTTTTTTACCAAAGAACAGACCGGCAATCAATACCAGTACCAGCAGTACTACCACCACACGGATTATCCAGCGAAAAATGAAACGCATACGATCGGTTTAAAAGATAAGATACAAAGAAGACAGTTGAAAAACACTATGTGGCTCAGGCATATTCATAATAAACCGTGTGCTCTTCAAAACCCAGTTTCCGGTAAATACCAATACCGTCTTCAGATGCCTGCAGAATAACATGACGATATCCTTTTGCTTTCACCCTGTTCAATGCATAATACATGAGGGAGGAGCCGATGCCCTTACCGCGGTAAACTGCATGGGTGGCCAATGCATACAAACCCACCGTATCAGCATCGGTTGCAAAGATTTCTACTGTGGCAACGGGTATTCCCTGCTCATAGTAAACCAGCAACTCTAACCGGTTGGCGGCAGCCAGATACCTATCGGCCGTTCGTTCATAATATAGCAGTACATTTTTATCAGCGGGTGTCCAGTTAGCGGCAATCACTGCTGCAAAATCAGCTATCCTACCAATATCACCGGCCACTACAATCAGTGCATGGTTTTCGCGGTAAACGGGTTGATACAATGATAAATCCATCACCATACCCGGTTCTGTATTTTGTTTATCCAATTGTAGGGTGTTGAAATAACCCAACACTTGTTCTGTCAGGTTTTCCCGGGAAACCCATACACAATAAGCCAGCTCTCTTTCCCTGAAATACATCAGTGCTTCACGGATCTCTTCCAGCAGCAGACCATCACCACGGGTAATATGAATGATATTGAAAGTATCGCACGACAAGCCTGCATCTACATAACAGAGATGAGGTTGACGGAATACCTGCATGCCTTTTGTTTCTCCCGGTATATACAGGGCATGTTCGTTAAAATTATGCAGGATCTTTTCTTGCATCTGTTACGCAATGGTACAAACCGGTTCATGACGTACCGGAAAATTAACCGAGTTGGCAATAAAGCAATATTGGTGTGCTTTGGTATGCAGGGCATTGGCCGTATCAATCATAGATGCATGGGTTACCACCACCTGCGGACGCAAAATCACTTCTGTAAAATGACCGCTGCCGTTAGACGTTTCCGCCATCGTACCCACGGCATGATCTGTATACGCCGTAACGATCACTTCTGCTTCGGAACAAAAATGCAGGAACCATAACATATGGCAGGCCGATAAAGATGCCAGCAGCAGGTCTTCCGGATTATGTTTGTTTTTATCGCCACGAAAAGCCGGATCCGAAGATCCCAGGATAGTGGCTTTGTTCTCTATACTGATCTCATGATTTCTTTCATAAGAACGATAAGATTGTGTACCGGTACCGGTATTGCCCGTCCACTCAGTAGTTACGGCATAATGATGTTCTCTTTCCATGCAAAGGTTTTAACGCAATAGTTGAAGGGGCATATCAAAACTCCTGAAAAAACCATTCATGACAAAACCGTTCATGTAAGGTTCTCCAAATCGGTTTGTTCCGCAATAAGTGGCAGGGTAAAAGAGAAGTTGGAACCCTTTCCTTTTTCACTACTGAATTGTAATGTTCCGCCGTGCATGTGTACGAGCTTTTGCACAATGGCTAGTCCCAGACCGGTAGTAGATTCATTGGCCGTAGTCATGTTAGAAGTGGTAACACAGGGATCGAACAGGATTTCGTGGTATTTTTCATCGATACCGATTCCTTCATCTATCACTTCTGTCAGCACTTCGGTTTGTGTTTCATTGGTCCAGCTGATTCTTACCAGTATGGTTTTGTTTTTTTCTGAGTACTTGATGGCATTCGTAACAAGGTTGTTGATGATCTGCAGCATTCTTGCCTTATCAAAAGAGAGCTGTACCGATATATAATGGCTGTTTCAAATCGAAGGCTCTGCTGTTTACGGGCCGCAATATGTTCGTTGAGCAGCAGGTTTTCCTTAACAAAAGCGATATAATCCGTTGTTATCCTGTTCAGTACCAAAGTACCTGAACGGATCTGGCTCAGATTTAATGTGTGATTTAAGATCTCCAGCGAATTTTTGGCAGAAGTGTTAATATAAGTAACCAACTCTTTCGAATCTGCAGAAAGTTGCGGATCCAGCATCAGTATTTCTGACATAGACTGAATAGCACCCACCGGATTACGGATATCATGTGAGGCAATACCCAGTATTTTATTCAGTTGCTCATTCGTTTTTTCCAGCGACATTTTTTGCTCCAGAATAATGGCTCTTTGCCCGCGCTCCTTACAAAACCGATTGGCCGCCATAGCCGTTGCAAGAAAAAAGAAACAGCGTGTAGCCCAGTTTACCAGCAGGTACCGGTCGTTGGAATAAGGATGTGTGGCGTGATCTACCAGCCCCCAAACAAGAGAGGCCAGCGTTGCAAAAAAAACCGAGTACCAGAGTGGATAAGCTGCCTGATACGAAAAAACAATCAGGGGCAGAATGTAAAAAATAGCCGTGTTAATCTCAAAACTGGTAACATAATCAAAAAGTCCAACCAGAGGTAATAACACAAAACCAAGAATCACTTTTTGTTGATTCGAAAGCATAGATACAATAATGGAACGGAGTAAGTTACAACATGCTACTCAAATGGCGGTATTTGTTTATGGCTTCTCTTTCTCAGGAATCAGCATAAAATAACTCGCTTTAAACCGATCCTTCACCACTTCGCCCTGTACCCTGGCTTTGCGGATGGCATTGCAGAAGCCGTCTTTCGCATGTGCATCTCCCAGTGAGTCTATATGTACACCATCTACAAAATAGGCTTTGCCATTGATACGTACCGCCAGATCGCAGGTGGTGCCGGGTAAACCCAGTTTGCACTGGCCACAGGCGGCTTCTACCGTTTGTATGGGTTTGGTTTTATCGGGGGTGTTTTGTTTTTTTTCCTGTGCAAACAGCGAAGTACCCAAGGCTACAGCAGCAAGTAAAATAAGTTTTTTCATGGTAAGAGTTTTGTGCATTGGCTCGCAGAGGTGCAAAGTCGTGGGTTAGTTTTGTGCAAAATAATAAGAAAATCTGCATCGTCAGGCAATGTTCTCTGTTAACATACAGGCTCTTTCCTCTCTTTGTGAACCCCGTTAATCACCGTGCCCTTGTGCCTTGGTCTGAAATTTTATACCCACACCAAGACACAAGGGCACAGTTGATTTCCGCAACTTTCTTTATTCCTTCTTTTCTTCGTTCTTCTCTTATTGCAAGCGCCCACACTTTTAGGCATTACGCTGATAGTTGGAGGATATTTCAATAAGAGCTAAAACAGAAAAAGAGCAAAGAGGGACTCTCTGATGGCTGCACCTTTGCGGAAATAAAAAATTTTATTGCATGGCCTGCAGCTCTTTCTGCAGACGGAACATCTCATCGCGTAACCTTGCGGCTTCAATAAAGTCCAGGTCGCGGGCGGCTTTCTCCATTTCTTTTTTGGTCTTACTAATCGCTTTCTCCATCTGCGGAATGGTCTGGTAACTCACCTGCTCTTCGGCGGCTACATGTTTCACAAGCTCCTCATCTTTCTGTAATGCGTATGGATTAGATGGATCATAGCCCTTAATATCCAGCACCGAGCCCTGCGCATACACTTGCTCAATCGATTTGATAATGGTTTTGGGCGTAATACCATGTTCGGTATTGTACTGCACCTGTTTCTCTCTTCTGCGGCTGGTTTCATCAATGGTGCGCTGCATGCTCTCCGTCATCTGGTCGGCATAAAAAATCACGCGGCCATCCACATTACGTGCGGCGCGGCCCGCCGTTTGGGTCAGACTTCTTTCATTACGCAAAAAGCCTTCTTTATCTGCATCCAGTATCGCTACCAATGCCACTTCGGGCAGATCTAATCCTTCCCGCAATAAATTCACCCCCACCAATACATCAATTTCTCCCAAACGTAACTGCCGCAATATCTCCACCCGCTCCAGCGTATCCACATCGCTGTGTATGTATTTGGATTTGATATTGATGCGCCCCAGGTATTTATCCATCTCTTCCGCCATACGTTTGGTAAGCGTGGTAACCAATACCCGGTAACCCTGTTTCACCGTTTTATCAATCTCTTCCAGCAGGTCATCGATCTGGTTCACACTCGGCCGGATCTCGATCGGTGGATCCAGCAGTCCCGTAGGGCGCACAATCTGCTCCACCACTACACCACCCGTTTTCTCCAGCTCATAATCGCCGGGTGTAGCACTCACAAAAATGGTTTGACCAATCAGGCTCTCAAACTCATGAAAGTTCAAAGGACGGTTATCCATCGCACTCGGCAAACGGAACCCATAATCTACCAGCACCATTTTACGGCTCCGGTCGCCGCCGTACATGCCGGCCACCTGGGGAATGGTCTGGTGACTCTCATCGATCACCATCAGGTAATCTTTCGGAAAATAATCCAGCAAACAGAAGGGACGCGTACCAGGTTTGCGCCGGTCAAAAAAGCGGGAATAGTTTTCAATACCATTACAATAGCCCAGCTCGCGGATCATTTCCATATCATATTCTACCCTTTCTTTCAAACGCTGCGCCTCAATGTATTTGGCGGTTTTGGTAAAATATTCCACCTGCGCCATCATCTCGTCCTGGATCTCGTGCATTACTTCCACGATCATATCTTTGGGAGCAAGGTAGAGCGTGGCCGGAAAAATGGCGGCGTTCTCCATAATGCCAATGCGTTTACTGCTGCTGGTTTCAATGCTTTCGATCTCTTCAATCTCATCGCCAAAAAAAGTGATGCGGTAACCAAAGTCCACATAAGGCAGGTTAATATCCACCGTATCACCCTTCACCCGAAAAGTGCCGCGGGTGAAATCGCCCTGCGAGCGGTTGTATAAACTGTTTACCAGCGCATGCAGAAAAGCCTGCCGGCTGATGACCATGCCCTTGTGTATACGAATAATGCCATTCTCATATTCAGTAGGATTACCCATACCATAAATACAACTCACACTCGCCACCACAATAATATCGCGCCGCCCGCTCAGCAATTGCGAAGTGGCCTGTAACCGCAGTTTATCGAGTTCTTCGTTAATGCTCAGGTCCTTTTCAATATAGGTATCGCTCACGGGCATGTAAGCTTCGGGCTGGTAGTAATCATAGTAGCTTACAAAATAGCCCACGGCATTATCCGGAAAAAACTGTTTGAACTCGCCATACAACTGCGCCACCAGGGTTTTATTGTGTGTAAGCACCAGTGTGGGGCGTTGGGTATTCTGAATCAGGTTGGCAATGGTAAAGGTTTTCCCCGAGCCCGTTACGCCCAGCAGGGTCTGAAAAGCTTCGCCCGCATTCACTCCCTCGGTAAGTTGTTGAATAGCATTGGGTTGATCGCCGGAGGGGAGGTAGGAGGAGTGAAGTTTAAAAGGCACGGAGGTTGTAATTAGTAGTTAGTAGTTAATAATTAGCTGTGTAAAGTTAGTAGTTGTTAGGAACACAGAAAGGGTATGAAGTGGTTGGGGGTGCGTTGGAGCGGGTATGATTTATATGATAGGGATATGGGCTGAAGTCGGAATGCAGAACGCTTGCTATTGAATAAGCGTTTTTTAGTTACGGGCTGTTGAATTTTATGGCAGCTGGAGTTGCGTCGCACACTTGGGCGGAGGATATACAAATCAGCAGGAGCTATTGCAAGTCTGTCAAATCATTAGTATATTTTCTAGCAAATTAACTGCCATGCGAAATTATTCGATTGTTAGTTGTCTGTTGTTTCTGTTATTCTCTACCTCTTTTAGTCCTCACAAAACAGCACTTGTTTATGGCAGATGTGTGGGTTCTTCATCCTGTCGGGCTTGCAGCAGTTGCTCATCTTGCAACTATTGTCGCGCTGGTGGCACCTGCGGTGTTTGTGCTGCACCGGAAAAGCCAAAGAAAGAACCCACTAAAAAAAACAACCAGTGCCAGGCTACCACCAAAAAGGGTAGCCAATGCAGCAGAACCGCCAAGGCAGGAAGCAATTATTGCTGGCAACATGCGAAATGAATGAGTTGTTCTTGTCTCGCTCCTTAAAAATCGCTCCAAAAAAGGACGCTTCCTGTAGAACACCATTCCTCCATAACCCCAGCCTTCAGGCTGGAACTATACAACCTCTTTTACCTCCGGGCTTTAGACCACATAGCTAAGGGCTAAAGCCCCGTACTCTAAAGAGACGCTTACTCCCCATGCTAAAGCATGGGGTTAATAGAAACACCTGTTCCATTCTACTTCCCATGACCCGCTCTAAAGAAGACAATCTATCTATAACCCCAGCCTTCAGGCTGGGGGCTATACAACCCCCAATACATCTGGGCTTTAGCCCTGATGGTAGAGGACTAAGACCCGGCAGCCTAACAACACGCCCAATCCCCATGCTATAGCATGGAATTAATAAGATGCATTGTTATTTTCTCGCTCCTTAAGAATCGCTCCAAAAAAGACGATTCCTGTAAAACACCATTCTTCTATAACCCCAGCCTTTAGGCTGGGGGCTACGCACCCAATATACTTCCGGGCTTTAGCCCTGATGGTAGAGTACTAAGACCCGACAGCCTAACAACACGCCCAATCCCCATGCTATAGCATGGAATTAATAAGATGCATTGTTATTTTCTCGCCCCTTAAAAATCGCTCCAAAAGGGACGATTCCCGTAAAACACCATTCTTCTATAACCCCAGCCTTTAGGCTGGGGGCTATGCAACCCCCAATACCTCCGGGCTTCAGCCCTGATGGTAGAGGACTAAGACCCGGCAGCCTAACAACACGCCCAATCCCCATGCTGAAGCATGCCGTTAATAGGATACGTTGTTCTCTTCCTTTCGAAACAAAGAGTCTCCCTCACGGAAGACTCTCGTTGAATTTGAAAATACTTTTTGTTCCGCCTGCTTATCCTTTGTCATTTTTCCGGATATCGTAGGCCGGGTAAAAACTTTTGTACCCTAACAAACGCGCGGCCGGCGTCAATAAAAAGCCCATCAACCGCTGCATGAATAAGGGCGGGCCCGCTATATAAGAATCAAAACCGGCATGACTGATCAGCGATAGCTGTATCATGGTACCCGGCGATTTGCCCAGGCCCTTGTGATCCATCAGCCCATACACCTGCGCCAGGTGAAAAGCGAATTTTTCGGGGAATGCGATCAGTCCACTGGTATGAATCGTATCAGCCGTTTCATTAAACGGTTTGTGCGGTGTGCCCCTGGGAATATGCAGGGTTTCGCCGGGGCGGATCTTTTTCACTTCTCCGTTCACCAGCAGACTTAATTCGCCGTTGGTGATGGAAAAGTCTTCATCAAAACCGGTGTGTATATGTTCCGGCGGACCGGGCGCAAAGGGCTCAATAGCGGCTGAGCAATACACAAAACCGTTCTCCTGTTTTACCACGGTTTGTTTTATTTTTTCTGTTTTGGAATAAAAAATATCTCCGGGTTTAAAATAAGTAGCGATATCCGGCTTTTGCTCAGGAAATAACACCGCGTGAAACAGGTAGCCGATCACCAGATAGGCGCCCAGCAGGATCAGTAAATACATAGTTGCTTTTTTAAGAATTTTTACGAACATGGTTATTGATTTATTTCGGCAAAGATGAAACCATGCCCGCACGGAAAATTGTATAAATCGGACATATTGATCCGTACAGGAAAAACTCAGGAGAAGAGGTGAAAAGGGAGTTCGCTTTTCTGCAACTGGTACTGTTTGGCGGTAAGGCCGGTATAGTTTTTAAAGATGCGGCAGAAATGGGCCTGATCGTAAAAGCCCGCCTGGTGGGCAATATCGGTAAGGGAACGATGATGGCCATGCATCAATTCCACTGCCGTGCGGAATTTTTTATGGATCACAAGTTCTTCGGCCGAAACGCCAAACAATCCCCGGGCTTTACGGTTTAGCTGGCGCGAAGAATAATAGACCTGTTTCGAAAGTTCATCGATAGTTTGAAACGGCTGTGCACCTCCCGAAGTAAACAGATCGCAGAAATACTGTGTGCGGGTACAGATCTGCTGAGTAAGTACCGGAAATTCGTTTTCGATGATGGTCACCCTTTCTGCAAAACCCGGCGCTTCATGTAACTGGTGCCACAAAGAGCGGAAAGCCGGTTTGATCAGCGACAGATCAATCAGTGTATCCTTTGATTCGGAAGGAAGGATACCCAGCAACGGTTTTACCATATAGGGTTGTAACCGTATGCCAAACAAATGCTGTTTACCGCTATACTGTACCTGTACCAGATGGGTGTTCCAACCCTGTATAAAATGATCGGGAGCCGTTACGGCAGTTTGGCTATGTGGTAAAATACCCTGCATGGGATCCGATAAATTAAATACGATCTCAACCACCCCCTGCGGTAGAATCAGCTCCTGCGATATGCCGGGGGCAGCTGTTTCCCATATAGCGGTCACATAGTTGCTCAGCGCCGAGCGAAAGGGTAGGTGAATATGTGTGGTCATGGTTCCCGACAAAAATAAAAATTCTGCTGGTGGCAGAAAACCACAAGCAGGAGCAGTGGTGTTTACAACGGGGCCGGAGGGGGTAAATGAACAGGCGAACAGATGAAAAAGGAACGGATGAACGGAAAATACAGAACGCAGAACCCCGCCCTTCCATGTTGTGATTTTTAAGCCAGGGGCAGTATCTTACACAAACAACCACCCTGCCATGAAAACAAAGCTTTTGATCTTCCTCCTTTTTTCCGGCACCACAGTCCTGGCACAGAAAACGGATCCGGCTGATAAAAAAATAGTGATCGGTATCGTAAATCGCTTTTTTGAGGCCCTCGAAAAAAAGGATACCGCTTTGTATGGCAGCCTCGTAATGCATAATGCGCAGATCTGGGTTTCGCGCAAACGGAATGACAGCTTACTAACCCCTATGCGCAGTTTTGCAGAGGATATACAAAAACTACCCTTTTACAAAGAAACACTCTTCGAAAAAGCATTTAGCTACGAAGTGAGCCTGCACCAGCACATTGCAGTGGTATGGGCCCCTTATAGTTTTCATCTCAACACAAGCTTATCGCACTGCGGCATTGATGTATTTACCCTGCTGAAAACAGCTGCAGGCTGGAAAATAGTGAGTGCCGTGTATACCGTAGAGCCCGATGCTTGTGCGGAACTGCGCAAAACAAGCAGCAGCTCTTTATAGGATCAGCCATACATACCCATCACAATAACTTTGACTAACCCTTTTAACTACCCGGAAATGAGTATTGCAGTAAGAATAAAATCTCTCTTTATCAGATGTATATTCTTTTGCTGTATCCCTGTTATGCTTCTTTCGTTTCAATCAGGGAAACCAACAAACAATCTTCGTTCGGCTACCTCACCACAAACCTATAAACCCTGGGCCTATTGGTGGTGGATGGGTAATTCCGTTACAAAAGAGGGGATCAGCCAGAACCTGCAATCATACCGCAAAGCCGGTTTGGGCGGACTGCATATCATACCCATCTACGGCGAAAAAGGAGATGAAAAAAACTTTATTCAATATCTATCGCCCCGTTGGATGGAACTCCTGGTTCATACCGTACAGGAAGCTGAAAAACTGGGGATGGGCATTGATATGACTACGGGAACCGGATGGCCTTTTGGCGGACCGAATATCGATATACACAATGCTGCCAAAAGATTCGTGATCAAGCCGGTTGATCTAGATACAATATACAGCCCTGGAGATATTACCAAAAGAATGGACGGTGCAGAACTGATGGCTTTATCGGTTAGACAAACAAATGGCAGTTATGAAAATATACTTGCTAACATAAAAGCCGGTACAACCACTTTACCAAAGCGCTACTCCGATAAAGCCTTCGCCTTACTGATGTTGCCTACCAAACAGCAGGTAAAAAGAGCGGCACCGGGAGGTGAAGGACCGGTAATGGATTATTTTAACCGGCAGGCGATCAACCGGTATTTTGAAAGGTTTGAATCAGCCTTTAAGGATCTGCCTTTCAGATCGGGCAGGGTGCGTGCTTTTTATAACGATTCCTATGAAGTATACGGCGCCAACTTCACCGATCGGTTTCTGGACACATTCAAAGCATTGAGAGGCTACGACCTCACGGGATACCTGGATATACTGGCAGATTCAAACAGGAACGAGCAGAAAGAACGGATCGTGACCGATTATTGTGAAACCATTTCCGACCTGCTCTATTCCGGGTTCACTGTTCCCTGGGTATCCAAAACTCATGCCATGGGAAAACTTACCCGAAACCAGGCACATGGCTCTCCCGGTAATCTGCTCGATCTGTATGCTGCTTCCGATATACCCGAAACAGAATCCTTTGGCGCAAGTGGTTTTTCCATTCCCGGTGTACGGCAGGATCCTGATTTTGAAGAACAGCGTTTTGGTCGCCCCAATCCGCTGACAATGAAATTTGCTTCATCCGCGGCGCATATTACCAACAAAAAACTGGTATCGTCTGAAACAGCTACCTGGCTGGGCGATCATTTTAAAGTGGCCCTCTCACAAATAAAACCACAGATAGACGAGCTTTTTACTGCAGGCATCAACCATATCGTGTATCATGGCATTACCTATAATCCACCGGATAAACCTTTTCCGGGAAGACTGTTTTATGCCTCCACCAATTTCGGCCCTTTATCACATTTCTGGAATGAACTTCCCGCCTTAAACAAATATGTAGAACGTTGTCAGGAAGTATTGCAAAACACAAAACCGGATAACGATGTGCTCGTGTATTTTCCGATTCACGATATCTGGGCAAAAAAATATACAAACGAACTGATCGTCAAATTCGATGTGCATCATTCCGACAAATGGTTACAGGAAACTAATTTTGGCAAATTGGTCTCCCAACTTTGGGAACAGGGATTCGGCTTTGATTATGTTTCTGATAAAATGATCGCCGAAGCCGTTATGGCAGGTGGCAAAATACAATTCGGGGGCGGCAGTTATCGGGCATTGGTTGTTCCTGAATTAACCTATCTGCCGGAGAAGACCCTTGAAAAAATAGATGCATTGGTTAAAAAAGGCGCACGCGTTATTTTCGAGAACCACCTGCCGCTATCGGTTCCGGGTTGGGCTAATCTGCTGCAGCGTAACCAAAAACTCGGTTTGTTAAAAGCACAGTTGCAACCGTTGGTAAAAATTACCCCTGCTGTAACTGAAGCATTGAATTGCGCAGGAATTCAGCAGGAAGAGCTGGCTTCTTTAGGGCTCTCCTTTATCAGAAAAATAAAAAGCCAGGAACGGGTTTATTTTATATCCAACCTGGGAAATCGGTTTAGTAAAGGGGTGCTGCATTTATCAAGCTCTTCAAAACAGGTAGAAATGATCAACCCGCTAAAAGGAGAAAGCGGCATCATCCCATCCGCATTTGAAAACGGTAAAACAACAATACGGCTGCAGCTGGAACCGGGAGAGTCGCGCATATTGATCTGCCATAACAGGATAGTACCTAAACAACAATGGCTGGATGACAGCGTTGTGAACAAAGCGCTTACCATACATCCGGAATGGACCATTACCCCTATCAGCGATAGCGCTCACAAACCAGCAACCATACATTGTTCTGCTTTACAATCATGGACAAATTTTGGTACAGACTGGTCTGTATTTTCGGGCAAAGCGGTGTACACCGGCGGGTTCAGATTGGAAGATCGCTATATCGGCCAAAACATGCTGATCGATCTGGGAGATGTAAGAGAAACGGCCCGACTGAAAATCAATGATATTGATCTCGGCCTGTTATGGTGTGTGCCCTATAAAACCATCATACCCCGCAACCTGCTAAAAGAAAAAAACAAAATTGAAATTGAAGTAACCAATCTCTCATTCAATAAGGTGATTGAATTGGACAGAAAGGGTGTTCAATGGAAAAATTTCCATGAAATAAATTTTGTGAACATCAGGTATGAGCCTTATAATGCCGCAGATAAAGCACCGGTTGCATCAGGGTTGCTGAGTGACATACAATTATTTCCTATGCTGAATAAGCAAAAGAGTATTCTCGAAAAGTAAAAATGAATGCAGAAAACCTTTGCCGTTCCCTTCGGCGCATGGATAAAGATCCTTTTAAAATTCATGGCGGGCGCTTTAGTGCCGGGATTCGGTTTTCAGAAGGAGATCATTCATGGGTCTTCACGTTTTATGAAAAAAGAAGAACATACAACCCGGAACAACCAAACCGCAAGTTCCGGGTTGTAACCTCAACAATTACATCCCATATTTGTAATACAATTATCCAACTTGCAAAAAAACAATCAACTGGATGACACAACTATCCGAAGCCTGATCAGGCAGAAAAAGATCCGGTTCGGCGGTAACAGGCGGCTGCGGATCTATGGTGCTTTATCTTGCGCATCCGGTAAGCGGATGAAAAAGGAAAACCGGGTTTTCTTTGCATCGGAAGAAGAAGCACTGGCCAACGGCTACCGACCCTGTGCACATTGTATGAGAGCCGCTTATCAAAATTGGAAAAATGGATCTGTTCAGTAACGAAAACACCAATCTCTTACCCAAAGACGGCACCGTACATTATTTCGGCAAACTGCTGAATCGTGTAACTGCCGATCAATACCTGCAGGCGCTGCTGAACAATATTGAATGGAAAAACGACGAAGCCATCCTCTTCGGCAAACGCATCATCACCAAACGCAAAGTGGCCTGGTATGGCGACCGCGCTTTTGAATACACCTACTCCAACAGCACCAAAAAAGCCCTGCCCTGGACGCCCGAACTGCTGCAGCTGAAACAATTGGTAGAAGCCAAAACCGGCGAAACCTTTAATTCCTGCCTGCTCAACCTCTACCATACCGGCGAGGAAGGCATGGCCTGGCATAGCGATGGGGAGAAAGACCTGAAAAAAGATGGCGCCATTGGTTCTTTGAGTTTTGGTGCAGAGCGCAAGTTTGCTTTTAAACACAAGATCAGTGGCGAAACCGTATCACTGATACTGGAGCACGGTAGTTTACTGGTAATGAAAGATACCACCCAAACCCATTGGCTGCACCGCTTGCCACCCACCAAACAAACCCGCCTGCCCAGGGTGAACCTTACGTTCAGAACCATTGTGGGGTAAGTAGTGGACGAACAAAGTCTGTAAGGGTTTATAAAAGAATGGGTAATAAACCCTCACAAAAAACCCTATCTTACTATATCAAACCCTTTACCATGCTTAAGAAAATATTACCCTTGCTTGCGGGTGTGCTCTTTTTTTCCTGCAAAAACAATTCTGCCGATTTTAAAATGATTGAAGTGAAATATCCGCCAACCAAAAAAGACAGTACCGTTAAGGACGATTATTTCGGAACCATTGTAGCCGACCCCTATCGCTGGCTCGAGAATGATACCAGTGCAGAAACCGCCGCCTGGGTAGCTGCAGAGAACGAAGTAACGCTGGGTTACCTGAAACAGATCCCCTTCCGCGAAGCCATTGGCAAACGGTATGAACACCTGTTTAATTATGAAAAATTCTCTGCCCCCACGCGGGAAGGAAAATACAATTACTATTCTAAAAACTCCGGCCTGCAGAACCAGTATGTATTGTACCGCGAGCCGGTAGAAGGTGGCGCGGCAGAGCTGTTTCTGGATCCCAACAGTTTTTCTAAAGATGGTACCACTTCGTTGTCCAATATCAGTTTTTCAAAAGACGGATCCATGGCTGCCTATAATATTTCAGAAGGCGGCAGCGATTGGCAGAAGATCATTGTAATGGATGCCATCAACAAAAAACAAGTGGGTGATACCATGCAGGATATCAAATTCAGCGGCGCTACCTGGAAAGGCAATGAAGGGTTTTTTTACAGTACCTACGAACGACCCAAAGAAGGTAGTTTTCTGGCGGGTGTAACAGATAACCACAAACTCTATTTCCATGCGGTTGGTACGGCACAGAAATCAGATAAACTGATCTATGCCGGCAAAAACGAATCTATCCGATACCTGGGTGCCAGCGTCAGTGAAAATCAGCGTTGGTTATTCATCTATGCTGCCAACTCAACCTATGGCAATAAGCTGTTGGTCATGGATCTTACCCAACCATCGGCTTCCGTAAAAACACTGGTAGCTGATATAAAGAACCAGCATTCAGTAGTAGATGTGGATGACAGTTATTTTTATATTCAGACAGACAGAAACGCGCCAACCGGAAAATTAATGCTGGCGCCCATTGCCAAACCGGAAGAAAACAACTGGAAAACCCTGATAGAAGCCAAACCGGAAGTGTTGAGTGCATCTGCCGCAGGCGGATCCCTGTTTTGTTCTTACCTGAAAGATGCGGTTAGCAAAGTGTACCAATACGACAGAACCGGAAAACAGATCCGCGAAATCATGCTCCCGGGTCTGGGTAGCGCCAGTGGTTTTTCCGGAAAACAGGATGATACAGAACTGTTTTATGGCTATACCAGTTATACCACACCCTACTCGATTTATAAAATGAATATCGCCACCGGTAAAACCAGTTTGTACAAACAACCCAAACTTGACTTCGATCTGGATGCGTATGAATCCAAACAGGTGTTTTACCCGTCTAAAGACGGCACAAAAATTCCGATGATCATTACCTACAAAAAAGGAATGGAACTGAACGGAAACAATCCTTGTCTCATGTATGCTTACGGTGGATTCAGTGTAAGTATAACACCCTACTTCAGCACATCGAATATGATCTTACTCGAGAATGGTGGTGTATTTGCGGTGCCCAATCTGCGCGGCGGCGGCGAATATGGCGAAGCCTGGCACGAACAGGGCATCAAAACAAAAAAGCAGAATGTGTTTGATGATTTTATCGCTGCAGCAAAATACCTCACAGATAATAAATACACATCCAGAGAAAAACTGGCCATTGAAGGCGGCAGCAATGGCGGATTGCTGATCGGTGCCTGTATTACCCAGCAACCAGACATGTGCAAAGTAGCGTTTCCGGCCGTGGGTGTGATGGATATGTTACGTTACCACCGCTTTACCGCAGGTGCGGGCTGGGCCTATGATTATGGTACATCGGCAGACAGTAAAGAAATGTTCAACTATCTGTATAGCTATTCGCCGGTGCACAATGTAAAACCTGCTGCCTATCCTGCTACGCTCATTACCACCGCCGATCATGACGACCGCGTGGTGCCGGCCCACTCATTCAAGTTTGCCGCCCGTATGCAGGAAAACCAAACAGGTAGTAATCCGGTATTGATCAGAATAGAAACCAAAGCCGGCCACGGTGCGGGTAGAAGTACGCAGCAGATCATTTCCGAAACAACCGATAAGTGGAGTTTTATGTTTTATAATATGCAGATCAAGCCAAAATACTGATGGCAGTAACCCAATAAAACAATGAAACGGTGTAGTATCTTACTCACTACTGAAATCTAACACATGAAAAAAACAATCGCCAGTATATTGCTGATCGGTGTTGTCTTCTCCTGCACCAGTAAAACAGAAAAACAAAGCGGTCCCGAACCCCTTCCCATCATCGGAACCTGGCAATTGCTCAGTGGCACGCTGATCGAAAAGGGAGATACGGTGATAACGGATTATACAAAAGACCGTTCCTTTATCAAGATCATTAACGCCACCCATTTTTCATTTACCCAACACGATCTGAACAAAGGGCAGGGGGCAGATGCTTCTTTTTCTGCAGGTGCCGGAACCTATACCCTTACCGATAGCACTTATACCGAACACCTGACTTACTGCAGCGATCGGGCCTGGGAGGGGCATGATTTCAGCTTTACCCTCACCCTGCAGAAAGATACCCTTACACAACGTGGCATAGAAATAGTAGAAGCCACCGGCGTTAATCGCTTGAATATTGAAAAATATGTTCGGGTAAAAAATTAATCGGCACTTATACGAACTGAAAATACAACAACCCGATCGCAGCAAGCGTCATCACCACCAGTGTGATGACGCCCAGTATATTGGAAAGCGCAGAATTGGTATGCTCGCCCATAATGTTTTTGTTATTGGCAATATGCAGAATGATAGCGATCAGCACCGGCGCGGTTAATCCATATAAGATAGCCGTATAGATCAGCGCCTGGATCGGTGTAATACCCACAAAGTTCAGCGAGAGCCCCACCAGCAATGAAACAACAATAGATACATAAAAACCTTTTGCCTGTGGGAATTTTTTATCCAGTCCCGCTTTCCATCCAAAAGTTTCTGCCAGCATATACGATTGCGCACCGGCCAGCACCGGGATGGCGAGAAAGCCCGTACCAATTACGCCGATCGTAAAAATGAGATAGGTGAGTTTACCCGCCAGGGGTTCCAGTGCTTTTGCGGCCTGGTCTACCGTATCTATCTGGCGGATCCCCGCTTTGTATAACACCGCACCAGCCGTAAGAATGATAAAAAACATCACCAGATTAGAAAGTGCCATGCCCAGGTTCACATCCAGTTTCATATTATCGAGGATCTGTTTATCAACCACCACTTTTTTTCTTTTGTGCGCAATATCTTCTGCTTCCATAGTAGCCTGCCAGAAAAACAAATAAGGCGAAATGGTAGTGCCCAGTATGCCCACCAGAATGGCCAGAAAAGCTTTGTTGAACTGGATATGCGGAATCAATGCGCCCTTCAGTACTTCGCCCCAATCCTGTTCAACCATAAAGGGCACCAGTATATATAACAACAACGATAGACAAAGCCATTTCAGAATAGCGGCCAGTTTGCGGTAAGAGAATTGAATGATCACAAACATCAGTATTGCTGTAACCGACACACAATACACCGTTTCCGGAATACCGGGATACAGCATATGCGCCACCGCACCCATACTCTGTATATCGGAGCCGATGTTTAAAGTAATGGCAGGAAAACCAAAAAGCAGCATCAGGTACAATACCGGTTTGGGGTAATGATTTTTCAGCGTTACCGTTAATCCGCGCGAAGTTACCAGACCGATCCTCGCACACATGGCCTGTATGGCCGCCATCATGGGAAAAGTGAACATGGCGGTCCACAAAGTGGCATAGCCAAACTGTGCACCCGCCTGCGAGTAAGTGGCAATGCCGGAAGGATCGTCATCACTGGCACCCGTTACCAATCCCGGACCCAATGAGCGCAGGATTTTTTTCCAGTTGGTTTTTTTTGATTGTTTCCTATCTGTTGGGGATGATGGCATAATTCCTTTTCTGAAGATCCTGGAAATGATTGTGATGACTTTTTTTCCTCTGCGATGGTGAGTTGCTATTAAAATTACGCATTCTTTAGGTTACGCTAACCGCTATCTAATAGACGAAGGCCATACACTATTGTATGGCCTTCCGGATAATGGTAATAAAACGGGCTTGCGGTTACAACTTCCTTATAATGGCTTTTACATTGTCTTCAATGTCTTTATCGGTCATACGTTTTCCGTTGATCACAGAGCTGGTCCAGCCCTGCCAGATGGTTTTTTCCGTATGTGCATCCATCATGGTCAGGGTTAGTGTTCCCTCCTTGATGGTTTCTTTCCGGTTATCATATCCTAAAAACTGCGAAGGATAATAGACGGGCACATACCGCCTGCTATACGGGTTAAAAAACCAGCGGGTAGTAGGCATAGAATATACGGGGTCGCTCACCGTACGGTTTTCTCTTTGAATGTCTACGTCATATACCAGCAATACATCCGGATCGGTTGCCGCCAAACGCCAGCCCTTCTGCTGCAGGTTACGGTCTATGCTCTCGCGGATCTTCCGGTCTACCAGATCATTGGTTTTGGGTTTCTGTGTAATACTGTCTTTTTGCGTACCAACCACCCAGGCATACGTGTTGATTCTGGTAAAATCAATGGTATCGTCTTTTTGTACATAGGCCGCACGATTACAAGCTGCCAGCACCAGCACTGCCAGCATGGCGCCCATGAACCAGGGTATCTTTTTCATAACGAGCTGATTGGGGGTTATCCAATACAACTATACCTGTTCAATCCACGTGCCGGGTGTGGTAAAGGCAGTATAAAGATTTGTGAAAGCGGTATAATCAGTCAGAAAAGGCTGCGGTAATACAGAGGGAGAAGGGTTTCATCTACCTTATATCGGGTTTTATACAGCTGTTCTCCGCTTTCGGTATGGTTCTCATTCGGCTGTAATGCTCACCGGTTAACTTTAAATCAAATCGTTAATATGCCCATAAAGTATCTGCTTTGTTTTTATCTCTTCCTGGTTGCTATATCAGTTCCGGCGCAGGTTTCTTTAACCCAGAACATGGTCTCTTTCACCGATGCAGCTGTTAAAAACAATGAACTCCGCGCCATTGGTAAAGCCATCGGTAATCGCCGGATCGTTGTGCTTGGCGAACAGGACCATGGCGATGCGGCCAGCATACAGGCAAAAGCCCGACTGGTACAATACCTCTGCGAACAGAAGGGGTTCTCTGTTTTACTGTGGGAGGGCGATTTTTTTGCTTTTCAGCAATTGAACCGGGGGGCTGGTAATGATTGGATAAAAGAAGCCAGATCCATTACCGAACCCTTTTGGGCAAGCGGTTCGGCCACTGAGGCCCTCTGGCAATTTGCCAGCGATAAAGCCAGAACCCAACAACCTTTGCGCATGGATGGATTTGCCATGGGCTTCGCCTCTGCTTATTCTAAACAATATGCCGCAGCAGCTTTGGAAAAATTATTGACAGGCAGGTCGCTTACACTCCTTTCTTCTCCGGATCGTTCCTGGTTTATGGATGTGTTTGCCTCCTTATTATCCGGTCAGCAAACCAACTATACCGAAACAGAAAAAAAACTTTTTTACCAATGGTGCGATCGGTTATCTGAAGAACTGGACAGCGTCGGATCATCTCCTGCGGATGCAGAACAACAATTCGTAAACAATATCAAAGCAACCGCTATTTATCGGTGGACGCGGTCTTACCGGTCAAGACAAATGGCCCGGAATGCAGACTGGTTGCTGAAACATCGATATTCAAAAGAGAAGGTGATTATCTGGACAGCTAATTTTCACGCCATCAAAGAATACGGGCTGGTGGTAGCAAGAGATAGTGTATCAAACCGGTTTTATCAAAATGCCGTTGACAAAGATTCGGTTCAAACCTTTACGCAACAACTCATCAGCAAAGGACATCGCAACCTCTATTCGCTTGCCTGCATTTCGCTTTCGGGAACCTATACACCAAGAGCTTGGATCAGCACCGATCATCCTGTTGAACCCGTAGCATTTGTACCGGGCAGTATTGAAAAGCGTATAGATTCGGCTACCGCCGGTTCGCTTTTCTGCAACCTGAATCAATTACCCGCCAATCACCCGCTACAGAAAGCTTTACCCATGATTCCCTATCTGCACACAAGAACCCTGACGGCACAATGGAAAAATGCTTTTGATGGAATCCTGTTTATCAAAAAACAACGCGGGCTAAAAGAATAAACGCATGTTTTATTTACGCACAATATTATAGATAGCCACAGGTGGAGAGAAATACTGGTCGTTCTCATTCTGCCGCGAGATCTTTCTCACCACACCCATTCCCCTTATCACTTTACCGAATGTAGCATATCCCTGCTTGTCGGGTACGTTCTCCCCACCAAGATCCAATCCGGGTTGTTTGCTTAGGCAGATAAAAAATTCTGTACCGGCCGTTCCGGGCTCGGCGCGTGCAAGAGAGATCACTCCTTCATCATGAAGAATGTTGGTCTGCGACGTGTTCTCGTGCGGAATACCCGGTATGCGAACCGCCAGTTTGTTATTGGTTTTCCAGATGCCGCCCTGTATCAGTTCTGTTTTGGGGGCATTGGAGGGTTGGTTGTCCATGGTGAGGGCACGGTAAAAATTACTGTTGTAATAGTATCCCGAATCTATGTAAGATAAAAAAGCGGCCACGGTTTGCGGGGCCTGTTGCGGGTAGAGTTCTATTTCAATATCTCCTTTTGATGTCTGTATCTGTATATGGGGTTTATTGGGGTCCCGCTTTTGCTGACAGGCGGATAGCGAGAGAAACAGCAGGAAAAATACAGCCACGCTGCGGGATGAGGTTTTTTTCACCGCGGAGCCGCAGAGGGCGGGGAGGGTTCGCCGAGGGATGAGATGGTTGGTCATGGAAGAATTTCAAACACAAAAATCTGCGTTTTCTCAAAAGCATTAAAATTATTATCGGCTACCAGTACCAGGGTTTGGTGCCCGTTGGGTAAACGCGGGCCCAGCGTCATGCCCTCTACATTATCCACATACACACCCAGCGAATCCAGGTTCAGCAATAGTTTTTTGGTAAGCGGTTTTGCCGGCGGTGTTTGCCGTAAGGAAGGGTTACTGCGGATATCGCCCGCTTTGCCCAGATCGGTCAGGTAAAGTTTGATAGTACAGGGCAGCCGGCCGGTAGAGAAGGAACGTTCCATCACAATCATTTTATTGCCGCCAATGGCCAGTATATCCGGCACCCCGTTTACCATAAATGCATTGGCCGGCGTGGTGGGATAAGCAACCGGATCAAGCCGGTATGCATACTGTGCCGTGTTCTTGCGGGTCCTCACATCAAAGCGGTAGATCCTGATCCAGGCATGGTTCTCGGTAAGCCCCGCCCGCGGACCATCTTCATACAAAGGCTCTTCCGCATTCACATACAGTGTCTGATAGTTGCGATCAAAACTCATTCCTTCCAGCACGCCGTTTTGTCGCGGACCTTTTTCTATTGCCTGCATGCGCAGATTGGCGGGTAAGCGAAAACTATCGCGGTAGCGGCCCCGCAAAGAAATAATGTTGATAGAGGGGTTTTGTAATATCGTATCATTTCCGCGTATAATCCTCTCTCCTTCACTGCTCCAGACCAACCGGTTTCGCAAAGGGTCGTAGCGCATGGCTTCGGGGTCGGGTGTGTGTGCGGGGTTTTGTTTGGCATTGGGATAAACAGTACCATCGGGCTGCAGTAAAGTATCCACACCTGCCATCACCACACTATCAATTCCCTTCGCTGTAAAAAAGATGTTAGCAGTATAAAACCTGGCTGGATTAATGGCCGAGCGGTCATCGCTAATCATATAATAGACACCGCGACGCCTGTCGTAATCAATCGAGGATAGTCCACCCACCGTAGTTCCCTTAAAAGAAAAACCATGCTCAATTTCTTTTTCACCTATCAGCCGCAGGCTGCTGATGGTAAAGGGTTTCTGTGCCATCGAACCCGTTACCAACAATAAAGCCAGCAAACCTAAAACCGTTCTGTATTTTCCTGTGTTCATCTTCTACTAACAAATTTACTGACCGATTTTCTGTAGGTAGCCCGCTAATTTCTCCAGTGATGCAGCCACCACGCCGATCTGTTCCTGCGCTTCTTTCCAGTTGCGCTGTTCTATGGCCTCACGCACGCCGGGAATCGTTTTTACACCATAACCCGTATAAAAACCCGGTGCATATAATGTGTGTTTGTACCAGCTTCTGCGAGGTAAGCCATTAGTGGTTAACAATTGTTGCTCTGCCTGGTACAGGGCCTGGTTCAACGCAGCAGTATTGGTGCCCGTAGCGGCGGCTTTTGTCCAGGTGGCGGCCAGTTGATCGGTGCTTTTCTCCAGCAATGTCAACGCATTCAGCAAAGGCGAAAAATCAAGATAGGGTACTTCTGCTTTTGCTGCCGGTGCTTTCTTTTTTTCGGTAGGATCATTGGCCAGTGCATAGCCATTGGCGCGGATCAGTTCATTTTCTGCAGCCGTGCTTTCGCGCAGCTGGTCGGTCTGGTTCAGCAGGTCTTTTACATAATCACTTACGGTGCGTTGCAGACTGCGGAAATCAAAGGGCAGGGTTTCTGCATTGGCCATGCGCAGGGCTGCGCGACCGGCAGTTTGTGCCAATGCCACGCCGTAGAAAAATCCAGGGTCTTTAAAACGACTGTAATCATCATACGAATCATAGATCGAATGGTATTCGCCGCCATCATCTTCTCCGCCATAGCCGATATTCAAAGAAGGAATACCTGCGTGTTGTATAAAAGAAGAATAATCAGAGCCAGAACCCATGGCGTTTACTTTGAAAGTAGTTTTAGCCATCGCTTCTTTTTTTGCTTTGGCATTAGGTGCATCTACTGCATTCATCGCTTTTCTTCTTTCAAACACAGAAACATGGGTTTGCGGATCGGTTACCTCTTTACTGATCTCGGTTACCAGTGTTTCCAAAGCATGCGAGCCATCCACACCCAGAAAACCGCGGCCATTGCCATCTGAATTGATATACACCACCGTTTTCTGCTGCAGTTCGGTCATATGATCTTCTACCCATTCGGTAGAGCCCAGCAATCCGGGTTCTTCGGCATCCCAGGCGCAATACACCAGGGTACGTTTGGGTTTCCAGCCGGTTTTAACCAGTTCGCCAATGGCCTGTGCTTCTTCCAGTAAAGCCGCGGCACCGCTGATGGGATCGTTGGCGCCATTTACCCATGCATCGTGGTGGTTACCCCTGATCACCCACTGGTCGGGAAATTGTGAGCCGGCTATTTTGGCAATGACATTATACGCAGGTTTCAGCTGCCAGTTAAAATCTACTTTCAAATGCACTTTCGCTTTACCGGGACCAATATGATAGGTAAACGGCAAAGCGCCCCGCCAGTCGGCCGGTGCTACCGGACCTTCCAGCGCCTGTAACAAAGGTTGCGCATCGTGATAGCTAATCGGTAATACCGGAATTTTCAGCAGATTGGGTGCTTCCAGACGATCTAAACGTTTGGCATTTTCCGTGGCGCCGATATTGGGTGTTAAAGGATCGCCGGGATAGATCACCATATCCATGATAGATCCGCGCTGTACCCCATATTCATTTTTGAATGCGCCTTTCGGATATACATCGCCCTGGTAATAACCATCATCTTTGGGATCAGAATATATGATACAACCAATGGCACCATGTTCCTGCGCCACTTTGGGTTTGATACCGCGCCAGCTACGGCCGTATTTCGCAATCACGATTTTTCCTTGTACGCTAATGCCCAGGCTTTCCAGTACTTCGTAGTCCTGCGGCAAACCATAATTCACAAATACCAGTTCACCTGTTACATCCCCATCGGCGCTCCATGCATTATAGGTTGGTAATTGGTCTTCCTGGTTCGAGGTACCGTCTTCTTTCAGCGCAGGTTCTTTTAGCAATGCTTTGTATACAGTGGGCGATACCATTTCGAGCACACGCGTTTTGGGCGTGGGAAACAATACCTGGTAGGTTTCTATTTTCGCATCCCAGCCATAAGCTTTGAATTTTTGCAGGATATTTTCTGCTACTGCTTTGCCACCTGCAGATCCCACATGGTGCGGCACGGCAGACAATTCTTTGATTGCTTTCCCGATCCGCTCGGCACTTAACTGTGCATCAAATTTCTGTTCCAGTTGCTTTTGTGCAGCAGTCGAATTTTCGGTAAAGCCGGTAATCGTTTTTTGTGCCGTTGCTTCATTGGCAAAACTCAGCGCGGCCAGCAGACCGCATGCAAATAATCTTCTCATGTAGGTTTGGGAATGGTTGATACAGCAATTTAAGGAATTACCATGGGTATGTTACCGGCTTTTGTATTTCATGGCATCCCGGTTGTGTCACTCACTTGTGCAGTTGGTACCATTCCTGTATCACGCGGGACTAAAGTCCCTGAAGAAATATTCTTTCAAAATTTCTTACCCACGCCCTGAAGGGCGCGGCAAAATAAAAACCACCCGCATTTCAAGGAAGGATTCAGTAATATGCCCTTGCTATTTAAACCCGTTTCATTAAGCTAAATGATTCACTATTGCCGCGCCCTTCAGGGCGTGGATCGAAAGACCCCTCCTTGATTTATTATCCGGGCTTTAGCCCGGAGTGTTATTAAGAATTACTATTTAAACATCGCCGGGTGCATCTCATCCCACTGCGTAGCATCCTGGTAAGCCTTGGCCGCTGCCAGAATCGCGGCTTCATCATACAGTTTACCAATTAATGTGATACTGGTAGGCAGGTTATTTCTTTTATCAAAACCCGTAGGCACACAAACCACCGGGTGACCGGTCAGATTAGTAATGGCCCCCTGGTTGCCGCTTCCCCGGGTTGGACAGATCAATACATCAATATCTTTCATCGCTTCATTCACCTGCTGCATCAACAGGTAACGGTGGCGGTTGGCATTGATATATTCCACCGCCGGCACAAAACGCGACGTGCGGAAACTATTGGGCCAGTCGCCCCGGCCCTGACGCGTCATTTCATCATCCAGATTAGTACGGGTAAAATCATCAAAAGCGGCAGCACACTCGGCACCAATCACAATGTCCATGATGGCATAATGATACTGGGCACTGTCAGGAAAATTAATCGGAACCAGTTCTACACCCATTTGTTTATACGCTTCCAGCACTTTCCATTCGCTGCGGCTGGTATCGGTAATGCGGTCATAATAATTTTTGGCATAAGCCACGCGCATTTTTTTCACATCAGCTTTGGGCTGGTAGTTAAAAGGTTTGTTTACAGCACTCTGGTCAAGGCCATCGGTTCCGTGTATATATTGGAACACCACCGCTGCGTCTTCGGCGCTGCGGCAAATAGGTCCTACTTTATCCAGGCTCCAGCTCAATGTCATGGCACCGCTGCGGCTGATGCTGCCGAATGTGGGACGCAATCCCGTAGCACCGCAGGTAGAAGAGGGCGATGTGATCGATCCCCAGGTTTCGGTACCAATGGCAAAGGGTACCAGTCCAGCTACGGTTGCCGAAGCCGATCCCGCCGATGAGCCCGATGATCCTGTTTGCAGGTTCCATGGATTTTTGGTGCGGCCGCCATACCAGTAATCGCCCATGGCCAAGGCGCCCAGTGTAAACTTGGCCACCAGTACGGCGCCGGCATTTTGTAATTGGGTATACACAAATGCATCCTGTTCTATCACCTGGTTTTTATACGGTGCAGCACCCCAGGTGGTTTTGGTTCCTTTTACAGCAAAGAGGTCTTTTAATCCGTAGGGAATACCGTGCAACGGACCGCGGTATTTACCCGCAGCTATTTCAGCATCTGCCTGCCGCGCCTGCTGCAGGGCTATTTCTTCTGTTACTGAAATCACACATTGCAGCGTATCGCCGAACCGGCGGATCCGGTCAATAAAAAATTTCGTGAGCTCCACCGAACTGATCTTTTTGTTTTTGATCAGTGAAGCCAGTTGCAGGATATTGTAAAAAGCAAGATCGTTCAAATTAGTGGGCAGCGATATTTTGGAGGGAATATTCCAGTTGATCTTCTCCTGTTTATCATTGAACTGCATACCGGGTAATACCGGGCTTTGCCAGAGACTCATCGGTACGTTGTTGTTCAACGTTTTTTTGTGCATGAGGCGATAGAGCAACATATTCTCTTTTACCCCATCGTACATACTGTCGATCTCTGTTTGTGTAAAACTCAGATCCAGCAAATGAGCCGCTGCCGGCAAATCGTTTTTGGTAAGCGTGTCCTGTGCCCGGGTTTGCATACTGCACAACAAGGCCAGTGCAATGATCGTTTTTCTCATGTGTATATTTTAGCGGTGTTTATTCTTCGTTTTGAAAAGTATTCCCCTGTTTGATATCACCGGTTTCAAATCCTTTTTTAAACCAATACATCCGTTGTTTGGAACTGCCATGTGTAAACGCATCCGGTACCACAGTTCCCCCGCCTCTTTGTTGCAAACGATCATCGCCAATGGCATTGGCGGCATTCAGCGCCGACTCCAGATCGCCACTTTCCATAAAGTTTTTCATTTGCTGGTTCCGGTTGGCCCATACACCCGCATAAAAATCGGCCTGCAGCTCTGTTTTTACTGATAACTTATTGGATTCGGTCTTACTGAGTGATTGTCGCTGCTGTTCCGTTTGCTCAAATACACCCATCAGTTGTTGCACATGGTGCCCTACTTCATGTGCGATCACATACGCCATCGCAAATTCGCCCGGTGCGCCAAAGCGGGAATCCAGTTCGGAGAAAAAAGAAAGGTCTAAATACAATTTTTCATCTGCCGGACAATAAAACGGCCCCGTAGCCGCGCTCGAAAATCCACAGCCTGATTGGGTTTGTTCTGTAAAAAGAACCAGCGTGGGTTTGCGGTAGGTTTCGTTTCTCTCTTTAAAAATAGCCGACCATACATCTTCTGTATCCGCCAATACCACTTTTGAAAAAGAAGCCAGTTTTTCTTCCGCCTCGCTGCGCGGTGCTGCGGTGGTTTGGGTTTGCGGTTGATCTACAACACTGTTTAAGACGGTAGAGGGATCTCCGCCCAGTAACAGGTAAATAATGCCGATCACAATCGTGCCAATGCCGCCTTTCAGTATCATTCCGCCACCAATACCCCGGCGGTCTTCTACATTATCGCTTTCTCTTCTGCCTTGCCATCTCATTGTTTCGCATTTAGGGTGATTCCCGTTTCTGTAACAGCACCGTTCGTGCATTGTTCAGATCAGAGAAATATTGGGTTTTCCTGGTTCAAAAAGCAACTACTCGTCTTTAATCTTACGGTTCAGGTATCCTTCATAGTCGGGTATGGTAGTTTCATATTCACCGTGCATAAAAGGAGAGGTCATGATAAAATCAGCCGTTGCCCTGTCGCAGGCCATGGGTATATTCCATGCTACACATAAACGCAGCAAGGCTTTTACATCACTGTCGTGTGGCTGTGCTTCCATGGGATCCCAGAAAAAAAACATCATATCAATTTCACCATTGGCAATCATGGCACCGATCTGCTGGTCGCCACCCAGCGGACCACTCAGCAGTTTTTTTACCGGCCTGTCGAGCACCTCTTCCAGCAACCTGCCGGTTGTGCCGGTAGCAAAAAGTTCATGTTTGGCAAGAGCCGTTGCATTGTGTTTGGCCCATTCCAGCAGGTCTGTTTTTTTATGGTCATGCGCTACCAGCGCTATTTTTTTCCGTTTACCGAGAATTTTTACAGTATGCATGTTTTTATAATTAATACGCCCTATGAAGGTAAGGTAACCGTTGTTTACAATAGGACCTTGTTAGCGCAGTTCTGCGTAAAAACTTTTACGCCAGCGAACGGCAATCCATGCAGAGAAAGGAATCAGCAAAAAAATCAGCCATGCAAGCGAAAGTAAGCCTGTCGTCAATAACAAAAGATAACAAAGCAATAGCACATACAGCGGATATACAAACAGCAATACGCCAAACAGAACCGAGTCATAAAAAACTGTGCCACGGGTTTTCTGCTGCACCAGCTTTTTAACCGGATAGTACAAAGGCGCATGTATACAACAGGCCGGTAAAGCAATACAGGCGTAACTGATTTTTTCTGCCATCGTTATACGCCCGGTATCCGGCAGTTCTATTCTTTGATTGATTTCATCATAGAGTATTTTGTTGAAACAGATCAGGCTGCGCGCTTCCTCTTCATAAGGTAAGAGGGTTTGCGGCAACAGGGGTTTACCAAAATGCATTATTACTTCTTTGCCAAAGCGACGGAAATCATCGAATGCGATCCCCATCGGTAATATAGAAAAACCGGGTAACTGCCTGTTTTCCCAGGTGATGCGGGCGGCCCCTTTTTTAAAGGGCTGCAGCTGGTGGGTATTCAAACAGATGCCTTCAATAAAAATCAGCACAATACCTCCGGCTTCCAACACTTCTTTGCTTCGCTGAAAGGCTTTTTCGTTCAGGTGAAGATTTTCTTTGCCCTCCCGCAAACGGTAAATAGGGATCATATTCAGCAGGCGGAGCAGGGCATTGTGCCAGGGTTTGTGAAATGCATCGCCCCGGGCCAGAAAATGCACGGGCCGGTCAAACTGCGCGCCAATTACGATGGCATCCAGAAAAGAATTGGGGTGGTTGGCCACCAACAGCACCGGACCAGCCAGCGACAGTGATTCCCTGCCCCTTACCCTGGTATTGGTACAGAAGATCCTGAGTGCCAGCCGAACCCATATTTTAACAAGGGAGTAGAACAAGGCGGTTTATTATACTGCTAAATGTAACAAATCAATGCTGCCCGGGGATGTTGAAAACGAATAGGTTATTCCCATTTTACCGGTATTTTATGGTGTCTTTCTATTTAGATTCAGAAAATAACTAATTCGGGGGCAAATGCCTGTTTTGTTTTAGTAAAATCGGCGCATAGGACCTGTCCTGAATTTCTCTCCTTCCGGGCACAAAAAAACCACCGCATCCCTGCGGTGGCCTTACTAACTAACCCATCAAAAACAAGTTTATGCTTCAGCCGCAGCTCTTACTTCTGTGATTTTAGCCCTGATTTTGGCTTCAATTTCATTCGCCAGTTCTGGATTATCGTGTAACAGGGATTTTACCGAATCGCGACCCTGTCCCAGTTTATTGGTTTCATAACTGAACCAGGACCCGCTTTTCTGCACAATGCCTAACTCTACACCCATATCAATGATCTCGCCCAGTTTGCTGATGCCTTCTCCGAAAATAATATCAAATTCTGCCGCACGGAACGGTGGTGCTACTTTGTTTTTCACCACTTTTACTTTTACGTGGTTTCCGATAGCAGAATCCCCGTCTTTTACCTGTGTCATCCGGCGGATATCCAGCCTTACTGATGCATAGAATTTCAAGGCATTACCTCCGGTGGTTGTTTCGGGGTTGCCGAACATTACACCGATCTTCTCGCGCAGCTGGTTAATGAAAATACAGATCGTGTTGGTTTTATTAATGGTAGCAGTGAGCTTACGCAATGCCTGGCTCATCAGCCTGGCATGCAGCCCCATTTTACTATCGCCCATTTCGCCTTCCAGTTCACTTTTGGGAACCAGGGCGGCCACAGAGTCGATCACCACCACATCCAATGCGCCGGAAAGGATCAGCCTGTCGGCGATCTCCAATGCCTGCTCACCATAATCCGGTTGCGAGATCAACAGGTTATCTACATCTACACCCAGTTTCTGGGCATAAGAACTGTCAAACGCATGTTCCGCATCTATAATGGCACACATCCCGCCTTTTTTCTGCGCTTCGGCGATCACATGTATAGCGATCGTGGTTTTACCGGATGATTCCGGTCCATATATTTCAATAATTCTTCCTTTTGGTAAACCACCCACACCCAGCGCAGCGTCTAAACCAATCGATCCGGTAGAAATCACTTCCATCGGCTCCTGGCTTTTTTCATTCATCATCATCACACTACCCTTACCATAATCTTTATCGATCTTGTCGATCGTCAGCTTTAGCGCCTTCAGCTTGTCTGCATTACTCATTGTCGTAGAATTTAAGGATCAAAATTAATGGAGTGGTAAAAGTATCTGTTTTTTCTTATTCACACTAATTTTTTTAGTATTTTTTTTACTAACGTATTTAGTTTGGTCTTATTGTGTCTTTTCTTCCATTGTAAATATAGGGTTGCGAGCCGGTCAGTAATCGGGTATTTATACTGTCTGTAGCCTGTTTTTTAACCCTTTTGCGGAATCTCATAGACCATATCTGCATTCCAGCCATGGTATTCAAAATAGCCCAGGGTCCGGAACCCCAGTTGCTGGTAATAGCGGACGGCCCGCTGGTTGCCGGTTTGTACCCCTCCCCATAAAATCAGCCGGGTAACTTTACCGTTACTGAGATCGTTGGTTATATAAGTAAAAAGCGAGCGACCCAGCCCACGGCCCTGCCAGTCGTCTGCCACAGAAGGTGCAAAACTGGCATCCGTATCGGGGTTTAGGTCTAAGCCATAGGAAGAAAGCCTGGGTGCGTCATGCTGCAGGAATCCCTGGCGGAGAAGCGCATACGCAACGATCCGGTTTTCTTCGGTGGCGATATAAGCTGTATTTTTCGGGTCCTGGTAAAACCGGGTAAGTGAGGTTTTGTCAAAACCATGCGGACCAAAAAATGCGCGGGTTTCCTTTCCCAGTGCTGAGAGATAGGTGACCAGCTGTTCCAGATCCGTTGTGTCGAATTTTGTAATTACCGGCAATGTTTTTTTATGCATAAAAATATCTTTTTTACGGTTGTGTTTTCGCTGATGATGATAAGCGGTACGGCACAGGACAACTGGAAGCTGGCAGGAGAGAAGGATGGCATTAAAACCTATTCGCAGAAACGCAGCGATTCAAAGATTAATTCGGTAAAGCTGGAAGCGGTATTCCATACAACCCTCTCACAACTAACCGCGGTGATTGCGGATGTGTCTGCTTATGATGACTGGGTCTTTAACAGCCGCTCCACCCGTTTACTGAAACAGGTTTCGCCATCAGAATTATATTATTATTCCGAAGTGATCTTTCCCTGGCCCGCTGTTAACCGCGATTTTGTTTCGCATGTGATCATCAGCCAAAACCCTGTTACCAAAGAAGTAACTATCAAAGCCAATAATGTAAGCGGATGGGAACCGAAAAAACCCAAACTGGTTCGGATTGATTACTCGGAAGGTGCCTGGACACTTACTCCACTTTCAAAAAAAGAAGTAGCTGTTACCTACACATTAAAGGTTGATCCGGGTGGCGATTTACCCGCATGGATCATCAACTCTTTTTCTGCCAAGGGGTTGATACAGACCTTCAAAAATCTGCGTACGCAACTTACCAAAAAAACAGGCCTCAACAGACCTTCGTTTATTACGGATTAATACAGATTCTTTCCTTCTGTACATAAGATGCTACCATCATCTACCAGTAAAACCGTTCAGCATTTGTTTACTCCTGCTCTGAAGCTTTCTTTCTATCTTGTTTTTAAACAAATGTTATGAAACCTCTCTACGTTTTCGCCAGTCTCTTTCTGTTTATCTGCACAGCAAAAGCACAACAGCCGAAAGTAAATCCGATTATTAAGTCTTACGGTTCTGTCTGGGAAATTCCCAACGCTACAGAAAAGCCGGATAAAAAAATGGAATACAAAATCCTGGTAGATATCACCAACCAGGCAGAGAAACCTGATACCCTGAATCTCTATCTCGAAGCCATTGCCACACTGATGAACCTGCACGGATCTGCCGGTGTACCTGCCAATAAAATGAAAGTAGTGGTAGTGATCCATAAAATGGCCACTTTTTCGATCCTGAACCAGGAAAAGTACCGGCAGAAATTCAAAACGGATAACCCCAACCTGCCGCTGATCTCGGAATTGAGTAATGCGGGAGTGCAGTTTTTTGTATGCGGACAAAATCTTATCCGCGGAAAACTCACCGAAAATGATATCGCCCCGGAAGTGAAACTGGCTACTTCTGCCTTAACAACCCTTACCACTTACCAATTAAAAGGGTATGCGCTGATCAATTTCAAATAAAACAATCCTGTTTTACCCGATCAATCCTGCTTTCCGGCTGATCTCCATCATCCGGTCCATGGATTTTTTAGCCTGGAGGCGAAGGGTTTCATCCATTACTAACTCAGGTGTCTCATACTGCATACAGATATACAGTTTCTCCAGGGTATTCAGCTTCATATGCGGACAATCATTGCAGGCGCAGCTGTTATTAGGTGGTGCCGGTATAAATGTCTTATTGGGGCTGTTTTGCTGCATCTGGTGCAGGATACCTGTTTCGGTGGCCACAATATATTCCTGGCAGGAATCAGTTTGAGAGTATTTCAATAACTGGGTGGTACTGCCGATATAATCTGCAATGGCCAGAACCGCTTCTTCACATTCTGGATGGGCGATCAGTTTTGCTTTGGGATGGCGGATCTTGAGTTTGGTAATTTTTTCGAGACTGAAGATCTCGTGCACCATACAGGCCCCGTTCCATAAAACCATCTTACGGCCTGTTTTTTTGTTGAGATAGGCACCCAGGTTTTTATCGGGTGCAAAAATGATGGGTTGGTCGGCAGGGATACTTTCGATGATCTTTTCTGCGTTTCCACTGGTGCAGATGATATCGCTCAAAGCTTTCATCTCGGCGCTGCAGTTGATGTAGGAAACCACCAGGTGATCAGGATATTTTTCCTTAAAAGCCCTGAAGAGCGGTGCGGGTGCACTGTCGGCCAATGAGCAACCGGCTTTCAGATCGGGCAGTAAAACCTTCTTGCTGGGGTTTAGGATTTTGGCTGTTTCGGCCATGAAGTGTACACCGGCAAATACGATAATGTCGGCATCGGTTTTACTGGCCTGTTGCGCAAGGCCCAGGCTATCTCCGATATAATCTGCCACGTCCTGGATATCAGGTTCCTGGTAATAGTGGGCGAGAATGACTGCATTTTTTTCTTTCTTTAGTCGCTCAATCTCGGCAAATAAATCCAGACGCGCATCAATTTCTATGTCTAAAAATCCTTTTTGTAAAATGGCTTCTTTGTCAATGTTCATAACGCTTGTAATAGTATTAAATAATACTTTTTATTAAAACAAACTACTACTATTAGGGCTGTGGATATCGGGATAACTTACTTATCCCCAAGACGCAAAGGTAATTACCCTTGGCTTATCCACCCTAATTCACAATTTCATCCACAGGTTTTTTAGCATTCCGTACTGAATCCAGCTGTTTTATGAACAGCTGTGGATTAACTGATTCACATACGCACTATTTCACTATCCACTTTTACGGCACTGTGAATTAACAGGGATAAAATGCAAGTGAATTCTGACTCAACCACTTATACCATACCACTGAAGGGAGTTTGTTCCAGCTCTTTCCACAATCCAAAAGGTAAAAAACCGATTTCTCCACCGAAAAACGGGTTTATAAACAGGGCTCTGTGAATATCCTTTTAAGCACATCAATACCCCGAAATCGATCCATCCTTCACCAAAAACAGAAATCCGGGTTCCTGACCTTTTTTTGGATCACTATTCCAATTTGCCTTCCGGTTTAGGGATAATGTTCTCTCCCCGGCCGAAATCCTTGTGTTTCTAAGACATAAGCCTGTTATCCACAATTTGTTCTAATGTTTTATTCCCCTATTTTTGCCTCCCGTCTAAATCCGGGATAAAACATTAATTAAAGTATTATGTCTGTAATTCAACGTATTCGTGACAAAGGTGCATGGATCATCTTCAGTATCATCGCTTTGGCTTTGATCGCTTTTATTCTGCAGGATGGTGTAGGCCGTGGCGGAAGCGCTTTTTCCAATACCAGTGTGATTGGTAAAGTAAATGGTGAAAAGATTGAGAGGGGCGCTTTTGAAGAGCAATTGGCCCTGCAGGAGCGTATGTACGGTCCACAAGGCGCCCAGCGCGAGCAACTGATCGGTTCTACCTGGAACCAGGCTGTAGAGAAGATTGTACTGGGTCAGGAGTATCAAAAACTCGGTCTGCAGGTATCTGCCAAAGAACTGAGCGATATCCTGTTCGGCGAAAACTCTCCCCTCAAAAATGAATTCACCGATCCGAATACCGGACAGTTCCTGGCCAACAATGCCAGAGAAGCTTTTGCCCAGTTAAAGAAGAGTAAAAACACGGAGCAGATCAAAATGATCAATAGTGTATATATAGAACCATCTATTGAACAGACTCTCCGTAACAAATACCAGAACCTGCTGATGCAGGCTGCGTATGTACCCAAATGGTTACTCGAAAAGCAGCAGGCTGATAACAATGCCATTGCTTCTTTCTCTTATGTATATGTACCTTATGCATCTGTTTCTGACAGCACGGCTAAAGTATCTGATGATGAGATCGCTGCTTATGTAAAAAGCCATCCCAACGAATACACCAAACAGGAAGAAACACGTAATATTTCTTACGTATCATTCAGCGCCGCACCCAGCGGTTCTGATTCTGCTGCTATCCTGAGCCAGGTAGCTGCCCTGAAAGAAGAATTTGCCGCTACAGCCGATGCAGAAGCTTTCCTGAACAAAAACACCAGCGAAATACCTTATTACAATAGCTATTTCAGCAAAACACGTATGCAGCAGACCAATAAAGATACCCTGGTGAAAATTCCTACAGGTACAGTATATGGTCCTTATGTAGATGGTAATAATTATATCCTCGCTAAAATGGTGGGTGTAAAACAATGGCCCGATAGCGTAACGGTTCGCCATATTCTGGTAGCTACCGCAGATCCCAGAAGCGGACAGCAGATCCGTCCTGATACCACCGGTAAAAAACTGATCGACAGTATTGAAGCTGCAATCAAAGGTGGCGCTGATTTTGGCGCTTTATGTACCAAATACTCTGATGATCCCGGAAGTAAGGACAAAGGCGGCGTATACGAGTATTTCCCACAGGGACAGATGGTGATCCCTTTCAACGATTATTGTTTTGATAAACCCGTTGGAACCAAAGGTGTGGTGAAAACCGACTATGGCTATCACTATGTAGAGATCCTGGGACAAAAGAACTTTGCACCTGCTTACAAACTCGCCTATTATGCCAAACCGATCATTGCGAGTAATGAAACGGTTTCTGCCGCCAGCACAGCCGCATCACAGTTTGCGGTAGCCAGTAAAGACGGAAAGAAATTCAATGCCAATGCGCTGAAGGAGAATAAAATGATCCTGAATGCGAACGATATCAAACAGAATGATTTTGCCGTAACCGGTTTGGGCCAGAGCCGAAACATGGTACGCTGGGTATACGAGCATGGCACCGGTGATGTTTCTGAACCTTTTGAAGTGAACGATACATATGTGGTAGCCATAGTAACTGCGGTAAACAAAGCCGGACTGGCTTCTGTGGCCGAGGCAAGACCCACTGTTGAAACATTGGTACGTAACGAGAAAAAAGCCAAACAGATCATCGACACCAAATTCAAGGGCACTACACTGGAAGCACTTTCCAGCAGCACCGGAGCAATGGTTCTGCGTGCGGATAGCCTGAGTTTTACAGCGCCATTCATTACAGGCGTAGGTAGCGAACCCAAAGTAATCGGTGCCGCTTTCAACAAAAGCCTCCAGGGTAAAGTAAGTGCGCCGATTGCGGGAGCAACGGGTGTATTTGCCATTAAAACAGAGGCTATCGGTGCCAAAGCCGAAGCGGTAGATCAGGCTTCCATTAAACAGGGTCTGATCCAGAGCGCTAAAATGGCTTCTTACCGTGGACTGGATGCGCTGAAAAAAGCAGCGTCCATCAAAGACAACCGATCTAAATTCTATTAATAGTTACAACTGATCAGACAAAGCCCGGCCCCAGCGCCGGGCTTTTGTTTTACGGAAACCGAAAACAAAAACCGGGGGATAGCTGTAATTTTACACTGTAAAGAGATTCCTATGAGCGAAGAAATGGTGAACAAGGTAGCAGAAAGCGGATTGATCAGTTTTGATCTGGAAGAATATTATCCTAAGGGTGAGATAAAGACTTTTGACCTGAAAGAATATCTGTTCATGGGTCTGATCCTGAAGGAGAAGGATTTCCGCGCTGCCCTGCAAACCACCGACTGGACCGTTTACCAGGATGCGAATGTGGCTATTACCTGCTCCGCAGATGCCATCATTCCCATGTGGGCCTATATGCTGATTGCCAGTTATCTCCAGCCCTATGCCAAAGAGATCGTGTTTGGTGATGAGAAGAAACTGGTCAGCACCCTGCTTTTCAAAAACCTTGCTGCTGTTAAGGGTGAAGAATATACCGATAAGCGGGTGGTGGTAAAGGGCTGTGGGGAAGTGGAAATTCCCGAATCGGCTTATGTAGATATCACAAACAAGCTGCGACCCTTCGTAAAAAGCATCATGTACGGTGAGCCCTGCAGTACGGTGCCGATCTACAAAAAGAAACCCTGACCGGTCGGGACGCTCCCGCGGCCTGAACGGTCAGGCTTTCTTAACTTAGTTTATCCTTATTTACGTTTGATTTTACAACGCTGCATTGTCCACCCCCTCCCCACCACCCATATCCCCATTTTGCCAATCATCCCCATTTAACCAGCCAAAACAGGGGCTTTCCTTTTTTGGTATTAGTTTTGTAGCTGTTAGTAAAAAGGAGGAAATATGAAACGCAGAATTTTACCCCTGCTCTTCGTTACACTCGTAACAGCCGCTGCTGCACAGGAAAGCAATAACCTGGCGCCCGATCAGAATCCCAATTACCTGATCAGTCAGCAGAAATACATGAACATGAAAGACTCTCTGCTATCCTGGGAGAACACAACGGTTCAGCAAACCTATAAAGCCTACGACTGGCGCGAAGCCAGGGAAGAGCGCAGAGCCGAAAGACGGGCTTATCGCCGTCAGTCCAGCAGCTGGCTGGCACCATCCTTAAGCTACGGTTATCCATCCCATTACGGCTGGAACAATTATGGTTACAGTCCGTATATCCGCTATAACAGCTGGAGCCGTTGGAACCGGTGGGGTATCACAAGACCTTTTCTGGGTTTACAACTCGGCAATTTCTGGCTGGGTTTCTGATAACTTTTGCATCCTTACTTCATTCATCCTATAACCATATCTTCTTATGAAGCGTACTATTTTACTATTAACTACTGCCACCGTATTATTTCTCGCCGCCTGTTCCAACAGAACCGTTACCCGGATCGATCCCGCTACACAGATCGACCTGAGCGGTAACTGGAACAACACAGACAGTCGCCTCACAGCCAAAGAAATCACCGGACAGATCCTGAATGAAAAATGGATCGTGAACCACGTGGCCGCCAAGGGTAAAAAGCCTGTTGTGATCGTAGGTATGATCACCAATAAAAGCCATGAGCATATTGAAGCGGAAACCTTTATGAAAGACCTGGAGATCGGATTTATTGAATCAGATAAAGTGGGCCTGGTGCAGAGCGGCAAAAAACGAGAAGAAATGCGCGCCGAAAAAGCTGACCAGCAAACCAATGCTTCACAAAGCACGATGAAAAAATTCGGACTTGAAAAAGGTGCCGATTATATTCTGCAGGGTTCGATCAACTCCATTGTTGATGCGTATAAACGCGAAAAAACGGTTACTTACCAGGTAAACCTGGAGCTGACCAATATTGAAACCAACGAAGTGGTTTGGATAGGTGAGAAGAAAATTGCCAAACTCGTTAAGAACTAATTGCGGCATACTTCGCGGCAAGAAACCCTCTTTTATGATGAAGACCCTGAAACAGGCATGGATAGCTTGGCTATGGATGCCTGTTTTATTTTCCTGTGCTACGTATAATACCAAACTGGCCGGCTACTATAACAGCGTGGCCCAGACGGACTATTATCGTGCCAAAAGCCTGCTGGAACAAAACGGTTTTCTGCAGCAGGACCGCAACAGGCTGCTTTACCTGATGGAAAAGGGAAAGATCTATCACCTCCTGGGTTCTTACGACAGCAGCAACCTTTACCTGAACCTCGCCGATAATTTCCTTGAGCAAAAGCGAAAAACAACGGGTGATCTAATTGTGAGTAATCTATTAAACCCCATGATGCAGACCTATCTGGGCGAAGACTATGAAAGATTTCTCCTGCATTATTACAAAGCACTGAATTATCTGTATAAGGGACAAACAGACGAAGCACTGGTAGAAGCCCGGAGAATTTCGCTGAGCACACAGGTGCAACAGGATAAATTCAAACCCAATGCAGACCGTTATACCGAAGATGCTTTTGCATTAATGGTACAGGGAATGATCTACGAAACAGCTGGCGAAATCAATAACGCCTTCATCTCTTACCGCAACGCCACCGATTTGTTTCTTTCTGCCAAAGGACCCAATTATTACGGTGTTACAATGCCGGAGCAATTAAAGAATGATCTGTTCAGTACTGCAGACAGAATGGGCTTTACTGATCAGATAGAAATTTATCAGCGTAAACTGAACAGGACTTATACAAAAAAGGAAAAATCGGAAGGAGGAGAGCTGATCCTGTTTATTGAACGCGGAATGGCACCGGCCAAAACCGAGCAGAATTTTGTACTGATGCAGAATGGAAATGGGAATGGTGTATTTCTTTTCAACAGCCAGTACGGCAGCTTTAATGTTCCTTTTGATTTTGCAGCGGCGCGTATGTCACCCTCTTCTTCTTCACTGAATGAGTTCAGAACTGTTCGTGTAGCGGTTCCTTCATACGTGCCCAAACCATACAGCAGCGCACCAGCTGTTGTTACACTAAACGGAACTACTTTTAAGGCAGAACTGGCAGAAGATATCAATACCCTCGCCCCCGAGATCCTGAAAGAACGGATCCTGAAAGAAGTTACCGCTGCCTTAACCCGACAGCTGGTAAAAAAACTGACCGAAGCCGGTGCCTCTGCTGCCGCCAGGGAACTGGTTAAGAATAACAGTAAAGAAAAAGACGAGAATAAAAAGAAACGGAATGCTGATGCGGCTGCATTAACCGCGGGTTTACTGGTAAATATTTTCAATACCGCTACAGAAAAAGCAGATACACGTAACTGGCAGTCATTACCCGCACAAATACAATATGTGAGAATTCCGCTGCAGAAAGGCGCCAATCAAGTCAGCCTGCAATTAGGAAGAAACAACAAGAATATTACCCTCAACGGAAACGGGAGTATACAATTTTATAACTGGGCGGTTACCAATTAAGGAAGTTACGCTATGCGCTGGCTGTAATGGTATCCTGTCTCATTTTCACTTCTTCATATTTCGCATCATAATCTTCGCGAACGGTACCAAAAACCCGGTCCCAGAAAAGAAAATACAAACCATAGTTACCGGTAAAATACTGGTGGTGCTGGTTATGGTTTACCGAGGTGTTAACCCACCGGCCAACAACGCTTTTACTGAAACCTTTCGGATATAATTCGTAACCAAGATGTCCATATACATTGTAGATGATCATCATCAGAAAAAAGATGAGCAGATGTGACTTGTGAATAGGAATGGTAAAGAGAAAGATGATCACAATGCCCACTTCTACCAACGCTTCCAATGGATGAAAAGCATAGGCTGCCCAGGGGGAAGGATTGGTAGATTTGTGGTGTACCAGGTGAAACCATTTGAACAACGCTTTGTGATGCATTAACCGGTGCGAGAAATAGAAATAGGTATCATGCATCAGGAACATCAGGGGATATACCATAAAATAGTAGGTCCAGCCATAGTCTGAGATCTGCAGGTAACGGGTAGTATGAGGAGCCACCTGCGGATGAACGAACAATACCACCGACACGAAAGAAAAGATACAGATGGTAAGAAACGAATAAAAAATCTCCCGCAGGTAATCCTGATTTTTTGGAAAACGGACTTGTATTTTTTTATAGAAGAAACGGTTTCTCCACACAATATAAAACAGAAGAAAAGCAAGGCCCGCTATCATAAAATAACGGCCGCCGATGAGCCAGATGCTTTTAAAATAGAAGGACCAGTTCATTACATAAATATAAGAAATGATATAACCGGTTTTCTTTTTGTTTACCTTACAACCATGAAAAACAGGGACTTTTTAGCCCTTTCAGCCGTTCTGGTTTCTCCCGGAGCTTATGCCATTAGCAGCTGGTTCCTGGTAGATGCACAAAGCAAGGGAAAGGAAATGTCTGAGATGGAAGGACTGTATGCCCATGTATTGCCGGTATTCCAATCTTCTTTTGCTACACAGCGTTGGATTTTACTGGTGCTGGCCCTAACTGCCCTTTATTTTGTGTTGCGCAACCGTACGCTGATTAGGGATTCTTTCTGGCGCAGGCTTTTCCGCAAAACAATCATGCTGGTAGCTATGCTCGAAGCATTTTTTCTGCTTTTTTCGATGATGTAGCTTTAACCACTGCTATTCATGAATTTGGCCAATCCTTCTTTTGCCTGGCGTTGTATACGTCGGTTCATCCAGCCCGACCAGCCCAGTAATAATCCGGGTAAACCCAGCGCTTGCCTTGTCCAGCTATAAATAGCAAAAGCATCCGAGTGTTCAATAATCAATCCATCCCTGAATCTCATGTGTGCGGTGATCCGGTTCACCACCCTGCGCCCGGTTTTGGAAAAGAGATAGGAGGCGGTCCAGTTACAGGTGGTATATTCCTCGTCCAGCAGCTGGATATTTCCATACACCAGCGAAAAATCTTTTGCCTGTTTACACAGCATTTCCCACATAGCGCGGGTTTCGGTACTATCCAGCAAACCGAATACCGGGTCGCTAAAAACCGCTTCATTGTGGTAGCAGGATTGCATGGTGGCATAATCCAGTTGCTGAAAAGCCGTGTAAAACCGGTTGATGGTTTCTTCGTTGGTCATAGTAATTTATTTGCCCTTTCGGGGAGATCAGATCAATGTGCTTCTAACCAGTTACTGCCTTCGCCCACTTCTGCCTCCACCGGTACACCGTTGGGCAGGATCATGGCGGTGGTCATATTATCGATGATCAGTTTTTTTAAGGCTTCTTTTTCTTCTTTCACCGCATCAAACACCAATTCATCATGTACCTGCAGGATCATTTTAGATTGCCAGTTTCCTTTTTTCATTTCCTTGTGGATCTTGATCATCGCCAGCTTGATCATATCCGCTGCCGTTCCCTGTATGGGCGAGTTAATGGCATTTCGTTCTGCATAGCCCCTCACGGTGAAGTTGGATGAATTGATATCTTTCAGCCAGCGTTTTCTTCCCATCAGGGTTTCTACATACCCGTTCTGCTGTGCAAATCGAACCGTATCATCCATATAAGAAGTAATGCCTACAAATTCCTTTTTATAATTATCAATGATTTCTTTCGCCTCGGAACGTGAGATGGAAAGATTTTCTGCCAGGCCAAAAGCTCCCTGACCGTAAATAATACCAAAGTTCACACTCTTGGCTTTGTAACGCATTTCTTTGGTTACTTCGGCCTCGGGTATATTATATACTTTGGCGGCGGTGGCGGTGTGAATGTCTTTGCCTTCCTTAAATGCCTCACACATATTCGGATCACCACTGATGGCAGCTACAATGCGTAACTCGATCTGTGAATAATCCGCACTTACGAGAATGCGATGGTTATCGCGAGGAATAAAGGCTTTGCGGATCTCTCTGCCCCGATCGCTTCTGATAGGGATATTCTGTAAGTTGGGATTGTTGCTGCTCAATCTTCCCGTAACGGCCACTGCCTGTGCATAAGAAGTATGCACGCGACCGGTTTTGCTATTGATCATCTCCGGTAATGCATCTACATAGGTACTCTTCAGTTTAGTCAATTCCCGGAAGCCTAAAATATCGGCTACAATCGGGTTATTGGCGGCCAGTTTCTGTAATACATCTTCACCGGTGGCATATTGACCGGTCTTTGTTTTTTTGGCCTTGGGATCTATTTTCAGCAGATCAAACAAAACCTCTCCCAGCTGTTTGGGCGATGCGAGGTTAAACCGTACACCAGCCTGCGCATATACATTCTCTTCAAACTGTTTGGCGTCTTTCTCCAGCTCTTTGCTGTAATCTTTCAGAAAATCCACATCAATCTTCACGCCTTCAAATTCCATATCTGTCAGCACCTGCACCAACGGGTTTTCTACTTCTTCAAAAACTTTCTCTACTTCTTTTTCTTTCAGCAACGGAACAAATGCCTGCTTCAGCTGCAGGGTAATATCAGCATCTTCTGCGGCATATTCTTTGGCTTTTTCTACATCCACATCCCGCATGTTTCCCTGTGTCTTTCCTTTTTTGCCAATCAGTTCGTCAATATGAACGGGCTCATAGCCGAGGTATTGCGCACTCAGCAGGTCCATGCTTCGACGCCCCTCCGGCTCAATTACATAATGTGCCAGCATGGTATCAAAGATCTTTCCTTTCAGTTCTTTGTTGTACCATTTTAATACGAGCATGTCGTATTTGAGATTCTGTCCCACCCAGGTAATGGTTGCAGAGGCAAAAAGCGGATCCAGTTTATCCAGGATGGTTTTTGTTTCCTGCTGGTCTGCCGGACAGGGAATATAAAATCCTTCTCCCTTTTTGTGCGAAAAACTCAGGCCCACCAGTTCTGCTTCATTGGCATCTATATTGGTGGTTTCGGTATCAAAACAGATTTCTGTTTGTTGTAAAAGGGTTTCCACCAACTGCTCAATGGCTGCTGTTCCCTCTACGAGTGTATAATTGTGTGCGGTATTATGAATATTTTTTTCTGCCAACAAGCCGGAACTTTCTTCGCCATTCAAAACGGGCGCTGTGTCTTTTTTAGAACTACTTTCTTTTTTATTTTGTGAGGAAACGGTATTGCCAAACAGATCCGTTTGTATGGATTGAGGTGCCGAATGAAAAGCATTAAACTCATCACCAAGAATCCGTTTACCGAGTGTTTTAAATTCGAGCTCTGTAAATACTTCTACCAATGCTTCCTTGTTCCATTCTTTTAAACGATAATCTTCTTCATGAAAATCAACGGGCACATTGGTAATAATAGTGGCCAGTTTTTTACTCATGATGGCCATCTCTTTGCCGTTGCGGATCTTTTCCCCCAATGCTCCTTTAATATTATCTGCATTGGCTAAAATATTTTCAATGGTATCATATTCTTTGAGAAGTTTCGCAGCTGTTTTCTCTCCCACTCCCGGAATGCCGGGAATATTATCTACCGCATCACCCATCAGTCCCAGCATATCCACTACCTGTTCCACCCGTTTGATATCCCATTTCTCACAGATCTTTTCGGCCGTCAGGATCTCTTCCGGATTACCGAAGGATGGTGGTTTATAAATATATACATGCGGATGAATCAGCAATTGCCCATAATCTTTATCGGGCGTAACCATATACACTTCATAGCCCTTATCAGCCGCCTGCCAGGCAACCGTTCCAATCACATCGTCCGCCTCATACCCATCCAGTTCTACTACGGGAATATTAAAGCCCTGGATAATCCGTTTGATATCCGGAAGGGAAGCCAGCAGGTCTTCGGGGGCTTCCTGGCGGTTGGCTTTGTAGTCGGTAAAATCCACATGTCTTTCAGTAGGTGCATGTGTATCAAAACAAACGGCGAGATGCGTTGGCTTCTCTTTGTTGATCAGTTCAAACAGTGTATTAGTAAAACCAAATTGCGCATTCGTGTTTCTTCCTTTCGAGGTAATACGCGGGTTACGGATCAGCGCATAATAAGCCCTGTAAATCAAAGCCAGTGCATCCAGCAGAAATAGTTTTTTGCCCATGGGGCTAAGGTAGGAAATGCAAGTGATAGTCCATAGTGAATAGATATGGAACGGTTACACGGAAATAAAAAGCCCCCGGATTTTCCGGGGGCTATATACAAAGCGATAAGAATCAACCTCTTTTATTTCAAACCATATTTATACATATACCTTTCGTACAGTTGTCTTTGTTTATTATCGAGACTCACTTTACGTCCCTGGATAAAAGCATCTGTTACCGTACTGCTTTTCATATCCAGAATATCGCCTTCACTGATAATAATGTTGGCGTCTTTACCGGTTTCCAGTGATCCTGTTTTGGCATCAATACCCAATATCTTAGCTGCGTTCAGGGTAATGGCCTGTAATGCCTGCTCTCTGGTTAAACCATAAGTGGCAGCTGTACCAGCATTGTAAGACAGGTTACGGTAACGGGTATTGGAACTTTCATCGTTCAGCGCAAATAATACGCCCGCTTTCTGTAAGGCAGCCGGTGTTTTATAAGGCTGGTCCACATCATCGTCTTCTGTAGCCGGCAGCGAATGCTGTTCGCCCAGGATCACTGCAATATTGTTGGCTTTCAGCAGATCGGCGATCTGAAAACTTTCGCTTCCGCCAACGATTACCACATCAAATCCAAACTCTTTCGCAAAATCAATGGCAATCAGCATTTGTTTTACCTGATCTCCATGCACAAACAGTTTCTGCTTTTTGTTAAACAGGTTTTTGAGCGATTCAAATTTCAGGTTTACGGCACTATGCGTTGGCTCCTGCAGATAGGCTTTTGCCTGGCGGAAAAAGGATTTGATCTCTTCTACCTTATCCAATGCCGCTTTTGACGGATCTGCCGGACCGGCAGAAATTCCGAATTGCGCCAGTAAAGCCGGTGGAATACCACCCCTTCTTCCAAAGCGGTTGATGAAACTGGGCATGTTGATGTGCATACCCCCGTCCATGTCATAGGCGGCGTCTTCCCAGTTCCAGGCATCCAGTTGTACCACGGTAGAAGAACCGCTCACAGAGCCACCAGCCGGAACTACATTGGCCAGTAAAATCCCGTTTGAGCGCAATACGCCGATGACACGGGAATCCGTATTATATGCAGTAATAGAACGGATATTGGAATTGAAATCTCCCAATTCCGAAAAATCATTACTGGCTCTTACACCTGACCCGATCTCTTTCAGACCCAGGTCGCTGGAGGGAAGAATCAATCCGGGATATACATGTTTGCCTTTGGCATCTACTATAGTAGCGCCGCTGGCCGATGGGGTAATATTGGTACCCACATTGGTGATCTTGCTGCCATTGATTTCAACGGTAGCGTTTTCCAGAACGGTTCCGTTACCTACGTGAACGGTTCCGTTGGTAATATAGATACGGCCTTTATTTTCTTTGGCCGGGTAAATTACTTCCTGTGCCTTTGTAAAACCGGCGACCAGCAGTAATACGCTGAGTGTGCTGAATATTTTTTTCATAATCTGTCGGTTTTTAGTTGTTGAGGTTTACTTCGTCTTCTGAATGAATGGTGAACAGACCATCTTTGTGGTCGTGATCGCCACAGCTTAACAGGATCTGGAAGCTGGGTTCTGCGGGTCTTACAGCACCACCACCTCTTTTCTCGCCGATCATTTTCTGTGTCAGACGGAAACGCTCGCTGCTGATTTTCTTTCTCTGCTCAGCGTCTTTTTGTCTGTCGAAGTAAACAATACCATCCACGATGGTTTGTTCTGATTTTGCATAGATGCTCAACGGGTTATCACTCCAGATCACGATGTCGGCATCTTTACCGGGTTTGATACTTCCTACTTTATCATCTACATGCAGGGCTTTGGCCGGATTCAATGTCACCATTTTCAGGGCATCTTCTTCAGATACACCACCATAGCGAACCACTTTGCCCGCTTCCTGGTTCAGTCGGCGCGCCATTTCTGCATCGTCTGAGTTGATACATACGTTCAGGCCCATCTTGTGCATGATCGCAGCATTGTAAGCAATTGCATCGGTTACTTCTACTTTATAATACCACCAGTCAGAGAAAGTGGAAGCACTCGAACCCTGTGCCTTCATTTTATCGGCCACTTTATAGCCTTCAAGAATATGCGTGAACGTGTTGAAAGTGAAACCATATTTATCCGCCACGCGTAAGGCAGCGGTGATCTCGCTTTGTACATAAGAGTGACAGGTAATAAAACGTTTTTTATTCAGGATCTCTACCAGCGCATCCAGTTCCAGGTCGCGTTTGGTTTTGGGATCTGCTTTCATAGCTTTCTCATAATCTTTGGCACGGGCAAATGCATCGGCCAAAACTTCTTCCACACCCATTCTTGTATCAGGGAAACGGTTATTGCTGGTAGAAGTGGTTCTTTTTACGTTTTCGCCCAGGGCAAATTTGATAAAGCCATCAGAACCCTTGAATTTCAGATCCTCATCATTGGCACCCCAGCGCAGTTTGATCAGCTGGGTTTGTCCGCCAATGGTATTGGCCGAACCGTGCAGGATATGAGAGGAAGTTACACCACCACTTAACTGGCGATAGATGTTAATGTCATCCGGATTCAGGTTATCGGCAATTCTCACTTCAGAAGTAACCGACTGGCCACCTTCATTAATAGAAGCGGCTGCAATATGCGAGTGTTCATCAATGATACCAGCGGTAACGTGTTTGCCGGTACCATCAATCACTTTGGCTGTTGCATCAGTGATGTTTTTTCCTACACGGGCAATTTTGCCGTCTTTCAGCAACACATCTGCATTTTCCAGTTTACCCTCTTTTTCGTTGGTCCAAACGGTTGCGTTTTTGATCAGGAGGCTTTCCTGTTTGGGCGCTTCTTCCCAGCCATATCCATCAAACGGATAAGTTACTCTGGATAAACGCTGTGGAATATTCGGGCGTCTTCTTACGGAGTCGGTAGCGGCAGCAGGACTTGAAACGAAAGAAGCGGTCCAGGTAATTTTGTTACCTGCCGTATCTTCTCCCAATCCATTCCAGTTGTTTCCGTTGGCTACACCACTGAGGCGGTATTGCGCAGCTGCTGCGCCACCACGTCCACCGCCAAATCCACCACCCATTCCGGCAGCAGGTGCAGCAGCACCGGCAGCGGGCCTTCTGGCAGGAACGGTGGAGAAGCTGAGTTTTACCAGTTTGCCATCGTGACTGAATTTACCGGTAAGGGTATCTTTTCCAATCACATTGGCTGCCGCGGCACTTTTTACATCCAGGGTATAGTTTACATTTCCCGAAGGGGTATTCAGTGTAAGGGTATAGATTCCTTTGATATCAGACCAGGCATCTTCTTTCACAGCATATTTATCACCCTGTACCCAGTTGTGCAGAATAGTGGTTTTGTCGGAGAAAATCGGACCGCTGGTGATCAGGAAGTTGGCCAGTTTACCGGCTTCGAGACTTCCTACTTTGTCATATACACCCAATAAGGTAGCTGGCGCTTTGGTAAGCGCTTCCATGGCTTTGTTTTCTGACAGACCCATTTCTATGGCTTTACGCAGGTTGGTCAAAAACTGTTTGGGGTCACGCAGATCAGCAGCTGTTAAACAGAAGGGGATATTCGCTTTTTCAAAAGCAGCCGGGTTGGTGGGAGCCAGTTCCCAGTGTTTCATATCACCCAGAGAAACCGAACGGGCATCGTTGGGGTCTTCTACATCCATCGCCTGCGGAAAGTTGAGCGATAATATATAAGTAGCTTTTGTAGCAGCAATATCTTTGATACGCTGGTATTCGTTACCGCCGCCCTTGATGATATATTGTGCACCAAATTCTTTGGCAATCCTGTCAGCGCGCAGATCATTCCATTTGTCTTCTGCTTCAAAAATCTGCGGAAGTGATTGGTTATTGTTCCATGCCTGCAGCGAAAAGTTGACACCTTCTTTAGCGGGTTTGTTTTTATACCACTGGGCATCCAGGTAACTCTGGCGAAGCAAAGCAATACTTCCCATCACACTGGATGGATAACTCTGCGTAGACGTTCCTTTGTTAAAAGAATAATGCGCCGATGCTTTTTCTTTCAGCATCACCAGGTTCTCATTCTGGTTAGCCAGGGTAACCACCGTTCCGGTTCCGCGGGCAATTCCGTCTTTCACGTGTGTAAGTACAGTACCGAAACCCACTTCACGCAGTGTACGGGCTTTTGCATCATCTACCGCAAAAACACGAGACGCATCTGTCTCCGGTTTAATGGCCTGGTTCCAGCCATAGGCACCTTTGGTGTTTGATGTGATCTGGGAAGGTGCATTAAAATTAAAACCACCTGCCCCTCTGGCTGGTGGCGTAATACCATAATCGCTATAGATATCTACAAAAGAAGGATAGATAAATTTGTCTTTACAATCTATCACCACCGCGTCTTTTGGGATTACAATACCCGATGTTCCTACGGAAACGATTTTCCCGTCGCGGATTACCATCGTGGCATTTTTTAGTGTGTTTTGTGCATTGGTAACAATGGTGGCATTCGTGAATGCAAAACAGCCTTCGCGTTTGTCTGCCACCCCATTTACCGGGAAGGTTTCCTGGGCTTGCAGCATCACAGCAAACAAGAGCCCGGAAAGCAGGAGCTTGAATTTTCTCATAATAGTTAGTTGGTTTTGGAAGAGTTCTAAAACTACTGAAAACGATGTATTGTAAAAACCATTCGTCATAAATTCGGTAAAGGTGTTATAGTGTCGGTGAGGCGGCTATTTTGTAAAACTTCCCGCATCTACGTCTTTGATGAATTTGATGAGTCCCGGGAAATAGGTAGGCTGATCATCCCACATACTGCCATGGCTTCCATTCGGACAAATCAGACTTCTTCCCTGTTGCACCTGTGTGGCCATCCATTTCATGTGCTCCGGATCCATCGTATCATGTTTTCCGCCAATGGTCAAAGTAGGTACTTTGATTTTGGGCAGGTCTTTACTCCGGTCCCAATTGGCTAACCGACCGGAAATACCAAACTCCGAGGGCCCCTGCATCATCGTATAGATTTCTCCGTTCATATGAGGGAACGCTCTTTGTACGGCATTGGGCCAGGGTTTTACCCGGCAGAGATGGTCTTCATAAAAACCGGTCAGCAGTTCCATGTACTTGGGATCTGTATAAGCACCCCTCGCTTCCATCGCCCGCACACTGTCTACCACGGCAGGGTCCATTTGTTTGGCGAGGACATCTTTGGCGTATTTGCCGTACTCCGGACAACTACTCATCATATTACTGATAATGAGTCCTTTGATATTATCCTGGTATTTCAGTGCATACTCGGTAGCCAGGATTCCGCCCCAGCTATGACCCAGCAGATAAAAATTGTCTTTATTCATGCCCAGCGCTTTTCGCACCTGCTCTACTTCTTCTACAAAACGGTCGGTTGTCCAGAGGCTGCTGTCTTTGGGCTGGTCGCTGAAATAGGAACCCAGCTGATCGTATTCGTAAAACTCGATTCCTTCCTGTGGTAAAAAGCTTTCAAAAGATTCGAAGAATTCGTGTGTGCCACCGGGACCGCCATGTAATAACAGGACTTTTATTTTAGGATTGTTGCCGAATCGTTTCGTCCAGACATTGAATTTTCCAACAGGGGTTTCTATGGGGATCAGTTTTACACCACCGGTCTGGATGCCCGAATCAACAATGGCGTGATAATCTTTTAGAGAAAGGGCGTTGGTGTCGGTTTGTTGGCAGGCAGACAATAGCAGTATCAGCCCAAGCAGGGAGAGAATAGGTTTCATAGCAGAATAGTTTATGAAACCTAAGTTATCCAATAATTATTTAACGACCCATATAAACCATCAGGATCTGCACATCGCTCGGGTTTACCCCACTGATGCGGCTGGCTTGTCCAAGAGTGGCGGGTCTGATTTTTTTAAATTTCTGTAAAGCTTCGTTGGAGAGTGCATTTACTTTATCATAATCAAAAGCGGCAGGAATGGCCATGTTTTCGAGTTGACTCATCCTGTCTACGATCTCCTGCTCTTTTTCTATGTAGCGCTCGTATTTGATCTGGATCTCTGCCTGTTCGAGCGAGTCTGTGGTGTAGGCTGTCATCGCTGTTTGCAAAGCAGGAACCGCTTTCATCAGGGAAGGAAGATCTACATTTGGTCGAAGCAGCAGCTTGGCTATTTTTTGTTTTTCGGTTACCGGAGCCGATCCGATAGAAGTGAAATAGGGATTTACCTGCTCCGCATCTGCACTGGTTTCAGATAAGGTTTTTTTAATGGAGCTCACCTGATCCTGTTTCTGTTTTACGGCAGTCATTCTTTCTTCTGAGGCGAGGCCAAGGCGGTGGCTGATCTCTGTTAAACGTAAATCAGCGTTATCCTGGCGAAGCAGTGTTCTGAACTCGGCCCGGCTCGTAAACATGCGGTAAGGTTCTTCGGTTCCTTTGCTGATCAGGTCGTCGATCAATACTCCGATATAGGCTTCACTTCTTTTCAGAATCAAAGGCGCTTCTCCTTTGGCATTCTGGTGTGCATTAATTCCTGCCATCAATCCCTGGCAGGCGGCTTCTTCATAACCGGTGGTTCCGTTGATCTGTCCGGCAAAAAACAGGTTACCCAGAATTTTGGTCTCTAAAGAATATTGTAATTGGGTTGGCGGGAAATAATCATACTCGATGGCATAACCCGGACGGAAGATGCGGACATTCTCAAAACCCGGAACAATACGAAGGGCTTCGTATTGAACCTCTTCCGGTAAGGAAGTGGAGAATCCGTTTACATAAATCTCAACCGTATTCCATCCTTCGGGCTCTACAAATAACTGATGCCTGTCGCGGTCTGCAAAGCGATTGATCTTGTCTTCTATACTTGGGCAATACCTAGGACCAATTCCCTCAATTCTTCCCTGGAACATCGGACTTCTGTCGAAGCCGGTTTTCAGTATATCGTGTACCGTATCATTGGTATACGTGATCCAGCAACTTCTTTGTGCTTCGGGTTTGATGCGGGGTGTATCGGTGTAAGAAAAACCAACGATCTCCTCGTCGCCTTTCTGCTCTTCCATTTTACTGTAATCCAGGCTGCGGCCATCTACTCTTGGCGGGGTGCCTGTTTTCAGGCGGTCGCTTTCAAAGCCATATTCAACCAGTTGTTCGGTGATACCAGTAGCTGCTTTTTCGGCCACCCGTCCACCGCCAAATTGTTTTTCTCCAATATGTATGATGCCGTTCAAAAAAGTACCACTGGTAACCACTACCGATTTCGATCTTACTTCGTGCCCCAGTCCGGTAACCACTCCACAGGCTTTGTTTCCTTTGATGATGATAGAGCGAACCATGTCCTGGTAAAAATCCACGTTCGGTGTTTTCTCCAGCATCTCGCGCCAGGTGGCGGCAAAGAGCATGCGGTCGTTCTGGGTTCTCGGACTCCACATAGCGGGCCCCTTGCTTCTGTTCAGCATCCGGAACTGGATGGTGCTGAGGTCGCTCACAATCCCACTATATCCACCCATCGCATCGATCTCCCGAACGATCTGTCCTTTGGCAATTCCACCCATGGCCGGGTTACAGCTCATCTGGGCAATGGTCTGCATGTTCATGGTGATCAGCAATACCTTACTGCCCATATTGGCGGCAGCGGCAGCGGCTTCACATCCGGCATGGCCGGCACCCACAACTATCACATCATATTCTGGAAACATAGGCGGCAAAGATAAATCAGGCTTGCTGGCCTGCGGAGAATTTTCTGAGGATTTCCCTTTCTAATAAAATACTGGCAAGGGGCATACCCTCGTTCAGACTGGCCAGCTCTTCCCGGTTTAAACTACCGATGCTTTCGAGCTGTTCTTTGTGTTGGTTGATAAAGCTCTCAATGGCAGGGAACTCCCTGTTACCCAGGGCTTCGATAGAACGGATCTTCTCCAGCATTTTGCTACAGAGTGCCAGGCCGGTTTTTTCATATAACCGGGTGAAGTAGGCTTTTACAGATAAGAGGTCGATCCCATTCTCCCGGTTCTTCTCCTGTTCAATGGGTTCTACGCGCATATTGATAAAGCTCCAGCAGAGATAAAGGTCTTCCTCCACCGAATAATCAAAATAAGTAGCGGGCAGGATATGATCGAACTGCCAGGCTTTTCCGAAATTATCCCAGTTCAGGTCTTCAGTAAACTGGCACTCGAACCATTGGCGCAGGGTGGCATTGTCTAAACCGAAATAGTGGGCATAGGCTTCACTGGGCAACTTCTCCAATACATACCTTCTATAGGCTAATTGCCATTTCCTTTTCTCCCGGGTACGGAGCAGGGCATCGGTTATTTCCTCCTTTGGGGTCCATCTCTTTCTGGCCATACCCAAAATTAATATGTTCCGGGGTGAAACTGGGATTCGTGGAACTCTTTTTCAAATCAATGTTCCGGGGTGAAACTGGGATTCGTGGAACAAGGACCTTATTGCTGGCAGGCAAAGTCCTGCACCAGAAACCATTGATCCTTACCATACAGGGCCGAACCAACTCCTATTTCTCTCAAATTGGTATCTAACAATGTTTTCCTGTGACCAAGTTCAGGCAAGCCGATATCCAAATACAACAGCACCACCGATAAAAGAATGCTCTGGCTGCTGAGGGAAATGTTCTCATTGGCGCATCTGCGGATACCGGCCAGCTTCATGCGGGTGCCAAAATCGGCCCCATTGGTAGAAGTATGACTGGGACGGGCATTTTTACCGGCAATATCTGCCGCATGTGACTGGGCGGTTTTAACCAGTTGGGCATTCAGCGTAAACATAGGAAGCTGACCTGCCTGTCCCAATATGAGCGCTAAACTCCGGGCTTCCTGTTTATTCAGGCTGGGAAATACGGCCAGAATGGGTGCAACGGCACTGTCCCAGAACTTCTTGGGATTGTTCCTGCTGTAATTGGTCCAGTATAAAAGGTCTTTGGCTTCTTTGGACAATAAAGAATAACCGGGTTGGGAAAGATTCCATCGGTCTACGGCTGCATCGCGGGTAATGGGTTCGGGGACCTGTTTGGCTTCCAGCTCCACTACCGACAGCTGTGAAAAAGAAAAAAGGGGGATAAGGAAGAAAAGAAAAGCCAGGCTTTTACGCATGCAGCTGCTGTTTCTCAAATAAACGTAAATACTGCTCCTCTTTCTCTCGCATCAGGGCAATTTCACTTTTCTTTTTGTCTTTGTATCCGCACAAATGCAGGGCACCATGAAAGATCACCCGTAATATTTCCTGCCGAAAGCTGATACCCAGGTTGGCGGCATTGTCTTTGACCCTGTCTAAACTGATATACACTTCGGCTTCCACCGGCTCGCCTTTCTCAGAAAGGCCAAACGTGATAATATCTGTGTAATAGTCATGCTGCAGAAAATCACGGTTCATCTGCAACAAAAAAGCATCAGAACAGAAAACATAGGTGATCTGGCTGAGTGCTGTTTTCTCCTTCTTAAAAATACTGGCCACAAATGCTTTGATGGTGTTTTTACCAGGCAATGAGAGGCGTTGATCGGCGTAACGGAATTGTACTTGTGACATAGTTGGGTATTACTCCAAAATTCGTAACAAAAACGGATGCTACCGCTTTACCTTTAAATATTAATCAGCCGAAATGAAACGATTGTCAGATTTAGCCGTTGGTCAGCATGCAGTGATTCATTCATTCGAGAAAGACGATATTTTTATCAAACTAATGGAAATGGGTTGTGTTCCAGGCGAGCAGGTAAAAGTGGAGCAGATAGCCCCCCTGGGAGATCCGATCTCTATTTCAGTGGCCGGTTACCATCTCAGCCTCCGCGTTAACGAAGCGCATAGTATCTTTGTAGAGTTATCGTAGTCTCATAACTGTTTGAATATCAATATATTAGATGAAAATCGGTTTGTATTTCGGTTCTTTTAACCCCATTCATATCGGCCACCTCATCGTAGCCAGTTATGTAGCCAATCATACCGATACACAGCAGGTTTGGTTCGTGGTATCGCCGCAGAACCCCTTAAAACCCTCTTCTGTTTTATTGAATGAGTACCACCGCTTACACCTGGTACACCTGGCGGTGGAGGAAGACCTGCGGCTGAAAGCGTCTGATGTGGAATTCAAATTACCCCGCCCTTCCTATACCATCGATACACTGACCTATCTGCAGGAGAAATATCCGCAGCACGAGTTTTCGATTGTGATGGGCAGTGATAGTTTTCAGAACCTGCCACGCTGGAAACATTTTGAATTACTGGTAAAGAACTATTCCTTCATTATTTACAAACGCCCGGGTTTTGAGATCACCGAAACCTGGAACGCCAAACATATTTTGCTGAACGCACCACTGCTGCAATTGTCGGCCACCGAGATCCGCGAGAATATCCGAACCAACAAAACTATCCGCTACCTCGTGCCCGAAAAAGTGCGAGAAGAGATCGAGCGGAATAGTTATTATAAGTAGTGTCTTGTGTTATTTGATGATTCAAAATTTAGTTGATTAGAATAAAAAAGGCCCCCACAGGGTGCTCGATGAAAAAACACTAATCAGTCCCTGTGGACGGGCCTCATTTTGTTCGGTGCCGAGCGAAGGCGAAGGCAGACAAAATGATGCGTAGCACATTTTGGCAGAAGAAAATGCAGCCCGGTAACAGGGACGGGGCCCAGCGGCCGAGAGCGATAATAAATCCCAACTATCGGGGTGACTTTTAATAGCACAACAAGTTTCAAGTAAGTACACCTATAGAAATACAATTCACCCATTCAAATAAAATACAAGATCTCACTCTTTTTCATCAGCAGATTATAATAGATTTAGCTTCTATAAAACTGCACTGATGAAAATCCAACTGCTTTCTTTTCTGCTTTGCTGCACCGGCATGGCTACTGCCCAATCTTTAACGGTTGAAAAAATTATGAAAGATCCGAAATGGATCGGCACTTCTCCTTCTAACCTGGTATGGTCGCAGGACAGCAAGACCGTTTACTTTAACTGGAACCCGCAGGGAAATATCTCTGACTCTGTTTACGCTGTTGCAGTTAGTGGCGGCGAACCCCGCAAAACAACTTATGCCGAATCGCAGAAAACCAATGCACTCAGCAATGCTGTATATAATAGTAGCTATACGTTAATGACGTATGCCTATCGTGGAGACCTGTATCTCGCGGATCTGAAAACTGGCAAGACCACCCGCATCACCCAAACAGAAGAAACCGAATCGACGCCACGTTTTCTGCAGAAAGACGAATGGATCGTGTACACCCGCAACCAGAATTTATATGGCTGGCATATCGCATCGGGCATTACCCAACAATTAACCAATATTACCCGCGGAGCCGAAACCGTAATGGCACCTGCTTTTGGTGGCGGGGCACTAAGAGGTGGCGGTTTTGGTGGAGGCGGTGCTGCCCGTGGTGGTGGCGCAACAGCTGCTACCGGTACACAGGAACAATGGTTGCAACAACAACAGCTCGAGCTGTTATCAGTACTGAAAGAACGCAAACAGAAAAGAGATGCCCGGGCAAATTTTCTGAAACAGAACAAAGACACGGATACCTTAAAACCCATCGGCATCGGCGATAAATTATTACAGGGTTTGCAGATCAGTCCGGATGGAAGATTTGTCACCTATCGTTTATACCAGCCACCCAGCTCCGGAAAAAATACCATCGTTCCGGATTATGTAACTGAAAGTGGATTCACCACCGATATTCCGGGAAGAACCAAAGTGGGTGCACCGCTTGGCCGTTATGATTTTTATGTGTTTGATAAAAGCCGGGATACGCTGATGCTGGTAGGTACCGACTCTATTCCGGGTATTACCGATGTGCCGGATTATGTAAAAGACTATCCCAAAAAATTCAGCAACCGCCGCACACCGGTAAGGGGGGTCATGATCGGCGGTCCGTACTGGAATGAATCTGGCAGTTATGCCGTGGTAGATATCCGCTCGCAGGACAACAAAGACCGTTGGCTGATGCAGCTGGATGCAGCCACAGGAAAACTGAGCCTGCTGGATCGCCAGCGCGAGGAAGCCTGGATCGGCGGGCCTGGCGTGAGTGGTTTTGGTGCGCGCCTGGGTTGGGTAAACGAGAATCAGTTTTATTTCCAGAGCGAAGCCACCGGTTACGCACACTTATATATATATGATCTCAGCAGCCATACCAAAAAAGCACTCACCGAAGGAAAGTACGAAGTGCAGGCCGTAGAGCTGAGCCGGAACAAACAATATTTTTACCTGCTTACCAACGAAGAGCATCCCGGCAAACAAAACTGGTACCGCATCAAAACCGATGGCAGCAAAAAAGAAAAGATCACTTCGATGGAGGGTGGCTATGAAGTAAGTATGTCGCCCGACGAAAAATGGATCGCTTACCGTTACTCTTATACCACCAAACCCTGGGAACTCTATCTCCAGGAAAATGCTCCCGGCAAAAAACCAGTCCAGATCACCAACAAGGGAATGAGCGATGAATTCAAAGCCTATGCCTGGCGGGATACCAAAGTGATCACCATCCCTGCGCGCGACGGGGCACAGATTTACGGAAGGGTATTTGAACCGGCATCCGGCAAAAAGAATGGTGCCGCCGTAATTTTTGTGCATGGAGCAGGTTACCTGCAGAACGTGCATTACTGGTGGAGCTCTTATTTCAGGGAAACCATGTTCAATAATTTACTGGCCGATCTGGGGTATACTGTGATTGATATTGATTACCGCGCCAGCAGTGGGTATGGCCGCGACTGGAGAACGGGTATTTATCGGTTCATGGGCGGGAAAGACCTGGACGATCACGTGGATGCCGCGAAGTTCCTGGTAGAGAAATATGGGGTGGATGCTGGCCGCATCGGAATATACGGCGGAAGCTATGGCGGATTTATGACGCTCATGGGACTGTTTACCGCACCAGATGTGTTTAAGGCCGGTGCTGCTTTACGACCCGTTACCGACTGGGCGCATTATAATCACGGGTATACTTCCAATATTCTGAACGAGCCGTATAATGATAGTTTAGCGTATGCGAGGTCCTCGCCTATTAATTTTGCAGCCGGACTGAAGAATCACCTGCTCATCTGCCATGGTATGGTAGACGTGAATGTGAATTTTCAGGATGCAGTGCGTTTGTCGCAGAAGCTGATTGAGCTGGGCAAAGACAATTGGGAAATGGCCGCTTACCCGGTAGAGGACCATGGTTTTGTGGAACCCAGCAGCTGGACCGACGAGTATAAGCGGATCCTGAAACTGTTTAACAGAACCCTATTAAAATAATACCGTACTTGCCATTGTGTAAAGTCCGATTATGAAAAGAACGTTTTTTGTCATATTGCTTTTCTGTTGCCCGCTGACTGCTGTATTGGCGCAGGCGGGTAAAAAGAAAAGTCTGGGCATGATTGAATACATAGTGAACGCGGCTGTAAAAATCCAGACGGTAGACAGCGTGGTTATCCGCGATGGCAAAGAGGTTAGTTATGGAGGGTATGCTACCGGTTTATTCTTTCTGCTCCAAACCAACAAAGGAAAAGTACCCACCATCGTTACCACCAAAACCGCTATTGCTGCTGCTCAATCGGTTACTTTCTTTTTTCTGGATGCAGATACGGCAGGATTGCCGGTATACGGAAACCTGCGGCCGGTAACCATTGCGAAGAATGAACTGGCCATGCTCTTTCATCCGGAGGCCGGGGTAGATCTTGCTATGATCCTGATTAACCCGATCCTGGATTACCTGCAGAAACAAAAAATCAAGATCAGCTACCATAATCTTGACGAATCACTGATTCCCAACGATTCGGTGATGAATACACTGAATGTAATCGATGACCTGCTGATGATTGGTCACCCGGCCGGGATAAGACCGGAGCTGAATGGCGTGCCCTTTGTAAAAAAAGGCGTGAGTGCTACGCCGATGTTTCTTGATTATCAAAACAAAAAAGAATTCATCGCAGATATTCCGGTGTATGATGGGTCAAGCGGGGCACCGGTGGTATTGTACCTGCCCCTCAATCACAGCAACCGGTTTGATCAGCGTACACCTACGCAAAATGTATTACTGGTGGGCATTAATTATGCGGCTTTATCGGGTGGCTACCGCCAGAAAACAATTCCACGTTTACCGCATCTGTTAAGCGGCGAGGAACAGGAGCCGGCCGAAAAAATGTTTGATGCGGCCATCATCATCAAATCACAAAAAATACTCGACTTCAAAAAAATGCTGGAGGTGTTGAATAAATAGCTGGGCTATGCACCCGAACAAACCCTCTTTTGCTTTTAGTGAAACAACCTCCGCCATCATCGGCGCCACCGATTGTTCAAAAGGGTTCACTATGAGTGGACAAGAGAAAAAGAAGGGAAAGAGATCTGCGAAATAAAAAAGGGAGACAATTTGATTGTCTCCCTTTGTATAAGATATGTTCGCTGTTATCGGTTCATCGACATCAGAAATTCTTCGTTGTCTTTGGTTCCGCGCATCCGCTTCAGCAATTCGCTCATTGATTCTTCGGTATTCATATCGTTGATGAAAAGGCGGAGAATATTCATGCGCTGTAATACTTCCTTGTCGAGCAGCAGATCGTCGCGGCGGGTAGAAGAGCCGGTAAGATCGATGGCAGGGAAAATACGTTTGTTAGCCAGGCGGCGATCGAGCAGCAGTTCCATGTTACCGGTACCTTTGAATTCTTCAAAGATCACTTCGTCCATTTTACTTCCTGTTTCGATCAGTGCGGTAGCGAGGATGGTTAAGGAACCACCATGTTCAATTTTACGGGCGGCACCAAAAAACTGTTTGGGTTTCTGCATCGCATTAGCTTCCACACCACCGGATAATACTTTACCGGAAGCGGGCGCCACAGTATTGTGTGCACGTGCCAGACGGGTAATGGAATCCAGCAGGATTACCACATCGTGTCCGCATTCCACCAAACGTTTGGCTTTTTGCAGGGCAATGGCCGACACTTTTACGTGTTTTTCGGCGGGCTCATCAAATGTAGAAGCGATTACTTCTGCACGAACGCTGCGTTCCATATCGGTTACCTCTTCCGGACGTTCATCGATCAGCACTACCATCAGGTAACATTCCGGGTGGTTGGCTGCAATGGCGTTGGCCACTTCTTTCAGCAACATGGTCTTACCCACTTTGGGTTGCGCCACGATCAGTCCACGTTGGCCTTTACCTATCGGGGTAAAAATGTCCATGATACGGGTACTGTAGTTATTGGAAGTAGTGAACAGGTTCAGTTTTTCGAAAGGGAACAGCGGGGTCAGGTAATCGAAGGGTACACGGTCGCGCACTTCATCCGGGCGTTTGCCGTTGATGCTGTCTACTTTTAATAAGGCGAAATATTTTTCACCTTCTTTGGGCGGGCGAACGGCTCCGTGTACGGTATCTCCGGTTTTTAAACCAAAGAGTTTGATCTGTGAGGGAGATACATATACATCATCCGGTGAAGACAAATAGTTATAATCGGAAGAGCGTAAGAAACCATAGCCATCGGGCATCATTTCCAGTACCCCTTCTCCGAGGATGACACCTTCGAATTCAATATTGAAAGCGGGTTCTTTGCGTTGTTGTTGTTTGGCGGGGTATTGGTGTTGGGGTGCATCAGATGCAGTGCCGTTTTCGCCGGGTTGGGTAGCTTCGCCCGAAACGGCTGTTTCGGATACAGCAGCATCCTGGTTACCCTGTGGTTGTCCGCCATCGGCATCTACCGGTTGGGGACGGTTATCGGTTTTGCCTTTGCGAACCGGGGCTTTTTTAGGGGCTGCTTTTTCAACCGGTGCTGCTGGTGCAGGGGCTTCCTGCATTACTTCTGCTTCTTCGGTACCGTTGGTGGTTTTTACCGTAACGGGTTTGCGGGGGCGGGCATTCTTTTTCTTGGGATCTTCTTTGGTTTCGCTGGCCTGTAATGCCTGGCTATCCAGTATTTTGTAGATAAGACCCTGTTTGTCAAGCTTTTTAGCTCCGCTGATGCTCAGTTGCTCAGCAATGTCCAGCAACTCAGGCAGGAGCATGTCATTTAATTGCAAGATGTCGTACATAGAAATAAAATCTGTTAATAGGGGAATTTCAATTTGTCAAGGGTTAAATCCAGTCTAAGGAACTTTGGAACTCAGATCGGGTTGTGATTTGTTTTGAGCGGAAAGAGAGTAAACAGGTTGTGTCGAGAGCTAAGTGAAGACCGAACCAGTTTGGTTTCCAGTGCAATGTTAAGCCAGTTTTTCGGAAAACAAGCAATATTTTCCTGATTTTACGGGTAGAAGGCTGTTAAAATGCTGTTTGGAGGCTTGTTTGGTTATCTTTGCCGGCCGCGAGCGCGATTAGCGAATTGGCGGATGACGGATTAGCGGATTTTGACCAACTAACCCGTGATTACTCCAATTTGCTACATCAAACGAACGGGAATCAGTGTGTTTGCGAATGATTAACGGTTTTCAAATCCGCTAATCCGTCATCCGCTAATCCGTTAATTATCGAATTATGTTTAACAAGAGAGTTAAGATCAAACAACTGCTGGCAGCCGGTGCAGCAGAGCAGGAAGTAACCATTATGGGTTGGGTTCGGACCTTCCGTAACAACCAGTTTATTGCGGTAAATGATGGCAGTACCAACGATAACCTGCAGGTAGTAGCCACACTGGGCGAATTTGACGAAAGCCTGCTGAAACGCCTTACTACCGGCGCCTCGGTAAAAGTAGTGGGTAAAGTGGTGGAGTCGGTGGGTAAGGGACAAAGAATCGAAGTGAAAGCAGCCAGCATTGAGATACTGGGTGATAGTGATGCGGAGAAATATCCCCTTCAACCCAAAAAACACAGCCTGGAATTTTTACGCGAGAAAGCGCATCTGCGTTTCCGTACCAATACCTTCGGATCGGTGTTTCGTGTGCGCCATTCGCTGGCTTTTGCGGTGCATCAGTTTTTTAACCAGAAAGGGTTTGTGTACCTGCATACACCCATCATCACCGCCAGTGATGCAGAAGGGGCGGGTGAGATGTTCCGGGTAACTACTCTACCGATGGATAATCCTCCGCGCAGCGAAGATGGTACGGTGAATTTTAAAGAAGACTTTTTTGGCAAAAGCGCTAACCTTACTGTAAGTGGTCAGCTGGAAGGTGAGCTGGGGGCCATGGCATTCAGTGATATTTACACCTTTGGCCCTACGTTCCGGGCCGAGAATTCCAATACTACCCGCCACTTAGCCGAGTTCTGGATGATTGAACCCGAAGTGGCGTTTAACGATCTGGAAGATAATATGAACCTGGCGGAAGAATTCATCAAATACCTGATACAGTATGTGATGGACCATAACCGCGAAGACCTGGAATTTCTGGCGCAGCGACTGGCCGAGGAAGAAAAACAATTACCGCAGGACAAACGCAGTGAGCTGGGATTGATAGAGAAACTGGAGTTTGTACTGAACAACGAGTTTCAGCGGCTCACTTATACAGAAGCGATTGAGATCCTGAAAGAGAGCAATCATAATAAGAAAAAGAAATTCCAGTACCTGGTAGAGGGTTGGGGTGTAGACCTGCAGAGTGAGCATGAGCGTTACCTGGTAGAGAAACATTTTAAGAAACCGGTGATCCTGACCAATTATCCGAAAGAGATCAAAGCTTTTTATATGCGCCAGAATGATGACGGCAAAACTGTTGCTGCTATGGATATTCTGGCACCTGGGATTGGCGAAATTGTAGGTGGTTCGCAAAGGGAAGAGCGACTGGACAAACTGGAGCAGCGCATGAAAGAAATGCATATTCCGGCCGAAGAACTGAGCTGGTACCTGGATACCCGCCGTTTTGGAACCGTACCGCATGCTGGTTTTGGACTGGGTTTTGAGCGCATGGTATTGTTTGTAACCGGTATGACCAATATCCGCGATGTGATCGCTTTTGCGCGCACACCGAATAATTGTGAGTTTTAACCCACCCCTGGCCCCTCCCTACCCGGTAGGGAGGGGCGACGAGCGAAGCGATGTCGGGGTGGGTTAATTTTTTTTGTGGATAATTTCTGAATATAAGCCCCCCGCCCTATATTTGCAGCCCCGAAAGGGGTTAAGAAATCGGAAACGGGTACTCCAGACTCCTAACTCTTAACTATTAACTCTTCCACGGTGCGGTAGCTCAGTCGGTAGAGCAAAGGACTGAAAATCCTTGTGTCGCCGGTTCGATCCCGGCCCACACCACAAGAACCCTGATAGAAATGTCAGGGTTTTTTGTTTTTGTCAGCGATACCAGTCTGGGTCATTTTTTTATAGAAGTTGGCTAACGGTCAAACATCCCTGCCATTACATAAAATACTCATTTGTAGGTATTGTCCTGCCGTGCTTTTTTCTCAAATTTTGAAAACTCAGAACAACAGGTCTGGTGTAATTAAAATCCAAATGTCCATAAGAAATGGTTATTCATTCTTATGAGAACAACGGGTTTGCTGATTACATTTTGCTGTTGCCCATTTTTGTCACGACCGGTGTCCGGCATAAAAAACGTAAATGAAATATTCAGCGCTAACAAAAAACCTGTTTGTTGTTACTTTTTTTCTCTTACTCGTAAGCTGTACCAAAGAAACAGAAGAGCCTGAAACCGGAACTGGAACGGGAACCGGAACAGTTCCGCCTTCGTTAAATGGACAGATCGCAACTTTCACAAGGATCCCGATACCTACTGTTGATGTTGCCAATAGAATTGTTCCGAACATGCAGCTGTTTTACGTTACCAATAAAGGTCCCTATGTACAGGTGGGTGATGCCAGCCAAATCAATCAGCCAACCTTCCGTGTATATAAATACCAGGGAGGCAGTGGTGCGCTTGCCTGGTCATCCTTCGCGCCCAGTTTTCCTGTAACCTACTTCAGACCTGTATCTATGTATCATGAAAAATCGGTTACTGAATTCAGTATTTATTGGGCGGAATTGGATAAATACGGAATGTATAATATCAATACAGGCACGCCTTCTTTTAATTACACGGTACCCGATGGTGCAAACGGCCCCTACGTGGTTTCCGAAGTAATACCCATTACTGCTTCCAATTTTACCGGCGGACCCTGGTTCTTATCGGGTAATGAAGTATGGAAGGAATCGAGTGTGGTGGTTCCCAAGAAATTTACGAAAGTGGTAGATCTGCCCGCTTCGGTTATGCGTTTTCACACAGATGCCATTCTGGCTGATCCGGATGAACCCACCCGCTTATGGGTTGCGGCAGGCGACCGCCTGTACCAGGTGAGTAGCGTGGGTAATCCGACTCCGCCTTACGGTAAGATAGAAGCATCCTGGAACTTTAACGGGGGAAGCAGTCGCATATCAACCCTATTGAAAGTAGGAAGTGATATTGTTGTGCAGCTTGGTACCGGTATTTATAAGAAAAGCGGAACCTCCTTCTCTAAGATCGGAACGGTAAATACCAGCCTTCCTGTAAATAATATCTGTACCAACGGTAGTCAGATTTTTACCTCTGATGGAAATTACTATGATTCCAATACAGGTACATGGAAATCATTTCTGAAAAAAGGTTCTACGCTTTCGACGGCCGATGATAAGAAGTTGGCGGAACTGCAACAACTGCTCAATGTAGGAGCGCCTATCGGTTGTTTATACGGAAGCAGCGGTCCCATCTATGCGCTTACCCCAACTGAATTGATCGTGATCAATCCATTATAGCAGACATAAAACCCACGCTGGTCGTGGGTTTTTCTATTTAGTACGCGTAAGGGTGCGGGGGATTGACTAAACTTTATTGTAATTCTCACTATTCCAGATTGTTGGTCAGGCGACCAACAATAGCGTCAGATACCGGCAGAGATGCCGGATTTTTTGTTGATACGATAGAATCTTTTCTTCTTCTCCTTTTCAACTACATTTATATAGCTTAACCAACATCTTATGTCAAAATATTATCCCCTGTTTTTATTCCTCCTGTTTACCACAGCCACACTTACCGCACAATACCAGCCTTTGTACAAAAACATTCCCAACCAGAAATCCGTGGTCAACCGCGAATCAGATACTATTATTAATAAGGGCATCCTCATTGTCAGGAATATTTCGGAACCGGCTTACCGGTATTTCAGGGTAAAAGAAGATGCGGTGAAACGTCCCTGTGTGATCATTTGTCCGGGCGGCGGTTACTGGATAGCTGCGGCCGGCCATGAGGGAACCGATGTGGCCCAATACCTGAACAGCATAGGTATCAATGCACTGGTACTGAAATACCGCATACCCAACGATGCCAATCAACCCGATAAAACCATTGCACCCCTGCAGGATGTACAACAGGCCATGTACCTGGCCAGAACAAATGCCGCCGCATGGGGAATTGATGCAGGTAAAATTGGCGTGATGGGTTTTTCTGCCGGTGGACACCTGGCAGCCAGCCTGGCCACCCACTATGCAGATGTAAAAATTCCGATGGAACAAACCGTATCGCTGCGGCCCGATTTTCAGGTATTGCTGTATCCGGTGATCAGCATGACAGATATCGGTCACCGCGGCTCGCGCGATAACCTGTTGGGTAAAAACCCTACCGAAACCCAGATCCGTTATTACAGCAATGAGCAGAACGTAAACAGTGCTTCACCACCGGCTTTTATTGTGCATGCCAAAGATGATAAAACCGTACCCGTGCAAAACGCGCTGATCTATTACAAAGCCCTGCGCGATCAGCAAGTAGAAGCCCAACTATTGTTGTTTGATAAAGGTGGACATGGGTTTGGGATGATGAATCCGGAGGAAAAAATACAGTGGCCGGAGCAGATGAGGGTTTGGTTGGAGAAGGTGTTGAACAGGTGAATGAACACCGAATATCGAATCCCGCCCAGGCGGGAAATATCGAACGCCGAAATAAGGCATGGAACAGATGAACAGAGGAACAAGGAACAGATGAACGGAGAGCAAAAAGGGAACACCGAATATCGAATAAGGAACATCGAACACCGAACGGAAAACCATAGAACAGATGAATATTGAATATAAAACAAACAATAATGAAATCGGTGTCATCTGTTGAAAGCTGCTATTTTCTCTGTGAAACTCCTTATCTCGGTGCGCCCTGCCTACCGGCAGGCAGGTCTGTGTTGAAAAAGCATATAAGCGTCCAATTATTGAATTGTATTTTTTTCAACACAGAGTACACAGAGGAACGGAGGGTCACAGAGATTTTTTGTTAACTGTTGCATCACCGGGTAGATTTTGCATACGGCCTCGAATACAAATTAAAAAACGGAATATCTACTGCGAGAAAAACACCGGTACGCCAGCTGAGTTGATCAGACAGATCAACGGTGGTGCCGCCGGCTTTGTAACTGATGCTGCGCAGGGCGGGTCCTTTCTGTGCACCAATACCCAACGATAGTGGCGTATTAAATAATCTGCCCAACACGATAAACCCACCGGGCGCCAGCAGGTTTTTCCAGGTAAAATCGGGCAGTTGTTTACTGGTAACACTATCGGGTGTGCTGAGCTGGTAACTGGCCACGGCACCGAGGTCTAAAACAGAGGCAAACAGCGAAAGCGAACCCACCCACTTGTTACGGAGTCCTTTGCTAAAAGCCACCCCAACCGGCAGGCTGATACCAAAAGTGGGAAAACTGATTGCATTGTTGGTTAGGGTTGTGCTTTTGTATTTTTCTGTGTACCAATTGGCACCGATATACGAATTGATAGATACGCTCCAGCTCGTATGTTGTTTAATAGAGGAGCTGCCGGTAGGTAAAATAGCGGCATCGATTGCAGCGCTGATATCTTCTGCGTTTTTTGATTCAACGATGGATGCTGCCAGGGAACCGTATTTGAGTAAGTGCTGCGTAGTGGTATCTTTTGGCAGATAGCGGTTGATCAATATCGCTGAATTCATGACTGCGGCAGCGTATTGTTTTTCGTACAGGTTGCCCAGTAATGCTGTCAGGGTAGAAACATTGTTGAATAAAATATCGGTCTTTGCTGGGTAATCTTTATAAGTGATTCCTATCAACCGGTTAATTTGTGTACAGCTGTTTTTAGTAGTGTTGCTGATTTTATTAATTACAGCGATAGTAGTTTGAAAGGATGGTCCGTCAACCGGTTTGCCAATGGTTTGTAAAGTACCGAGTGCAGCAGCGGCCTGGTTGTAACCTTGCAGCAACACTTTGATAGTATTGTTTACAGCATCGATTTTTTCCTGTGCATTGTTGATTACCTCCGTTAATTTTAATTCAGATCCATCTTTCTTTGTAAAAGAGAGGGAACGGATTTTTTCGTACAGGAGGCCATAAAACAATTTTGTGTTGATGGGGTCCGCGATGATTTTTTTTGAAAAATCTTCTGTGCTGATCCAGTTGCTTATTCCGCTTTCATCTCTCACGGCTTCCGATAATTGGCATAACAGCTCCAATGTGTTGTAAACGTTCTTCCATTCCCCTTTTTGAAGAGCGATTTTATCCGGACGAAACTTTTGTATGGCATCAGCCAGTGAACCGCCGGAAACAAGGGCGCTTACGCCATCCAGTATCGGAATAGATAACCAGAGGTTATACCGGGACGTATCTTTCAGAATCAGTGCAGAAATATTCTCCGACCGTAAATAAGCAGGAACCGTAGTAAACAGAGCCGCTATATCTTCTGCAAAAGCGGCGCGCAATGTATTCAGGTAACTGGCATAGAGATAAGTTTCAATGTTACCAATGAGGTCGCCCGTTTTTGGAAAAAGCATTTTAAGGCCAGGCTTCTCAAGCTCGGTTCTGAATTTATTAAAGAAGTTAACAGTCAGTTCCTGTTTGGCTCTTTTAATAACGAGGTTGGTTATAGCACTGGCTATTATCGGGGCGTTTAAACCCGGGGCCGATACGGCAGCAACTGTTTCCGCCGCAGATGAAGCTGCGGGTAATGCATACTCACCCTTCATCATTTTTTTGTTCTTTTCTGTTAACCAATCACTGGTGGGTAGTTGGTTAAGTTTCATATCCCGCAGGAAGTCATTGATCCCGAAGGGATTGTTGCTTTTTTGGATTAGCAGTTTTGTTTCATTCAAAGTGTGCGATTCGCCGGGTGCAAAATATTTCAACAGAATGGGTAGATAGATTTCCTGAGATGCGTCGTCCGTATTAAAAACACCGGCACTCATGGTTTTTCGTAAAGCCAGCACATCGCGATAAATATTCGGAAAGTTTTGCGCAGCAGCCGTTTGCATACACAAACAGGCCAATACAATAGAAAGGAGTTTCATAGCAGTTGGGTTATTGGATTTGGTAATTTGTTTATTGCCCTTTTATTATCCCGGGACAGCAACAAAAGCAAATAAATAGTAATACGATATTAATCAAGGAAATCCGAACCTGCAAGGGTTGTCTGGTATTTATTACCGGCCACTATCAGTCTTTTAAACAGGCGATAGCAGACTGCTATATAACTCATTAAAAAGAAACACAATTCTTACTAAGCACCAATGGCTGCCCCCTCTGCAACAGTCCCGCGTAGAAAACCGGTAGTTTTTTTCAGGGGTATCTTGTATATTCTGATCTAATACTTATTGATCTGTGGGATCTTTTTCTGCGCTGATAACAGCGGCGCCTGATGGTACGGCTCCTTTCAGCATGTCAGAAAGTTTGCGTTTCATGGCGGCTACCCTGTCTGGATATTGAGAAGCGAGGTTTTGGGTTTCACCAGGGTCTTCGGCAAGATTAAAGAGCGAGATCATACCATATTTGGCCAGGATTTTTGGCGCGGGTTTTTCGTTGGGTCCATTCTCATCTGCGCCCAATGCAATCAGTTTCCAGTTACCCATACGGATGGCTGCCTCTTTCGGGCCATGTGTAGATACGGATAGAATAGCATCGTGCGGTGAGGGGGCTGATGCTGTGATCATTGGCCAGATATCCAATCCATCAAGAGGTAATGTTTGGGCGAGGGTAGCACCTGCCAGTTTTACCAGTGTCGGATACCAGTCGATGACGTGCATGGGTTCAGTTATGCGTTTGGCCTTGGGTACATGACCTGGCCAGTTTACAAAACTGGCGCCTCTTATTCCACCCTCATAGATGGTAGCCTTAAAATCGCGCAGCGGCAAATTATTTCCCGGTGGTGGTGCGCCGTTATCGCTCAGGAAAACAATCAATGTGTTTTCGCGGATACCGGCTTTGTCTATGGAAGAAACAATTTCCCCGATGGCTTCGTCAACGGCGGCCAGCATGCCGGCCAGTTTTTGTCTGTTACCGCTCAGCGTAGCGTATGGTGCAAGGTATTTTTCCGGAGCCTGGTAAGGTGCATGAATTCCATTAAAGGGCACATATAGAAAAAAAGGTTTTGCTCTGGAAGATGTTTCGATAATCCGGCAGGCTTCTTTTGCGATCAGGTGTGTGCTGTAACCTTCTTCTTTCAGCGCAATACCATTGCGGTACCAATCGGGCTGTTTGTTACGCTCGTGAGTGAAGTAATCGATATTGCCAAAATAGAAGCCATACTGCTGATCAAAGCCTCTTGCATTGGGCTGATATGCTTTTTCAAATTCGCCCAGATGCCATTTGCCGGTGATGGTGGTTTGATAACCTGCAGCACGAAGTGCATCGGCTAGTGTGCGTTCAGTAAGTGGAAGTCCCCATTTTGCACCAGGAGAAACAATGGTGTACACACCGGTATGTGTTGGATACCGGCCGGTTAGCAAAGCCGCCCTGGTGGGCGAACAAACCGGTTGTACATAACTGTTTTCGAGAACGGTTCCTTCGTTTGCAAGACGGTCTATAACTGGTGTGCTGATTTCTTTACCGCCGTTGAAACCACATTCGCTGTAACCCATATCATCAACGAGTAAAAAAACAATATTGGGCGGTTGGATTTTCTTGTTTTGTGCAGAACAGATAATAAAAGGAGATAAAACACATAAACAAAACAAACAGATCGCTTTTTTAGAGTTGTTGTTTTGGCGAAGAAACGGGAAGAGCATGGTTTCGGAATTCAATCGGTAATGGAATCAGATCGTGTACAGGCATAATGAATGTACAATTTTTACCTAAGAAAAAAACTCGTAAACGTTCACAGCTTTTTATGTGAACACATTGGCACCGGGCTTCTGCCGGGTACATAAAAATCCGGCGGTACAGTACAAGTGTGCGACGCAACCGGGCCGCTATGAAAAACAACAGCTGGTATCATAAACCTCCGATACCTCCACCAGATTTCCTTTTGTTTTTATATATTACAATCCATTTTACACCCCCCTATTCCTTCATTTCATACCAAAACTATGCGTAGAAAAAAATTCCTTTATCTTATTTGTTTACTGGTATCAGTGCCTTATCTGAGCTACTCGCAAACAACTGCGAAAAGAAAACTGAAACCGTCTGATGTGTACCGGCTGCAAACCATCGGCGACCCGCAGGCTTCGCCGGAGGGTAACTGGATTGCCTATACTTTATCATCGGTGGATTCTGTGGCCAACAAACGCAATACCGATATCTGGATGGTGAGCTGGGACGGGAAACAGACCGTACAGTTGACCAACAGCCCCGATGCAGAGTCGCAACCTAAATGGAGTCCGGATGGGAAATACCTGTCATTCGTATCTGCCCGCCAGGGTGCCACCGGCAGCCAGATCTGGCTGATGAACCGCCTGGGTGGTGAGGGTAAACAACTGACCAACCTGAAATCGAGCCTGGTGGATTATTCCTGGGCCCCCGATGGTAAAAAATTATTGCTGACCCTGAAAACCACCGACACGGCCAAACCCAAAACACAAAAACCCTGGGTCATCAACCGCTACCGCTTTAAGCGCGATGTGGAAGGGTATATTACCCAACGTCAGCCCGTGCATTTGTATTTGATGGATATAGACGGTAAAAAAATGGACACCCTTACTACCGGTGAATTTGATGAGTCTGGTGCGGTGTTTAGTCCGGATGGCAAACAGATCGCTTTCGTAAGCAACCATACCGAAGACCCCGACAGAAATACCAACTCAGATATTTTTGTGATGGATGCCGCACCCAAAGCCACAGTCAGAAAAATTACCAGCTTTGCCGGTGGTGATTATGGTCCGGTATGGAGCCCCGATGGTAAAATGCTGGCTTATTTCCAGTCGGCATCGGCTGGCTATACTTCTTACGACCAGCCCTACCTGGCCCTCGTTGATCTGGCGGGAGGCGAACCTAAACTATTGTCTAAAACCTTAGACAGGCATGTGAGCAATCCTAAATTTTCGAAAGACGGCAGTCAACTGGCGGTATTGGTATCAGACGACAGGGAAAGATACCTGGCGCAGTTCAATACCAAAACCGGCGCTTTCACAAAAATTGCCGGTGGCAAACGCAGCTTTGGTGCCGTGCAACCCCACTCGCTGAATAACTGGGTGGTGAGCATGAGTGAACCGCAATTGCCTGCTGAATTATTTGCTGTTGAAAACGGGGTTACCAGAAGACTCACCAAACACCAGGACGAGTTTCTGGCGCCGCTGGAACTTGCTACGGTGGAAGGATTTACCTCTACCAGTAAAGATGGTAATAAGGTGGGGAGTATATTGTTTCGTCCGGCCGGTATGGCTGCTACGCAGAAAATGCCTACGCTGTTCTTTATTCACGGCGGACCGGTGGCGCAGGATGAATATGGTTTTGATCTTTCGCGCCAGATGTTGTCTGCTGCAGGTTATGCGGTGGTGGGTGTAAATTATCGCGGCAGCAGCGGACGTGGCCTTGCTTATTCGCAAAGCATCAACGCCGACTGGGGTAACCTGGAAGTGAAAGATATTACCAGTGCGGTGGATTATGTAGTTGACAAAGGCATTGCCGATCCGGAGAAGCTGGGTATTGGCGGCTGGAGTTATGGTGGTATCATGACCGATTACATGATCGCTTCTGACACGCGGTTTAAAGCGGCATCCAGTGGTGCCGGTGTAGCGCTGGTGGCTTCTTTATATGGAGTTGACCAATACATTATGCAATACGATAACGAGCTGGGTGTGCCCTGGAAAAACATGGATAAATACCTCGCCATTTCCTATCCGTTTTTGAAAGCCGATAAGATCAAAACCCCTACCCAGTTCATGGTGGGTGAAAGTGATTTTAATGTGCCTTCTCCGGGAAGTGAGCAGATGTACCAGGCCCTGCGTTCCTTGGGTGTGCCTACTGAACTGATCATATATCCGGGCCAGTTTCATGGAATTAGTGTACCGAGTTATGTGAAAGACAGGTTTGAAAGATATATTGCTTGGTTTGATAAGTATTTGAAATAGATCAAACACTTACATTGTAGCAAAAGCCCCGACAGATATTCTGTCGGGGCTTTTTTTGTGAATCTGTGGGTTGTGAATGTATTGTGTTATGTTTTAAATCAAACACACTGTAATGCGAGAACCCGTGTCGCTCGCGGCCGCTGGGCCTCGTCCCTGTTACCGGGCTGCTTTTTCTTCTGCCAAAATGTGCTACGCATCATTTTGTCTGCCTTCGCCTTCGCTCGGCACCGAACAAAAAGAGGCCCGTCCACAGGGACTGATTAGAAATTTTTCATCGAACACCCTCAAGTGGCAAACTTCCTTTATTTAAAATCAATCTCACCCAATAACACAGTTCTTGGATCGAGTAATAGCAGATCGGGTTTAGCGTCGGCAGGGATGTTGAAGCTGGATTGTAAACTGTTTACTGTAAACTTTTTGATCTCGGGTACGGCATTACCTGCTTTGTAAATGGCCACTTCGATGGGGAAATCGAATGGCAAACGGGAGCTTTGGGTTTGCTGCAGGGTAACAGTGATCTGTTTGGCATTGTTATCGTATGCCCAATTACCTTTTAGTTGCAGATTATCGGCACGGTTTAGGTATTGCGCAAAAAATCCGCGAAGGTTCTGGTTGGCAGCTTTTTCCATTTCGGTGATAAAGTCGTTGGTGGTGGCGTTGGCGTTATAGAACTTTTTATAGTAGGCCTGTATGCCTTTTCTGAAAGCATCATGCCCCATTCTGTCGCGCAGCATGTGTAAGATCCAGGCTCCTTTCTGGTAAGTGAGGCCGCTGGTCACCAATCCCTTTTCGGCAGAGCGCTCGGCTACAATGGCCCAGGATGAATCTTTTTTGGTAAGATCGTATACTGTTTTACGCGCTGCTTTGATACCATTGATGAACTCGTCGTGTCCATAGGCGTTTTCAATGAACAGCAGTGTAAAATAAGTGGCAAAACCTTCGCTCAGCCAGGCATCGTCCCAGGTGCTTTCGGTTACGGCATTACCAAACCATTGGTGGGCCAGCTCGTGTATCACTACATTGCGTAAGCGAACGGATTTTTTTCCGGTCACCATTTTTTCATCATAAAAAATAGCAGAAGAGGTTTCCATTCCTCCGCCTACACTCTGGGTTTCTATGCTGGCCAGTTTTTCATAGGCAAAGGGGCCTACCAGGTCTGAGTAAAATTGTAATACCTGTTTGGTGGGTTCTGTAAAATCCAGGAAACCGGCTTCCCTGTCTTTGGGGTATACCCAGGTCTGTATGGATTTGCCATTAAAATCATCTACATACTGCACTGAAAATTCTGCCACCCCCAATACAAATAACCAGCAGGATACGGGCACCGATTGTTTCCAGTGGGTGAGTTTGGTGCTTTTATCCAGCATGGATTCTTCCAGTAGTAAACCGTTGGAGACTACTTTGTAATGTGCGGGTGCGGTTACAATAAATTCGGATGTGGCTTTATCGTAAGGATGATCAACCGTAGGCAACCAATGGCGGGCATTATTGGGCCAGTTCTCGCACATAAAACTCCGGTCGCCGAATTTGGTGGGCTGGATCTTCATGCCACCGGCGGGTATGCCTTTGTAGCGGATCACCACCGTGATCTCCTGGTCAATGGCCGGGGCGGCGGCCAACTGTATCAGCAGCTCATCGTTTTTGTGCGTGAAGGTAAGGGGCTGGTTCTGGTAACTCACTTCCTGCACGGTCATACCCTTTCCCTTCCATTTGTCTGCGATGTTCACCAGATCCAGCCGGAGTTGTTTCACATCAGCTTTTTTACAAACAAAACTGATCGATGCTTTGCCCATGATCTCATCTGTATTGTCTGAGAACTGCAGATCAAATGCATAATGCAGGATGTCGATATTGTAATTACGCGGATAGGTGTCGGCGTAACCATTCATCACGGTCAACAGTAGTAAAAAGAAGAACAGGAATGATTTACGCTTCATACAAACGGGGTTAAGCTTTTAAGGGAATAGATAGAATAAGAGGCTATCGCTAATATAACTTAATTATCTGTTATTCGGAAAGGACAGTCTGGTTAGGGATCCTATTACCGGTGAACCGTTTGCCAATATCTACAATAATACTGTTTACAAAGAATCGGGTGCTGCAGGAGTATAGATATATAACCACAGGTTTTCTGAATAGTATATATTGTTACGCGGGGCTAAAGCCCCAACCAATATTTTTTCAACTCTTTGTATCCCCGCTCTGAAGAGCGGGGCAAATCATCTTTTCATTGTTGCTCCGCTCTTCAGAGCGGGGAGAACATCCTGTCAAAAAATCTTCATTCGGGACTTTAGTCCCGAGTGTCTCTTTTGACAACCTGATTTACAAAATCTTCCGAATAACAGCGCCAACAAACCCACTGCCATCCCTTCTTTGTTGCCTGTTGCAGCAGGAATTCACAATTCCTTAATCATTCCGTAGCATCCCGGTAATATGCCTATGGGAATTTTAATAAACAGTCAACATGGAAAAACGTTCCGTTAATGTTGTAGTAATGAGCGACCTGCACCTGGGTACCTATGGTTGCCATGCTGCTGAAATTGTCAATTACCTTAAAAGCATCTCTCCCCAGATCCTCGTATTAAACGGCGATATCATTGATGGCTGGCAGTTCAGCAAAAGATATTTTCCGGCCAGTCACCTGCAGGTGATCAAAGAGATCATGAACCTGTTAAGCAGGGGTACCCGTGTGATTTATATCACCGGTAATCATGATGAAATGATGCGCCGCTACAGCGATATCCAGATCGGAAATTTTCAGTTAACAGATAAGGTAGTGATTGAGATAGATGGTAAAATGACATGGATCTTTCATGGTGATGTATTTGATGCCACTACCAAAGGAAGCGCCAAACTGCTGGCCAAGCTGGGCGGTCATGGGTACGACCTGTTGATATTGCTGAACCGGTTCATCAATTACTGTTTACGCCTGCTGGGAAAAGAAAAGATGAGTCTGAGTAAAAAAGTAAAAGACAGTGTAAAACAGGCCGTTTCCTGGATCGGCAATTTTGAACAGACCGCTGCCGAACTGGCCATTGCCAAAAAATATGATTATGTGATCTGCGGACATATTCACCAGCCCCAGAAAAGAACCGTTGAAACCAAAGAAGGCAAAGTGATTTATATGAACAGCGGCGACTGGATAGAGAACCTGACCGCGCTGGAATACAATGATAACGCGTGGGAGATTTTTCACTATGATGAAAAAGCTTTTGCGGACCAGCTTGCAGAAACCAAAGCAGTGAGAAAATCACAGCGTCCGCAGTTATCTGTTGTAACAGATGAAGTCACATTTTTTCTTAACTCCTTACATCTGCAATCATGAAAATACTCTATGCCGTACAGGCCACCGGTAATGGTCATATAGCGCGGGCAAAGGAACTGTTGCCTTATTTGCAGCAATATGGAACTGTAGATGTATTTCTGAGTGGCAGTAACAGCAACCTGCCGGTGCCTTTGCCGGTAAAATACAAGAGCAAAGGGGTAAGCCTGTTTTATGGTAACCGGGGCGGACTGGATTACTGGAAAATGCTGCAGGAATTATCGCCCCGGAAAATTATAGCAGAAGCCCGCGCTTTACCGGTTGAAAAATATGATGTGGTGATCAATGATTTTGAATGCATCACTTCGCTGGCCTGTAAGTTGAAAAATGTGGCCTCGGTTAATTTCGGTCACCAGGCAAGTTTTATCAGCAGCCATACACCGCGGCCCGCTAAAAAAGATGCGGTAGGAGAATTGATCTTGCGGAATTATGCTACTGCCACGCAATATATCGGGCTTCATTTTGAGCAGTATGACGATTTTATTTATTCACCTATCATAAAAGAACAGGTACTGTATGCAAATCCAACCAATCAGGAACATATCACCGTATATCTTTCTCATTACAGCGATGATTGTATTATACCTTATTTACAACAGTTACCTGCTGTTCGTTTTGAAGTGTTTAGTAAAAAGGTAAAAGAAAAAATACGGGTTGGAAATATCAGTTTTCTTCCGATTAATAATGAAGCGTTTACCAATAGTATGGTTCATGCTGGCGGTGTGATAACCGGTGCCGGTTTTGAAACACCGGCCGAGGCCCTGGTGTTGGGCAAAAAACTCCTGTGTGTACCCATCAGGGGCCAGTATGAACAATTGTGTAATGCTGCTGCTTTGAAAAACTTCGGGGTGCCGATCCTTTCTTCCATTAAAGAAGGTTTTCCGGACGAGATCCGTTCCTGGCTACAGGCGGCGGGTCCGAGAAAACTGGAACTCGCCCATTCTACCCACACGATTGTATCGAAAGTGATAGAAACAGCGCTCTCTATCCGGAGAACAACCGATGACGCCGCCGCATATGCTTATCATCCGCTTGCTTTAAAATACCAGTAATTGATACCAGCTGCTACGATCCGTGCCACAGATTTTGGGAAAGACTTTTTATGGGGTGTTACTATTGCGGCAGCCCAGAACGAGGGAGCATATACGGCCGGTGGCAGGGGGCCATCCATATGGGACCAGTTCTCGCAACGCAAAGGAAAAATCAAAGACGGATCACGACCCTCGGTGGCCTGCGATTTTTATCATCGTTACCAGGATGACCTGCTATTGGTAAAAGCACTGGGTTTTACTGTATTCCGGTTTTCTATTTCCTGGAGCCGGATCCTGCCGGATGGAACCGGAAAAATCAATCCCGAAGGAATCGCTTATTATCACCGTGTAATAGATGAATGCAATAAACTGGGACTGGTTCCTTTTATTACCTTATACCACTGGGATCTTCCCTATGCACTCGAAAAAGAAGGCGGGTGGTGCACACACAAGGTATTACGCTGGTTTAACCGCTTTGTAACTATTTGCGCCACGGAGTACGGCGATAAGGTAAAAAACTGGATCATCCTGAATGAACCCATGGCATTTACTTCGCTGGGGTATATGCTGGGTATGCACGCACCGGGTAAAAGGGGATTGGATCATTTTCTTCCTGCCGTGCACCATGCAGCCATGGCGCAGGCAGAGGGAGGCAGAATTATCAGATCATTGGTGCAGGCGGCTACTATCGGTACGGCTTTTTCCTGTAGTGAGATTGTTCCGGCTTCACAGCACCCCAAAGACATAGCCGCAGCCAACCGCATGGATATCCTGCTGAACAGATTGTTTATCGAACCTTCGCTGGGTATGGGTTATCCGGATGACCCTTTTCCATTGATGGAGAAATTATTCCTGCACAACAAAGCCTGGAAGTATACGGAGCAACTCCGTTTCGATTTTGATTTTATCGGGCTGCAAAATTATTTTCCGGTAACGGTAAAATACAATGCCGTTATTCCCATTATACAGGCGGTAGAGGTAAAAGCGGCCACCCGAAAAGTGCCGCATACGGCTATGGGATGGGAAGTGAATGCAGATAGTTTTTACAGGATGGTGAAACGTTTTGCCGCGTACAAAAATGTACAACAGGTAATTGTAACCGAAAACGGTGCTTTTTATAAAGACAAACTGGTGAACGGCAGGGTTGATGATATACAACGCACCACTTATTTTCAACAATACCTGACCGCTCTTTTGCGCGCCAAAAAAGAAGGCGTGAACGTTAACGGTTATTTTGCCTGGACCCTTATGGATAATTTTGAATGGTCGGAAGGCTATCATGCCCGATTCGGGCTGGTACATGTTGATTTTGACACACAACTAAGAACTGTAAAACAATCCGGCCACTGGTTCAGAGAATTTTTGTCGTAGTAATTGCGGGTTCATCCGTATGCACGTAGGCGGTTATCATACCGGTGTCTATGCGGGAACGGGTAATTATTTGAGAATCGGATACCTCTATATACAATAAGGCTGTTTTGCTGATAAATAATCGATGTACTGGTTTTTGATCAGGTTGTACCTATCTATCCCCGCAAATAATGCAAAACCATTGCTTTAATAAGGTCTGAGAATCAATAGCTGGTGCTTATCAGTACGGTCTTTCGGGAATAACATAGATTTTTTACTACATAAACCACCTCCCGCTGCTACAACCACTTTATCCGGATAGTTACCGGCTGCTTCGGTCATTGTCTATTCTTCCTGCATTATTACTGTTACCGTTTTCCACTTCTATTATCTACTGATTTTTCACAATGCGGTCTATTTCCCGGGGGGGGTATTCTGAGTCTCTTTGTACTGTAATTGTAACGAAACAGTTGCCGCAGAAAAAAGAGAAGCCATGAAAACGCTGACAATAAAAACCGGAAAAATGCAGCAGGTAATGGGAGCCAGGTTGCTCACCCTTGCTACTGCGCTGTTACTGTTTACTGCTTGTCAGAAAGGAGTTGAAACACCGGTTAACATGGCTGGGGCCCCAATGGTAACCAGTAGCGCTGCTTTTATTGGCGGATTCAGGATCGCAGAACCTAAAGTGGTAATGTGCCAGGGAAATGAAGAAAAAACCGGGATTAATTTTAGCTGGAACCGTACTGCCACTGATAATCTGAGAGACTATACTATTGAAGCGGCTGCCGAAGGCACCCATTTTGAGGCACCGGTAGAACTGGGTACTACAGATGGAGCCCAGGTAGGATTTCTGGTAAAAGACCTGAATCGGAAAATGTGTAAACTCATCCCCGCCGGTACTACCGGTAAAGTAGAACTGAGGGTAAAAGCCTATCCTGTATATGGCAAAAATACCGCTGTTTACAGTGATGCTGTAGCACTGAATGTGACCACTTATCTGCAATACACCGAATATGCGTACCCCCGTTATATGAAAATGCCCGGTAACTACCAGAACTGGGATCTGGCCACTGCCCCTCAACTGGTGAGTGTGAACAATGATGGTGAGTATGAAGGGTATGTAACTTTTGGTAACAACTATCCCCAATTCATGTTTGTAAAAGGAGCCCAATGGGAAACCACCAATACTTTCACCCATATCGGTAACAGCAAGTTCGGATTTGGCGGCGGGGTGCTGGCTATTTTTGGTGGCGCAGGAACCTACCTCGTAAAAGCAAGTACCAATACCAATAGCTGGAGCTACACCAAAATCAATAACTGGGGCATTCATGGAACTGCGGTAGCAACCAACACCGGGGCTGACCCGGTAATGAGCTACGATGCAACCACTCAGGCTTACGTGATGGGCGTTAACCTGCAGGCTGGTGAGTTCCGGTTCAGGGCCAACAATAACGATGCGGTTACCCTGGGCAAAGAAGTAAAAGACGGTTACGAAGTACCTGTTGCAGGTGGTGCTAATTTTACCGTAGCTGTTGCCGGTTACTACAATATTTACCTGAAAGTAGACCTGGCCGGTAACTATGCCTGTACCGTAGCCAAACAAGCTACTCCTGGCGTAAATGGCAAATAAACAAATCCCCCTGGATAAATAGCAAGCAATGGATGACGATGAGTAGAGGCGGTACCCGAAAGGGTATCGCTTTTTTGGTCGGGACGCTAAAGCGGCCTGAACAAAAAATGCTTATGGATTAGTAGACCAGATGGAGGCGTCTTTCACAAAGACCCTTCTGTTCAGTTTTAATTGTGCTACGATCAGTTCTGCGAAATCTTCGGGATGCATTACCCGGTCTTCGTTGTTGTTGAGGAGGTTGGCGTTTTTGGCCAGATCGGTTACCACGGTACTGGGGGTAAGCGCCGTTACACGGATATTGTGTTTACGCACTTCCTGCATCAGGGAATCGGTTAGTCCCATCAGTCCGAATTTAGAGGCACTGTAAGCACTGGTAACCGGCGCTCCTTTTAAACCAGCGGTAGAAGATACATTGATGATATCGCCGGTCTGCCTTTCGATCATTTCGGGCAAAACGGCGCGGGTAACATAGTATACACCAAACAGATTCACTTTGATCTGGTTCTCCCACTGTTCCGGTGTTAGCTCCAGAAATTTTCCGAAAGCGGCCGTACCGGCGTTGTTGATGAGGATATCAATGGCCCCCAGCTCCTGCCGGATCTTTGCTACAGCGGCATTCACCGAGTTGATATCACTGACATCAGCCATGGCAATCGCTGCTTTTACGCCCAATGCAGTTACTTCTGCAGCAACCGCCTGCAGGTCTTTCTCCGTTCTGGCTACCAAACCGATCTGTACACCCTCGTTCGCCAAAGCCAGCGCTACCGCGCGACCAATTCCTTTACCCGCACCAGTGATCAGGGCGGTTTTGTTTTGTAATGATTGCATATGATGTTTATATTTTATAGTTAGGGAAGGGCTATCGTGAATCGTGAATCGTGAATCGTCAGTCGTCAGTCGTCAGTCGTGAGTGTTGGGTCGTCTATTTTCTGCCCACTCACGCCTCACGATCCCCGCAAAATTACCCCCTTTATCACCCGCACATTGTAAATTCTGTGTCACTAATTGTATATCCGGGTAATCATCCCCCCCATATCCGCTGTTCACGAAATCGTTTGCGTTTGTTTTCTGTGCCGGTTGGTGCTGATTTCAAACGCTTCTTCGTATTTTATTGCCTGATTAACTGCCCCGATTGCTATGAATGACAAACTACCCCGTCGTCGTTTTATTCGTTATGCCACTACCTCAGCCATTGGCGCTGGTTTGCTGGGCCGCTTTTCTCCTGCTTTGGCAGCAACAGATGATACACCGAAACGGATCGGTATCATCGGACTGGATACTTCGCACAGCATTGCTTTTGCAAAAGCGCTGAATGGTCCCAATCCTTCGGCCAACTATAAAGGTTTTACCATTTCGGCCGCTTACCCGCAGGGCAGTGCCGATATTGAATCTTCTGTAAAAAGAATTCCCGGTTATACGGAAGAGGTAAAGAAACTGGGCATTGAGATCAGCTCCTCTATTGAAGAACTGCTGGCAAAATCGGACTATATCCTGCTCGAAACCAACGATGGCCGCCCGCACCTGGCACAGGCCATGCAGGTGATCAAAGCAGGTAAACCACTGTTTGTGGACAAACCGGTAGCCGGCTCGCTCAGCGATGCCATTGCTATTTATGAAGCGGCTAAAAAATACAAGGTCCCCATTTTTTCTTCCTCCTCCCTCCGGTATATGGAAACCGCGCAGGAAGTGGCCAACGGGAAAATAGGCAAAGTGTTGGGGGCAGATACGTTCAGTCCGGCAACACTGGAGAAAACACATCCTGATCTGTTTTGGTATGGCATACATGGAGTTGAGATCTTATATACGGTGATGGGGAAAGGCTGCAAAGAACTGGTGCGCATTCCTACAACCGATACCGATATCGTAGTGGGCACCTGGGCCGATGGCCGCACCGGCACTTTCCGCGGAACCCGAACCGGTAAACACGAATATGGCGGAACGGCTTATGGAGAAAAAGGTAACCTCACCCTCGGACCCTTCAAAGGCTATGATAACCTGCTGGATCAGATCATTGCTTTTTTCAAATCGGGCATCCCTCCGGTAAGTGCTGAAGAGACTTTAGAAATATACACGTTTATGCAGGCGGCCGATGAAAGTAAACGTAATGGAGGGAGGAGTGTAGTGTTAGCTGACGTATATAAGAAGGCAATGAGTGAATGAGTGGATGAGCGATTGAGTGAATGTTTTACTCACTACTGACGACTCACGATTCACGACTCACGATAAACCTTGTTTCAATAAAAAATAAATACCATGAATAATTCCCGCAGAGATTTTATTAAAAAAACGTCCATGGGTACGGTGGCGCTTTCGTTTGGGGGTGTGTTGCAGGGCTTTAGTGCAGGCAGCTACCGCAATATTATCGGCGCCAACGATAAAATTACCGTGGCCTGTATGGGCGTGAACAGCAGAGGACTGGCCGTGGGTAAGAATTTTGCTTCGCAGCCCAACTGTGAAGTGTTGCATGTGTGTGATGTGGATAGTCGTGCCACTACCACCTGCATTACTGCTATTGAAAAGATACAGCAGAAGCGGCCGATGGATACACCCGATTTCAGAAAAGCGCTGGAAGATAAAAACCTGGATGTGCTGATCGTAACAGCACCCGATCACTGGCATGCGCCGGCCGCGATACTGGCCTGTTCGGCGGGTAAAGATGTCTATCTCGAAAAACCCTGCAGCCATAATCCCAACGAAGGAGAATTGCTGGTAAAAGCGGCCGCCAAACACAAGCGGGTGCTGCAGATGGGCAACCAGCGCCGCTCCTGGCCCAATGTAAGTGCGGCCATAGCAGAGTTGCATGGAGGCGTGATCGGTAAACCGTATTATGCTAAAACCTGGTACACCAATAACCGACCCTCGATTGGTATAGGCAAAGAAACGGCTGTGCCGGATTGGTTAAATTACGATCTCTGGCAGGGCCCGGCACCACGCAGACCATACAAGGATAACCTGATACATTATAACTGGCATTGGTTCTGGCATTGGGGAACGGGTGAAGCGTTGAACAATGGTACACATATGGTAGACCTGGCCCGTTGGGGACTGGGTGTTACCTATCCTACAAGTGTAAGTTCTACCGGTGGTCGCTACCGTTACCAGGACGATTGGGAAACACCGGATACACAGGTAATCAATCTGTCTTTTGGCGATAAGGGCATGATCAGCTGGGAAGGCCGCAGCTGTAACGGTAAAAATGTAGAAGGCAGCAGCGTAGGTGTTGTGTTTTATGGTGAGAACGGATCGATGGTGATCGAAAGCGGCAATTCTTACAAGATCTACGACCTGAAAAACAAACTGGTAAAAGAAGTCAAGAATACACAGAACATTGATGCACGTAATGTAGCCGATCCCGCGCAGGAGCTGGATGCCTATCATATCCAGAACTTCTTTAACGCCATCAAAAATGGTACGCCGCTGAACTCAGATATCGTAGGCGGACACCAGAGTACACTGCTGGTTCAGTTGGGTAATATCGCGCAGCGAACCGGCCGTACGTTGCACACCGATCCCAGTAATGGGCATATTCTGAATGATACTGATGCGATGAAATTCTGGAGCAGAGAGTATGAAAAGGGCTGGGAGCCGAAGGTGTAAGGAACAGAGGAACAGACGAACAGAGGAACAAGGAACAGATGAACGGAGAACTAAGAACATAGAACTAAGAACATAGAACAGAAAACCCTCCAACATGCCCGGTATCGAAACAAACGAAAAACTCCTCAGTCAGCGCTTGTATTCTTTAGATGCTTTGCGTGGCTTTGATATGTTCTGGATCATCGGGGCCGATGAGTTTTTTCACCAGATGGGGAAAGCCATGGGTACACCTTTCTGGCAATCTTTGTCTACCCAGTTTACACATCCTGCCTGGGATGGGTTTCATGTGTATGATCTGATCTTTCCGTTGTTTCTTTTTCTGGCGGGAGTGTCAACGCCTTATTCTATCGGACGCTCTTTGGCAGAGGGTAAAACCAAACAACAGGTTATGCTACGGGTGGTGAAGCGGGGGTTGATACTGGTGTTGTTGGGACTGGTATATAATAATGGGTTGCAATTACGTCCGCTGGCCGATATCCGTTTCTCCAGTGTGCTGGGAAGGATCGGGATTGCGTATATGCTGGCCAATATCATTTATATCTATGCCAAAGAAAAAAGGCAGATCATCTGGTTTGCAGGTTTGCTGATCGCTTACTGGCTGATATTAAAATTTACTTCGGCACCCGGTTTCCCGGCGGGTGACCTGACGATGGAAGGAAATTTTGCTTCGTATGTAGACCGGAGTATACTGCCCGGAAAACTTTCGTTGGGTATTCATGATACGGTTGGGTTCTTTAATAATATTCCTGCGGTGAGTACGGCTTTGGCGGGCATTGTTACCGGTATCTATTTAAAGAGAACCGATATTGCGAAACAGAAAAAAGCGGTGGTAATGGCGTTGGCGGGAGTTCTTTCTTTAGTGATTGCACAGGTATGGAACCTCGATTTTCCCATCAATAAAAATATGTGGTCCAGTTCTTTTGTGATGCATACTACCGGACTGAGTTTATTGCTGATGGCGTTGTTCTATTATATTATTGATGTACTGGGTTATCAGCAATGGGCTTTCTTTTTTAAAGTGATCGGGATGAATTCGATCCTGATCTATATCTCGGGTAAATTCATCAACTGGAAATATACCACCAACGGATTTTTTCAATGGCTCATCGAATGGGTGGGCGAGCCGTATAACCTGGTGGTGCTGAGTTTGTGTATGATCCTGGTGAAATGGATCTTCCTTTATATTCTCTATCAGAAAAAGACATTTTTACGGGTATGAGTGTAACCAGAGTGTTAAAAGTGTACCATACCGAAGATCCTGTTGCGCTGGGTAATGCAGCAGGAGAAGCGGCGGCCATCACCATTAAAAAAGCGATCGCAGAAAAAGGGAAAGCAGGAATTATTGTAGCCACCGGTACCAGCCAGTTTGCTACATTGAACCGGCTGATAGCAGAACCGGGTATTGACTGGAATAAAGTGATCATGTTTCACCTGGATGAATATATCGGATTACCCATTACTGCAAAAGCGAGTTTCAGAAAGTACCTGAAAGAAAGGTTTATAGATAAAATTCCGCCGCTCAAAGCCACCAACCTGATTAATGGAGAGAATGATCCGGTGGCTGAATGCAGGCGTCTTTCTGCACTGATTGCCCGGCACCGGATCGATCTTGCATTGGTCGGTATCGGAGAGAATGGCCATCTCGCCTTCAATGATCCGCCGGCCGATTTTGATACACGGGAACCCTATATTATTGTAGCCTTGGATGATGCCTGCCGGAAACAACAGTTTAACGAAGGTTGGTTCGAAAGTATGAGCGCGGTACCAAAGCAGGCCATCAGCATGTCTATCCGGCAGATCATGAAAGCCAAACAGATTATCTGTTCCGTTCCGGATAACCGCAAAGCGGAAGCAGTGAAGAATTGCCTGGAAGAGCCAGTCAGTAACCTGCATCCTGCCAGTATTTTGAGAACACATAGTAACTGTAGTATTTACCTGGATAAAGCGGCAGCCTCTTTCTTAACCAAACCGCAGGTCAGTTAAAGAAGCTGCGTATTATTTCACCCAAAGGGGCGGGGAAAACGAGATTCATCTTAACGAAAAGATTTTATTATGAGTGATTCCAAAGCGATTGTGCAGGTAAGTTCCTTGTCTAAAAGACAAACACAGGTTTCTATTTTTATCATTGGCATTCTCTTTTTCATTTTTGGATTTGTTTCCTGGGTAAATGCGATCCTGATCCCGTATTTCAAGATCGCTTGTGAGTTGTCGCATTTCAAAGCCTACCTGGTTACGTTCGCCTTTTATATTTCTTATTTTATCATGTCGGTACCGGCCTCTTATCTCCTGCAAAAAACAGGATTTAAAAAAGGCATGATGACGGGTTTCTGGATCATGGCATTGGGTGCTTTTATTTTTGTGCCTGCCGCACTTACCAGAACCTATGAGATTTTTCTGATCGGACTGTTTACCATCGGTGCCGGACTGGCTGTTTTACAAACGGCGGCCAATCCGTATATCACGGTATTGGGTCCGAAAGAAAGTGCGGCGCAGCGTATCAGTATCATGGGTATTTTTAACAAGGGTGCGGGCATACTGGCACCATTGGTATTTGCAGCGGTGATCTTAAAAGCTACAGATACAGATCTGTTTGCACAACTGGGCAGCATGGGTTTGGAAGAAAAAGCAAAAGCGCTGGATGAACTGGTGCGCCGGGTAATCATTCCCTATCTCTGTGTAGGAACCGTGCTGGTGTTGCTCGGATTCCTGGTTCGTTTTTCTCCCTTGCCCGAAATAGATACTGAACACGAAACGGAAGAACTGGCGGCGGCCAACATGGGTAAAAACAGTATTCTTCAATTCCCGCATCTCGTGTTAGGGGCCATTGGTATTTTTCTGCATGTGGGTACACAGGTCATTGCCATTGATACCATTATCGGTTATGCCAATTCGATGCAGATCCCTTTGATGGAAGCCAAAACTTTTCCATCCTATACATTGGCAGCAACGATCTGCGGGTATATCCTGGGCATTATTTGTATCCCCAGATTCTTCAGTCAGGTAATTGCCTTACGTTTCTGCACATTACTTGGAACGGTGTTAACCTTACTGATTATTTTTAGCAGTGGACAGGTTCATTTTCTCGGACATACCGCTGATATCTCCATCTGGTTTGTAGTGTTGCTGGGTCTGGCCAACTCGCTGGTATGGGCAGGCATCTGGCCGCTGGCGCTGGATGAGCTGGGTAAGTTTACCAAACGCGGCGCTTCGGTAATGATCATGGGACTTTGCGGAAATGCCATCCTGCCTTTGTTTTATGGATACTTCGCAGATAAATATGATGTACGTACTGCTTACTGGGTGCTTCTGCCCTGTTATCTCTACCTTGTGTTTTATGCGGTATATGGTCATCGCATCAGGAGGTGGTAACCTTAATGAGTGTATATGAATGAGCGGATCAAAATAGTTAATGGTAAAGTCGTTGTTCCCGGAAAAATTCTTCCGCAGGGAACAGTACTGGTGGCCGATGGGAAGATTGTGGGTGTAGAAGAAGGAGACATAGACTTTGCGGATGCTATTTCGATTGATGCAAAAGGACAATATATCTCACCCGGTTTTATCGATATCCATATACATGGCGGTGGCGGATATGATTTTATGGATGGTACAGCAGAAGCTTTTCTGCAGATCGCTGCGATACATGCCCAACATGGCACCACAGCCATGCTACCTACCACCCTCACCAGCGAAAAGGAAGACCTGTTAGTAACGCTGGATGCGTATGAACAGGCAAACAAGATCAATACACAGGGTGCTGCTTTTCTGGGCATGCACCTGGAAGGTCCTTATTTTGCCATGATCCAGCGGGGTGCACAGGATCCGAAATATATCCGCGATCCTGATCCGGCAGAATACAGAGAGATCCTGGAAAACTATTCCTGCATTAAACGCTGGAGTGCCGCACCTGAATTAAAGGGAGCGATCGAATTTGGCAAATATGTACGTTCCAAAAATATACTGTTGGCCATGGCACATACCGATGCGGTGTACGAAGAAGCGGTAGAAGGATTTCGTAACGGGTATAGCCTGGCCACTCATTTTTATTCGGCTATGTCGGGGGTAACACGCAGAAATGCTTTTCGCTATGCGGGTGTAATAGAAGCCGCTTACCTGCTGGATGAAATGGATGTAGAGATCATTGCCGATGGGGTACACTTACCGGCGCCCCTGTTACAATTGGTCCACAAGATAAAAGGCACAGAACATACGGCACTGATCACAGATGCTATGCGAGCCGCTGGTATGCCCGAAGGCGAATCTGTATTGGGAAGTTTACAAAATGGTTTGAAAGTAATTGTGGAAGATGGCGTGGCCAAATTACCAGACAGAACCGCGTTTGCGGGTAGTGTGGCTACGGCAGACAGATTGGTAAGAACAATGATAGAGATAGCTGGGATCTCTTTAACCGATACCATCCGCATGATCACAGAAACGCCAGCCAGAATTATGGGCGTGTTGGATCGAAAAGGAACCTTGCAGGTAGGGAAAGATGCTGATATCCTGGTATTTGATAAGGATATCCGGATTTTACAAACGATTGTGAATGGTCGTATTGTTTATCAGACTGCTTGATATATCGACATTGCAAAAGGCGGTTACTCATCATCTGAACGCAGATCCAATCGGATAATCGCTTCATGCGATCCCTGGCTGAAAATACCCCTGTCGCCAATACTTTTTCCATAAGAATAGCCAAAACTCAGTTTCTCATTCAGCTTTATTTCCAGTAAACCCATGATGGCATCATCATACCGGTAAGAAGCACCCACACCGATCATATCTTTTACCCAAACAGTTCCGTTAACGTGTACATCAAAAACCTTCCCGTTCATCCAACGCATGTATACAGAAGGTTTACATTGGATATCATCGCTCAGCGTGGCCGTAATACCAGTGGTTAGAATCAGTTGCATGTTGCGCAGCGTAGCACTGTTCACCGAAAGGATCTTATCTACCTTAACCGTACTTACGAGCAAAGATGGTGCAGATAAGCTGGCGTAAAAACCGGGCCGCTGGTAATAGATCCCTGCACCGGCGGTAGGCATTACCACATTGGTATTGTATTGAAAGGAGGGATCGTTCTGAAAGGGAAGTGCCACAGAAGTCCGGTCTATCCGGTAATTCATCAAACCACCCTGCAGCCCCAGTGATAAAAATTCATCTTCTTCAAACTGAAGCATGGTGGCAAAACTCATATTGATACCGTTGGTTTTTTCGAGTCCGATCGAACTGGTGTATAACTGCAATCCCAATCCGAAATGATGTTCCTTCAATGGTGCATCCATCGAAAAAATACTGGTTTGCGGTGCACCCGGAATACCCGCCCATTGTTTGCGGAATCCGGTGCTGATACTGAGTCCGCCCCTGCTACCCGCATACGCCGGGTTAATGTTCAGCAGGTTAAACAGGTATTGTTTGTTGCTCGCATCTTCCTGTGCAAAAGAAACCACACAGCAACTGCCCGACAGCAACAGTACGAAAAGAGTTTTGTAAAAAATTGACATGCTTTATCGGTAATTTTTTATTTCCATATAGATAAGTATCCATAAAAAGTTTCCTCTGATCCGTTCGCTACATCTGTTACCACCACTTTGTAGAAATAAGTACCATCTTCTACGCGTTGGTTGGAAGTAGGTCCGCCCTGGTTATTGGTTCCGTCCCAATCGTTTTTATAATTCTGGTTACGATACACCAGTATTCCCTGTTTATTAAATACCCAGATAGCGGCCCGGTTATTACCCAGACTGCCGATCACGAATCTGTCGTTGATACCATCTCCATTGGGCGACATCCCTTCCTGCATCTGGTATTTTGCCGGACTGAGAATCAGGGGCGTGGTTACCGGAGCGGCTCCGGTAGCGGGTGCCGTGAGGCCGTTTACGGAGCGGTTATTGAATACATACTGTGTGTTGTTATATCCGTTAAGGGTTCCTTTCAGGCTGGCTGTGTTATAATAGTAGCCTTCTTTTTTATTGGTAACAATATTCAGTACCAGTGTAACAGTATCGGTGCTTTTTATGGGCAGCGTGCTGGCGGGAAGCAGAAGATTGGTATTAGTGGTTCCATTGAACGCCGGGTTAGCCACTAACTGGCCACTGGTTTGAATGCTGCTTACGCTGAAACTGGCGGGGGAAGGAAATACTTTATCCAGTGTATCTAGTAATTGTACCGTGTTGGCGGTAAGGTTTCCGCGGTTAGTGAGCAGGAAAACAAATGTTACGCGGTAACTGCCATCGGGTTGCCGAACAGGGGTAAGTGCTGCTTTGGCCAGTGTGATAGAGTCGGTACGGGTATCAGCTGTTTTGGTGAGATAATTATCTTCTCCGAGTATCGTAAAAACACGTGTATTGATAAAAGCGCCACGGATATGAGGTCCTGTTGTATAAATACCCGGATTACTCAGTCCCGATGGTCCGAGTGTATCCCAGGTACGTTCCGTGAAATCGTATTTGGAAACATAACTATTGCCGCGGTGAGCCGTAAAAGCGGGACCTTCCCTGTCTACCACATGTTGAAAGGCAACAATTGATGGAACCTGGGTATTATTTTCCTGGCCGATATTCCAGGTTTGCTGCAGGCTGGCCGGACTACCTGTTGGTCCAATAGTAGCGTTCCGGTAAATATTATCGAATACCCGGGCATGCAGATCCTGCGGTGTAGCAGTGTTGAACATGATGGAAACAGGTGCATAACTACCAGCCTGTGTACCGATGGGAAATACCACACTGCCGGTGGCGGAGGAAAGTTTGGCCCGGTACAGGTTTCCTCCTTTGGGGGTATTGCCGGTGGCTACAAAGCGGTTTTCGGTATAACCGGTAATAGAGCCGGGATTATTTTTACCAACCATCAGGTTATTACCGTTGAGCCAGAGTAAACCATCTTCGAAATGCAGGTTGCCCAGGATATGTGTATCGGTTCCTTCATCGAGATACAAACCCCGTGGATTGGCTACCAGCAGGTTGGGGAAAGCGCCACCGGTTTTGGTAGTGACTGAAAAACCACCGGCCAGGTATTGAGGAGAGCTGCTGTTGAAAAACCGAAAGGCACCGCCTACACCTGAAAAGGAATTGGGGTTGTTTACGCCCCATTCATCGGGGAAGGAAGCGGTAACGCCGTTACGCCACCTGTCGCCATACATATTAATGGTAACTCCTTTTACTGAACCCATGGTACCGTTATTAATGACGTTGTTGAATACCGACAGGTTAGCTTTGTTATTTACATACAGGGTGGCGTTGGGGGCAAGGTATAGGGCAAACTCATTGTTGTTCTGAGCAGTAACGGTTACTGCAGAACTCAGGAATGCCCCCAGCAACAGGCCTGCTGCTTTTCTGATGATGGACGGATATGTAAAACAGTGTTTTTTCAAAGGGTAGATCCTGTTTTATTTTTTTTGAGATGCCAGTTTTTTGATCATGTTTTCCAGTTGCTGCATTTTTTCCTGTAGTTCCTGGTTTTGTTTTTTCAGTGATTCGATCTGCTCTTGTTGTTCCTGTATGGATTTTACGATGGGCGAAACCATGGCAGAATAATTAATAGACAACCTGCCGGATTTATCTTCTGTTACGAGTTCCGGGAAGATTTTTTGTACATCCTGTGCGATAAAACCTATCTGCCTGTTTTTCCCAAAAGCCGGATTAATCCAGTTATAGGAAACCGGTTGCAGCGAAAGAATACCTGTGAGAGAAGCAGGTAATGTGCTTATATTCTTCTTGAATCTTTTATCAGAAAGGTTGGTAAAGTTGGCTACGGTAATATTGGTGGCAGAAATGGTGTTGGCATCGATGGTGCCAGTGGAAACAATATCAGTCAGGTTGCTGGTAACAGCGCTCAGGCTATTAGCTGTAATATTACCAGAAACAGTTATTGCTGAAAGATTACCGAGTGAAGTGATATTGTTCAATGTGCCTGTACCAAGTGTACCGCTGAAAGTTCCGCCGGTAATGGTTCCTGTTGCAGTAATATCTGTAAAGTTACCAGTAGTGGCACTCACAGAAGATGCAGTCACGTTACCGCTAACCGTAATTGCAGCCAGGTTGCCGAGGGAAGTGATATTGTTTAAAGTACCTGTTCCCAATGTACCGCTGAAAGTTCCGCCGGTAATGGTTCCTGTTGCAGTAATATCTGTAAAGTTGCCAGTAGTGGCACTCACAGAAGATGCAGTCACATTACCGCTAACCGTAATTGCAGCCAGGTTGCCGAGGGAAGTGATATTATTTAAAGTACCCGCTCCCAGGGTTCCACTGAAGGTTCCACCTGTAATGGTGCCTGTAGAAGTGATATCAGTGATAGTAGCCAAAGGCGAGCTGAGCGATCCTGCATTAATCAATCCTGTAGCGGTGATATTAGTTAAGTTACCTGCAACCACACTGATGGAGTTGGCGGTCACATTACCGCTAACCGTAATTGCTGAAAGGTTACCGAGTGATGTGATATTATTTAATGTACCTGTTCCCAATGTACCGCTGAATGTTCCGCCGGTAATGGTTCCTGTTGCAGTAATATCTGTAAAGTTGCCAGTAGTGGCACTCACAGAAGATGCAGTCACATTGCCACTAACCGTAATTGCTGAAAGGTTGCCGAGTGAAGTAATATTATTCAATGTGCCAGCTCCCAGGGTTCCACTGAATGTTCCGCCGGTAATGGTTCCTGTAGAAGTGATATCAGTAATGGTAGCCAAAGGAGAGCTGAGTGACCCTGCATTGATTAATCCTGTTGCAGTGATATTAGTCAGGTTACCCGTAACCACACTGATCGAGTTGGCAGTCACATTACCGCTAACCGTAATTGCAGTCAGGTTACCCAGTGAAGTAATATTATTTAAAGTACCTGCTCCCAGGGTTCCACTAAATGTTCCACCTGTAATGGTTCCGGTAGAAGTGATATCAGTGATGGTAGCCAAAGGCGAACTAAGCGATCCTGCATTAATTAATCCTGTTGTAGTAATGTTTGTCAGGTTACCGGTAACCACACTGATGGAGTTGGCTGTCACATTACCACTAACAGTTATCGCAGCCAGATTACCGAGGGAAGTGATATTATTTAATGTACCAGATCCCAACGTTCCACTGAAGGTTCCACCTGTAATGGTTCCGGTAGAAGTGATATCAGTGATAGTAGCCAAAGGTGAGCTGAGTGATCCTGCATTAATTAATCCTGTTGCAGTAATATTGGTCAGGTTACCTGTTACCACGCTAATGGAGTTGGCAGTCACATTACCGCTAACAGTAATCGCTGTCAGGTTACCGAGCGAAGTAATATTATTCAATGTACCAGCTCCCAGGGTACCACTGAAGGTTCCACCTGTAATGGTACCTGTAGAAGTGATATCTGTAATGGTAGCCAATGGTGAGCTGAGTGACCCTGCATTAATCAATCCTGTTGCAGTAATATTGGTCAGGTTACCCGTAACCACACTGATGGAGTTGGCAGTCACATTGCCAGAAACGGTTATCGCAGCCAGGTTACCGAGGGAAGTAATATTATTTAAAGTACCCGCTCCTAATGTCCCACTGAAAGTCCCACCTGTAATAGTTCCTGTAGAAGTGATATCAGTGATAGTAGCCAAAGGAGAGCTGAGCGATCCTGCATTAATTAATCCCGTTGCAGTGATATTGGTCAGGTTACCGGTAACCACACTGATCGAGTTGGCAGTAACATTGCCGCTAACCGTAATTGCTGAAAGGTTGCCGAGGGAAGTGATATTATTTAATGTACCAGATCCCAGCGTTCCACTGAAGATTCCACCTGTAATGGTTCCGGTAGAAGTGATATCAGTGATAGTAGCCAAAGGTGAGCTGAGTGACCCTGCATTGATCAGTCCTGTTGCAGTGATATTGGTCAGGTTACCTGTCACCACGCTGATGGAATTGGCAGTCACATTACCGCTAACAGTTATCGCAGCCAGATTACCGAGTGAAGTGATATTATTTAAAGTACCAGCTCCCAGGGTTCCACTGAATGTTCCGCCGGTAATGGTTCCTGTGGAAGTGATGTCAGTAATGGTAGCCAATGGAGAACTAAGCGACCCTGCATTGATCAGTCCTGTTGCAGTAATATTGGTCAGGTTACCCGTAACCACACTGATGGAGTTGGAAGTGACATTACCGCTAACAGTAATCGCTGAAAGATTACCGAGTGAAGTGATATTATTCAATGTACCAGCTCCCAGGGTTCCACTGAATGTTCCACCGGTAATCGTTCCGGTTGAAGTAATATCTGTAATGGTAGCCAATGGTGAACTAAGTGATCCTGCATTGATCATTCCTGTTGCAGTGATATTGGTCAGGTTACCGGTAACCACACTGATCGAGTTGGAAGTGACATTACCGCTAACAGTAATTGCTGAAAGGTTGCCGAGTGATGTGATATTATTTAATGTACCGGCTCCTAATGTTCCACTAAAGGTTCCGCCGGTAATGGTTCCTGTTGCAGTAATATCTGTAAAGTTACCAGTAGTGGCACTCACAGAAGATGCCGTCACATTACCACTAACCGTAATTGCTGAAAGGTTACCGAGCGAAGTAATATTATTCAATGTGCCAGCTCCCAGGGTTCCACTGAATGTTCCGCCGGTAATGGTTCCGGTAGAAGTGATATCAGTGATAGTAGCCAAAGGAGAGCTGAGTGACCCTGTATTGATTAATCCTGTTGCAGTGATATTAGTCAGGTTACCCGTAACCACACTGATGGAGTTGGCTGTCACATTACCACTAACAGTAATTGCTGAAAGGTTACCGAGGGAAGTGATATTATTTAATGTACCTGCTCCCAGGGTTCCACTGAATGTTCCGCCGGTAATGGTTCCGGTAGAAGTGATATCAGTGATGGTAGCCAAAGGCGAACTAAGCGATCCTGCATTAATTAATCCCGTTGCAGTAATGTTTGTCAGGTTACCGGTAACCACACTGATGGAGTTGGCAGTTACATTACCGCTAACCGTAATTGCTGAAAGGTTGCCGAGGGAAGTGATATTATTTAATGTACCTGCTCCCAGGGTTCCACTGAATGTTCCGCCGGTAATGGTTCCTGTTGAAGTAATATCTGTAATGGTAGCCAATGGTGAACTAAGTGATCCTGCATTGATCAAACCCGTTGCAGTAATGTTGGTCAGGTTACCTGTTACTACACTGATGGAATTGGAAGTGATGTTTCCGCTAACAGTTAAAGCGGTCAGATTGCCGAGGTTGGTAATACTGTTCATCGCAGACTGACTGAGTGTACCACTGAAGGTCCCGCCAGTAATGGTTCCGGTAGAAGTGATATCAGTGATAGTAGCCAAAGGCGAACTAAGTGATCCTGCATTGATCAATCCTGTCGCGGTGATATTGGTCAGGTTGCCCGTAACTACACTGATAGAATTGGAAGTGACGTTTCCGCTAACAGTTAAAGCGGTCAGATTACCGAGGTTGGTAATACTGTTCATCGCAGACTGACTGAGCGTACCACTGAACGTTCCACCTGTAATCGTGCCACTTGTATTAATGTCTGTAATGGTGGCTAAAGGCGAACTAAGCGATCCCGCGTTGATCAATCCCGTTGCGGTGATATTGGTCAGGTTACCTGTTACTACGCTGATGGAATTAGAAGTGACGTTTCCACTTACCGTGAGAGCTGTCAGATTACCGAGGTTGGTAATGCTGTTCATCGCCGATTGACTGAGCGCACCACTGAACGTTCCACCTGTAATCGTGCCGCTTGTGTTAATGTCTGTAATGGTGGCTAAAGGTGAACTGAGTGATCCTGCATTAATCAGTCCTGTTGCAGTAATGTTTGTCAGATTACCTGTTACTACGCTGATGGAATTGGAAGTGATATTACCAGACACTGTGAGTGCCGTCAGATTACCGAGGTTGGTAATACTGTTCATCGCCGACTGACTGAGCGTACCACTGAAGGTTCCACCGGTGATGGTTCCGCTTGTATTAATATTCGTAAGGGTAGCCAAAGGTGAACTAAGTGACCCTGCATTGATCAATCCTGTTGCAGTAATGTTTGTCAGATTACCTGTTACTACGCTGATGGAATTGGAAGTAACGTTTCCGCTAACAGTTAAAGCGGTCAGATTACCGAGGTTGGTAATACTGTTCATCGCAGACTGACTGAGTGTGCCACTGAATGTTCCACCGGTAATCGTTCCGCTTGTATTAATGTCTGTAATGGTTGCCAATGGTGAACTAATTGAACCTGCATTAATCAATCCTGTCGCGGTGATATTGGTCAGGCTGCCCGTAACTACACTGATGGAATTGGAAGTGACGTTTCCGCTAACAGTTAAAGCGGTCAGATTACTAAGGTTGGTAATGCTGTTCATCGCCGACTGACTGAGCGTACCACTGAAGGTTCCACCGGTAATCGTTCCGCTTGTGTTAATGTCTGTAATGGTGGCCAAAGGTGAACTAAGTGATCCTGCATTGATCAATCCTGTTGCAGTAATGTTGGTCAGGTTACCTGTTACTACACTGATAGAATTGGAAGTGATGTTTCCACTTACCGTGAGAGCGGTCAGATTACCAAGGTTGGTAATGCTGTTCATCGCAGACTGACTGAGCGTACCGCTGAAAGTTCCACCGGTGATCGTTCCGCTTGTATTGATGTTTGTGATGGTAGCCAAAGGCGAACTGAGTGATCCTGCATTAACCAATCCCGTTGCGGTGATATTGGTCAGGTTACCCGTAACCACACTGATGGAGTTGGAAGTAACATTGCCACTAACCGTTAGTGCTGTCAGATTACCCAGATTGGTAATACTATTCATTGCAGACTGACTGAGTGTACCGCTGAATGTTCCACCGGTGATAGTGCCGCTTGTATTAATATTCGTAATGGTGGCTGAAGGTGAACTGAGTGACCCTGCATTAATCAATCCTGTCGCGGTGATATTGGTCAGGTTGCCCGTAACTACACTGATGGAATTGGAAGTAACGTTTCCACTTACCGTGAGTGCCGTCAGATTACCGAGGTTGGTAATACTGTTCATCGCCGACTGACTGAGCGTACCACTGAAGGTTCCACCGGTAATTGTTCCACTAGTGTTGATATTGGTCAGAGTGGCTAAAGGCGAACTGAGTGATCCTGCATTGATCAATCCGGTTGCAGTAATGTTGGTCAGGTTACCCGTAACCACACTGATGGAGTTGGAAGTAACATTGCCACTAACCGTTAGTGCTGTCAGATTACCCAGATTGGTAATGCTGTTCATCGCCGATTGACTGAGTGTACCACTGAACGTTCCACCTGTAATCGTTCCACTTGTATTAATATTTGTAATGGTAGCCAAAGGCGAACTAAGCGATCCTGCATTGATCAATCCCGTTGCAGTAATGTTTGTCAGGTTACCTGTTACTACGCTGATAGAATTGGAAGTGATATTACCAGACACTGTGAGTGCCGTCAGATTACCGAGGTTGGTAATGCTGTTCATCGCCGACTGACTGAGCGTACCACTGAAAGTTCCGCCGGTAATCGTTCCACTAGTGTTGATATTGGTCAGAGTAGCCAATGGTGAACTAAGTGATCCTGCATTGATCAATCCTGTTGCGGTGATATTGGTCAGGTTACCCGTAACTACGCTGATAGAATTGGAAGTAACGTTTCCGCTAACAGTTAGAGCGGTCAGATTGCCGAGGTTGGTAATACTGTTCATCGCCGACTGACTGAGCGTTCCACTGAAAGTTCCACCGGTAATCGTTCCGCTTGTATTAATATTGGTAAGGGTGGCCAAGGGCGAATTAATAGATCCTGCGCTTATTCCACCCGTTACAGTTAAGGCCGACAATGTGCCCAGCATTGTAATATTGGGTTGTACAGCTACAATTACCGGATTGCCACTTCGCTGATAACCCGATAACATACTGGCTGTATCACTATACTTTGAAAGCTGCCCGAATCTACCATATCCCGCCAGCATATTGGCCGTATCGCTGTACTTGGTAAGCTGCCCGTATTTTCCGTATCCCGCCAGCATACTGGCCGTATCACTGTACTTGGTAAGCTGCCCGTACTTTCCGTATCCCGACAACATACTGGCCGTATCACTGTACTTGGTAAGCTGCCCGTACTTTCCATATCCTGCCAGCATACTGGCCGTATCGCTGTACTTGGTCAGTTGCCCATATCGTCCATATCCTAACAGCATATTGGCGGTATCGCTGTACTTGGTCAGTTGCCCAAACCGACCATATCCCTGCAGCATATTGGCGGTATCGCTGTATCTCACGGTATGGCCTTTTCTGGCATACCCGTTCAGTATAAGAGCGCTGTCTGCTTTGCGCATGAGGTTAAAGAATAACAAAGAGGTATCAGTAACCGGTCCATTACCCAGGTTCAGCAGATTTCTGACCGCGTATTCGCTCAACAGCTCTACCCAGTAACCACCCTGCCGTACAAACAAACGCTGGATGCCCGGATTACGCACAAAAATGAGCATACCGTCTGGTGGATTAAACCGGTTAATCAGCACCGTATCCTGTAACCTCGGTAATAATAAACCGAGGCTATCACTCTCCAGCTCTAACAGGGAAGAACGGTTTACTACCGTTGGATTATTACCAATCTTTACCTGAGCGGTTACAGGTAGAACAAAGCACAGCCACAGGAAGGCCGTTAAAAGTCTCTTAAGCATAGCTTTTCAAGGATATGTAGTTGTCTATTATATATGGTTGCTTACGTCTGGGTAAACGGAATGCAAAATTTACTTATCTGGTCCAGATTACGCTGCCGCCCGTACTGGCAAAATACCAGTCGCAAAAAACATAGGTCCCGTTCTCACCCAAAAGCTTCATTTTCAACGCAGGAACCCCATTGCGCCATCCGCATAGCAATGCCAGGCTGTTGGCAAGCGTAAATAGCTGACTATTGAACATTGCGAAACCATTGGCTTCGCCAGATTGGGGGGGGATAGAAGTGAAACAAGCTCCTGCCTGAAGTAAATGACCCTCTGCTGTTATAGGTAACCGGGCAACTCGCGACCGGTATCATCATTACGCAGGATTGTTGCCAGCTTCGGATCAAATATCTGCACTTCTTTGTTTCCGGCGAATTAAATTTTTGGTACATGCTACGCTATAACCCTTTATCTGCCCGCGTTTCAGCCCATTCGCTTTTATCCTTCATCTTTTACGTGTACCTATCAGAGATAGTTGCTTGATTACCAGTAATTAAATAAAAACACAGCAGTACCCCAATAATGAAGAGATTCCCAACTTGATGCATGGGGCTTCTTTCTTATCTTTAAACCATGTTGCATCTCACTCCCTCCCGTAAGGTTTTGCAAAGCTATATACTGGCCATTTTTGTGTTGGCTACGGCTGCGTACACTGTTGACAACCAATCACCTGAGAAAAAAACACCTCCCCCCTCCGGTAAAAACACTGCCATGGCACCCGCAGGAATGGTCCGGATACCCGGTGGTAAGTTCCGGATGGGTACACCTGCTGCCAATGAATCGCTTTGCAGTGTACCCGGACTCACTTCAGATGCCCTACCCGTTCATACGGTACAGGTAAAAGCGTTCTGGATGGATGAACATGAAGTAACCAATGCCGAATTTGAAAAGTTTGTAAAAGCCACCGGTTATAAAACCCTGGCTGAAATTGCACCCACCGCGGCAGAATTTCCCACTGCCGATCCCGCTTTGCTGGTTCCGGGTTCCGTGGTATTTTCTCCCCCGGCCTATGAAGTACCGCTGGATAATTACCTGCAATGGTGGGAATACCGCAAAAATGCCAACTGGCGCCAACCCTTCGGCAAAGGCAGTTCTATCAAAGGCAAAGAGAACTACCCCGTGGTACATATTGCCTGGGAAGATGCCGCAGCGTATGCTAAATGGGCCGGCAAAAGATTACCCACCGAAGCCGAATGGGAATTTGCTGCCCGCGGCGGACTATCCGAAAATACCTATACCTGGGGTAACCAGTTTACCCCCGGCGCCCGTTATATGGCCAATACTTTTCAGGGAAGTTTCCCCTCGAAAGACCTGGGTAAAGATGGTTTTAAAGGAATGGCACCTGTAAAACAATACCCCAAAAACGGCTATGGCTTATATGATATGGCAGGAAATGTTTGGGAATGGTGCTCCGACTGGTACCGCCCTGATTATTATACTACCCTTGTCAGAAAAGGAGGAGCAATTGTTGATCCGAAAGGACCGGCAGATAGTTTTGATCCCGCAGAACCGGGTATCAGTAAAAAAGTACAGAAAGGCGGTTCTTTCCTCTGCAGCGATCAGTATTGTTCCCGTTATGTAGTGGGCTCGCGTGGCAAAGGCGATTGGAAGACCGGCACCAACCATCTCGGCTTCCGCTGTGTAAAAGATATCAGGTAAGCGGCTCCTGCTTTTTCCGCCAGGCATCTACACTCCATACACCGGCACCCAAACAAAAGAATACGGCACATAACAGGGCCGAAATAAAGGGATGCTGGTCGTCTGTCAGAATTTTCCCATGTCCCATGGTGAAAGTGATCAGCAACAAAGTAAGGGTGAGCGGTAAGGTAAATACACGAACCCATAATCCGAGTAACAAAGAAATTCCGCCTAACAATTCTGCACTTTTACCCGCATAGGCAAACAGTGCCGGCATTGGATACTGCAGATCGGCCAGCCATTTGGCATAACCCTGCATCTGATCGGGTACGAATACTTCGTGACCATGATAGATAAAAAGCACACCGGTAATGATGCGGATAATGGCCAATACACGCGGCAGGTAATAATCGGTTTGCATAAGTTAGATTGATAACAGAAAGATACCAACCTCCGTTCATACAAACAACCGCGCCTTTGCGCCTTTGCGAGAATATTTGCACGCAAAGGCGCGGTTGAAGGCCAACAGTTATATGGCTTTATAATTTTTTGATCCGGATATTTCTGAAGCGCAACACATCTCCATGCCCCAGGAAACCGATATGTCCACTGGTTCTTTGTAAACCCGGATGTTCTTTATGATCCATCGTACCATTGGCAGCTGCCTGTTTGATATCGCCATCCAGAATGGTTTCTCCGTTCAGGATCACTTTTACTTTCGATCCTTTTACGATCACTTCTTCCTGGTTCCACTCGCCCGTAGGTTTCAGGAAACCTCTTTTAGCGGGGATCACACCATATACAGAACCATGGTATTGATAGGGCTGCAGGTTTTTATAGATCTCCGCTTCATTATCGAGGATCTGTAATTCCATACCCACATAGGCCGCATCGCCTTCCAAAGGCGCGCGGATACCGAGACCGTTGTTGGCGCCCGGTGTTAACTGAAACTCGAATCGGTAAATAAAATCGGCATATTCTTCTTTGGTATATAGGTTACCGCCACTGCGCTCGGGATGCACCACTATATTACCTTCCTCTACCAGATAACCATTGGTATTACCCGTCCACTGATCCAGGTTACTGCCATCAAACAGAGAAGTAAAGCCCTGTTGTTTTTCTTCTTCGGTCAAAGGGGTGGTGGTTGTTGTAGGTAACTCGCGCAGAAAAATATTGCGGTACGCTACATAGGTACCATGGGCCTGCAGCTCCAGCTGCTCTTTGGCAAAAATGGGTAGCGTGCGGTCCCAGTAATTTTCGAGTACCACATTGTCTGTTACCAGTTGTCCGTTCAGGTACACCGTAACCCTTTCTCCTTTCATGATAATGTGAAAACGGTTCCACTCACCAATCTTGTTATCGGCTACCAGCAAAGGTTTGCTGGGATTTTTCTGGTTATTATACAAGCCACCCGAACCTACCTGGGCGCCTACTTCGCGCCTGCTGGTGTCCCAGATCTGCACCTGTGGACTGCCCCGCAGGTAAATACCCGCATCGCCTTTTTCGGTGATCTTCCAGTCAACAAACAGTTCTATATCGCCGTACTTTTTTTCGGTACAGAGATTATCGCCATGGCCGGTGAATACGAGTAAACCGTTTTGCACGATCCAGTCGTTTTTGGTTTTTTCATTGGCGCGTGCCTGCGCAGCTGCCAGCGAATCGGCTGATAGTTTGGCGCGACTGATGGGATTACCCACCAGTGCTTTCCAGCCACTCAGGTCTTTGCCGTTGAAGAGCGATACAAAACCATTGTCGTAAGGCATGGCCTTGAGATGGGCGGTTAATTTTTTTGCGAGCAGGGCACTGTCTTCTCCTTTAATTAAAGGCAGGGCTTTCTGCAGGGCTTCGCGTACCAGCGGTCCGCGGATATTTTGATCGTTCAGTGCCAGTTGGGTAACCACACGTGCAGCGGTAGCAGCTACATCAGGATTGCTTAACCAGTTACTCGCTAATACAAAAGAACTGATACCGGGAATGCGCGATACCTGGTTAAGTATTCTTTTTTGCTGAATAGGATTACCCGCTTTTTCTAACTGCTCCTGCAATTGCAGTAATTGCTGCACCGGGTTGGTTACAACTACGGCTTGCGTTGGAGAGGTTTTGAGAGAGGGCAACACCTTTTTATCAAAAGCCAGTACCGCTGCTATATGCGTACGGTTGGGTTCATTGGCTTTGGCCAGTGCATTCTGCATAGCACTGAGTGCAGCTGGCGAATGAATGGTGGCTAATGCCCGCGCCGCATTATCCGACTGTTCATTATCCGACAGCAATTTTGCTAAAGGTTTTACCGCCACATCATTGCCCAGCAAACCCAGGTATTTGATGATGAGCTCTTTGGCATAATAGGTTTTGGCACCAGCCAAACCTGTTACCAACTTCGCAACCGTTTGTTTTTGCTGCGCAGCTTCTTTGGCAGATGCATGGGTGTACGCACTCAACGCATAACTGGCTTTCAGTTTCAGTGAATCATCGTCGAGTAATGCAAATAGCTGTTTCCAATGGTTACTGCTCCAGTTTTGCATGCTGTTCAGGGCGGCACTGGCTTCTTCCGTTTTTTGGTAGGGGAAGCTTGATAGGGTTGTTACAACTTCTTCCTGCTGGGCAGATAACTGCGTGAGTGTGAGTAACAGGAGAAGGATAGAGAATATTTTTTTCATATAGCCGGTTAGTATTTTTTCACCGCAGGGGTGAATCATTTATTCAGTTTACAATCAGATGCTCCAGGGTCCGCGCATGGGTGGGTCGATCATGCGGTTGGCTTCTTCATCGTTGAGGAAGGTCTGGCGCACCGGATCAAAGCGCAGCGAACGGCCCAGCTGCAAAGCGATCTTACCCATATTAATAATGGTGCAGGAACGGAACCCATTCGATTCATTCAGCGCAAACGGAGTTCGGTATTTAACTGAGTCCAGGAAATTGGTCACCTGCGGTTCCGGATCGGGCAGCAATGCCAGTTTCTCCGTCAGGTTCGGGATATCTGATTTGAAACCCGCAAAGAGTTTTCCTTTAGGTCCTTCTATATAAGCCGCATTCGGATCCTTCGCTTCTCCATCCAGGATGATCTTACAACCATCCTCATACGTAAACGTGATCTTGCGGAAAGTGCCACAGGCATCGGGGTGCTGCTGCTCGGCATCTACCTCTACCAGTACCGGACTGGTATCATCCTTCCCAAGAAAATATTGAATGGGATCTATATAATGTTGTCCCATATCGCCCAGTCCGCCACCATCATAATCCCAGTACCCGCGGAAAGTGCCGTGCACCCGGTGCGCGTTATAGGGTTTATACGGAGCGGGTCCCAGCCAGCGGTCGTAATCCAGCTCCGCCGGAACCGTCTGTGTTTCCAGTTGTGTTTTACCAACCCAGTAAAATTTCCAGTCAAAGCCGGTGGTTTTGCTAACGGTTACCGTTAAGGGCCAGCCCAGCAAACCGGATTCCACTAATTTTTTAATAGGCCGCACGGTTGTATTCATCCCGTAAAAATTATCCTCAAAACGGAACCAGGTATTCAGGCGGAACATGCGTTTGTACTGCTGCACCGCTTCTACCACCCGCTTGCCCTCGCCAATGGTGCGGGTCATGGGTTTTTCGCACCAGATATCTTTTCCCGCTTTGGCCGCATCAATGGCCATGATCCCATGCCAGTGCGGTGGTGTGGCAATATGTACAATATCCACTTCGGGTAAGGCAATCAGTTCGCGGTGATCGTGAAAGGTTTTTACACCGTTACCGATCGAAGCTGCTACTTCAGAAAGGTGTTTCTTATCTACATCGCAGATGGCCACTACGCGGGTACCGGCATAGGGTATATGTCCGCGGCCCATTCCGCCCACACCAATAATGCCTTTGGTGAGTTGATCACTGGGGGCGAGGAAACCACGGCCCAGCACATGCCGGGGAACAATACTGAAACCAGCCACCACGGCAGCTGTATTACGCAGGAATTTACGCCTTGAGAGCGCGGTTGATTTTGGGGATTTAATATGCGTTAGATAGGTGTGTTTAAAGGTAAGAGAAAAATCAATGAAGGAATGAATGATAGGATGATAGCATGATAGAATGATAGAATGGTTTGAAGAGATAGCGGGGCTAAAGCCCCTTTGGGATTGTGGGGGGAGGTTCTTTTAACCACTTTCTTTAATTGACACTTCCTTTTGTTGCCAGGCCTTTCTATTCCCGGTCTCTTCTATTGCCGCGCTCTTCAGTTGCCGCGTCCTTCAGGGCGTGGATAGTGATGCCTGTTAAAATTCACTTTGGGACTTTAGTCCCCATTTTAGTAAAATGCCAGAGGTGAGAGAATCAGGGGTGGATTTTTTCTAAGTCTTCTATTGCCGCGCCCTTCAGGGCGTGGATAGGAGATATATAATTATAACCTGTTTGGGACTTTAGTCCTGAGTTTAGCAAAAAGCAGCAGGTGAATGAATGATGGGAGGAGGTTTTTTTTAGCCTTTATTGCCATGCCCTTCAGGGCGTGGGTAGTGATGCCTGTTAAAATTCACTTTGGGACTTTAGTCCCGTGTGTGCTATAGCCCAGTAGTGCAGATCAACCGGAATAAATAAACAGCCCAAATCCTCCGCCATCGTTTTCGTAAGTTCTTGTCAGTGAGCGCGGGAAGGGTTTGGGCTTTGTGGTACATTAGTAGGGTTATTTATCACTAACTAATTGCTTGTACCATGAAACCCTCTCAAAAATCGCGTCGTTCGTTTTTGAAGCAGGCCGCAGTGCTGTCTGCCGCTGCTTCTGTTCCTTCCATCATCACCAAAGCCGCCGGCAATTTTGCTGTGGGGCAGAAAGTAAAACTGGCCTGTGTGGGCATTGGTAACCAGGGTGGTTCCGATGTGATGTCGTTTGCCAAAACCGGCCTGGCCGAGTTCGTGGCTTTCTGCGATGTGGATATGGGCGCCCCCCATACACAGGCCGTACTGAAACAGTTTCCAGATGTGCCGCGTTTCCAGGATTTCCGTACCATGTTCGATAAAATGGGCAACCAGATAGAAGCAGTTGCCGTGGGTGTACCCGATCATTCTCACTTCCCTATTACCATGATGGCATTGGGCCTCGGCAAACACGTGTTTGTAGAAAAACCCATGGCCCGCACTTTTAACGAAGTGGAGTTGATGATGAAAGCCGCTAAGAAAAACCCGAAACTGGTCACCCAGATGGGTAACCAGGGACACTCTGAAGCCAACTACTTCCAGTTCAAAGCCTGGAAAGAAGCGGGCATCATCAAAGACATTACCGCCATTACCGCCCACATGAACAGCGCCCGCCGCTGGCATAACTGGGATCCCAATATCAAAAACTTCCCCGCCAAAGAAGAGATACCCGCTACCCTCGACTGGGATACCTGGCATGGCGTAACACAACTGCACGATTATAACCACGACTATATCAACGGCCAGTGGCGCTGCTGGTACGACTTTGGTATGGGCGCCCTTGGCGATTGGGGTGCACACCTCATCGACACCGCCCACGAGTTCCTTGACCTGGGACTGCCTTACGAGATCCAGATGCTGAAAGCAGAAGGACACAACTCCTTCTTCTACCCCAAATCATCTACCATCCTCTTCCGCTTCCCGGCAAGAGGTAATATGCCTGCCTGCGATATTACCTGGTACGATGGGGTGAACAATGTACCCCCATTACCCGAAGGCTACCGCGGTCCCGGACTGGATGCCAATATTCCACCACCCAGCTCCGGCAGAATTGAATCGCAGCGCGTGAACCCGGGTAAGATCCTCTACGGTAAAGAACTCACATTCGCCGGCGGATCGCATGGTAAAACGCTTTCCATCATACCCGAATCCAAGGCCAAAGACATGGCATCCAAACTGCCCGTAGTGCCCAATAGCCCTTCTAACCACTACGCCAATTTCTTAAAGTCCTGCATGGGCGAAGAAAAAACCCGTTCCCCATTCGCAGTGGCCGGTCCGTTAAGCCAGGTGTTCTCGCTGGGTGTGATGGCACAGAAACTGAATACCACCATCAAATTCGACAGAACCGGCAAAAAAGTAACCAACAACAAAACCGCCAACGATATGCTGGTAGGGTTACCGCCGAGGAAGGGGTGGGAGCAGTACTACAAAATCTAATGAGTGGATGAGTGAATGGGAGGAATGATAGAATGATAGGATGATAGAATGATAGAATGGAAGGAATTAGGCTGCGGGAACGTTTTGTTTTCGTAGCTTTTTTTTGCAGCCGGTTCTACGTTCTTTGTTCTGAGTTCTTCGTTTCTCTTCGTCTATTCATCAGTTCCTTGCTTCTTTCGACATTCCCTGTTCGATATTCGATATTCAAAAGATCCTGCTACGTAACAAGTTCTCTGTTCCTTGTCCTAGGTGCTTCGTTCCATATTCTATTGTTCTCTGTTCGTCTGTTCATCAGTTCCTTGCTCCTCTGTTCATCTGTTCTCTGCTTCTTTCGACATTCGACATTTCCCGCCCCGGCGGGATTCGATATTCGATATTCAAATGATCCTGCTATGTAACGAGTTCTACGTTCCTTGTCTTAGGTGCTCCGTTGCATGTTCATCTGTTCCTTGTTCGTCTGTTCATCTGTTGCCCTTTGTTTTTTAATACTGCTCTCCCCCTTCCACAATCTCCCCATAATCCACCAGCAATTCTTCTCCTGCCTTAATATCGCGGAGGGCTTCGAAGTATTCGCCGTGGTTAACGGATTGGATATTGGGGCTGGAGGAATGGTTGAGGTAACTGGCCATATCCATTACTTTACAACCATGGTCGGGGATGAAATAGTTTTCTTCATCGTAGAGATAATAGGTTTCAATGAACTCACGACTATGCGCGGGTAACTGTTCGGCTTCTTCAAAACTGAGCGTGATCCAGCCGCCGGTGTTTCTGGAGAAGAGGCTGCGGCAGCCTTTGGGAATATCGGCAATGGCAAACACACCAATGCCATGAATGGCCGAGGGTTGCAGGGCCACAAAGGTTTCGTGTGTCAGCTCCTGCAGTAATTCTTCTTTTGTCATAACTATTTTACTGTGTTTTCAACCGTGCCCTTGTGCCTTTGTGTGCTAATTATCCTACACTAAGGCACAAAGGCACAGTTAGGAGGTTTATCTTTATCCTCCTAAAGATACTTCTATGTTTTGCAGAACCCTTTGTTTACTGCTCGCTGTTTTTTCTTTGTCTGCCACCCATGCGCAGGATACCAGCCAGCAGATCATTCCCGGCCGCAGTAATGCCCCCTCTCAATACAACAAACCTTATGTGATCCTGATCTCGATAGATGGGTATCGGGCCGATTTTACGGAGAAACATGGGGCAAGCTTTCTGCAAAGCGTTTCGCAGATGGGCGTAAGGGCCGAGTATATGACACCTTCTTTTCCCTCGCTCACTTTTCCGAACCATTACACGTTGGTTACGGGTTTGTATCCATCGCACCACGGACTGGTAGACAATAGTTATTACGATACCCGCCGCCAGCGGTTTTATGGCATGGGCGATAAACAACAGGTGGCCGATGGCAGCTGGTATGGTGGTACGCCACTCTGGGTGCTGGCCGAAAAACAGCAACTGCTCTCGGCCAGTTTTTACTGGGTAGCATCCGAAGCGGATATACAGAACACCCGGCCTACGTATTATTATCAGTATAACGAACAGATCGGCATCGGCGATCGCATCAACACCGTGAAAAACTGGTTAAGCCTGCCCGAAGAAAAACGCCCGCACCTGATCACTTTCTATTTTCCGCAGGTAGACCATGATGCGCATATGTATGGCCCCGATGATGGCCGGGTTACCACCACGGTGCAGTTTATTGATAGCAGCATCAACGCCCTGCAGCAAACTTTGCAACCGCTGGGACTGCCCATTAACTATATCGTGGTATCCGATCATGGTATGACGGCCGTGAACAATAACAACCCCCTGCCCTTACCCAAAGCCATCGATACCAGTAACTTCTTTATCCCCCGGGGCGATGCTTTGCTGCACCTGTATGCCAAAGACACCACTACACTGGCAGCCACTTACCAGGCACTGAAAAAAGAACCCGCCATGAATGTGTACCGGTTGAATGAAACACCTGCACACTGGCATTACCGCGCGGCAGACGATCGGTACCAGCGCCTGGGTAACCTGATCCTCGAACCCCAACTGCCCAATATTTTTAATATTACCAACCGCAAAACCAGCCCCGGCAAACATGGTTTCGATAACCACCACCCCGATATGCGCGCCAGCTTTATGGCCTGGGGCCCGGCTTTTAAAACAGGTTTACGCATCAACGGTTTTGAGAACATACATGTGTATCCGTTGATTGCCAATCTGTTGGGATTGAAATATGAAGAGAAGGAGATCGATGGAAGAGCAGAAGTGTTGAAGGGCATACTGAAGTAGTGCTCATTTAATTTTAGTGGAGGAGAAATACGGGATTTTTCCCGTTGTGTGCTTTGCGTTTTTGGGGTAGATTGTTGCTACTTAAAAATGCAGCGTTGTGTGCGAGTATCTGATTGGTAGAGGAGGTAACAATACAAAAACCATAATGATAATTGGTTGAACCTGAGAGCTGTTTTGTGTAGATAATTAGTGGGGGGTGACGTATATTTAAGAGTTGGCGTCAAGTTTTGGGGACAGTACTAACTTGACGCTGACTACATTAAGCGAACAGACAAAGAATAATTTTTCAAACAATTTGATAATGGACAACAGAGTATATTACGGAGAATATTCGCTTAGGCACTGGATTGATTTGCTTCTGAAAGAAAACATTACACTGCCAGACTATCAGCGACATTTTGTTTGGAATGAAAAAAAGGTTGAAACTTTAATTGCAACTTTTAAAAGCAATCAGTTTGTTCCACCCGTAACAATTGGTGCTTTTAAATTAAATAATGCCAATCAAAATTTAATACTTGACGGACAACAACGTCTAACAAGTATTTTATTGGCTTACCTTGGTTTATTTCCTGACGAAACAACATATAAAACTGCAATTGAAAAGTTTGCTAACGAAAATGATGACGAAGAAGAAATAGAGGAACAATTTGATAATGTAATTGAATGGACTTTTGAAAAACTCACCGAAAAAGGAAAAACAAAAGAAGACATCCTCACAAAAATTACTCCTGGCAATTACAAAAAAATAGATTTGCAAGTTGCAGTAGATTTTTTTGAAACTTCGTTTTTAGGGTTTTCTTATCTAGTGCCGGTCATTTCAGTCGAAAAGGAACAACAGAAATATTATTCTTCTGTTTTTAGAAATATAAATATACAAGGCGAAGCCCTGTTACCACAAGAAAGCAGAGCTTCGTTATACTTTTTGGACAAAGATTTGGTTCAATTCTTTGAACCCGACTTTACTAAGACATATGTTGTAAAGGGCGTCAGCGTAGCCACAAAAATTGACTTTGTTAGATGCTTGTCGCTATTGGCGCAATACAAAAAAGATAACGCTTCAAACAATGTAGCACGGAGCTACAAACCGCAAATGGAAAAATATTATGAAGAATATATTTATTCCGTTGTTGCTGACACTGATGCAAAGTATGGAAAATTTTCAGCCATTTTCCCTGACAGACAATATGCTGATCGCTTTTTAAAGCTGCAACAAGCCTTGACTTCATTAGAAATCAAAAACGAATTTCCTTCAATTATTGATTTAGATATGTATTTCTTTGGACTTACATACACAATTGTCTTTGAAAATAAGACGATTGACTTTGAAAAAAAGGATGAACTAAAACAGAAAATTGAAACCAAAATAGCTGAATTTAGAGGAGACAACTCTCATAGTAAGGCGCCAAGTAATTTGGGACATTTAAGAGCCAGAATTAGTTCGTCAATTGAAATCTACGAAGAGTATGCGTCCTAACATTCACACTGATTTCATATTGTCACCGATTACAGACATTCTTAAAGATGTAGTGTCTGCAAGTTCAGGAATTGGAAGTGGCATTGAAACATTTCCCTTGTGCGACTATGTGATGCAATCTGTATTTTTAAAAATGACGGGATTTCAAGAACAGAAAATGAAATGTGTTTGTTGGGAGATGGCAAGTGTTGACTATGAATACAGGTATGATTTCACAAAAACACCTTTAGGTGAATGTTCAAGTTATTCAGAGAAGCAAAAAATTTACAAAGACCTAATTAAACAAATTGAAAAGTATGGCTTAGAGTTTTCCAAGCTTGCAGTTGACAAAAAAAATATCTTGAGCAAGACCATTGCAGACATTAAGGACACCTTTTCAAACACTAATTTATCAATTTGGGCACAGAGGGATTTTTTAGCCTTTCAGACTATTACAAAAGCTATTAAGGATACTCATTTTGTAAGCGAAAAAGGAACTTTGTTTTCTGACACTACTTTAAAAAAAATGTATGAGGACCATTTGTATAGGCAAAGAAATAGAATTGCTCACAACACTGCTTCATATCAACAAAATTTGCCGACACTTAAGACACTGATAAATGAAGATTACAAATACGAAAACTATTTTGTTTATTTTTCTATATTGGTTCTCATTGACAGTATTTTCATAGAGCTTTACAAAAGATATTTGACAACACTTGAAGACAGAACGATATAACGAGAGCAGTAAACCAGCCGCCAACATTGCATTGCAGCAATTGGAGTTGACGAATAACGTTCTTCAACTGCAACAAATATCCCAGCACCAGTTCCGGCTTGACGGAATTCTAATCAACAGAAGAATATTTCATGAACTTTTGTAACTTCCGTCTTCGAAGAGTCTCCCGTAAGGGGCATCTACATACTCTATAGGACAGGTTTTTTTCTTGATTATCAAAGAGATTTTAAAATGTTACCTGTTTTTTTGATGGTATGTACGATAATATGAATACAGAAATATTGATCCCTCAAACAAATATTACTTTTTCATTTGAAGGTTCAGGAATGAAAGTACAAATAGATTGGGATGTATTACAAAAAGCTATTTCAGACTATTGTGAAAAATGCAGCAATAGTTATGGGTCAATGAAATGGAATATAAATACAGGAATTACTGAGGTGGTATGTATTCTCCCGTCTTTGCATAATGACTCGATCGAAAAAAGTAGTCAATTGGTGGACGGCCATCAGGGTAAGTAAATGTAACTGGCGATTCGTGTTCTTCTAATGGAAAATGAAAAAGAAAGTTTGTCCCTATTTGTTCTAATTCTTCCTTGAATGGCCCTAAATCTTCAAGAAATTTTGTTTTAATCTTTTCCCATTCTTCTATTGAAGGAAGGTTTTTACCACAGTACTCAAAGTTTATCATAGTATCAATTATTTGTCAATAGACTAAATATAATCAATATGTTTCAATTCAAATCCCTTCAAGACGTTGTTTTACGGTTTTCAGATGATAAGGTATGTGAGGATTATTTGGAGCAATTACGGTGGAATGGTGAGCCGGAATGTCCTCATTGTGGGTGTTCTAAGGTTTACAGATTAAAGTCCGTAAAACAGCCTTATAAATGCGGGGATAGGTTTTGTGGTAAGAAGTTCAGCGTTAGGATAGGATTAATATTTGAGGCTTCTAATATTCCTTTATCTAAATGGTTTATAGCTATCTATTTAGTTGCTAATCATAAGAAAGGGATAAGTTCTTTACAGTTAAGCAGGGATTTGAATATTACCCAAAAGTCCAGTTGGCACATGATTATGAGAATAAGGGAAATGATGCGGGTAAAGACTTCTATTAAAATGGATAGTGTTGTTGAAATTGATGAAGTATATATCGGTGGTAAAATGAAGAACAAGCATAAGAAAGTAAGAGCCGAATACGCTTTGGATAAAACCAAGTATTTGTCAGGTAACAAAGTAGGCGTATTGGGTATAATCCAAAGGGATGAAAAAATAGTAAACCTTAAAGTAATAGATAGCAGCAAACAGACAATTAAAGAAATGGTTAAGGATTCCGTTGACCCATCCGCTACCATAATAACAGACAGTTTATTGGCTTATAGAGGTTTGGCATCTTCTTTTAAAGCACATGAAATTATACACCATGAGAAAAACGAATTTGTCAGAGGGGATGTTTATACTAATACTATAGAAGGGTTCTTCTCATTACTTAAACGTTCCATATTTGGGATATACCACCAATGCAGCCACAAGCATTTAGGCCGTTATTGCGATGAAACAGCATACAGATACAATACCCGTGAAATAAAGGATTGCGACCGCTTTAACCTTACACTTGCTAATTTAAACGGCAGATTGAAGTACACCACCCTTACTAAAAAGGACGAATTAGCCACCGATAAAACCCCGCTTTGGTTACAGAGAAAGCAATTAGCAGCACAAGAATTTCACGCTAAAAGACAAAATAACTAACTTAGTGGGCATGGATAAAAAGCCCACTAAAAAGCCAAAAACCAAAGAAAAGCCCCTAAAGGTTAACTTAACCTTTGAAGCACTACTAACTAAAGCTGCTACTACTGTGGTTAAAAAGAAAAAGAAGTGAGGGTAATTGAGCATGAAATATTAAAAACGATGAAGCGGTTTGGTGGAACTGTTCGGCAATTCGGAAGTGAACAAAATGGTTATACCCCCTTAGACCATTTTGAACTACCCACAGCAAGATACCATTATGGTACATTAGCGGCTCTCTTAAATCATCCTGAAAAGTACCAACCTACTTCTAATCCAACCAATTACCAAACACTTTCCCTAAAAAGGGACGATATATTAACCGATGTATTCGATTGGCATGAGTTTCAAAAAGCCATAGAAACTTTAAGATTAAATAGGCATATAAAAGAGGAGTTTAACAAAGGCGGATGGGTCTACATGGAAGAAAGGATTGTTTGCTTAACTGAAAAAGGATTGTTAGCATTAAATACAGATTGGTATTTAAAACAACATATAGAGGATAATTATAAAAATAGTTTGCCACTATACACAAAAGCGACAATATTTTTTACCGCATTGGCAGCGATTGCAGCGATTACAGCGGCTTATTTTGCACAGAAACAAGTAGAAAAGACTACTCCAATTATCATTAACCAACCATCCCAACGATTACCAGAAATACGTATAACCCCCATAGACACACTGAAAGTAAAAACAGTGATAATCCAAGGCCAAAAGCAGAAATGACACTTTTTACAGGATTTATTAAACGCACTTACTATTAAAACAAGGCATTTTTAGACAAAACTATTATACAACTAAATAAGTCTCTTACCCTTACTTAGTGATACATTGTATGTAGTTGCCCCCGTAAGGGGACTCTTCGCTTAGTAACACCAACCATTCATGTTAAACCCAAGCACCACTAACACATAAAACACAACCGCTAGCTTGTAAAAGAACCCACATGAAACCCAAAACCAAACTCCTGCTCGCCACCATCCTGTTGGACCTGGTTTTCATGGTACTGCTCATTTTGTTGCTAAGAGCATATAACTAAGCAGCAGCGCAAAACAATATAATCACCAATCGCTACTCAACAAACCAGCCTTTGCAACCACCTTGTCTTTGTGTGCTTTGCAAATTTGTCTGCCCTGGTGAATTGGATAAGGGAAACATAGCGTAGATTCTCCTCATTTACTAGTAAGGGCATCATTTTAAGCCATCCCCTTGGCATACCCTACCGTTTCTCTGTACAGTTGCGGAGAAACATCTGCATTTACTTTAAAAAAGCGGCTAAAATAATATTCATCATCATAGCCTAATTCATAAGCGATCTCTTTTACCGTTTTATCTGTCAGATACAATTCTCTTTTGGCCTCAATGATAATACGTTCATTGATCAAACTGCTAAGTGTTTTGTTAAAATGTGTTTTTGTAATTTTTGCCAATGCTTTGGGTGTAATATAAAGCAGCTCAGCATAGTCGGCAGGGGAATGCTTTGATTTAAAGTTTTCTTCGATCGCATCTTTCAGCTTTTGTAAAATAAACGGCTCTTTCTGATCTTTTAACACTTCTGCGGCTTCCGGTTGCTGCTGTGTTTTTAAACGGGCGGCAGTTATTAAAAATATTTTAAGATAAGAAACCAGTAATTCATATTGGGCAAGATCTGTGTTTTGCATTTCATTTTTTATCTGCTCACATAACATCTGGAACGTAGCAGCCGATGGTGCATCCACATTTACAAAGGGAGGGTTGTAAATGTTATTATACAACACCCCATTACAGGAAATTTCTTTGTGATGCTTGAAGATGCAAAAAAACTCGGAGTGAAAATAAATGGCTATACCCCTGATGGGTTCTTTGGCAGAAAACATATACGGCTGATAAGGTGAAAAGGCAAATAAAGTATTTGCTTTAAAATCATATTCCGCAAAATCGGCTGTTACTTTTCCATTGCCTTCCTGCACCCATATCAATGAAAAATAATTGTTCCGTTGAATATGATCGAAATGTGCATTGTCTTCAAAAGGGAATAGTTTAAAAGCCAGATTTCCGTTTTGCGGATTTATCAGGGTAAATACAGATTGGTTCATCATAAAATTTTTTAAAGGTATATTTTATTGTAACTGAAACAAGTCAGCTACACCCATATATCGGCTGGTGGTAAACCCTTCGGCATAAGCTGCATTGATGGGTCTTCCATAAATACTGTTCATACTTTTTATCTGATTCAATAATCCCAGAATGGAATTAGGCGAATGGTCTTTCGGATGTACAAATTGCGATTTGAATGCAAGAATAGCTTCCATTTTCTGCTCCATCTCTTTTGCAATATCAACCACAAAATCAGGCTCAATGAATTGATCCTGGATATAATGATACACTGCCTGTGGTCGCCATGGGTCCTGTTGGCGCCCATTAAGAAAGGTTTCTTTCTTTTTCAAACCTGATAGAAAAGCAGCATCTGCTGTCAGTTTCGCAGCATGGGCATGATCCGGGTGCCGGTCATGAATGGCATTACATATAATAATTTCAGGTTGGTATTTCCGGATGAGCTGAATCAACGATAAACGGTTGGCTTCATTGTTTTCAATACCGCCATCCGGCAGGTTCAATTGTTCGCGGTATTGTACACCCAGGATATTGGCAGCCGCTTCTGCTTCAATTCTTCTGCTGTCGGCAGTTCCATGGCTTCCCATTTCGCCTGCAGTCATATCCACAATCGACACGGTTCTACCCATGGCGATATGTTTGATCAGGATTCCGGCAGCAGCACATTCCACATCATCGGGATGTGCTCCAATTGCAAGGATATCTACTTTGCTTGTATGCATAATGCTTACGGAATATATTTTTTAAAGATAGTAGTTGCAATATGCCCTCCAAATCCAAAGGTATTACTCATTGCATAATTAATTTCCTTCGTCACTGCTTTACCTAAAGTAAGGTTTAATTTGTCTTCCCATTCCGGTTCTATTGTATCTGTATTCATGGTGGGTGGAACGATATTGTTCTGAACCGCTTTCAATGTAATGATCGCTTCTACAGCACCGGAAGCACCTAACATATGCCCGGTCATTGATTTGGTACCGCTGATATGCAAATTTTTTCTTTCACCAAACGCCCTTAGGATAGCTTTCAATTCACTTTCATCGCCCATGGGAGTAGATGTGGCATGTGCATTTATATAGTCAATTTGCGAGGCCTCCATTCCCGCATCGTTCAATGCATCCAGCATACCCAGATAGGCACCTTCCCCGTCGGGGTGTGTACCCGTTAAGTGATAGGCATCAGCTGCCATGCCACCCCCCATGATCTCTCCTAAGATGGTGGCACTTCTTGCCAATGCTGTATCCAAACTTTCCAATATCAAAGCGCCGGCCCCTTCGGCCATCACAAAACCATCTCTTTTTCTATCAAATGGTCTGGAGGCCATCTGCGGATTTTCATTATAGGTGGACAATGCTTTGGATGCATTAAAGCCACCCACGCTGCTTTCATTGATGGCTGCTTCTGAACCGCCTGTGATGATAATGTCTGCTTTACCAAGTCGGATATAATTAAATGCATCAATGATAGCCGTATTGGAAGAAGCACATGCTGATATCGTGGAAAAATTCAAGCCGCGTAAGCCATGTCTAATAGAAATCACTCCAGACGGTATGTCTGCAATGATCTTTGGAATAAAGTAGGGATTGAATCTTGGTTGTTTGTTGTTTTTAAAAAATTCTTCTAACTGGTCCTGGAAGGTTTGTATTCCGCCATTGCCTGACCCCCAGATAACACCCACCCTGTTGCGGTTTAATTTTTCAAAATCTAGCCCGGCATTTTTTATCGCTTCTTCTGACGCCGCAATTGCATATTGGGTAAATAAATCGTATTTCCGGACTTCATTCTTTTCAAAATAGTCGGAACCATCGAATCCTTTTACTTCGGCAGCAAATTTTGTTTTAAAATGAGTTGTATCAAACCGGGTAATAAAATCCACCCCGCTTTTGCCGGCAATAATATTGTCCCAGAATGCATCCACCGAATTCCCTAATGGTGTAATGGCGCCCATGCCGGTAACCACCACTCTTTTTAAATCTTTTAACATAGCTATATTCATTTATCCAGCAAACGACGATGATAGTTTATTTGTCCGAGGTGATACGTTAGATGCGTAGCCAGGTGTATTAAAAAATATTGGGTAGAAGTTTTTTCTGTTAAAACCAGTAGTGGATAGTCGCTGTTCAGTTGTTCATCGGTCAATTTTTCAACAACCTGTGTAACCACTTTTATGGTGGCTTCAATTTTATCAAGCAATTCTATTCTGGGTATATTTTTCAATGAGAATTCCAGATCCCTTTGTCGTACATAACCCGACTTACCCAACTCACTTCCGATAAATCCATTCAGGTTTCCAATAAGGTGCAGACAAAGATTTCCGGCTGAATTGGTAATGCCTTCCGGCACTTCCCAAATGACAGCTTCCTTTGTATATGCAGCAATTTCTGTTTTTAGTTTATTCAAATCACGGGTGAATAAGGCCGACAAGGTTTTTGTTAACATTTGGTTGATTGGTTTTTATCCGGTTAAGATTACTTATTTTTCAATAGTTTCAATTCAGCCTCCAGCTTAGTGATATAATTACGCTGTCCTGCAAAAGCGGCTTCAATTTCTTCTACTGTATAGCGGGGCGTGATATGTTGCGGACAATTCCAATCGTATGCCTCTATATGAAACACCATCATTCGTTCGGGTTTGAATGTATACTTCTCCAGATCGAGTAATGCATACAGCGAAGGATCGTCTTTTAATTCAACGATCTCTGCCTTCGCCAATATTTTTAATCTGGTTCTGGCACTATAATCTACCATGATCAACGCTACGTTATGATGGGTTGTTATATTGCCTACGGTGATATATTGCATGTTGCCCCTGAAATCAATGAAGCCAATGCGTTTTTCATCCAATATTTTGATAAACCCTTTCGGACCACCCCGGTGCTGGATGTAAGGGAAATCATTTTCTCCGATGCTGGCCAAATAAAAACTATCCCGTTCTGCAATGAAACTCATTTCATTTTCTGTTAGTCCATCCACATATACATCCCTTTCCATTCTTGCATAACTGGATCTGCTTCCTGCTTTTTCCTGCATGGCCTTCACGGTATCTGTAAAAGCCATTGTTGCAAAATTCTTAGCCATAAGGAATTGTTTTGTTTGTCAGACTTTTAAATGTCTATTTCACTTTTTTGTGTCACTCACTTGTATTCCATTAATCCTATTCAAAAGTGGTGGAACGTTTTTGGAGTTCTCTTTTTTCATACAGGAATTCACTTCTTGTTGTAGTACTTCATCCCATAAACTATCGCCACATTCGTCTGCAATAACGATTGGTGCCTGTTCTGTATTTCCTGTAACCTCAATCCAATTCTTTTTCATTTGCTGTAGTTGACTATCTAAACTTTCTGTCTTTTTCATCAATTTCCAGGTCATTAATACTGGCATATCGTTTGGCCATATATCCGTTTGCATCAAACTCCCAGTTCTCATTTCCATAAGCACGAAACCATTGGCCAGCTGTATTCTGATACTCATATTCAAAACGCACCGCAATACGGTTATCCGTATGGGCCCAGTATTCTTTTTTGAGTTTGTAGTTTAACTCTTTGTCCCATTTTCCGGAAAGGAAAGCCACAATCTCATCTCGTCCATTGATAAACTGATTTCTGTTTCTCCATTCACTATCGATGGTGTATGCTTTGGATACCCTAGCAGGATCTTTACTGTTCCAGGCATCTTCTGCCATTTGTATTTTTTGCTTTGCTGTTTCTGCCGTAAAAGGTGGAAGGGGAAAACGTTGTTCCATGATATTTATTATTTATGATAAACAATCAGGGCAAAACAGATTGGCCCTGTATATTAGTTGTGCTACTTCTTTTTCAAGATCCTGTTGTTTATTTTTTGCGTACCACAAATGCAATTCGTTGGCATAACCAGCTGCTGTAGCCGGATTGGACTTTAGTTCCCGTACCAATTTCTGAGCAACAGATGGCCTGGGTCCCCAGATACCGGTAACATTTAAATGCTCGTCCAATTGTATCAGCTTGGGAATAGACTTTGTTTCATTGGTAAGGTATGCATTCATCAGTTCGGGATTCTGATCTCTGTATGCCAGTTTCATTTCTATTTTTCCACCACTTAATTCGGCAATCGCATGTAAGGCAGGTAATGTTTGTGAAGCGTCGCCACACCAATGTTCCGTTAAAATTAACCAGTAGGTTTTATGCTTTAAGTTTTTTACCTGCTGTGCCAGTTCCGAAGAGATACTATAGGTTTTTTCAACCCGGTGCATACGTCGCTGGTTAAGGTGAATATATTCTTTGATTGTTAAGTCGGTATTCAAAGCCAGATCCTGTGCCATTTGTTGTTTGTATTGCTGGTAGCTGACCCCTTTTTGCAGGTAGTTTTTATAATCCTGCTTGGCAAGTGATTTATTGGGTAGGGTAATTGTTGTCATCTTATTTGATTTTAAAATGTAAAATTCTGATTAATAGGAGCTTGTAAGAATGGATGATCACCGCAAAAGGATGGACAATTTTCCCGGCATGGATAAAAATCCAAAAACCGGCAAATACTGCCGGCTTTTGAAATCGGGAATTCCCTTTATTGCCATTTACTTATGCCAAATCCAATGAGGGGGCCAATGGGAAATCAACCGGAATTGCTGTCAGATTGTGTACGTAGTTCATAGCAATTTTATCGGCTACCTGTAAGATCACATCAATCAGGTTTTCGTTGCTATAACCTTGTGCAAAGAACGCATCAACAGCGGTAGCATCTGCTCTACCTTTATTTTTTGTAATGCTGGCAGCCAGTTTTACCAGGGCATCCAGTTTTGGATTGTCTGATTTTCCCTTACGCATATCCAACACTTGTTCATCGGTAAAACCATTCATTTTACTAATAGCCGTGTGGGCGCTTTGACAGTAAACACAACCGTTGATCTGACTAACGATTAAATTAACTGCTTCTTTTTCCCGGTTGCTTAAGGTTGTTTTTGCATTTTGATAGGCAAGATAACGAGCCAATCCATTCTCAGAATAGGCGATAGTAGCATACAGGTTGGGTACAAAGCCAAGGGCTTTTTGCAGGTTGTCGAAGATGGCTTGATTGGTTGGTGCTACTTCGTTTCTTGTAGGAACTGTGAACTGTTTCATGGTTTGTATTTGTTAATGTTTGATGTCGTTATTGACAACACAAAAGTGCATCAACGCCCCACCTTAAAAAATGGATGATGAACGCAGATGGATAGACAATTTTCCATGGGCAGCGTCAAACTGGTTAGATTCCTTTATCCTTGATTTCAGTGAACAGCTATGTTACTCGCTACTTGCCTAACGGGGTACTGAATGCTGTCATCAGGAATAGATAATGTAGATAATGACAGAAGGAAAAAGAAGGTAGCTCTCTTCCTCTCTTAGTGAAACCAACCATCCCGCATATTAGCGGAATAGCTAAATATGCAGAAGGTTTCACTAAGAGTGGATAGAAGAGAAAGAGGGGATAGGAGGGATAATGATAAAAGGCTACGAGGTAACAGAAATGCGCCTTATCTTACTGTACCTAAACCAAACGCTATGAACCTGCACCGTTTTACGCCCGGCTTTTCGCCCCAGAAATATGCCAGACTGGGTGGGCTATTGTACCTGTTCATTATTGCGGCGGGTATGTTTGGAGAATTGTATGTGAGAGGCACTTTGTTTGTGCCGGGCGATGCAAATGCCACGGCACAACGCATCATAAATGCCCCGGGCCTATGGCGCATCGGCATCACCGTAGACCTGCTCATGCAACTCTGCGATCTGCCCCTGATGCTGATCTTTTACGTGCTGCTAAAACCGGTAAACAAAAACCTCGCGCTGCTGAACCTGCTCTGCAACCTGATACAAACCGCTGTACTGGTAGCCAATAAACTGAACCTGCTATCTGCGCTCTATTTACTCGGTAATGCGGGGTATCTGCAAACATTCACCCCCGAACAATTACATACCCTTGCCTATCTCCCCATCAAACTGCACGATGTGGGTTTTGGGGTAGGACTGATCTTTTTTGGGGTGGTATGCCTCATAGAAGGCCAGCTGATTGCGGTATCGGGCTTTTTTCCGAAATGGGTGGGCCGCTTACTGCAGTTGGCGGGAGTTTGTTATCTGACTAATAGTTTTGCATTGATACTGGTGCCCGAGCTGGCAGGTAAATTATTCCCGGTCATCTTGCTTCCACCTTTTGTTGCAGAATTGTCGCTGGGCCTGTGGCTGCTCATCAAAGGCGTTAACCTGCCAGTATGGGAGCAGAAAGCTGCAGAAGCGCATACCACTTAACGCAACCGCGCCTTTGCGCCTTTGCGAGCAAATTTTCCCGCAAAGGCGCAAAGGCGCGGTAAGAGAGCAACGCTCTTGTCCCCTCTTTTTCTCTTTAGCTCTTAGTGAAACAAAACATCCCGCAGAATAGCGTAATAGCTGAAAGTGAAGCAGTTCTGACGTTATACACACATAGTCTAACTGCTGTAAAGTTGTAGTGTGGCAAGTATTTTAATAAATACCAATCAGCAATAAATTTCATAATTTTAGTCTATGGAAGCGCTAAAAATTGAAATACTTAATCCGAAAGCTTTGCAACTTATCAAAGGCATGCAAGACTTACAACTTATTAAAGTAAATGATGATCCTGCTTCTGCCTTAAAAACCTACCTCAAAAAAATGAGGAGTAGTTCTGCGTCTGCCCCAAATGTAAACGAGATTGCTAAAATTGTTGATGAGGTAAGAGCAAAACGTTATGCCAAAAAGTAAACCGCTCAAAATAATCATTGACACTAATCTATGGGTTAGTTTTATCATATCTAATAAGCTGACCTTACTTGACGGATTACTTTTTTCTCAGAAAATAAGCCTGTTATTCAGCGAAGAGCTCATCAATGAGATTGCCGTAACCATCACCAAACCGAAACTCAGAAAATATTTTGCAACCAATGGTTTGGAAGAAATGCTCACAGCATTTGAACCATTTATTGATCTGATAAAGGTTCGGAGTTCAGTAACCGTGTGCAGAGACCCTAACGATAATTTTCTACTGGCCCTGGCCAAAGATGGCAAGGCTGATTACTTACTGACAGGCGATAAAGATCTGTTGGAACTGGTGAAGTTTGGTAAGACTAAAATTATCTCGATGACCACTTTTCTGGAGACTACTCAACACTTACGTTAATTACCAACCTGTTTTTTAAATTTTATGCAACCGTCTGGCTGAAAGTGCAGGAAGGTTTCGCTAAGAGTGGACAAGAGAAAAAGAGGGGAAAAGAGTTAGGCGGATCATCGCAGTTGAAAACAAAATCTAACCGTGCCTTAGTGCCTTGGTGTGGGTATGATTTCACACTAAGGCACTAAGGCACAGTTTTTAGGACAACCCCCTCTTTTTCTCTTTGGCTCTTAGTGAAACAAAACATCCCGCATTGCAGCAGAATCGCTGGTGGTGCGGGATGTTTCAATAAGAGAAAGACAGCAGAAAAAAAGCAAAGAAGGGCAGGATAGATCATACCCCTGCTGCCCTTACTTATCCTTCGCTGTTTCCGGACTGATAATATTCGCTATCTCGGTGATCTGGGTAATGGGGAAACCACCTTTTTTAGCATGTTCCCTTAACAGCTCTTCGTTTTCGGCCTGGTACACGCAGTAGATCTTATTACCGGCTACATAACTCTGCTGCCATTTGATCTTAGGTCCCATTTCGGTTAATACGCTGCAGGATTTCTGGGAAATACCTTTCAGCTCAATGCCGGTAAACTTACTGGCACCGGGAATGTCGCGTTCAATGAGGTAGGTTTTCATAATTGGTTTTTCATTTTTGGTGTTGGAAGATGTTTGCGCCAGCGCAAAAACGCCGGGGATGAGTAAAAGGAGCATGAGCAGGATGCGGTGCAGGGTAGTCTGTTTCATAGATAGTGAGTTTGGTTTAGGAAACAAAACTACCCGGTGGGCTGGCCCGGGGCTGCACCATTTCGTGCAAAAAATGGTAGAATTCCTGCAAACTGGAGGTTTTATAACCGGTCCATATAAGCAAGCGGCAATACCCCAAACGCTTTTCTGAAACATTTGGTGAAGTACGAGGCACTGCTGAACCCACAGTTAAAAGCGATCTCTGCAATGCTAAGTTTCTTTTCTTTCATTAACTGTGTGGCTTTCTGCAGCCGGTATTTCTGCAGTAACTCGTTGGGGGAGAGTCCGGTAAGACGGAGCGTGTTGCGGTATAACTGCGAAGTGCTCATATTGGCCAGGCGGGCATAATCGGCAACCTGTTTTTCAGTTGTATGATAACTGTCGAGCGCGTTCACCCAGTTGGCGAGTAAGTCTTCATCTTTCTGGTCGAGCACAAACATATCGGGATCGGCTTTGTGCAATAATTCTTTCGACAGTAATTTTTTAACGGCGGGTGTAACAGCAATGCCAAGGGGTTTTACCCATTTACTCATGCGCTCCAGTAATTGCAGGGTTTCGCCAAAAAGGGTATCCTGTGTATCAACCGGCGAACCGGCATGCAGGTTGATGGAAAAGGATTGCTGCTTCTCTTTTCCATACGCAAGAATTTCCCTGGCCGCGGCCAGCGCGTGGCTGCCATTCACAAAAGAACCGAGCATACTGTTACCGGCATACACCACTTCCTTGCCGTTGTGTTTGGCTATCTGCTCACGAATGAACTGGTTCTGTTGGGTAATGTATTGCTGTGCAAGGCTAACACCATATTGTTCCTGCTGCAGCACGGGATCGGGGAGCGCTACCAAAAGAATCACGCGGAAAGCGGGATCATCTATCAGTAATAGATCTTTGTCATTTTTCTTTGCATGCTCCGGATCGGTAATGCGGCCCAGAAAAGAGCGTACAAAATCAGGGGCCACTTCTATGATCTTATGCGGAACAAATCCATGCGACTTCCTATGCAGCTCGGCCACATTTTCCCGGGAGGGGGCTTCTATTAAACAGAATACCTGGCCCTGTTCTTTGTCTACCCAATACGTAAAACATTTGCAGCCATGTTGGTCCTGGCTTTTCACGTCTAAAAAATGTGCATCCGCCGCATCTTCCGCGTTAATACCGGGGAGAAGGTGTAGATCCATGTAAATAGGCATGTGCATTGGATTTCCTGTAAGTTACGTTGAAATCCAATAAACAGTTAGTGCTGTCTATATACTGTAACTCTCTTATCCCCTCTTTCTCTCTTTAACTCTTAGTGAAACAAAACCTCCCGCTTATTAGCATAATGGCTGATAATGCGGAAGGGTTCACTAAGAGGGGAAAAGAGAAAAAGAGGTTAAGAGAGATTATTCCTGTTCGCTCTCTGCTCTGTCGGCAATGAGTTGGGCAATGAGGCTCGTCCAGCCGCTTTGGTGGCTGGCGCCGAGGCCGGTGCCGCTATCGCCGTGAAAATATTCGTAGAATAAAACCAGGTCCTTGTTTTCGGGGCGGCTGTAAAACCAGTTCTGGTTACCGTGCAGCTTGCGATGATTGTTGGCATCCAGCTCAAACAGACTCGTTACCCGTTTGGATAATTCGTTGGCGATCTGTTTCAGGTCCATGTACACACCCGAACCCGTTGGGTATTCAATACTCAGCGATGCATCGTAAAACTCCCCGAACTTTTTAATGCTCTGGATAATGAGGTAGTTGATCGGCATCCACACCGGCCCGCGCCAGTTACTGTTACCGCCAAAAAAATCGGAAGTAGAATCACCCGGATCGTATTGGATGGAATACACATGCCCTTCAATGGTAACCGAGTAAGGATGTTTCTCGTGGTATTTGGATAAGGCACGGATCCCGCCTTCGGATAAAAACTCTGTTTCGCTCAGTACGCGTTTTAGCAGCGCGGTGAGTTTGTTTTTGGGAATGAGGGAGATCAGCATTTTATCTTCATCAGCAATCTCTTCGTTGGGCCAGAATTTTTTGTTTCGTTTGCGGTATTGCTCAAACCAGGTAATGCGTTTGGTAAAATCTTCCAGTTTGGTCAGCATTTTTTTCTCGATCACCGATACGGCAAACAAAGAAGTTAATCCCACGATGGATTGGATGCGTAACTGAATCGTAGTGTTATTGGGCAAACCGAGTGTATCGTAAAAGAACTGGTCCTCTTCGTTCCATAAACCCAGTTGGTTCAACGCCTCGGCTATCAGTACAAAGTGTTCAAAGAATTTGGTGGCGCTGTCTTCAAAAGCCTCATCTTCCATGGCTATCTCCAGTGCCATATCCATCAGGTTCAGTGCATACATGCCCATCCAGCTGGTACCATCGGCCTGCTCCAGCCGTGCTTCGCTGTGTAACTGCAGGCTGCGGTTAAATACACCAATATTATCCAGGCCAAGGAAACCACCTTCAAACATATTATTACCATTGGGATCTTTCCGGTTGATCCACCAGGTAAAATTGATCATCAGTTTGTGAAATACTTTTTTCAGGAAATTGATATCGCCTGTACCGGTCTTGTTCTTCTCGATCTGGTACACCTGCAGCGCCGACCATGCCTGCACTGGTGGGTTCACATCGCTGAAGTTCCATTCGTAGGCGGGTAACTGTCCGTCGGGTTTCATGTACCATTCGCGCATCACCAGCAGGATCTGGTGTTTGGCAAATACCGGATCTACCATGGCCATGGGTACGCAATGAAAAGCGAGGTCCCAGGCAGCATACCAGGGATATTCCCATTTATCGGGCATGAGAATGATGTCCTGGTTTTTCAGGTGTTGCCAGTCGTGGTTACGGCCCCTGCCCCGTTCATCGCTCACATGGGCAATACCATCGGGTTCGGAGAGCCAGCGCTCTACATCGTAATAATAATATTGTTTGCTCCAGAGCAAACCCGCCAACGACTGCCGCTGAATATTATGCAGATCGGCGGGCAGCTGTGGTGATAAGATGCTGCGGTAGTAATCGTCTGTTTCTGTTTTGCGCTGCTGAAAAATATCCGTGAACGCATGGGTGAACGGCGATTCCATCTGCACATCGCTTAAACGCAGGTAAAGGGTTTCTGTGGCGCCTGCGGCGATCTGGTATTGGTACACCGGGGCAAACTTGGTACCCGTTTTTTTCTCGTTGAGGGCTTCTCTGTTTTTGCCGTGAATGATGGCATCGTGAAAAGCATCTTTCACAAAAATGGAGGCATTCTTTTTGCCAAAGAGTTTTTCGGTATTGGTTTCGTTCTCGGTAAAAAAAGCGTTGTTGGTTTTGGGATAGTAAAAATAATAAGAGCCCAGGCGTTCGTGTTTGGCTTTTACCATATGGGCCTGGTCGGTGGCTTTGATCACCGGTTTTTTATCCAGACCGCGCGATTGCCAGCGGTTAAAGAACCAGAGCGTAGGTAATACCGTAATGGGTGCAGCCACATTGGCTCGGTTGGTGATCTCGATGCGGATGCCGATATCTTTCTTGTTTACTTTGGCGTAAGTGATGAGTACATCAAAATATTCATTGTCCTGAAAAATGCCTGTGTCCAGAATTTCATATTCCGGTTCCAGTTTGCTGCGCTGTTTGTTTTTATTGATCAGCTCCTGGTAAGGGAATGCCTGCTGCGGATACTTGTACAGCATCTGCATATAATAATGCGTGGGCAGGTTTTCGAGGTAATAGTAGAGTTCCTTTACATCTTCGCCGTGATTGCCCTCGTTATTGCCGAGACCGAATAATCTTTCTTTCAGGATGGTATCTTTCCCGTTCCACAGCGATACGCAGAAACAGAGGTTGCCGAAAAAATCGGAAATGCCACCCAGTCCATCTTCGCCCCAGCGGTAAGCGCGGGCATGCGCATGGCTGAAGGGTACATAGTTCCAGGCATCACCGTTCTCGCTGTAGTCTTCGCGAACGGTGCCCCATTGTCTTTCGGATAAATACGGTCCCCATTGTTCTAAAGGAATTTTTTTGGTGCTGTTGGCCTTCAGTCTTTGCTCCTCTGCTGTCATGTGGCTAAATTAAAGAGGCTTGGCGGAATAAATCTGTCAATTTATGCAGATATACTTTTTATGTATGGGATAGCAGGGCTACTGATAGTTCCGGCAAGTATAAACAAACTGTTGTTCGCTTTTACTGCTGAACAGGTGCTGCTGGTTTAGCTGAAACACCACCGGCTTTCTACCGGGTGTATCCTGAATGGGGCCGTAGGATGCTGTACAGCATTTGATTTACCTGAATTCAACTGATAAAATACAGTTGTCAGCATGACAATTGTCATAAGCTGCTGCCAGATACCTGTCTAATTTTAAACTATAAAAATGACCGATATGACAAAAAAGAGTCCTGCAAAGAAATATGTCTATTTCTTTGGCGCCGGCAAGGCCGACGGAAACGAATCCATGAAGAACCTGTTAGGTGGTAAAGGAGCTAACCTGGCCGAAATGGCGGGTCATCCCAAACTCAGATTACCCGTGCCTCCCGGTTTTACCATTTCAACTGATGTGTGTACCTATTATTATGATCATAAACACACGTATCCCGCTATCCTGAAAACGCAGGTGAATACGGCACTGGCATCTATCGAAAAAATTACCGGAAAAAAATTCGGCGATCCGCAGAATCCGCTCCTCTTATCTGTACGCTCCGGCGCCCGCCGCAGTATGCCGGGTATGATGGATACGGTACTGGATATTGGTTTGAATGATACAACTATCGAAGGCCTGATCAAACAATCGGGCGATGCGCGTTTTGCGTATGATGCGTACAGAAGACTGGTGATGATGTATGCCGATGTGGTGATGGAAAAAGCCAGTGGCATTGAACCTAAAAACGGGAAAGGCATCCGCAAAGTGCTGGATGAAAAACTGGAAGCCATCAAACACAAACAAGGCTATACTTCCGATACAGAACTGACGGTTCCCGAACTGAAAGAGCTGGTGAAAGATTTTAAAGTAACCGTAAAAAAAGTGCTGGGTAAACCATTCCCCGAAGAACCCATGGAGCAATTATGGGGTGGTGTTGGCGGCGTGTTTGGCAGCTGGAACGGTAAACGGGCCATTGAATACCGCCGCATTGAAAAGATCCCTGATGAGTGGGGTACCGCTGTAAATGTGCAGGCCATGGTATTCGGTAATATGGGTACCACCAGTGCCACCGGTGTGGCGTTTACCCGTAACCCCGGTACCGGCGAAAATAAATTTTATGGAGAGTACCTCGTAAACGCACAGGGAGAAGATGTGGTGGCCGGTATCAGAACACCCGCCCCCATTAACGCCTATTCTAAAAACGATCATAGCCGTAACCTGGATACCCTCGAGAAACTGATGCCCAAACTGTACAAAGAACTGGATCAGTACCAGCAACGCCTGGAGAAACACTATAAGGATATGCAGGATATCGAGTTCACCATTGAAAAAGGAAAACTCTACATGCTGCAATGCCGCGTGGGTAAACGCAATGGCGTAGCCGCCGTTCGCATGGCTACTGAAATGTATGCCTCCAAACTGATTGATATCAAAACAGCGATCATGCGGGTAGCACCCAATCAGCTGGTAGAACTGTTGCTGCCCATGCTCGATCCCAAAGTGGAAGCCGTTACCAGACCCATTGCCAAAGGCTTGCCAGCCGGTCCGGGTGGTGCTAAGGGCCGTGTGGTATTCTCCTCAGCAGAAGCGGTAGAGTGGGCACAGAAAGGAGAGAAAGTGATCTTGGTACGCGAAGAAACTTCGCCCGAAGATGTGGATGGTATGCACAAATCGCAAGCCATTTTAACCACCAAGGGTGGTATGACTTCTCACGCGGCATTGGTAGCGCGCGGTTGGGGTAAATGCTGTATTGTAGGTTGCACCGATATAGAAATTCACAGCGAAACCAAAACCTTCAAAGCGAAAAACGGGGAGATTATTAAAGAAGGCGATGTGATTACGCTGAATGGTACCAAAGGATTGGTATACCAGGGAGATATTCCACTGGTAGCGATTGATCTTAACAAGAACGTATCTTATAAAAACCTGATGACCCTGGTGGATAAAACCAAACTGATGGGCGTACGTACCAATGCAGAAACACCAGAGGATGCGGCCCAGGCCATGGCTTTTGGGGCAGAAGGTATTGGATTGTTCAGAACAGAACACATGTTTTATGGCGAAGGCAGTGAGCAACCACTGTTCCTGCTGCGTAAAATGATCATGAGTAAAACAGAACCCGAAAGAAGAAAAGCACTGAATGAACTCTTTGTGTTTGTGAAAAAAGATATCAAAGACACCATGAAAGTGATGAAGGGTAATCCCGTAACCATCCGCCTGCTGGATCCGCCACTGCACGAGTTTGTACCGCATGATGTAGAGAAACTGCAGCAGCTGAGCAAAGAACTCGGTATCAGCATGAGCGTATTACGCAGAAGGGTATTGGCACTGCACGAGAATAACCCGATGCTGGGTCACCGCGGTGTTCGTTTGGGTGTGAGTTATCCCGAGATCACCGAAATGCAGATCCGCGCTATCCTGGAAGCCACTGCCGAGCTGATCAAATCAGGCAAAAAAGCCTTACCTGAAATTATGGTACCGGTTACCTGTACCGTGAATGAGTTAACGCACCAGAAACTGATCGTTGACAGGGTGTACAAAGAAGTATGTGCCAAAATGAAAGTGAGAAGCATTCCGTATCTCTATGGTACCATGATCGAAATTCCGAGAGCTGCCCTGATGGCCGATAAGATGGCGATCGAAGCAGATTTCTTCAGCTTTGGCACCAATGACCTTACCCAGATGAGTTTCGGTTTCAGCCGGGATGATGTGGGTGGATTTTTGCCCAATTATATGGACCAGAAAATTTTACACGACGATCCTTTCCAGACCATTGACCAGGAAGGGGTGGGCGAACTGATCAAAGACGGAACAGAGCGGGGTCGTAAAACCAAACCTAAATTAAAAGTGGGTATCTGTGGTGAACATGGCGGTGATCCGGAGAGCGTAAAATTCTGCCATCGTATTGGTATGAACTATGTGAGCTGTTCTCCTTTCCGTGTGCCTATTGCACGGTTGGCAGCGGCACAGGCAGCCGTTACGTATGGAAAAGTAAAGGCGTAAGTGAGATTCGCCGGGTAGCAAAAAGGGAGCCGGGATGATTTCCGGCTCCCTGTTTTTGTGAACTGTTATAACCGCGCCTTTGCGTCTTTGCGAGAAAGTTTGCCCGCAAAGGCGCAGAGGCGCAGTTCTTATCTTTAGTGTTTATTCGCGTAAGGCGGGCGTATGGCCCAGCTCTGTTTATTGGAAGAACGGATCACCAGCCAGTAAAAGAAGAGCAGGGCAAGTGCAATCGTGAAAGCTCTGATCACCCAGAAAGGAAGGGAAGCGCTGAGGTCTACCAGAAAACCATCCTCCTTAAAATCGCCCATACCAAACAAAGCCGGTAAACGGTACCAGTAATAACAGGATACACCTGCTGCCGCAAACAAACTACTCAGTTTTTTTTCGCTGCGGGGAACTACCAGTTCCGCAAAAATGGCATAGATAGATAAAGTGAGCAACATACCCATCAGCGGCATTTGGTATACACCGGGGAAAGCGTTGATGCCTGCTGTATACGCATGGTCCGGCACATGAAACCATCCCCAGATAAAACCGGGTAGTCCACCAACAATGAGCCAGCCACTAAGTTTATGGTAGCTGGTTTTCACAGAAGCGGAAGGGTGGATATTGGGTGTTGAATCCGGACAGGGCACCACACAGTTCATACATTTATGGCAATGCGCATTGGGGACAGTGAAGGCCACATTACTGCCATAAAGTTTTTCAACAGGATGCACGGGACAAAGCCCGGAACACCAGGCACTTTTCCATTCGTAGAAAAAACCGAGGGTAATACCTACGGTGCTAAGTGTTACAATGAGCAAACCTGTGGCAACCCCATCCGTATTAAACACCGCATGGCGCAAGGGAACAATGGCATAGAGCAGCAGCACGCTCAGCAGATTCAGTTTCCCTGATTGTGTAGCAGTTAGTTTTTTCCTTTGTGAAAGTCCCCAATGGCGGGGTAATAAATTGGTGGTGGCCAGTGGACAAACATTACGCCATACACCCGCAGCAAAAACAAATAAGGCCGGTGCCACCGGGATCAGGATATGCCAGAACAGGAGCAAACCTATTTTTGGGAAGAGGAACAGACTCAGCAAAATACCTGCACCCACCAGCCATACCCCTGATTGGGCAAGTCGCCAGTAAAAAATAGTACGGGCAGAAAACAGGTTCGCCTTCGGGATGGTTACAAAAGAATCAGGCATGCGGTTAACTTACAGGATAAATAAACGGTATACGGCAGGCAAATTAGAATAAGCCTTTTTCACAAAAGATGATTTTGATCAGGTTGTTAAAATGGAGGAAACGACTATGGCGGCAGGTTTATCTGGAGATAGTTGATCCGGCTGAATTGTTGTTGTATGATCTGCCAAACCCTTCGTTTATCAGGTAATAGCCTGCTCAGAACAAGCGGTTTTCAGCCGTTCGTCCGGAATTTTAGCAAAATTTGCGGGATATTACTATTACTTTTGTCGGGTCTTAGTACATGAAAAAGCTTCTCGTCATCATATTAGCCCTTGTGCATCTGAGCGCCTCTGCAGGCGTTACCATGCATCTGCACTATTGTATGGGCAAAGCGGCGGGCTGGGGTTTTACGAGTAAAAAAGACAAGACCTGCGATAAATGCGGTATGGCCAAAACCAATCAAAAGGGGAAGGGCTGCTGCAAAGACGAGCAGAAATTTGTCAAGAACACCATCGATGAAAAAGCCGCTACAGCTGCTTACCAGCTTACCCAGCTGGAAGCCGATGCGCTTCCGGTTTCTGTATTCCAGACACCTGTGATCAATCTTTCTTCTGTAACAGAAGAAAATCCTACCAGTAATGCTCCTCCAGACAGGGGCCTGGCGGTTTACCTGCGTAACCGCGTTATCCGTATTTAATTTCTTTCCTGTTCTATGCGCCGGGCAATCATTGCCGGGCTTTGGGCGTTTCTATCACGGCCCCGTTCCCGTATTTATCTATCATCTATAAAACCACCACCATGAAAAAAATCAAAATGCTGTTGATGGCAGCTTTCACCATCGTAGCCGTAACTGTATCTGCACAGGACAATAAACACTATGTATGCCCCATGCATGCCGATGTTACCAGCGATAAACCCGCCAAATGTTCCAAATGTGGTATGAACCTGAAGGAAACCAAAAAAGAAGCAGCCTATGTATGCCCCATGCATGCCGATGTTACCAGCGATAAACCCGGTAAATGCTCCAAATGCGGCATGAACCTGAAAGAGAATAAAAAAGCAGTGGCTGCTTCTTATGTATGCCCCATGCACGCAGATGTTACCAGCGATAAACCCGGTAAATGTTCTAAATGCGGTATGGCATTAAAAGAGAAAAAAGGATAAAGCAGCATTTATACTAACCGGAAAATTACCGTCATGGTTCAACAATTAATCGGACTGGCCCTACGTAACAGGCTGATCGTGCTGCTGGCAGCAGCGGGTCTGTTTGGCTGGGGGATCTATTCCGTCAGACAGAATCCTATCGATGCTATTCCCGACCTCAGCGAAAACCAGGTGATCGTTTTTACTGAGTGGATGGGCCGCAGTCCGCAGGTGATCGAAGACCAGGTTACTTACCCCCTGGTGAGTAACCTGCAGGGCATACCCAGGATCAAAAATATACGGGGCTCTTCCATGTTCGGGATGAGTTTTGTGTATGTGATCTTCGAAGACAATGTAGATATCTACTGGGCCCGCACGCGGGTACTGGAACGACTGAATTTTGCGCAGCGTTTGCTGCCGCAGGGGGTAACACCTTCGTTGGGTCCGGATGGTACGGGCGTGGGTCATATCTACTGGTATCACCTGGATGCACCCAAGATGGATCTGGGCGAACAGCGCGCGCTGCAGGACTGGTACGTAAAGTTTGCCCTGCAAACCGTACCGGGTGTAGCAGAAGTGGCTTCTTTCGGCGGATTTGAAAAGCAGTACCAGCTGGTGATTGATCCGGTAAAGCTGCAGTACTACAATATCTCCCTGATGGATGTGATGAACAAAGTAAAAGCCAATAACAACGATGTGGGTGGCCGCAAGTTTGAACTGGCCGATATGGCTTATATCATCCGTGGCCTCGGTTATATCAAAAACAAGGAAGATATAGAGAACATAGCGCTGGGTAATTACAATGGTATACCGGTAAGGGTGCGCGATATCGGCTCTGTACAAATGGGCGGCGATCTGCGCCTGGGCATTTTTGATATGGATGGCAAAGGCGAAGTGGTTGGTGGCATTGTAGTGATGCGTTACAACGAGAATGCCGACAAAGTGATTAAAGCGGTGAAAGCCAAAATGAAAGAAGTAGAAAAGGGTTTACCGGAGGGAGTAAGTTTTAAAACCTCTTACGACAGAAGCACGCTGATCGAAGAAGCCGTTGCATCCGTAAAAGGAACCCTGATCGAAGAAATGATCGCCGTATCACTGATTGTGATCATCTTTCTCTTTCACTGGCGCAGTGCACTTATCATTCTGATCCAGCTACCGATTTCTGTAGCATTGGGTTTTATCCTGTTGCAGGCATTTGGTATCAGTTCCAATATCATGTCGCTCACCGGTATCGCACTGGCGATCGGAGTAGTGGTAGATGATGGGATCGTGATGGTAGAAAATGCTTACCGCCATATCAGCGAAGCGCAGGCAGCAAAAAGGCAGTCATCAAATAATGTAAACTCATGACAAACTGGTTCAAACGAAATAAAGATCCGCTCAGTTCTGAAGAAAGGATGGCCATCATTGCCAGATCTTCCAAACAGGTGGGTCCGGGTGTATTCTACTCAACGATCATTGTGATCGCTTCTTTTCTTCCGGTGTTTTTGTTAACGGGCATGGAAGGAAAACTGTTTCATCCGCTGGCATGGACGAAAACCTTTATCCTGCTGGTAGATGCTTTTCTCGCCATTACGCTTACGCCGGTATTGATTTCTTTTTTTCTGAAAGGAAACCTGAAACCCGAATCGGCCAATCCGATCACCAGAACACTCGAGAAGATCTATACCCCCATTCTCGCCTGGTGTTTGCGCTGGCGCAAAACCCTGTTGTTCGCCAACCTGGTAGCATTGGCAGTAGGAGTGGTAATGATGACCCGCATGGGTTCTGAGTTTATGCCACCATTAGATGAAGGCTCATTGCTCTTCATGCCGGTAACCTTACCCGATGTATCTAACTCAGAAGCCAAACGCCTCTTGCAGGTGCAGGATAAATTAATCACCACTGTTCCCGAGGTATCGCATGTGTTGGGTAAAGCAGGCCGGGCCAATACGGCTACAGATAATTCACCGGTGAGCATGATCGAAACCATCATCCTGCTGAAACCCAAACAGGAATGGCGCAAAGGAATCACCAAAGATGATATCATCAACGAGCTGAATGCCAAAATGCAGATCCCGGGAGTTACCAATGGATGGACACAGCCCATCATTAACCGCATCAACATGCTCTCTACCGGGATCCGTACCGATGTGGGCCTGAAAGTATATGGTCAGCAGTTAGATAGTATCTACGCATTTGCACAAACCATCAAAAAACAACTGGAAGGAATCGATGGCATCAAAGACCTCTATGTAGAACCCATTACCGGTGGTAAATACATTGATGTAACGGTGAAGCGCGAAGAAATCGGCCGCTATGGGTTGAGTGTGGATGATGTGAACACCGTTGTAGAAAGCGCATTGGGTGGTATGAAGCTGACCACTACCATTGAGGGCCGGCAACGCTTTTCGGTAAATGCCCGCTACGGACAGGATTTCCGGAATAACCTGCAGGCATTGAAACGGTTGCCGGTACAGACCATGAGTTTTGGTCCGGTGCCATTGGAAGCCGTGGCGCAGATCGGGTTCAGTGATGGTCCGCCGATGATCAATTCTGAGAACGCGTTGCTGCGCGGAACCGTGTTGTTCAATGTACGCGAAAGAGACCTGGGCAGTACGGTTACCGAAGCACAGAAAAAATTAGACCAGCTGATGATCAAATTACCCAAGGGTTATTTCCTGGAATGGAGCGGCCAGTGGGAGAACCAGATCCGTGCCAACAGAACACTTACACTGATCATGCCCATCGTGATCCTGATCATCTTCCTGGTATTGTATGCTACCTACCGCTCGTTCAAAGAAGCCATGGTTACCATGATCACGGTACCCTTTGCCTTGATCGGTGGTGTATTCATGGTGTATTACTATGGCGTGAATTTATCGGTAGCGGTAGCAGTGGGTTTTATTGCCTTGTTTGGGATGGCCATTGAAACAGCCATGCTGATGACGATCTATCTGAACGAAGCCATGCAGAACATGGTAGCCAAACATGGCAACGACCGTACCACCCTCACACCGGCCATCATCCGCGAATTTGTGATTGAGGGATCTGCTAAAAGATTACGGCCCAAACTGATGACAGTATCGGTGGGGCTGTTCGGACTGATCCCCATTCTCTGGGCAAACGGTGTGGGCAGCGATATTATGCGACCCATTACCATACCCCTGATCGGTGGAACCATCAGCTCTACGATTTATGTACTGCTGATCACACCCGTGATCTTTGAAATGATAAAAGAAAGAGAATTAAAACGTAAAGGCAAAATTGAATTGATCGATGTTACAGAATAAATCCATACTCGCAGCGTTTGCACTGCTGCTGGCACTGAACAGCCAGGCGCAAACGATGAAGCTGGATGCTGTTATTGACAGTATCACCGCTTCGCACCCGGTTATAAAAATGTACGATCATGAGATCCGTTCCATGGACGAAGCCGCCAAAGGTGCCAGAAGCTGGATGGCACCACAGCTGGGCTTTGGACAGTTTATGACGCCCTACGATGCACGTTTATGGCATAGAGACGGCGATATACCGGGAATGGGATTTGTGATGCTTTCGGGCGAACAGATGATCTCGAATAAGAAAAAACTGGACGCGGACGAACGTTACATGAAAGCAATGTCTTCTGTTGAGAAAGAGAAGAAAAATGCTACGCTCAACGAACTCGTAAATGATGCCAAACAATTGTATTATGAATGGGTGGTACTGAAAAAGAAAATCAGCATTCTTACGCAGAATGAAAAGCTGTTGAATTTTATTATCAAGAACGCCGAGATCAGGTATAAGAACGGATTGGAAAAAATCAATGCCTATTACAAGGCCAAAGCCGCCATCGGAACTATTCAGAATATGCAGCTGATGTACGAAAGTGATATCCGTGAAAAACGGATCAGGATCAATGCGCTGATGGGAAGGAATGCCATGGTTGCCTTTGAGGTGGATACAACGATCCGGCTGGCCGATTACCATACGATCGTATTTGACAGCACCCTTTTTTATAACCAGCGCAGCGATCTGAAAGCCATCGATAAGGATATTAACCTTTCCTACCTGAAACAGGAAACAGAAAAACAGAGTCTTCGTCCGCAGTTCGGCGTTCGTTTCGATAATATGATCGGCTTTGGCGGCCAGCCCATGCAATATACCCTGATGGGCATGGTTAAGATCCCGATGGCCAAATGGTCTTCGAAAATGAACCGGGCCAATATAGAAAGTCTGAAATGGAAAGCCAACGCACTGCAGGCACAAAAAGAAATGCTGGTGAACGAATACAGTGGCATGGCCTATGGTATGCGGAATGAATTGGATACCCGCAAAGAGCAACTGGCATTATATGAGGAAAAGATCATGCCGGCGCTCAGGAATAATTTTAAAACCATTCAACTGGCATACGAGCAGAATACCGAGGAACTGTTCATGCTGTTCGATGCCTGGGAATCGTTATACATGAAAGAACTGGAATACACAGAGCTGCTGAACCAGGTGCTTAAACTGCAGGTAACCCTAGACCGGATCCTGGAAAAGCGATAAACAACTTATTCAATGCATAGAAGACATTTTATAAAATTAACTTCATTGGGTTCGGGTGCCCTGTTAACGGGCGGAGCCGCAACGGCATTCCTGGCGGGCTGTAAAAAAGACTATCGGATGGGTTTGCAAACCAGACCTGTACCGGTTACAGAAGCCGCTTTTACCAATCCGCTCGTTTATCCTGCACAGGCCGGAGCAACCCAAACGCTTACGGCACAGGCAACAACGGCCAATGTAAAAGGGAATACGATCCCTGTACTGGGTTACCAGCCCAACCGCATGCTGGGTCCCACTTTCCGGGTAAACAGGGGCGACAATGTATCGATTCAACTACAGAACAGGCTGGCCGAACATACCAATATTCACTGGCATGGATTGGTGGTACCTCCCCTGATGGATGGTCACCCGGATCAACTGGCCGAAGCAGGTGGCAGTTTTTCCTACCAGTTCACTATCAATCAGCGTGCAGGTATGAGCTGGTACCACCCGCATCCGCATGGTATGACGGGTAAACAGGTGTTCCAGGGACTGGCGGGTGTCTTTATCATCCATGATGCGGAAGAAGCGGCGTTGAACCTGCCTTCGGGGCAATATGAATTACCATTGGTGCTGCAGGACAAACGGATTACAACAACAGGTATTCCTTATGATCCATCGATGAAGGAAGTAATGGCCGGTTATATGGGAGAATCTGTTTTGGTGAATGGTGTGCACGCGCCTTTTGCAGAAGTGGCTACCCGTTATTACCGTTTACGTATCCTGAACGGATCCAATGCAAGGATCTATAACCTGGCACTGAGTAATAATGAAGATCTCATAATCATCGGTAATGACGGAGGCTTATTAAAAGCACCGGCTCTGGTAAAAGAGATCCTGCTGGCACCGGGCGAAAGACTGGATGTGCTGGTGAATTTCAAAAATGCAGCGGTTGGTACAACGGTTAACCTGATCAGTAAAGAATTCAGCAATGCAGGAGATGCCCAGGGCAAACAGGCGTTTCAGATCATGCAGTTCAAAATCACAACACCCGCTACCGATGCATTCACGGTTCCGGCCGTTTTATCTGTGATACCGGATCTGCAGGCTTCGGCTGCTATGCCTGTACGGGTATTCGAAATTTCCAATGCAATGGAACACCACGGGGTACCTATGAACAATGGTATGCGTATGCGGCACCGGATCAATGGCAATTTGTACGATGGCACCCGGATAGACTTAACAGTAGCGAGAAATGCGCAGGAAGTATGGGTATTTGATAACAGTAAAGGCGATGAACCACACCCCATGCACCTGCACGGTGTTTTTTTCCAGGTACTGAAACGCACAGGTGGAAGAAGCGGTTTACTGCTTTCAGAAAAGGGATGGAAAGACACGGTGTTGGTGATGCCGGGCGAAGTGGTTCATATCATTGTGCCCTTTGGTGCTGTTACGGGCAGGTTTGTGTTTCACTGCCATAACCTGGAACATGAAGATGATGGAATGATGTTACAATATCAATTGACATAAGAAACCGACAATATGAAGCGAATCTGTTTATATATTTTATTATTTATGACGGTGGGTTTTGTTGCCTGTAAAAACAACAACGATACCCATGCAGCACATATGATGCAGGATACTGCCAAACAATACACCTGCCCCATGCCGCAGGATTCTGTGTTCAGCGATAAGCCTGGTGTTTGTCCGAAATGCGGCATGGAGCTGGTGCAGGTAAAGGAAACCGATCATGCACATGCCACAGAAACAAAACCCATGTATACCTGTCCCATGCCCCAGGATTCTGTGTTCAGCGACAAACCGGGTGATTGTCCGAAATGCGGGATGGCATTGGTGAAAACGGAAACAGTAGCAACCGCTCATGACCACGAACATACAGGAGATGTATATACCTGCCCCATGCATCCGGATGTGAAATCAGATAAACCCGGCTCCTGCCCGATCTGTGGTATGAACCTGGTGAAAAAAGAAGCAACGGGTAATAAACAGGAAGTGGTTGAGCTGGATGCACTATTAAAACCTACGAACGAATTTGTGGTATCCTCTCTTCCGGTAACGGTTATGCGGCAAAAGCAGGAGCAGATCGAAATAAAAGCATTGGGCACCATTGCCTATGATACCCGGATGGTAGGCACGATTTCCTCCCGCGTCAGCGGCCGCATTGAAAAACTCTATGTGCGTTACCGTTTTCAGAAGATCAGGAAAGGCGAACGCATCATGGATATTTATAGTCCGGAACTGTTAACGGCCCAGCAGAACCTGTTGTTCCTCCTTAAAAATGATCCTGCTAATAAAAATTTTATTGCAGCCGCGAAAGAAAAACTGCTGTTGCTGGGCATGGATGCGAGGCAACTGGAACAGGTGATACAAAAGGGACAGGCCGCGCTTACCATAGCCGTGTACAGCCAGTACAGTGGTCATATACACGAAGCAGGTAATGCCGGTAATATGGTGCCTGAGCCGGGTGCCATGAAAGATATTTCCCTGATCACAGAAGAACTCTCTTTGAAAGAGGGGATGTATGTACAGAAGGGGAAATCCATGTTCACAGTTTACGATCCCTCGCGTGTTTGGGCACTGTTGAATATTTATGGAGAAAACCAGGGATTGGTAAAAACAGGCTCATCCGTTACCCTTGTTCCCGAAACACAGCCGGGAAAAATGATCAGTGCAAGGGTAGATTACCTGGAACCATTTTTCCGCAAAGGCAGTAAAACCTTATCGGCACGCGTGTATTTGAATAATGCCGACAGAAAAATTCCGGTGGGCAGCCAGGTAACGGCCACCATCTATAGCAATACCCGTCAGGCGTATTGGTTGCCGAAGGAGGCCGTGCTTTCATTGGGACTGGACAGGGTGGTATTTGAAAAAGTAAAGGGTGGTTTCAAAGCGCATAAGATCAGTATCGGTATCGTACATAACGAACATATACAGGTGCTGAGTGGATTAACTCCCCGTGATTCTGTAGCGGCCAATGCACAATATTTAATGGATAGCGAAAGCTTTATCAAAATAAAAAACTAAGTATGCAAAAGTTACTGTTCTTCCTGCTGGTATTACTGGTTGCTGCGGGGTGTAAAAGCAAAACCACTAGCGCTACCGCTGATCCTGATATCTACTATACCTGTTCGATGGATCCCCAGGTAAAGGAGCACAAACCAGGCAAATGCCCGATCTGTAAAATGGAACTCACGCCCGTAAAAAAAATGAACAACGCAACGGAGGAAATTGAGTTGAGCGAACAGCAGGTGCAGTTGGGTAATATTCATGCAGATACCATCCGCAACGGAACCATTGGCGACAAACTGGTACTGACCGCCACGTTGAATTTTGATCAGTTAAAAACGAGTTCCATAAGTGCCAGGATCATGGGCAGGGTAGAAAAACTGTTCTATAAAAACGTGGGCGATCAGGTGCCCAAAGGTGCGCCTTTGTACGAGCTGTACAGTGAGGAACTGAATAATGCCAAACAGGAATACCTGCTGGCCCTTGAACGTAAAAAAGTTTTTGCCAACGAAACCATCATGAATTTTGATCAGTTGCTGCAGAGTGCCCGTAACAAACTATTGTTATGGGGGATGTCTGACAAACAGATCCAGGAACTGGCGCGTGCCGGGAAAGCCACGCCGCGCACTACGTTTTATAGTCCGGCATCGGGAACCATTACCAGTCTTGAGATCCGCGAGGGCGATTATGTGATGGAGGGAACCGCCATGCTGAAACTGGCCGATCTCTCCAGCCTCTGGGCCGAAGCACAGGTATATACTTCGCAGATGGCTTCGATAGACAGGAATAGTGTGGCTTCGGTACAGTTACCGGATTTTGACGGACTCGAAATCAAAGGCACCATCAGTTTTGTGAATCCCGAGATCAACCCCGATACACGCATAAACCTGATACGGGTGGCCATACCCAATAACGGTCAACGGTTACAACCGGGTATGTCTGCTTATGTGGTACTGAAAAGTGCCCCGCACAAAACATTAACGCTGCCTATGGATGCTGTGATCAGGGATGGTAATGGCGCAAGGGTATGGGTACAGACCGGGAAGAAAACCTTTAAACCCATGATGGTGGAGACCGGTGTAGAAACCGACGACAGGATCGAGATCAAGACCGGTTTACATTCGGGCGATGTGGTGGTGATCTCCGGAGCCTACCTCATTAACAGCGAATACATTTTTAAAAGAGGAACGGATGCCATGGCTGGACATGATATGAGTAAGATGTAAAACTTCTCACTCATTGTTGTCTCGTGAAAACAGCTACGCTACTCTGTGTAACTCCTCCTCTCTGTGTTGAAAAAAAACTATGCTACTTTACGGAATGACGTATATCTTTTTTAACACAGAGCTCTCAGAGGAACAGAGATTCACAGAGATATTTTACGGGTGATAGTGTTTTCTCAATAAGCACCCGTCCAGGAAAAATGTTCCCTGATAATAGCTGTCTTATGCTTTTGCAGGTATTGCAGATACGCATGGGCCACTGCCGACAGCTGCTTTTTCTGCAGCCAGATGATCCGCCATTGCGAGTGAAGCGGGAATCCTTTTACGGGAATTACTTTCACATCTTTCTGATTCAGTTCGTTCTTCAGACTGAGTATGGATAAAACGGAATAACCCAGTCCGGCAACCACTGCCTGTTTCACCGCTTCGGTAGAAGTGAGCGAGAGGCTGATCTTGGGACGGATATGTGCCTGGTGAAAATACTGCTGCATAACAAAGCGGGTGCCCGATCCTTCCTCACGGAAAATCAGTGGCAGTTCCTTAAACAGCCTCGAATCTTTTTTTCCTTTGATTGCAAGACTGTCTTTGCCCGGTCCGAATAAATACAGTTTGTTCTGCATCAGGATCTCTTCATGAATAGCGAGATGGGTAGGGATCACAGATACCAGCGAAAAATCCACTTCGTTCTGTTCCAGGCTGCCGATCACTTTCCGTTTATTGGCTACATCCATTTCCAGATCAATGCCCGGGTTCTCTTTCAGAAAATCGCGCAGAAAATAAGGCATTACATATTTGCCGGTAGATACTACGGAGATGCGCAGTTTGCCAGACAGTACCCCTTTGTAATTCTGCGAGTGGTAGTGTATGGTTTCTATCTCTGACAGTACCCGTTGGGCAATGCGGTATAATTCCATTCCAAAATCGGTGATATAGATCTTGCGCCCGATGGTTTCTGTTAAAGGAATGTCAAACTGATCCTGCAGTTTTTTTAACTGGATGGAAGCTGCCGGTTGTGTCATATTCAGTTCTTCTGCGGCTTTGGTAATACTCAGTTTTTCAGCGATGACCGAAAATACACGTAGCTGATGCAGGGTATAATTCATAAGTAATGTTTATGATTCGAATAGTAAATATAAATAAAAGAATATAGATGAAGCCCTGCATTTTTGCAGTATGAAAACAAATCAGACAACCGCTGTTACCATTGCCAGAGGTGATGGTATTGGCCCGGAGATCATGGATGCCACCCTCCGGATAATAGAAGCTGCCGGTGCGCAACTGAACATTGAAGAAATTGAGATCGGGGAAAAAGTATACCTGCAGGGTAATTCGGCCGGTATCCAGCCCCAGGCCTGGGAATCACTTCGCCGTACCAGGGTATTCCTGAAAGCGCCTATTACAACACCCCAGGGTGGTGGTTTTAAAAGCCTGAATGTAACCACCCGGAAAGTACTGGGCCTGTTTGCCAATATCCGTCCCTGTGTGTCTTACCATCCGTTTGTTAAAACCAAACATCCCAAAATGGATGTAGTGATCATCCGGGAAAACGAAGAAGACCTGTATGCAGGCATCGAACACCAGCAAACGGATGAAGTAGTGCAGTGTCTGAAGTTGATCTCCCGTCCGGGTACAGAAAAAATTATCCGTTACGCTTTTGAGTATGCCAAAGCCTATAACCGGAAAAAGGTAACCTGTTTTACCAAGGATAATATCATGAAAATGACCGATGGTCTTTTTCACAAAGTGTTTGAAGAAGTGGGACAGGAATATCCCGATATCGAAAAAGAGCACTGGATCGTGGATATCGGTGCAGCCAAGCTGGCCGATACGCCGGAGAATTTTGATGTGATCGTGATGCCCAATCTGTATGGAGATATTCTCAGCGATGTAGCGGCACAGATCACCGGTTCGGTGGGTTTGGCGGGCAGTGCCAATATCGGCGAAGGTTTTGCCATGTTCGAAGCCATTCATGGTTCGGCACCACGGCTGGCAGGGATGAACCAGGCCAATCCATCCGGACTTTTGCTGGGGGCCATCCAGATGCTGGTGCATATTGGTCAGCAGGATGTGGCCGAAACCGTTCAGAACGCCTGGCTGAAAACACTGGAAGATGGTGTACATACGGCGGATATCTATAAAGAAGGGGTATCGAAGATCAAAACCGGCACCCGCGAGTTTGCAGATGCGGTGATTGAAAGACTGGGGCAAAAACCTTCCACCTTACAGCCCGTTGCTTTTACCCGTGAAGCGGCGCAATTCAAGATCAGCTATACACCCAAAGCGCCTGCTAAAAAAGAACTGGTGGGGGTAGATATTTTTCTCCAGTTCAGCGAGCGCAATGCCAACCTGCTGGCTGCCAAACTGCAGGAGGCGGCAAAAGGTCAGCTGCAATTATCGATGATCACCAACCGGGGTACCAAAGTATGGCCCGATGGTTTTCCGGAAACCTTCTGTACCGACCATTGGCGCTGCCGCTTTAAACCCGTTAACGGCGAAACCCTGGAGTATGCAGCGGTACTGGATACTTTGCAGGCGGTGAATGGTAAAGGACTGGATATCATTAAAACCGAAAACCTCTACACATTTGATGGGGTAGCGGGTTATACAGCTGCACAGGGACAATAACACCGGTATCAGCATAGCTTATTTATCAATTAACCACTAAACAAAACCTATGGAACTGGAATTAATCAGCGGCCGCTTTCCTCTAAAAGATGCCGAACAGATACTGACGGATATTTTTCATGTAAAGATTGATTACCACCACCGGAAAATCAATATGCATTATATGTCTGAAGAGAATATCCAGCACGCAGAAAAAAGGATAGTAGCACTGGAAGAAACGCTGCGCAATATTTTACGACGGATCCGGGAGAGCGGAAAAGAGATGATAGACGTACATGCCCATGTAGAATTAAGTCTCGCCGCCCCTCTGACCCAATAAATGTTTAATAAAGTGCCGTTTTAACAAACATTTTTTCAAACGCTCTGTTATTATTGCACTTAACGGCTTTTCTGCCCGAAAAACCGTGAAAGGAAAATAACCAGATTATGGCCTCTTCCCGATACCGGACTGCCGGTGAAGTATTCCGTTCCTTCCTGTCCATGTTGCACCTGGACAGGAAGGACATCAGTGCGATTTATATATTTGCCATCCTTGCCGGACTGGTGCAATTGTCGCTGCCGCTCGGCATCCAAACCATTATCAGTTTTGTGATGGCGGGTTCGCTGTCTACTTCTATTGTGGTATTGATTGTATTGGTAGTAGTGGGTACTTTTCTGAATGGATTGTTACAGGTTCGCCAGCTGCAGTTGATCGAAAAACTGAAGCAGAAAATCTTTCTGCGTTACTCGCTGGCGTTTGCGGCAAAACTTCCCCGGCTCAATGTAGAAAAGTTAGACAGTTATCATTTGCCGGAGCTGGTGAACCGTTTTTTTGAGATTCCTTCTCTGCAAAAAGGGATTGAGAAAATTTTACTCGATATTCCGACGGCGATTATCCAGATTTTACTGGGTCTTTTGCTCCTGTCTTTTTACCATCCCGTATTTATCGGTTTTGGTGCTGTGCTGCTGGTGATCATTATTCTGATCCTGCGTTTTACTGCGCAACCGGGGTTCAGTGCCTCACTCGAAGCCAGCGATTATAAATACCGGGTAGCGGCCTGGCTGGAAGAGATGGCTCGTATGATCAAATCTTTCAAATACGCCCGCAACAGTACCATCCCCGTGCAAAACACGGATGAACTGACAGCTGGTTACCTCGAAGCACGAACCCGTTATTTTAAATTGTTGCTGGTGCAGGCATGGAGTTTTATCGGGTTCAAAACCCTGATCACTGCGGCCATGCTGGTGGTGGGTGCTACTTTACTTGTAGATCAGCAGATCAATATCGGACAGTTCATTGCGGCTGATATCGTGATTCTTTCCATCATCGCCTCCATAGAAAAACTGATCGGTAACCTGGATAAGATCTATGATAGTTTTACGTCTATTGAAAAGATGAGCATTATCACAGAAGCGGATACGGAAAAAGAAGGGCATTTATTATTACCCGCTTCAGCAAGAGGTGTCAGTATTGGTTTTGAAGAAGTCAGTTTTGGTTACCCTGGTTCCGAAAAAGTATTGGCTAATGCCAGTTTTTATGTATCCGCCGGACAGGTAGTCCTGGTTAGCGGTGCTTCCGGTTCGGGTAAGTCGAGTCTGTTGCGGTTACTGACGGGTGCTTACCAGCATTTTGAAGGTAATGTATTGATTGATGGTTTGCCGATCGGAAATTACCAGTTGGATTCGCTTCGCTCACAAACGGGTGTATTGCTGAACCAGCAGGATATTTTCCGGGGTACACTGATTGATAATATTACGATGGGGGATACCACGATTGCTGCATCGGAAATCTTGCACCTGGCAGAAAAAACAGGGTTAGCTGATTTTATCCGATCGAATAAACAGGGCTTTGATACCATGCTGGATCCGCTGGGTAAACGGTTACCACAGGGTATCAGACAGCATATCCTGCTTACCCGGGCTTTGTTAGGTAAGAGTCGTTTGCTGCTGCTGGAAGAACCCTTTCTGCACCTGAGTGCCGGACAGAAGCAGGCAGTGATGGAATACCTGAAAAAAGAGAAACAATGCACTGTGCTCATTATTTCTGAGCGGGAAGAACAATTATCGGCATATGATAAAGTATTGAAAATACAAAACGGGCAGGTGACCAGCTAAAGCATACCCATGGATCGTTACTATAAAATAGATGTGGAGCAGCAGGCGGCCGAGGGTCGTCTGACTTCTTTTGGTAAAGTGTACCATGTACAAAGAACCAGTCAGGTAAAAAAGTGGTTATGGGGAATTTTGTTACTGGTATTGGTGGTGCTCTGGTTACCCTGGACACAGAATATCCGTGCCAAAGGATCGGTTACCACTTTGCGCCAGGAACAAAGACCACAGGAGCTGAATACCATTATTGCCGGCCGGGTACTTAAATGGTATGTAAAAGAAGGCGATTATGTGAAAGAAGGCGATACCCTGTTGCAACTGGGAGAAGTAAAGATCGAATACATGGATCCGCAATTGCTGAACCGTACACAGGAGCAGATCAATGCCAAGCAGAACAGCATGGAAAACTACCGTAACAAAGCGGTCACAGCTGAATCGCAGGTGAGAGCTTTGATGGAGGGTAAGGAACTGAAGCTCCGCTCCATCGATAATAAACTGGGACAGCAGCAACTGAAAATCATCAGCGACAGTACCGATCTGATAGCGGTAAACAATGAACTGGCCGTATACAAACGCCAGATAGATGCAGCTAAACTAATGCTCGACAGCGGATCTATCTCACTCACAGAATTTGAAAAAAGGAAACTGAACTTTCAAAACGGTCAGGCTAAAAGAATCAGTGCCCAGAATAAATTTCTGCAGTCCAAACAGGAACTGATGAACCTGCTGATCGAAAAAAACAGCGTAGAGCAGGACTACCGCGATAAGATCTCCAAAGCAGAAGGAGAAAAATTTGCTTCTCTCTCCAATGCTGCCGGTACGGAGGCCGAACTGTCTAAGTTGCAGAATCTCTATGCCAATTATGATGCAAGAAACCAGCTCTATTATATCCGGGCACCGCAACGGGGCCAGGTAATACAGGCTAAAAAAGCCGGTATAGGCGAAATGGTGAAAGAAGGAGAAATGATTGTGCAGATCGTACCCGACCAGGTACAGTATGCGGTAGAAATGTATGTAGAACCCATGGACCTGCCATTGGTGGCTATTGGACAGAAAGTGCGCTTTGTGTTTGATGGCTTTCCGGCCATTGTGTTCAGCGGCTGGCCACAGAGCAGTTACGGAACGTTTGGTGGGAAAGTAGCAGCGGTAGAAACGGAAGTGAGTAAGAATGGAAAATTCAGGGTATTGGTTACCGAAGATAGCAGCGATAAACCCTGGCCCAAACAGTTGCGGATGGGTGGAGGTGCCAACGGGATTGCCCTGTTGAAAGATGTGCGGATTTATTATGAATTATGGCGGAACATCAACGGTTTCCCACCGGAGTATTATCAACCGGATACCAAAAACAAAGAAGCCGATGCAAGCAAATAAATTCCTGTATGTGCTGTTATGGCTGCTGACGGGAATCAACCTGTTGGCCCAGGAAAAAAAAGCAGTGCTTACGCCCGAAGCGGTGATGGAGCTCGTGCGCAACAACCATCCCGTAGCCAAACAGGCAGCTTTACTGGTAAACAGGGCAGCGGCCGAATTACAATCGGCCCGTGGCGCATTTGATCCGGCACTGGCACTGGAAGCCAGCCGCAAAACTTTCGACGGAAAGAATTATTACTATTATACCAATCCAGAAATACAGTTACCTACCGCTGCCGCTTTTACCCTGCGTGCAGGTACGGAAAACAATGGGGGCGATCTGCTGGCCAACGAAACTACCCGAGGCAGATCCAGTTACCTTGGTATTGAATTGCCGCTGGGGAATGGTTTGCTCATCGATAAACGAAGGGCCGCATTGCAACAGGCAAAAATTCTGATTAACCAGAGCGAACAGGATCGGAAAAATGTACTCAATAACCTGCTGCTCGATGCCTATACCGATTACTGGCAATGGGCCGGTGCTTACCAATTGTACCAGATCTATTCGGGTTTTGTGGAGAATGCCGAAAGAAGGCAAAACCTGGTACGCAATGCTTTTGTGAATGGAGACAGGTCGGTAATGGATACAGTAGAGTCTTATACACAACTGCAGTTATACCGTCTGCAGCAAACCGAAGCTTTACAGAAACTGAACAATGCCGCTATCTCCCTATCTTATTTTTTATGGCAGAACGATACCACACCCTATAACCTGCCTGCTGATCTACTGCCCGATACCACCCGCTTTATGACGCAGCAGGAGATCCCGGTTCTGGAAGAAAATATCAGCAGTTTACTGGAACAACATCCTTTGCTGAGATCGGCTCAATTTAAAGTGAACAGTATGGAAACGGAGAAAAAACTCAAGTTCCAGGGGCTGTTACCTTATGTGAGTCTGAAGGCAAATGTGTTGAGTAAAGACTACAGTTTTGTAAAAAGCTGGGATGCGGCTTATCTGCAGAACAATTATAAATGGGGCCTCGGTGTGCAATTGCCACTTTTTCTGCGGCAGGGAAGAGGTGAGTATAAGAAAGCACAGATCAAATTAAAAGAATCGCAACTGGAACTGACCGGCAAACGCTGGCAGCTGGAAAACAAGATCCGTTATTACCAGAATGAAAGTACCCAGCTGTTGCAGCAATGGCAAATGGGTAACCGACTGCAGGAAAACTACCGCCAACTGCTCCGCAACGAAGAACTGAAATTTTCGCAGGGCGAGAGCAGCCTGTTTCTGGTGAATGCCCGGGAAACCAAACTGCTGGAAATACTGCAGAAACAAACTGCAGTACGCATCAAATATCTCACTACCAGTTACCAACTTCGCTGGGCCGGCGGCTTGCTGCAATAATCTCTGGCCTCTCTGTTTCTCCATACACGCTGTCTTGGAAAATTCCCCGACTGTTCAGTCATAGAAAGTCATCCTTTTTTAAAAGGGATTAAAGAAGCTGAGAGTGGCACGGCACAGTAACATGTAAAAACCACTGTATACCCCCCCCCTTTCAAATAAATCAGTACCGGTGCAACAAAACTGCATTTGAGGGTATCTAATGTTTGTCAAGCAAGGTAAAATTGTGTTTTGTATAGAAAATAATCCTAATTTAGAAAGTCATTTGTTGTTGTAGCAAGTTGCCCCCCTTACTTTGCACATCGTCGTAAACCAGGAATTAGTTACGACTGTTCATCATATAAATATATCCCACAGCGGGAATACTGATTTTCGACCTATTTATAACTGGCAGTGAGAATGCAGAAAAAATTCAATCATCCAAAATTTAAGTATTGCAGGAAATATTTATATGTATTTATTGCAACGTTCTTCTTTTTTTTATTGAGCGGGTTGGGTAAGGTATCGGCACAACATTCGCAAACCATCTGTAGTGGCAGTTCGATCAGTTTTGCACCGGCAGGCAATCCCAGTTCGTTAACGTATACATGGGGTGTACCGGTGGTAAGCCCGGCAGGTGCACTCAATGCAACGCCGCAGGCAACACCACAAACGGCTGTTATACAAACGCTTACCAATAATACCACGGCAGCTGCCACTGCTACTTATACGGTACGTGCATCAGATGCCAGTACGTTTACATTGGTGGTTACAGTAAACCCCAAACCGGTGTTAAGCAATAGTACTGCTACTTCCTCTATCTGCAGCGGGGCTACTTTTGCCTATACTGCTGCCAGCGCTACTACCGGTACCACCATCACATGGACCAGGGCTGCCTCTACCGGGATTACTCCTGCAACCAATAACGGCACGGGTAATATCAGCGAGGCACTTACCAATACTACTGATAATCCGGTAACGGCTACTTACCTGTTAAGTCTGACGGCAAATGGCTGTAGTAATGTGCAGAATCTTTCCGTTCAGGTAAATCCCAACCCCAGTTTAAACAGTACCCTAACCCCGGCAGATGTGTGTAGCGGATCCGTTTTTTCCTATTCGCCCAGTTCCAGTCAATCCGATATTACTTTCTCCTGGAGCAGGTCGGCCGTGGCAGGTATCAGTAACAGCGCTGCCACAGGTACTGGTAGTCCGGAAGAAATACTTGTAAACACCACGTTGGCTCCCGTACCAGTTAATTACCTGTATACCCTGAAGAGTACTGCTACAGCTTGCAGCAGTACACAGACCGTTACGGTAAATGTAAACCCTCAGCCTGCGCTTAGCAGCAGTACCAGCAATGTTATTCTATGCAGTGGCACCACATTTAATTATAGCCCCAGTTCGGCATTGGCAGGAGCCAGTATAACCTGGTCAAGGGCATCGGTAGTAGGTATCAGTCCTGCTTCAGGGTTGGGCAACGGAAACATCAGTGAAGTGCTGGTGAATAACAGTAATACGGCAGCCGTAACAGCTGTATATGAATTTACGCTGAGTAAACTCGGCTGTACACGTACACAGAGTTTTTCGGTTACCGTAAACCCATCTCCTGCACTAACCAGTGCATTGGTTACGAACAATATCTGTAGTGGTAATCCTTTTACGTATAATCCCAGTTCTGCTCAGTCAAATATTACATTCGACTGGAGCAGGGCGGCGGTGGCCGGTATCAGCAATACTGCCGCAACGGGAACCGGTAATCCTAATGAGACGCTTACCAATACCACTTTGTTATCTGTAGGGGTCATCTATTCGTACAAGCTAACGAATACCGTTACGGGTTGTGTGAATACGCAGAATGTAAGTTTCAACGTAAACCCGATTCCGGCTATTTCTTCACCTATTAATGTGAGTACCTGTAATTCGCAGGGATTTATCACCTACCCATCAGGAGCACCTGTGGGTACTACCTATACCTGGCCCACACCGGTTGTTACACCTTTTGGTGCAGTAACCGGTGGCTCGGCGCAGTCAACAGGATTGGGTTATGTTGGGCAGTCACTCAGTAACAATACTGGTTCTCCGGCAACCATTACTTATACAGTTACACCCAATACATTTGGTTGTATAGGCAGCACCTTTTCTGTTGTTGTAACAGTGAATACAGGTGTTGCTCCCTCCATTTCGTTAAGCAGTTCTTTATCACCGCCTGCTATCTGCAGTGGCACAAAATTTAATTATATACCAACCAGTGAGGCGCCCTCACCTACTTTCAGCTGGCAGCGATTGTATGCGGCAGGTATCAGTAACCCCATTAATTCAGGAACCAATGATCCGAACGAGACACTTACCAATACTACCACATTGCCTGTAACAGTTTCTTACGGGTTTACGGTAAGTTCCGGTGGTTGTTCCAGTACGCAGATTGTGCAGGTGCAGGTAAATCCGGCCACCAGCCTGAGCAGTACGTTAACACCAACTCCTGTTTGCAGTAATACACTGTTCAGTTATACACCTACCAGCAACACCCCTTCTACTATTTCTTATTTGTGGACGAGATCTGTTAAAGCCGGTATCAGTAATGCAGCTGCATCGGGCAGTAACAGTCCGAATGAAGTGCTTCTGAATACTACCGCAAATCCGATTACAGTAAATTATGTGTACACGCTCAACACATCGGGCAGTTGTTCCAATACACAAACGGTTAGTGTGATTGTAAACCCAACGCCCACATTCACCAGTGCACTTTCTGCAACAGCCATCTGTAGCGGGGGGACCGTTAATTATATACCCACTTCTGCCACTACCGGTACGGTTTATACCTGGTCAAGAGCCGTGGTGGCCGGCATCAGTAACCTGTCTCAAACCGGTGTTGATAACCCCGGTGAGGTATTGATGAACACCAGTCTTTCAGAGATCACAGTGGCATATAATTATACACTTACTGCAAACACCTGTTCCAATACACAAACGGTTACTGTTCTGATAAAACCCATTCCGGTAGTTGCCAATAAAACAGCTGTTATTTGCAGTGGTACCAGTTTTACTACGGCACCTACCGGTGTTCCTTCCGGCACCCAATATACCTGGGCGTTGCCCACCAGTGTTCCGGCGGGAGCCGTTGTTGGCGGGTCGGCGGGTGTGCTGCAGAATACTATCAGCCAACTTCTCAATAACAGTACGCTTGATCAGGGTATCCTGTATTATACTGTAACGCCTGTTGCCAATGGCTGCAGCGGATTGGATTTTACGGTAGCCGTTACGGTGAATCCCATACCGGTAACAACCAATCAGATACTAACTGCTATTTGTAGCGGTACGGCGTTTAATTATAATCCAACCGGTATTGCCACTGGTACTACTTATTCATGGAACAGCCCTGTATTGTCGCCGGTATTTTCCATAACAGGAGCAAGTGCCCAAACAGCACAAACATCTATTGGTCAAACCTTAACTAACCAGAACACGTCCCTTTCAACAGTGACTTATACAGTAACACCGGTAGCCAATGGATGTACGGGCAATAACTTTACGGTTACGGTTCCTGTTAATCCGGTTCCGTCTGTAAGCACGCAATCCGCGAGTATTTGTTCTGATAACAGTTTTACGGTTACACCTACTTCTGTTCCCGCAAGTACCAACTATACCTGGACCACGCCGGTTACTACTCCCACAGGAGCTGTGTCGGGGGCAGTGGCGCAGAATACGCCGGTTTTGTCCATATCCCAGTTATTGAGTAATACCACTACCAATACAGCACAAACAATATACACGGTAACACCGATAACAGGAACTTGTGCGGGGAGTAATTTTACTGTAAACGTAACGGTTAACCCCTCTACCCAGTTAACATTGCCTTTGAATGCCGCTGCCATTTGCAGTAATACCCAGTTCAGCTACAACGCGGCAAGTAACACGTCGGGCACTACGATTCAATGGACCCGTGCGCTGGTAACAGGTATCAGTAATATTGCGGCAACCGGAATCAATAATCCGAATGAAACACTGATTAATATTACCAACCAGCCTATTACGGTATCTTATATTTATCATCTCAGCACAGCACCGGGTTGTACCAATACCCAGACAGTAACAGTAAGTGTAAAACCACAACCCCTGCTTAACAGTGTAACCCTTGCTCCGGCGGTTTGCAGTGGAACTCCGTTAAGTTATCAACCTACCTCCAATGTAAGCGGGGCTTCTTTCAGCTGGTCAAGAATTGCACAGGCTTTTATCAGTAATGTTGCTGCAACGGGTATCAATGACCCTGCCGAGATACTGGTAAATACTTCCGTCAATACGGTTCCTGTGGATTACACATATACCATATCGGCCAATGGATGTTCCAGTCAGCAAACCATTACCATCCCGGTTAAACCAACGCCGAATCTTTCCAACCAAACAGCCAGCACCTGTAGTAATACTGCATTCAGCTTTTCTTCGGGAGCGGTGCCAACTGGTACCACCTATACCTGGTCTGCTCCTGTATATACTCCCGCCGTTTCTTTAACTGGCGGTACTTCGCAACTGGTAGGGCAAACAGTTGTCAGTCAACAGTTGACCAGTCAAACCCTGGCTTCAGCAGTAGCAACCTATACGGTAACTGCATCAGCGGGTGGTTGCAGCAGTGTTCCGTTTACGTTGGCGGTTACAGTTAAACCGGTTCCCGTGGTTTCTAACCAGGTACTTGCCCAGGTATGTAGTGGTGTTGCGTTTGGACTAACTCCTTCTGGTGTGCCTGCCGGAACTACTTATATATGGGATAATCCACTGGTAACACCCGCCAATTCGTTAAGTGGAGGTAGTGCGCAATCAACAGGGCTTTTGTCAATCGGTCAAACACTCAGCAGCACCAATAACGTAGTAAATACAGCGGTATACACGATTACGCCCTCGTTTAACGGATGCATCGGAAATAATTTTACTCTAACAGTGCCCGTAAATCCTACGCCGGTGATAGCAGATATCAAAGACACCATCTGTACCGGGTCTGCTTTTATGGTAGCGCCTACATCAACACCGATCAATACCAGATATACCTGGGCCACCCCAACGGTTCAACCATTTGGAGCGCTCGCTGGGTATAGTGCGCAATCGACACCGACAGGGAATATTTCCCAGACACTTATCAATACTACCAATTCTCCGGCCAGAGTGCTGTATACGATCACGCCGATAGCGGGTAATTGTTCGGGTGCTCCGTTTTCGCTGGTGGTTAATGTTGGGGCCAATCTTCCTTTTCTGGCTGATCAGTCTGCACAAATCTGCAGCGGCAGCACTTTTAATGCCACGCCGGTAAATGCGCCTGCGGGTACTACTTATACCTGGCAGCTTCCTGTAGTTACTCCTGCGGGCAGTGTTTCCGGAATCAGTAATGCTCCGTTCCCCGAAACAGCGGTAAGCCAGCTGTTGAAAAACGGAACTTTTGCTAATGCTGTAGCAACGTATTCGGTAACTGCAAAAAATACGGGCTGTATCAGTAATACCTTTAAGGCAACCGTTACTGTGCTGCCAATACCCAAAATAACAGTAACAGGAAACCCTGTCATCTGCCGTTATCCATACGATACACTTACCGTACATTTTGTTTCCGGTACCCCATCATGGAGTTTTAGCTATGCCGAGGATAACCTTGCGCCACAAACGGTTACCGGTATCGGTAATACGCCGTACCAACTGGTAGTGCCTGCATCTTCACAATCAACCCGCCGTTTTTCTTTTACCAATATTGCTTTTGGTAGCTGTTTAAACACAGCAGACACCACTTATTTCTCCCAGTTGATCAACCCACTGCCTGTTGGCACTTTACATACGCAACGGGGTATTTACCTGTGTAATAATATTCCGGATACACTATTCATCACATCGCCCGATTCATTGGGCTATCGCTGGCAGCTCAACGGAACACCGCTTACCGGCTTTACAGATGATTCGCTGGTTACCGGTGTTCCCGGAAGGTATAATGCAGCTATCACTAATAAATTTGGTTGCACAGACACAGTGTCCAACCCCATAACGCTCTATAAAGTGAACCCGGTTGTACCAAGGTTATTGTACGACACATATTGTGTTAATATACCGTTGAATTTTACCAATATTACAGATACCAATACAACAGGCCCCATCAACTGGCAATGGGATTTCGGAGATGGTAATTCACAAAATGGCTTTCATGGTGTGAATGTATATACCACGGGGGGTAATCACCATGTCAGGCTGATGGCAACACAGGTATATTGCCCGGCCACACCTACCACACTGGATACGACCATTGACCTCCAAATCCCGATCCCGGGTGTTACCATGCCATCGCTGAGTGCCTATAAAACAGTTCCCTTACCTGCCAGTGTTCGTTCAATACCGGGATACCGGTACCGGTGGACTCCTTCCAAAGGAATTAATCTGCCCGACAGTGCCAATGTTATATTTAACCATACCACCACACAACAATATGTAGTTAACCTCATCTCAAAAGCCGGTTGTGTAACCAACGACTCTTTATTAATCAGGGTATTTGATGATAAGCTGGTAGATATTTTCCTGCCTAAGTCTTTTACGCCCAATAACGATGGGATAAATGATAAGTTGTTCCCGTATCTCGCCGGAATAAAAGAATTTCGCTATTACAGGATCTTCAATCGTTTTAACCAGTTGCTGTTTGAAAGTAAAAATTATGATGAGGGATGGAATGGCACACTGAACGGAGTGCCTCAGCCAATGGGTATTTATATCTGGGTGGCTGTAGGTGTAAAGGAGGATGGATCTTTATTACAGAAAACAGGGCAGACATTATTATTAAGATGACAAATTAACTGTTATACATGAGAGGCGGTAAGTTCATATATATATTCATGGTTTTGATCTGCTGTTGTTTAACGGCACAGCAAACCCTTGGGCAGAACCCGGTATTCTCACAATTTTATGCTTCGCCCCTGAGCATTAATCCCGCTTTTGCCGGTAATGGTGATGCCGACTGGCGGATCATGGGTATCAGAAGAAGTCAATGGATAGGCGCAGGTGTAGACCCTTTAAACACAACCTCTCTTTCGTTGGATGGCAAGATATACCGCCAAAAAAATAATGAGCAGAACTATATTGGTGCGGGTGTTTTGTTTCTGCAGGATAAGGGACTCGGCGGCGCTTACAACTGTAATTCTTTCAACTTTGCCATCAGCTCTCATGTCAGTTTAGATGAGGATGACAGACATGGTTTATCGGCTGGTCTGGGCGGCACTTACAGCAATACACTCATTGATTATTCGCAACTGAGTTTTGGACAGCAATTATCTTCTTCAGGGTTTAACCGGGTATTACCCACCAATGAAATGTATATTTCTGATGTAAAACCATATTATTCGGCTTTTGCAGGTGTTACCTATACCTATCGCACAGAAACATCTAGTTTTGATATCGGTCTGGCCGGCTATCGTTTTATCAGTTCATCACAAACAGCTTTGCAGGATAAAAACCAGCAGAATCCACCACGATATAACATTCATGCAAACTACCAGGCTTTTATCAATGCTGGTCTTGTATTTAATGCCAACGCTTTATATGTGGTAGAGAACCATAACGATATTTATTCGGCCGGTGTTAACTTCGGGAAGATTCTGGGTAGTGCAGGCGAAGAAGAACAACCTACTATTTTGAATTTTGGTTTGTGGTACCGTCAAACAGATGCCGTTATTCCTTACCTCGGCCTTTCTTATAAAAACATGCAGGGGGGATTGAGCTACGATGTAAATGCTTCTTCTTCTAAAAGCAGTCTCGGGCCATTACAGACTTTCGAATTTTCGCTGATCTTCCGTTCACCCCAAAAAAGGGCTAATCCGATACCCTGTCCCTGGAAGTAGCAACCGTTTTATTGTTCAGCAACCACGTAATTCATCATCGCTTTCTTGCTGATCAAGCGGAGTTGTGTGTTTTTTCCGGGTATGGACAGATACATTTGAATAACTTATGTGATGAGCTGGTATACTGCTGCCCATGGTTGTATAGGAGGTGTTTTCAACGGGTACAGCAAAAGCTAACCCGCTATTAGGTAAACCGTTTTTGGGTCAGAGAAAGAACCAGGATCAAAGCTGACTAGTGCTGAATTTGTATATATATATGAATCTTGTTTTTTCTCTGGCAGGAATTGTATTTTGTGACTTCAAATAACTCCCATGAAACAACTGCTATCGCTTTTCCTGCTGCTGGTTTGTATCGCTTCTGTCCCACCAAAAAAGAAAACAGTGATTGTATGGCAGCCCTCGCACCAGACCAATACGGGTAAAAACTTCAGCGAGGCGGCCGTGTGTAATGCCATTGCTGATGCGGCCATGGCTACCCAACCTTATTTCAAAGAATACAAAGTATGGAGCCTTGGCAGAAAAGACCTGCACAATGCAGACAGCGGCAGCAATACCATGATTGCTCACACATCTGCCGTGGTGGATGGGAAATTGTCTGGGTATGCCTGGGAACTACAGCAGTCAAATAAACGCAAACCCGATGTATTCATCGCTATCCATAATAACGGCGGCACCAGGCGGCATGCGGTATGGGGTTATATCCATTATGGTGATGCGCAGGAAGCTGCTAACCGCGAGCTGGCTGCAGAGTTGATTGCAGCTATCGCCTCCGCTACTACTTTAGAAAACCGCGGCGTACTGCTTGACAGCACTACCGGACGTAATGATTACCGTTGCGCCAGCACGGGTAAATTATCTTTTTTCAGTCTGGATGAACATGTGAACACAGCTCCCATCCGCGTACTGCTCGAAATCGGTGATAATGGTGCCAGTTATGATTTTCTGCGCGATCCGGTGAATCAGCAAAAAATTGGCGAAGCCATTAAAACCGCTACGGCCAGATGGCTGGAGAAACGGGAAGCGATGGGTTTATAAAATTCGGCCGCATATCGTAACTTGGTTTCACTTAAAACAGGTTTATGAGAATGGCTTCCCTCTGCTTACTGCTGTTGATATGTTTGGGTACCAACGCGCAGGTTACCAAGGCTCCCGCTTATCCATTGATCACCCATGATCCTTATTTCAGTATCTGGTCCACTACCGATACACTGACCGCCTCGCCCACCAAACACTGGACGGGTGTTGAACAGTCTTTGCAGGGCATATTGAAAGTAGATGGTCAACTATATCGTTTTCTCGGCACCGAAGAGAAAGTATATGAAACCATACTGCCTCTGTCAGAGGAACAGCCGTATACCTGCCGTTACACCGAAACAGCACCTGCTGCCAACTGGATGAACAATGGTTTTGATGATGCTTCCTGGAAAACGGGGGAAGCGCCTTTTTCTAAAAACCGCAGGCAGGCCAAAACAGTATGGAACAGTACTGATCTCTGGATGAGAAGGGTATTTATGCTGAAGGACCTGAACCTCCATCAGCTCTACCTGAAAATGCAGCATGATGATAATGTGGAAGTATATATCAACGGAGAACCTGCTTTTTCGCGCATAGGCTGGAACAGCCGGTCTGAATTATTTCCACTCAGCGATGCAGTGAAAGCCAAACTGGTGAAAGGCGAAAATGTACTCGCCATACATGTGGCCAATACAGCTGGCGGTGCTTACCTGGATGCGGGTCTGGTGAATGAACCGCTACGGAAAAACCAGGCACCGGTATTTACGGCCGAGCAGCGTTCGGTGGAACTGAAAGCAACGCAAACCAACTATGCATTTGTCTGCGGCGGAGTTGATCTCTCCCTCAGCTTCACTTCTCCTTTGTTATTACATGATCTGGACCTTCTCTCGCGTCCGATCTCCTATATCAGTTTTTCTGTAAAATCCAACGATGGTAAAACGCATGATGTGCAATGTTATCTCGGTGTTTCTACCAACCTGGCCGTAAACGATTCCTGGCAAACAGTAGTGGCCGAAAACTATGATCTGAAGAGTATTAAAATGCTACGGGCAGGAACAAAAGAACAACCTGTTCTGCAGAAAAAGGGTGATAACCTGCGGATAGATTGGGGCCATCTGTATGTGGCAGTACCAGATGGATTTAACAGCACACAAAATATTTCTACTGCAAGCGATTACCTGCAATCATTTTCTGGAAAAGGATCTGCTGCAACAAACACCGGCAAACAACTGGTCTTGAATACGGTGATTAACCTCGGAAAAACCGGCACACAGCAAAAAGAAGCTTACCTGATGATCGGGTATGATGATCTGCAGTCGGTGCAGTATTTTAACACCAACCTGAAACCCTGGTGGAATAAAACCGGCACTACCAAGCTCGGTAACCTGTTTTATAAAGCAAGAGATGGCTACCGCAGCATTATGCAACAATGCGATTCGGTGAATAACCGGATTTACCGTGATGCTTTACACGCCGGAGGCGAAGCCTATGCAAAATTGTGTGTATTGGGTTACCGACAGGCGATTGCGGCGCACAAACTGGTACAAAGTCCGCAAGGAGAGATTCTGTTTCTGTCGAAAGAAAATTTCAGCAATGGTTCTATTAATACGGTAGATGTAACCTATCCTTCCGCACCGCTGTTTCTCGCTTATAATCCGGATCTGTTGAAAGGCATGCTGAATGGTATTTTTTATTACAGTGAAAGCGGTAAATGGAAAAAACCTTTTGCGGCACATGATCTGGGTACCTATCCCCTGGCTAACGGACAAACCTATGGAGAAGATATGCCCGTAGAAGAGTGTGGTAATATGCTGCTACTAACAGCTGCTATTGCCAAAGCAGAAGGTAATGCGAAATATGCATTACAACACTGGGCCACTTTAACTACCTGGGCCGAATATCTTTCCAGAGAAGGATTTGATCCGGCCAACCAGTTATGTACGGATGATTTTGCAGGTCACCTGGCCAGGAACGCCAATCTTTCTGTAAAAGCGATCGTAGGTTTGGGCGGCTATGCGATGCTGGCAGATATGCTGGGTAAAAAAGAGATCGCTGCCACTTATCGCACGATGGCCAAAACCATGGCATTGCGCTGGATGGAGATGGCGGATGCCGGAGATCATTATGCGCTTACGTTTGATAACAAGAATAGCTGGAGCCAGAAATACAACCTGGTGTGGGATAAACTGCTGGGGTTAGAACTGTTTCCTTCATCGGTGTATCAGAAAGAAGTGGCGTATTATCTCACCAAACAGGAACCATTTGGCTTACCGCTGGATAGCCGGAAAACCTATACCAAATCTGACTGGATCATCTGGACAGCTACCCTGGCCAATTCGCAGAAGGATTTTGAAGCGTTGATAAATCCCCTGTATAAATATGCCAATGAAACCCCATCCCGTGTGCCGCTTTCTGACTGGCATGAAACCACAAATGGCAAACAGGTAGGTTTTCAGGCAAGAAGTGTGGTGGGTGGTTATTTTATGAAAGTGCTGGAGCGTTTGTGGAAACCCTGATCGATCAGTAAAAACGAGGGGGTTCCTTCGAACCAATTTGTAAGTAAACATAGCGCAAGCCCCGTAACCCTGTGAAAGCAGTGGTAACGGGGTTTTGTATTGGTGGATATGATGGCAAAAAGTTGCTGTTGCTCCTCGTTGCAATTAAAAACAGGCTTTAACATTTTCTTGATAACATAGGCCATTCTTTTCGCATCTAACATTTGGTAACAGCTAAAAAACCTAACACTAAAACAACGCCTATTCACAATTCTACACAATCGTATTACAGACAAAACCATTGTTATGAATTGTTTACCCCGTGTTTACCTGCCCTTACCGGTGCCGGTTTGTTTACAGTCTTTGAGCGGCTGCCGCTTATTGCCCATACATCACCTGCCGCTGATCATTGATCTGCCTCTAACCGGGCTCACAAAATCCATCCATCATTAAAAACCAGTTGGGATTTACTGCCTGATACAATTATCAGCAGGAATTTCTTTCTCCATCATCAACTGTATTATGTATTCATTGGCCGGTTTTATACAACTGCTTCTCATCCTTAGTCAGTCGGATTATCTGCCCGATCTGTCTGGGATATGGATAAAGCAGTCCAGGCCAGCTGTTACTACAACTGCAGAAATAACTGACAAGGTAGCGTTGGTGCCGGTTACTGTTACAGAATATCATACCCGCCATTCGGCTGCTGGGAACGATCGTAACAGATGGATTCTTTCACCTGCTTTACCAGCAGCCGGCTTATTGCTGACAGCCCCCTTCACCACTCTTTCCCGGGGAAGAGTGATAACCACAGATAAATTATACCTGATGTTCTGCCGGTTAAAAATTGGTGGCTAACCTGGCCGGACAAACAAAAGAACATAGATATAAAACAACCTAACAGATAACAGATCAAAAAACAACCAATATGAAAATGCAATTGAAAACAACCTATACCTATCTCGCAGCAACTGTATTACTGATGGCTGGTGTTAGTTCCTGCCAGAAAGAAATTTCGGGTAACCGGGCAGACCAGAATGAGGTGGTTGCCACAACGTCTACTTCTTCTACCATTGCTGTAGCCACGAATGGCGGCGCCGCTGCCACTGGCGGAACCATCACTGATTCTGTGTATGTAGTACATACCTGCGACAAAGGCCAGCACCGCGATTCGGTAGCTGCCGGTACACTGCCTGCTGCAGTGTCGTCTTATCTTACTACTAATTACAGCGGGTATAGCTTTACCAAAGCTTTTGCGGTAAAAGATACACTGGGTGCTGTAAAGGGTTATGTAGTGATCATCAATTATAACAGCAAACCTGTAGCACTGCAGTTTACCGCAGATGGCATATTTGTAAAAGTGCTGGAGCAGCGTGAGAAAGGGGATGTACAGGGTGCAGGTTGGCACAAAGGGGGTCGCTTTGAAAAACGTGGCCTGCCACATAAAGACACCATTGCTTTATCGGCTCTGCCAGCTGCCATCACCACCTATTTCGCAACCAACTATGCTACAGATACACTGGTAAAAGCATTTCAGAAAGCAGATGCAGGTTACCTGGTACTGTCTAAAAATGGCGGTGTATATGCTACACTGTTCAGCAGCACCGGTGTGTTCGTGAGCCGTATTAGTTTGCCGGCCCCCGGTGAGAAAGCAGCTATTGCAGATGCTACTTTACCATCGGCAGCACTTGGCTACCTCGCCACCACGTATCCTAATTATGTATTGGATAAAGCGTTCAGTGTATCTGTATCAGGGACTATCAAAGGGTATATAGCCGTGATCGATGCCAATAATACCCGCTACTGTGTGGCATTTGATGCCAATGGCAGTTTTGTAGCGGTAAAAACGATCTGGTAATTTTCCGGGTCTGCTGCCGGTAACAGCGGATCGGGTTGGTCCTGTTTCTGAAAGGGCATATGGCTGTTGCTGTATGCCCTTCTCTTTTGCGCACAATGAAACCAGTATCTTTGAAAGCCCAACACATGAAACAGTGTATGGCTGACTTATTTAGTAGCAGGTATGTACAAACCCAAACCCGGAATCGATATCATTGCCAAAGTGCTGGATGCGTTGTATGCGCATAATCCGGATGCTTTATTTGTGATGAGCCTGATGCATCAATACGAAGAAAGGGGCAGCCTGAGTAAAAAACAGTTGCAGGGTTTATTATCAAAAGCGCAGAAGGTAAAAGAGATCCCCGACAGCTGGTTAGGAACCCTGGAAGCCATCATCCTGAAAATGCCCACGCGCTATAAACCGGTGGAGCCGGTGGTGGCTACCCCTATCTACCAGAAAGATGAAAACGCAGGAAAATATATTGCTGCCATACTCGCCACATATCCGCAACATAAAAGAGTATTGTTTCTCCGGGCCAAATACGACAACAATGAAACGCTTACTACGGAAGAAACCGCAGAACTCCTGCGGTTTGCTAAAATACTGCGTGTTACTCCTTGAGTAAAAAAGCGCACATCACCTTAATAATCAATTAAAAATCTGGTATTTGACAGTTGCACACCCTCTCTCTTCGGGAAATAAGTTCTAATATAGTGCCGAAGTAAAACACACTGTTTATTAAAGCCTGGAGTGGCCGTTGCTCCCTAACTGCATGGAGGGTTGTAAAATACTGATTGTAGAAGATGAGTCGCTGGTGGCGATGGATATGGTAGATATGTTAACAAGGATGGGCTACCGGGTACTGCCCACTGCTATGGGATATACCGATGCAGTAAATATACTTGACACGGAAAAGCCCGATCTGGTATTGGTAGATATCAATCTCAGTGGAACCAGAACCGGCATAGAACTGGCGCAGCAGTTATCAGAGAAATACAAGACTCCCTTTATTTTTATCACTTCGCATACAGATAAACTTACAGTCAGCCATGCCGCCGCCACACACCCCAGTGGTTATCTCGTAAAACCCTTTGATGCAGAAGACCTGTATACCGCTATAGAAGTGGCACTGGTAAATTTTGCTGCCGCTACCCGCAACCTGGAGAGCGGGTTACTGGTAGAAGACAGTGTGTTTGTAAAAACCGATAAGAATTTTGTAAGAGTGAAAGTGCAGGATATACTCTGGCTGGAAGCGGAGCATAATTATATGTTCATTGTGTCTGAAAAAGGCAAGTTCATTGTACGAACCAGTTTCCGTGATTTTCTGGATACGATCCGCAGTGAAAATTTTCTGCAGATCCATAAATCCTATGTGGTGAATATGCAGAAAGTAGATTCCTTTTCGCATACAGATCTGTTGATTAACGGGAAGGAACTTCCGCTTAGCCGTAATTTCAAAGATGCTTTTTTGGCCAAAATCAACCGGGTAGTGTAGTTTTTGCCTGTTTCTACACATTACGTACCTGTTTTTTAGCATTTGGTACCTATTATTCAGGTAGCAGTCCTATTTCCCGATATTTGGTATCCTGACATGCGGATAGTATCTGTTTTTATACACCCTGTATCGGGTTCTTTCAGCGGCGGATACCGGCTACCTATCCGCGCAGGTGTTTGTTTTGTCCTGTTGGCTGTCTTGTTTTTTTACCCTTTCCATTCTGTCAAAGCCCAATACCAGCCTGTAGATATTCCGGCGTTGAGACAATCCATCGCCCGGACGAAAACGGACACTGCTAAAAGCCGCCTGTATGGTATCCTGGGCTGGGAACTTCGGTTTGCAGACCCTGAAGAAGCGGAGCAACTGGCCGATGAAATGATCCGGATAGCTTCGCGGGGGAAAGACCACCGCTCGCTTGCCCAGGCTTATAAAATAAAAGGATTTCTTCGTGTGCTGGAGCAGAAAATCGAGGAATGTCTGGCGATGTATAAGCTTTCTATCGGGCAGGCAACACTGGCGAATGACGGGTATACCCTTGCCCATGTAACCGGTTTGATTGCCGGTATGTACCAGGACAAGGGCGATTTTGACCGGATGATACAGTATTTTCTGGAAGGGTTACAGATTGCAGAACGATACCGGGTGGATGAAATGATTGCATTTCTCTCTAACTGTATCGGAGAAGCGTATTCTGATGCCGGCAGACCCATTTCGATAAGCTTACCTTACTATAAGCGCGCACTGGAAATAGAAACCAGGATACAAAACTGGCAGTATGTGGGTATGATCTGGTCCAATATAGCCAAAGACAATATGCTGTCAGGTAATAGAAGAGAAGCGGAAAAAGCGGCAGAACAGGCTATCATGTATATCAACCGGAAGGCAGACAGGGCCTATGTATATGCCACGGTTACAACAGATATTGGGGAAATGTACCTGGGTATTGGTAAATACAGGGAGGCGGAAGGGTATTTGCTGAAAAGTTTACATATACTGGATAGTCTGGGCACCAAAGATAATGTACTGATACCCCTTGGGGCGCTTTCCAAATTATATGAAAAAACAAATGAAGCCGGTAAAGCCAATATATATGCCCGGCGTTTACTCGCACTTTCTACTGCTTATAAGAGTAAGCGGTACCAGCGCGACAGTTATGAAGTGCTCTCATCCGTAGCAAAGAAAACGGGTCATCCTGCGCTTGCTTTACAATATTATGAATTATACAAGCTCTTTAATGATAGTTTATTTAATGAAACCAGGGAAAAAACCATTGCTGAGGCAGAAAACAGGGTAAAGCTGATTCAGAAAGAGCTGGAGGTAAAATATGAATCCGAAAAGAAAGCAAAAGAGAATGAGGCACTGAAATTATCTAATCTCGGTTTGCAGTACAGGACCATTGCCGCCATCATTATTGCCTTTTTATTGCTGGTGCTGGGAGTGGTGCTGGTAATGACCAACCGGGCTAAAACAAGGAAAAACCGGCAACTGGAAATACAGAAAAAAATCATTGAGCAGCAGTCTGCCGAAAAAGATACCCTGATCAGGGAGATCAATCACCGGGTGAAAAACAATCTGCAGGTGATCTCGAGTCTGCTGAACCTGCAGGCTTATTCCTTAACCGATCCGGAAGCGATAGAGGCACTTCGCGATAGCCATAAGCGGGTAAAAGCGATTTCGCTGATACACCAGAAGCTGTATGGCTTTGAGACAATGGCCGCTATTCCGCTGGAAGAATATATCAGTTCACTTTGTGCCGATCTGAAAACAGTGTATGCGGCTACCGATGTAGAATTGATCTGTACTACCCGGCCCCGGGAATTATACCTTGATATAGAATCTGCGGTTCCGGTGGGGCTGATCCTGAATGAAGTGATCACCAATGCGCTCAAATATGCTTTTCCCGATGGGCAGGCCGGCATATTGTCTATTCAGGTGTCTGATGAAATCGAAAAAGGGTATACGATCATCGTACATGATAACGGTGTGGGATTGCCGGCTGGTTTTGATACAGCGCAAACCGGCTCCTTAGGTTTTCGTATCATTAAAGAACTCACCCGCCAGCTTCGCGGGCAATATCAATATACTTCCGGTTCGGGAACCACTTTCACCCTGCGGTTTCCTAACAGTAACCTGCGCAGTAAAATGAGCAGCTGATTTTGCATTTGATACCTTTTCTTTTGCATTTCATACCATTGATTCTTCACATTGTTATACCACTGTCTATTTTAACAGTGTCTTGATCTACGCTAAACCGTATTTGAACGACTTGGTTTCTCTGTTCTGTAAAATACAGATAGATTCACTTTCCTAATAAATCCACCTATCCATCCAGTTGTCCTATTAACCATGCTGCAGGCATAGTATGCTGTCTGTGGTATCCTGTTTATGCATACCTACCAAAACCTGCGTTTATGAAGAAAATCTTTACACAACAGATTGCACTATTTCTATGCCTTACCGGTTTTTTTTGTTTGGGTATCAAAACCCTGGAAGCCATGCCTCTTTACCGGTCTGATGCCGGTGAAATAGCCGCCCGGAAAGCAAGTCCGGTGTTACGGACCTCCCCGTTTTTCATAAACCAATCATTCACAGAACCTGATTCTGTTGCTATTTTTCAGCAATGTCTGAACCTGTCTGGTCTGCAGGCATTTCTGGAGAAGAATGCAGACGGCACTTATAAACAGATAAATGTTTTAATACATTCCATTCCATTTCCCGCAGATGGTTCTGTAACACATCATGGTACTGCGATCCGGCAGGTTACCAAGTCAGAGGTAAAAAGTGATCCTGCCATTTCCTATTTCTATTTCCATGAGTTCAAAATTGATGGCGACAACGCTTATGTAGACTATGCATACAACTACGATCAGTCTGCACCCAGCCCCAAAATACAGTTGATTCACCTGGATTTAAGAAAGACCGGAGCCGACTGGACGATTATTAATACTAAAATGGAGGGAAGATAATTATGAAAAATATGCTGCAAACAACCGCGAAACTTTCGGCCAAACTTCTTCTGGTAGTTGGTTTTATCTTCTTTTTTCAAAGCAGTGTTAGCTCTCAGGCGGTACTGAATAATAGCAAACTGAGGTTTGGAACAGGAACCGAAGCTTCTGTGAATAATACGGGTAACCTGCAACAGCCGTTTTATTATAATGGAGTGCTCTCTTTATGGAGAAAACTGACGTTTTCTTCTTATTCATTAGACAATGCTTTTGCCATTGGCGGGGTTAAGACGAACGAATGGAACCTGAATGGTACCATGGTGCAGAATCCCGTCTTATCCAATCAAACGATTGACCTGTCTGGTTATGTAGCTACCGGTGTAGGTACCGGATATGGAACCATAGTGTCAACCGGCACCACCGTTATAGGTGGGCTGGCGGTGGAGATCAGAAATACCTATACCCTTCCGCAGAACAATGCTTATATCACCGTAACTACCCGGTTAAGAAATATCAGTTCTGCTCTGATGGAGAATGTACGTATCTGGATTGGTACCAGAGATGACTGGGTGGGAGATACAGATGGCCCAAGAAAGCAGAAAGGGAATCTGGTGAATGGTGCTTTTGCCCAGGTGTCTAGTTCAGCCACCAGAGCGGCTGCTCTTCAGATCACATCCGGATCAGAAGGAGTACTGTTTTATACCAATTCTACCAGAGGTAATACGGTTGTGAATAGTTGCTGCAGTTTCACGAATGTAACCAATCAGGATCCTTCAACCAGTTCGGTAGATATCAGCAATGACGGATCTTATGCTTTTTATGTAAGGATGAATGACCTGGCTGTTGGTGATGTAGATGAATTTACCTGGTATTATGCAGCAGGAGAACTGGCCAATCTGAATACCATTATCAATCAGGTAGCAGTTGCCGGTGCGGTAAGTAATATTACCTATACTTCTGCCACCCTTACTGCCAAAACGCCGGTAGCATCTACCGGTTACTGGATGGTTGTTCCGAGTGGATCTGCCACACCTAGTCCTGCACAAATAAAAACCGGTACCAATTACGGAGCGGTAACCGTTGTTTCTAGTGGATCCGGTGCTATGGCAGCCAATGTGGATGCTACTTTTAATCTTTCAGGATTATCTGCCAGTACCCAATACATTGTTCATTTTGTATCACAGGCCGCAGATCTTTCCTATTCTTCCATACTATCGGTGCCGTTTACTACGCAGGCCTATACGGTTCCTACGGTTTCTACTTCAGCTGTTTCATCTGTTACAACAGTAACGGCTGCATCGGGTGGAAATGTGACCAATTCCGGTGGACAAAATATTACAGCCCGTGGTGTGTGCTGGAATACCTCTGCGTCTCCAACTACTGCCAACAGTAAAACGGTGGATGGTTCCGGAACAGGTGTCTTTTCAAGTTCACTCAGCGGTTTATTGCCCAGTACTACTTATTATCTGCGCGCCTATGCTACTAATGCTACGGGTACTTCTTATGGTAATGAAATTGTCTTTACAACAGCATCACAAATCCCGGCAGGTGCTTTGGATTTTGGTGGTGCCGATGACTATGTAAATCTTGGGGCACCGCTGGCTTCCAATGCTTCTTATACCAGAGAAGCATGGGTTTTTAACGGCAATCCCGGTTTCCCCAATAATAATATTTTCTCAACCTTTAACGATCCGGTTTATATCCCTGGCGGTTATCTGAATGTAACGCAGGGGAATAGCAGTGGTGTAGTTGATCCGGATCCATTCCCGGTAAGCACATGGACACATGTGGCAGTAACCTATGATAAACCAACCACTACCTTAAAACTGTATGTGAACGGGGTACTGAAAGCAACGAATACCAATGCTCCCGCCTTTACAGGAGGTACTCTTTTCTTAGGAAAACACCCAACCGGCGGAGGTACTTCTTCTGTAGGTATGGATGAAGTACGTTTCTGGAACCGTGCTTTGTGCAGGGAGGAGATCCTGAATAATATGAATGCAGCGATAAGCGGTCCGCAAAGCGGACTGGTTGCCCTGTATAATTTTAACCAGGGTTTTGTGAATGCGAATAATGCTGGTGTAACTACTTTAACAGATGCCAGTGGTAATGGGAATAACGGAACACTGGTTGGCTTTACCCTTAGCGGTACCAGCTCAAACTGGATTGCCGGAACAGTAACCGGAACAGCGGCTCCTTTTGTGGCACCTGTTGCGCCTATTACCGGAACAACCACTCTGTGCGTAGGTGCTACCAGTACCCTTGCCAACAGTAATACGGGTGGTGTCTGGACAAGCGGCAACCCATCTGTTGCAGGAATCAGTGCAGCAGGTGTGGTAACAGCTGTTGCTCCAGGTACTTCTACCATAACTTATACGAATAGCTGTGGTGGCGTTTCAACCACTACGATAACTGTAAATGCATTACCCACTGTAACAATATCCGCGAATGGCCCAACCAGTTTCTGTGGTGGTGGCAACGTGGTGTTAACTGCCTCTGCCGGCAGCAGTTATTTGTGGAGTAATAATGCAACTACACAAAGTATCACAGTAAGCAATAGTGGCTCTTATACAGTTACTGTTTCTAACGGAACCTGTTCTGCTACTTCTGCGCCTACCGTGGTTACTGTTTCAGCAAATCCTAACTTGTATTCAATAACCGGCGGCGGTATTTACTGCTCGGGTAGTGCCGGAATGCCGGTTGGGTTAAGCTCATCACAACTCAATGTTACTTACCAGTTATTGGTAAACGGATCTGCCACAGGAAGTCCGGTAGCGGGTACGGGTTCTGCCATCAGTTTTGGCAACCAGACAGCAGCGGGTACGTATACCGTATCAGCCACAGTTACTGCCGGTGGATGTACATCGGCTATGACGGGTAGTGTGGCTATCGCCATCAGTCCTTTGCCTACGGTGAATACAATCGCCAACCAGGCAGTATGTGCTACCACTAATACAGCTGCCATCAATTTTACCGGAGCGGTTCCGGGTACCGTATATAAATGGACTAATTCCAGTCCTTCCATAGGTATTGCAGCCACGGGTACCGGTAATATTGCTTCTTTTGCAGCTATCAATGCTACCAATGCGCCTGTAACGGCCAACTTCACCGTAACGCCTTCTACCGGCGGCGGTGGGAATGCTTATATACCAAGTATTAGTCTGAACAATGTATCAGTCATTAAACTTTCTGACAATACCATAACAGCTACCATTCCGGTAGGAACCAGCCCTTATGGTGTTGCCGTCAGCCCAGATGGAAGTAAAGTGTATGTGGCCAACAGATCATCATCGAATGTATCTGTGATTTCTACCGCTTCTAACACGGTTACGGCCACTATTACAGCCGGATCAGTAGCGACTGGTGTAGCAGTAAGTGCTGATGGAAGCAAATTATATGTTTCTAATGAAGGAGCGTCTAATGTAATGGTGTTTAATACGGCTACCAATACACTGCTGAATACCATTTCGGTTGGAAGTGGTCCAAGATCAATTTTATTAAGTGCAGACGGTACGAAACTATACACATTCAATTATAGTGCTGGTTCTATATCTGTTATTTCAGTTGCTACCAATACTGTGATAGCTACCATTACAGTAGGTTCCTTTCCAAATGGGGGTGCACTCAGTGCTGATGGGGCCAGACTGGTGGTTGTTAATTATAGTTCGAACACACTTTCGGTAATTAATACCTCTACCAATACGATTGTATCAACCATCTCAACGCCTGTTAATTCCGGCGTATGGCATGCACGATTTACGCCGGATGGTTCTAAATTATATGTAACTGGCAGATCAATTGGCCAGGTGTATGTTTACGATGCAGTAACCTATGCGTTACTGACTACTATCAACGGGGTATCTGGCCCTACCGGTATTGATTTTAGTACCGATGGTAGTATGGCATATATTCCAAGCCTTAGTGCGACTGCCTATGTGATTAATACATCCTCTAATTCTATAGTAACAACGATTAATGCCTCATCGGCCAATTACTATGGAATTGGCAACTTTATTCAGCAAGGTTCGGGTGCAGCCTGTACAGGTGCATCAACCAGTTTCTCTATTGTTGTTAATCCAAAACCAACTGCCACCATAACGGCTGGCGGTCCCACTACTTTCTGTAGTGGTGGTTCTGTAACACTGACGGCTTCTGCGGGTACCAGCTACCTGTGGAGTACCGGTGCCACTTCACAGTCAATTACGGTGAGCTCATCCGGTTCATATACGGTTAAAGTAACCAATGCATCGGGTTGTGAAACAACTTCTGCTGCTACGGTGGTAACTGTTCAGTCTTTACCAACCGTAACCATTGCAGCTGCGGGCGGTACCTCAGTTTGTCCCGGCAATACGGTAACCTTAAATGCCACTACAACGGCAGGTACAGGTTCTATCAGCAATTACCAGTGGTACAAAGACGGAACTATTATTAATGGTGCTAACGGTAGCGCTTATGCAGCACCTGTTACGGGTGTGTATAGTGTAACTGTATTCAATACGGCTAACTGTTCTGCATCCTCAAATACCATTGCCATTTCGGTGGCTGATATCACACCTCCTGTATTTACAGGACAGCCACAGATTATAACAGCAGTAAATACAGATGGAAGTATTACTGCTACATCTGCGCAGGGAGCGGTTGTCAACTATTCACTGCCTGCTGCTGCTGATAATTGCTCCGGATCGAATGTATCTGTTGTTGCTACACCGGCCAGCGGATCTGTTTTCCCGCTGGGAAGCACTGAAGTAACCTATATTGCTACTGATGCTGCCGGATTAACTGCAACCGGAACATTTACGATTACTGTTAGCGGTGCATTACCGGTGATTAGCTGTCCTGCCAATATAGTGGTGAACAGTGCAGCAGGTCAATGTGGGGCAAATGTCAATTTTGCAGCAACAGAGACTGCAGGTATCCCGGCTTCAGCGATCACCTATTCAATACAACCCGGCAGTTTCTTTGCAGTGGGTACGCATACCGTTACAGCAACAGCCACCAATGCAGTAGGATCTTCTGTCTGTACTTTCACGATTACCGTAGCAGACAATATTTATCCAGTATTAACGGGTGTTCCTGCTAATGTTACCGTACCATGTAACGCGGTGCCAGCAGTAGCCAATGTAACTGCAACAGACAATTGCAGTACTTCAGCTCCTGTATTTACAGAAGTAAGAACTGCAGGTGATTGCCCTAATAATTATATATTAACCAGGACCTGGTCAACCACGGATGCTTCAGGCAATATCACTACTGCTTCGCAGGTGATTACCGTTCAGGATACCCAGGCACCTGTGATTACCAATACATCTAATATTACTGTGCCTGCGGCCGAAGGTCTTTGCAGTGCAGTGGTAAACTATACAGCCATAGCCACTGATAATTGTGGTGCGGCATCCATTAACTATAGTATCGCTCCGGGTTCCACCTTTACAGTGGGCTCGCATCAGGTAACAGTAACGGCTACAGATGTTTGTGGTAATGTTTCCACTGCCAGCTTTACTGTTACGGTAACAGACGCACAGAGACCTGTAATTGTTTGCGCTCCTAACCAGACCATCGATCTGTCAGCCACTTGCAGTACTGTGGTTCCTGATTACAGAAGCCTGTTAACGGTAAGTGATAATTGTACAGCGGCTAATGCACTGTTAATTACCCAAAGTCCTGCAGCAGGTACGGTTGTAAACGGAGGCGGTAATTTTACTGTCACTTTTACGGTGACTGATGCGGCTGGCAACAGCAGCAACTGTAGTATGACCGTAACCAAACGTGATGTAACAGCACCGGTATTAACGATCCCGGCTGATGCGGTACTTGAATGTGATGCCAGCAGGGTACCTACCGGTCCTACCAATACGGTTACCTATAATGCCCTTGGCTGTTGCTATGTTCCTTATACAGAAAATGGCTTAACCACAACAATTATTTACGATCACTACCACAACTATCTGGGCTATAATCTGCATGGCAGTTACTCAGCCAGATGGACAGCTACTGCCGGTAACTTTACCTTAAAGAGTATCAATGTAACCATGGGCCGGTTTACCCTGACGGCTTCTTCTGGTGCAACGGTTACTACCACTACCACCGGTGTGTTTACCCTGCCCAATACGGCCCAATGGCAGAACCTGAGTTATGTAACCTTCCAGGCTTTAACCGAATCTGCAGTAAAAGATGTGGTATTCGCAGCAGGTACTTCTATGGGAGGCGCTCAGGCTACGGATGGTTGTGATAATAGTCCTGTGATCTCTTATACAGATGATAACAGCGGCCTGACCGGTTGTAACGGTACTGGTATATTAAAGCGTACCTGGACAGCTACAGACGCATCCGGCAATACTACTTCAGCCATACAGAATATCACTATTCAGGATACCAAGGCACCGGTATTTACCAATTGTGTTTCTAATATCACAGTGAATAGCACTGGTAATAATTGCAGTGCTATCGTAACATGGACAGCTCCAACGGCTACCGATAATTGCGGAACACCTGTATTAACGAGCAATTACCAATCAGGTACCAGCTTCCCGGTAGGTGTTACTACGGTAACCTATACCGCTACGGATGCCTGTGGCAATACTTCTACCTGTAGCTTCACTGTTACGGTAAGAGATGCCACACCACCTGTAATTGTTTGCGCCCCTAACCAGACCATCAATCTGTCCGCCACCTGCAGTGCTGTTTTACCTGATTACAGAAGCCTGTTAACGGTAAGCGATAATTGCACTGCAGCCGGTTCATTGGTAATTAGCCAGAGTCCTGCAGCAGGAACGGTAATCAATGGTTCGGGTAATATGACGGTAAACTTTACGGTAACGGATGCGGCTGGCAACAGCAGCAACTGCAGTATGACCGTAACCAAACGTGATGTAACAGCGCCGATCATTACCGGTCCTGCCAATAAGCAGGTGAACACCGATGCCAATCTTTGTGGTGCGGTAGTAAAATATGCACCGGATAATGCGATTGTTTTCTCGCAGGATTTTGTACAGGGTGCCACCAATAATACTTATTGTAATGCATGGACCACGTTTACTAATCAGTTAGTATCAGGTAATACCTATTCCAAACTGACTATTAAGGGAACATACGACCAGACAGGTGTTTCTGTAACTGATCCGGCTATTATTGCACAGATTGCAGCGGCGCTTAAAAACGGCACCGATGGTACATGGACTACGAATGGAAGAACCTGGGCCGTAGGTAACTGCGGTGGTCCGGGAGCTTTATCGGCTACCAATGGCTATGTGTGTAGTTGTGACCAGAATGGCTATGTGGTTCGTCCTTGTATTGATCTTCAGTGGGGATATGGCAATCCAAACTGGGGTGGTGTTAATACGGCTACCTGTAACGGTCCTTCACAAAATATCACTGTGGTATTTGAGATGTCGGGCGGCGGTAATGGTACAGGTGGTATTACAGCAACCGATGCCTGTAACGGACCGGTTACGATTACGCAAACGGCAGGTTTGGCCAGTGGATCTTTGTTCCCTGTAGGAACCACTACGAATACATTCACAGCCACCGATGCTTCAG